>Ga0228675_1000013_pt1 | contig 237238 bp, 242 predicted proteins | sample 36D_rmetaG_FD_182786 | JGI IMG/M metagenome (GOLD analysis project Ga0228675, IMG submission 182786) | Seawater microbial communities from Monterey Bay, California, United States - 36D_r | ecosystem: Environmental > Aquatic > Marine > Coastal | place: USA: California | collected 2016-10-05
GTAGTATTTAGCCTTGGAGGATGGTCCCCCCATGTTCAGACAAGGTTTCTCGTGCCCCGCCCTACTTGTCGCAAGCCTAGTACCAATAACGCATTTTCGTGTACGGGACTATCACCCTCTATCGTTAAGCTTCCCAGCTTATTCCACTAATACATTATCTATTACTTGCAGGCTGTTTCCCGTTCGCTCGCCGCTACTTGGGAAATCTCGGTTGATTTCTTTTCCTCGGGGTACTTAGATGTTTCAGTTCTCCCGGTTCGCCTCTTTAAGCTATGTATTCACTTAAAGATACCTAGCTTATGCTAGGTGGGTTTCCCCATTCGGACATCGTTGGGTCAAAGCTCGTTCATCAACTCGCCAACGCTTTTCGCAGATCACTACGTCCTTCTTCGCCTCTTATCGCCAAGGCATTCACCATGTGCGCTTATTCACTTGACCATATAACCCTAAGTAAACTCAGAGCTAAACAATCGTTTTGCTGTGCAACATTTTTCTTCTCTTTACAAACATAAATCGTCATCACAACAATCTATGTTCTGCCTTGTTTTTCCCATTTTGTTAAAGAGCAATGATTAAAAACCATTTAAAAATATTCTCACATTCAGTGAACATACTTTTAAATGATAACCACCTTGAAGATAGAATTTGGTGGAGCTAAGCGGGATCGAACCGCTGACCTCCTGCGTGCAAGGCAGGCGCTCTCCCAGCTGAGCTATAGCCCCAATAGTCTTGGGTTTTGGTTCGGGCTTCACTTTTAAAAACGTGGAACGTCTTTTTTTGTAGCTTGATTCTTTATGGTGATGAAGTTGGCGCCAGCCAATGGATCAACTTAAAGGAGCAAGATACGTAAAAGTGGTGGGTCTGGGTGGATTTGAACCACCGACCTCACCCTTATCAGGGGTGCGCTCTAACCAACTGAGCTACAGACCCAGATATCTATCTTCTAATACCAAACAATCTATGTGAATACTCACAAAAAATCTGCTTACTTCTATAAAAGGAGGTGATCCAGCCCCAGGTTCCCCTAGGGCTACCTTGTTACGACTTCACCCCAGTCATGAATCACAAAGTGGTAACCGACCCCCCGAAGGTTAGTCTAGCTACTTCTTTTGCAACCCACTCCCATGGTGTGACGGGCGGTGTGTACAAGGCCCGGGAACGTATTCACCGCAGCATTCTGATCTGCGATTACTAGCGATTCCGACTTCATGGAGTCGAGTTGCAGACTCCAATCCGGACTACGAACGGTTTTATGGGATTTGCGTACTCTCGCGAGTTAGCAGCCCTTTGTACCGTCCATTGTAGCACGTGTGTAGCCCTGGTCATAAGGGCCATGATGACTTGACGTCGTCCCCACCTTCCTCCGGTTTGTCACCGGCAGTCTCCTTAGAGTGCCCAACTAAATGATGGCAACTAAGGACAGGGGTTGCGCTCGTTGCGGGACTTAACCCAACATCTCACGACACGAGCTGACGACAGCCATGCAGCACCTGTGTTAGCGTTCCCGAAGGCACCAATCCATCTCTGGAAAGTTCGCTACATGTCAAGACCAGGTAAGGTTCTTCGCGTTGCATCGAATTAAACCACATGCTCCACCGCTTGTGCGGGCCCCCGTCAATTCATTTGAGTTTTAGCCTTGCGGCCGTACTCCCCAGGCGGTCAACTTATCGCGTTAGCTTCGATACGCAAAAGATATACTTTCACACACCTAGTTGACATCGTTTAGGGCGTGGACTACCAGGGTATCTAATCCTGTTTGCTACCCACGCTTTCGCACCTCAGCGTCAGTAATGGCCCAGTGAGTCGCCTTCGCCACTGATGTTCCTTCAGATCTCTACGCATTTCACCGCTACACCTGAAATTCCACTCACCTCTACCATACTCTAGCCAAATAGTTTCAAATGCAGTTCCTAGGTTGAGCCCAGGGATTTCACATCTGACTTATTTAACCGCCTACGCGCGCTTTACGCCCAGTAATTCCGATTAACGCTTGCACCCTCCGTATTACCGCGGCTGCTGGCACGGAGTTAGCCGGTGCTTCTTCTGACGTTAACGTCAGGGCTATCAGTTATTAACTAATAGCTTTTCCTCACGTCTGAAAGTGCTTTACAACCCTAAGGCCTTCTTCACACACGCGGCATTGCTGCATCAGAGTTGCCTCCATTGTGCAATATTCCCCACTGCTGCCTCCCGTAGGAGTCTGGGCCGTGTCTCAGTCCCAGTGTGGCTGATCATTCTCTCAAACCAGCTATGGATCGTCGCCTTGGTAAGCCTTTACCTTACCAACTAGCTAATCCAATATAGGCCTATCTAGTAGCACGAGGTCCCGAAAGATCCCCCGCTTTCCTCCGTAGAGCGTATGCGGTATTAGCGTGCGTTTCCACACGTTGTCCCCCACTACTAGGCAAGTTCCTATACATTACTCACCCGTCCGCCACTCGACGCCTGGTAGCAAGCTACCATCGTTTCCGTTCGACTTGCATGTGTTAGGCATGCCGCCAGCGTTCAATCTGAGCCATGATCAAACTCTTCAGTTTAAATCTTTCTCTTTGTAGGATTTTTAAGATCCCACTAACTCATTTGACACTAATCGTTTTTACTTAAAACATTTTACTGCTCCATGTAAATACTTTCGCATCGGTTCTTTTTGTAAACTAGACCCAATGCAAGTATCCACATAGATTACTTGGTATTATTTTTTTAAAGAGCTATTGCTACACATGCTGTGCAACAAAGAAGCGAGAATTATACAGCAGCTCGCCGGACTGTCAATCTGTTATCACTAAATTCTAAAACTAATTAAGAAGCAGGGAATAAAATCAGAATGAAGATGTAAATTTGGTGGGCCGTCCGCGACTCGAACGCGGGACCATCGGATTAAAAGTCCGGTGCTCTACCAACTGAGCTAACGGCCCAAACCAAGCGCGGAATAATACCCGATTTATCAGAAATGGCAAGTATAAAAACACATAAGCAGTAAATAACGTTACCTCTTATGCCAAAAACAACCGACAGCCGCTATTGTTTGCGACTATTAGGCCATTACTTTATGTAACGTGTTGGATCTTCCAAACCCGCTTGTTTAAAACCTCGTTGTCTAAAACGACAAGAATCACATTTACCACAAGCTCTTCCATCAGAGTCTGCCTGGTAACAAGAAATCGTCTGACTGTAATCAATGCCTAAGCGCGTACCTTCTTGGATAATGTCCGCTTTTGTCATCCTCATCAAAGGCGCATGTATCGTCATTTTTTGCCCCTCAACACCCGCTTTAGTAGCGACATTCGCCAACTGTTCAAAGGCAGCGATAAATTCAGGCCTGCAATCTGGATAGCCAGAATAGTCAACCGCATTAACCCCAACAAAGATGGCTTGCGCTGAAAGCACTTCTGCCCAACCTAGCGCTATAGATAAAAATACGGTATTCCTGGCAGGTACATATGTCACAGGAATCGCTTCTTCATAATGCTCTGGCAGAGCTATGCTTTGATCGGTTAACGCCGACCCACCAATGGCACTTAAATCAATATCAATGAATTTATGTGCAACAGCACCATTTTGACCAGACAGTGATTTTGCAGCATTCAGCTCAGCATGATGGCGCTGACCATAATTAAAGCTTAATGTGTAACATTCAAACCCTTGTTCTCTTGCCATGGCTAATGCTGTGACAGAATCTAAACCACCCGATAATAAGACAACAGCACGTTTCATCGGCCTGGCTCATCATTCCAAAGGTATTTGTGCATTTGAATTTGCATCCTAACGGCTAAATTGTCTGCCACAACCCAATCAGCTAGATCAGCAGGATTTAACAAACCATGTATTGGAGAGAATAAAACGTCACACTTTGCGACCAAATCATATTCCTGCAATTTTTCAACGGCCCAATCATAATCATCTCGGTTACAAATAACAAATTTCAACTGATCCGTTTGCTTTAACAATGCAATATTGTCGTAACGGTTTTTAGCTTCTTCTCCTGAGCCCGGCGTTTTCAAATCCATCACACAGATAACGCGTGGATCGACTTCACTGATATCCATCGCACCACAGGTTTCAAGTGACACTTCTACGCCAAGATCGCATAATGCTGTTAGCAAAGGAAAGCAGCTTTTTTGCGCCAATGGCTCACCACCGGTCACAGTCACATAACGGGGCTGATAAGTTTTAACTTCATCCACAATATCACTGATAGCCATCTTCTCACCGCCGTGAAAAGCATAAGCAGTATCACAAAACGTACACCGAAGCGGACAACCCGTCAGCCGAACAAAAACCGTTGGTAAGCCAACCGTTCTCGTCTCACCTTGTAAGGAATAAAATATCTCTGTGACACGACACTGAAGCGACATAACAATCCTAGCTTAATTAGCTTCTTTTTGAATCCGTTCCAGACGCACTTTAGCTAACCGTGCTGCCGATGTAGTGGGGTATTTAGCAATCACTTTCTCTAAGTTTTGTGTTGCCACATCGACCTGTCCCAGCTCATATTGACTAAAACCTTGCTTCAGAATGGCATCTGCCACCTTGCTACTGACTGGAAATTGTTCTATCACTGTTTGAAATGCTGTAATCGCCGTATCAAAATTACGTAAAACGTAATTCGCTTCACCTTGCCAATAATAGGCGTTTGGTAAATAACTACTTTGTGGATATTCCTTAGGAAAAACCGACAAAGCAGCTATAGCTGCTTCATACTGACCGCCCCTTAAAGTCTGTAATGCCGCTTGATAAGCCGCCTCCCCATTTTCTACTGCAACGGGAGATACAACTTGTTCAGCAGGTGCCTGAACTTTCACATCGGGCTTTGTAACTGGTTTCGCGACCGACTTTTCAACCGCCTCAACTGATTTTTGAGGTATTTCAACACTTTCTGAAACAACAGGTTGTAATGTCGTCACACCCGGTGCTTCTTTTGGTGGCACAGCCAATACTTGTGATTGTAATCGCCCATCTAAATCAATATACATTTCACGTTGACGACGCTTCATCGTCTCTAATTGATGCCTTAATGTTTCATTATCACCATTCAGCCGTTGTACTTCGTTTTGCAACTGATCAACACGTCCGAGCAATGAAACCAAACCTTGTCCTTTAACTATGCGCTCTAAACGCGTGATGCGTTTCTGCATCTCTTCATCACCAGCCCAAACAGGCTGAATTGCCATTTGTGAGGCCAGCAAACTAACCATAAGCACTTTATCTAATACATTCTTCATCGTTTATCGACCTGTATACACTAACTCAACACGACGGTTATTCTGCCAATTCACTTCACCCTCTCCTTCACTTTGAGGGCGTTCTTGTCCAAAACTAATGACTTGAAATTGATTCGCACTTGCACCTTGAATCATCAAAATATGACGCATTGCTAAGGCACGACGTTCACCTAATGCCAAATTATATTCGCGCGAGCCTCGCTGGTCAGTATGTCCTTCAAGGCGAACCCTAGCTGTTGGGTTATCCGCTAAATAAGCTGCATGTGCTGCTAACGTCAATTGATCTTGTTCTCTAACTTCACTGCTGTCATATTCAAAATAGACAACTCGGTTCGACAAGGCATTGGCGGGATCATCTAAATCAGTGCTTGAATAACCATCTTCACCGACAATGACTTGCGTTTCAGCACCATCCCCAATAGCAGTACCATTAATACTATCGCCATAAAGACCTTCTGCAGACACGCCGCGATCTTCGACAATAACACCATCTTCACCGTCCATCAATCCATCATTGCCACTATCAAGGCCTAAGGTGTTACAGCCTGATAACCAGACTAATGCAAATGCAACTGAACTAAATTTAACTAATTTCATAGGAAGACTCCAGTTTGATTATTTATTGTCTGATTGGCGACCATGCCGGCTCACGCACGTCGATACCTGTTTCAGCTAAACGCTGATGAAAGCTCCCGTCAACAGAGACTGCTGCTAAGATACCTTTGCCATTTTGCTCGGTAGCATACAGGATCAAATGACCATTAGGCGCGAAGCTAGGTGATTCATCCTTACCCCGTTCAGTTAAGACGTTCACCGCACCTGACTCTAAGTCCTGAACTGCGATATAAAATTTGCCATTAAAACCATGCACCATTGTTAAATATCGACCATCTGGCGAAATATCCGGGGAGGCGTTATAACGGCCTTCAAATGTTAATCTTTCAGCTCTCCCTCCTGTTGAGGGCACCTTGTAAATCTGTGGCCGACCCCCCCTATCTGAAGTAAACACTAACTCTCTACCATTTGGCATCCATACCGCCTCAGTATCTATAGCTTGCGAACTGTGGGTGACACGGGTCAACGCTCTAGTGGTAATATCCATCACATAAATTTCTGGGTTTCCACCTTTAGATAAAGTCATCGCTAATTTTCGACCATCAGGAGACCAACTTGGCGCACTATTGAGTCCTTTGAAACTGGCTAATGATGTACGCTTTCCTGATCGCATCTCCTGAACAAAAATTTCAGCTTTTCCATTCTCAAAGGAAACATAACTTAAACGCTCTCCTTCCGGCGACCAACTAGGGGATAAAATAGCCTGCTTCGATTGTAAAACTGTCCTTGGCTTTGCCCCATCTGAATCTGAAATTTGTAGGGCATAACGACGCGTACCATCGGGATTTTTCAAAACAGATACAAATGCCAGCCGCGTTGAAAAAACACCTTTCTCACCTGTTAATGCCTGATAAACCTGATCGGCAATCTTATGTGCTACGCTCCTTAAACTGGCTGCAGGCGCTTTATAACGCCTACCAACTAGCTGCTGGGCTTTATAAACATCAAATAATTGAAACTGTACTTCATATGTTTGCTCGTCAAAGCTGCTTACCTTACCGACTAGCAATCCTTCTGAACGTAATAAACGCCAATCTTTAAAATTGATCTCATTTTTCTCATGGGGTGTTGAAATTAAGTCTTTTTGTGGTAAAGAAGCGAAGCGACCACTTCGCTCTAAATCATTTTTAATAATAGCTGAGATGTCTTCCTGAGGTATAAATCCTTCGTATCCAAATGGCACAACGGCGATCGGTAATGCCGCTTCTGAACCACCCGTAATTTCAATGACCAATTCGGCACGCGCTTGCCACGAAACTAATATGGCAAATAGCCCCAATCCCATTATTAAACGTTTGATCATGATTTGCCCTCTATTTAGGCTTAAAAACAAATGTAAAATCTCGTAACACCGCTGCCGCTTTTGGTTCCGTGGGTTGCGGCCAAGGTGCTGCTTTAAAAACGGCAGATTCAGCCGATCGGTCAAAAATAGCATTACCACTGCTTTTAACAATAACGACCTGTTTGACATCACCACCCGGCAATAAACTCACGCGTAATGTACATTGCATGCCTTTTGTTGCATTACTAGGCTCACTCCAATAGCGTTTGATACGCTGACGAATCATCCCCATATGTTGATTCACCATGCCCGAGATACGACGTTCCTCTCGTTCACGTTCTTCTGCTGCTAAACTTTCTTGGAGTAGACGATCTGCTTCTTCTTTTTTCCGCCTTTTCTCTTCGGCTAAACGTTGCCTCTCCAGCTCTTGCCGCTTTTTCTCTTCAGCCGCTTTACGTTCTTTTTCCGCTTTTAGCTTTTTAGCTTCTTCCGCTTTCCGTTTCTTTTCTTCTTCTTGCTGTTTTTTCTTCAACGCTTCCGCTTTTTTTTCTTCTGCAAGGCGTTCTTTCTCAACTTCGGCTTGCCGTTTTATTTCTTCTTCCTTCTTTTTTTGTTCGGCAATTTCCTGTTCACGTTCTAATTCGAGCTGAAGTTGTTTTTCTTGTTCGATACGTTCTTGTTCTTTCTGACGTTCTCTTTCTACTCTTTCTTTCGCCGCTTTTTCCTCAGCTTCCTTTCGTTTAATCTCTTCTAAACGTGACTTTTCCTTGGCTTTTTCTTGTTCAAGCCGAGCTTGCCGTTCAGAAATATCATCCAGTACTTGCTGCTCATCCAGCACCGTCGCTTGAACAATATCGACAGCAGCCGGAGCAATCACTTTACTCGAGTCAGAACCAAAACCAATAAACAACATCGCCACTAAAATAATGTGTAAAGCAATGGCATAACTGCCTGCAATAATATTTTCTACCCAAGACTTTTTCATACGAGCTTAATTGTCACTCTGCTCCGTGGGTTGCGTTATCAAACCTACACTCGGTGCACCAGCATCTTGCAAAAGCGCCATCAATGCCACTACACGTCCATAATCAACGGCCGTATCGCCTTTCACCATTACAGGTGTGTTTGGACTACGGCCCAATACAGCACTGACTTTCGACCGTAATGCCTCTGATGCAATTGGCTTATCTTGCTGATCACCGATACCAATATAAAATAATCCACTGGCATCCACGGAGACTATCAAAGGTTCACTATTGTCGTCACTCGGTTCGACAGGGTTTGCACTGGCTTGAGGTAAGTCGACTTGCACACCTTGTGTCAGCATCGGTGCTGTAACCATAAAAATAATTAACAATACCAGCATGACATCAATATAAGGCACGACATTGATCTCACTCATCGGCTTTCTGCGTCGTCTTTGAGTATGTTCAGCCATAATTATTTCGCCGTTTAATCATACTGACGTTGCAATATAGAAGAGAATTCTTCTAAGAAAGTATCATAACGGTTAATCAAACGTTCGACTTCATGCGAATACCGGTTATAAGCAATAACAGCTGGAATAGCAGCAAACAACCCCATTGCCGTCGCGATCAATGCTTCGGCAATACCGGGGGCGACCATACCTAAGGTCGCTTGTTGAACATTACCTAAAGCACGGAAAGAATTCATAATTCCCCACACCGTACCAAACAAACCAATATAGGGGCTAGTTGAACCTGCAGTAGCTAAAAAAGGTAAGGACATCTCAAGCTGATCCACTTCCCTTGCAAGCGAAATCCGCATCACTCTCTGAGCGCCGTCCAAAACCATTCCGGACTCAGACGCTGATTTTTTTAGTCGAACAAATTCTTTAAAACCGACTTCAAAGATACCTTCCATCCCACGGCTTGCATGCGGCCTAGAAGAAATATCTTCATACAATTTATTGAGTTCATTGCCTGACCAAAATTTGTCTTCAAAAGAGTCTGCATCTTGTTTAGCTTGAATCAATTCATTGCGTTTTTTGAAAATCAATAACCACGAATAAATTGAAATTGCGAGTAATGCCAACATCACCAGCTTCACTACCAAGCTGGCTTCTGAAATCAGCGTTATCATTGAAAGGTCAGCATTCACCTCGTAACTCCGTCAACATAAAAGAAGGAATCGGCATTGGCCGAAATTGATTTGCATTTAAACAAGCCACTCTGACCTCAGCTTGACATAACAGTTCATCATCACAGTAAACTTTCTGTTCAAAGACCAAACTCGCCCGCACTGCCGATACCAATTTATTCCGAATAAGCAAAGCATCATTAAATCGTGCTGGCCGTTTAAATTGAATTTGCATTGAATGAACAGCAAAAATACATTGATGCTGCTCAATTAATACGTCTTGTTCAAAACCGAGACTCCGCAGCCATTCGGTGCGCGCCCGCTCCATAAAATTAAGGTACTGCGCATGGTAAACAACGCCAGCCGAATCAGTATCCTCATAGTAAACCCTAACTGGCCATTCAAACTCAGTCATTATGAGTTTTTGCAGCCTCGCCTGACAGTCCTAAATGCTGCCAAGCCCGCTTTGTCGCTACTCGACCCCGCGGTGTACGCATAATAAATCCTTCTTGGATCAAATAAGGTTCCAACACATCTTCAATCGTACCGCGCTCTTCACCAATTGCTGCGGCCAAATTATCAATACCGACCGGACCCCCATCAAACTTCTCAATAATGGCTTGTAATAACTTCCTGTCCAACATATCAAAACCATTATCATCGACATCTAACAGATCAAGCGCTTGTCTCGCCACTTCAACAGTAATCTGTCCATCGAATTTCACTTCTGCGTAGTCACGGACTCGGCGTAATAAACGGTTAGCAATCCGTGGCGTACCACGGGAGCGACGCGCAATTTCACCTGCACCACTGACATCGAGTTCCACACCAAAAATACGCGCACTACGCTGCACGATGGTGCTCAAATCTCCGGGGAAATAGAATTCTAGTCTTTGCACAATGCCAAAGCGATCACGTAACGGCGATGTCAACGAACCCGCTCGTGTTGTTGCACCGACTAATGTAAAGGGCTCTAATTCCAGCTTGATAGACCGCGCAGCTGGTCCTTCACCAATCATAATATCGAGCTGGTTATCTTCCATTGCAGGATAAAGCACTTCTTCAACGATAGGACTCAATCGGTGGATTTCATCAACGAACAACACATCATTCGGCTCTAAATTGGTTAACAGCGCTGCTAAATCACCCGGGCGTTCTAATACAGGACCTGACGTTTGCTTTAAGTTCACACCCATTTCATTCGCAATAATATTTGCTAATGTTGTTTTACCCAGTCCAGGCGGACCAAAAATGAGAGTATGGTCAAGTGCCTCGGACCGCTTACGCGCTGCCGTCACGAATAATTCCATCTGCTCACACACAACAGGCTGGCCAATATAATCAGCCAAACGGGCAGGACGGATTGCCTTATCTTGATGGGCTTCATCAAGTTGAGCTATAGCAGAGATAAAGCGATCTTCCATCTCATTTTCCTACAAGGCCATAAAGAATGAATACATTATCTCAAACCCGCGCCATCTTCACACTGTTATTTTTAAACGTATCTGATCAATAAAAAATTGAGGTGATTTTTCTTTACTTACTTTGCAATGCTTGTCGAATCAGTTCTTCGGTATTCAAGTTTTCACCGTCCACAACTTTAACCATTTTATCGGCTTCAGCCGGTTTATAGCCCAATGCTACGAGGGCTTCGACCGCTTCATCTTTAGCACCTGCCAACTTAGCCGCCTCAGAGACAACAGGTTTCAGGCCCATCGCACCACTCACTTCTTTCAAGCGATCGCGCATTTCAATGATCAACCGTTCAGCTGTTTTTTTACCTACACCGGGTAACCGCGTTAAGCTCGCCGCATCACCTTCTTGTACACTCCGTGAAAAATCATCGACATCACTGCCAGATAAAATCGTCAGCGCCAATTTCGCTCCGACCCCATTCACTTTCAAAAGACTTCGAAACAATAAACGTTCTCGAACGGTCGCAAAACCATACAATAATTGTGCATCTTCTCTCACCACTAAATGGGTGTACAGGCTGACCTCTTCATCTATTGCTGGCAGATGACAAAATGTCGACATCGGTGCTGCCACTTCATAGCCAACGCCTTGTACATCCACCACTAAATCCGGCGCCTGTTTTTCAAGAATAATGCCACGTAATCGCCCAATCATCGACCGTATCGTCCTCCACGCCGAGAAGTTCGCATCCCCTCTGGCAATTTACTGTTTTTTGACCCACTGACATCAGCAAAATTAGCATGTGTCAAGGCACAAGCCAACGCATCGGCAGCATCTTCTTCAATCACGTCAGGTAAGGAAAGAATAATCGACATCATATATTGCACTTGGTCTTTTTTAGCATGGCCATTGCCGACTACCGCTTTTTTGATCTGCGTTGCCGTATATTCATGTACGGCTAAGTTTTGACTCACACCTGCACAAATGGCAGCGCCCCGAGCCTGGCCTAACTTCAAAGCCGAATCCGCATTTTTATGTAAAAATACTTTTTCAATGGCCATCATATCGGGTTGATAGCGTTCAATTAGCTCTGTTAGACCAACAAAAATTTGTCTTAGTCTATCAGGGAAGTCTCCATCTCCAACCATCAGCCGACCATTGATAACGTGCTGTATTTTTCGATTTTTAAGCTCAATAATGCCAAAGCCCGTTTTTCGAGATCCTGGGTCGATACCTAAAATACGGGGCATTGAGAAAACCTAATTACTCAGCATTCAATTGCGCCATGACATCATCAGAAAAATCAGCATTGGTATACACGTCTTGTATGTCATCTAAATCTTCAAATGCATCAATCATTGCCAATGCTTTCCCTGCATCTTGGACATCAAGTGCTACTCTTGTTTCTGGGTGCATTGTCACCTCTGATGAGGTTGCTTCCAAACCACTTTGATCTAAAGCATCTTTAACCGCAGCATAGTCTTCAGGCGCAGTGAACACATCAACGGTACCATCATCATTGGTCACAATATCTTCAGCACCGGCATCCAATGCGCCTTCCATAATAGTGTCTTCGTCCGTACCTGCAGGATAGGAAATAATCCCTTTTTTATTAAAAAGGTAAGCCACACTGCCGTCAGTACCCATATTGCCGCCACGCTTAGTGAACACATTACGTACTGCTGCAACCGTTCTATTACGGTTATCCGTCATGCAATCTATCATAATCGCAATGCCACTTGGGCCATAGCCTTCGTAACGAATTTCTTCGTATGTCACCCCTTCTAGCTCACCGGCACCACGTTTCGTTGCACGCTCGATCACATCACGTGTCATATTGCCACTCAACGCTTTATCAATGGCCGCACGTAACCGTGGATTATTATCAGGATCACTACCACCTTCTTTTGCAGCAACGGTAATTTCACGAATAAACTTAGTAAATAATTTACCCCGCTTCGCATCCTGAGCCCCTTTACGGTGCTGAATATTTGCCCACTTACTATGACCTGCCATGTTCTATCCTCATTTTCTCTATTTCTACGCTATTCGCTCAATGCTATTGAGTTAAGCGACGTGATCATTCCAATGACGGTAATCACCACTGCGACCATATACCTGGTCGAAATACATTGTTTGTAATTGCTCTGTAATCGGGCCGCGACTCCCATTACCAATCGCTCGGTTATCTAATTCCCGAATAGGGGTAACTTCTGCAGCTGTCCCGGTGAAAAAGGCTTCATCCGCAACATACACTTCATCACGTGTGATGCGCTTTTCGACCACTTCAAGACCAATATCCGCTGCCAACGTCATGACCGTCGCACGCGTGATGCCTTCTAATGCTGATGTCAGCTCTGGGGTATATAGTACACCGTCACGGACCATGAAAAAATTCTCGCCACTGCCTTCTGCAACAAACCCTTCAGAATCCAGTAACAAAGCTTCATCATAACCATCCGTTACCGCCTCTTGTAAGGCCATGATGGAGTTCATATAGTTACCATTCGCCTTCGCTTTACACATGGTGATATTGACGTGATGACGTGTAAAAGAAGAGGTCTTGATGCGAATACCATTGTTCATATTATCTTCGCCAAGATAAGAACCCCAATCCCAAGCAGCCACCATGACATGGGTACGCAAATTATCAGCCCGAATACCCATCCCTTCACTGCCATAAAAGCACATCGGGCGGATATAAGCTGATTCTAAATTGTTTTCACGGACAGCAATTTTCTGTGCTTCATTGATAACATTTTTATCAAATGGCATCGACATACCCATAATTTTCGCACTGCGAAATAAACGGTCTGTATGTTCTTGCAAACGAAAAATAGCAGGGCCTTGGTCGGTTTTATAAGCGCGGACACCCTCAAACACACCCAAGCCATAATGTAAGGTATGCGTTAATAAGTGGACTTTTGCATCTCGCCACGGAACCAATTCACCATCTAACCAGATAGTGCCATCACGATCTGCCATTGTTACTGCTGCCATAATCTCTACTTCTCTATTTTCGTGTCTTAAACTAGGTTTTCACCCAAACCAACGTTGCCAAATACTCGCGACTTGTGTCCGATACGCAGCCACCCGTTCAATCGGTACTACAATGGGCTTTTCCTGCAAAATACAATGATTCGCTAATTTACGATAAAAACGATATGCACCAGCCAACATATTACTGTCATGTTCGCTCAATTTTTCTGATGTTTTTAACGCCTCTAATACCCGGATATTATCGGTATAGACTAATAAATCCGGGCAATCTGAAGACCAGGCCAATGCAGCATATTGGACCATAAATTCAATGTCCGTAATACCACCTTCACCTTGCTTCAAATCAAATAATTCAGTCGTACTTTTATTCGATAGCTCGCGCATTTTAGCACGCATCTCGCTGACATCTTTTATCAAAGTCGTTAAATCACGTTTTTGAGCCAAAATTTCTGACCTAATCGCCCTAACCTGCTCTGATAATGTCGAATCACCAGCAACACAACGCGCCCGTACTAGCGCCTGATGCTCCCATGTCCATGCTTCATATTTTTGATATGCTTCAAAGCCAGAAACATCAGTCACTAATAGGCCTGATTGACCATTCGGACGTAAGCGCATATCAACTTCATACAATATGCCCCCAGTCGTCACCGTATTCATAAAATGAATCATCCGCTGTGCTAAACGGGTATAAAACACCAACGGTTCAACTGGTTTTTCACCATCAGTTAAACCGATATTCACTTTATCGTCAAAAACAAACACCAAATCTAAATCCGAGCCATAGCCCAGCTCTAGGCCGCCTAATTTGCCATACGCCATCACTGAAAAACCACATTGAGACAGATCATCATTGTCTGTACAAGGCGGGCGACCATGACGTGCAACCATATGACGCCATGACAACTCGAGGATCTGAACAAGCTGAATTTCAGCCAATTCCGTTAACTGATCACCTACTCGCATTAATGGTAATACCTGTGTGATATCAGCGGCAGCAACATGTAACGAAGCAATTTGCCTAAATTCACGTAACAACACCATCTGTTGCTCTAAATCAGTCTCCTCAGCTGTGGTAATACAAGCTGTCAATTTACGCACCTGTTGGCCACGATCTGGCACGTCATATAGCATTCTCGGATCCAATAATTCATCCAACAACATAGGATGCCGCGCTAATTGACTGCTGATCCATGGACTCGCTGCACACAGCTTAACTAACTGAGACAATGCCAAGGGATTCTCAACCAGCAACGACATATAAGCACTGCGTCGTAAAATACTCTCAACAAGGGTTAGCAAACGGTTCAGACAGTCATCAGGATTCGCAACATGTGAAGCAGCCTTCACTAATAAAGGTAATAATTTGACCAACCGTTGGTGTTCGATTTCACCTAAATTACGATAGTTATGGGTATCAAATAAACCTAATATTAAAGCCACACCCTGTTGTGTTTGCTCAAAACCTAATTCCGCTAAGTAGGCGACTTTATCATCTGTTGTCGATGAAAATAATGACGTCTCTTCTGCTGGTTGGGCATCGGCTTGTGGTGAGGTCAATACCTGTTCAAAATGATCTTGCACCTGTTCACGGTGTTTATTTAAAACAAATAAAAAATCTGATGTCTTATCAAATCCCATCAAGTTAGCGATACGCAATAAACCCGCCTCATCATCGGGCAATAAATGTGTTTGCTGGTCAGCAAAAGCCTGTATTCGGTGCTCTGTCCGACGCAAAAATATATACGCCTGCTTTAGATCATCAACTGCTTGCTCAGATAAACATTGACGCTCAACAAGTAAATCTAAAACCGTCAAAATGGGGCGCTGTTGCAGTGGCTCATCGCGACCACCGTAGATCAGCTGAAAAACTTGGCCAATAAACTCGATTTCACGAATACCACCCACACCTAGCTTGATATTGTCCTCGACACCTTTTCGCCTCAACTGACTCACAATCATTGACTTCATTTCGCGCAATGAGTCAAACACACCGTAATCCAAATAACGTCGATAAACAAAAGGCCGTAACAAGCTTCTCAGTGCGTTTTTTTCAGCATCATTACCCGTAATGAAACGTGCTTTGATCATCGCATAACGCTCCCACTCACGGCCTTGTGTTTGGTAATAATCTTCCAGCGAATCAAAACAACTCACCAGCGCGCCACTATCACCATGAGGCCGTAAACGCATATCAACACGAAATACGAAACCATCCGTCGTCACATTATCCAAGGCTTGAACTAACTTCTGGCCCAAACGAGTGAAAAACAGTTCATTGCTAATACTGCGGGGACCACCTTGTGTTTCACCCTGTTCATAAAAACTAAAAATCAGATCAATATCTGAGGAAAGGTTGAGTTCACCTGCACCTAACTTTCCCATACCAATAACGATCAGGTTCTGCTGCTCCCCAACTTCATTGAATGGCGTACCATATTGAACACAGTGCCACTGATATAATTTTGCTAAGGTTTGTCGAATACACGCATCCGCTAAGGCCGACAATTCTCGCACTGTCTCAGCGAGATCAGCCCAACCAGCCATATCTCGCCAAATAACCCTTGTCATTTCTCTTTGGCGAAAACGTCGTATTTGCTGATGAAGCTGAGTTTCGTCTGACACCTCTAACAGAAAGAACGCTAGACGTTGTTGATAGCCTGTCTCCTCATAACGTATTTCAATATCACCTGAATCAATAAGACTTTGTGCCTGCTCTTCAAAACGTTCCCCCCATTGACTGACAAACTGGCTCCCCATTAAAACCTGTTCCGCTGAATCAGTTAACGTACTTCCTTTAAGTAGACGCTGCCATTGCTCAGAGACTTGACCCACTTGCGCCATGAAATATCCTCATTCAAACATTAATTAATGTCATATTACCTTTTATTAACCAAAGAGAAACAACAAATCACTAAGCATTTTCAGCCCTCAATAAAGCAAATGACCACGACAACCTGCCAATAAATACATTACATTTATAAAACAAGAATTTCATGCATTATCTGGAGTCATGCTATTCATCGCCATACCAAACCTAATCACCACCACATGGAACCATTATGGAACTTGTTATATTCTTAGCCATTGGTGCAATTGCAGGCTGACTTGCTGGTAAGCTTATGAAAGGTGGTGGTGCTGGCTTAATCACTGATATGGTCATCGGTATTGTTGGTGCCTTCATCGGTGGTTTTGTTTTTAACCTAATCGGATTTTCTGCCAGCGGGCTTTTAGGCTCTATCATAACGGCAACCGTCGGTGCAGTAATATTGCTCTATATTCTAAGCTTAATTAAGAACTAAACCCACAACAAGACGCCTATACCCAACCCTACAAAAGGGTTAGATATTTATGTTCGCTTGTCATATAACCACAACCTGAGCACAATTTCGAAACAGCATCATTCTCCCCCATGGGGGGGGGTAGCTATCTGCTAATATGCACAGCTTAAATTCGAGCCCCAACCCGTAACCCAACAAAAACATTGATACTGGTATGAAAAAAACTGTCAAGTTCTTCTGTTTGTGTCTGCTATTCACGATACAAGTTCATGCGCTAGAACACATTGACACAAAGGATGGTAGTCGCCTTATAGGCAATATAAAAAGTATCTCCAACGATACTGTGACCCTACAGACAGACTACGCTGGAGACATCACGATTCAACGCGATCAAATAAAGCAACTTTCCACTGAGCAAAGCATCTCCAACCGTCTATAAGATGGCAGCATCGTCACGGGAATGCCCAACTACCAAACAAATGACAATATGCTTTATATCGTAAATGATGCACGTTCAATCGAATTACAAATAACTGATATTACCTAAGCATGGTTATCTTCTGAACAAGCTCCTCAAATACTTCGCCTTGAAGAAGAGCGGCAGGCGGCGCTAAGAAAATGGCATTATGAAGCTGGCTTCGATATTGCCGGCAAGAAAGGTAATTCTGATGAGTTTGGTCTAGCTTTAGCTTTTGCCGCCAAATTAACCGGTAACAATGATACTTTCCTCTTTTATGGCTCCATAGAACAAGCCGAACGCGATAGCATCGATAGTTCTGACGAAACAATCATAGGCGCAGAATACACTGCCTACCAAATGATCCCTGAGGCTGGTATGTACGTTCAGAATTCGAGAAAGATGACTTCGAAGATATCGTTTAACGTACCATACTCGATGCCGGACTCAATATCGACCACTAAATTCCGAAGAACACTTGCTTGAATTACGCTCTGGTTTTGATTATTGCCATGAAAAATTTAATGATGGTATAACCGAGCAAACACCCACGATCGATTTTGGCTTGGCACATGATTGGCAATTTATCAGTTTGGCAAGAATGAAAAATAATATGACTTATACCCCAGCCATTGATGATTTTAATGACTATCTCATCACCCACGACTCAAGCATAGAAACCCCACTTGGCTTATCAGAATATTGGCAACTAAGATTAGGTTTAAGTAACGATTATAAAAGCCTACCAGCTGATGACAGGAAACACTTAGATACGAGCTATTATTCGAAACTACAATTGGCTTGGTAAAAGTCTCAATCATAAAAAAGGCCAAGCAACTGCTTGGCCTTATATCTTCCTTTAGCAAACTCAATTTAAGGATGAACCGGAATATATCCTTTTTGAATTTCATCAATCAAGAATTTCACCCCTGTTTGAACCACTTCAACACCTAGCAATAGCTCAGGGCGTTTGCCATGCTTTCTTTCTAGCGTATCTAATGTATTGCCACACACATAAAAACGTACACCATGTTCTTGCAGACTCGCAATGCGTGATGTGAATTTATCATTTTCCCCTGCAAACACAAAAGGCACACCCACACCAAAAGCAATCACTTCAATATCAACCTTCTCTTGGCCATAGCGTTTAGTCAGATTATTAGCAATATCCAATACTGCCCGATAATGCACTGGCTCAGCATCACTCACTTGCATAATGATATGTGTTTCAGCAAACGGCTTATCATCATGTAATTCAGCTTGTACAAGTCCAATGCTCATTGCAAAAGCCATCAACCACATCATTATCTGTTTCATATTCTCTCCAATATCAAGTTATCACGCATTAACAATACTTCCATAAGTCTATTTTTATCAATATTTCAACAAGTAACAAGGTAATTTCCTTATATAGACATCTTCTACACTGCAAAATATCTCCATCACATCATACTAAGGTAAAATGAACCAAATACCATTTTTTTACAAGGCAACAACCATGAGTGAATCTGTTTCGTCTCCTGTTACCGATATCCTCCAACACAACGATATCGATTACGATATCGTGACCATTCCACTCACAGATGATAAAAAGCCCGTCAGAAATTTAGAAGCTTTACTACATTCAGACGGCCGTGACCCTGCTTCAGTTGTCCGCAGTCTATTGTTCAAGACAGGTTCAGATACCTATGTCTTACTTGCCGTCGCAGGTGGCGGCCGTGCCGACTGGGGCGCAATTCGAAAACACCTTGGTGAGCGCAAACTAAAAATGGCTGATTTTGACCAAGTTGAAGATGCCACTGGTTATGTCATTGGAGCTGTCCCGCCTATTGCACTACCAGACACCTTAACCGTCATACGTGATAACAATATTGAGGACTATGACACCGTCATTATCGGCAGTGGCGTATTGGGCTACGCCCTTGCCTTATCAAACCAAGATCTCAAAACAGCCATGGGCGACAACACTCAAACTGGCCAATTCATCAAAGAAGAATGAAAAAAGGCGCCGAACTTTCCCCATGCAGACGCTATCGCTATGCTTTATGGCGCATCTGGGATGACTCAAAACCAACCGTGATGTTTATTGGGCTTAACCCATCAACAGCTGATGAGACGGTCGATGACCCCACTTTAATCCGTTGTATCAAGTTTGCCAAAGCTTGGGGTTATGGTGGTGTTTACACCGCAAACCTTTTTGCCTACCGTGCAACCCAGCCTAAAGATTTATTAAAACGTAAACGCGTCGTGGGGAAAGACAATGATTATTGGCTCCAGCAATTAGCCCATAAAACAGAGCTCATCATTGCTGCTTGGGGAAACGACGGACAATACCAAAACAGATCCGAGAAAGTAAAACAGCAAATTCAACCATTACATTATTTAAAAATGAACAAAAGTGGTGAACCTGCTCATCCGCTTTATCTCAAAGCATACCTCAAACCGACCTTATTTAAGGTTGCTGATTAATGGTCCAATCATAGTCGATAAATTCAACTTTATAATCTGCTGGGATAGCTACTTTCCTGTATCTGTTTATATACATTAGCAAATCTTGTTGATCCCCCGACACCACAAAATCTTTTGTATAAAAGTCTAAAATTTCGGAGACATAAACAACCTCATTATCACCATCAATTCGAAGGTGTTTCTCTTTATTAAAAAACTGCCAGGTCAACTCAGATAATTGCGCTTCTAATTCCGCTGCATCGAAAGGCACCATCGGTAATCTTGGACAGTCCTTCACCATGCAATTCAATGCAAAATGGATTCTCGGTTCATTTAAAGAGCGAATCACATCATTTTCATAGTCATAAAGCGAAGTCGATTCACCACCAATACGAATATCGCGTAATTTAAAAAAACTAAGACGCTTAAAAAAACTATCAAAATCTGTTAGTAATCCTTCATCAATAACGCCATACATCGCCAACGCATTGTATGTATTGATGTGATAAGCCAGCACATCCGCAGGGGTCGAAAATAATAAAGGATGTGATTGTGGACTCACCGTCGCAACGAAGTCGACATACGCTGATAACGCTTCCTTATCTCCTGCTAGAGCTGCAAAGTCGGTCTGACCTTCCTCATTTACAAAAGCCGTTAATACTTGAGTCCACTGGCCCAATGCAGTGTCATAATCTTGTTGTGTCATAGCCTGAACTGACGAAACCATTAACAAAGCCAACATAAAGGCCGCTTGCCTTAACACTAAGTCCAATTTAATTTTCACCACTGGCCTTTTTATACTTTGGCATCTCTGGAATAGGCACATAATGTTCTGTTGTGCCATCCCGCTTTTCTACTGTAAATGGCGTTAAAATAAAATCATCCCGTTTGGCATTATGTTCACACATCGATACCGGACCTTCCGCTGTCATCACCATAAATGAACAAGCATGGACACGTTCTTGAGCCAACTCATTAGCGTCCATAAAGTTTTGCATAAAGAAAGACAATTTATGCACTTGGCCCCTGCCCAAAACCAAATGTTTACCCATTTGTTTTATTTGTCCAGCAAGATAACTTAATGCTGGCCACCAAGTCCGTGGCTGCTTTAATAAAGTCATGCCATAGTCGATCATCACTTGATAAACAGGGACATGCCGATCAGCCCTAATATGTTCAAATGTGCTCAAAAACTGACCAAATAAATTCCGCTGACCAATCACTGGAAACACCTTATTATTAACCACTGTTGTCGGCATATAGCTATGGCAATCAGGGTGACCAAAATCTACCACACCCCATGGTAGTGTTCTCGCTGTACCAGCCTCAATTTGTTTTTTCATTGACTTCTGCGTAATCAAAACATCACGCGAACCCCACTCACCTCGGCCTGTTTCTGCCTGCAATTGAAACGAAACCAAACCGATTTCAGCACTCTGTCCGATGAAAAAACGGACTAGGTTAGGAATATGGTGGAAGTTACCTTCGTGCACCGTAGTATTAAACACGACCATCAAACCCAAACCCTGAGCTCTCGCAATATAATCTTTGCGAATAGCATTCAAATCCATTTCTGTCTCATACCCTGCACGACGCTGGGTTGTATCAACATGGAAAGCCACATCTTGCAAACCAACCCCAGCCAATTGTGAAAGCAATTTTCTCGTCGCAGCAATACCGTTAGTGAATAACGCGGGATATAAACCCAATTCAGAAGCATAGCGTACAATCTCAATCAGTTCGCTATGCTTACGTAATGTCGGATCACCACCGGTGATTTGCACATGTGTCCCTTTCCCATAATGCGTTAGCACATCATCCAAACGCTTAAACACTTCCTCAATAGGAATATCTGAAACGGATTGCGAGTGCTCTGACAAATAACACAAGGTACAATCCAAATTACAGCGCTGAGTTACTTCCACAGCCACACACCCAATCGTCTGTGTTCTGCCTAATACTTGGTTAGCCGTATAGTGTTCACCCATTCTTTCCCGGGTATTCGCCAACATGTCTTCACGATGATTAATAATCTCTCTCCTACCCTGACTAATCACTTATCATTATTGACGCACCAGTAGCCTTTAATTACATCTTACTGAAATCCCGAGCAAAAAAAAGCCCTTAAACATCAGGGCCTTTATATTTCTTCTACATGATGATTACAGGCTAAGCCGATGAAACACATGTCTATACAGCGCTAGCATTGTGTGCCTCAGCTTTAACAGACGCTAGCAATATCTGGATAGGGTGCTTAATTTGTTGCTGTTTAAATCGTTTCACCTGGCTCCGACACGAGTAGCCTGTGGCTAATAGCTCCATATTCTCAGCAACCTGATCAAATTGCGACTGCCAAGATTGTTTAAAAATCGTTTCAGATGTCTGTAAATTTCGTGCTTCATGCCCGTAAGTACCTGACATACCACAACAGCCAACGGAAGGCATACTAAATGATAATCCTCTTCTCTCAAACAGCTTCGACCAAAATTGCTGGCTCGCCTGAGCATTCGTTCTTTCAGTACAGTGTGATAATAATCGATAGTCTTGCTTTAACGCAGTATTAACACCTTCAGGTAATACCTCCAGCAACCACTCTTGAGGAAGTAGCACCTCCGGTAAATCCTCGCCCACTACAGCCGTATATTCTTGCCGATAGACTAAAGTCATAGCAGGATCAAGCCCCACTAAAGGGATATCAAATTCAGACAATTCGCTTAATGCTTTACTGCTCTTCTGTGCTGTTTTATCAAACCATTTACTAAACCCTTGTACATGTAATGGCTTACCATTTGGCTTTAGTGGCGCTAACCAAACTTGATATCCCAATTGTGCGACTAGCTCAATCGTATCCGCGACGATATCGCTATCAAAATAGCGCGTAAAGACATCTTGAACCACTATCACACTGCGTTGCCGCTGTGGCTCGCTCAGCTGAGACAATGCTGTTGTTGAGGCAGGCTGAACATCCCAACGCTTTATCGTGTCCATTAACTTTTTCTGATCACTAATGGTCGGCGTATCCACCATGCCCAATAACTTAGTAATGGCCTTATCTACCAAAGTTTGTTTAATCAAACCATTGTACAAAAAAGCTGCTTTGGCGATATACGGCATCGTAAACTCAAGTGTTGCAATAACATAATCGCGCATCGGCCTCGCATAACGCTCATGATATTCACTGAGAAAACGAGATCGCAATTCTGGCACATTCACTTTGACTGGGCATTGACCCGCGCATGACTTACACGCTAAACAACCCGCCATTGATTCATAGACTTGGTCAGCAAAACCCTTATCGATATCGCCTTGTTGATCTAGACGTACCCATTCTCTCATTAACGATGCCCTACCTTTGGGCGAGTGAATTCGCTGTCGCGTCGCTTTCCATGACGGACACATGGCATCATTTAAATCATAGTTAAAACAAGCACCATTACCATTGCAGTGCATTGAGGCACCATAGCTCTGCCATACTTCCGTTGAAATTTGGCGATCAAACTCTCCCCTCAATGGGACTTGATCAATTTTCAATAATGTCGCTTCAGGCTGTGTGGCTGGCGTCGCGATTTTGCCTGGATTCAACTGGTTATAAGGATCAAAAGCGGCCTTGACTTGTTGTATAGCTGGATATAAATCTCCAAAAAATTGAGGCACATATTCAGAACGCAGCCCTTTACCATGTTCTCCCCACAATAAGCCACCATACTGCTTGATTAATTCGACTGCCACATCCGTGATAGGTCTTATCATCCTAGCTTGCTGAGGATCTTTCATGTCTAGTAATGGGCGCACATGTAGAACCCCGGCATCGACATGACCAAACATACCGTACTGCAAACCATAGCTATCCAATAGCGCCCGTAGCTCAGAAATAAAATCCGCTAAGTTTTCTGGTGGCACAGCCATATCCTCAATAAAAGGTTGGGGCCTCGCTTCACCTTCAACATTGCCTAGTAAGCCCACCGCTCTTTTACGCATCGCATAGACCGTTTTCACCGCCTCACTTCCCTTAGCCAGGCTATAACCTAAACGCTGTGCCGTTGTATCTTGATCTAAATGAACTAAAAATCGCGCAACCTGTTCATTAACACTGGCTTCCTTGTCACCACTAAACTCAACCAAGTTAATACCCAGAGCATCATGTTCATCATCAGGGAAATACGCCTCAACACTCTGCCAAACCGTATCCTGTTTTGCTAACATCAAGACTTTAGAGTCCACCGTCTCTATTGACAGAGGTTGCTGCTTCATCAAAGCCTTAGCATCGCGTAAAGCATCCATAAAGACGTTATACCGTACATTCACTAATACTGAATAATTTGGTATCGGTAATACATTTAATTTAGCCTCAGCGAGAAAACCTAAAGTGCCTTCGGAACCACATAAAATACTGTTTAAATTAAAATGATTCGCTTCCTGCAGATGCACTAGATCATAGCCAGTTAGGCAACGATTCAAGGGTGGAAACGTCTCTTCAATTAACTGTGCCTGTTTATGACTAATCTCACTAACGGTACGGTATATCTCACCCACGCGATCTTGTTGAGCACTCAGCTGAGGTACAACATCCTGTTCAACTGGCACAGTATAAAGCACTGTGCCACCCATCAACACACTTTTAAGTGCAAGCACATGATCTCGGGTTTTACCGTAGACACAACTTCCTTGACCACTGGCATCCGTATTCACCATACCACCAATAGTTGCGCGGTTAGACGTCGATAAATCAGGTGCGAAAAATAAACCATAAGGCTTTAAAGCAGCGTTTAATTGATCTTTAACCACGCCCGCTTCAACCCGAGCCCAACGCTCTTCCACGTTAATCTCAAGGATCGTATTCATGTGTCGGGACACATCAACGACAATACCGTCCGTTAACGATTGACCATTGGTACCCGTACCTCCACCTCGTGGTGACACGACAATTTGTTGGAATTCCGATTCATCTAACAGCGTGGCAATAGATTGGAGATCAGTAATGCAAGTAGGATAAACAACAGCCTGTGGCAAACGCTGATAAATAGAATTATCCGTAGCGAGCACCAAGCGGTTGGCGTAATCGTCATCCATCTCACCAGAAAACCCCGCCTCTTTAAGGCGAACTAAAAAATCATGATAAAGCGACTGTATGACACTGTGTTGTGGCGATATCGTATTCATAGAAGAAAATTAAGCAGAATACACCCCTTCTAACGATTGATAAGCAAAACCATTTGGGTGAGGATTCACATCCTCAGTCACACCATAGTTACTCAATTTCAAACTGTAGTACTGATCCATATAAGATTGAATCACCGTCTCAATATCATCGTTATAACCCATTGCCAATGATAGCGTCTTCGTCTGTTTCTGAGTCAAGACTTGTCCATCCTTAACAATCAACTCACCATCTTTAAACACCTTATCGGCAAAACGGAACATCTTGGTAAGATCTTCCTGCTGATGATAAATAGCGATATCTGCTTTCGCCCCGATCTGTAAGTGACCGCGATCAGTTTGGCCTAATAACTTAGCTGGCGCAGCACGCGTCATCATCGCTATTTCTTCAAGACTGTATTCACGTTTCAAATCTTTAAGCAATGTCATTTGCTGAATTTCTGTGTGCAATGTCGACAAACAAGCCATGCGATAGTCATAACTCATTAACAGATGAATGAGCTCCGGATATCGCGTAAAAGGGGCACCATTTGGGTGATCTGTGGTGAAAAATAAACGCCATGGATCATCTGATAGCAAAAAGATTTCTAGACCAATTGCCCACTGTAAGCCATTAACAAAGCTACCTTGTTTATATTGATAAGGAACGATGCCTCCGCTACCTTCATTTTCGGAATGCCACACGATCCATTTACTCGGTGACGCATCATCTCGACGACTGTATTGCGCCATCACATCACCGGATAACGTCACAGTTTGACCAAATAATACTTGCCCGACATCCATCGTAATATTGGGGTGTTTAGCAAAGGCCTCCATCATTCTGGCTGCACCTGAAGAAAAACCATAGTTACCATCATCGCCATAGCCATAAAATTGCACATGAGCTAAATGCATCGGCAACCCTTGGGCTGTCTCCATCGTTTCAACCAACGTACCGATATTGCCTGGTGTGCCTAAGTTATTACAATGCACATGCACTGGATGCAAAATACCCGTCTGCGCAACCGCTGTTTGCAGGGTTTGTAAAATATGCCGGGATGACACGCCATAATCTGGAACCACATCATCCAAACCAAACGTCTCAACACCTAGCTTAAAAGCTTGTGCACCACCGGGGTTAATGACCTTCAAACCCATGGCCTTAGTCGAATTCATTGTCCAAGACACATAGTCATTGATTTGTGCTTGACTGGCATTGCTACGCATCAAACGCAACAGCAGGTCATCACTCCCTAGAATCGCCAGCGCGCCAGTGTCGATCATTGGGATATCAGCCAACTCAGCATGCACCTGTGGCGCATTGACCGGTAGCATCGCTGGTTCAATGACTAAGCCATATCCCATCTCAGCATAACGGTAACCCGTATCGAAGCTCGACCACTTCGCACACTGGAATGGATGTACCTTTTGTCGTTGCAAATGGTTTCGGTGCTGATCAGGTAATAATAGCCTAGCAGTATTCACATTACCGCCGGCAATATGACTATGAATGTCAATGGCAGAGGCCATTACGACTGCGCCTGTTAGGTCATAATAAGTCGCTTTCGCCTGATCATCCGCATTGGGCTCTGCACAAATCCGGTCATCTTCCAACCAGATCTCCTGCATCGAACCATTCCACTTCTGGGTAGGGTCATAGGCTTTCGCATTCTTTAAACAACTATAGGCCACTTTTTACTCCACTCTATTTGACTGACAGCACGCGCGATCGTGCATTGAGTTTCAATTCATACAAAATGATACGTTATAACATATCACCAACAACCCAAAATGGCTTTATCTAAAGCGTTATATAACGATAATTATACTAACAATCAAACAAAAGAAAGGCCCCGAAATTCGGAGCCTTCTTTAAATTTTACCAGTGCTAAAAATCTATCCTTCTTTCCGATCTAACGCCGAGATTGCGGAAAAGGGTCGTTTCCGACAAACAGCACCAATTACATCATGCCGCCCATGCCACCCATATCGGGCATCGCCGGTGCTGCTGGTGCAGCATCTTGCGGCGCTTCAGCAATCATCGCTTCAGTCGTTAGCATCAAGCCAGCAACAGAACCTGCATTTTGAATAGCAGTTCGTGTGACTTTCGTTGGGTCAAGAATACCCATCTCAATCATATCGCCATATGCACCGGTTGCGGCATTGTAACCATAACTACCTTTGCCACCAGCAACATCATTTAAAATAACAGAAGCTTCAGCGCCTGCATTTGTTGCAATTTGACGTAAAGGCTCCTGCATTGCGCGACGTGCTAGCATAATGCCGGTATCTTGATCAGTGTTATCGCCCGTCAATTCACCTAAGCTACTTTCCGCACGAACAAGCGCAACACCACCACCAGCGATAACACCTTCTTCAACCGCTGCACGGGTTGCATGAAGGGCATCTTCAACGCGGGCTTTCTTCTCTTTCATTTCCATTTCAGTCGCAGCACCGACTTTAATCACTGCAACACCGCCAGCTAATTTAGCCACGCGTTCTTGTAATTTTTCTTTATCGTAGTCAGAGCTAGATTCTTCCATCTGTCCTTGGATTTGTTTGACACGAGCAACAATCTCATCAGAACGGCCTTCGCCATCAACAATCGTTGAGTTTTCTTTGCTGATTGTGATTTTCTTAGCAGAACCTAAATCTTCAAGTGTGACTTTCTCAAGGCTTAAACCCACTTCTTCAGAAATCACAGTACCACCAGTCAAGATAGCGATATCTTGTAGCATCGCTTTACGACGATCACCAAAGCCAGGCGCCTTTACAGCACACACTTTAACGATGCCACGCATGCTATTTACAACCAAAGTAGCCAAGGCTTCACCATCAACATCTTCTGCGATAATCAATAGTGGACGACTCGCTTGAGCAACCGCTTCTAACGTAGGCAATAAATCACGAATGCTTGAGATTTTTTTATCAAACAATAAAACGTATGGGTTTTCTAAATCCGCTGTCATAGTTTGCTGATCATTAACGAAGTATGGAGAAAGGTAACCACGGTCAAACTGCATACCTTCAACAACATCTAGTTCATTATCGAAACCGCTACCATCTTCAACCGTGATGACGCCTTCTTTACCGACTTTTTCCATCGCTTCAGCAATGATGTCACCGACAGAAGCATCAGAGTTGGCTGAAATCGTACCAACTTGTGCAATCGCTTTATTATCATCACAAGCCACTGACATGCCTTGCAATTCAGATACTGCAGCAGTGACTGCTTTATCGATACCGCGTTTTAAATCCATCGGGTTCATGCCCGCAGCAACGGCTTTCATACCTTCACGCAGAATAGCTTGTGCTAAAACTGTAGCAGTGGTTGTACCGTCACCTGCAGCATCAGAAGTATGAGAAGCCACTTCCTTAACCATTTGAGCACCCATGTTCTCAAATTTGTTTTCTAATTCGATTTCTTTAGCAACTGAAACACCATCTTTTGTTACTGTCGGTGCACCGAAGCTTTTATCTAAAACAACATTACGACCCTTAGGACCTAATGTTACTTTCACCGCATCAGCCAGGGTGTTCACACCATTGACCATTAAACTGCGCGCATCAGCGCCAAATTTGACTTCTTTAGCAGCCATCTTTATTTCCTCTTAATATTCTTTAATAAATGTTATCTAAAAAGTGTTTTTACCTAAGCTTCGATAACAGCAACAATATCTTCTTCGCGCATCACTAATAGCTCTTCGCCATCAACTTTAACTTCCGTGCCGGCATATTTGCCAAATAACACTTTATCGCCAACAGCCACATCCATTACACGCACATCACCAGAATCTGTGATTCGGCCTTTACCTGCTGCCACAATTTCGCCGCGGTCTGGCTTTTCAGTTGCGCTACCTGGTAAGACAATGCCACCAGCGCTGACTGTTTCTTCTTCCATTCGGCGAACAATTACTCGATCATGAAGGGGACGAATATTCATTTACACTATCCTCAAAAAATGTCTAACAAAAAAGTTTGAATCACATAGATGGGGCTATAAAAAAAAACTTCAAGAGCCTAAAGTAAAAAAATTATTTCAAATGACGATCATCGTCATTATCAACAACCTCACCTTCTATAATATGACTGTCTTCAGGTCGTCGATATGAACTATGAGTCTGTGTATGGGCCGAAAATTGGCCTTTCGCCACCAGTCTTTTAATTAAGGCTTGACGGACAGGAGGGACCAACAACAAAAATCCCACACCATCAGTGAAGAACCCCGGCGTTAATAACAACCCGCCGCAGAGCAACAGGGTTAAGCCTTCCATCATCTGCATTGCCGGTACTTGTCCTTGTGCCAATGTCATCTGGGCACGTTGCATCGTGCTTAAACCCTGCATGCGTAGCAAACCTGCACCAATCACAGCCGTTGCTACGACCGCAAAGATGGTCCAGCCCGCACCAATCACCTCTCCCACTTGGATTAAAAAATAAATCTCAATAAGAGGCACTAATAAAAAGAGTAAAAATAAGGAACGGAACATAGTTTTCCTAAATGCACTTATGAAATGAATAAGTTTATCTATTGGGTCACTTTTTTAAAATTCAAGGTCATCTAACCTATATTTCGTCGTTGCATAAAAGCAACAAAATGTGATTTTTGTCGCAATGTAACAGAATTGTCACATTCGGTTCATCATTTTGAAATATATGAACGTTAATATGTGTGTCATCGGATTGATGGACACCGACTTCTCTATAATTAACAAAAGAGGATATCCCCTTGAAAATTAAATCAACATCACTACTTATCACATGTGCTTTATTTGGTGCAGCAGTTATGCCAGCATACGCAAGCAACGAAGCTATGATGGACTTATTAAAAGTGCTTCGTGATAGAGGCACAATCACTTCACAAGATTACGAACTTCTAGCGAACGCAGCTAAAGCGGATAAAGAGGCTGACGAAGCTGTTGCAATGAAAGTTGAAAAAGTATCTACAGCATCGAAATCACTCGAGTGGCCTGAGCGTATCAAACTTAAAGGTGATATGCGTGCACGCTATGAAGATCAAGATGCTGTCGATTCATCTAATATGCCAGATGATAAAAGACGCTTCCGTATTCGTGCCCGCTTAGGTGCTTATGCTCAAGTCAATGAAACCACCAAAGCAGGCATTCGTCTTGTTACAACAGTCGGCAGTGCCACATCTACTAACCAAACACTAGAAAACAACTTTTCAAGTACCGATGTCGGTATTGATCTGGGTTATATCGACTGGGCACCAACAGCATTAGGCGGTAATACCCACTTCATCTTTGGTAAAATGAAAAAGCCTTGGGAATCAGTCAGTGGTATGGTTTGGGATGGTGATACCAATCCAGAAGGTGTTGCCATTAAATCAAAACTTAATGCCGGTGGCGTGACGTTAATACCATCTGTCGGTTATTACACATTAGATGACAATGGTACTGACTCCTTCTCAGAAGACAGTCACCTTGGCCATGCACAATTGGCTGCTATCATGGGCAAAACCAGAGTCGGTGTCTCTTACTTTGGTTTTGAGAGCGCTAACACAGATGCCATGGGTAACTTCACAGGCCCAAGCGAAGAAGAACGTATGTTCCAATTATTTGGTGAAACAGCGATTCCATCAACCCCTGTGACAGTCTTTGCTAACTATGTACACAACACAAATGCTGATGCCTCAGGAGATGATGACAATGCTTGGTCTCTGGGCGCCAAAGCCAAAATGGGCAGTTTCAAATTATCTTATGAATACCTAGATCTTGGTGTGAATGCCTTAAACGATAATTTTGATAACAGTGATTTTGGTAATGATTCTAAAGGTAGCATTATCAAAGCAGCGTATAAAATTAACAACAGCTTCACAGCACAGGCCACGTATTACACCTCTGATACAAATATCAATAATGATGATACCGAAGCAGATCTACTTCACTTAGATCTTAAAGTGAAATTCTAAAGTTCCTCCTTCTACGTCGTCTCAGTAGTACGAAAAGCCCGCTTAGATTTGTTCTATGCGGGCTTTTTTTTCACTGTTAAAAACTAGAGTTACGCCATGACAAACGAAGAACCAAAACAAGGCTAATCTTTAGCCATTTGAGAACGGCAAGCATTGCCAGTCAACAAGAACAATACACGTATTCGACTCATCATTTATTCCAATTCAAATAATCAGCCTGACACGATAACAATCTTTTATTATAATGACATGAATCACAAGTTATTCGATTTGTTTTGTGAAGGGCGTTAAATATTCATATCACGCATCTGGTAAAATGATTCGACTTAACCTCAACATAGAAAGCAATCCTGTGAAAAAACTGATTACACCTATCCTACTGAGTCTTATCCTAATTATGCCGCTGAGCAGTCTAGCCGCAACGACTCGCTACGTTTCAGATGAGCTTGAAATCACCATGCGTAAGGGTCAAAGTGTTAAGTTTGGTATTAAAAAGATGTTACGCAGTGGTACCCAACTTAGCATTTTAGAAACTGCAAACTCTGGTTACTCTAAAGTGCGAACATCCGGGGGGGCAGAAGGCTGGGTCCTGACACATTATTTAACGAATGCACCCAGTGCCCGTAATCGTGTAGCCAGCAGCGAACAAAAAGCAGCGAACCTAGAATTAGAACTCGCTAAAGCCAAAGAAGAAATTCTAAGTCTATCAACTCAAAATGATAGTGCTGGCAGCCAAAATATGACCCTTAAAGAAACATCACAGCGTCTGAAAAAAGAACTCGATGATTTAAAAAGAACAGCATCAAATGCCGTCGCACTCGATAATGAAAACCGCCAATTAAAAGAAAAAATTCAGCAAACCGACCATAAAATGCAATCGCTCATAATGGAAAACAATACCCTTAAAGACAGCGAAGCCAAAAACTGGTTTCTGATCGGCGCAGCCGTCTTATTTGGTGGTGTTATCTTTGGCCTTTTGATTCCAAAACTACGTTTCACTCGCAAAAACAGTTGGGGCAGTCTCTAACCTAGCCACTATTACCTAAATCCAAAAAGCTCGTATCATGCGGGCTTTTTTTATTGCTTTTAAACCAAGTTCCTTGACACAATAAGCCTTAATACATACTATTTTTGATATATATTAATTTTCATATGTAAGGTGGATTGGAAATGGACTTACAAGCTGATGATTTTTATTCCGCACTGTCACATCCAATGCGATTGAGAGCCACTTTGTTAATAAAACAAATGGATGAACTCTGTGTCTGCGAACTGACACATGCTTTAGATCAAGCGCAGCCTGTTATCTCAAGGCACTTAGCCCAGCTTAAAGAAGCCGGCATTGTATTAGCACGTAAACAAGGACTTTGGGTCTACTACCGTATTAATGATGCACTCCCTAGTTGGGCATTAAATGTTATCCATATAACTTCAGATGGAATAACAAACTCGGCCCCTTATCAAGCTGATCTTCAAGCTTGCACCACTATGCCAGACAGACCTAATCAAGTCTGCTGCTAATCCATTAGGAATAAAAATGTCTATACGCGTCGCAATCAATGGCTTTGGCCGCATGGGGAAACTTACTTTACGTGCCGGCCTCGACAATAACGAATTAGAATTTGTACACATTAATGAAATTGCCGGTGATGCACACTGTCAGGCACACTTAATTCAATTCGATACCGTACATGGCCAATGGGGACAAGACAAAACAATATCCAGCACAGATAACAGCATCACCATAGATAGTCAGACATTAACATTCAGCCAATCCGAAAACCCAGCTGATATCGATTGGAAAGCATTAGAAATTGACCTTGTGATCGAGTGCACAGGCCAATTTAAAACAGAGCAACAACTTCAAACCTACTTTGAACACGGTGTAAAGAAAGTGCTCGTTTCAGCTCCATGCCCAGAACCCGCATTAAACCTTGTTTACGGCGTCAACCATCACCTATACGACCCAGCACAACACCATATTGTCACTGCCGCATCCTGCACTACAAACTGCCTCGCACCACTGGTCAAGGTCATGCATGAAAACATTGGTATTAAACATGGTTCCATGACCACGATTCATAACATTACCAATACACAAACCATCGTCGACAAAGGCCATAAAGATCTACGTCGTGCTAGAGCAAGTGGCAATTCCTTAATACCGACCACCACAGGGTCCGCCAAGGCAATTACAACCATCTTTCCCGAACTGAAAGGCAAGCTTAATGGTTACGCTGTTCGCGTCCCTTTACTAAACGGTTCTATTACCGACTTCGCTTTCGAGGCACAGCGAGACACAACAACTGAAGAAGTGAATCAACTCTTTAAAACGGCTTCGCAAGGTAACTTGGCTAATATTCTCGGTTATGAAACAAAGCCTTTAGTCTCGGCCGATTACACCAATGACCCTCGTTCAGGCATCGTTGATGCACTTTCAACAATGGTCATTAATGATACTCAAGTCAAAACACTAACGTGGTACGACAATGAATGGGGCTATGTTAACCGTATGGTCGATATTGCCAATATGCTCGCAAACGAACTCTAACCTAGACTAAACATGTTTAGATTTTTCCCCAGAACAAGGTATTTTTGCACGGAAAATGTGAACTTATATGTAATAAGTGACCATTTGAGTACAAAAATAACGCCGTTACAGGGGGAAAGATGAATATGTTACGAAATTACGCCACCATCACCGCTGGCTATTGGGCTTTTACCCTCACCGACGGTGCAATCCGCATGCTCGTCGTGTTGTACTTTCATCAGCTTGGCTACACTCCATTAGCCATCGCCAGCTTATTTTTGTTTTATGAATTTTTTGGCATCGTCACCAACCTTGTTGGTGGCTGGCTAGGTGCGCGGATTGGTCTAAACAAAACGATGCATATCGGCATGATCGTGCAAATTGGTGCCCTACTGATGCTTACAGTCCCAACAGAATATCTTACTGTTGCATACGTAATGCTAGCTCAAGCGTTATCAGGTGTTGCCAAAGATCTCAATAAGATGAGCGCCAAAGCCAGTATCAAATTGTTTGTTACAGATGGATCAAAAGCGGCATCAAGCAAACTCTTCATGTGGGTTGCTATCCTCACAGGATCTAAAAACACCTTAAAGGGCATCGGCTATTTCCTTGGAGGCCTACTACTCGCTCTTTATGACTTCCAACATGCACTCTATATCCTAGCAAGCGGCTTATCCCTTGTTTTAATTTTCACTTGGGCTCTACTGCCAAATGAGTTGGGGAAAACCCAACACAAAGCCAAATTCTCACGGCTATTTTCGAACACCGCTGCCATTAATTGGCTTGCAACAGCCCGTTTTTTCTTATTCGGTTCTCGTGATGTTTGGTTTGTCGTCGCACTGCCTGTTTATCTCTCAACCACACTTAACTGGAGTCATCAGCAAACAGGTGCCTTTTTTGCCTTGTGGGTCATTGGCTACGGCATTATTCAAACGATAGCACCCAAACTATTAATCAACCGCCACCCGAATGGACAAACCACACAATGGTTAGCCTGGCTGTTAATGTTATTTCCTGCTGCCATAGCCCTTGCACTAGGACAAGGACTCGACCCAACACCCACGCTCATTATTGGCTTGGGTTTTTTCGCACTGATTTTCGCCCTCAATTCCGCCGTTCACTCTTACCTTATTGTCGAGTGGTCGGATCGCAACAACGTCTCTATGAATGTGGGATTCTATTATATGGCTAACGCTGGAGGGCGCTTGACTGGCACAATACTCTCAGGACTTATCTTTCAATATTACGGGTTAGCTTGCTGCCTAATCGCATCGTCGGTACTCATCTCTGCTGCGGCCATCACATCAATAAAACTACCATCAGAACCAACACCTCAATAATAAGAGCTCTGACACCTTTTAGACTAGTTAACCATATATTTAACAGCTGCTTCGACATCAGTATCTGACATGCTTTCTTTACCACCTCTGGCAGGCATAAGCCCGTAACCATTTATCGCATGAAATACAAGTACGGGTACACCTTGCAAAATACGTGACGCCCACATTTTAGGTTTGCCCGGAATCGGTGCACCATTAATGCTATTGGAATGACATGAAATGCAATGACTTTCATATGCAAGTTGACCCTGACTTGGCGCGTCAAGTCGTTGTGAAGCTTTATCATCAGGTGCTTTATCACAGCCAGCCAACACAAATAACAACATAAAAAAACGGGGAATGCTTCATTTCAGCCACCTTTTAGTTGCCAGCTATGGCAGTAAAAGCAAATATCAAACCAAATAACCTATGATCGCTGCAATGAGTCTACTCAGACTATTTTTAAGCTAAAAGCACTCTGCCCCTTATTTAAATGTTGAGATATATAGTTGCTCCACCTTCTCACGGGCCCAAGCTGTTTTACGCAAAAATTTAAGCGATGATTTAACACTAGGATCACTTTTAAAACAGTTAATATTAATACGTTCTGCAAGTTCATCCCATCCATAGTGTGAAACTAACTCTGTAACGATTAACTCAAGTGTCAAGCCATGTAGAGAGTTATTCTTCTGCATTGAAAATCACCTTCATGCGAAACATGAGTTCATAATGAAATCTGCTATAAAAATCTAAAATGGCTCTGACCCCTTTAAACTTTCAAATATGAAAGAACTCTCGGTTCTCACTTCTTCAACTGCTCGAGATGCCTAACCGCCCCTTTAGATGCCGACGTTGTTAAGGCCGCATAAGCTTGTAATGCCAAACTCACTTCACGTTCACGGCCAACAGGCTGCCATGCATCATGACCTTTTGCTTCCATGGCGACTCTACGTTCTGCAAGTATCTCATCACTGACATCCACTTTAATCAAACGGTTTGGAATATCAATAACGATGGTATCGCCTTGCTCAACTAGACCAATCGTGCCGCCTTCGGCCGCTTCAGGTGAAGCATGACCAATTGATAAGCCTGATGTGCCTCCAGAGAAACGACCATCCGTCAGTAGAGCACAGGCTTTGCCTAAACCCTTCGATTTCAAATAACTGGTCGGGTATAGCATCTCTTGCATACCCGGGCCACCTTTCGGGCCTTCATAACGAATGAGCACCACATCGCCTTCGACAATTTGATTAGTCAAAATCGCAGTCACAGCAGCATCTTGAGATTCAAAAATCCGTGCTGGGCCTGTGAACGTAAAGTTATCTTCATCCACACCCGCTGTTTTAACAATACAACCTTCTTCAGCTAAATTACCGAACAACACTGCTAGGCCACCATCTTGGCTATAAGCATGTTCGATATTACGGATACAGCCGTCTTCACGATCTAAATCAAGTTCAGGCCAACGTGTTGATTGACTAAATGCCGTTTGAGTTGGAATACCGGCTGGACCTGCTGAATAACGCAAGTGCGCCGCTGCGTCATCACTCCGCTTAACATCCCATTGCGCCAATGAGGCTGCAACACTCTCACTATGAACCGTTGTAATATCGGTATGTAACAAACCACCCGCCGCCAATTCAGCCAAAATAGAAACCACGCCACCAGCACGGTGTACATCCTCCATATGATATTTATTAGTTGCTGGCGCCACTTTACAAAGGTTCGGAACCTTACGAGACATCCGGTCGATATCCGCCATCGTGAAATCGACTTGGCCTTCATGGGCCGCGGCTAATAAATGTAATACCGTATTAGTCGACCCACCCATTGCCACATCTAAGGCAATCGCATTTTCAAACGCTTGTTTATTAGCAATCGAACGTGGCAAAACACTGTAGTCATCTTGTTCATAATGTTGCTTGGCGATTTTAACGATCTGTCGGCCTGCTTCTAAAAACAATTCTTCACGATCAGCATGGGTCGCCAACAATGAACCATTACCCGGCAGAGATAAACCCAAGGCTTCTGTTAAACAATTCATTGAGTTCGCAGTGAACATACCTGAGCAAGAACCGCAGGTTGGGCAAGCGCTGCGCTCTACATTAGCCACATCCTCATCACTGACACTATCATCAGCGGCCTGTACCATCGCATCAACTAGATCTAATTTAACCTCTTTACCCGCTAATTTCGTTTTACCCGCTTCCATCGGACCACCTGATACAAAAATCACCGGAATATTGAGCCGCAACGCCGCCATCAACATCCCAGGTGTGATTTTGTCGCAGTTCGAAATACACACAATCGCATCAGCACAATGCGCGTTGACCATATACTCAACTGAATCGGCAATGATGTCACGAGAAGGTAAGCTGTACAACATACCGCTATGTCCCATTGCAATACCATCATCAACAGCAATGGTATTAAACTCTTTCGCCACTCCACCCGCACGTTCAATTTCGCGCGCAACCAGCTGACCCAAGTCTTTTAAATGTACGTGTCCTGGTACAAACTGCGTAAACGAATTTGCAATCGCAATAATCGGTTTACTAAAGTCATCGTCTTTCATCCCTGTTGCACGCCAAAGTGCGCGTGCACCCGCCATATTGCGGCCCGCAGTTGATGTTTTAGAACGATATTCTGGCATGTTGTTTCCCCAAACTAAGTCAGTTAAGGCCGAATTCACTTAAAATAGGCCGTGTTTCATGTCACAAATTTTACACGTAACTTTGCAAGCTTGCTGAGACTAAGACAAAATTGCGATATGGAAACGTCTATTTCAAACAATCAAACGACCACAACCAGCTGGTTTCGACGTGCTGCGCCATATATTCATGCGCACCGTGATGCAACATTTGTGGTGTCGATTGACGGCGAAGCTATCGCTTCTAACCACTTCGATAATCTCGTCCATGATTTAGCTTTATTAAACAGCTTAGGAATCCGCCTTGTAATCGCTTTCGGTGCCCGTCACCAAATCGAACAACAATGCCAACAGCAAACTATTCCGTTGCAATATCACGAAGGCATACGTATCACTGATGCCGCCAGCTTAGATATCGCCAAAAGTGTTATTGGCCAATTACGCCTCGAGTTCGAGGCCAAATTGTCGTTCAGCTTGCCACATACACCCATGGCCGATGCACAAATCCATTGCAGTAGCGGTAACTTCGTGACCGCGCAACCCGTCGGCATAAAAGACGGCATTGATTTTGAACATACCGGCAAAGTACGTGGGATAGATACGGTTGCGATCAAACAGCAACTCGACCTCGACAATATTGTTTTATTGCCCTCATTAGGTTATTCACCAACCGGTGAAATCTTTAACTGTTCTGCTGAAGCCGTTGCAACAGCCTGCGCCATCGAACTTAATGCCGACAAGCTTATTTTCATCGGTGATAATCACGACCAATTACCCAATGAAATGGTCGTTATGCAAGCAGAAGATGCACTCATGGAGCATGACCTGTCCGACAACCACACATTACAGTCAGCTATCGATGCGTGTGAAGCTGGCGTGAAACGCGTTCATTTACTGGACCGTGCCCAAGATGATGCCTTATTACAAGAGCTTTTCAGCCGTGATGGTGCCGGTGTAATGGTAAGCACAACACCATTTGAAAATACACGCCTTGCCACGATTGATGATATTGGCGGCATTCTCGACCTCATCCAGCCATTGGAAAATGAAGGCGTACTCGTTAAACGCTCTCGCGAAGATTTAGAAATCCATATTGAAAGCTTTGTGGTGATGGAACGTGATGGCGCTGTGCTAGCCTGTGCTGCGCTGCATGCTTATCCAGAAAGCCGTGTCGCCGAGTTAGCCTGTCTTGCTGTTTCTAGTGCTTACCGGGGTTTTGGTCGGGGTGAACAGTTACTCACAGCCATCGAACATCAAGCCAGAAAGCATAAACTGACAACACTCTGTGTACTCACTACGCAAACCGCACATTGGTTTTTAGAACAAGGGTTTGTGGCCGCAGATGTGTCCGATTTGCCTATAGAAAAACAAAGTCTCTACAACTATCAACGTAATGCCAAAGTCTTTAAAAAAGCTTTGCCTTAAGTTTTAGCGCTTTCGTCGATCCGTTTTTTATATTCAGGAAACAACAAAGGCGCTAACTCGTGTAGCGCTTTTTCATAAACCCGACGTTTAAAAAATACGATTTCCTTGGTTGGCGTCCAGTAATCAACCCACCGCCAATCATCAAATTCAGGTTTCTCGTATTGGTCGAGCTTTACATCTTCCTCTTTGCCAATAAACCGCAATAAGAACCAACGCTGTTTCTGGCCAATGCACAACGGTTTATTACCATATCGCAAATAGCGTTTAGGCAAGCGATAACGCAACCATCCGCTGGTCTTACCAATAATCTCAACATGTTGCTCTTGCAAGCCCACTTCTTCCATCAGCTCACGATATACCGCCTCTTCTGGCGTTTCGTGTGATTTGATACCACCCTGAGGAAATTGCCAAGAATCATGACGCGCACGTTGCGCCCACAGCACTTGATTGTGTTCATTGCAAAGAATAATGCCTACATTGGCCCGAAAACCATCTTTATCAATCACAAATCTAGTCTCTCACTACTGACAGTCAAACCAATCAGCAACGTCTTAGTTTTTCAATAATGTCTAGATTAGACAAACAAGCAACGCGATGCAAACTCATTTAACATACAATAAATGGTATTAACTACCCCATTCATATAAGAAAACAACCATGGCATTAGCAATATTTGATTTGGATAACACCCTACTAGGGGGCGACAGTGACTACCTCTGGGGGGAATACTTAGTAGAAAACAATTTCGTCGACAGTGAAAGTTACCAACGATCAAACCAGTATTTTTACGACCAATATCTCGCTGGCACCATGGATATTTTCGAATTTTCTGCCTTTCAATTTACGCCACTTGCGGATAACAATATGACCACCTTATTGGCTTGGCGTGATGATTACCTCAGCAAAAAAATTGAGCCCATCATCCTGCCCGCTGCCAAACAACTCATACAAAAACACCAGCAACAAAAAGACACCCTGCTGATTATCACCGCAACCAATAGCTTTATCACCAGTCCCATTGCAGAAAAACTGGGCATCCCACACCTTCTTGCAACCGAACCTGAAATGATCGACGGGCGGTTTACTGGCCAAGTCGAGGGCATGCCTTCATACCAACAAGGCAAAGTTGTCAGATTAGAACAATGGCTAATAGAACAAAATAAGACTTTAGAAGGCAGTTATTTTTATAGTGACTCGCATAATGACTTACCCCTATTAGAGCGTGTCTCACATCCGGTTGCAGTTGACCCCGATGACAAGCTCACTATCATCGCCAAACAGAGAGACTGGCCAGTTCTAAGCTTACGGTAAGTAAGGATTTAATAGAGCTACCCCTTAATAATTGATACAATTCCATGCTTCGTCATTAAGTTCAGGCCATCAATATGGAATGGGAAGTTGTTATTGGGCTAGAGATTCATGCCCAACTCGCCACCAAATCTAAAATTTTCTCAGGCGCTTCGACCGCCTATGGTGCTATCCCTAATACTCAGGCTTGTGCGGTTGATTTAGGTTTGCCTGGCGTACTCCCTGTTTTAAACCAAGAAGCCGTTAGACTCGCGATTAAATTTGGCCTTGCGATTGATGCAGAGCTCACAGAGCGATCAATCTTCGCGCGTAAAAACTACTTCTACCCAGATTCACCAAAAGGCTATCAAATCAGTCAATTCGAACTGCCTGTTGTTGGCAAGGGTCAACTCAGCATCGAGCTCGAAGACGGCACCGAAAAAATCATTGGTATTACCCGCGCTCACCTTGAAGAAGATGCCGGTAAATCCATGCACGAAGACTTCCAAGGCCAAACCGGTGTCGACTTAAACCGTGCCGGCACACCCCTGCTCGAAATCGTATCAGAACCTGATATGCGTAGCGCCAAAGAAGCCGTCGCCTACATGAAAAAAATCCACTCACTGGTTCGCCACATCGACATGTGTGATGGCAATATGCAAGAAGGCTCATTCCGTTGTGACGCCAACGTTTCTGTCCGCCCAATGGGCCAAGAAGAATTAGGCACACGGACAGAGCTCAAAAACATCAACTCCTTCCGTAATGTTGAACGCGCGATTAACATCGAAATCGAGCGACAAATCGAACTCATCGAAGATGGCGGTGAAGTTGTGCAAGAAACACGGCTTTATGACGCTGATAACAACGAAACCCGTTCCATGCGGAGCAAAGAAGAAGCCAACGACTACCGTTACTTCCCCGATCCAGATCTACTGCCTTTAGTACTAGATAAGGCCATGATCGAAGAAGTTAGGGCTACGTTGCCCGAATTACCAAAAGCCAAAAAAGATCGCTTTGCCGCTGATATGGGCCTATCAAACTACGATGCCTCCGTACTCACCAGCAGTCGTGAATTAGCCGACTTCTACGAACAAGTACTCGCTAAAACAGACAGCAAAGATCCAAAGCTGTGTGCCAACTGGATCATCACCACGTTATTAGGTGCCCTTAACAAAGCTAGCCTAGAAATTGAACAGTCGCCGATCAGTGCAGAACAATTAGGTGGCCTATTAATCCGTATCAGCGATAACACCATCTCAGGTAAAATCGCAAGACAAATCTTCAAAGCACTCTGGAATGAAGAAGGCAAAGATGCCGATAGCATTATCGAAGACAAAGGCCTCAAACAAGTCACCGACACCGTTGCTATAGAAGCCCTAATCGACGAAGTCATCGCTAACAACGCCGCTCAAGTAGAACAATACCGCAGCGGTAAAGAACAAGTCTTCGGCTTCTTCGTCGGCCAAGTCATGAAAGCCTCAAAAGGTAAGGCAAACCCGGCTCAAGTAAATGAAATGTTGACAGCAAAATTATCCAGTTAGCGTCGAGACTCTCAAACTACACAGTTCAGCATGAACAATATCAAATGAATTCAAAGCAAGGCTAAAAACATTGAAAAAGAGTGCTTTTGATCATGCAGGCCTAATTGCAGCCCTAGCGCCCATCATCTCTGATACTTTTTTGTTTGGCTGTACACTGGAAAATTTGGCTCTACACTTTCCTACCAACATAAATTCTGGGCAGAATTTGGGGATACCTTCGGCGGGTTATTAGGAGGGGTTTTCACACTTTTGGCGCTCTTCGTTTTAATCGCTGCCTTAGATATTCAAAAAAGAGAATTAGTTGCAACTAGAAGTATCATTTCTCAACAAAAGTTTGAATCAACATTTTTTGAGTTATTAAAATCATTTAATGACCAAATCCACTCACTTATCTTACTCAACTATCAAGCTCAAGATAAAAAACTAATCACAGATCAGGCCCAACAGCTTAGGGTTCCAATTTCTCGAGGTGACATTTCAAATAATGCTTTTCTTGATTTAATTCAAGACATCTACAATCACACTCCTATTTTTCATCTACAAGAGATGAATGAACTTCTCTTTAATTTCAAAGCTAATTATATCTAATGGCCTTGAAGATAAAGACAAATATGTAGATATCTTAACCGCTTATGCCAGTCAGGGTGGTCTGTGTCTATTGATACGTCATGCTCTTTGTTCTACTCAAAATTCTCTAGCCCCCCTCTTCTCCACTTATGGAGCTCGACATGATCAACCAGCCTAAAAATAACGCTCTGAAATAAGTATTGAGCCTAGCTTATGCTGAAAGTATACAAAATTAATAGATAAAAGCTTTCTTCTTCTCGGGTTCAATAAAAAGTCCAGACCAAACCGCCCTCAGTGCAAAGCCGAACTTTGAAAGCTATTTAAAGTTAATACGACGAGTGTCTGAGCGTAGCGAGTTTTCGTCGTATCTCAAATAGATTGAAAAATGAGGGAACCCGAAGGGCAAGCATGGCTGGCCTTTTGATTGGTTCCGTTTATTTTGGCCACGCAAATAAATGAACGTCCCCACAGCAGTGGATTCAAATAAAACCACCTTTCATTAAGCTTTTATCAAAAAGCTAATCCGACAGTTCAGCTATCTCCCGCGCCGCAGCCAACAACGCTAACCGAGCAATCACCCCATACGCATAAAACCGATTAGGCTCCGCATCAGGCTCACCTTGTTTATCCGGTGTATTACAAGACTGTGCAAATGCCAACGGTTCAAAATGCATACCCGGCGCGTTCAAATTTTCATTCTGATCACGACCCGTATGAACGCGATAAAAACCACCCACGACGAAGTGATCAATCATGTAAACCACTGGTTCCGCAACCGCATTCTCGTCACCAATGGTTTCAAAGGTATGAACACCCTCTTGAATCAACACATCCTCGACTTCTAACCCTTCCTTACTCGATGACATTTTATTGCGTTGTTTGCGATTGAGATTCTCAATTTCCTCGGCACTTTTGACCATCATAATACCCATGCCATAAGTCCCTGTATCAGACTTCACCACCACAAAAGGTTCTTTATCTATGCCGTATTCATCGTATTTTTTCTGAATCATACCGAGTAAGTCTTCGACATTGCCAGATAAACATTCAATACCTAGTTTTTCTTTAAAATTGACTTTACCGCACTGCAAAGACAATGGCGAAACCAGCCACGGATCAATCCCAACCTGCTCCGCAAATTCTTCTGCTACCGCTTGATAATGTGTAAAGTGATCTGACTTTTTACGATTTGACCAACCCGCTGCTAATGGCGGTGTCACCTGCTGTTCCAAGTTTTCTAATATCTCCGGACGCCCACCTGATAGGTCATTATTCAACAGCACCAGACAAGGGGAATAATCACCCAAAGCAATCCGATCGCCCACTCGTGTTAACGGTTCTAATAAATAGGTTTTACCCGACGGTAAATCAACAGATATGGCTTCCGTCAGATCGTCTCGAAGGCTACCCAAACGCGCCTCAATACCCGCCTGCTCAAAAATACCACGTAATATTTCAAGGCTTTCTAAATAAAACAAATTACGGGTGTGATTTTCAGCCACGATAAGGACTTTTTTAGCCTTCGGGCAAACCCGCTCAACCGCAGATTGCACAGCTTGAATACATAACGGCATAAAAGCGGGGTTCAAATTATTAAATCCAGCCGAAAACAAATTGGTGTCAACGGGGGCTAATTTAAAACCGGCATTGCGTAAATCAACAGACGCATAAAAAGGCGCCGGTGTTTCCAGCCACTGCTCGCGTAACCAGGCTTCGACCTGCATTTGGTTTTGTAGTAAATGTTCTTCTAAATGCTGAAGCGGTCCCTGCAAAGCAGTCTTCAGGTTTGGTACACCTAATGTCATATCCAATTAGCCTTAATATCAGTCAGAAAGCCACTTTGAAGAGGCAGTAATATGTGAATCAACACACAGTTTTAGCAGACGCCGTCATGCATACTACATTCTCGTATGTAACGAACCCTTATGGCAAGGGCAACTTTTAAAGTTTGTGACTAGCTTGACGATAAAAAATACGTTATCTTCATCAATTGGCCTTGCCCAACTAAATTAAATCTAAAGGTATAATTTTAAGTTGTGAGTGATCATCAAACTGAATTTTCTGATTCAAAGGTCATGGTTATCGATGACAGTAAGACTATTCTTTGCTCGGCAGGAACACAGCTAAAGAAAGCCGGCTGCGATGTACATACTGCGGAAAATGGCTTTGTAGCACTTCCCTTTATTAGTGATCAACGTCCTGATATCCTCTTTATCGATATCATGATGCCGCGATTAGATGGCTATCAAACCTGTTCATTGGTTGAAAGTAACCCCAAATATAGTGACATACCCATTGTCATGCTATCGAGTAAGGATGTCTTATTCGATCGTGCCAAAGGACGTGTTGTTGTTGCTGAAGAATACCTGACAAAGCCTCTTACCCGTGAAGACTTATTAGGTGCAATTCGGACACATTTACCCACGAAAGAAAGTGAAGCGGAACTGAAATCTCAAACGCCGAAACCAGAAATCAAATCTGAACCTTTGTCATTAGAGATTGAATCTGAACCACTATCATTGGATAGTAAATAATTATGGCACTTATTTTAGTTGCAGATGACTCACCGACTGAAGTCTTCATGCTAAAAAGGATCTTAGAGAAACATAAACACCAAATCATCGTTGCAGAAGATGGCAAACAAGCCATAAAATTGACTCATAACAAGAAACCCAATTTGATTGTCATGGATGTCATTATGCCCAACTCAAACGGCTTCCAAACGACACGCTATCTCACTAAGGATCCACAAACCAGTGATATTCCTATCGTGATTGTGTCATCGAAAGACCAAGAAGCAGATAAACTCTGTGGCTTAAGACAAGGCACCAAAGGTTATCTGGGCAAACCTATAACGGAAGAATTACTGATCGCTGAAGTCAATAAGTTAGTAGGGAAAGCCGCATGAGCCAAATTAATACACCTTTTGATGTTATTCAACTACTTCGTGATATTGAACAACGAAGTCAACAAGGGGGGAACCGCTTATCTCAAGAAGGTGAGCGCCAAGTTACCTGGACAGCAGTCGATTTTAAAATAGCACAGCTCAGTTACATACTCCCCCTAACTGAAACACGGGAAATATTCCCAGTACCACAACAAATAACAGCTGTACCTCGCTCTAAATCATGGGTTTATGGTATTGCAAATCTTCGAGGTGATCTACTGCCTATTTTTGATCTGAAATGTTTCTTATTAGGTCAAAAATCAAAAGTGTCTAAACGAAGTAGAGTGTTAGTCTTAAATCACACTAGTCTCTATTCAGGATTATTAGTTGACGAGGTTTCCGGACTAAAACACTTTCAAGAACAACCGACACAAACAACACAACAAAAAGATAGTGCGATTGCAGCGTATCTCGATGGAAACGTAACGCAAAAGGATACAAACTGGGACGTCTTTAGTCTCCAAAAGCTAGCGACTGATCAGCGCTTTTTAAATGCTGCCAAATAATATTAAAGTTCTAGGACAACGATTATGAACTCCCCAAGTAAACTCTTTTATTCCTCATTACTCTCATCGAAGAATATTTTTAATCTATTCTTAATGGTGCTGTTTGCCAGTGTCACTATCTATGGCATCTGGTTGTTAGCAACCGATCAATACCCAGTCTTCATCGGCACTAAGATCCAATTTACGAGTGCCATTGTCGGGACTTTCTTAATCACGATCCTACTCACAGCCCATTTGAGTTACGTCCCTTTGGATAAATTACAGGCTTCATTAGATGAGGTGGAGAAACGTAGTCGCCAAAACCAAGATGCCATCTTAAGATTGTTAGATGAAATGGGTGACCTTGCTGATGGTGATTTAACCGTTTCAGCTACCGTGACAGAAAACATTACCGGTGCGATTGCCGACTCGGTTAACTTCACAATTGATGAATTGCGTAATCTGGTTACCCAAATCAATACGACCACTTTACAGGTAGCGTCAGCGGCACAAGAAACACAGGCAACCGCGCTACATCTTACCGATGCCAGTGACCATCAGGCACAGCAAATAACCGAAGTAAGTACTGCAATCACAGACATGGCAGGTTCGATTGAACAAGTGTCTCAAAATGCCAGCCAATCTTCTGACGTGGCAACCCAATCGGTAAATTTAGCTGCGCAAGGTAATGAGGCAGTGAAGAAGGCAATCAGCGGTATGGACACTATCCGTGAGCAAATCCAAGAAACCTCCAAACGGATGAAACGATTAGGGGAAAGTTCACAACAAATTGGTGACATTGTTGAATTAATCAATGATATCGCAGAACAAACAAACATCCTGTCATTGAATGCTGCAATTCAGGCTGCGATGGCAGGTGAGGCAGGACGTGGCTTTGCCGTGGTTGCTGATGAGGTCCAACGCCTCGCCGAACGTTCGGGTAGTGCCACCAAGCAAATTGATGCCCTCGTTAAAACAATTCAAAGCGATACCAATGAAGCGATTAGCTCAATGGAACGTAGTACGACGGAAGTGGTTACCGGAGCTAAACTGTCACAAGATGCCGGTGCATCGCTTGAACAAATCGAAGCGGTATCGCATCGTCTCGCTGACTTGATCAACAACATCTCTGATGCAGCTAAACAACAAGCCAGTGCTGCGGGTAGCTCCTCAGACAATATGAATGTCATCCAAGAAATCGCCATGCAAACCTCAACAGGTGCCAATGAAAGTGCTGATTCTATCGGCCGTTTATTAGAACTCACAAATGAGTTACGTACTTCGGTTTCTGGCTTTAAATTGCCATCATAAAATTAATTCAAAGGCGATATACATGTTTGACATTGCATTAACGCATTCATGCCTTATCTGGGGCAAATAATGGCCCAGCTAAATAATGGTGATTATGGCGCCCTCGCTTGGGTACAAAATGAAGTCCAGCAATCACTCGCTGATGCTTTGCAAATTCTGACGCGTTTTATTGATAATCCAAAAGATGCGGTGAGTATTGAACCTTGCGTAACACAATTACACCAAGTGACAAGCACTATGGAAATGCTGAACTTACAGGGTGGACTGTTACTCAGCCAAGAAATGTTAGCTTCTGCCACCCTCATTCGTAGCAATGCAGGTGCCGATACAACAGCATTGCAAGATAGTTTGTTAAAAGGCCTTTTATTGCTGCCAAACTACCTTAATCAAATAGGGCCAGAGATTGAAGACCACCCATTACGTCTGATCGATACCATCAACGAATTACGCCTTGGTCGTGATGAAAAAGCCATCACAGCAAACAGTTTATTCAAACCAAGCTTATCGGTTGTTTTGCCCAATGATGTCTTACCAAAACCCCACGACACAACAAAAAGTACCGTTTCACTAGACAAGGTAGGTCATGCATTCCAAGTCTCATTACTAAGCTGGATCAAAAATAATGATGATAACAGTCTAAACAAACTATCACAGCTCGTTCATTACCTTCGCATGAGTTGTACTCACGAACGCAATATTTTGCTTTGGTGGGTTGCGGAAGGCGTTATTGAAGCCATCAATGATGATGGGCTTGCCGTTGATACAAAAACTAAACTCAGCCTTGGCAAGCTCAACGACCCGATTAAGTCATTGACCAAACATGACGAACAATGTTTATTATCCCTGTTCCCGACCGACCTCGTGCATCAATTATTGTTGCTGGTCGCACAATCAACCAGCGCCGGTACGCAAGTTAGCCAAATCAAAGCCACTTTTGGCTTAGATTTCTGTGACCAGCAAATTCATCAGAAAATCTATAGCTTCACCGATAACACCCTCACTGAAGCCCGTGCCGGTGTTTTAGAACAGCTCCTTGAAGCCAAAGAACAGCTTAGTCAATTTGACCGTAATGAGCCAAATGCAACGACCGTTATCGAACAAATTTCAGCACAGTTTTCGAGCTTAGCAAGTTCACTTGACCTCATTACCGAAGAAACCGCCAGCCAAATACTGCATCAACATCAAGAGATATTATCAAACGCATCAACTCAGGATGAATTACCTTCTGATAGTCAATTAATGGCCCTTGCCGACGATTTGCTTCGCATCGAGAATCAACTACAGCAAGCAAACCATGTCAGCAGCCCACAAGAGAATCCTGAAGGTCTACAAAGTGCCGTTATTGATGAATGTCTCAATGAACTCGCAAACATTAAAGAAACATTGACTCTAGTTGAAAACAAGCGCGTCAGCAATGATGAGGTTATCCCTGATACAGCAGCCAAAATAGCACTTATTGCAGGTAGTACATCAATGTTAAGCCTAGATGACACCACGCGATTATTAGAAGGCACAGCGGCAAAAATGACACAACGTCATACTAGCCAGGATGATTTCACTGATAATGAATTCGGCTCACTTACTGAAATTATTGCCGCCACCGAACTCTATCTAGAGGGCCTAAGTCAACATGGCCAACATCAGACACAGTTCCTCACACAAGCACAACACCAACTAGATCATTTTGAAGCCTTAGCCAAGGGCGAAGTCATTACTGACAAATCAGAAACTGTCGTGCCACCTTCACAGACTATTCGACCTGAAACCAGTGTTGATCGTTATATCGAACTAAAACAATTGATCACATCTGATTTTGCCGAAGAAGAAGTTAGCCTAGAGCTCGAAAAGTCACCCCAAAAAGTCACACCAGAGCCACAACAAAAAACCAGTGTTGATAGATATATCCAACAGCTGGATGAAGCGCCAGTTCCACTACAGGAAAACAACAGTGAGGGACTCGAACTACAGTCGTTCGAATTAGATGTAAATGACCTATCCAAAATTAATGCCGAGCATCAATTTGCTGAGGGAGTCGATCCTGATATAGCAGAAGTGTTCATCGAAGAAGCGGATGAAGTCTTAGCCGAATTAGATACGCTAGTTCCGAGCTGGCAAGCAACCCAAAATGATGCAGAACTCGCTACCATCCGTCGCCATTTCCATACTTTAAAGGGCAGTGGACGCATGGCTGGTGCTGACAAAATTGGTGAATTAGCTTGGTCTGTCGAAGACCTGCTTAACCGCGCACTTGATAATCAAATTGAAACATCAACTACCTTCCAAGAACTTGTTTCATCAAGCCATCAACTTATTCCCGCCTTAGTGACACGTTTTACACAAGGTAACATCTCGGAAGACAATGAGGTCGAAGCATTACAAACTGCCATTAATAGTCTCATTTCCCCGGAAACTGAAGCTGCAGCAGAAAATACTGAAACAACAGATCATGAATTACGCCAAATCTTTAGCGATGAAGTGTCTGTCCATATCAGTGCATTCAAAGATCACTTATCCAATGCAACAGCACCTTTCAATATAAGTGAAGCAATTATTCAAATCACCCATGCCATCAAAGGCTGTGCAGCGATAGTTGAAATCAACGCTATCTCAGATGTTTCTATCACCTTCGATGATAAGCTACGCCAATTTTATCAACAAAATGTGCAGCTGAATGAAGTTCAACTAAATACACTGAATACATGGCTTAACGACTTTGAAAGTTTAATCGATGACGCCTTAGAAGAAAGAGATACCTCAGAACAAACCGAAAACTTATTCGCACTGCTTAGTGAATTAACTATAGAAACAAGCAACCCAACACATCGTATCGATCCTGAGACATTATCTGTCTTCCTAGAAGAAACAGATGAATTACTAGAACAATATCACCTGTTAAGACAACAACTTCAGCAATTACCTCATGATGAAGACTATAAATCGGCTATAAAATACACACTCGCTAAGCTCAGCGAAAGCTCAGCGTATGCCGATGTCAATGAGCTGAAAGACGCCTATCAATCACTGTTTCGACTTTCAGCAGAAGCAGATATATCTGATTCAACAGTCTCGTCGCTGATAGACACCGGTTCCATACAAGTCAATAACATCGTCGAGAATCTAAGGAATAACCGAGATCCTTCGGATGTTGAAGACTTCTCAGCACAAGTCGAACACTATTTCGATACGCTTCATACCATACGTTTAGTCACATCCGATACCGTTGAAACTAATAACAACATCATCGATAGTGGTCCATTCATCATTCCCGAAACAGATGATGAATTACTAGAAACCTTTACAGAAGAATGTGCAGAACTATTGGAATCAAGTGGTGATGCCATAAAACAATGGCAGCAAAACCCGGAAGATGACGAAGCCGCATTACAATTACAACGCGACCTCCACACCTTAAAAGATGACTCCCGTCTAACAGCCATTACGCCTATTGCCGATTTAACGCATCACACAGAATCACTCGCTATCATGGCCAGTGACAATCAATGCGACACTAACGAAGCATTCTTTAATCTATTACAACGATGCCGAGATCGCTTGGCAGATATGCAGGATCAACTAAGTCGACGTGACAATATCATGTCTGCAAGTGATCTCATTACAGAGATAGAACAATTCAACGGCCAGTCTGTAGAATCAACTAGCCCTGAAATTGATGTTACCCAACTTATTCCAACTATCAGTGCACCTGTTGAAGCTGAGCAAATAGCAACAAGTAGTAAACCAGCTAGCGGCAACAACGAACAAGTCAGGGTTAAGGCCGAACTCCTCGGTTTCCTAACCAACTTCGCAGGCGAAATCAATATCTCACGAGATCGTGTCAGCCAACAAAATACGGCTATGCGGCAGCAACTAAGCGAAATGGAATCAACAGTTGAACGCTTACAAGATCAACTGTGTAAATTAGAAATGGAAACAGAAGCACAAATCCTATTCCCCTATGAAGATACTGCCAACCAAAGTAGGTCAGAATTCGATCCGCTTGAACTTGATCGCTTTTCACAAATTCAGCAACTTTCACGTGGTTTAACAGAAAGTGTCACCGACTTACACGACATTACCCGTACAATTGAAGGGCTCTTTATAGAATCTGACACCATTCTGATTCAACAATCTCGTCTCAGTACTGATCTTCAACAAGTCCTAATGAACACCCGCTTACTCCCCTTCAGCGGACTAGTGCCTCGCTTCGAACGTATCGTCAGACAAACCAACGATGATCTTGGTAAAAAATCTGAATTAATGGTTTACGGTGCAGATAGAGAACTCGATAGAACCATTCTCGATCACATCGTTGCACCCATTGAACATATCCTCCGAAATGCCATTTCACACGGTATCGAAAGTGAGGAAGAACGCAAACAAGCAGGAAAAGATATCGTCGCGAATTTAACGCTTACTATTACGAGTGATGGTTCAGAGATCTTGATCACTTTATCAGACGACGGTAATGGAATTGACGTTGAAAAAATTCGAGAGAAAGCGCTTGCTAAGAACTTAATCAATCCAGATAAAATGCCAAGTGATGACGAACTCATCCAGCTCATTTTGCATTCAGGTTTTAGTACCGCAGATGATATTTCCCAACCAGTAGGGCGTGGTGTTGGCATGGATGTCGTCAATAGTGAAATTAGGACATTGAAAGGACGACTATCAATCCAATCCGTGCCAGGACAAGGTTCAAGTTTTAGTATTCGCTTACCTCTAACGCTCTCCGTTATACAGGCATTACTCATCGGCTGTGCAGATGACCAATATGCTGTACCGCTTGCTTCAGTTCGTGCGATTGAACGGATCTCGATTAAAGAAGTAAAAGAGTTATTAGCTCAGGGGGATGAAGCGCGATACGAGTTCAATGGGACCTATTATAAGTTTATGGCCCTAGCAAGCTTGCTTAATCAGCCCTTTAGATTACAAGATGAGCATCCACCACAACAGCCACTACTCTTGTTTAACTCTAGTGAAGTACAAGTCGCACTCGTTGTCGATTCAATTAATAGCAGCCGCGAGATCGTCTTGAAATCAGTTGGTGAACAGTTAGGTCATATCGAAGCTATTAATGGCGCTACGATTTTACGCGATGGACAGGTTGTTTTTGTACTCGATATTCCGACCCTCATTAACACCGTCGATAAAACGATTGCTGCAGACAATTTACTCAATAGTGCTATTTCAACATTGGAATCAACCCAAACCCGTCTACCCGTTGCCATGGTCGTCGATGATTCGTCACCATGCGTAAAGCATCCCGCAACTTGTTAAAACGTCATGGTTTTGAAGTCACTACTGCCCGTGATGGTATCGATGCAGTTGCATTATTGAATGAACAAGTACCAGATGTTATTTTACTTGATGTCTAAATGCCAAGAATGGATGGTTTCGAGTTTGCAACATTGGTTAGAAATGATGAACAATTCAGTGATATTCCTATTATCATGATCACATCACGAACAGGGGACAAACACCGTACCCGTGCTCGTAATATTGGTGTCAACGCATATCTTGGTAAACCCTATCAAGGAGGTGAGTTAGTCGATACACTGCAAAACTTATTGGGTGCGAAATACCCAGAGCATGATTAACTTGAGTACACTTTCAGGAATTCCACATGGCTGAGTTTTCTACTGACCCCATTCCTTGCATGCTGATTCCACTGCAACAACACTATTTTTTACTGCCAAACACCACTATTGCTGAAGTCATCCCCATGCCGAGAATCACGCTCGCGGAAGACAAGCCCAGTTACTATATCGGTCAATATGAATGGCAATTTCAACAATTAGCTATTCTTGATCTGGAAAACCTAATAGAAAACGAAGACAGCCATAGTAAAGAAGCCAATAAGCTATGCATCACCCACAGTATAAACCCTGACACCAAACTACAAGCTTATGCTTTGCCCTGCCATGGCTCGCCGCAATTAATTCATATTAATGAAAGTGCACTCAAATTAGTCGATGATAATACCGCAACATCTGCGTATTTACATTGCCGTACCCACATCGGCAATAAAATCGCCTATATCCCGAATCTAGATGAACTCGAAGAGCTCATCCTACAACACCGTTAAAAAAGAGTAATTAAACGTGCATCATAAGCTTTTTAGTTTATGATAACTCCATGTTTTTTTTTCATATCCGGCTCATTTTCGGCCTCCTTCTTCTTCTTTTGTCCTCGCATAGCCACGCTGTGAGTAACCCGGCATTAGAAAAGCAGCGCACGCAATTTCAACTTGCTCTCAAAGCCCTTCAAAACGAGCAATTCAACCAATTCCATCTTCATAAAAAACAACTTGCTGACTATCCACTCAAACATTATCTTGAATACCGTTATCTACGAAATAACCCAACCGTTCAACAGCCCAAAGACCTAACACATTTTATCAAGCAAAATAGTCATAGTTTCTATGCAGACAGACTCCGTAATACCTGGTTAGACAAACTAGCCAAAAACAAACAATGGTCTGATTACCTAAATGTCTATCAAGTGCCACAAAACTCTGCACGGCAATGCACACAGTTAACCGCACTTATCAAAACAGGTAAGCGACACCGGGCATTAAAAGAAACCACTGACCTCTGGTTAATTGGCAAGTCGCAACATAAAAACTGTGATGTCGCCTTCCAGTTTTTAAAAGACCAAGGAAAACTAACAGAGAAACTGCGTTGGCAAAGGCTTCAACTTGCCGTCAAACAACAACAATTTTCTCTTGCGAACTATCTCGCCAAGTCAACGAAAGATCCCGCCATAGCAAAAAAATGGCTCTCTCACTGGCAGCGCATGACTAAAAACCCACTCAGCCAACTTCAATTAATGCCAACAAGCACGCCTCTCAAATTGCCGAATTTCCTCAATGCCCAAACCTTGAATAAAACCTTGATCGAATATGGCCTAACACGTTTAGCCCAAAAATCGACAGAACATGCTTTTAGACAATGGCAGAGATTAAAACAAGAATATAAATTCAGCATAACTGAACGACACACTATTCAAGGCATTATCGCAACGCGAGCTGCACTCAACAGGCAAGATAGAACGCTGCATTTTTATGGCGAGACACCCCATCAGCATTGGAGAGCACGTGCAACTTTGTGGCAACAGGATTGGCCAGCCACCCAAAAAGCCATTCGGAGCCTAAGCATGGAGGAACGTAACACAACTCGTTGGCAATACTGGCTAGCGCGCAGTTACGCAGCACAAGGGCAGCAGCGAAAAGCCGATAAAATTTATCACAAACTCATGCTGGAACGTGATTATTATGGTTTCCTCTCCGCCGATAAATTGGGCAAAAAATATCACCTAAATCACCAGCCCTTACCCTTAACTAAACAACAGATCACGGCTTTCTCAAATCGACTAGAGATACAACAGTTACACGAGTTTTATGTGCTTAGTATGAACACAGAAGCACGACAACAGGCCTATTATCTGAAGCAAATATTACCCAAACGTGATCTTGAAATATTAGCCACATTGACCCACGATTGGGGTTGGCATGATCAAACGATCGCCTTACTCAGTAAAGCAAAATCATGGAACGATCTTAATTTACGTTTTCCAGTCATCTACGAACAAAATATGATTCAGGCAGGCAAACAAACCGGCTTAGACCCCTCTTGGTTACTCGGTGTGGTAAGACAAGAAAGTGCCTTTAACGTCAAAGCCCGTTCACGCGTTGGTGCACGTGGCCTAATGCAATTGATGCCCAAAACAGCACGTTCAATTGCTAGGCGTATCAAAGCCCCACTTAAAAACTTATCAGAATTAGTTACCCCACGACGCAACATCCAATTAGGTAGTGCTTACTTACGACAAGTTTATGATGAACACCAGAAAAACCCCGTTCTCGCCACGGCTTCTTATAACGCTGGGCCCAGCCGTGTAACACGCTGGCTACCGGAAAAGACCATACCTGCAGATATTTGGATTGAAAATATTCCTTTCAATGAAACCAGAAAGTACACCGCAAATGTCATCAGTTACGCCGCTATTTTTGATTACCAACGCAAGCAAAAAATAACACCTCTTCTAAGACGTATGCCGGCTGTTCAACCTAAAAACTAGTTTTGAAAAGAATTGTCTATGAAAGCTAGGTTAAACTAACTACATGGAAACTTATCTTGTCGGCGGCAGTGTCCGCGATCAACTCCTTGGCCTTCCGATAAAAGACCGGGATTGGGTTGTAGTGGGTGCGAGCCCAGATGACATGTTGAAACAAGGTTACCGCTCTATAGGTAAAGACTTCCCTGTTTTCCTTCACCCAAAAACCCAAGAAGAATATGCCCTCGCAAGAACGGAGCGTAAAACAGCACCAGGCTATAAAGGCTTTGCGATTCATGCTTCACCCGATGTCACACTCGAACAAGATCTTGCCCGTCGTGATTTAACCATCAATGCCATTGCCCAAGATACTAATGGCCAATTAATCGATCCCTATGATGGCCAACAAGATATAAAAGATAACGTGCTACGGCATGTCTCCCTTGCATTTACCGAAGACCCAGTTCGTGTACTACGAATCGCACGCTTCGCGGCACGGTTTGACTTTACGATTGCCGATGAAACCAAAGACTTGATTCAACAAATGATAAGCGCAAAAGAACTTGATCATTTGGTCCCCGAACGTGTTTGGCAAGAATTAGCGAAAGCCCTGCAAACCGCGCAACCCTCCCGTTTTTTTACCTCGCTACGCGATACAGGTGCCTTACAATCCTTATTTCCTGAAGTCGATCGCTTATTTGGCGTGCCCCAAGTCCCAAAATGGCACCCTGAAGTCGATACCGGAGTACATGTAATGATGGTCATCGACCAAGCTGCCCGATTAAGTCAAGATACCGCTGTTATTTTCGCTGCGCTCTGCCATGATTTAGGAAAAGGCACTACACCCAAAGCCATTTTGCCGCAGCATAATGGCCACGAAGTCCGAAGTATTAAACTAACCGAAGAGCTCTGCCAACGTATTCGAGCCCCTAAAGATATCCAAACATTGGCCATCAAAGTAGCTGAATACCATACCCATATGCATCTGTTGATGGAGTTAAAATCCAAGACTATTCTCGACGTCATCAATGCTATAGATGCCTTTAGAAAACCACAACAGTTTGAACAATATCTACTCGCCAGTGAAGCCGATTTTCGAGGACGCCCCGGCTATGAAGATGCTGACATGCCAAACGTCGCTATTTTTAAACAATGCTATGAAGCATGCAAAGCTATCGACGTCAAAAACATCCTTGCGCAAGGTCTCGAAGGAAAAGCCATTTCAGAAGCACTCGACAAACAACGGATACAAGCGATTAGCCATGTCATGAAAAAAGTGAAACAAGACCATAAAAACTGAACAAATCCTGTAATAATTACAGTAAACTGCCATACCTAAATAGTTTTCATAAATAACCAAGATAGGACTTCATCCCATATGAGTAGTGCAATTTCCGCTAACTGGACCAGCGTTAACGCTGCCTGCCAGCCATTAGTTGACCAACTCGTTGCTGACGCACAAGCTTTGCAATTAGAAGTCCGTACATTAAGTAACGGGACACGCATCATTGATGCCGGGATAAATTGTGTCGGTGGGCTAGAAGCCGGTCGCTTAATTGGCGAAATCTGCATGGGTGGGCTTGGCACAGTAACATTAAGCACCAATAGCGGTTTTGATAACTGGCCCTGGTCTGTCAATGTACATGCAAAAACACCGATATTAAGCTGCTTAGGTAGTCAATATGCGGGTTGGAGTCTGTCTCACAAAAGCGAAGAAAGCGAGTTTTATGCACTGGGCTCCGGACCTGGCCGCGCTTTAGCCGCTAAAGAAGAAGTCCTTAAAGAGTTTCGCTACAAAGATAACGCTGACAGCACTTGTATCGTATTAGAAGTCGATAAATTCCCACCCGTCGAAGTAGCGGAAAAAGTAGCCAAAGATTGCGGTATTGCAGCTGATGAATTGACCTTTATCTTAACACCAACCTCAAGCACTGCAGGTGTAATGCAAATCGCCATTCGTGTTTTAGAAGTTGCCATGCACAAAGCCCACACTTTGCACTTCCCAATGGATAGAATTATCGATGGCTTTGGTGTGACACCTGTCGCACCACCAGGCGGAGACTTCATGACAGGTATGGGTCGCACCAATGATGCAATCTTATATGGTGGTTTGGTTCATCTCTTTGTCCAGTCAAGCGATGATGAAGCCAAAGACTTAGCAGAGAAAATGCCAAGTAATACTTCTTCAGATTATGGTCGTCCTTTTGGCGAGATTTTTAAATCATATGAATATGATTTCTTTAAAATTGACCCTATGTTATTCAGCCCTGCCAAAGTCATTGTGACAAATGCTAATAGCGGCAACAGTTACACTGCAGGGGAATTGAATGAGGCAATGCTAACGACTTCTTTCGGGTTATAACCAAACTTAGTAATGGCATCTCAACATATCGTCATTTTTAATGACACGCATGGCTGGCATAGCAACCAACTCCTCAATGCTTTTGCAGATTATGATGTTGATGTCACGCTAGCAGACTTGGCAGATTGCGCGATTGATCTCAATGCTGAACATGGCCTATGGATACCCGGTTTAGAAGGCAAATTACCTGACGCCGTGATTGTACGCGGCATTGCACCTGGGACTTTAGAACAAATTACCTTGAGAATGGACATTCTCCATACGCTGGCAGAGTTAAATATCCCCGTTCAGAATACGGCTAAAGCTATTGAACATACAGTCGATAAAGCCCGAACATCATTACGTCTTCATCTCGCTGGCATTACAACACCTAAAACCTGGGCTTGTGAAAACAGCCAAAAAGCACAGCGCATTGCTGAACAACAATTAAAACAAGGCCATGCACTGGTCCTAAAGCCCCTGTTTGGTTGCCAAGGTAAAGGCATTAAAAAAATCACATCATTGGCTGAACTGAGAAAACAAATACCTGTCGGTGACGCTTTTTATTTACAGCATTACATCGAGCCTTATACACCAAACCAATGGCAAGATTGGCGTCTTATGGTCATCGATAACCAAGTCGTAGCGGCCATGTCGCGCCATGCCAAACATTGGATCACCAATTTTGCACAAGGTGCAGACTGCTTAGCAGCTACAATAAACGATGACATGATGGCTTTAGCTTTAAATGCAAGTAAAGCAGTGGATGCGGCTTATGCTGGTGTTGATATTATCCGCGCGCAAGATGGTAGTTACACCGTTTTAGAAGTCAACAGCATCCCTGCTTGGAAGGGCTTACAACAAGCGACAGGGATCAATATTGCTCATCACATCGTACAAGCCATTAATAAGCGTCTTACCACAACTCCCCAAACAGAACATGCTCAGCACTAAGGAAATAGAAAACGCGATTACTTGGGCATGTATTCAAGAAGTATCAGCACCCAAACCCGGCAATGTTAATTGCTTTAGTGATGGCCATGACATGTCGATACAACAATTTATCGACAGTGCACATGCTATCGCACTCGGCTTATCACAACCCGATCAAAGTATCGGCGAAATGATCTTAAATGCAGTCAAAGCAACCAGGACGGTTGTAGACTGTAACACCAATCTAGGCATCATTTTACTCTTTGCACCACTCTGCAAAGCCATCCACTCATGCCAGTATTTTGAACAATTACCGACAGCGTTATCGCGCACCCTCAACTCTCTCTCTAATGAAGATACAAAATTAGCCTATCAAGCGATTCAAATTGCCCAGCCTGGGGGCCTTGGAAAAAATAAAGAGCAAGACATTCATTCAACTCCGACAGTAGGCCTAAAACAGGCTATGCAGCTTGCTGAAGATTATGATTCAATCGCAGCACAATATAGCAATAACTATCATGATATTTTTGAGGTCGGTTTAAGCAATTTGACATTATCGATTAATTGTGGGGAAAGTATTGAATGGGCTACCGCTTTCGCGTATCTTAAGCTTCTGTCAGCAATGCCAGACAGCTTAATATATCGCAAACAAGGTTTGGCATGTGCAACCACAGTGATGACTAGGTCAAAAAAAATAATCGAAAAGATGGCGAAAAACCAGAATCTGAGTGAATTTGAGACCGACATCACCCTATGGGACACAGAATTAAAGCAGAATGCGATTAACCCGGGTACAACTGCAGATATGGCCGCCGCAAGCTTGCTAATTTATGCATTTTCTCAGGCGCTTTCTTAAAAAGAATTTCAGTCATTGTGTATCCTAAAAAATCATAATACTGAGCAGGGCATACGTTCCTTTAATACGTATAACCTCAACACTCGAGGGAGTGTTGAATTAATTGAGAATTTTTAATAATTTTTTGGAACAGGACAAAATAATATGCCAGTTATCGATCGTGTACTTGTAGGGGAATCTCTTGTCATTGAAGATGGAGATCTAGACAACGTTGCTCATATTGACTTAGTTATGGGCCCTCGTGGTTCAGCAGCAGAAGATGCCTTTTGCCGCACACTAACAGACCAAAAAGCCGGTGTTAATGGCTTACTTGCTGTAGTTGCGCCTAATTTAATGGTGAAACCTGCAACAGTTATGTTTAACAAAGTCACTATCAAAAACATGAAACAAGCCGTTCAAATGTTCGGCCCAGCACAGCGCGGCGTTGCTGTGGCTGTTGCTGAGTGTGTTGAAGATGGCACAATTCCTATGGCTGAAGCTGATGATTGTTTCATCTGTGTTGGTGTTTTCATTTCTCCAACAGCAGACAACGATCAAAAAATTCAAGATTGGAACTACCGTGCAACAAAAGAATCAATCAAACGCGCTGTAGCACGTGAACCTAAAGCAGCTGATGTTGTAGCACAATACAAAGCTTCTGAGCATCCTTTCGCTGCAGAAGGCTGAGTAAGTCAGATTATTCAGTGAGCCCGCCCTTGATTGAGACGGGCTCACTTATAATTCTTAGGCATTCACGTGTCAACAGACCTTGATGCAGGAGACTTGCGATTAACACCTGCTCCACACCTAACTCAGCTAAAATAGTAATATCTTCCAGACGAACACCACCCGCTGCGATCAGACTCACCTCCCGTTTCTTTTCTCGCAAAGCCCCCATTAAAACTAAATCTGGCCCCTGACTTAATCCGACCCGATCTAAATTCATCACAATCACCTTATCTGGCCATAATCCGACTTGCTCTAATAGGCGCTGATCTCCCAGAAAACGGCCTTGTTTAAAATCCAATGAAAGCACAGAAGACCGAGCCTCTTTTAATAAAGACAATGTTTGTAAGCTTTCACTGCCCAAAGCCATCACTAAGCGTTCCGAAATCGGAAAGCTATCGCAATCAGCTTGGTTACAAACCCCTGCATCAAGCCAAAACGTGACCTCTGGGAATTGAGCTAAGCATCGTTGATATTGAGTAACATCAAGGCCTCTGCCCGTTATCGCATCTAAATCAGCGATGTACATCGTTTTGAACGGGTAAAAGGACAAGATATCAGCAACAACTGAATGTAAGTCGGTCGCTTTGGTCAAGACAGATTGAATAGCTTGATAAGTTTGTCGTTCTCCGGCCTTAGCGTGTACAACCTTTCCCCCCATCAAATCAATGACCGGTATAATCTCCACTCAACCTCCTCGATAGAACTCCAATGAAACTATTTGTTTACGAACATATCACAAGCGGTGCGCTAGCTGAACAAAAGCTACCTCCAACTCTTGCTAAAGAAGGAGATCAAATGGTGATGGCTGTATTAGAGGACAGCCATGCCACACAACAGTGTAGTTTAATGACACTCAGAGACAAACGACTTAACAAACTTGATCTCTTTGAGAAAAATGACCAACACCACTGCCATACCGTCACGACTTTAAATGACTATCACCAAGCTTGGGAGCAACATTTACAACGCTGCGATGCCATCCTCATCATCGCGCCAGAAACCGACAATACCTTAGCAATGCTCCAACAGCAAGCCGCCGATGCCGGTAAAATGCTTTTGGGTTGCCAACCAACAACAATACAATTATGTAGCGACAAATTACATTGTTATCAACACCTCGTACAGAAAGGTATACCAACAATAACAACCCAATTGGCTTCCAAATGGCACGTTCCATCCGCTAACCCTCAGAATGGCTTTATACTCAAACCTCGAGATGGTGCAGGCTGCATTAACACCACTTACTTTAAATCTACAACAGATTTACAAAAAAGCCTAAATGCTAAACAAACTCAAGAATTAGAACAATACATAGTCCAGCCCTACATAGGCGGAAAAACCATCAGCCTCTGTTTGTTAGCCTCAAAAAATGCGATTGAAGTCCTCTCCATCAATCGACAACACCTTGAACAGTCACAAGGAAAACTATCCTTATCCGCCTGTACTATCAATCATGTTGATGACATCCCAAGTCTGAAACAAATAAACCTGCTCGCCAAGAGGTTACATACTGCCGTACCTGGATTAGTCGGCTTTATTGGCATCGATTTAATCAGTAATCAACAAGGACACTTCATCGTTGATATTAACCCAAGACACACAACAAGTTACACTGGGCTCACTCACTCATTAAACCTCAACCCAATGCAACGTTTCTTTGACATAATAGGAGATAAATCAGTGAATCCCATTACACGGCGACAAACGATCAAACTGACCTTATGACACAAAATATGATTACGGCATGGGATATTGGTGGTGCTCACCTCAAAGTCGCGCAATGCACACAACAAGGTGAATTACGCCAAGTGTTTGAATTACCTTGCCCGCTTTGGCGAGGCATCGAGCAATTGGAAAAAGCGATAGACACCGCAATTCAAAATCTCAAGCTGTCTGCACATGTTAACGCCATAACCATGACCGGTGAATTAGTCGATATCTTTCCCGATCGACAAGCAGGGGTTGCAGCAATCATAGAATGTGTTGAAACACGATTAAACAAACATCATTGCCACATCTATGCAGGGGCACATGGCTGGCTTACACCAAAAGAAGCCATTGCAGACTGGCAACACGTTGCCTCCCTGAATTGGCATGCCAGTGCAGCCTATACGGCAACTCATGTAAAACAAGGCCTGTTTATCGACATAGGCAGTACCACTAGCGATATCATCGCTATTGATGCCCACCTAGTTCAGGCCAAAGCTTATACCGATTACCAACGTCAGGCGAACAGTGAATTACATTACACGGGCGTTATCAGAACGCCGCTCATTTCCATTGCTCACTCCGTCCCTTTTGACAATAAAACCATTAGAATCGCTGCCGAAGTCTTTGCTACCAGCGGGGATTGCTGGTCTATAACGGGACAATTAAATCCTGACCATATTCAAGATCATTCATCCGATGGCCAGCCTTGGCAAAAACAAGACTGTATCCGCCGCCTCGCTAGATTACTCGGTACCGATGGCTACAATTTTCCTGAGCAAGATTGGCTGGCCTTAGCAAACTGGTTTACGCAACAACAATCCCAACAACTCCAACAAGCCTGTCAAAATGTATTAAGTCACCACAATCCTATGTCTCCACAAGCCCCCATCATTGGCGCAGGGATAGGACGCTTTATGGCCCGAGAATTTGCAGAACAACTAGGTAGTCCATATATCGAGTTTGGCGAGCTTACATCACCACACTCATCTCAAGCAACAGATCATGCGCCTGTTGCTGCAATAGCCCTTCTTGCCTGCCAGCAGTTATCGTAAAATACTGACATGTCGACACTTCTCCCACCTTTTTGTGAACCCTTACCCTACAGCTCGGATTCAAGCGACTATTTTAATCGTATCCGCCATTTACCTTGGCCGGTCTTTTTCGATAGTACAACAGACACAACCCTTAATAGTCGTTACGACATCATTGCGGCAGCGCCTTTCAAAACATTAACCACCCATGGTCAACAAACAACAATTGAAACACATGAGTCAACCGACATAATTTCTGGTGACCCTTTTCAAGTTTTACAACAACAGCTCTCAGAGCACCCCAAACAAGCAACAACAAACTTGCCATTTTGTGGTGGTGCAATTGGCCTCTTTAGTTATGACTTAGGTCGTCAGATTGAAGATTTACCTAATATAGCGGCTAACCAAGAGAATGCAGCAGATATGCTTGTTGGTCTCTATGACTGGGCGGTTGTAATCGATCACAAATTAAAGCAATGCTATTTAGCCAGCTTCAAATTGGATGCCTCGACCGAACAAAGCTGGCAACAATTGATCTCTCTTCTCAATGCTGACCAAATGCCTCCCCAACAAACGATGACCGTTTCTGGCAGCTTAAACAGCCAACTTGGAACAACACAATACAATACTGCCTTCGACAAAATAAAAGAGTATATTCGTGAAGGCGACTGCTACCAAGTCAACCTTGCCAAACGGTTTGAAATTGCAGCTGAAGGCGATCCTTGGCATGTTTATGCTTTGTTACGAAAGCAAAATGCAGCCCCCTTTTCTTGTTTCTTTGATACACCGAACTTGAGCATTATCAGTTCATCACCAGAACGCTTATTAAAACTAAAACAAGGTCAAGTCGAGACAAAACCAATTAAAGGCACAAGACCCCGGGATCTCACTAATCCAAAACGGGATATTGCATTAGCAAATGAACTACAAAACAGTATTAAAGATCGGGCAGAAAACTTAATGATCGTCGACTTACTACGTAATGATCTAGGCAAAGCCTGCCAGTCAGGTTCGATAAACGTTCCCAAACCCTTTGCACTAGAAACCTTCGCTACCGTTCACCATCTCGTCAGCACCATTACAGGCATGCTCGCAGAACATGAAACTGCTGTTTCATTACTCCGTGCTTGTTTCCCTGGTGGCTCAATTACAGGTGCGCCCAAACTCCGAGCAATGGAAATCATTGAAGAACTAGAACCGGATAGACGTGGTGCCTATTGTGGCAGCATGGCTTACATCGGTTTTGATGGCAATATGGACAGTAACATCCTTATCCGAACACTCGTCTACAATAATAATCGCCTTCGCTTTTGGGCTGGCGGTGGTATCGTGGCTGATTCAAACGCCGAACAAGAGTACCAAGAAGTCCATGACAAAGCGGCAGCAATATTGAATATCATTGAACAGTTACGTTAGCCATGGTCATCGTCAAATTAGGCGGTAGCCTTTTTAATAGCCGCTTATTACCCAATTGGCTGGATAAATTAGCCACACTCTCTCACCGTGAGTCTATCATCATTGTCCCTGGTGGCGGCCCCTTCGCTGACCAAATAAGACAAGCCCAACAACAGCATAATATTGATGATGCCCATGCCCACCATATGGCCTTACTAGCTATGTCACAATTCGGCCTACTGTTACTCGGTCTTTGTGATCGATCCATCCCTTTGTATTACCCAACACAAGCACCTTTCAAAGCACCAGAGAACATGCTGTCGATCTGGCTTCCAGATAATAACTTATTAAAAGAAAAGCAAATAAGACAAAACTGGGAGACGACTTCAGATAGTCTCGCATTATGGTTAGCGCAACAATTGAAACCTAAAAAGCTAACTCTACTCAAACATCAAATACAGCAATACAACTCCATCCAGACATTAAGCAAGATAGGCACTTTAGATCTAACATTTCCAAAACAGTATAACGACACTGAAATAGTCACTGAACTGTTCGATGTAAGCCAAATAACAGACTACTCCCTAGCCCTACCGAAACAAGCACTAGTATTATGACAGAGTTAGATAAAGCCCTCAAAACACTTCAACGACTAAAAGAAGTGACCTCATTTGAAGCCCTAGCAATTAAATCTACAACCATTGATGATCAGGGTAACGATATGGATATTATCGCCAATCAAGTACAACAATTACTTGCAGAAGGGTGTCAGCATCAAAGCACAGGCTGGGCGGCCCATATGACTACCAGCATCAGCAATGAGAGCTTAATCGGACAAATACTCTCGAGCCTGCACAATGGTAATTTACTCTCACCAGAGCTATATCCCGTACTCAATGCACTTAAAAACCAGACGTTAGACTGGCTGTGCGACGTTTTCGAGCAAAACCATGGCCATTTCACTGCCGGTGCAAGCTACGGTAACTTAGAAGCACTCTGGCAAGCCAAGCAACGATATCCAAACAGAGATACCGTTTATCTCGCACAAACAGCCCACTATTCCATTTATAAAGCGTGCCAAATTTTAGGGCTGACATGCCAGCCTATTGCGACAGATAACGAAGATAAAGTAAACCTAAAGCAACTCAGTGCAGCATGCCAAGTTAAACAGCCTCTTGCCATCATCGCCACTGCCGGTACAACGTCAACGGGTATCTTCGATCCAATAAGTGACTGTATAAAACTGGCCAATCAAATCGATACTTGGTGCCATATCGATGCGGCATGGGGCGGCCATTTAAAATTACTACCCGAACGTCAAGACTTATTTGAAAAGCCAGGATTTCAAGCAAACTCGATATGCTTTGATCCACATAAAGCATGGGGGCAGCCTAAGCCTTGTAGCGTGCTTCTCTATCAACAGCCTGTCAATTTAATGCTGTCAATTGAGGCAGATTATCTCCAACAACAACCTAATAATAGACTACCAGGTTCACAAGGCGGAGAGAGTTTTCTACCACTGTGGTTCACACTGGTTTCGTCAGGCGTCGAAACCTTACGCCAAAGTAGTCGCTTCACGCTAGAACAAGCACAATTCTTTTCAGAAAAGCTCAATGAGTTAACAAATTGGCCTACGTTCACTTCACCCAGTGGCATTGTTTGCTTCGAAACGAATAAGAATCTCGATAAACTCCTACAACAAGGCATACTCTCCACCGCTAAAAGAAATAACAAAGAGGTTTATCGCGCCGTTTTCGCGAACAAACAAATCAATGCTAAAGCCCTTATTGAGAAATTACAGCCTTATCTTTGATTTGCTGTTGGACACTACTCATTTTACGCAACCACGATGGCAGGGTATTCAACGGTGGTGGCCAAGCTGCACTAGCTTTTAAAGCCGCTTGTTTATCTTTAAAAGACCCATAAACTAAAACATGCCATACCTGGCCGTTACGCATGCGTTCAAAAACAGCCACATCACCGACCAATGCATACTGGTCAATAAAATCGTACACTTCCTCTCGTGCCCAAGGCCCCATCAATTGGAATGTATAATGGCTGACTGGCTGTGCCATTAACCAATCCTGTTTCAGAAAATCGGGCACACTCACTAACGGCTCAGCAGGTGCGACAAAAACAGGACGCTGTACCGGCTCCTTCTTTTTTTCAGATCAATCGATTCAAGCGCTGCGGCTTCCTGCTCATTAATATTAGGAATGTCTGCAATTAAATCAGCTAATTCGTCTCGTTCTGCCTGAGCTTACGTCACAACAATAGGCAACTCTGCCTCTTCCTCAATAATCTCTGTGACATCATCTATGGCAGCTTCATCGGATACTTCCGTTAACTATTGACTAATCGTATCTTGAAACAGTAACAACAACAGTAACGTCACAACAACAACGGCTAAACCTGGCCAACGCATAGTCGTCTTAACTAACCAATTATCTAATAACGCTAAAGTCGGCTTAACCAGTTTAATACCGTGCAATTGCTAGTGTGCTAATTGATTGACAAGATTAAGATTTCCCATCGATTGTTGATAAACTTGCTTTAAGTCTTTCTCTAAAAATAGGGTCTCACCTTGGAAACCGACGCCAATCAAACGGTGCATCAAATAGGATGATAATTCATTTCCTGATAAGGCTGGCAACGTAACAGCCTGTAATCTATTTTGGGCCGGGCCAGGTAACACAAATGGCCGTACCGATGCCACAACGGCTTGTAATAAAGCGCCTTGTTCCCCTTCCCATTATAACCACCTTGCTAATTCAGTCCGCAATGCCACATTCAAATCTTCTGCATTATCAATTAACATAACTGGCGTAATACTTGACTGTCTTAATTGTGCTAATCGATGTTTAAAGACCTGAATAGGATATTCTGCTGTTTCGATCTTATGACTACTGACTCCTAGGCAAACCAAGCACTGCCCATGAATGGCTGGTAATACTGTATGTTGCTGAGCATCAATAAAACACAGTCGAATTTCATCACCTGTTCTTTGCTGAAGTTCAGTCAATAATGTTGACTTGCCAAACCCTTTGTCCGCAACCAAGTTGGCGATTTTATTGCTCGCTCTAACAAGGTGAAGTAATAAATTTAGGCGATGGCCTGCTTGGCCACCTGCATGAAAAGGCTTGAATCAACCTGGTCATTAAACGGGATAGAACGGAGAGCAAGCTTGGTGACATAGGCAGAATCACTTGTTGGTGTTACCAATTCCCTCATCTCGGGCTCCTCCTCACCCGTGTTCAAAGTGAGCTAATGTTTGAGCCAGCATAGTTGATTCGTAGTCGTCACTGATAAAAGCTTGGCCAAGCTGTTTTAATAGCACCAAACGTATCACACCAGATTGCACCTTCTTATCAACAGACATCAATTTCATAAACATCTCAGAAGTCATACCCTCTGGCGTATCAATTGGAAGGCCGGCAGCAAGCAATAATTTTTTGGCTCTCACTACATCAGACTCAGCCAGCCAACCATGTCGCATCGATAAGTCTGCAGCCATTACCATTCCAATAGCGACCGCTTCGCCATGTATGATTTCACCATACCCCATACCTGTCTCAATCGCATGACCAAATGTATGGCCTAAATTAAGTATCGCCCGCACACCCTGCTCTCGCTCATCCCCTGCCACAATGTTAGCTTTATCTTGACATGAACGTTCAATCGCTTCAGCCAATACAAAAGGATCACGGGCCACCAATGCCTCGATATGTTCTTCTAGCCACTCAAAGAAATCAATGTCATTAATCAAGCCATATTTAATAACTTCGGCTAAACCCGAAGATAACTGACGATCATCCAAAGTCATCAGCGTATCAGTATCTGCAAGCACACATTGCGGCTGATAAAAAGCACCAATCATATTTTTACCTAATGCATGATTAACTGCTGTTTTTCCCCCCACTGAAGAATCCACTTGAGCTAATAATGTTGTCGGCACCTGAATAAAAGGCACACCACGTTGATAACAAGCAGCAGCAAAGCCAGTCATATCCCCAATAACGCCTCCGCCCAAAGCAATTAGTGTGACTTGTCTTGAAAATCGTGATGTTAACAGTTTGTCAAAAACCTGGTTCAGCACATCTAAACTTTTGTGCTCCTCACCATCAGGTAATACGACAGATTCACATTTGAAATCCGTTGATAATATCGACATGAGCTGTTCTAAATAAAGTGGTGAGACCGTGGTATTAGTGACAATACAGACTGAATCGCCTTGAATATGCTGTGACAATAATCCAGCTTGGTTCAGTAAGTCTGAGCCAATGTAAATAGGGTAAGTGCGCTCACCCAAAGCGACTGTTAATGTCTTCATTATTAACCTTATTGATCTATCTGTTCTAATTGATTAACCAAGCCTGAAACAACATATTGTATAGACTGTTCGCCCGTCCGTAATTCAATATCTGCCACCCCTTGATATAACGGTGTTCGCTCCGCCATCAATGCCTTGACTGTTTCTCTAGGATTATCCGTCTGCAACAAAGGCCTATTTTTATCCTTATTTGTTCTTCGCAATAACTGCTCAATAGAAGTGGATAAATACACAACATAACCACGTGAACGCAACATCCGGCGGTTTTCTTCAGGTAACACAATCCCACCACCCGTGGCTAAAACAATATTTTTAAGCTGGCTTAACTCATCCAAAACTTTTTGTTCTCGTTGTCGAAAACCTGACTCACCTTCCATTTCAAAGATCCAAGAAATCGACACGCCTGTGCGCCGTTCTATTTCTTTATCCGTATCATAAAAATCACGGCCTAAAGCCTTAGCCAACTGCTTGCCCACCGTCGACTTCCCAGCCCCCATCGGACCAATAAGAAAAATATTACTTGTAATCACTTCAGCATTATCTCAACTTTTAACCGCATAAACAAAAAGGCCGGGCTAAAGCCCGGCTTATATCACTAAAAACTTTTGATAGTTAAAAATTCAAACTCTCTTTAACGATCTTAAGCATCACAAAAATCAATAATTCCGCCTTGTCATTTTGACCCGTTGTCGTTTTAAACAAATGACCTAAATGATACTGCAAGTAACACTTCCATCGCTTCAGGATCAGCAGACTAAGAACCTACCACCTCAGAATCTAACCTAACTTCTTCCAATGGATAAGGAATACAGTTATCTGCTTCCATCATGATTTGTTCTTCCATCTCAGACTCTGACATATCGGCAGGAAAGAAAATGATTTTCGTAATCGCTGAATTGACAGAAACAGCCATTGCCGCATCTTTAGCTTTCACCCCAGATTTCTTAATTGCTCGTTTGATCGCACCGGCGACTTCTTCTACGTTCTCGATTCGACCTTCGACCTTCGACAACAGAATTAAGTGGTAACGGTTCAACAGCAAATGATTCAACGCTATACTTACCATTTACCTGGCCGAGTTTTTAGCATTTTCACCACAGGTGAACTGGTATCAATCCCAAAACAAAGAGGATTTTTGTCCAAACACCAACTGCTTAACTCCTAAATAACATGTCAATGCTCTACACCTTACAATTACATCTTAAAGTAGTTTGTTAAGAATATAGTGCATGTCTCTATTAAAAACAATATCATGCCCTAAAATTTCTTTAGTTCTGTTTTAACCAATTCGTGGGATATACTTACAGCCACTGGACGGCCCATTTTCAAGCGAACATTTATAAAAACCTCATGCTACGTCACATTAAACAATTATTTGCCTTCCTTTTTATTGCTCTTTTAATGGCAATCATCGCCGGCGTCAGTATTTATTACGTACTCGCACCACAACTTCCGCCAACCGAATCACTAAAAGAAATTCAGCTTCAAACACCATTAAGAATTTATAGTGCAGAAAACAAACTGATCGCTGAGTTCGGCGATAAAAGACGTATTCCTGTTCAGTACGAAACCATTCCAGATAAGGTCATTCATGCTTTTTTAGCATCTGAAGATGATCGTTTCTTTGAGCACCCTGGAGTCGATTATCAAGGGCTACTTAGAGCAGCTTATAGCCTCGCAATGACAGGGAAAAAAGCACAAGGTGGCAGCACCATTACCATGCAATTAGCACGTAATTTTTTCTTAAGTTCAGAAAAAACATATTTACGAAAGCTCAATGAAATCATTCTCGCAATCCAAATTGAACAAGTGCTCAGTAAAGAAGAAATTATTACTTTATACCTTAATAAAATTTACCTTGGAAAACGCGCATACGGCATAGGTGCTACAGCTAAAGTCTATTATGGCAAACCCCTGGAAACACTCACCCTTGCTGAAGCAGCAATGATCGCTGGTTTACCTAAGGCACCCTCTAAATTTAACCCCATCGCCAACCCAGAACGTGCATTACAACGAAGAAATTATGTGCTACGCCGGATGTGGGAAGTAGGTTACATCTCTGAACAAAACTATAAAGATGCAATGGAACTTCCCATCACAGCCCGTTACCACAGCCGTGAAATTCAAGTCCATGCACCCTATGTAGCAGAAGTGATTCGTACCCAATTAACACAGCAATATGGTGAAGACGTCTACAATATGGGATTAAACGTCTACACCACCATTCAGAGTAAACACCAACAAGCTGCTAACACAGCATTACAAAAAGCGTTAATCAGCTATGATCATCGTCACGGCTACCGCGGACCGCTTAAGCAAGTCCAGCTACCTGAAATCATTACAGAAGAAAACCTGCAAATGCTCTTGGAGGGAAATAGCAATATTGGTCCATTACATCCAGGTCTCACCATTGAGACCCAAAAGGACACCGCAGTCGTCCACATTAAAGATAAAGGCCTAACGGACATCCCTTTCAAACACATCGCTTGGGCTAGAAAACAACTTAGCACCAACAGTATGGGGGAAAAACCTAAGAAAGTAGCTGATGTTTTTTCACTGGGTGACATTAATTATTTCTATCAAAACAATGACGGTGAGTGGCAATTAGCACAACTCCCTGAAGCCCAAGGCGCCTTAATAGCCTTAGAACCTGAAGATGGTGCTGTAACGGCCTTAAATGGCGGCTTTGATTTTTACAACAGCAAGTTCAATCGCGTCACACAATCACGCCGACAACCAGGCTCTGGGTTCAAACCCTTTCTTTATTCAGCAGCATTAGAAAAAGGTTATACCCCTGCTTCAGTTATTAATGATGCACCTGTCGTGCTAGACGACCCGAGTCTGGAAGACACTTGGCGACCGTCTAACTATAGTGGAAAATTTTATGGTCCGACACGGTTAAGAGTAGCACTTACTCATTCTCGAAACCTTGTCTCTATCCGATTGTTACGTGATATCACCGCCCCTTTTGCAACCGATTACGCCGCACGTTTCGGCTTCCAACCTGATCAAATGCCGCGTAACCTTTCTCTCGCATTGGGCAGTGGTAGCGCTGCACCATGGGATATGGCTCGCGCCTATGCCGCACTGGCTAATGGTGGATACCGCGTTGAACCTTATCTCATCAAACGCATCGAAGATGTCAATGGCACCACATTAATGCAAGCTATTCCCGATACCGTTTGTCCATATTGCTTAAGCGACAAACCCATTCAAATTGAACTGGAAAACGATCGTCCAGCAGCACAACGTATCATGACACCACAAAATGCTTACATCATGAATAGTCTACTACGTGATGTTGTCAAACACGGGACAGGCCGAAATGCAATGCGAATTGGCCGAAATGATCTGGCGGGAAAAACAGGCACAACCAACGATCAAGTCGACGCCTGGTTTAATGGGTTCACACCCAACCTCGTCGCCATCAGCTGGGTTGGCTTTGATTCACCGCGCTCTCTCGGCCGTTATGAAACAGGAGGCCGTGCTGCACTTCCAATGTGGATAGATTTTATGCAAGCAGCACTTAAAGATGTGCCCGAGCAACTATTAGAACAACCTCAAGATATGGTCACCGTCAAAATCGATCCAGAAACAGGCCTCCTTGCAGGGAACGGAACAGACGGGGTCTACGAGACGTTTAGAAGTGACTATCTCCCATTGGAGTACAGTAAAACCTTCAGCACCACCAACCAAGAAGGCAGTACGACCGTCGAACCCATCATAGACTTATTCTGATTCACTTAACCCGTTTAGCCTTTTGACCGAAGCGCAGTTCCCCAGAAGGGTATTGGCCATTCAACAATCGGAGTTGTGACAAAGGACTATTCGTAATCGGTGTACTCTTCGACCATAACCGGTAACTATCTTGCCGCCCAACAGTTTTAACGATAAGCTTTTGACCTTGCGCTAAAACTTTTTCATCTTTACGTAGACGATGAAAACTTTTTGCTACCGATATAAACCTAGCGTCAAATTGATTAAACAATCTTTTATCTTTAGTCGCACTAATAAAAATATAGGCTTTTTCGCCCAGATACAGCACACTGAGTCGAACCAAACCACCACCCTCAGCATCGACAAGCCCTGTATAGCCTTCTAGACCATTTTCATTCAATACTTGGCCCGCTTTTATACGTTCAACACCCAGTCGTTGCTTCATAAATTGTGCTGGTGATAAACGGCGATTCAAATCTGCTGCTGTCATTTCAATAAAAGCTTTTCCACCATCAGCGACCGCCTGCAAACGAGCAGGTAGATTATTGATCCGCCACCCTTCAGGGAAACTCACTGCAAAGCCCATGTCGGCATGATAAAAATGCCGGCCAGAACGAACGCCTTGTCTCGGACTATCTCCGAATGACATCCCGTTTATAGTATCGAAATAAACATCACGCTTAAGCTGAGCATTCGGCACAACATAACGATTCGCAGCGCCAACTACACTTTGCAAACGCGTGTCATTATCAGGATGAGTTGCAAACACACCATGATAAGCCCTTGGCTGTTTGCCTTGTCTCTTGGCTTCCATCGCGGCAAAAGTCGCTTGATTCTTTAATACACGTATTACATCTAGCATCGCCTTCGGATCATAACCAGCACGCGCCAAATATTCCGCACCTAGTCCATCAGACTCTAACTCATGCTCCCGACCATAACCACTCAATAATGCACCGCCCAGCATATTAAATAGATCTTGCGAGCCAACACCGCGTAACTCCGGCACTAAAATCGTCCCCAACACATAACCAATATTGGCGGCCTGTGCTGCGCTTTGTTGTCGAACCCCATGCCGTGCTGTGACATGGCCAATCTCATGGCCTAATACCGCTGCTAATTCAGCCTCAGAATTTAAATAAGCCATCAAACCACGCGTGATATAAATATAACCACCAGGCAAGGCAAAAGCATTAATCACTGGCGAATCTAATACGGTAAAACGATAAATCAATTCTTTACGATGACTAACAGCGGCTAGGCGCTCACCTACAGACTGCACATAACGTTGTAAAGCCTCATCTTCATAACGGCCATACTCTGCCATTATTTTCGGATGGTTTTCCCGCCCAACGCTGATTTCGCTGTCTTCACTCATCGTGACAAAATCATTTTTGCCACTCACTGGGTTTTGGGCGCAACCAGCTAGAATCAAAAACAACAAAGCCCCTGCTGATAAGCAGAGGCTTTGTAATAATCGATGACTTGTACTCATAAGTACGGCCTCAATTCAAATCATGATGTCATTATTGACACATGATTAGTCTGAAAGTTATTTTCCGTATTTTTGACGGAATTTATCAACACGTCCAGCAGTATCAAGCATTTTTTGCTTACCCGTATAAAACGGATGACATTCTGAACACACATCTAAAGTCAATGCTTCAGAACGTGTTGAACGTGTTTTGAATGTGTTGCCACAGCTGCAAGTCACATCAATCTCATTATATTCTGGGTGGATATCCGTTTTCATATCTATCTCATATCTTATTTGACTAATTAAACTTCCCAAACAGGGCCGTCAGAGCCGTGCAATACTACTGATCTATTAAAACAACAGCAACTTTAATTTAACAGCAACCTACAACAAAGGCTTCTCTGCCATCATCCAAGCTTGGTTTCGCATACCGATCTCATGTCGGCCCAATAGCGATTCTTCGCGATAAACGCGCAATTTCAATCCGGGGAATAACCGCAACAATTCGTTATCTGCTAATAAATAATCCGGATTATTCGGACCACCAGCATGTACTTTCTGCTGACAATAAGTTTGATACAACAATAAACCACCAGGTTTTAAGGCGGCTAACAAGGCTGGGCAAAGCGAGCGTTCCAAAAATAAACTCACCAACAATACGTCTATGCTATTTGGTTCTGGTGGCGCAACCACAACATCTCTCACTTGAGCATCAATAGTCGTTAAACCACGAGCGTTAGCCTCTTGCTCTAAATGTGTAATAGCAACAGGAGAAATATCCCAAGCCATCACATTCAACCCTTTCTCAGCCATCATCATCGCATTATCGCCCAAACCACAGGCTAGATCTAATGCCACACCTTTTTCTGGCAGCAAATAGTGGTTATGTTGCAACACCTCAGCGACACGAGGATCTCCTTCTTTTTGCTGATAAATATTATCCCATTTGTCTTGTACTGATTGCATCGTTTAACGTTTCCAAAATGCCGGTGTTAGCACCACTAATAAGGTGAAAATCTCCAAACGACCCAATAACATCGCCATACATAACACCCACTTAGATGGCGAATTAATGCTGCCATAATTAGCCCCAACTTCCCCTAAACCTGGGCCTAAATTATTCAAACAAGCTGTGACCGCAGAAAACGAAGTGACAATATCCAGACCCGTCGACATCAATAACAAATGCATAAAACTAAAACTAAAGACGTAAAGTGCCAAAAAGCCCCAAACCGCCCCCACTACCTTTGACGGTAAAACTTTATTGTTCACCTTAATCGCGAATACCGCATTCGGATGAATCAATCGCAAAATTTCCCGGTAACCTTGCTTAAATAACAGCATGACCCTAATCACTTTCATACCGCCACCAACAGAACCGGCACACCCGCCGATATAACTGGCCATTAACAACATGATCGGCAAGAAACCTGGCCATAAATAATAATCTGTTGTGGTAAAACCTGTCGTCGTTCCTATTGATACCGCCTGGAAAATACCTTGATGCACCGCGGTCCATGGATCAGCAAAGGTATGAGTAAAATATAAGTAGGTCGCAGTCACAACAGAAGCCAGTAGTAACACTGACAAATAAGCGCGCAACTCAGAATCCATCCAATAATGTTTAATTGAGCGATGACGCCAAGCTAAGAAATGCAATGAAAAATTCATACCGGCAAGCAGCATGAAAAAGACCGCGACCATTTCAACAGCCGCGCTATCAAAATACCCCATGCTCATATCATGGGTCGAAAACCCACCAATCGCCACTGTCGAAAAGCTATGTCCAATGGCATCAAACCATGACATGCCAACAAAATAATAAGCAAGCGTACAAAGCACCGTAAGCGTGAGATAGATATACCATAAGGCTTTAGCCGTCTCAGTAATACGTGGTGTTAGCTTTGAATCTTTCATCGGCCCAGGTGTTTCAGCACGATATAACTGCATCCCACCAATACCTAATAAAGGTAAAATGGCCACGGCTAGAACAACAATCCCCATACCACCTAACCATTGCAAAAATTGGCGGTAAAACAAAACAGCCTTCGGCAAATTATCTAAACCAACCAAGACCGTTGCGCCCGTCGTCGTCAATCCAGAAACTGATTCAAAAACCGCATCGGTGAACGACATTTCGGGTACTTGCGTCAAAAAAAACGGCACAGCCCCTGATAAGCCCAAAGTGACCCAAAACATAACGACAACCAAAAAGCCATCTCGCACTTTCAATTCTTTTCGATGGGAACGAACGGGAAACCAAAAAAGAAGACCAGTGACTAACAATAAAAAGAATGCAGAAACAAATGCTTGCGTTGAACCGTCTTGATAAAACAACGATACTGCGATCGGCGGTAGCATCGTTAAGCTAAACAAGCCTAATAAAATACCTAAAATACGTTGAATCGTTAAAAACTGCATTAATGGGTCTGTGATTTAGAATTACTTTGCCGATAATACGCCCACACCACGAACATGAACAGCGCTAATCCAAATATTGGCCATCTCTGCCACTGCACATAAAACGTTGATCCCTGACGAGGTTGTACTTTTCCTGTCAATGCAGCCTGTTCAAATTGTCTTGTTGTCGCTTCTAGCTGACCTTTGTGATCAATAAATGCTGACACACCATTCGTTGTCGCTCGAATGATAGCTCGTCCCATTTCTAAAGCACGGTTCTGTGAAATTTGAAGATGTTGATGCGGTGCAAAAGAATCGCCATACCAAGCATTATTCGTTGCATTCACCAATATACTGGCCTCTGGTAACGTTTCTAGCACCTCATTTGAGAACGTATCTTCATAACAAATAGAAACACCGACCTTCTGCCCTCCAGCAGTTAACAATGGCTGTCTATCTGCACCAATCGCAAACGATGACATCGGCAAATTGAAAAAAGCAATTAGTCCACGTAACCATTCGAATGGCACATAATCACCAAAAGGTACCAAATGGCGTTTGTGGTAAAAACCAACATCTGAACCTAAAGACATCATCCCATTGTAATAGAGTTCATTCTCAGCCTCATAAATAGGCAAACCCAGCAAAATATCTGTTTTATGCTCGCGTGCTGCTACTGCCAAGGGATCTAAATAAAATGACTTTACTTGGTGATAAAATGCCGTGATAGCATTCTCTGGCCATACGACCAGATCACTCGACCAATGTCGTTCGGTCTCAGCTTGGTATAAAGCCAACGTCTTTATAACTTGCTCCTTATCCCACTTAATATCTTGTGGCACATTACCTTGAACAATCGTAACTGTCAGCGCTTCACCCTTTTCAGTTGTCCACACCACCGATTGCAAGGCATAACCTGCAGACCAAACCAGCACAACAAGCAGCAACCCCAATAATTTCTTATAATGCCAACAATAAGCCAGTACCCCAGCCGAGAAAGCAGCAATCAAAGACACGCCGAATGCCCCAACGAGGGGTATGTAGCCACTCAATGGGCCTGCAATTTGACTCACGCCTACTTCAAGCCATGGAAACCCCGTTAAAAACCAGGCCTTAAACCACTCAAAAGCCAACCATGAAACGGGCAATAACAAAACAAAATCAGCGCCTGATAAAGTTAACGAGCGACTTAAACGTTTAACGCCCCAACCTAAGCCCGCCGTATAAAAGGCTAAAAAGGCGACGAAAACCGTTGTTAAAGCACCCGCTAAAAATACACTGGCTTGGCCAAAAACATGGATCGCGACATAAATCCACGAAATGCCGACACCAAATAAACCCAAGCCAAATAAAAACCCCCTAAGTGCAGCCGTACGGGCATCGACATGCTGCCAGCACAGGAACAATAGCGTCAAACTAAGAATTGCAATGGGGTAATAATCAAAAGGCGAAAAAGCCAAAGGCAAAGACATACCAGCTATCAATGCAACAACATGCCCTAGCCAATTGGGCTTTGGCTCCATAGACGACGTTGTCACTATGTCCGATCACCAGTGCCAGAAACAATCTTCATTTCAAGCAGATGTAAACGCCTATTATCAGAACGAATAACTGTAAACTCGAAATCACCAACCGCAATCATCTCTCCACGCTCAGGTAAATGGCCGAATTGATTAGTGATAAAACCACCGACAGTATCGAAATCATCATCGCTCCAACCGGCATCAAAGCGCTCATTAAATTCTTCGAGCTCCGTTAACGCTTTAATCGCGTAGGTGGATTCATCACGTTGTAAAATGGGCGCATCACTATCTATATCATGCTCATCTTCAATTTCACCGACGATTTGTTCTAATACATTCTCAATAGTGACCATCCCAGCCACACCACCATACTCATCAACGACAATCGCCATATGATTCCGTCGAATACGAAACTCGCTCAACAAAACATTTAAACGCTTACTCTCAGGAATAAACACCGCAGGACGCAATAATTCCCGTAAATCAAACTCAAATTTACCGGTAGAAACCACCATCGATAAAACATCTTTAGCCAATAAAATACCGATCACATCATCACGGTCATCATCAATCACAGGAAAACGTGAATGGGCTGTTTCCGTCATCAGTTTGAGAATATCTTCCTGTGAAGCATCACGTGAGAGCATCACAACTTGGGAACGCGGAATCATGATATCTCGCGCTTGCATCTGAGCCACGCTCAAAGCCCCTTCAACAATAGAAAGTGCTTCTGCATCCAGAATATGTCGTTCAGAAGCCGAACGAATCAACTCGACCAACTGCTCTTGATCTTGCGGCTCTAGAAACAGTTTACTCAGCCTTTGCGACCACGATAATAATTTGGACCGACTCTGCTGTCCCTCACTCATATGTCGTTACCTTGTACTTGATAAGGATCTTTAATTGCCAATGATCTCAGAATATCCGTTTCTAACGTTTCCATTTCAACTGCATCCGCATCATCAATGTGATCAAACCCTAATAAATGTAAACATCCATGTATGACCATATGTGCCCAATGATGTTCGCTAAGCTTAGATTGCGCTTTCGCTTCACGCTCTACCACCGGCACACAAATAACCAAATCACCCAACAAAATTGGCGTTAATTCAATTTCTGTATCAAATGGAAATGACAACACATTCGTTGGACCCACCTTACCGCGATAAGTCTCGTTCAATTCAGCACTTTCACTTTCATCCACTAAACGAATGCTCAATTCACAATCTTCTTTCACCTGCTTCAGGGCAGACTCAGCCCATTGCTGTATCAATTGTGTATCAGGGATATTACCCTCACAAGCCTGTTGAAGATCAACCATGACAGCCATTAACTAACTTTACCCGCCTTTTCATAAGCGACGATCACCTTCTGTACCAAAGAATGTCTCACCACATCTTTCGCTTGGAAAAAAGTAAACCCAATGCCTTCAACATCTTTAAGAATTTCGCTTGCATCACGCAAACCAGATTTCTGCGAACCTGGTAAATCGATCTGCGTAATATCACCGGTTATCACAGCTGAAGAGTTATAGCCAAGACGCGTCAAAAACATTTTCATTTGTTCTGTCGTCGTGTTTTGCGCTTCATCTAAAATAATAAATGATTCATTCAATGTCCGGCCGCGCATATAAGCCAATGGTGCAACCTCAATCACATTCCGCTCAATCAATTTCGCAACGCGTTCAAATCCCAACATCTCGTATAAAGCATCATAAAGCGGTCGTAAATAAGGATCGACTTTTTGTGTCAAATCACCTGGTAGGAAACCGAGCTTCTCACCCGCCTCAACAGCAGGCCGTACCAAGACAATGCGGCGAGCAAAATCACGTTCCAAAGCCTCAACTGCACAAGCCACTGCTAAATAGGTTTTACCCGTACCCGCTGGCCCAATACCAAAGTTGATATCATGCGTCATCACACGACGTAGATACGCTTGCTGGTTTTCTCCACGCGCTTTAACCAAGCCTCGCTTGGTCTTAATCATGATTTCTTTCTGTTCTGGCTCTGCAATCGTCCCAGAACCGCCCACTTCCCGAATCGCAAGATGAACCTGTTCAGGTTCTAGAACAGATTGTGATGTTTCAGCATACAAACCATGAACCACATCTTGAACGTCAGTCAACACCACTGCTGGACCAATAATTTGGAACTTACCACCTCGGTTATTGATTTCAACACCAAAGCCACGCTCCATCATCCGTAAATACTCATCCAAATGGCCGCATAAATTAGCCAAGCGTTCATTGTCAATCGGGCTTAACTCAAAGCTAATAGAGTCTAACGAGGTAGATGAAGCAGTCACAAATAAAGTTTCCTTGAATTAGGCAATGGCTGGCTCAATCAGCAACTCACCACGTAATGAATTGGTATACGCCTCTGTAATGTGAACATCAACAAATTGTCCTATCAGCGATGCATCCCCAACAAAATTGACCACGCGATTATTTTCAGTTCGTCCCGCCAGCTCACCTTCGTAACGCTGAGCCGCTCGCTCCACCAATAAGCGCTGCGTTGTCCCAAGCATGTCTGCACTGTGCTTATTCTCTAACTCACGTAATACATCTTGTACAACTTTCAATCGTTCTTTCTTGGTCTCACCCTTCACTGAATCAATAAATGCAGAAGCAGGTGTGCCAGGACGTGCGCTGTAAATAAAGCTAAAGGAGTGATCAAAGCCAATCTCTTTAATCAAATCAACCGTATCCTGGAAGTCAGCTTCTTGCTCATCAGGAAAACCAATAATAAAGTCACTAGACATGCTTAAATCAGGGCGTGCCGCCCTAATACGTGCAATTTTATCTTTGTAGTCTTGTACCGTATGACCTCGTTTCATCATCGCCAAAATACGATCTGAACCAGATTGTACTGGCAAATGTAAATGGCTCACTAATTCAGGCACTTCAGCAAATGCCTCGACCAAACTATCAGAAAATTCAACCGGGTGTGATGTGGTAAAACGAATGCGGTCAATGCCTTCAATCGCTGCGACATAATGAATCAATAAGGCCAAATCAGCTGTATCTTCACCATCAAGATCGCCACGATAGGCATTCACATTTTGACCCAGTAAATTCACTTCACGCACACCTTGTGCGGCCAAACCACGAATCTCTGCTAATACGCTGTCAACAGGGCGACTCACTTCCTCACCACGGGTATAAGGCACCACACAGAACGTGCAATATTTACTACAACCTTCCATAATCGACACAAATGCCGTTGGACCTTCTGACTTAGCAGCCGGCAAATTATCAAACTTCTCAATTTCAGGGAAAGAAATATCCATGCGAGGTTGCTGACTGTTATGAACATCCGTCAACATAGAAGGTAAACGATGCAAAGTTTGTGGTCCAAAAATCAAATCAACATAAGGTGCACGACGTCGAATCGCATCGCCTTCTTGACTTGCCACGCAACCACCAACGCCAATCACCAAATTGGGTTTATCGTCTTTCCAGCGCTTCCAACGACCCAACTGATGAAATACCTTCTCTTGCGCTTTTTCACGAATCGAACAGGTATTCAAAAGCAGTACATCGGCATCTTCAGCCACGTCAGTGACTTCTAGCTGATGTGACGCTGCAAGGACATCTGCCATCTTCGATGAGTCATACTCATTCATCTGGCAGCCAAAGGTCTTAATAAATAGTTTACCGGGCATGATACATTCGTGAAAAAAGGGAAATCAGAATACCCTTTTTAGCCAGTAAACTCAAAGCAAGTGATTGTTTTTATTATTGCTGCCTACTTTTTTCGTTACCGACAAAGATCAAATCCAATGATCTTAAGGCATTGCGCTTTTTATAAAGGCATTCAAATTAGCAAAGTCTACTTCACTTAAGTCTTTCACCACTTTCATCATTTTTGTTTGATGTTTCGTCGGGGATTTGAAATGACGGCTTCCATTTCGAAACAGGTGTAGCTGCCTAACGAGATAATCTGGACTCAAACTTTCTAAATTTGGACTGCCCGTTATTAAGCGTCCCATAAAGCTGCTATGACAATCTAGGCAGGTCGTCTCATAAACTTGAAAACCTGGTAGATCAGAAGCTTTGCTATGGTCAAACATCGCTGTTGTTTCAAGACCGGCTGCCCATTCTGCAATGTCTTTCATTTGTGCTTCACTCATACTCTGCGATACAGCTGCCATCACATTTTGTTCATCCACGCCAACACGCAGTCCTGTTTTGAAATCAACCAATTGCTGATAAATATAGGCTTCCGGCAATCCGCCAATTTGTGGGCCACGAAAAGCCGTGCGGCTATTCACGGTATGACATGAAAGACAACTCTTTTGTTTATGCGTTAATGGCTCCGAAATCACCGTAGTGCTGCTCAATAAAACAAATAACAAACAAAAATGCTTAATAAGGCGACTTCCCATGATTCAATAACCCTTGTTAGACTATATGAAGTGGAGATTGTACTCTATCAAAAAAGCCCTATCATAAACTTAAAACCAGACACGCTGAAAATAGGCCATTTAAATGGATTAAATGGCAGTAAATAACCCATGGAAAGGATGCTCTATGGCAATAAAAGACTGGCCGAAAGATGAACGGCCAAGAGAAAAATTTTTACAATATGGTGCAACAGTCTTATCTGATGCAGAGTTACTCGCTATCTTTTTGCACACTGGCGTCACAGGAATATCAGCAGTTCAACTGGCATGCCAACTGCTCGATCAACTTGGCAGTTTAAGAGCCCTCTCAGACGCAGATAAAAAACAGTTCTGCCAACAACACGGCCTAGGCACTGCGAGATTTGTACAGCTTCGAGAGGTAATGGAGATGAGTCGATGCCATATGGCTTCAACACTCAGTCAAGGCAATGTGTTTACTGATAACCAGACAACCCAATTGTTTTTAAAACAACGTTTACGCGGCTATCCCTTATCTCCCTGTCCCTGTTTTCCTTAGTGGTTAAACTGCAATGGGTGCGGCTATATGTGCCTGTGCCTCATAATTTACAATTTCGAAGTCTTCAAATTTATAATCAAATATTGAGTCTGGTTTTCGTTTTATCTTTAATTGAGGCAGTGCACCCGGCGTCCGACTCAATTGTGTTTTGACCTGCTCAAAGTGATTCGTGTAGATATGCGCATCACCGATACTCATCACAATCTCACCCACATCCAAGTCACATTGCTGTGCCAGCATATGCGTCAAAAATGCTAAAGAAGCCGTGTTATATGGGTTACCCAAAAACAAGTCATTTGAACGGATATATAAAGACGCACTCAACTTACCATCGGCGACATAAAACTGATACAACAAATGGCAAGGGGGTAATGCCATCAAACCTGCTTCAGCATTTTCCCATGGTTTCTTAGATTCATCAGGCAACAAAGCCACATTCCAACCACTGATAATATGTCGCCGACTATCTGGATTATTTTTAAGTCCATCCACTAATGCTGCAACTTGATCAAACACCTGTACATCAGCACCTTGCCAGCGCCGCCACTGCGCGCCATAAACGGGGCCTAATTCACCCGACTCCGTCGCCCAGTCATTCCAAATAGACACACCATTATCTTGCAGATATTGGATATTGGTTTCGCCACTTAAAAACCAAAGAAGTTCATGCAAAATACTGCGAATATGTAACTTTTTCGTCGTGAGCAACGGAAAACCTTCTGCCAAATCGTATCGAACTTGGCGTCCCAAAACCGAGCGAGTACCCGTTCCAGTACGATCTCCCCTATCAGTCCCGCTATCCATTACATCTTGCAATAAAGCCAGATACTGTTTCATATGCCACCTAAAAACATTAATACATTGCTACTTTAGGCTAGAGTGCATGTTTTTGCATCCTATATAACAAGGTATCCCGACTAATTCCTAATAATCTTGCCGCTTTTGAGCGGTTACCTGAAGCCATTTCGAGTGCTTGTTCAATCAAATCCAATTCAACCTGCGCTAACTTTATCCCAGTAGGCGGCAAAGTAAACACCTGATTCCCTGCTGCCACTTCAGGCATCATCTCAGGTGATAAATCATCAGCTTGGATCGCTTTCCCTGGATGTAATAAAGCCATTCTTTGACAAAAATTAATGAGCTCACGGATATTGCCTGGCCAAGCATAAGTCAGTAAACAATGCTCCGCCTCTTTGTTGTAACGTACAACCGCATTACTACCAGCAAATTCGCGGCCAAAATGGCGTAACAGCATTAAAATATCATTTGTTCGCTCTCTTAACGGCGGCACTATGATTGGAACCACCTGCAATCGATAAAACAGATCCCGTCGAAAACGCCCAGCATCCGCTAGACTTTGTAAATCGGCACTGCTAGCAGCGACAATACGCACATCAACCGTCTGTAATCGATGAAAACCTTGCAATTGACACTCGCCAGCCTCTAAAAACCGAAGTACCTTAGCTTGAACCGATTGCGGTAATGACTCGACATTATCAAAAAATATCGTGCCGCCTTCTGCTGCCAACAAGCGTCCGTGATGAATGATTTCCCCTTCAGTATTACATTGGCCGAACAAATCAACTTCTATATTGTCTTCTGGCAGTGCAGCACAATTAATCGTGACTAGCGGTTTATCTTTACGGCGACTTTCGGAATGCAACGCCTGAGCAATTAACTCCTTCCCTGTGCCCGTCTCACCCTGAATTATGACACTCGCCTCGCTCAAGGCAATCATCGGCAAAGTACGCAATAAATGCATCAATTCTGGGGATTGACCTAAAATGCCTTTAATCATTCTGCTGCTCCATCGTCAATGTGATGAAACTCAATTTCATGTTGCTCATCAGTATGTTCGTGTGGCAAAAGTAATGTCATCAAAGCCATCACAATAATCGACACCCCCGCCACCTGCCTCATATGCTTTGCCCTTACAAGCGAAGAGACCAATCCCGTAAATAGACCCGCTCCCATTACGGCAGGTAAAGTCCCTAAACCAAAAGAAAACATGACCAAAGCGGCTTGCACAGGCTCACCAACCGTCGCTGCTACGGCCAATGCCGCATACACCAAACCACAAGGCAACCAACCCCAAACAATCCCTAACCAAAATGCTTGAGAAAATGTCTTAACCGGTAATAGTTTTTGTCCAATAGGCTGCAACCAACGCCAAATCGGAACACCAAACCGCTCCATCTTGGCAAATTTTGGAAACCAACCTGCTAGATACAAGCCCATTGCAATCATCACAATAATAGATAAATAGCGTAAAGCAGTATGACCATCAATACTGGCCAATGGCGAACTCAACAAACCAACAACCGCACCTGCCGCGGCGTAACTTAAAATTCGCCCCAAATTATAATTGAACACATAAGGCAACATTTTTCGTTGGCTCTCACGCACTTCAATCGGCAGACTTAACGTCAAAGCGCCGATCACCGACCCACACATTGCCAAACAATGCACCGTACTAAAAAGGCCCAATAAAAAAGCCGTAATATAGGAGCCTGTGATAGCTTCCATTTTCTAAAACCCTACCAATCAAAAAAATTAACTAAATAGTACAGTAACACGCCAAAAAAGACGTAAATTGTGTCATTTCACATACTTTATATGTAAAAAACACATAAATATACACTGTTCAGCTTTTATAATTCTTGTAAGTACAGCTAGGAGAATACCTTGAAGAGCTTTAGATTATTATCAACTCCTTTTTTATTGATTGTGCTTTCAGCAGCACAAGCTGAAACAGTTTCATTGCCGTCGATGTCCGTCCAAGGTGCATCGGCTGAAGAAATCCCTTATGCACTGCCTACAGTACCAGCTGCATCAACAGATATTGGTGCCTTAATCAAACGCCTTCCAGGCGCCAATGTAAATACCAATGGTGCCGTCACCAGTATCGCTCAATACCGCGGTCTATTTGGCAAACGTGTCAACGTCGTACTGGACGGTTTCGGCCAACGTGAAGCCGGCCCTAACAGCATGGACTCACCACTAAGCTACCTCCCAGCATCACGCACTGACCAAGTATCCGTCTACAGAGGTATTGCACCAGTCAGAACAGGGATTGAAACCATTGGCGGTACAATTTCAGCAACATCCAAGAAATTGGACTTCGGCCTAACAGATGAAGCTGAAATCAAAGGCAGCGCAAATGCCGCTTATGCCAGCAATGGTAATACTCGACAACTTAATCTAACTACCGCGGTTACCGATCAAAATCACCGCCTACAACTCACAGGTAGTTCAGATAGAGGTGATAACCAAAAATTCGATGGCGGTAGAATCCGCTCAAGTGAACACGATAGAGATACTATCGGTGTGCACTACGGCTACCAAGGCAGTGGTAAAGCATTCGGGCTTGATGTCGAACATTTCGATATGGGTGACACTGGTACGGTTGCATTACCCATGGATATTCTCTACTTCCGTGGTGAAAATGTTAAAGCAAGTTTTACCGATTATTCATCTAATGGTGATAGTTATACACTCAAGCTGCATCACCAAGATATCGAACACGAGATGAATAATTTCTCTCAACGCACGAACGGACAAGTATCACCAATGCGGTCTAGACATACCTTTGCTGAAGTTCAGGCTAAAGGCTTAGGTTTCCATTACCAACATCAAAATTGGTTATTTGGTATCGATCTCGACCAAGCAGAACATAACACAACCATATACAATCCAAACGTTTCAGCTTTTTTTGTTGATAATTTCAAAGATGCTGAACGTGATAGATATAGCCTCTTCGCAGAATGGAAAGGAGAGGCGTCACAAGGCCTAAACCTAGAAACAGGACTGCGTTATAGCCGCGTTGAGATGAACTCTGGGAATGCAGGTGTTTTCGCTGGTGCATCTGCCGGTTTGATAGCATTGAATACAGCCTTTAATGGTGAAGATTTAAATCAAGAAGAAAACTTAATAGATATTTTTGCAACCTTGACTCATACATTTTCGCAAGAACTTGATTTCGAGGTGGGTTTTGCACGTAAAGCGCGCGCACCTAGTTACCAAGAGCGTTATCTGTGGGCCCCCCTGCAAAGTACAGGTGGTCTAGCTGATGGTCGAAGATATGTCGGTGATGTCGATTTAGATCATGAAGTCGCTTATCAATTTGAGGTAGGACTCGATTGGCACACACACCAATTCGCCTTTTCGCCGCGTGTGTTCTACCACCACATCAATGACTACATCCAAGGTGTAGAGGGCGCTGCAACAGCTCAACAACAAATGGTCGCCAATGAAATGAGCATGATGATGGGTGTACCAACATCAACACTGCTTAAATTCAGCAATGTCGACGCCAAACTCTATGGTATAGATGCTAACTGGTCAGCGGCTTTATCTCAAAACTGGCAATTAGCAGGAACCATCAGCTATGTTAGAGGTGAACGTCGTGATACCAATGATGACTTATACCGCATTGCCCCCCTGAATGCCATTACCTCAGTTACATATGTGCAACCAACTTGGCAGGTCAGTATGGAAGCAGAAACAGTGGCAAGACAAAACAAAGTGTCTGATGAAAACAATGAACAAAATACTGGCGGCTATGCACTCTTCAACATCTCTGGTCAGTACCAAGTTACACCTGCCGTAACAATGCTAGCCGGTGTGAATAACCTATTTGATCGTTACTATGTGAATCATCTAGGTGGTACAAATCGAGCTGCTGGTAACCCAGATTTGGCTATGGGCGATCGCGTACCTGGTCTGGGCCGTAGTGCTTACATTAACGTCAACGTCGACTTCTAAACCTTATTCATCATCTCCTACCCCCGTTCAATCTGGAAAGGGGGTAAAACCTGGGAAAACCTCTTTTCCTATCTCTGCTTTATTCACCCTACAAATGACCAAATTAAGCCATCGTTGTATACTGTCATCTCCCAAAACCTAAACCGCTAGAACGCACACAATACAAAAGGCTTAAATAATGAATTTTTACCCGCTTGTCGTCAGTAACATTACTGATGAGACCTCACTTGCGAAATCATTTACCTTCCAAATAGAAGACAAATACCAAAGCCTTTTCCAGTTTCAAGCAGGCCAATTCTTATCTTTACGCTTACCTTGGGAAGAAAGCTATCTCGATCGTTGCTATTCATTATCTAGCAGCCCTGATCAAGCAAAAATGACCATCACGGTAAAGCGGGTCAAAGACGGCAGAATTTCAAACTTACTTAATGACAATGTAAAAGAGGGCGATATCATTGATATCGCGTCACCTAGTGGCCGCTTTGTCCCTACTGAGAATCAGAGACCTCTATCTTTATTTGCAGCAGGCAGTGGCATTACACCCATTATGTCGATCATTAAACACACCTTGGCCAATACGGAATTAACTGTTACGTTATTTTATGCCAATTCAAATGACCAGCAAATCATTTTTAAACAAGCATTAACAGAATTAAGCGATCAATACCCAGAACGTTTCAGCTGCCATCACCATTTAAGCAGCGAAAATGGTCGAGTCAATGAAACGATCATTAATCATTTCATTGATGAACAACTCGATCAAGATTTCTTCATTTGTGGGCCCGGCCCATTTATGGACTTAACCGAAAATGCCTTGAGAAAACTAGGCGTAGCCGATCAGCATATCTTCATTGAGCGTTTTGCATCTGATGCGGAATCAACTCTTGATACCGAAGCACAGTTACCTAGCGACATCGCTAGCTTCAATGCCATATTAGATGGTGAAAGTCACATCGTACCGTACCTTGCAGGAAAAACCTTGTTAGAAAGCATGCTAGCCCATGATTTAAAACCTGCTTACTTTTGTCAAAAAGCAAAATGTGGCATGTGTGCCGTCATGAAAACAGCGGGTGAAGTCGTTATGCGTAATAGCGACATTTTGTCAGACAACGAAAAAGAAAAAGGTAAAATTTTATTATGCCAATCATTACCTTTAAATAATGATATCAGCGTCGATTGCGACGCAGATTAAATCAAAGCCCTTCTCGAATCGTCAGATTGAGACCTATTTCTTGCAAATAAGCCACTTCTTGTAATAAATCTGCTTCCGTTAAAGGGTGTTCAGCCAACCAATCCGCTGGCAATAAAAGTTTGATTTCTTTTGACTTAGCCTCAAGCTTAACTGGTGTCGCTTCTTCAATACTGCGGCCCCGATTAAAGACTAAGGCCAACCTTAATAACACCGTTAACCGCTGTGTCGTTAACTGGATATCCTTCGGTAATCGCTTAATATATTTCAGCGAAAAACGCCGCCGTTGGCCTCTCACCATTGCAGCTAGGGCATGCTGTTCCTCACGAGAAAAACCAGGCAAGTTCGAATGGGCTAACAAATAATAAGAATGCTTTTGATATTGATGATGTGAAATGGAAAGTCCTATTTCATGCAATGTCGCTACCCAATGTAATTGGTGGCGATAGTGCTTTTCTAACCGCCAAGGCTTTGCTACTTGATCAAACAAATCGTCCAGCATGAGCACAACACGCGCTGTCTGTGCTTGGTCTGCATGGTATCGCCTCGCCATCGCTGACACCGTCCTCTCACGCTCATCATCATGGCTAATACGCCCTAATAAATCGTACAACAGACCTTCTCTTAATGCCCCATCAGACACCATCATCTGCTTGATTTTCAACTGCTCAAATGATGCCCTCAATACAGCGACGCCACCGGGCAATACAGAACGCCTTTCTGCACTTAAATTACCCAATGGCACTACATCAATGTGACCCGATTCAATCATCAGTTCAATCAATTTATCAAGAGATTGAGCGGTAATCGTACCATCGACGGCCCAACCCGCTTCCTTAACAATATTTGCGACACAACGAATCGTACCGGATGCGCCAACAGCTTCATCCCAACCAATATCACGATACTGTTTTTGAATCGCACGTAGGCGCGTAGCAGCAGCGATAATCGCTCTTTTCATCTTTTCTTTAGTGATACTACCGCCAGAAAAGAAAGCTTGTGAAAAGCTAACACAACCCATTCCTAAGCTCTCACGTTCGATCCCTTCAAACCGCTCACCGATAATGAATTCAGTACTCCCACCACCAATATCCATCACCAAACGTCTTGTATTATCGAAACTCAGCGCATGTGCCACGCCCAGATAAATAAGCCTAGCCTCTTCTTCACCTTCAATAATTTCAATGGGGTGACCTAACGCTTTTTTCGCTTTTTTCAAAAAGGCATCGCTATTCTTAGCTACCCGCAATGTATTGGTACCTACTACACGAACGCTGCCGCTGCCTTCAGGCAAATTTTGAATGCGTTGACCAAAACGCTCTAAACAGTCTAATGCCCTTTCCTGTGCAATAGCACTTAAACGGCCACGGCTATCCAGACCCGCACGTAACTGAACCATCTCACGCAATTTATCAACAACTTGAAAATGGTTATCACGCAGCTTCGCTATCACCATATGAAAACTATTAGAGCCTAAATCAACAGCAGCGAGAATCGTTTTATCATTTTGTTTATCCATCGCAATATTCTGCATCAGTCACGATAAACATGCCAAATAAAGTTCGTTTCTATATTTCAAACAAGAACTATAGGCATAAAAAAGCCCGCACACCGTACGAGCTTTTTATCAATGTCAGAAAGAAATTTACTTACCCTGAACAACCTCTTCCATTTTTTCAAGACTCAAATGGCGGACATCTTTTCCTTCCACTAAGTAAATAACATGCTCGCAAATATTCGATGCATGGTCACCAATACGTTCCAAAGAACGCGCCGACCACATCATATCTATTACCCTCGTAACCGTGCGAGGATCTTCCATCATGTAAGTAATCAATTGACGAATAATACTTTCATATTCAGAATCAATATCGCGGTCTTCATGCGCCACTTTCATCGCCTGTTCAGCGTCAACACGTGCAAATGCATCCAAAGCATCACGCAACATACCAAGCACATGATTACCCATCGACTGTAACTCGCGGTAATTCTTTTTAGGCCTATCTTTTTCAGACAAATTCATCGCCATACGAGCGATACTCACTGATTCATCTCCAATGCGTTCTAAATCAGTAATCGTTTTCAATATACCTGCAACCAAACGTAAATCACTTGCTGTCGGCTGACGAAGCGCAATAATCTGAATACACTCTTCATCAATTTTAACTTCTAATTCATTAACTTCTTCATCAAGTGCGATGACACTTCGTGCTAACTCAATATCCGCCGTTAATAATGCCTTTTGTGCATTTGCAACTTGTTGCTCAATCAATCCACCCATTGCTAAAACCAATGAACGGATATCTTGTAACTCTTTTTCAAACTGCTGCGAAATATGTTGTGAATTTGTAACCATAAAAACTCCTATTAACGCACTAAGTTAGCCGTAACGTCCTGTAATGTAATCTTCCGTTTGCTTTTTAGAAGGGTTCGTAAACAATTCATCTGTTGCACCAAACTCTATTAATTCACCCATATACATAAAGGCCGTATAGTCTGATACACGTGCTGCCTGTTGCATATTATGCGTCACGATAACAATCGTATATTTATCTTTGAGCTCATAAATCAACTCTTCAATTTTTAGCGTAGAGAGTGGATCCAAAGCTGATGCCGGCTCGTCCAGCAATAACACTTCTGGCTCAATCGCAATGGCCCTAGCAATCACTAAGCGTTGTTGCTGACCACCAGACATACCCATTGCTGACTCATGCAAGCGATCTTTCACTTCATCCCAAAGCGCTGCACCTTTCAATGACTTTTCAACCACTTTATCCAATGTAGAGCGATCATTGACACCTTGTAACCTCAAGCCATATGCCACGTTCTCATATATCGACTTCGGGAAAGGATTCGGCTTTTGAAACACCATACCGACTTGGCGACGTAAATCAGCCACATTCACTGAAGGCTTATTTATATCTTGACCATCTAGCAACATCTCGCCATTAATCTGAACCGAATCGATCAGATCATTCATCCGATTAAAGCTTCTTAGTAACGTCGACTTACCGCAACCACTGGGACCAATAAATGCTGTGACACGATTCTTAGCTACCTTCATGTTAATATCAAATAGCGCCTGCTTTTGACCATAAAACAAATTGAAGTATTTCACTCCTATACAAGTTGTTTCATTACCAATATCTAGTTTCTGACCACGCTGTAATGTCTCTATATCAATCGCACGTGCCGAGGTGGTTTGCTGTTCTTTCGTTGCTTCCATTTTAATTCTCACTCGCCTTAGAATTTTCACGTAAACGATTACGAAAACTAATCGCTGTGATATTTAATACAATAATGATCATGACCAATAATAAGGCCGTGGCATAAACCAAAGGCCGAGCAGCTTCAACATTAGGGCTTTGAAAACCGACATCATAAATATGGAAACCCAAATGCATAAATTGTCGATCTAAATGCAAATAAGGTGCTATCGAGTCAACTGCTAAAGCTGGTGCTAATTTCACCACACCCACCATCATTAGTGGAGCGACTTCCCCAGCTGCCCTCGCCACAGCCAATATCAGCCCAGTCATCATCGCTGGCGCAGCCATCGGCAACACTGTTCGCCATAATGTTTCCGCTTTCGTAGCGCCTAACGCCAAACTTCCCTCACGGATATTACGAGGAATACGCGACAAACCTTCCTCTGTTGCGACAATCACCACTGGTACCGTCAAAATGGCCAGCGTTAATGAGGCCCACATTAAGCCTGGCGTACCAAAGGTTGGTGAAGGTAAACTCGCTTGGAAAAACAATTCATCAATATTGCCACCCAAGAAATAAACGAAAAATCCAAGCCCGAACACACCATAAACAATAGATGGCACACCTGCTAGATTATTAACGGCAATACGAATCAAGCGAATCATCGGACCTTGCGTCGCATATTCTTTTAGGTAAACAGCAGCAATCACGCCAAAAGGTGTCACCAAGATAGCCATTATCAGCACCATCATCACCGTACCGAAAATAGCAGGGAAAATACCCCCTTCGGTATTCGCCTCACGGGGGTCACCTGATACAAATTTCCACACCTCATGAAAGTAGAATTCTAACTTATCTATCGTACTCATCGCATTAGGCTGATAGGCGACAACGACTTTAGACAGTGGAATTTCTACTTCACGTCCATCTGAAATGATCATCATCATCTGATCACGATTAAGCGACGTATATAAATCACCTAATGTTTGCTGAATAACGGCATATTTTTCATCCCAGTCTTTCCGGGATTGCGCAATTTCCTGATGCTGTAACGACCCCGTCTCAACACCTTCTAGCTCTAGTTGCCTTTCCTCTAAACGTAATGATTCAAGGCCATGATTTATCTCGCCGATTTCATTTTTTTCTATTTGCTTGATTTCATCAACTAGCCCATTACTTCGCTCAAGCCTTTTTTGCAATTCGCTCCATGCTCCATCACCTTTAGCAATCCACTCTCCTGATTCTTTAACGCCTGCTAAATAACCATAGAAATGTCCCCACTCACGTCGTTCAATAGCAACAACATGTTCTGGTCGTTCTTGCTCCATCATCCATGGGCCATTAATCCATCTAAAATCAAGGCCAAAGTAATCTCGATTGCCCACTTTCAGCAAGTAACGCTGGCCTGCTGATTGCCCTTCTGGCAAATCAACCCCAGCATTCTTTAAACGCAATGCCGAAACCGTTTCCTTATCAACAATTTCGCCCAACAACGTAATGGGGACTGAGCCGGGTTCACTGTAATTGACAGCCACAATATCGGGCGGCCAAAAGTGGCTTAAACCACGGACAGCTATTAAACCCAATAGACCAATAACCATCACCAAACTAATACTCACCGCACCAGCATTAAGCCAGACCCAGGGTGTACCGTTTTTAAGCCAAGAAGACATTGATTGCTTCGACATCGTTTTACTCACCTAAAGACTACTGTATTTAACACGTAAGCGCTGACGAACCACCTCAGCTACGGTATTGAAAATAAACGTTGTCATAAACAACACTAAAGCGGCTAAGAACAGCACACGATAATGTGTACTGGCCACCTCTGCTTCAGGCATTTCAACGGCAATATTCGCCGATAACGCCCTAAAACCTTCAAAAATATTAAAGTCCATAATCGGGGTATTACCCGTCGCCATCAATACAATCATCGTTTCACCCACCGCACGGCCCAAACCAATCATCACCGCTGAGAAAATACCCGGGCTAGCTGTCAACAACACAACACGTGTCAATGTCTGCCAAGGTGTCGCACCAAGCGCTAATGAGCCAATTGTTAAGTGCTTCGGTACACCAAAAATAGCATCTTCCGTGATCGAGAAAATCGTTGGAATCACCGCGAAACCCATTACCAGTCCAACCACTAAAGAGTTACGTTGATCAAAACCAATACCCATCTCATCCAACCATCTCGGCATATCGCCATTGAATAACCAGAGTTCAAGCGTTGGACTCACCAGCATTGATACAACACCGATAAACACCACAACAGGCACCAATATCGCGGCTTCCCAGCCATCTGGAATTGACTCACGCCATGCAGCAGGCAGTTTAGTCCACAGATAGGCCGTGAGTATCGTCATAATTGGCAACATCACCAGAATGGAAAAGACCCCTGGCAGATTACCTTCAACAATTGGGGCTAACCATAACCCAGCCAAGAACCCTAAAATAACGGTCGGCAATGCCTCCATAATCTCAATCGTCGGCTTAACCAAAGTTCGCATTTTTGGCGACATAAAATAAGCGGTATATATCGCACCCATAATCGCTAACGGCACTGCCACCAGCATGGCGTAAAAAGCGGCTTTTATCGTGCCAAATATCAACGGACTTAAACTAAATTTTGGCTCAAAGTCATTACTGGCTGAAGAGGATTGCCAAATAAATTCTGGCTTATCACGGCTCTCATACCAGACTTCTTGCCATAATGAATGCCATGACACCTCTGGATGCTCATTATCGATCGCAACCAATGTCGCTTGGCCCGTTTTTGACACTGCCAGTACACCATTGGCCTTAGGAGAGAGCCCAATGGCCACTTCGCCATTGTCTGCTAGTGTCTCAACCAATAATGTCCGTTCTGCCGTGGTATGGTAAATACCCATCTGGCCAGATTCATCCAGTGCAACAAAACCTTTGCGTGAATATTCTGGCGCCAAAGCAACAATGGGTGATGATTGATCTTTAAAATAACGCACATTATGTAGTGTGTAATTGTTATGGATATCCCTTAATGGAAACCATTGATCAATTTGGCCATCACTACGCCCCACCAAAATTGAAATACCACCCGTCAAAAATGACAAAGCAGTCACATCAACCCCAGAAGGCACCGCCTTAATTTTTTGTATTAAATTAGGGGCTGTAATAACACTGATATCGTAGTAAGTCAGGAAGCCTTCATCATCAACTAAATATAACTCTCGTTGATCAACATCCATTTGGATATGGGTAATGTTCTCACCTTCTGGCAGCGTAATTTCTGTTCGCATTTCCTCAATGGTAAAAACATCTTCATCCATGAAATCTTCTTCACGTATAAGGCCTAATACCACTAAAGTATTTGCGTCACTCAAACCAATTAAAGTGGTTTGTTCCTCGTTACTCTGTACCGTTAAGGCTCTCAGTAGCCGTCCCTGTTCATCGACATTGAATAATCCCTCACCAACAGGGTAAGTTATCAACGGCGTAATCTTACGTTTATCATCAGGGTAAGTGATTTTATATTCACGCTTAAAAATCAAAGCCTGACCGCTGTCAAAGCCATAAGCCAACACACCTGTTGTATAGTCACCATGACTAAAACTGGTGATTTGTTTATCGGCAAGCAATGGTAATTCTGGCTTGACAATAGTTTGGCCGGAATCCGCAGCAAAAAACTGCACTTCCCCTGCCATATCAACAGAAAGCGCGACATCGTTATATTCATTTAAAGCCAAATGAACTATTTTATTTTCAGCTAACACATACTCAGATTCTATTTCTATCTCGGCACCACTGAATAAGGGCATCACGACATATAACAGATAGAAAAAAATGAGCACAATGGCAAAAATAACCGAAACACCACCCATCGCCACACCGTACCGAGCAGCATGGTCTTTAAACTCACGCCAAGCACGTCGACGCTTCGCTATCGGAGAGTTTGCAGCAGGTAATACACTACCAATTGATGAACGTTCAGCCATAATTTCAGCACTCAAGCCCTGTTTCGGTGAAATGAAATACACATTTAAAAATAACTACAACTGATTTATGTGAAAATCGTGTAACAACAACACATAGATTTAACGGCTTACTATAACCCGTTAATAATAACAAACGCCCCGCATAACCTCTGCAGGGCGTTCTAATGTTCTTAACTAAATCTATTGAATTTTAGCTAATTCTTTTTCTACCACTGCAGGTGGTAATGGGACATAACCATCTTTAACAACCACTTTCTGACCTATTTTAGAAAGAACCAATTTCACAAACTCACGATCAATTGGGGCTAAAGGTTTGTTGGGCGCTTTATTTACGTAAACATACAGGTAACGAGAGAGTGGGTAAGTGCCATTCGCTGCATTTGCTTTAGTTGCTGGAATCATCTCCCCACCAGGCTTTTTCGTCAAAGCCAACGCTTTAACACCTGATGTTTTATAACCGATACCAGAGTAACCGATACCATTTAATGATTTAGTCACGCCTTGAACGACAGATGCTGAACCGGGTTGCTCATTGACGTTATCTTTAAAGTCACCTTTACAAAGTGCTTTCTTTTTAAAGTAGCCATAAGTACCAGACACTGAGTTACGGCCATAAATTTGAATGCTTCCTAAGTTACTTCCTAACTGTGTCCAATTAGTAATATCTTCTGAGTGGCCACATTTACGCGTTGCGGAGAAAATAGCATCCACTTCTGGAATACTTAATCCTTCAAGAGGATTATCTTTGTGCGTGTAAACCGCTAAGGCATCAATAGCCACACGGATCGGCGTAGGCTTGTAACCAAATTTTGATTCAAATGCACCAATTTCTTTGTCTTTCATCTTACGGCTCATAGGGCCAAAGCTAGCTGTGCCCTCTGTTAAAGCGGGTGGCGCAGTAGAAGAACCCGCTGCCTGAATTTGAATACTCACATTAGGGTATTCACGCTTAAATTCTTCAGCCCAAAGTGTCATCAGGTTCGCCAAAGTATCAGAACCAACACTAGGAAGCTTGCCAGAAACACCACTTGCTTTTTGATAATCAGGTAATGCTGCATCAACATCAGCAAAAGCTGTTGCCGAAAAAGTCATCGAGACCGCCACCCCTAAAATAGCTAGTTTTTTCATGAACATATCTTGTCCAACTCCCAAATTAATAATATGTAGTAATCGAATTACTGTGATTAGTATCTAGACCGAGTGTGACAATGATATGAAATAATTATGACAATTGTATGACAAAAGAACCCTAGTACCTGTTTATCGGGCCTTAAAGCGAAGCTAGGTTCAGTGCTTGTGGTTTCCTCACCACGCTTTGAATCGGAAAATGACAAGCGAAACGCGTCCCTTTACCCAACTCACTATTAATTTTTAATATAGCGTCATGTCGTTGCAACACATGCTTGACGATAGCCAATCCTAAACCTGTACCACCATCGCCTTGTGAACGACCACTATCAACACGATAAAAACGCTCCGTCAATCGCTCTAAATGATGCTCAGCAATACCATCACCCATATCAGCAACTTCGACATGCCCTTCTAACTGGTCAACGGCCCAAGTAATCGTAACCCGGCAGCCTGCGGGTGTATATTTCACCGCATTAAAAACCAAATTCGAAATGGCACTACGCAATTCATCCAAGTCCGCAAGTAACCAATGTTCGCTATCCAAATTTAACTTAATCTCATGGTTATCATATTGAGCAAGCTGAGTAGCATCAGCAATAATTTCCTGGAGTGTAGCACCCATATCGACAGGTACAACTTGCAATGCTTTTTCACCTGTTTCTAAGCGAGAGAGTGTCAATAGCTCATGCAACATATCACTCATTCTCTCCGACTGCTGGCGCATCGCCGGTAATGCATTCTGCCATTGATCTGCCGGCGTCTTATCGTCAAACATTTCAAAATAACCGCGTAATACTGTGAGTGGTGTACGTAACTCATGCGACACATTCGCGACAAAGTCCCGCCGCATCTTCTGAAGCTTAACCGTTTGTGTCATATCTCTGGCCAACAACATTCTGCCACTACCCATATAACTCACGATCTTAATTTCTAACTGAACCTCTGAGTTCACTGGAGAATGGACAACAATGGTTTGACCAATCGCAGTCGAGTCAGAAATCAATTGTTGAAAATCGGGGTCACGAATTAAATTATTGACCCGTACATGGCTATCGCGGGGCCAACGTACACCCAGTAATGTCTTGGCGGAATCGTTTGCCCAATCCACTTCCCCAAAAGCGCCTAAAACAACGACTGCATCAGGCAATGCCGCAGTCGCTGACTGGAACCGTTTCAAATACCCCGCTAATTTTTTCTTCCGAGAATTATTCTGTTGCCTGACCCGTTCAATTTCCCGACACACATCATCAATAGCACCTTCTGCTGTCGGTGAAAGGTTTTTCTTGGGCTTTTTTACCCACTTTAATAATTTATTCCAGGAATCTTGCAACCATAGGGCATACAAAAATGCAGCTAAAAACATAAAGGTCATCATCTGCCCAAATAGCAGACCAATAAACCCCGCAACAAAAACGATTGTTAATAGACGCCAATAATCCCAGCTCATTACTTTAATACAACCTAATCAGCTGTAAAACGGTAACCTACACCGCGTACTGTTTGAACCAAGTTATCATGTTGAGAGGGTTCCAATACTTTGCGCAAACGCCTAATATGGACATCCACCGTACGTTCCTCAATATAAACCGTATTGCCCCAGACATGATCCAGTAACTGACCACGACTATATGCGCGTTCAGGGTTTTTCATGAAAAAATGCAGTAGACGAAACTCTGTTGGACCTAAATCGATGCGTTCATCTTCAACCATCACGCGATGACTTTTCAGATCTAAACGTAGGCTATCAAACTGCAACGCCTCATCCGCATCTGGCAACTGGCAACGACGTAATACGGCCTTAATTCTCGCCATTAATTCAGGCGGTGAAAACGGCTTATTGACATAATCATCAGCGCCTACGCCCAAGCCTTTAACCATATCTTCGCTTTCACCCTTTGCAGTCAACATAATGACAGGTATCTCAGCAAAATAAGCATTCGCCCTCAAACGGCGGATAAATTCAATGCCATCGATGCCAGGCAACATCCAATCTAATAAAATAATATCCGGTTGTTGTTGCGCCAATTGCGTTAGACCAGACTCTGCATCACCGACTGCATCACACTCAAAACCAGAATGACGCAAAGAAAAACACAACATATCCCTGATCGCGACATCATCTTCAACGACTAAAACCTGTGTAGCCATAAATTAACCTTTCGCTAATTACAATTGGTTAGCATCATACCGACCAAATATGACAGATTTGTAACATTTATTCCAAAATAGTACTAAAAAGGAGAGTTACCCAACAAACTGGCTCTAACACAACGCAAAATACCGTAATCATATTCACCATCCAATGCATCATAAACCGGTTTGAGCTTCCCTTTTTCATCATCACCAAAAGATTCGATCATCCTCACAATCGCAACATAATCCTCATCAGGTAAACCTAAAACAGCCTTCACATCCAATAGCCCAACCTCGATCGCATCTGCCAAATGTATATAAACCGTTGTTTCTTTAATCGTACGTTCGGCCGCAATTACTTCAACCGAAGCACCTTGCTCATGCAATAATAACGTTTCATTCACCGTATCACTGAGGCGGTTATCTAAAAGTGAAGATAATGGGTGTTGCGCAATTTCTGCTATGAAGTCATTGCCATACTTAAGTAACTTTTGCTCACCGACCCCAGATATTTTAGCCATTTTATCCAAGCTATCCGGTCGGTGCTTCAACATCTCTTGCAAAGTCGCATCATGAAAAACAACATAAGGCGGCAGACCCAATTCTTCGGCTAACCTCAACCTCAATGCTTTGAGTGCTATCCATAGTGGTTCATCCTGCGGTCTAAGAGCTGACTTTTTACCCCGTTCTTTACTCACCTTCTGTGGCGCTTCATATTGACGCAATGCCAATGTTGCTTGTCCTTTTAAAACAGAACGACATTGCTCCGTTAAACACAAAGCGCCATAACGCGACACATCAATATCAACATAACCCAATGCGATCAATTGCCTGAATATACTCCGCCATTCTGCTGCCGTTTTATGTTGCCCCAATCCGAACGTACTCAGTTGATCGTGGCCATTTTGTTGAATTCGCTCATCGAGCTTACCCAATAAAATATCAATAATATAATTAACACCAAACCGCTGTTGTGTTCGATACACACAAGAGAGCACCTTTTGAACATCTTCTGTTGCATCCCATTGAGCAGGTGGAGTCTGACAATTATCGCACTGACCACATTGCCCTGAGCTCTCCTCATCAAAATAGCTCAGGATCGCCCGACGGCGACAGCTTATCAACTCACATAAGCCCAACATGGATTCTAACTTATGATACTCAACACGCTTATGTGCCTCATCAGCATCAGAATTTTGCATAAACTGACGTAAGGTAATGACATCTTGCAAGCCATAAGCCATCCAAGCATTTGCTGGCTCACCATCACGACCTGCACGACCCGTCTCTTGATAATAAGCTTCAATACTTTTCGGCAAGTTCAAATGAGCAACAAATCTTACGTCAGGTTTATCAATACCCATCCCGAAAGCAATCGTCGCGACAATAATCACGCCTTCTTCTCGTAAGAAGCGTTGTTGATTTTCTTGCCGTACCACTTGAGGCAAGCCAGCATGATAGGGTAAGGCAATCCTACCTTGGTCACTTAACCATTCGGCAATCGCCTCCACCTTTTTACGCGATAAACAATAAACAATACCAGCGTCAGTCGAATGGTGTTGCTCAAGAAATTGCCAAAGCCGGTTTTTAGGGTTATTCCCTTCAGAAATTGCATAATGAATATTGGGCCGATCAAAACTATTGATAAAAGCTTGGGCACCTTCTAAGCCCAACTGGGTAATAATTTCTTCACGCGTCCGCTGATCGGCGGTTGCAGTCAAGGCAATACGCGGCACCACAGGAAAACGTTCATGCAGAATAGTGAGCTGCTGATAATCCTGACGAAAATCATGTCCCCACTGCGACACACAATGTGCTTCATCAATCGCAAAAAGTGCCAACTCACAAGAAGATAATAAAGCCAGCATCGTCGGCATTAACAAACGTTCAGGGGCGATGTAAAGTAACTTAAGCTCACCAGCTAACAGCGCCTGTTCGACTTGCCGTACCGATTCAGCTGTCTGACTAGAATTGATAAAAGCCGCATTGATACCTAACTGCTGTAATGCATCAACCTGATCCTGCATTAAAGCAATTAAGGGTGAAATAACAATCGCTACACCATCACGCGCCAAAGCCGGCACTTGATAGCACAACGACTTCCCGCCGCCCGTTGGCATCAAAACCAGCGCATCGCCACCGCTAACAAGGGTTTGAATGATCTCTTCCTGGCTATGCCGAAAGGCATCATAACCAAAGACGCTATTAAGAATTCCCTTTACGCTATCCATCCTGAATTAAGCGCTATAAATCCGTTACATTAACTCATGAAACTTTGGATAGTATAAAAAATGCAGGCCGATAATACAGCTGCTGAAGGCACCGTAATTAACCAAGCTGTGATGATTTTTTGAATCATTCCTTGTTTGATATATAGACTCTTTTGGTCTTTTTTCAGTTCTTTTTTAGCCGCTTTAATAACCGCTCTTTCTTCATCAATTAACTTATAAATACGTAGCATTTCTTCAGAATTTTCAGCTGACCGTCCATCCCGACTTTCGACCTGATTCAACTGTTCATATAACGCTTTCAAACGTGCTTTCTCGCCTTGTACAACCGCCTTCTCTCTCTTTATTTCAGCCAGTAACGTACTATTTTTATCGAGCCTTTGTCGTAGTAAACCAACGCCAAATATGCCGCCAATTGCAATATGGGTTGAACTTACGGGTAAACCTAATTGACTGGCAATAATAACGGTAATCGCGGCTGCCATAGCAACAGAAAAAGCCCGCATAGGATCTAAGTCTGTAATGCCACTCCCGACGGTTTTAATCAGACGAGGGCCATACAATGCCAAGCCAATTGCCAGACCAAAAGCACCCACACCCATCACCCAAAATGGAATCTCAGCCTTAGCAGAAATCCCGCCCGTCATCACTGCATCGTTAATCGCTGCTAGTGGACCAATCGCATTGGCCACATCATTGGCACCATGGGCAAAACTCAATAATGATGCAGCGAAAATGAGTGGTACGGTAAATAGAATATTCACACTCTCACGCGTATTATCTAAATGATCTAGTTTTGAACGAAGACGTTTTTTAACCGCACCATAAACCAGAATTGCCACCAAACCACCTAAAAATAGCGCGGTTGGGAAAGTTGGTTTCTTTGTCACTTCAACGGTAAAAAAGAATAGCTCATTCGATAATTGCATTATCTCTGGCCAAATCTTTTTTAACCCTTTTAAAACAAGATAAGTCACAAAGGCCCAAGCCATCACAGCAACATAAACCGGCACCCAACGATACGAAGCAGCGACTTTGTCTTCTTTAAAAATAATGGTCTTTTTAATTGCAAATAAGAATAAAGCTGCGATCACACCACCTATCACAGGAGAAATGACCCATGAACTGGCGATTTTAGCCATCGTGGCCCAATCAACAATGCTAAAACCCGCTGCAGCAATACCAGCCCCCATCACGCCACCCACAATAGAATGCGTTGTTGAAACAGGTGCTCTAGCCCATGTCGCCAAATTTAACCACAAGGCAGCAGCCAGCAATGCCGACATCATTGCCCATGTGAAATGGTCTGTATTTTCCCCGAAAGCCTCAATATCAATGATGCCTTTCTTGATCGTTGACACCACATCACCACCAGCGATAATGGCACCACTCGCTTCAAAAATCATCGCAATGACAATCGCCCAACCCATTGTCATCGCTTTCGACCCTACAGCAGGACCAACATTATTCGCGACATCATTGGCGCCAATATTCATCGCCATGTAGCCACCAAAAACAGCAGCAATCGCCAAAAACAATTGATTTGAACTCGGTCCTACGAAGTAAAAACTAAACCCTAAAACAACTGCTAAAAACAGCAGTCCGGCAGCTAAACGGGCAAGATCACTTCCCGTTGATTGCGAAAGGGATTCATCAGTAACCTGGCTATTATTCATTACTTTTAATATTCGTCATCAAACAATAAAGTCGCTACATTAGCACTGAATTCGTTTTTTATCTGAAAAAATGAAACAATTACCCATTAACAGAGTTAATCTACACACAAACCTACTAAACAGTACGAAATAAAACATGATAAAACGGCTATTCCTAATACTGACCCTTAGCATGACATTTCTCATGCCTGCACAGGCAGACCTCTTCGGTGGTAGCGTTGAAGATATGCCTCCTTCGCAAGATGAAGCTTTTCAATTTGCCATTAATGTCATCAATCCGACGACCTTATCTGCTGAGTTTACCGTTGCACCAGGCAATTATATCTATAGGGATAAGATTAAATTTGAAATAGAAGCTGAAACCCCTGTTCAAATTCTGCCTTACACGTCGCCCAAGAGTAAAACCAAAGATGATGAAATTTTTGGCCCTACCGAAGTCTATCTACATGATATCAATATTGACCTAACGCTTAATCGTAGTCAGGTAGAACAAGCCATCACTTTTATTGCTCATTATCAGGGCTGCAATGAGATCTTTAACATCTGTTATCCGCCGACTAAGAAAAAATTGGAATTACTGTTACCGACCTACACACCAAGCAATGACACAACTGTCACCCCACAACCGACACAACCTTTATCTGAACAAGATCGACTTGCACAAAGCCTCGCCCAAGATAACTTGTTTACTGTACTCCTGAGCTTCTTCGGGATCGGTATTTTATTGGCTTTCACACCTTGTGTATTCCCGATGATCCCTATCCTTTCCAGCATCATCGTAGGAGAAGGTGACCACCTCACAACTCGCCGTGCATTCACACTATCGCTTGTCTATGTACTCGCCATGTCGATCACCTATACCATTGCTGGCCTATTGACGGGTTTACTGGGCGCCAATATACAAACGATGTTACAAAACCCCTGGGTCATTGGCGGTTTCAGTATTCTTTTCGTCGTTCTGTCACTATCCATGTTCGGACTCTACGAATTGCAATTACCACAACGCCTGCAAGATCGTTTACATCAAATGAGTCATCAACAAAAAGGCGGTAAACTCGCTGGTGTTGCCTTAATGGGTTTATTGTCTGGACTTATCGTAGGCCCTTGCCTGGCACCTCCTTTAGCTGGCGCCCTCATTTTTATTGGCCAACATGGTGACCCTATATTAGGTGCCTCTGCACTCTTCGCCCTCAGTATGGGTATGGGCGTACCATTACTTGCCATAGGAACATCTGCTGGCACATTACTTCCTAAAGCGGGTGCATGGATGGACAGCATCAAAGCCATTTTTGGCGTGATGATGTTAGGGTTAGCTATTTGGCTACTCGAACGCATTATCCCTAGCTCAGTCGCATTACTACTTTGGGGTAGCCTTTTCGTCGTATCAGCCATCTATTTAGGGGCTTTAAATACACTGACGCTATCCTCTAATGGCACCGAAAAACTTTCGAAAGGCTTAGGCATCATCATCTTAATTTATGGTGCATTGCTAATTATTGGTGGTGCTAGCGGTAGTCAAAATGTCTGGCAACCGCTACAAGGGCTAACGTCAGGAACGGGCATTAGTTCGACGGGATATGCCCAAACCGGCCTTAAATTTACAAAAATTAACAACCTAAACGATCTAGATCAACAACTAACACAAAGCAATCAACCCGTCATGCTTGAACTATATGCTGATTGGTGCGTGGAATGTAAAACAATGGAAATGACGACATTCAAAGATCCCGCTGTTATGTCGACATTGGCCAACACACTCACCTTAAAACTCGATATGACTGACAACAATCATGAACACAAAGCATTTTTAAAACAGTTCGGCATCTTCGGGCCACCCACTATCTTATTTTTTGGCCCTCAAGGTGGTGAATACAAGCAACACCGGCTTGTCGGCACAATGAATCCCAAAGATTTCAATGACCATCTCAACTCAATTCCTGCTATTGGGAAATAATCCTTTGAAGCCGAGTTCGGCGAATTTAGCGACAAAAAAGCGCTTTTTCTACTAAAAAACTGGACATTTAACCATCTCTGGTGCAAAATTTGCCTCATCTCGTCTGATTCAGGTTAGAAACCCTCCATAATGGCAAAATTTCTTGTGCTTCACGGCCCTAACTTAAACCTCTTAGGAACGCGCGAACCCGAAGTTTATGGTTCAGAAACACTTCAAGATATTGTCGACAATCTAACCGAACTTGCTAGCCACCAAGGCCATGAATTAGAAAGCTTCCAAAGTAATGCTGAACATGACCTCGTTGATAAAATCCAAACAGCAAGAACAAACAACACCGATTTTATTATCATTAATCCCGCTGCGTTCACTCACACTAGTGTCGCTATACGCGATGCCTTGGCTGCGATTGATATTCCTTTTATCGAAGTACATTTATCAAATGTACAGGCACGAGAAACGTTTAGACATCATTCTTATTTATCTGATATCGCCTATGGCGTTATCTGTGGCTTGGGTGCACAGGGTTATGACCTCGCACTACAAGCTGCTATCAAACAGACTCACTAAAATTTAAGGTTACTTTATGGATATTCGCAAAATAAAAAAATTGATCGACTTGATCCAAGAATCAGACGTCGCCGAAATCGAAATTCAAGAAGGTGAAGAATCAGTACGCATTAGCCGAAACAGTTCTAATACAGCGCCAATGGTCATGGCAGCGCCCGCAATGCCAGCTCAAGCACCAGCGCCTATTGCAGCACCAGCAGCACAAATAGAAGCAACACCAACGCCGGCTAACAATACCACTAATGCCGTTAAATCACCGATGGTAGGGACTTTCTACCGTTCATCATCACCTGAAGCTGCGCCTCTCGCTGAGGTCGGGCAAACAGTCGCAGAAGGTGATGTTATTTGCATCATTGAAGCCATGAAAATGTTCAACCAAATTGAATCAGATCGCAGCGGTGTGATCAAAGCCATCTTGGTCGAAAATGGACACCCCGTAGAGTTTGATGAGCCCTTAATTATCATCGAATAATGAGACTTGTGCTTTCTAATTTATAACGACCCCGCCCCAGATTAACCATGGATAAAGAAACATCATGATCGAGAAAATTGTCATTGCCAATCGAGGTGAAATTGCCCTCCGTGTATTACGTGCCTGCCAAGAATTAGGAATCAAAACAGTTGCTGTCCATTCTGATGTCGATCGCGATCTCAAACACGTCTTATTGGCAGATGAAACCGTCTGTATCGGCCCTGCACCTTCAAATGAAAGTTATCTAAATATCCCAGCGATCATTAGCGCAGCAGAAATCACCGACGCATCAGCTATTCATCCCGGTTACGGTTTTTTATCTGAGAATGCCGATTTCTCAGAACGCGTCGAACAAAGCGGCTTCATTTTTATTGGCCCTAAAGCTGACACCATTCGTCTAATGGGTGACAAAGTCTCGGCTATCGCTGCAATGAACGAAGCAGGCGTACCTTGTGTACCTGGTTCAGATGGCCCTTTGGGTGATGATGATACAACCAATCTGCGTATCGCTAAAGAAATTGGTTACCCTATCATTATCAAAGCTTCTGGTGGTGGTGGTGGGCGTGGTATGCGTGAAGTCCACAGCGAAGCCCACCTTCTAAATGCCATTGCTCTAACGCGTAGCGAAGCCAAAGCCGCTTTCGCCAACGATATCGTCTACATGGAAAAATTCCTAGAAAACCCGCGTCATGTTGAATTCCAAGTGCTCGCTGATCAGCATGGTAATGCAATCCACTTAGGTGAGCGTGACTGTTCGATGCAACGTCGCCATCAAAAAGTCCTTGAAGAAGCACCTGCGCCTGGCATTACACCCGAGTTACGCCAACGTATGGGTAAAATTTGTGCTGATGCTTGTATTAGAATCGGCTATCGCGGTGCAGGTACCTTCGAATTCTTATATCAAGATGGTGAATTTTATTTCATTGAAATGAATACTCGTATCCAAGTCGAACACCCTGTTACAGAACGTATAACAGATTCTGACTTAGTCGCAGAACAAATTCGCATTGCAGCTGGCGAACCTTTATCTCTCAAACAAGAAGATGTCGTGATCAGCGGACATGCTATCGAATGTCGTATCAATGCCGAAGATGCCAAAACATTTATGCCCAGTCCTGGGACCATCACCCACTATCACGCACCAGGTGGTGCTGGCATACGTATGGATTCACACGTCTATAGTGGCTATCGTGTACCACCAAACTATGACTCATTGATCGGCAAACTGATTTCATATGGTAAAACCCGCGAATCAGCTATGGCTCGGATGCGGACCGCTCTAAATGAAATTGGTATTGAAGGTATCAAGACTAATGTTGCGCTTCAACAAGATATTCTTAATGACCTCAATTTCCAGGCTGGTGGTACCAATATCCACTACCTTGAAAAGAAACTCGGTCTCTAAATAAAAAATATGGATCTTCTCGCCAGCGTTTCAGCACAAAACTAGCCATGGCTTGGATCCAGTTTATTTTCAGCAGTACACCTGACGGTGCTGATCCACTTTCTGACCGTTTATCAGAGTGTGGAGCCAACGCCGTTACATTCCAAGATAATGCCGATCAGCCCATTTACGAACCTGAAATCGGTTCAACACCTTTATGGCAGGCAACGAATGTTATCGCACTATTTGAAGCCGACAGCGACACTGAAAATATAGTTGTCAAATTAACACAGCTTATGGCACCAGAAGCCATACCACCCTATCGAATCGAAGCGGTTGAAGATAAAGATTGGGTAAGAGAGTGGATGGATAACTTCCACCCAATGTGTTTTGGTAAACAGCTCTGGATTTGTCCAAGCTGGCACGAACCGCCGAATCCCAATGCCATCAATATTCTGCTTGATCCTGGTTTGGCTTTTGGTACAGGGACGCATCCCACTACCGCTTTATGCCTGAACTGGTTAGATCGAGCCCAAGTCAAAGATAAAGTTGTCATCGACTATGGCTGTGGCAGCGGCATTCTCGCCATCGCAGCCGCATTACTCGGTGCCAAACAAGTTATTGGTGTCGATATTGATCCTCAAGCATTAGAAGCCACTCAAGCCAATGCAGAACGCAACGGCGTTGTGATTGAGACCTTTTTACCGGCGGACTGTCCCGACATCACTGCTGATTTAGTCATCGCCAATATTTTAGCTGGCCCATTACAAACTTTAGCACCCACACTTATTGCATTGAGTAAGCCTCGAGCAGACATTATTTTATCGGGTATCCTCGAAAGTCAAGCCAGCTCTGTCAGTGACGCCTATCAAATCACATTTGAAATGGAAGCATCTGTTTTAAAGGATGAATGGGTCCGTTTAGTAGGCCACCGTGATGATTAACACGCCCATAAAAATTGGACCTTATGCCTTACCCAACAATCTATTTTTAGCGCCAATGGCAGGGGTTACAGATAGACCTTTTCGCCAATTATGTCGGAAGCTAGGTGCAGGCATGGCGGTGTCAGAAATGATCACCGCCAATAAAACATTATGGGCCAGCAAAAAATCTTTACTCCGTGCTAACCATATTGGTGAACCTGAACCCCGTAGTATTCAAATTGCAGGTGCTGATCCGCTCATGCTGGCAGAAGCCGCTCAGCACAATGTCGAGCATGGTGCCCATATCATTGACATCAATATGGGATGTCCCGCTAAGAAAGTTTGCAATGTCATGGCCGGCTCAGCATTGCTACAAAACGAGGCTCTCGTCACTGACATACTAGAAGCTGTTGTCAAAGCCGTAGACGTACCAGTTACATTAAAAATTAGAACCGGTTGGGATCCTGAACATCGTAATGGCGTCACCATCGCTAAAATTGCAGAACAATCAGGCATTCAAGCACTTGCCGTACATGGACGAACACGTGCTTGCGCTTACAAAGGCAATGCGGAATATGACACCATCGCAGCAATCAAGTCAGCCATCTCCATCCCTGTTATTGCTAATGGCGACATCTGTAGTCCCGAAAAAGCGAAAACTGTGCTCGAGCAAACACATGCCGATGGCCTCATGATCGGCAGGGCAGCACAAGGCAACCCTTGGATTTTCAGACAAATCCTCCACTTCTTAGAACATGACACCTTACTCGAAGCACCCGCTATTCCAGAGGTACAACAGGTTCTGATTGAACATCTACATGCACTATACGACTTTTACGGTGACTACACCGGTGTTCGAATGGCTAGAAAACACATCGCTTGGTATAGTAAAGGCTTGCGTAATGGCAATCCTTTCCGCCAGCAAATGAATACCTTCGAACAACCACAAGAACAATTAGACTTCACGGAACAGTTTTTCAATAATTTAGCTCAAAGTGAGACAATAGCGGCATGACGACACAAAAACTGAACACCATTCTTCAAGATGCCACTGTCCATGACGCAGACAAGTGCTCCTTAAGTCAATCAGTCGAAGCCGCAATCAAGGATTATTTCAAACAATTAGACGGCCACCATACCGCTAATTTATATGACTTATTACTTGCAGAAGTGGAACTCCCACTACTCAAAGCAACACTAGAACACACCAAAGGCAATCAATGCCGTGCCTCAGAAATCCTAGGCATCAACCGAGGTACGCTGCGTAAAAAGCTCAAAACCTACGGTCTCATCGAATAATTATTTTATCTTTAAGGTTCGTTTCATGAATAAGATCCAACGTGCACTGCTCAGTGTGTCAGACAAAACCGGCGTACTTGAACTCGCTCAAAAACTGAGTGATTTAGGTGTTGAGCTACTCTCAACTGGTGGCACAGCTAAATTGTTACAAGAAGCGGGACTACCCGTAAAAGAAGTCTCGGAACATACCGGCTTTCCAGAAATGATGGCCGGTCGCATAAAGACTCTACACCCTAAAATCCATGGTGGACTTCTCGGCCGGCGCGGAACAGACGAAGCCATCATGGCAGAACATGACATCAGCCCCATCGATTTAGTCGTCGTCAATCTCTACCCTTTTGAAGCAACAATTGCACGTGATGACTGCACGTTACCAATGGCCATTGAAAATATTGATATTGGCGGCCCGACTATGTTGCGTGCAGCAGCAAAAAATCACGCAGCGGTCACCGTATTAATAGACCCAAGTGATTACGATAAAGTGATATCCCAGATTGCAACTAACGGTGGTGTTGATAACGCAACACGTTTTGATCTTGCTGTTAAAACATTTGAGCACACAGCTTATTACGACGGCATGATTGCTAATTACCTCGGTAAAATTACCGATGAAGCCCCTGTTGAGTTTCCACGTACATTCAATAGTCAATTTCATAAAGCCCAAGACATGCGTTACGGTGAAAACCCGCATCAAAACGCTGCATTCTACACAGAGCAACAACCTGAGTCTGGCACCATCAGTGCCGCCACTCAAGTACAAGGCAAAGCCCTATCTTATAATAATATTACCGATACAGATGCTGCATTAGAATGCGTTAAAGCCTTCCCTGAAGCACCTGCTTGCGTCATCGTCAAGCATGCTAACCCTTGTGGCGTCGCCACCGCTGATGATTTATTAACAGCATACGACTTAGCCTACCAAACTGATCCAACCTCTGCCTTCGGCGGCATTATTGCATTTAACCAAATACTTGATGCAGCAACGGCGCAGGCCATCATTGATCGTCAATTTGTTGAAGTCATCATCGCACCTGATATCAGCGAAGAAGCAAAAGCGGTCGTGAGCCAGAAAGCCAATGTCCGTTTGTTAGATTGTGGCCCATTCCCGACACAGCAAAGTCAGGGCCTAGATTACAAACGCGTCACTGGCGGCTTGTTAGTACAAGATCGTGATACAGCCCTAGTCACCGATGACGAACTAAAGGTAGTCACAAAGAAAACCCCAACAGAACAGCAAATGGCTGATTTACGTTTTGCTTGGCGCGTCGCTAAATTCGTCAAATCCAACGCCATCGTTTACGTTAATCAACAACAAACCGTCGGTATCGGCGCGGGCCAAATGAGCCGTGTCGTCAGTAGTCGTATCGCAGGCATTAAAGCCGATGATGCGGGCTTAATCGTACCAGGTGCGGTCATGGCATCAGATGCCTTCTTCCCGTTTCGTGATGGCTTAGATGCCGCTGCTGAAGCAGGCATCAGTGCTGTTATTCAACCTGGCGGTTCAATGCGTGACGACGAAGTTATTGCTGCAGCTGATGACAATGGCATTGCCATGGTCTTCACCGGCATGAGACATTTTAGACACTAATGAACTGAGATGGATGCAAACCAAATCATCAATCATTTCGGTAACCATAACCGCACACTGATAGAACGGTTAAGTAAGCTCGTATCACTGCAACGACAGCCTTTTTTTCAAGCTCTTCCCTTTTTTACTTCATACCAACTTAGCAGATTTACCGGGTTACGGTGATAAAAATACCCCGATCGGTGTTATCGATTATCAAGCCGATGATAAGACCCTAAACGAAGCACAAAAACTCAGTAAAATTTCAAATACAAACGCCATGGCATTCATCATTTTGGTTTAACCGGTATTTTTGTCATTAGCCATTACGGCTTATTAAACATTCACAATCCCTTAGCATTCAGTGTTTACACCATTCACACCGACATTAATGATGAACAACAACAAGCCTTAAATTATAAACTCCAACTTTTAACACAATGGGCAAACACACTTGATATTACGCTCGACATCCAGTTGCTTAATGAAAAAACGCTAACGACTGATCCACTCCCTGCAGATCAATTAGAACAACTTTATCTCAATGGCTTAATGCTCGCTGGGGCCAGCCCCTTTTGGTGGTTTGTTCCCCTAGTGAAGATTACCAGTAAGTTAAAAGACAATACTCACAACAAAGAACACAAGTCCACAACCATTTAATCGATTTTCAAATAACGGTAAATGGAAATTAAGTCTAGTGCCGTTATCGTCGGAAACACAACACCCACTCTACCAACACAACACCTTATTACACGTATTAGCTTGGGCTGTATTCAATGGTCTTTTAAGCAAAACCACTCGTATACTCATTGCAGATAAAACCAATCTAACTCCAATTAAAACAGCCGTTTCATTAGCGCAACAATTGCTACGCTCTTCACTCAGCGAACAAAAAAGCGTAAAACCCACCACTGCAAGTAAAACACTCGCCAGAGACCATCTTATTCTCATCGCTAATTTAGAGCAAAATGAAGAAGCGGTATACAATAACCCAGAAGTAATACAACTCAGTAGCTTGCACAAAGACTCGCTCAATTATGCGAATCTCGGCAAGAGCCTACTTTATTGTATTGATGGTGTATTCCACACGACAAATGGTGAATGGCAAGCCCTTCAAACAAAAGGAAAAACGCGACCACTTGTGCTTCTTCAACATATCAGTGCTTGCTGGCAAAAAAGTAAAGCAACACCATCGCTATTCAGCTGTTGCCCTTCAGATGCACATGGGCCACTCATTAGCCAAGGCCTCGAAAAGTTATATACAGATGTAAATACTCACTACATAAAAAATACACATGGTGATTACCTTGTCTTAATTGCAGACAACCTATACGAACTTATCTGGCAACCAGAAGGCGTCGACATAACACCATTAAATACGACACAGCTCGAACCTGTCATCAATAAGTCAAAATCACATTTTTTAGTGTCGAAACTCGATCGACAACTCGATCCAAAAAAATTATTCAATGCCCTATTAAGCTGCCAAAAGGAAGAAATGCTCAGCCTCATTCCTAAATCAGGAAAAACAACACTTTCAATCCATTTCATCGATGAGTTCGGTAACTTAATCACTCAGCATAATCTCTAATTAACACCTCAAACGGCCTTAATCCATTTTCAATATTTCTTAAAAAATATCCAACAATACAAACCTGAATTATCGCTTCGTTATTTTAAAGTTGAGCCAACAAAAATTATCTCCAAACCTTGGAAACTAATAGCAATATCACCACCAACCAGCTCAGAAAAACAAAGTTATCTGGCCGAGCCAATGAAAAAAACACTTTCGAACAAATTGCGAGCTTCATTCTCAGTCTTAGAAAATCAAAATATTCCTTATCCACTTTATATCAACGAAATACGTTTCAATGAACCTCAAAAAGTCTCTACAATGGACTATCTCACCCAAAAATTACGTTTCGAAAAACACCTAAACATCGACTAAGTCCTTTCTCTTTACACCTAGCTCTTTTATTATGTAAAGCTTTACTGACTCCAAAGAGACACATCATGATCAAAGTCGGCATTGTTGGCGCAACCGGGTATACCGGCGTAGAACTATTGCGCTTACTCGTAAACCACCCGCAAGTTACCATAGAATGCATCACCTCCCGCGGTGAAGCAGGCAGAGCTGTGTCCGATTTATTCCCTAATTTAAGGGGCCATCTTGATCAACTTTTTTGCCAGCCTGAAGTACAACGATTAGCCAAGTGTGACGTTGTGTTTTTCGCTACGCCACATTGCGTTGCCATGGAATTGGTGCCGGAACTTATAAAACAAGGTACCAAAGTCATCGACTTATCTGCAGATTTCAGACTCCGCAATGCAACTGAGTGGGAACACTGGTATAACATGCCCCACACCTGTCCGGAATTGTTACCCGAAGCAGTTTACGGCTTGCCAGAAGTCAATCGTGATGCCATTAAAACAGCACAATTAATTGCTGTTCCGGGCTGCTATCCAACGGCAACACAGCTTGGATTCATCCCTTTACTAGAACAAGGGTTAATCGATCCAAGTCATTTAATCGCCGATGCCAAATCTGGTGTCAGTGGTGCTGGCCGTAAAGCGGCTATCGGTACACTCTTGACCGAATCATCAGAAAACATGAAAGCATATGCCGTGGCAGGTCATCGTCACTTACCTGAAATAAGTCAAGGTCTAAGTGATGTCAGTGGTTCACCAGTTGGTCTTACTTTTGTGCCTCATCTAACACCGATGATAAGAGGTATCCACGCAACCCTCTATGGGACATTAACGCAAGAAATTAATTTACAGACCTTATTCGAACAACGTTATGCCGACGAACCATTCGTGGACATTTTACCCGCTGGGTCGCACCCTGAAACTAGAACGGTAGCAGGCACTAACGTCTGCCGTATTGCCGTACATCAACCACAGCAAAGCAACACCGTTGTCGTTTTATCAGCCATCGATAATTTGGTTAAAGGGGCATCAGGCCAAGCTATCCAAAATATGAACATTAATTTTGGTCTGCCAGAAAGCATGGGGCTTAATACCATTGCCGTTATGCCATAAAGATCGATAGCAATGCTAAAACCACCAGAATTGCACAACGAACAACTGACTGCAAAAATGCTGTTAAAACTAGTGATAGTGCTCATTGTCATTGCCCTTATTATTTGGCTATATCGTCAACAAACTACTGGTGAGCTATCTGACAAAATTGCAATGCTCGAACAGGAAAACGGTCAACTATTAGCCTATAAGAAATCTCTGACCGAACAGCACAAAAATGTCACAGAGCAACTGCTTAGCGAACAACAAGCAGCAGCCGTCCAAAAAGTCACCAATGCAAAGCTATTACAACGGCTAAATACCCTACAAGACAGTATCATAGAACTTAATAAAGAGCTCAGTTTTTATCAAAACATCACACAGGGCACAGCCACCAGTAAACTCCATGTTCGCGAATTAAATATCACAGCTGCTAACAAACAAAGTAACCACTATCATTATCAGCTAGTAATATCACAAGGAAAAAAGATATCTAAGCCAATACAAGGCCAACTAACACTAAGCTTGATTGGCCAAGTAGGTCCGGACATAAAAACAATTAGCATCAACGAACACCAACTTAAACTAAGGCATGTTCAAGTATTTAATGGCCAAATTAAATTGCCCGAAAACATGGAACCAAAATCCATTAAGATCAGCCTTACACAAAAGAAAAAGACTACCCTGTCGAAAACCATCGACTGGCAAGTCACCACTAGCCCAACTCAGCTTAAGAGGTAAGCCATGTTTGGAAAAAACAAAAACCCAAAAAGTAACAAACCCGCTGTTCGCATTGACGCCTTGATCGGACAACAAACCCATATCAAAGGTGATATCGAATTTAGTGGTGGCCTACGTGTCGATGGCCAAATCACCGGTAATGTCAATGCCATTAATGATATTGACTCCGTACTCACGCTCAGTGAACAGGGGGCCGTTAACGGCGAAATCCGTGTCCCGAATATGATCATTAATGGCACTATTCACGGCAATATCTATGCTGTCGGCCATGTCGAATTAGCCGACAAGGCCAAAGTCAAAGGTAATGTCTATTACCGCTTACTCGAAATGACCATGGGTTCAGAAGTCAACGGACAATTGATTCGTATGTCTGCTGATAATGACGGCACACTTGACCTAGACCGCCAAGTTATCGAATCAAAAAAAGTTGTCCAGCTTGAATAAAAAGCCAATTCTTGACCAAATTGCTTGGCTTTTGGGATAATGTTCCCTCTAATAACGACAGTTTTGGAGCCTAACCATGTCGAGTGAAATGCCAAGCCCAGTCAACTTTACCGATGCCGCGGCCAACAAAGTCAGTACATTGATCGAAGAAGAAGGCAATGACCAACTCAAACTACGCGTTTTTATTACCGGTGGTGGCTGCTCAGGTTTTCAGTATGGTTTCACTTTTGAAGAAGGTATCAATGAAGGCGATACCCAGGTCGAAAAAGCCGGCGTCACATTGTTGATTGACCCTGCAAGTTACCAATATCTCGTTGGTGCAGAAATCGATTATAGCGATGGAGTAGAAGGTTCACAGTTTGTAATTCGTAATCCTAATGCGACAACAACCTGTGGTTGTGGCTCTTCATTCTCAGCTTAACAAACCAAGCCGCATTATTTACCAATACAAAAACTAGAGAAGATCTGATCCAACAGATCTTCATTGGTAAATGTCCCCGTAATCTGACCTAATGCATGCTGCGCCTGTCGTAACTCTTCAGCCAATAGCTCACCGGCACCTCCGCCTGCCAAACAGTCATAACCTGCAGCAATCGCTAACCGAGCTCGCTGTAATGCATCCAAATGTCGCCTGCGTGCAATAAACACACCTTCATCTTGCGGATGATAGCCAACAGAATCACATAAATATTGTTTTAATAACGCAATACCATCACCTGTCTTAGCTGACAGATACAATACAGCTTGTCCCGTTTGCTCATCTAATTTTGCTGTCAATCCCTGCTTATCTATCTTGTTATAAACTATCGTTAAGGGAATCTCATCGGGCAATTCGGATAAAATACGCTGATCTTCGGCCGTTAAGCCTTTTTCATGATCCAAGACCAATAAGATTCTATCCGCTGCTGCTAACTCATTTTGCGTTCTGCGAATCCCTTCTTGCTCAACGATATCTGTGGCATCATGCAAGCCCGCCGTATCTGAAATACTCAAAGGCAGACCACCAATATGGATTTGTTCTCGCAAGATATCTCGCGTTGTACCGGCTACATCAGTCACAATCGCTGCATCATGACCCGCTAATTGATTATGTAAACTCGACTTACCTGCATTGGGCTGACCGGCTAAAACAACACGTAAACCATCTCTCAACAAACGCCCTTGCTGTGCACTATCGCTGATTGCATCGACCGTTTTGAGTAAACCCTGTAATTGCTGATCAACATCCGCTTCACCTAAAAAATCAATCTCTTCATCACTGAAATCAATCGCAGCTTCCACATAGATGCGTAAATCAGTCAGCTGCTTTAATAGTTGATTGACCCGATCTGAGAATACGCCCTGCAAAGAGTGCATCGCACTTTTCGCCGCCTGTTCTGTCGTACTTTCAATCAAATCAGCCACGGCCTCTGCCTGAGCGAGATCCATTTTATTATTCAGAAAAGCCCGTTCAGAAAATTCGCCCGGCTTGGCCATCCGTGCACCCAACTCAATCGCACGTTGGCAGAGCTGGTCGAGCACCAACGGGCTACCATGTCCCTGTAACTCAACGATATCTTCACCCGTAAAAGAAGCGGGGTTCGGGAAAAATAAAGCAAGACCACTATCAATAATCTCACCTTTAGCATCTTTAAAATGGCCAAACATAGCTTCTCTGGGTGTCGGCAAACGTCCACAGATGACCTCCGCTATTTCAGCACTTCGACCGCCTGATAGTCTGACCACACCCACACCGCCACGGCCAGGTGCAGTCGCAATAGCGACAATCGTATCCATATCTAAAGGTTAGAGCGCACCCAACTGACGTGTGATGTACCACTGCTGGGCTATCGATAGAATATTATTCACTACCCAATACAGCACCAAGCCAGATGGGAAGAAAGCAAAGAAGACTGTAAATACAATTGGGAATGCTTTCATTACCATCGCTTGTGCAGGATCTTGAGGCGCAGGGTTCAACTTCTGCTGAATAAACATACTCACCCCGAATATCACCGGTAAGATGAAATAAGGGTCCATCGCCGTCAAATCATTTAACCACCAAATGAAATCCGCTTGGCGTAATTCAATACTCTCAACCAACACCCAATAGAAGGCCAAGAACACAGGCATTTGAACCAACACAGGTAAACAACCCCCTAGAGGATTAATTTTTTCTGTTTTATACAGATCCATCATGGCTTTATTAAACTGCTGTTTATCTTCACCATAACGCTCTTTTAATGCCGACAATTTTGGCGTCAATTTACGCATTCCGGCCATTGATCGGTAGCTGGCAGCAGACAACTTATAAAAAGCCAACTTAATTAATACTGTCAAGAAGACAATCGACCAGCCCCAGTTATTGGTCACTTTATGGATCCATTCCATAATCGTAAACAGCGGTTGAGAGATAATCGTTAACACACCATAATCAACAGTCAGGTCTAAATATTCAGCAATAGGTTCAAGACGCTTATGTTCTTTTGGCCCTAAATACAAACCGTACTTCACTTCGGCCTTATCACCTGCCCCAATACTCAAGGTTGGCATTTTCACACCAGCGGTGTAGTTTTCTTGATTGATTGATTTACCGTAAAAACCTTTTTCTTGATCATCCAATGCGGGAATCGTTGCCGCTACGAAATAATGCTGAATCATTGCCGACCAGCCATGTATTGCTGTTTTACTGTAGGACGCATCATCTAAGTCATCAAAATCAATTTTTTCATACTCATCACCTGGGCTAGAAAAAACAGCTCCTGTATAAGTGTAAATCAACATACTGTCATCCGTCGGACGATTACGATTAAACTGCGTATAAGGGTAAGCCGTGAATGTTTCGTCACTGGCGTTGGTAATTTGATAATCAATATCAACCAAATAACTATCACGTTTAAAGCGATAGGTTTTAGTCACCTTCATGCCGTCATCTGAATGCCAGTGTAATGGCACAACTAAGGTATCAGCACCGTCATTCAAAATATATTCAGATCGTTCTGCAACATAGTCTTCATAATGTGTTGGTGCTGCTCTGTCAGAACGCAATCCTGATTGCACAACAAAGAATTGACCCGCGCTATCATTCAAAAACTGAACTGGCACATCGGGGTTTGAAGACTCAACCGGATATTTTAACAAGGCTAAGCGACGAATATCAGCCCCTTTCGGATCGATATAAACATCCATCACATCAGTTTGAACGTGGACCTGAGTTTGGATATTTGCAATCGTACTATGCGAGGCGATCGCAGGTAAACTACCATCAGCAACGGCACTAACGACTGGCATATCAGGCAAGTCTCCTTTTGTGGCAGCTTCAGTACCGGTTATAGGCGCGGTAGACTGTGCGACCGCCTGTTCAGCAATTCGGGCAGGACGAACATATTCATTCTGCCAGGCTTCCCATAGTAATAATGAAACGACTAATAAGCCGAATACAAGAAAAGTTTTGATATTATCCATTGCGTTTTTCTATCTTTAGTTCAGGAACAGGATCGTTACCACCCTTATGCCAAGGGTGACAGTGTGAAAGCCGGCGTAAACCCAGCCAAGTACCGCGTATGACGCCGAAACGCCCAATTGATTCCATCATATATCGCGAGCAAGTGGGGTGAAAGCGACAGTTTGAACCCAATAGTGGGCTAATAAGAAATTGATATGCTCGGATGAGTCCAACTAGGATTTTTGCCACTGTGCTGCCACCGTTTGCCAATGCCGCTCTAATGTCACCCAAATCTGTGCTATCTCACGCTGACTTACATCACCCCGTGACAACACAACAATATCGATATTGGCAAACACCGGTTGATGCTGCCGAAATGATGCTCTAATAATACGCTTTAATCGATTACGACGCGTTGCTAATTTAAGATGCTTTTTAGCAATCGCTAAACCCAATCGAGGATGTCCAACCGAGTTCTCAACTGTCAATATAGTCAAACCACCGTTACTAGTACGCTTAGCCTGACGAAAGACCCGAGCGTAATCCCTCGGGTTGTTCATTCTCATGGCCCGGCCAAATTTCGCCAAGACATGTCTTCCTATCTATTATGGGAAATTATACAGTTAGGCTTGCACGGCCTTTTGCACGACGTGCATTAATCACGCGACGACCACCAACTGTTTTCATACGCGCACGAAAACCGTGAGTACGTTTACGCTTCAAATTACTAGGCTGAAAAGTTCTTTTCATTTCACCAACTCCAAAATTTCACTGTTTGTTATTCACCAAACCAACATGGTCAGTTGGGCAAAAGGGATGAAATTATAGTGCCTTATCGCCCCTTAAGTCAAACATCATATGAACAAACAGAGTAGGGCCTGTTGCGCTTTCGTAGACAAACCTGTTGGGCATAAATTGGTGTCAATCGAGGCACGAGGAGAGCAATTTGGTTGTTCCAAATAAACGACGAGTAACGCAAAGTGGCGTCATTTTAGATCCAACCCGGAGGACAGAGCTTATCCCCCCCCTCCACATCGTTGTCATGCGCATGTGTGGAATGACTACATAGCGCTTATTCCGTCTTGTTGAGAGGAAAAACAACCCTCTGCAGAATTATCTATAAAAGCACAGAAAGCCCTAATTTTACTTGCTAAAAAAATGCATTGGCGATAACGTTACTTGTCTTACTGTGGCATTATACTACTAATAGTAAATCGTACTTATTTTTATTGATGAGCCATCTCATCTTTGGTCTTTAAGGAGTCTCTGTGTCTTCATCCCTATGGGAAAAATGTTTATCCCATCTTGAAGGTGAATTGTCAGTTCAACAACTGAACACGTGGCTACGCCCTCTACAAGCCATTGAGACTGATAACACCCTTAGGCTACTTGCCCCCAATGCCTATGTACAAGCTTGGGTACAAGAACAACTCGAACACACCATCAACGATCTACTTGGTAATTTAAGTCAAGGTAAAGTCCATCGAATCCAAATCGAAGTCGGTACCCATAGTGTCGAAGAAACAACTGAACCTGAAAAGACAACAGCAAGAGCACCAAGACCAAATTCAAATACCAGTAAAGCAGAGCCCGCTCTTGGTAGCCCAATGAATCCCCTGTTCACTTTCGACTCTTTTGTTGAAGGTAAATCAAACCAAATTGCACGGGCAGGCTCCCTTCATGTAGCAGAAGCGCCCGGCACCTCTGGTTACAACCCTCTCTTTCTATATGGTGGTACAGGCCTAGGTAAAACCCATTTAATGCTGGCTGTTGGTAACCAAATTAAGAAAAATAATCCTAAAGCGCGCGTGATGTATCTGTCTTCCGAACGTTTTGTGCAAGATATGATCACCTCATTACGTAATAACGTCATCGACCAATTCAAAGCCCATTATCGCAATGTCGATGCCCTACTCATTGATGACATCCAATTTTTTGCCAAAAAAGAGCGTTCCCAAGAAGAATTCTTCTACACTTTCAATAACCTTTTAGAAGGTCAACGCCAAATCATTCTCACCTGTGATCGCTTCCCGAAAGAAGTCGAAAACTTAGATGAGAGACTACAATCACGACTCGGTTGGGGTCTAACCGTTGCTATTGAGCCACCTGAGCTTGAAACCCGTGTTGCCATCCTAATCAAAAAGTCACAACAAAATTTAATCGAACTACCAGAAGACGTCGCTTTCTTCATTGCCAAACGTATTCGTTCCAACGTCCGAGATTTAGAAGGCGCATTACAACGCGTATTGGCCTACTCTCGATTTACACGCCAACCCTTATCGATTGATATGGCGCAAGAAGCATTAAAAGACCTAATCGCATTACATCAAAAACTAGTCACCTTAGAAAGCATTCAAAAAACCGTCGCAGAGTATTTCAAAATCCGTGTCTCCGACCTATTGTCAAAGAAACGTACCCGCTCAATTGCCCGCCCAAGACAAATTGCCATGGCATTAGCAAAGGTACTAACCAACCACAGTTTGCCCGAGATTGGTGAAGCATTTGGCGGCCGAGATCACACCACGGTACTACATGCTTGTAGAAAAGTAGCGGAATTACTTGAAACAGATAGCCGTATCGCCGAAGATCACCGTAATTTATTTAGAACCTTATCCAGTTAAAACGAGAGAATGACCATGCAGTTTACCGTCAGCCAAGAAACCATTGTCCGACCATTGCAATTAGTATGCAGCATCGTTGAACGACGTGCGACATTACCCATTTTGTCGACCATCTTACTGAAAGCATATGGCACACAACTCACCATGACCAGTACCGATATGGAACTAGAAATGATTGCAACTCTACCTGTTGCGGTTGAACAAGAAGGCAAAACAACCGTATCAGCCCGAAAGTTCTTAGATATTTGCCGTGCGCTACCCGCTAACGCAACCATCAGTTTCCAAGCTGAAGACAACAAAGTCCTCGTCAAAGCAGGTAAAAGCCGTTTCTCATTATCCACACTGCCGAGTGAGGATTTTCCAGATAGTGAAGGTGCTAACTACATCGATGAAATTAGCTTGCCGCAGTCTGCATTGAAATCGCTATTGGATGAAACCAGTTTTGCCATGGCCAGCCAGGATGTTCGCTACTATCTTAATGGCTTACTCTTGGAACGTGAAGGTGCTTTCTTACGTGCTGTCGCAACGGATGGCCACCGCCTAGCATTAGGCAGTTTGACCACCGCAAAAAAGGCGGATGAAAAAAACAGTGTCATCGTTCCACGCAAAGCAATACTAGAACTTGGCCGCTTACTCAATGATAGCGAAGACAATGTCACCGTTGCATTCAGTACCCAACAAATTAAAGTGGAATTACCTGACCTACACTTCACCTCCAAACTAATCGATGGTCAGTTTCCAAACTACCAACGCGTTATTCCTGTTGGCGGCGACAAAAAAGTGCTTGCAGAACGTGATATGCTTAAACAAGCACTATCACGTGCAGCTATCTTATCCAGTGATAAACACCGTAGCGTAAGAATTAACTTAGAAACCAACTTATTTAAAGCGACGGTCGTCAACCAAGAACAAGAATCTGCAGAAGAAGAAATGGCTGTCGAATATACAGGTAGCCTACTTGAAATTGCTTTTAATAATGCCTATCTACTCGATCTATTGAATGCCATGCCAGACCAAAAAGTCAGAATGACATTCAGCGATGATAATAGCAGCGTACTGATTACACCTTTTGATGAGAAACTAGACCGCCAATATGTTGTAATGCCAATGCGTATCTAAGAGACAGATAAGAGCAACAACCGATTCTATAGCAAGACAAAGATACACGGAGTGAGTCGTTTTTTAACGCCGCTAGGGAGTATAAGATCAACAGGTCCTAATGCTTAAGCTCACCCATTACTACACGATTATCTGACACTTTCTGTACCACATCCAAGTAGTAGTCATTCCTGAACGCTTCAATGACACTTTCGATATCTTCTTCAGCAACGCCATTACCTTGTAGGATTTCTTCCGACAAACGTAGACTTGTTTCAAGCGTTTCTGAAATGGCTGTACTCGCACCTTGGGTAATCAAGTCAGCACAATGGCGTCGATCTTTTGCACGCGCATGCACAGGCAAATTTGGGTAATATTGCTTCACTAAAGGAACCAACCGATCAAAATGGGCTGGATCATCCATTGCCACAACGACCATTTTCGCTTTCGCTGCCCCTGCTGCTTGTAGCACTTTCACATTACTAGCATCACCATAAAAAACACTAAAACCCTGTGCTCTAGCAGCTTTAACCCTTTCTTGACTCATATCAATCGCGACATAAGAGACATTTGCCGCATTCAGAATCGCACCAATACGTGCCCCAACACGGCCAAAACCAGCCAAAATAACGTGACCCTCTGTCTCATCAAATAACGGACAAAAATCACCTTCTTCATTCCCGTCCGCCACATAAAAGCGACTTGTTAAATAATTAGCCCATTTCACAACAAATGGCGTTAATACCATGGTCAACGCAATCACCAATGTCATCATATTGCTCAAATGGGTATCCAAAACACCTGACACCGTGGCAAAACCAAACATCACAAAACCAAATTCACCACTTTGAGACAACAATGCTGCTGTTTGAATAGAAACATTATGACGCGCACCTGATAACCGCGCTAAGAAGTATACAATCAGCCCTTTCACCGCCATAAGACCAATCGTAAGACCTATAACCACAAAAAACTGGTTCCATAACAGAGCAAAATCAATGCCCATCCCCACCGTCATAAAGAACAGTCCGAGTAATATCCCCCTGAACGGCAAAATATCAGCTTCTATCTGGTGACGATAATGCGACTCGGCTAACATCGTGCCAGCAAGGAAAGCCCCCAGCGCCATCGAGAAACCAATACTCTCCATGATCCAAGCCATACCTAAGACCAGTAATACCGCTAAGGCAACAAATACATCAGGATCCTGACTTGCTACGATTTTGCCTAGGACAGGGTTCAATAAATAATGACCTGCCACCAGCAAAGCAATAATAATCAACACAGCATAACCAAACCCAATACTTGGATCAGATGCTGTAGCGACACCACCAGCAAACATCGATACTAAGGCTAGCAATGGTACGACAGAGAGATCTTGTAATAACAGAACCGAGAAGGACATCTGGCCCATTTTTGTGGAAATACCACCGCGTTCTGAAAGCAACTTAAGACAAAAAGCCGTCGATGACAATGCCAAACCAAAGCCAATAATAATAGCGGCACTTTGTGCAACACCAAAAAATAAAGCCACACCATAAAGTACGCCAGCAGTCAGTAGTAATTGACCTAAACCCAAACCAACGACCATCTTGCGCATCTGCCATAACTTATCTGGCTTAAGCTCTATCCCAAGGACAAATAATAAGAAAATAACGCCAAATTCACCCAAATGGCGAATTTCTTCTACTTCAGAAATTAAACCAAAGCCCCATGGGCCGAGCAAAACTCCTGCTGCCAAGTAACCAAGAATCGCACCTAAGCGGATCGCATGGAAAAAAGGAACAACAACAACTGTTGCCAATAACAGAGCCAATATATCAACTAAATAATGTGCTTCAGTTTCACCCATAAATCATTAACACTCTATCTCTATATTGATGCATCACCTTGTGACAACATCAACGCTAATCCCTTTTGATATGCCTCCACTACCCCAGCCTCATTGCCCAGTGTCATCTCTAATACTTCAGCTAAAGCTTGGTAAGTTTCACCTCTCTCTCCATGAGCCAAACTCTCACGCAAAATACTTTCGGCTTTCTCAGCTTGATTATTTGCTTTCATTAGCCGGCCCAAGGTCAATAATAACCAAGGGTTATTGGGATGTTTTTTCTCCCAACGCTCAGCGCGTTCTATTTGACCCTTCAGGTTATCAAGCTTAATTAAACCATATTGATAAGCTAAACGATCACTCCACTCATTATTCATATAAGCTTCAATAAGTGGACCTGCTTCCTTACCCCTATCTTGCTGTATCAAAGCAGAAGTATAAGCATGCAACATCGCCTCTGAATGACGAATTTTCGTAGGGGCTTCTTGCCAAAGCTCGCCCACCCTATTCCAGTCACGTCTCGCAATGGCAGATTCTAACTGACCCACTGTTGCATCTGTCGATAATGATTTCACATCAGACGAAGGTAAAACATGACGCTTTTTCAGATCTGGCAACACATCATGTACACCTTGCCATTCGTTCATTTCTGAATATAACTTTTGCAATTGTTGCAAAACGTAAGGGTGTTTAGGTGACATTTCACGCAAATGTTGCAAAGTGGCTAAAGCCTGCTCTTTTTGATCTGATTCTAATTGCAGCTCTGCCTGCACAACACCAACCGCAATGTCCGCGCCATCGGTTGTTTCATGTGCCAATCGCAAATAATTGTCACGGCGCTCAGCTGCATCTTGTTTTTGTGCTGCACGCGCTGCCGCCAAATAATGCAACAATGGCGTCTCACTGTGCCCCGCATAACGCATCAATAAACGTTCAGCCTCAGACCAACGGCCTTCTTCTAAGGTAATCAAGCCACGCGTTAATGTTTTATTTGCCCGCGTTAAACGCTTAGCCGATTGCCAACGTGAGAGCTTGCCTGGTGTTTGTTTAATCAAGACTACGCTTTTCAAAGCCCAATAAGCAACTAATACCAAAACAACAAATGCAACCAAAAAGGCAACCAATGACGTTTCAACACTCCAACCGTCATACTGAAACAATACGAACCCAGAATCGTAGTTGGCCATCCAAATTAGTCCACCACCAAAAAGTAATGCTATTGCGATAATGATCAATAGTTTCATTATTGGTCACCTTTCTCTTTCAACCATACTAATGAGCCTGAAATATCGGGCATCGGGACTGTAATGTTTTCCTTTTTCAGTGCCTGTACCGTTGCCAAAGCACTGTCACGTTCATTACCTTCAAAATACTGCTGCAACCAGCTTTCAGCGACGGCCAAACTTTGGTGATAAACCTGTTCACGTCGTTGCAATAATGCTAATCGAGCTGTTTCTAGTTTGAGCCTTAAATTTTGGTATAGAAAATAACGCTCTTCTGGCACCAAAACTGCTGCAGCACCATCTTCCGGTTTACGAATTTTCACTGTTGATAAGATAGCATCAAGGACCTGACTAGGAATATTTTCCAAGCTCGAAGCACCCTCAACTATTTCCTCTGAGCTGGGCTCTTCTTCTAAAATATTTTGTGATAAAACAACTTGTAAACTATCCACTTGATCTAACACACTCTGCAAACGTACTGCTAAACCATCAATATCCACTTTGGCCACTGAAGATAAAGCCAATTGTTCATCTGCTAATAAAGCACGCAAAAGATATAAACGGGGGTCCGCTAAGTCTTTTAGTTTTTCATCTGCCAATGCTAAAGCGGTTTTTGCGCCTTCATTATCAGCTGCCAATAACACGCGTTGACTCGCTGTTTGCAGTAAAAACTCAACTTCGGCCATCGCCCAAACACGTTTAACATCATCATTGGTCATATCTTGAATTTTGACCACTTCAGCAATTTTCTCTGCTAAACCAACATCAGTCGAGTTTAAATTCTCGAGCAACTTTGTTGTATTCGCTGAACCAGAAGCCATATTCGTATCGAGTTGTGATAAACGCCGCTCTAGCGCTTGTTGTGTGGCTTCAACTTCTTCAGCCATAGACGCTATCGCGACCTTTTGTTGTTCTATTAGCCAGAACAAGCCGCCCGCTAAAATCAACAAAACCAATATTGCAATCCATAACAGAATAGGCTTCGACGGCTTCTTTTCTTGCACTGCCGAATTCTCAACCGTTACCGGTGCCTTTTTCTTTTGTTCCGCATTATTAGCCATTATTTTGTCCTATCTCCACTATCCTATTTATCACAGCACCATCATTGACATCATCCGACACAACAACATGCTGAAAACCTAATTCTTTAGCAACCTGCTCAATTCGCGTACTCACAACCAGTAACGTTTTAAGCTTTATTACGTCGTTATTCACTATCTGGCACAAGTTCTCCAAACCGGCAACACTGGTCACAAGCACCCAATCAGCCCGTAATGCCGCATCGATACGGTCTGTATCATAAGTGGGTAGGCAGCGACGATAAACTTCTAAATAGTGAATAGTAGCACCTCTGGCAATCAGGGTTTCTGCCAATAACTCCCTACCTGTTTCACCACGCACGATTAATACCTGCTTGCCAGCCAAATCTTGCATCTCTGGCATCGCAAGCAGAGATTCACTGCCCGCCGGCGGCGGTGCTTGAATATCAACAGACAAACCGTGTTCAAACATACATTGTGCTGTAGCAGCCCCTACAGCAACACACTGTGTATCAGCTACCATTGCGCCATCAAAGCCAGCCATAAATGATGTGACCGCATTACGGCTAACAAATATCACTATATCCTGCGTCGAGATATCAACATCTGCCCATGATTCCGATGCAATGGGCAAAACCTCAATAACGGGCAATGACACAACGTGAGCACCCAAATCCGACAACCCCGCTGACAACGATTTGGCTTGAGCTTCAGGCCTAGTAACTAAGACCCCAATACCATTAAGCGGTTGGTCCATCGCCATATACCTCAGCCAAAATTTTATCCGCACCTTGCGCTAACAAATTTTCAGCAATGGCCTCACCTAATGCCTCAGCATCCTCTACACGTGCCCGAGCATCCGCCGTCAACATCTGACTTCCGTCAGGCATGCCCACCAAACCACGCAACCAAACATCGTTACCATCAATCAATGCAAAGCCAGCAATCGGCACCTGACAACCACCCGCCAAACGACGGTTCATTGCACGCTCAGCTGAGACGACAATCCAAGTACGTGGACAACGTAACGGCGCCAATAAAGCATTAATTTCGTCATCATCAATCCGTGTTTCAATACCAACAGCACCTTGTCCGACGGCAGGCAAACTCTGTTCAGGTGCAATCGCCTCGCGAATACGATCTTCAAAGCCCAGGCGCTTTAATCCAGCTGATGCCAAAATAATCGCATCGAATTGTCCGTCATCCAGTTTAGCCAACCGGGTATTCACATTGCCACGCAATGGCAAAACCTCAAGATCCGGTTGATTAGTTCGCAATTGGCACTCACGACGTAAACTCGATGTGCCCACTTTCGAACCTGCAGGCAAATCTGCGAGCGATGCATAAGTATTTGAAACAAAAGCATCACGTGGATCTTCACGCTGACAGATTACCGGCAAATGCAATCCTTCAGGAAAGGCCATAGGCACATCTTTCATTGAATGCACAGCAATATCAGCATCACCTGCCAACATACCTTGCTCTAATTCCTTAACAAATAGGCCTTTACCACCGACTTTTGCCAACGGGGTATCAAGAATTTTATCCCCTTGCGTTGTCATCTTAACCAACTCAATCTCTAAGTCTGCATGCAGTTCAAGTAGACTATCGCGAACAAACTCAGCTTGCCACATCGCCAAAGGACTCTTTCGTGTGGCAATCTTTATAATTCTTTTTGTCATCTATCATTCATGCTCATGATTAGTATTTAGACCAGTCTAACAGCCACAAGGAATCCGTCATAGACTGTTATTTCTACTGACCAAAACGTCAATCGCCAGTCCCCCTGCCATTACGCGCTATAATAGGGTTTTTTGTTTAATGTCTAAAGACTGAAACCATGACCACACCCAGCAGAAAACTCTCATCAGCGCGACTCACACAACCGACAAATGCCTTTGTAGAAGAATTCACGGCGTCGGTCCAGTTTGACCAACGTTTATACCAACAAGACATTAATGGTTCTATCGCACACGCCACCATGCTGAGCAGCGTCGGCATTCTCACTGAATCAGAACGTGACCAAATTATCTCTGGGCTTAATACCATTCGCGATGAAATCGAAGCCGACCAATTTGAATGGTCTATCCCCCAAGAAGATGTTCATATGAATATTGAGGCCAGACTCATCAGCCTTATTGGTGAGGTTGGGAAAAAACTCCATACCGGCCGCTCACGTAATGACCAAGTCGCAACTGATATTCGACTCTATCTCCGTGATATGGCAAGGCCTATTGCTGAGCAACTCTCTCGGCTTCAAACAGCTTTGTTAAATGTAGCAGAAAGAGAAGCCGACACAATCCTGCCTGGCTTTACCCACTTACAAATAGCACAGCCCGTCACCTTTGGTCATCATATGATGGCTTGGTTCGAAATGCTTAGCCGAGATGCAGAACGTCTTAACGACTGTGTTAAACGTATCAACACAATGCCTTTAGGTGCTGCCGCGTTAGCAGGTACTACCTTTGCTATCGATCGTGAACAAGCTGCCGAATTATTAGGCTTTGATCGTATGTGCCAGAATTCACTTGATGCCGTTAGTGATCGTGATTTTGCCATTGAATTTAACAGTTTTGCCTCTGTGCTTATGATGCACTTATCTCGTTTCTCTGAGGAACTAATTATTTGGTCATCCGCGCAATTCGACTTTGTCGACTTAGGTGATGCTTTCTGCACCGGCTCATCGATCATGCCGCAAAAGAAAAACCCTGATGTGCCTGAACTCATTCGCGGTAAAACCAGCCGCGTTTATGGCAATCTTTTTAACCTATTAACATTAATGAAAAATCAGCCTTTAGCCTATAACAAAGACAATCAAGAAGACAAAGAACCGTTATTCGACACCATCGATACCTTGCTCGGGTCATTACGCGTTTACGCGGATATGATGGGCGTGATGACGGTCAAGCCAGACAATATGCGTCAAGCCGCACTACGTGGTTATGCCACGGCAACCGATCTTGCTGATTATCTTGTCCGTAAAGGCGTGCCTTTCCGCGATGCCCATGAAGTCGTGGGCCTATCAGTTGCTTACGGTATTGAACATCAAAAAGATCTATCTGAGCTTTCTTTGGCAGAACTACAAAACTTCTCTAGCCATATTGCAGAAGATGTTTTTGAAGTTTTAACACTAGAAGGATCTGTTGCTGCCCGTGATCATCTCGGCGGTACAGCACCAAATCAAGTCCGAGCTGCCGTTGCTAAAGCACGTAAGATCTTAGATTAAGCCTTTCCCTGCGGTGTAAAACTATTCAGTAAATGAAAATTGAAAAGTACAAACTGAAAGGTCAGCACAAGAGCTCTATTTCAATACCTCAGCCATCCTTAAGTGAACTGACGGCAGTCTTGTCGCTACCTTAAGGGTTAAGATACGGAAATCAAACTGAACAGAAGCTGAATTTATCTGAATGATATTTTCTATTGAAAACACATCTTCATGCCCCCACCTATAGGGCATCATTCATCTTCAGCATTAAATTCATACCGTTATGGAATATAAAGATTATTACAAAATTCTTGGCGTCTCTCGTGACGTCCCACAAGACGAACTAAAAAAAGCGTATCGCAAGCTGGCGCGTAAATATCACCCAGATGTCAGTAAAGAAGCCAATGCCGAAGCCAAATTCAAAGAAGTCGGTGAGGCTTATGAAGCGCTTAAAGATCCAGAAAAAAGAGCGCAATACGACCAATTCGGTAGCAGCTATCAGCATGGCCAATCTTTCAATCCTCCTCCCGGCTGGGGCGGGCAAGGTGGGGCAGGCATGGGCGGTGGCAACTTCAGCAGCTTCTTCGAAAGCATGTTCAGTGGTGGTGGCATGGGCGGTAATGATCAATTCTTCGCTCAAGGGGAAGACGTTAATGCTAAAATTACGGTGTCATTAGAAGACGCTTTTAACGGTGCCAAGAAAAGTATCCGTCGTCCTGGTGGCGCCAATCAAACAGGCACCATCAATGTCAAAATTCCAGCCGGTATCACCAGTGGTAAAAAAATTCGTCTCGCTGGTCAAGGTAAAGCAGGTGCAGGCGTTGAAGCCGGCGATCTCTTTTTAGAAATAAATATCGCCAATCACGCGTATTATCAAGTAGAAGACAAAGACGTAATTATTAATCTACCTATTTCACCATGGGAAGCAGCATTAGGCGCTAAAATCACCGTGCCAACACTAGCAGGCAAAATCAGCCTCACTATCCCAACTAGTGCTAAAAGCGGACAGAAAATGCGTCTTAAAGGCAGAGGATTACCGGGTAAACAAGCCGGTGATCAAATCGTCGTATTACAAATTATGACGCCACCAGCAGACACACCCGAAGCCAAACAACTTTACCAACAAATGGCAGAAGAATTAAACTTCAACCCACGTGAAACACTAGAGAACGTCTAAGTTAAAGAATAGGAAAAGCTAATGACTAAATTAAAGACCAGTTTAATTTGGCTGGCGGCATTAAGCCTTATTTTTCAAGTTGCCCATGCCGCCTTACCTAGCGCATGGTTTAGTAATAATGGCGAAATGCCAACATTAGCGCCCATGCTCGACCAATCGAAGCCTGCAGTCGTTAATATTGCCACCCTAAGTCATATTCGCGTTAGAAATAATCCCTTAATGGATGACCCTTTCTTTCGTCGTTTCCTCAATATTCCACAACAACAGCAACCACGCCATAGAACAAAGCAAAGTCTAGGCTCTGGTGTTATTTTCGATGCTAAAAAAGGCCTTGTCCTAACCAACAGCCACGTGATTCAACGGGCTGATCAAATCACCGTCTCTCTCACCGATGGCCGTAGCTTCCAAGCTGAACTTGTCGGTAGTGATCCAGCAACTGATGTCGCCCTAATTAAAATCCCGGCAGAAGATCTAACGGCTTTAACACTTGCTAACTCTGATCAGCTTCGCGTCGGCGACTTTGTTGTCGCCATTGGTAATCCTTTCGGCTTGGGCCAAACTGTCACTTCCGGTATTGTCAGTGCCCTAGGCCGAAGTGGCCTTGGAATCGAAGGTTATGAAAACTTTATCCAAACCGATGCCTCAATCAATCCCGGTAACTCGGGTGGTGCCTTAGTGAACTTAAGAGGAGAACTCGTGGGGATTAACACCGCGATTTTTTCACCCGGTCAACGTGCCGGCAACATCGGTATCGGTTTTGCCATCCCCAGCAATATGGTCAAGCAAATCAGCGATCAACTCATTGAATACGGTGAAGTCAAACGCGCTTATCTCGGCGTTCAAACGCAAGACATCACTGATGAATTAGCAAGTGCATTCAATATTCCGCCAGGCCAAGGTGCCGTGATTACCAGCATCCAAAAAGGATCAGCTGCTGATGAAGCCGGTCTACAAATTGGTGATGTCATTACCAGCGTTGATGGCCAGAAACTACGCAGTGCTGATAGCTTACGTAATACCGTCGGTCTGCTCATGGTCGCTCAAACCATTAATATGGATATCCTACGCAATGGCCAAAATAAAACACTCAAGGCCACAGTAAAGGAAATTAAAAAACAAACCCAACAAGCACCCGTTCACCCTAAACTGTCAGGCGCCTCATTTGGTGATATTGAGCCCGGCTCGCCTCACTACGGCAAAATCAATGGCGTTGTTGTCTACGATGTAAAACGCAGCAGTCCTGCATGGAATGCCGGCCTAAAAACCAATGACATCATTACCTCGGTCAATAAGGGCAAAGTCATCTCACTAGAAGACTTTAAAAAACGAGTTCGTAACAACGGGACACTCTTGTTTAACCTCACCCGCAACCGCCGAGCCATGTTTTTAATCCTGCGTTAAACATCAAATATGTCGTAAACATCCATAAACCCTCCACCACGGGTTTATTTTTATCTAAAAACAAAACTATCTGACTCAAACGCAGTGTATATTTTATAACTTTGTAAAACCTCTCTTCATACACCAATAAAGGAGAGTGTCATGAATACAATGCATCCTTTACATCACCTAAATCCCACCCACCCACCCAAACGACCTCAAAAATACCGTTCTAAAGCCCTTTTCTTGGCTAAAAGAAGGTTGGTTGGATCAAAGCTACCACCCAACGGCTAGTTTTGGTTATGGGCCATGCAACATGGAATGCGTACCAGGATTTGGTTAAGGATGAAATGTATTAAATTTAAGTTTTATGATGCTGTAGCAACACACCGTGTCCTAATTTAACTTATTTCGACTAAGGCCGAGTCAGGGAAATGCGTGGCCATTCCCCTAACAACCCAAGGCAACCCCTTGTACTGACCTACGACTTCATTCGTCATAGATTCAAATAAGCGGCTCGTTCAAAACTCGCTATGCTCAAACACTGAACTCACTTATCGCTTATTTAAATCTATTCCTCATCAGTACAAAAAGGGGATTTGGGGAAATAAATAAGGCCTTGGGAAGAGTCCAAATTGCCCTAGATGCGAAGCAGAGATTCGGAAAATTATTTGGAATAGTGTGATAGCTGTTCAGCGTAGCGAGTTTCTATCACGCCCAAATCATTTATCGAAACGAGGGAATCCGAAGGACAAGTATGGGCTGGCCTTTTGTTTGGTTCGTTTATTTTGGCCACGCAAAATAAATGAACACCCAGCGGCAGCGAATTCGAAATAGAGGAAAATAGATCGGGCTCTTTTTCATCTGGTTTAAATCTAACTAACCTTTAAACCCTGCTAGCCATGGAGAATATTTTTCTTGATCTGGCATTAATTCCTGCGCTTCAGCAGAACTAAAATCACTAGACTGTATTGAAAAATTCGAAGGTATTAGTTTTTCTCTTTCTCTAAGGCCTTTTCCATACTTCTCAAGATCTTCACTTATTACCTTGCTAAAGAAAATAACATCATCAATGTAACTCATAATCCCGTTAATCACATCTGAATACTCACTATGTGTATTCCCCGAGAGCATTTTTAAACCAAAATAATGGTATGCAAACTCTTCCGTAGAATGATCTCTTTACGAAAACTTACTAATCAAAGCTCTTGTATTATTTAACCTTCCTATCAAGCTAGAATGTGATAGCTCTACAAAAGCTACTGCTGACAATGCTCGACTAGGTGTATTGACTTTATCGAATAAAATATTTTCCAAATTTTTTATTCGAAGTGCTGTTGTACCAAAAGACTGGAGATCGGCCTCAAAATGAAAAGTCTTTCCTACGTTTTCAGCTTTGTTTGCTTCAAAATCAATAAATTTTTCTTGATCAAGGATGTAAGCATCATAGAGAGGTTTTATTAATTGCTTCTTAAGCGCTAACCCCATATTACATATCGTAACGGCCATCGTTATTGCAGAATTGGTATTTCTCAATTGTACCTCAAGCTCTTCCTTTTTCTTGTTCCGCAGAATTACTTTCTGAGCTACTGTCGCTCCGAAATAGGCACTAGCCATTGATGCTAGCAATGCAACTACAAAATTTGTGTTAAGAAAAGTCACTAGATGACTCAAAAAAAGTTAATCAACCACTCCCATATGCATTCAATACCTTCCATTAAATATTCCCTTATTTAGTTTTTTGGGGCCGAACCCATCCCTCAACCGTTATTTGACGACTCTTAGTTAGCGTCAACTGCCCATCACCCGCATCCTTCCTCAACGTTGTCCCAGCACCAATCGTAGCCCCCTCTCCAACTGTAACAGGCGCAACCAATTGCGTATCAGATCCAACAAACGCATTATCGCCAATTACCGTACGATGCTTATTAGCACCATCATAATTACACGTGATCGTACCAGCCCCAATATTCACCCCAGCACCCATATCCGTATCACCAATATAACTCAGGTGATTCACTTTCGAGCCTAAGCCAATATTGGCATTTTTGGTTTCAACAAAGTTACCAATCTTCGCCTTATCCGCTAAAGCCGTACCTGGTCTTAATCGAGCAAAAGGACCAATATTCGCATTAGCACCAATCACAGACGAATCGATCATACTATTTGGTAAAATCACACTGCCTTCGCCTATTTCGCAATTTTTAAGAATACAATTAGCACCAATTTCTACATTCGAACCAACAGAAACCGTACCTTCAAAAATCACATTCACATCAACAAAGCTATCGTTGCCGATCGTGACATCACCACGGACATCAACGCGTGCTGGATCAGCAAAAGTCACCCCTGCTGTCATCAAAGCTTCCGCCTGTGCTAATTGATGATGACGCTCTAGTGCTGCTAACTGACTACGGTTATTCACCCCTGCTACTTCAGTTTCATCATCAACACAAACCGTATCGATCGCAAGGCCATCTGCTACGGCTAAGGCAATCATATCGGTCAAGTAATATTCCCCTTGGGCATTGTTATTCCCCAACATATCTAAGGAAGCCAGTAGCCACTGGCTCGGCAATAGCATAATGCCACTGTTCACTTCATCAATTAATAGTATTTCTGGGTTAGCATCTTTCTGTTCGGTAATACATCTAATGCGTCCATCAAAGTCTCGTACAATCCGCCCATAGCCCGTTGGATCATCAAGCTTAGTGGTTAAAATACCCACACCACCTTCTGCTACACAATCAATCAAGGCTTCTAACGTCACTACTTGTGTTAATGGCACATCACCATAGAGCACTAAAACTTGCTCAGAGGCTGCGATGGCGTCTTTCGCTTGCATCACGGCATGGCCTGTACCCAATTGCTCGGTTTGCATCACCGCATCAACTTGGTTGCCTTCTAGAAAGGGTAAGACTTGCACAGCACCATTACCGGCCACCACCACGAGTTGCGTAGGCTGGAGTTGCTTGGCTGTATCAATCACATGTTGTAGTAAAGGTCGACCTGCAAGGCCATGCATAACCTTGGCTTGTGCTGACTTCATTCGCGTGCCTTTACCAGCGGCAAGAATAACGATGCTCAGTGACATAATTGTGTTCCATCATGGTAAGTAAGTGAGTGAAAGGTGCATTCTAACAAAGTTTATTCGGGTAATTCGAGAACAAACACCCAACTTTGCCAATGGCTAACCCTTTTGTTTAAGTCAAAAAAAAGGCCGTTCCAAAGAACAGCCTCTTTTGTTATTTTGCTATGCAGATTAACGACCTGCTGATTTTCTCGCACGTTGAACAACACGTAACTGAGCTGACGCTTCAGCTAACTGTGCCTGTACCTCAGCATAGTCTAATTTTTCAGCACTTTCAGCTAAAGACTTCTCTGCTGCTTCTTTCGCTGCTATCGCTGCCGCTTCATCAACATCATCAGCACGCATCGCCGTGTCAGCCAAAACTGTTACAACATGAGGTTGCACTTCCAACATGCCGCCAGACACGTAGAATTGCTCTTCTTGTCCATTGACAAGAACACGTACTTCACCAGCCTTTAAGCTAGTTAATAAAGGCGTATGTCGAGGATAAATACCGATTTCACCCATTGTAGCTGTTGCGAAAACAGCCTCAACTAAGCCAGAGTAAATCTCTTTTTCAGCACTTACTACGTCAACATGAATAGTCATCGCCATGATTGAATCCCCTTAAAGCTTAGTCGCTTTCTCAACAGCTTCATCAATGCTACCTACCATGTAGAACGCTTGTTCTGGTAGTGCATCATATTCACCATTCAAAATGCCTTGGAAGCCTGAAATCGTATCTTTCAATGATACATATTTACCAGGGCTACCTGTGAAAACTTCGGCAACAAAGAAAGGTTGTGATAAGAAACGTTGAATCTTACGAGCACGGGTGACAGTTAATTTATCTTCTTCAGATAATTCGTCCATACCCAAAATCGCAATGATATCTTTCAATTCTTTGTAACGTTGTAATGTACCTTGAACGCCACGAGCCACTTCATAATGCTCGCTACCGATCACTAATGGATCTAACTGACGACTGGTAGAATCAAGTGGGTCAATCGCAGGATAAATACCTAATTCCGCAATTGAACGAGACAATACAACCGTTGCATCTAAGTGAGCAAACGTCGTTGCTGGTGATGGATCTGTTAAATCATCCGCAGGTACATAAACCGCTTGTATAGAGGTGATAGAACCTGTCTTAGTTGAGGTAATTCGCTCTTGTAATACACCCATCTCTTCGGCCAATGTTGGTTGGTAACCTACCGCAGAAGGCATACGACCCAATAGCGCTGATACTTCAGTACCGGCCAAAGTGTAACGGTAAATGTTATCAACGAAGAATAACACGTCACGACCTTCATCACGGAAGTATTCCGCCATGGTTAAACCCGTTAACGCAACACGCAAACGGTTACCTGGTGGCTCGTTCATTTGACCGTAAACCAGCGATACTTTATCGATAACGTTAGAGTCTGTCATTTCGTGGTAGAAGTCATTACCTTCACGAGTACGCTCACCCACACCAGCGAATACAGAGAAACCGCTGTGTTCGATCGCGATATTACGAATCAGCTCCATCATGTTAACGGTTTTACCAACACCGGCACCACCGAACAGACCGACCTTACCACCTTTAGCGAATGGGCAAACCAAGTCGATAACTTTGATACCCGTTTCTAACAATTCGTTACTCGCAGCGAGTTCATCAAAGCTTGGTGCTTTACGGTGTATACCCCAGCTCTCTTCTTGACCGATATCGCCTTTCTCATCGATAGGGTTACCCAAGACGTCCATGATACGACCCAATGTTTTTTGGCCAACAGGGACTTGGATTGTTTCACCCGTATTCGACACGCCTAAGTCACGCTTAAGGCCGTCAGTGACACCCATTGCAATCGCGCGAACAACGCCATCACCTAGTTGTTGCTGAACTTCAAGCGTTAAACCTGCTTCATCAACCGTTAAGGCATCATAAACTTTAGGGATACTGTCGCGTGGGAATTCCACATCAACGACCGCACCGATAATTTGTACAATCTTTCCAGAGCTCATCTCGCTTCCTCTTTCAATACATTTGGGCGATTAAAACGCCCGTGTTATTTGCTTTATACCGCCGCGGCGCCAGCAACAATTTCAGATATTTCTTGTGTAATAGCAGCTTGGCGCGCCTTGTTGTACACCAGTTGCAAGTCATCAATAAGATCACCCGCATTGTCCGATGCACTTTTCATCGCAACCATCCGCGATGCTTGTTCACAGGCCGCGTTTTCAACCACACCTTGATAAACCAAAGACTCAATGTAACGAACCAATAAGCTATCTAATACTTCTTTCGCATCCGGTTCGTAAATGTAATCCCAGTGATGTGACATACCCTCACTTAGTTCAGCTTGCACATTCGGCAATAGCTTCATGACTTTGTTTTCTTGCGTCATGGTATTGACGAACTCATTGAATACTAAGTACAGGCTATCAATTCGACCTTCTTCGAAGGCATCTAGCATCACTTTAACGGCACCGACTAACTCTTCGGCACTGGGTTCTTCACCCAATTGCGTAACTTGTGCTGTCAATGTCACTGGCAAGCGGCTAAAGAAACTCGTCGCTTTTTTACCAATTGCACAGACATCAATCTCGATACCACTATCCGTTTTTTCCTGAATATCTTTCAGTAGGGTTCTGAATAAATTGTTATTCAAACCGCCACACAAACCACGATCTGAAGACACGACAATGTAACCAACGCGTGTTTTTTCTTCTCTTTCTTGTAGGTAGGTATGTTTGTATTCAGGATGAGCAAAAGCCAAATGTTGAATCACATTATGGATTTTATTCGAATAAGGACGTGTTGCTGCCATACGCTCTTGCGCTTTACGCATCTTACTCGCAGCTACCATCTCCATCGCACGCGTAATTTTCTGCGTGTTTTTGATGCTGCCTATTTGAGTCCGTATCTCTTTACCGCTAGCCATGGCTTATGCTCCGATTACCAGCTACCAGTCGTTTTGAAGTTTTCAATCGCTGAGCGCATACCGCCAGAGATCTCATCATCAAAACCACCCGTTTCATTAATCATAGCCATTAAGTCAGCTTCATTAGACTTCATGTAAGACAACAATGACGCTTCGAAAGAACCGACCTTATCGACTTCAACATCATCTATAAAACCTTCGTTAGCCGCAAACAAAGACACCGACATTTCAGCAATTGATAATGGCTGATATTGTGGTTGCTTCATTAACTCTGTGACACGTTGACCACGTTCAATTTGACCACGTGTTGCTTCATCAAGATCCGAAGCGAACTGGGCAAAGGCTGCTAACTCGCGGTATTGCGCCAAATCAAGACGGGTACCACCACCGAGCTTCTTAACAATCTTAGTTTGAGCAGCACCACCAACACGTGATACTGATAAACCCGCGTTAATCGCAGGACGAATACCTGAGTTAAATAAATCTGTTTCTAAGAAGATTTGACCATCGGTAATCGAAATCACATTCGTTGGTACGAATGCAGATACGTCACCCGCTTGTGTCTCGATAATCGGTAATGCTGTTAATGAACCTGTTTTACCTGTTACAGCACCATCAGTTTGCTTCTCTACATAGTCAGCACTAACACGTGATGCACGCTCTAATAAACGAGAGTGAATGTAGAAAACATCACCAGGGTAGGCTTCACGACCCGGTGGACGACGTAGTAACAATGATACTTGACGGTAAGCCCAAGCTTGTTTGGTCAAATCATCATAAATAATCAGTGCATCTTCACCTTTATCACGAAAATACTCACCCATTGAACAACCGGCATAGGGTGCAATGAATTGAAGTGCCGCTGAATCCGATGCCGCCGCAGCAACAATTGTTGTATGGCCTAATGCACCATGTTCTTCAAGTTTACGAACAACGTTTGCAATTGAAGAGGCTTTTTGACCAATCGCAACATAGATACATTTAACACCGGTATCTTTTTGATTGATAATCGCATCAATCGCGATAGCTGTTTTACCTGTTTGACGGTCACCGATAATCAACTCACGTTGACCACGACCAACTGGAATCATCGCATCAACTGATTTCAAACCTAACTGAAGGGGTTGGTCAACCGATTGACGCGAGATAACACCTGGTGCGATCTTCTCGATTGGAGATGTCGCTTCACTAGTGATTTCACCTTTACCATCGATTGGATTACCTAGGGCGTCAACAACGCGACCTAATAAACCTTCGCCTACCGGTACTTCCAAAATGCGACCAGTACATTTAACACTGTCGCCTTCTGTAATATGTTGGTAGTTGCCTAATACAACGGCACCGACTGAGTCACGCTCTAAGTTAAGTGCCATACCATAAGTATTACCAGGAAACTCTAACATTTCCCCTGCCATAACATCGGCTAGACCGTGAATACGGACAATACCATCTGTTACACCAACAACAGTACCTTCGGTACGTGCTTCAGTTGCCCCATCAAAGCTTTCAATGCGCTTTTTGATTAGGTCACTGATCTCTGCTGAATTGAGTTGCATCTTAATTCCTCTATACGGGCCGTTAGTTAATAACGTTGGCCAGTCTGTTCAATTTACCCAAGGCTGATCCGTCAATAATCAGGTCGCCTGCACGAATAACCGCGCCGCCTAATAAACTTTCATCAACCTCAACGTTTAATGTGACATCTCTGCCTGTACGTTTTTTCAACGCCGCTGAAATATTGGCTTCTTGTTCTTCTGTTAATGGTTTTGCTGCACTTACATCAGCCGTCATGACTTGCTCAGCTTCTGCACGTAATTCTTCATAAATTACGGCAATATCGCCCAGCAATGATAAACGGTTATTTTCTGCCAGCAACATCAATAAATGACGCGCCTCATCATTCACAGTCTCACCGGTAACATTGGCCATCAAATCGATCACTTGCTCATCCGTTACAGATGGGCTGGCGATCATTTGAGCTATCTCACCATCTTCTACAAATTGTGCAAAAACAGCCAACAACTCAGACCAAGCTTTCAACTCAACTTTGTCATTCGCAATGTTGAACACTGCATTCGCATAAGGTCGAGCGATTGTTATTGCTTCAGCCATTCCTCTATTCCCCTAGATCCGGCTTACTAATTCATCTAACAAATCAGTATGTGCCTTATCATCAATCTCACGATCAAGAATCTTCGCCGCACCTGCTAATGCAATAGTGCTCACTTGACCACGAAGCTCATCTTTCGCACGATTGGCTTCTTGTTCGATTTCAGCTTGTGCTGTTGTCAAAATACGTTCGCCTTCAACGCGAGCGGATTCTTTTGACTCATCCACAATGTCATTACCACGACGCTGTGCCTGCGAAATAATTTCATTCGCTTGCTCTTTTGCTTCATGAATAACTTGTTGTGCACGTTTTTCAGCTAATTCTTGCTCATGGCGACCACGTTCTGCAGCTGCCAAACCTTCTGCAATTTTCTTAGTACGTTCTTCTAGCGCCTGCATAATAGGCGGCCAGACATACTTCATGCAAAAAGCAATGAAGATTGCGAAAGCGATTGCTTGACCAATCAAGGTTGCATTCATATTCATGCTAATACCTCTTTATTTATCGCAATAATCTTTATACAACCGCAAATAAAACATACATAGACAAACCAACAGCAATCATTGGTACCGCGTCAACAAGACCCGCAACCAAGAAGAAGTTTGTACGTAGCATTGGCACTAATTCTGGTTGGCGTGCAGCAGCTTCTAAGAAACGACCACCTAATAGACCAACACCAATTGCAGCACCTAATGCGCCTAAACCAGCCATTATTGCACCTGCAATGTAAACTAAACCCATATCCATTTTTTTCTCCTAACAAATATCTAATTCTAAAAAATTAAAAGTAAAACCTATCCAAACTTAATGATGTTGATGCGCCATATCAATATAAACAATGGTCAAGACCATAAAGATAAAAGCCTGCAACGTAATGATTAAAATGTGGAATATCGCCCAACCAATTTGTAGCAACCCTGCCACAGAACCTAACATCAAACCTGCGCCGTACATGGTCGCAATCAAAATAAAGACCATCTCACCGGCATACATATTACCGAACAAACGTAAACCCAATGAAAATGGTTTAGCCAGTAATGTTACCGTCTCTAAAACTAAGTTAACTGGCAACGCCATCTTGCCAAAAGGTTCAAATGCTAATTCGCCAAGGAAACCGCCAGCGCCTTTGATCTTGAAGCTGTAGTAAAGCATCAAAGCAAACACAACTAATGCCATACCCATGGTGGCATTCGGGTCAGTACTTGGTACCACTTTAAAGAAAACATGATGAGGATCTGCACCAAACAAGGCTGCACCTTGTGCAACAGCCAATGGCAAGATATCTACAGGAATCAAATCCATTAAGTTCATCAAAAAGATCCAAACGAAAATGGTTAATGCCAATGGCGCAACCAAATCGTTCTTACCGCCGTTGAATGACCCTCGGACTGTATCGTTGATAAAGTCGATAATCATTTCGGCAAAATTTTGTACTGGGGAAGGGACACCTGTTGAGATTGTTTTAGCAACGCTGCGGAAGAACCACATCATTGCCGTACCAAGGATGATAGACAATAACATCGTATCAACATTAATCGCCCAAAAACCCATTTGAGCTGCTTCCGCAGATGTCGTTGCGAAGCCATACTGCCCTGTCGCTTCCCATGTGCCCGCTGATGTTTCTATCTGCTTTTCACCGTATGTTAGGTTTTGCAGATGGTGCTTGATATAACCTGAGGTGGTAATCGATGATTCACTTGCCATTTTTGGTTTTAAGCCCGATTAGTATGTCCAAATAACACAGCAATTTGCGCTACAACAAAGCCTGCTAATAACATTTCGGCCGATATAAAAACCGAAAAACCTATAGCAAACAACATGATAGTCAATGCCCAACGTTCTGCAACACAGCGATATGCTCTGCCTAAATTCTTATCTGCATCTGCTTTTGCCGTTTTAGCGGCTTCAAACAAATGCCATCTTTGTAACAAGGTATTTCCAACTGCAATACCGCCACCGTATAGATAAGCAATACTGGCTATTTTCCCTTGCCAAACAAAAACGATTAAAATTGTTAGTACCAGCGTGATAATCTGCCATTTCAACAGGTCATTGATGGGTTCAGCTCTAACTCGACCATCGCTCGACTTCACTGGGTTTTTATTCTTACTAAGATAAAGCCCGGCATTATATAGAGCCGACGATTATCTGGTCAATCAAAATAGTTGATTTACTTTATTTTTTTGACTATATTTTTCAAATCCGACACATCAGAATAATCAATAACCAGTTTACCCTTACCACTAGCGGTATGTTTAACCGAAAAACGGTGATCTAACTTTTCACTGATCAACTGCTCTATCTTTTCGAGCTCGGCTAACAAAGAATCTGCATATTGCGGCTTTTCTTTCGATGGCCTCAACATACGACGAATCAATTGTTCTGTCTCACGAACCGATAAACCCCGCTCAACAATACCATTGGCTGTCTCTGACTGCAGTTCACCTTCTAATGGCAATAGCGCCCGCGCATGACCCATTTCTAAATCACAGTTTTCTACCAAGCGTTTCACATCATCATTGAGGTTTCGAAGTCTTAACAAATTAGAAACCGCAGCACGTGAACGGCCGACTGCTTCTGCTGCTTCTTGGTGCGTCATTGAAAACTCTTCACGTAGACGGTGAAGTGCATTCGCTTCTTCCATTGGGTTTAAATTTTCACGTTGGATATTCTCAATCAACGCCATCGCAATCGCATTTCGGTCTGGTACATCTCTGACCAAAGCAGGAATCGTCTCTAACCCGGCTAGCTGTGATGCACGCCAACGACGCTCACCTGCAATAATTTCATAATGGCCATCTTGAGTCGGTCTAACAACAATTGGTTGCACTAAACCTTGAGCACGAATAGAGTCTGCCAACTCATCCAAAGACTCTTGTGACATATCAACACGCGGCTGATACTTGCCCGGTTGAATTTTATCCAGTGGGAAATATTGCAAGCTATCATTAATGCTACTATCTTGATGATCGACATCTGCCAACAAGGCATCTAACCCTCTGCCCAATCCTCTTTTTTTAGTTGCCATCACACACCCCGCACATAGACCTATAAGCCCCTAACTCTTTTCTCTTCGCATAAACTCACCCGCCAATGCCATATAAGCAATTGAACCCCGCGATGATCGATCATAGCTTACCACGGGAATACCGTGACTGGGCGCTTCTGCCAAACGGACATTCCTAGGCACAATCGTATGGAAAACTTTTTTCTCAAAATGGTTGATCAACTGCCTCGACACCTGATTCGCCAAATTATTCCGGGCATCAAACATCGTTCTAACCAAGCCTGTTATCTCCAATCCAGAATTAGCCCTTTGTTTAATTCGTTCAACCGTTTTAAGCAACGATGATAGGCCTTCTAAAGCATAATACTCGCATTGAATCGGAATAATAACGCCTTTAGAAGCGACCAAGGCATTGAGTGTCAACATACTCAGAGAAGGCGGACAATCGATCAAGATATAATCATAGTCAGCACGAATAGGTTCTAACGCCAGACGTAATCGCTGTTCTCTCTGCTCTTCATCAAGCAATTCAATTTCAGCGGCAGTTAAATCGGCATTGGTTGGAATGACATCAAAAGAAAAATCATCGCGCTTAACAATGACCTCTTTCGCACTGGCTTCTCCCACCAGCAAGTCATAACTGCTTTTTTCCAACGTCGGTTTATCGATACCGCAACCTGTCGTTGCGTTACCTTGCGGGTCCAAATCGATCAATAATATTTTTTTCGCATTTTCAGCTAATGATGCTGCCAAATTAACGGTTGTCGTTGTTTTACCAACGCCGCCTTTTTGATTGGTCACAGCATAAATATTACCCATTCAAACAACCTTTTATCTAACTATCGCGCACGTTTTTAATTAATTCAACCAAATGTCGCTGACCATCCGAGCCTGGCACATCCAACACATGAATATCACCCACCGAAAAACCACTGGCCAACGCCTTCAATTCTGATTCAGGATAGACGCCTTTCATCAACAACAACCTGCCCGCATCATGGCAGTGTCGACCAGTTAAATCAATAATATCTCCAATTGTTGAAAAAGCCCGTGCTGTCACCACCTCGAATTGCGGCAAATCAGCCTGCTCAATACGCGCATGAACAACAGTGACATTGGCCAGCTTGAGCTCGGCTTTAACCTGTTGTAAGAAACGTGTTTTTTTTGAATTACTATCTAACAAGGTAACGGCTAAATCAGGCCGTGCTATCGATACGGGAATACCTGGCAGGCCGCCTCCTGAACCAACATCCAATAAACTTTCGCCAGAAAGGTAAGGCAAAATCGCCAAGCTATCTAATAAGTGACGACTCACCATTTCGTCGATAACTCTAACTGACGTTAAGTTATAGACCTTATTCCACTTTGCTAACAGAGCTACGTAATCTAGCAATTGTTGGTGTTGATCGGTGGATAGTACCAATGCTATCGCATCACACCCTTCTTGTATTTGTTGCAGCAGTGACGCTGCCATCAACTGGCTTCGTTTTGATCATTCTGCACAGGATTTTCACGTTTTAAATGCACCAACAACAAGGAGACTGCAGCCTGTGTTACACCTGATATCCGTGACGCTTGACCAAGGCTATTAGGCCTTGCCTTCGCCAACTTTTCACGGACTTCATTCGACAGACCTCGAACATTATCGTAATTCAAATCATCTGGTAAAGCAGTTGTCTCATGGCGCTGCAAACGTTCAATCTCGTTTTGTTGTCGATTAATATAGCCCTTATATTTAGTCCGAATAACCACCTGCTCTGCCACCACATCTTCGACCGTCTTCTCTTCACCCAATAAAGTGAGCAAACCAGCATAATCAACCTTCGGCCGACGTAATAAGTCCATTGCAGTGCTGGCTTTATTCAATGGCTCTCCCAACACAGACTCAGCAACGGCTTGATCTGTTTTTTCAGGACTAAACATCACCTTATCTAATCGCGCTATTTCCGCCGTAACCGCATCTTGTTTTTGATTAAATGTTGCCCAGCGTTGATCATCGACTAAGCCTAATTCACGACCCTTCGGAGTCAAACGTGCATCGGCATTATCTTCACGCAACATCAATCGATATTCAGCCCGGCTGGTAAACATCCGATACGGTTCTTGTGTACCAGAAGTGATCAAATCATCAATCATCACGCCAATATAAGCCTCATCTCGACGCGGTGACCATTCTGTCAAACCACGTACTTGCAAACCCGCATTTAAACCTGCAATCAGACCTTGTGCAGCCGCCTCTTCATAACCAGTCGTACCGTTAATTTGTCCCGCAAAGAACAGCCCAGTCATATGCTTCGTCTCTAACCAAGGTTGCAAATCTCGTGGATCAAAATAATCATACTCAATGGCATAACCTGGTCGTGTGATATGCGCTTTTTCTAGCCCTTTCATCGAACGCACAATCTCATATTGCACATCAAATGGTAAACTCGTTGATATGCCGTTAGGGTATACCTCACCACAATTCAATCCTTCAGGCTCAAGGAATATTTGGTGAGAGGTTCGTTCTGCAAACCGAACCACCTTATCTTCTATCGAAGGACAATAACGTGGGCCAATCCCTTCGATTTCACCGTTATACATTGGGGACCGATCCAAACTCGCACGAATCACATCATGTGTTGCTTCATTGGTGTGAGTAATATGACAAGAAATCTGTTCTGGGTGTTGAGAGACATCACCCAAGAAAGAAAACACCGGTGTCGGTGTATCACCTGGCTGTTCGGTCAGTTGAGAATAATCAATACTCTGCGTTGCAACCCTTGGCGGTGTGCCTGTTTTCAGACGGTCAACTCGAAAGGGTAACGCACGTAAACGCTCAGCTAAACCAATCGATGCGGGATCACCTGCACGCCCACCACCATGATTTTTCATACCAATATGAATTAAGCCGCCCAGGAACGTCCCAACCGTTAAAACAACGGCCTTTGCTGAAAATTTCAAGCCTACTTGTGTTACTACACCCACAACCCGGTCATTTTCGACCAGTAAATCATCGACTGTCTGTTGAAATAAATATAAATTTTCTTGTGATTCTAATGCTTCACGTACTGCTGCTTTATAACGAACCCGGTCTGCTTGCGCGCGAGTCGCCCTAACAGCAGGGCCCTTACTGGCATTCAATATCCGAAACTGAATACCACCGCGATCAGCAGCTTGGGCCATAACACCGCCTAAAGCATCAATCTCTTTAACCAAATGACCTTTACCAATCCCGCCGATTGCAGGATTACAGCTCATCTGACCTAATGTTTCGATATTCTGTGTTAGTAATAATGTTTTAACGCCTTGACGAGCCGATGCCAAAGCGGCCTCTGTCCCTGCATGACCGCCGCCGACAATAATCACATCATAATGATCTTGATAACCCATATACCTAACCCATCCAACCCTATCACTAATTAACCAGTAATTTTAACACGAATAAAATATTTATTAATTAAAATCACTTACTTAAGTCAAATCTATAGCCTCACCACTGAGAGATAAGTGCACAAAAAACAAACATATCATGGTCTGTATCATCTAATCATCAGGATAGAACTTTTGCAAAAAAATGTTGGTTTAATGCGTCTCGTCTATGCATGCCAATACTCTTGGCAAGGGCTAAAAGCGGCACTATCTGATGAAGCAGTCTCTAGACAAGAATTTTTTGGTTTTGTCTTTTTGAAGCTCATTACTTCCTTGCTTAATGTATCTGCCCTAGAGCAAATCGCCATGATAATCAGCCTAATCTTGGTGCTGATCATCGAAATCATCAATTGTGCTGTTGAATGTGTCGTTGATCGTCTCAGCACCGAACGCCACACCTTATCCGACAGAGCTTGAGACTATTGCTCTCTAGCCGTTCTTGTGTCCCTTATCATCGTTGTAATGACATGGGGCGTCTTAATAGCTCAAGTTACCCTGCTTTTTGATAAGCGCGTACAGTAAAAAACAGCCCCATCACAATCATCGGTAAAGATAAAATCTGGCCCATCGTAATCCAATTTAATAGTAGGTAACCATATTGCTGATCTGGAATACGGACAAATTCAACCAGAAAACGGAATGTGCCGTAACCCACTAGGAATAAACCTGACACTGCACCGAGTGGTTTCGGTTTTGCCGAATACCACCACATTACAATAAAGAGTAACAATCCTTCCAGAATCGCTTCATATAACTGAGAAGGGTGTCTCGCCAGTGGCCCGCCATTTGGAAATACCATCGCCCAAGGTACATCACTGACCTTGCCCCAAAGTTCACCATTAATAAAATTACCAATACGACCAAAAAACAGACCAACCGGTACCATCGGTGCAATAAAATCGCTGATCGTAAAATACGATTTACCCGTCTTGCGCGAAAAGAAAGCAAACGCTAATAAAACTCCGATCAAACCACCGTGGAATGACATGCCTCCTTGCCAGACCTTGAATAGGTTAAGTGGGTTATCGATCAGTGATGGAAAATCATAAAAAATCGAATACCCGACACGCCCGCCAACAATAACCCCAATCGCACCATAGAATAAAAGGTCTTCCACTTCTTCAGCAGTCCAGCCATAACGGTCGGCCCGTATACATCCCAACCACCATGCACCTGCAAAACCAAATAAATACATCAACCCATACCAATGCACTTGCAAAGACCCTAAAGACAGGGCAACAGGATCAATTGTTGGATAAATCATACAAATCTCTCAAAAATGTGGAAAAAACCAGACATTTCAGCCGAATTTAGCTTGAAAAGCTAGCCCATCGTGCTATTTACCGTTAGAATATCGTCACATTGTCTTGTTTTAACTGCAGATTAGAGACAATTATATGTGTTTACTAGGCCTAACGAAGGTCGTAATTAGTTTACAACATAAATGCAGTCAAACATTTTATTTTAGTACTTCCAGGAGACGGGAAACATGAAATTTAAACAACTTTCAGCGCTAGTCTTAGCAGCCAGCGCATTCACAGCAGCACCAGCGATGGCTTGGGAAAGCGCTGATGGTCAATTCAACACAAGTGCAAGCGTAGCCTTATCCACAGACTACATGTGGCGTGGTGCCTCATCAACTGATAATGAAGCTGCTATTTCAGGTAGCTTTGATGTGGGTCATGCTTCTGGTTTATACGTTGGTACATGGGCTTCAAATATCGAAGCTGATGATTCAAGCGTTGAAATTGATGTTTACGCTGGTTTCGCAAATGAAATTGGTAACACGGGCATTAGTTACGATGTCGGCGCTATGCGTTACTTCTTCCCAGGCAACGATGGTACTGGTGACTGGAATGAAGTATACGCAGGCCTAAGTTATAGTCACTTTAGTCTAAAAGTTTCTCACTCTGGAGACGTGTTAGCTAGTGGTGAATCAGCTACTCATTACCTATTAGGTTTTAACCATGCCTTGCCAATGGGCCTGCATTTCCACGCGAACTACGCCTTTTATCATTTCGATGATATCGATGATGTATTTACTCAGGCAGAAGCAGCTAACATCGATGACACACTAGAAGACTTCAATCTGGGTGTATCTACAGAATATGCTGGATTTGGTTTTGACTTAACATACTACAACACACTTAGCGAGGCTGAAGATCTTGTAGAAGCAGGGAACAACGGGTCTGATGCCCTCGTTGATGATCGTTTCGTCTTCACTATCTCTAAATCTCTATAATCTAATAGACGATTTAAGCTAGAACAAAAAGCCACTGATCATAATGATCAGTGGCTTTTTTATATTTGACTTCCCACTAAAGTAATTCTCACGGAACTCAAAAGCGACAAAGTCACCCTAACGTTGCAAAAATACCTCATTCTTACGCACCTTAATAATGCGAAACCGCAATTATCTCGCACCATGATGATCCATACCGCGTAAAACACCGAATACCACAAACACCTTAACTATCTGTTTTTAATCGTTATTTCATTATGGCACGCATCGTGCTCAGTACCTATCAGCGTGTATTGGAAACCTTTACCAAGCACTTTGAATTGTACAAATCGTCCGGGAGACAAATAACGATGAAATTGAAAAAACTCTCTATGCTCTGCCTTGCAGCGAGCGCACTAGCAACAACATCTGCTATGGCATGGGAAAATGCTGATGGTCAATTTTCAACAAGTGCGAGTGTTGCACTCTCAACTGACTACGTTTGGCGTGGTTACTCACAAACAGATAATGAGCCTGCTATCTCTGGTAGTTTTGATATTGGCCATGCAAGCGGATTATACGCTGGCACATGGGCTTCAAATGTCGATTTCGGTGATAACACAAGCCTTGAAATAGATGTTTATGCCGGTTTTGCAAGCGAAATTGGTGACACAGGTATTGCATACGATATCGGCTTCTTACGTTACATCTACCCTGATGAAAATTACGGTTGGAACGAAGCATACGTCTCTGTCAGCTATAGCTATTTCAGTGCTGGCGTTGCTCACTCTGGTAGTGTCTATGACTCAGGTGAAGATGGTACATACTTCACACTTGGGTATGACTATGATTTACCAATGAATATCGCGCTAAGCACTGGCATTGGTTACTACGACTACGATGAAGCAACAATACTAAGTGATGGAAGTAAAGTTGATAGTGCGACGGATTACCGTATTGGCCTATCAACAGAGCTCGTTGGTTTTGGCTTGGACTTAACTTACACCGCTACCGATAGCGATGGTGATGATATATACAGCGGTCTGGGCAGCGACAAACTTACAGATGGCCGTTTCATCTTCACAGTCTCAAAATCTTTATAAGCAACTAGATGGCTGCTTTATCAGGACTTGATTAAGCAGCCTATTTACCAACAAAGGAAATAACTTATGAAACAAGTTGTAGCAATCATAAAGCCTTTCAAACTGGACGATGTCCGTGAAGCTTTATCAGAGCTTGGCGTTCAAGGTTTAACCGTCTCTGAAGTGAAAGGTTTCGGTCGCCAAAAAGGCCATACCGAACTTTATCGCGGTGCAGAATATGTCGTCGATTTTTTACCTAAATTAAAACTTGTAATCGCTGTTGATGATGACTTAGTAGAACAAGTAATCGAAGCTGTTATCAGAGGTGCTAACACAGGCAAAATCGGTGATGGCAAGATTTTTGTTTACCCACTAGAACAAGTGGTTCGGATTCGTACAGGCGAAACCGGCCCTGAAGCACTTTAATTAATTAGGAGAGAATGTAATGGAGAACCATATTTTCGAACTCCAATATGCGATGGACACATTCTATTTCTTAGTTTGTGGTGCCCTCGTCATGTGGATGGCAGCCGGCTTCTCAATGTTAGAAGCGGGCCTTGTTCGTGCAAAAAACACGACAGAAATTTTAACTAAAAATGTGATCCTTTTTGCGATCGCTTGTACAGCCTACCTTGTTGTCGGTTATGACATCATGTACGGTGGTGGTCTTTTCCTTGATGGAATCGATGGCGGTGACACATTGGTTGCAGATGCCTTAGCCGCATCAGCAGAAGCAGGTTTTGACGGCGGTTCAGTTTATTCGTCGGCATCTGACTTCTTCTTCCAAGTGGTTTTCGTTGCGACAGCCATGTCAATCGTATCAGGTGCTGTTGCTGAGCGTATGAAACTAAGTGCTTTCGCTTTATTTGCAGTCGTTATGACAGCTTTTATTTACCCAATGGAAGGTAGCTGGACATGGGGCGGTAACGATGTCTTTGGCCTATACAATTTAGGGGACCTTGGCTTCCTTGATTTTGCGGGTTCAGGTATCGTCCACATGGCTGGTGCAGCTGCTGCATTAGCAGGTGTTTTACTACTTGGCGCACGTAGAGGTAAATATGGCGCAAACGGTGAAGTGAAACCAATCCCAGGTGCTAACTTACCATTAGCGACACTAGGCACATTCATCCTATGGATGGGCTGGTTCGGTTTCAACGGTGGTTCAGTCTTAAAGCTAGGTGATATGGCCAGTGCCAACGCCGTTGCAATGGTCTTCTTGAATACCAATGCAGCAGCAGCGGGTGGTGTAATCGCAGCGTTAATTATCGCTAAAATCATGTTCGGTAAAGCCGACTTAACCATGATCTTGAACGGTGCTTTAGCAGGACTTGTAGCCATTACAGCAGGCCCAGATACACCATCTCCACTTGTAGCAACCTTAATTGGTGCCGCAGGTGGTGTCTTAGTTGTCTTCTCAATCGTCGCTATGGATAAATTCAAAATCGATGATCCAGTAGGCGCTATCTCGGTTCACGGTGTTGTGGGTTTATGGGGCTTATTAGCAGTGCCATTAACAAACGGCGATGCGAGCTTCAGCGGCCAATTGATTGGTGCAGCAACCATCTTTGTATGGGTATTTGTAGCAAGCTTTATTGTCTGGGCACTCTTGAAAGTGGTCATGGGTATCCGCGTATCAGAAGAAGAAGAGTACGCAGGTGTTGATTTAAGTGAATGTGGTATGGAAGCATACCCAGAGTTCACAGATAGATAATTCAACACGTTAAAACGCGAAGTAATAATAAGGGCTGCTCAGCAATGAACGGCCCTTTTTTTATTCCAACTGCCATTATGCTAGATTAAATTTATTGCCATCCAAGACCATCAACAAGGTTAACTATGGCCAACTCGAATGCAAACGACATCCTTTCTATTATCGTCAGGCTTATTGGTCTTGTCGTGCTAGTCGTCAGGCTCTATGTCGGCATCAAAGTCACCTTTGAAGCTTAGCATCTCTATGAAGAACCCCAGCGTATAGAACGCTTTGTCGATGCCATCGAACATGGCTCTAATCTCGACGCCATACTGGCATCCGTCACCAAAGGTAAAAGTATCCCTAAACTACTTGAAAATGACACAGCCCCAATACAACACCAACAACCTTCACCTACACTCAAAGTGACCTACTTTCTCGCTTGGGGCATTGTTGTTATCCTCTTGATGGTCATTGGCAGCTTGGCCACAGCAGTCATTCGAACCGGCAGCCAACTTGCACTGTATGCTCTGCAAGTCAAACGCTTCGCAAATCAGCTTCTCAAAGAAGACAAAACGACAAAACGACAAAACGACAAAAGAATAATGCCAGCCAAAGCAGAAAGGCGTAAACTGAACACTAACAACACAACTCAGCGGTAAACGCCATGATCAATATCGACTTAATCAACAACACACCGCTTAAAACACAGCCTTTTCCCTACTTCTCTATCGAGCAATCTATGCTCGAAGAAAAGATAACAGAACTTATACAGGATTTCCCCACCATCACACGCGGTGGTAGCTTTAATAAAGAAGATTTAGATCTCAGTGCCAATTACGAAGCACTACACAATGCCCTCGATTCACAAGAGTTTCGCCAAGCACTGTCTGAAAAATTCGATATTGATGTGACTAACTCACCATTAATGCTTACATACCGAGGTTTTTCACGTACTAAAGACGGCCGCGTTCATACAGACTCAAAAACCAAACTCCTCACCATTCTGATCTACTTCAATGATGGATGGTCAGCAGAAACGGGTAAATTACGCATCCTAAACAGCGACGATATGAATGATATTGCTGAAGAAGTAAATCCCACTGCTGGCTGCATGATTGCCTTTAAAGTCACTGACAACTGCTGGCACGGCTATCCATCATTTGAAGGCACGCGCAATGCTATCCAAGTCAATTTCCTTGCCAGTGAAGCCGCAAGCAAAAAGCATAAATTCTTTCATAAGATCAGCGCCAAACTAAAATCAATGTAATCATTCGAATACACATGTAATAAAAAGACCATAGCGACTTTCGTTTTTCGTTGTCAGTCAAACTTCTTATGACTGCTGCTCCGGTCGGCCAAGTCTGTTATAACCCACTTTCTGTCCCAACAACGACTCAATTTGATCCTTAAACCGACCATCGCCATTTTCATCAAAATAGGGGGGTGTCATCAAAGTCAGGGTGAGAAGTGATCGCCATGGCTAAAATACCTTGCTCACTATCGAACCCAACAGCTGCCGTATCTATAAATTAGCCATTAAGAACCTTAAACAAGAGCAAACTAACTTTTTATGGTACATATTCCTCCGAGACTTAAAACACAATGCGTAAGTACAAGCCTTATACCAATACCTCGGGAAATATTTAAGCGCTAACTATCCCGAAACATATTAAACGGGCGAAACTCATTTATTTTCAAGCACAATTTAGACCGAACCAACCTTAATCAAATCTGCTGGAATTTTATGCTGAATCTGTTCATGCAACTCCGGCAATAACGACCAATGCACCCCTTGCTCATGGTGATGTGCAGTGTGATAGCCTAAATTACCGGTAATAACATTATAGAAACGGTTCAGATTATTCCTGGAAGCCGCAAACTCATTCTCTGTATCCAAATCAGAATGATGGCGGTAGGTTGCCCAAGCGGTGAGTAACAAACTGGTCAGCATCGGTAAAATAAATAAAAACAGTGCGGCCACTGGGTCAAAATACGTTAATATCCCAACGATAAGAACCGTAATCATCGAGTACAACACAAATATCCTTTGTATTTTAGGAAAACGGTCTCCCACCTTAAATCCACGGTAATACGCTGTGCCTGCAACTGCGAAAGTATATTCCAACTCTCCCATCGTTTTACCAGACCGACGCTTCCAACGACTCTCATCTTTGGTTTGATCCAGATAATTCTGATGATGGCCCAACACATGGTGCAGCATCCAAAGGTTGGTCGTGATGCCTGTATGCAAAGCATGGAATTGCTCCAATACCCGATTCAACCACTTTTGTTTGAACGTAAGGATGTGTTGGTGATGGTGGCTCCATGCACAAATATTCCCTTTAGGGACAATCATTACCAACCAGAATGCCGCTAATAACCAGACATTCTCCACAATAAAGTACAAACTAAAATCTAGCACACTCAATAAAAGAATAATCGTGACAGGCAGGCGATCGGCAGCGTACTTAAACACAGTGACAAAACCTTAATTTAGAAATGGACGTAAAGAATAGCCTAGTCAGCTCCCTAAGGTAAAGCGTTTATATGCCCTGTCACTGTTAAAAGAAGTTTTTTGCCTTATTTATAGGCTTGAGCTGCAATCAGCTCAAGTCCCATCAAATCCGGTAAAGAAGCCAAGTAATAGCCTAAAAAACCCGCTAGCAGCGTGAAACTGACCGTGGAGTATGTTAGGGCAATAATCATCCGAAGCACTAACACGCTATGAGCTTGCAAACTTTGCTGATAAAGCAGCTTAATGAAAATGGATTTGAATGAGAAGAGTAATGTGCCCCCAACAGCTAAGCCAAATCCTGACCAGAAATGTTTCTGGTCTAATGACACTAGTTTTGACTTTGGTGGTACGGTTCACTTAAACAATGAACAGAATCCACTAATCGCAGCATATTCTCTGGGTCTACCGTCGGATGAATGCCATGACCTAAATTAAAGACATGACCAGTATTGCCTTCTCCGAAACCAGCTAAAACACTAGCTACTTCTTGCTCGACACGATCAGGCGAAGCATACAACACACAAGGGTCCATATTACCCTGTAATGTCACTTTATCACCGATGCGCTGTCTCGCTGCAGTAATATCCGTTGCCCAATCCAGACCCACACCATCAACGCCCGTTGCGGCCATCATTTCCAACCATTGACCGCCACCCTTTGTAAACAAGGTAACGGGCACCGTCCTCCCTTCATTTTCACGCGTCAAACCTTCAACGATTTGTTGCATATAGGCAAGTGAGAACTGTTGATAATTGCTTTGGCTCAGCGCACCGCCCCATGTATCAAACAACATGATTGACTGCGCACCTGCTGCAATTTGAGCATTTAAATATTCAATAACAGATTTGGCTAATACATTAAGCAATGCATGCATTTGCTCCGGCGCATCAAACATCATACCTTTAACTTTTGCAAAGTCTTTGCTTGAACCACCTTCAACCATATAGCAAGCCAATGTCCATGGACTGCCGCTAAAACCAATTAACGGTACTTTTCCATCAATCTCACGACGAGTCAGTCGAATAGCATCCATTACATAGCCTAAATTCTCTTCCATATCAGGCACGTCCAATTTGGCAATATCGGCGGAAGAACGAATAACGTGCTCAAATTTTGGGCCTTCGCCAGTCACAAAATGCAGTCCTAAACCCATTGCATCAGGAATGGTTAAGATATCTGAAAAGATAATAGAGGCGTCTAAATCATAACGACGCAAAGGCTGTAAAGTCACTTCACAAGCCATTTCAGGCGTACTGCAAAGCGTCATGAAATCGCCTGCTTTCGCACGGACTTCTCGGTATTCTGGTAAATAACGACCCGCTTGCCGCATAACCCATACAGGCGTTTTATCAACAGGCTGGCGTAATAAAGCACGCAAATAACGATCGTTTTTTAATTCAGACACAAGTGACCCTTTTTCAGTAAATCAGTTTTTTATAAATGTGTTCATTAGGATCTTAACAAGATCAGCATTCTAGATTTTTCTTCCGTACAAAACATTGTATGTACGGAAAATGGGAACATACATGAAACATGTGACCATTTGAGTACAGAATATAACGCCGTACCAGAGGAGAAAATAAATGCGATCAAACAGTCAAATAATCTAAGATACCTTCCGCTGCTTGGCGGCCTTCCCAAACAGCTGTCACAACAAGATCTGAACCACGGACCATATCACCACCCGCGAATATTTTAGGATTGGTTGTCTGGAAAGCACAAGCACCTTGCTCAGGTGCAACAACACGGCCACCTTCATCAATCTCAACGCCATAATCACTAAACCATGGCGCTGGGCTCGGTCGGAAACCAAATGCGATGACAACAGCATCAGCCGAGATGATTTCTTCACTGCCTGGAATAGCTTGAGGACTACGACGCCCCCGTTCATCTGGATCACCTAAAGCCGTAGTAACCACTTTTATACCTTCTACTTTACCGTTGCCAACTACTTCAACTGGCTGACGATTCCACAAGAATTCAACACCCTCTTCACGAGCATTATTGACTTCACGGCGTGAACCAGGCATGTTTTCTTCATCACGACGGTAAGCACATTGCACAGAATCAGCACCCTGACGAATAGCTGTACGGTTACAATCCATCGCTGTATCACCGCCACCAAGTACGACCACTTTTTGTCCTGCCAAATCTACATAATCAGGAGAGTCTAATTCAAGCTGCTTTTTATTATTAGCAACCAAGTAAGGTAAGGCTTCATAAACCCCTTCCTTATCTTCACCAGGGAAACCACCTTTCATATAAGTGTATGTTCCCATGCCTAAGAAAACAGCATCATAATCTTCAATTAATTGGTCGAATTGCACATCCGTACCCACTTCAGTATTAAGTACAAATTCAACGCCCATACCTTCAAGCACATCACGGCGACGTTTGACCACTTCTTTCTCGAGTTTGAATTCAGGAATACCAAATGTAAGCAAGCCGCCGACTTCTGGGTTTTTGTCGTAAACGACAGCTTGAACACCGTTACGTGTCAGCACATCAGCACAACCTAAACCCGCAGGGCCTGCTCCAATTACAGCAACCTTTTTACCTGTCGCCACGACATTCGATAGATCTGGACGCCAACCTTGCTCCAAGGCCGTATCGGTAATGTATTTTTCAACTGAACCAATCGTGACAGCGCCAAAACCATCATTCAACGTACAAGCACCTTCACACAAACGATCTTGCGGACAAACACGGCCACAAATTTCAGGCAATGTATTAGTTTGGTGAGACAATTCAGCCGCTTGCTCTAAATTGCCTTCACTCACCAGTTTCAGCCAATTAGGAATGTAGTTATGAACTGGGCATTTCCACTCACAATAAGGGTTACCGCACTCAAGACAACGATCAGACTGCTCCGCAGAGGAATCCTTATCAAAATCACCATAAATTTCGCCTGAACGTTTAATCCGCTCTTGTGCATCTAATTTTTTAGGGTCGACCCGGCCGACTTCTAAAAATTGAAAAGTATTTTTAGCCATAATTTTTATTATTTCTCTGGATTAAACCTAAGCTGCTTTCGCTTTACGTCTACTCACTAACTCGATTAAACCATTTGCTGCCGCTGCTTTCGGCTTCACCAACCAGAATTGTTTCAAGCGTTGCTCAAACATATCTAAGATTTGGTTACCCCATACACTGTTTGTTTCTCTGACATGATCTTCAATCATCATTTTCAAATAAAGTGCATGCTCTGACATATCCTGTGCATCGATACGCACCAACTCTACTAACTCTTTGTTATAACGCTCAGAGAAACTATCATCAGCATCAAGCACATAAGCAAAACCACCGGTCATACCGGCTCCGAAGTTTAAGCCTGTCTCGCCCAAGACGGTCACGACACCACCTGTCATATATTCACAACCGTGGTCACCCACACCCTCGACAACCGCAATCGCGCCTGAATTACGGACAGCAAAACGTTCACCTGCCATACCTGCAGCATAAACAGTACCGCCCGTCGCACCATATAAACAGGTGTTACCCATAATACTGGCTTGTTGTGTTTCAAAATCGCTTTCCGGTGAAGGATAAATCGACAACTTGCCATCGGCCATACCTTTACCAACATAATCATTGGCATCACCTTCTAGGCGCATCTCAAGACCACCGGCATTCCAGACACCAAAGCTTTGTCCAGCAGAACCCTTTAATTGCACACGGATAGGCGCTTCGTTCATGCCATAGTTACCGTGGTGTCGCGCAATTTCGCCTGACACGCGAGCACCGATAGAACGGTTGATATTGCGAATATCGTAGCTAAAGAAACCTCCCGCCTTGGTCTCGATCGCTGATTGCATATCAGCCACCATTTTCTCTGCCAATTCGCCTTTATCATAAGGCTCATTATGTGGCTCAACACAAAATTGTGGCTTATCAGTATCAATACCAGCTGTCGATAACAATGGCGCCAAATCTAGCTTACGCTGTTTATCCGTTGAACCGGGCAAGATAGCAAGCAGATCAGTTCGGCCTATCAGATCTTCCAAACTTGCCACACCTAAAGCAGACAACCACTCCTGTGTTTCACGTGCAACAAATTGGAAATAATTCATCACCATTTGCGGCAAACCAATGAAGTGCTGTGAGCGCAACTTATCATTTTGAGTTGCAACACCGGTTGCACAGTTATTCAAATGACAAATCCGTAAGAATTTACATCCTAATGCTACCATCGGGCCTGTACCGAAACCAAAGCTTTCAGCACCTAAAATCGCCGCTTTAACAACATCTAAACCTGTTTTCAAACCACCATCTGTTTGCAGACGTACTTTGTCACGCAAATCATTCATACGTAAAGTTTGGTGCGCTTCTGTCAGGCCTAACTCCCACGGACCGCCAGCATATTTAACAGACGTGAGTGGGCTCGCACCTGTGCCGCCGTCATAACCTGAAATCGTGATTAAATCTGCATAGGCTTTAGCAACACCGGCCGCAATCGTACCGACACCTGCTTCTGAAACCAGTTTCACCGACACCAATGCATCTGGATTGACTTGTTTTAAGTCAAAAATCAGTTGAGCTAAATCTTCAATAGAGTAAATATCGTGATGTGGCGGTGGTGAAATCAATGTCACACCAGGCACAGAGTGACGCAAAGTCGCAATCATTTGATTGACCTTACCACCTGGTAATTGGCCACCTTCACCTGGCTTCGCACCTTGTGCTATTTTTATTTGTAGCACCTCAGCATTCACTAAGTAATGCGGTGTAACACCAAAACGACCTGAAGCGACTTGCTTAATTTTGGAGACTTTTTCTGTATTGAAACGGGCAGGATCTTCACCACCTTCACCTGAATTAGAACGACCACCCAAACGGTTCATACCCACCGCGAGGGCTTCATGTGCCTCTGGCGACAAAGCACCCAAAGACATACCGGCACTATCAAAGCGTTTTAAAATATTGCCAACGCTTTCTACTTCATCTAAAGGCAAAGGTTCATCGGCTAATTTAAGCGCTAATAAATCACGTAAAACAGCTACAGGGCGTTCATTAACTAATGCAGCGTAAGATTTGTAGTCATCATAACTACCACCCTGCACAGCTTTATGTAACTCACCGATAATATCGGGGTTATAGGCATGATATTCTCCACCATGAACAAATTTCAACAAACCGCCTTGCTCACGTTTTTTACGGCTATTCCAAGCTTTATCTGCCAGCGTCTGCTGATCAGTTTGTAAGTCTTGATAGCCTGTTCCACTGATGCGGCTCGTTGTTGCCACAAAACATTTATCGACCACTTCTTCATTTAAGCCGACAATTTCATACAGCTGAGCACCACGATAACTTGCAATCGTTGAAATACCCATCTTTGAAGTAATTTTATATAGACCTTTATTGATCCCTTTTCGATAGTGAGTGCATACATCACTATAGGTCATATTCTGAATTTCACCTGTGCAAATCAAGTCACTCAAACACATATAAGCTAAGTAAGGATAAATCGCTGTCGCGCCATAACCTAATAAAACAGCACAATGATGTGAGTCACGCGCTGTCGCTGTTTCGACCATAATATTGGCATCGCAACGTAAGCCTGCTTTGATCAAACGGTGGTGCACAGCACCCGTTGCAAGTAAGGCATGAATAGGTAATTTATCCGCTACCGCATGATTATCAGTAAGCAACAAAATGGTACTACCATCACGAACAGCTTGTTCGGCTTGATCACTGATAGCATCGATGGCCGCTTCCAATCCAAAACCGGCATCATAATGGAGAGACAACGTCGTTGTTTTATAATCTTGATTATCTTCCGCCAGTGCCAATAATTGACTAAAACGGCTGGTTGATAAAATAGGCGAGTCAACCACAACACGTTTAGCATGATCAGCACCCTCTACGAACATATTGTGTTCTTTACCGAAACACGTCTCGAGCGACATCACAATACTTTCACGCAATGAATCAATAGGCGGGTTCGTTACTTGAGCAAATTGCTGACGGAAATAATCGAACAAAGAACGTTCGCGTTGCGACAGAACAGGGAAAGGCGTGTCATCACCCATCGAACCCGTCGCTTCTTGGCCTGCTTCGCCCAATACTCGGATCACTTGGTCACGTTCTTCAAACGACACTTGGTACAGCTTTTCTAATGTCGCTAATGACTGTCCTGATAGCGCTACTGGCACTTCATCTTCTGGTTTGTCCTGCAAGCGCTGTAAATTTTCTTCTAACCACGCTTTATATGGCTGAGCCTGTTTTAAGTCATCATTAATATCATCAGGCAATAACAGCTCACCCGTTGACGTATCAACTGCCAACATTTGCCCTGGCTTCAAACGGCCCTTGGCAACAACATCTTCTGGTTGGTAGCCATAGACACCGACTTCTGATGCCAACGTAATATGGCGATCTTTTGTGATGATATAGCGTGCGGGACGTAAACCATTACGATCTAAAGTACACGCAGCATAACGACCATCGGTTAATACAACACCAGCTGGACCATCCCATGGCTCCATGTGCATTGAGTTATAGTCATAGAACGCTTTTAAATCAGCATCCATCGTGTGATCATTTTGCCATGCAGGTGGTACTAATAAACGCATTGCACGGAACAGGCTCACACCACCAGCCAGCAGAGCTTCAAGCATATTATCCATGCTTGATGAATCAGAACCGGTTAAGCCCACAAAAGGCCGAATATCATCCATGTTTTCTATCAGTGAGGTCGCGAACTTAGCACCACGTGCCAAGGCCCAATTGCGATTACCTTGTACCGTATTAATTTCACCATTGTGTGCAAGGTAACGGAAAGGTTGCGCCAAGCGCCACTGTGGTAACGTATTAGTCGAAAAACGTTGGTGGAAAACACAAATCGCTGTTTCCATTCGTTTATCTTTTAAGTCAGTGTAGAAAGCCGGCAAATACGCCGGCATCACTAGCCCTTTATATGACACAACATGAGAAGACAGACTTGGAATATAAAACGCATCGTCATTAACCGCTTTCTCAGCTAATCGGCGTGCGATATAAAGATGACGTTCAAATACTGCTACATCCATATCCGCTACAGCATTAACAAACACTTGACGCATAATGGGCAAAGAACGCATTGCCTGTTCACCACAAGCTTCTTCAGGATCGACGGGAACATCACGCCAGCCTTGTACATCTAAACCTTGCTTCGTTAATTCTGATGTAACAATGGCTTGGTTCTTATCCGCTTCTTCTGCATCTTGTGATAAAAAAACCATACCAACCGCATAGTTCTCAGATAATGCAAAGCCTAGCTCATCAGCTACGGCACGGAAAAAGCGATCTGGCTTCTTCATCAAAAGACCACAGCCATCACCTGTTTTACCATCAGCACCAATCGCACCACGGTGGGTTAAGTTACCCAGTGCTTCGACCGCTGTCTCAATAAGCCAATGACTCGGCTTATCATCCATCTGAGCAATCAGACCAAAACCGCAGTTATCTTTTTCAAATTCTGGCCGATATAGGCCTTGTGTTAATTCTGTTGACTGACTCACGCGTCTCTAACCTTCAACGTTGCGTTAATGCCTGGTTTCTCATGACCAATTTAACTGAGGAAACACTGCCTTTAATAATGAAAAGACGGCAAAAGGGACCAATCATTATAGCTGTTAATCAGCCCTCCTTCAATCATCTCATCTCTCCCTTTTTCAGCAATGAAGCGCACAAATTTCCCTAATTTCAATAAAATAGCTAGAATAACCTGTTCTTTAAAAGATATTTGGAACAAATATGGATAAGCCTGTCGTTGGCATTGTTATGGGAAGTAACAGTGATTGGCCTGTAATGCAAAAAGCGGTTGAACAACTCGAAGCCTTTGGCATACCTTACGAAGCAAAAGTCGTATCCGCTCACCGTACGCCTGATTTACTAACAGACTATGCCATTACAGCTGAACAAAAAGGCCTACAATGCATTATCGCAGGTGCAGGTGGTGCCGCGCACTTACCCGGCATGCTTGCAGCGAATACAACCCTCCCAGTCCTCGGCGTGCCTGTACCCTCCAAATATTTAAAAGGCCAAGATTCACTCCTTTCCATCGTCCAAATGCCTAAAGGCATTCCTGTCGCGACTTTTGCCATAGGGGAAGCGGGTGCTGCCAATGCCGCTCTGTTTGCTATCGCCCAACTAGCAACGCGCGACGATGCTATCGCCCAAAAACTAAATCAATTTCGTCTAACCCAACACCAGCAAGTGTTGGACATGATATTACCGCCACAATAACGGACCCACACTCTTATGATTCTTCCAGGCGCAACACTTGGTATGCTTGGCGGCGGACAATTAGGCCGCATGTTCACTACGGCAGCACAAACGATGGGGTACAAAGTCATCGTTCTCGACCCTGACACTAACAGCCCTGCAGGGATCATCGCCGATCAACACATATGTGCAAAATATGATGATGAATCCACATTAATCAACCTTGCTAACGCTTGCGATGCTATCACCACAGAGTTCGAAAATATCCCTGCTACAACCTTGGCCTTTTTAGAATCAAAAACAGTCGTTCACCCATCCTCATCAGCTTTAGCCAAAACACAAAATCGCATTGTCGAAAAAGAATTTATTGCTTCGCTGGGTATTCCCGTTGCCCCATTTTTAGCCATTCGTTCTGAATCTGACATTGATGTCATCAAAGACAAAATTCAATTTCCAGCTATCCTAAAATTAGCCAACTTTGGTTATGACGGTAAAGGCCAAGTTGTCTGCCAAGGCCCAGATGATGTTAAACAAGCCTTTGAAAATTTGGAACAAGCAGAATGCGTACTCGAACAGCGTATTAATCTAGAACGCGAAGTTTCAACTGTCTTAGCACGCAGCCAGATTGGTGATATCACTAACTTCCCGGTTGCTGAAAACGTGCATATTAATGGCATCCTCCACAGTACCGCTGTCCCGAGTGTCATTACAGAACAACAAACAGAAACTGTCATAGAAATGGCTGACAAAATCGCCGAAGGCTTAGATTATGTCGGTACAATGGCTGTTGAGTTTTTCATCTCCAAAGAAGGCGATATTCTGGCCAATGAAATTGCCCCTCGTCCTCACAACTCCGGACACTTCACGTTAGATGCATGTGAAACATCACAGTTCGAACAACAAGTCCGTATGCTCTGTAATCTCCCTTCAGGTAACTGTAAATTAGCGTCGCCCGTCGTCATGATTAACATTCTAGGTGATGTCTGGGGTAATTTTGAACCCAATTGGATTGAGCTACTCTCCATCCCCAATAACAAGCTTCATCTCTATGGCAAATTGCAAGCCCGGGTTGGCCGTAAAATGGGACACTTTAATGTGTTAGCCCCTTCAACCGAACAAGCTATGGACATTGCCGAACACAGCTTTGAACAATTAAAGGCGAATTAATGCTGTGAAAATCTGGGTTGATGCCGATGCTTGCCCTGTTGTCATCAAAGATATTCTTTTTCGTGCCGCCGACAGAACGCAAACGCAGACGACCCTGATCGCTAACCATGCTATGCGAATCCCACCTTCGCAGTACATTTCACTCTATCAAGTCAACAAGGGTTTTGATGTCGCAGATGATGAAATCGTCAAACGGCTAGACTCCGGTGATTTGGTTATCAGTAGTGATATCCCACTTGCCGCAGAAGCCATCGAAAAAGGTGCAACAGTGCTGAGCCCAAGAGGCGAGCTCTACACCATCGCCAATATTAAAGCACGTCTCACCATGCGTGACTTTATGGATAGCTTGCGTTCCAGTGGCGTCGATACTGGCGGACCACCTGCATTAAACCAAAACGATCGCAAAACCTTCGCCGATCAACTCGATAAAATACTAACCCAACAAGCCAAGCAGTCATAATATTAGCGAGCACTTTTCTCAACAAAAAGCTGCTATGCTCTATGCCGCAACAACAATATGGACATAACGCAAACTGCTTAACTTAAAAGTATGGAATAAGCCGATGCCACTTCGGGATTAATTCAAAAATAGCCGCGCTCTGTTTCTTAACATGTCTGAGTGTATGCGATTCGTCAGAAAAAGCATCTAACGAAGTAAAATTCAAAGAAGCGAACACACTCAATGATAGCAATCTCAACGCATTTACTGTTGAATTTGCAACTCATTACTTAACAACCCTAAAAGGCTTAACAAATGCTTCCCAAAAAGCAAAAAAAGCGGCGATTATTTTAGTTTCATCCAAGATAGGGATTATGAATGGACACCAAACTATGTTGAAAAGAAGCGTTACTATCAAGCCGTTCAGGAGAAGAACAAAGCTTTTCTGAGCAATACCCAAACCCAAAAAATTATTTGCGCCTTTTGAAAGACTTATCTTCGAGGGAATCGAATTGAAAAAAGGCCTCTCGAATAATGACAAAACCTTAATTAAAAGAGCCTATACAACAATCAAAAAAGAGCACCACATTGTCAAAACAGTGCTAGCAGCCAGTCAGGACAAACAATAAATCAGTCCGATTCGACCTTTTCACTATAACCACAGCCTTTTTGAGGACACACTTTTTCTGCACCACGGCTCTTGGTGGTTTTGATCGTTAAAATCGGCCATTCACAATCAGGGCAAGCTTCTTTAACGGGCTCATTCCATAACGCATAATCACAACTCGGGTATTCAGAACACGAATAGAATATTTTTCCACGTCGTGACTTGCGTGTCAGAATCTCACCTTTTTTACATTGCGGACACTCAACACCGGTATTGGTTGGCTGCTCTAGCGATTCAATATGCTTACACTTGGGATAACTGCTACAACCAATAAATTTGCCATATTTACCAGTACGCACCCATAAATCAGACTCACACTTTGGGCATTTCCGATCAGCAACCACTTCAGGTTCACTGGCAGTAGTTTCTTCGCCGTCAATATTCCGCGTGTAATCACATTCAGGATATGAGGTACAACCAATAAAGCGACCACTACGGCCTAACCGGCTCGACAATTTACTACCACATTTAGGACAGTCTTCGTCCAAAAGTTCTTGCGTGACGTCGCTACGTTGTACTTCTTTATCTTTGGTTTCAACTTGATCCTTAAACGGTGCCCAAAAATTCTTAAGCAAAGGGATCCATTCTTTTTCACCACGCGAAACAGCATCCAAATCATCCTCTAAATTGGCTGTAAACCCATAGTCAACGTATTTAGTAAAGTGCTCCACTAAGAATTTTCCAACCACACGACCCACATCAGACGGGTGGAAACGTTTCTTTTCTAATTCAACATATTCACGCTGTAGTAAAGTCGAGATAATGCTGGCATAAGTAGAAGGACGACCAATATCGTGCTCCTCTAAACTGCGAACCAGACTTGCCTCGCTGTAACGTGGTGGTGGCTCTGTAAAATGTTGCTCTGGACGAATCGCCTTCAGCTCAACTACATCACCCACTTCCATCGCAGGTAATAATCGTTCATCTTTATCAGACTTAGAGTCATCCTTACCTTCAAGATAGACACTCATAAACCCTAGGTTAACAACTGTTGAACCATTCGCCCGGAAGGTATTACCTGCACCACAACCTAAATCTACTGCCACCGTATTCATCGTGGCATGGATCATTTGACTTGCAATTGTGCGCTGCCAAATCAAGGTATATAGCTTCAGCTGATCTGCTGGCAAATAAGATTTTAATGAATCTGGTGTCCGTAATATAGACGTTGGCCGTACCGCCTCATGTGCCTCTTGGGCATTTTTAGATTTCGTTTTATAAATTTGCGGAGTTTTGGGCACCGATGTTGCGCCATATTTTTCAGCAATAAAACCACGAAGCTCATCCACTGCTTCAGTTGCTAATGACACCGAGTCAGTACGCATGTACGTAATCAAGCCGACCGCACCATCACCGGTATCAACACCTTCATAAAGCTGCTGTGCCACACTCATCGTACGCTGTGCACCAAAACCTAATTTACGCGATGCTTCTTGCTGTAATGTCGATGTTGTAAATGGTGCGGCTGGATTACGCTTACGTTGTTTTTTAGTAACGTTAGTCACTAACAACTTACCTACTGCAGCTTTATTCAACGCATCTACAGCTTCTGAGGAACCTGCTTCATTAGTCAACGTAAACTGCTCAAGCTTTTTACCTTGATACTGCGTTAGCTTAGCCTCAAAGGCTTTCTTATCAAAGCCCGCATCGGCTTCGATTGTCCAATATTCCTGCGGCTTAAACGCTTCTATTTCTAGTTCGCGTTCAACAATCATTCGTAATGCAGGACTTTGTACACGGCCAGCCGATAGACCTCGTCGTACTTTCTTCCACAACAAGGGTGATAAAGTAAAACCAACCAAATAATCTAGGGCACGTCGTGCTTGTTGTGCATTGACCATATCCATCGATAAATCACGCGGGTTAGCAACCGCTTCATTCACTGCTTGTTTGGTAATTTCATGAAACACAACACGGTGTGTTTCTTTATTCTCTAGAATACCGCGTTTTTTTAATAACTCATACAGGTGCCAAGAAATGGCCTCTCCCTCACGATCCGGATCCGTTGCGAGGTAGAGCTCATCAGCCTTACGCATCGCTTTAGCGATGGCATCGACATGCTTACTATTACGGTCAATAACTTGATATTTCATCGCAAAGTCATTTGCCGTATCCACAGCGCCTTCTTTCGGTAATAAATCACGAACATGACCATACGATGCCAACACCACAGCATCTTTCCCAAGATACTTTTGAATGGTTTTACACTTCGCAGGTGACTCTACAATAACTAATTTACTGCCCATATCTTTCTATCATTACCAAAATGCAGTTTCTAATACAACGCTGCCCGTAAGAACGGGCAGTGACACTCAAAATATATAACGCACAACGAGGCTAGTGAATAACCGCTTCCATGTCCTCAAACACTAAATCTTCCATCCATGCATAAGCCACTTCGCGACCCGGTTGATAAAACAACACCATCAACACAACCCATTTCAATTGCTCTAAATCAATTTCATCTGTGTCTAGTGCTAGCACACGTTCAATTACAATCTCACGCGTTGCTGCATCTAACACACCGACTTGTTCCAAAAACAACAAATAACCTCGACATGACGTATTGATTAATTCTAATTCTTCTTTAGCGTAAAAACGCATAGCCAAACCTGCAGACACTGGCTTCGCGTCCGATGACTCTTCTGCAATCACCGTCATATTTTCCAGCCATTCCAGTGCTTTATCTATTTCAAGCTCAGGAAAACCCACTTGTTCCAATTCTGTTTCTAATGCCGCTTTATCTGGTTGACCGGCATCATCGTTATCAATGTAATTCTCGAATAAATATAGCAATACATCAATCACATTTTCTTTCATTGCATTCCTCTATTTGGCTGATTTTAACGACCAACCCGGACATAACGACCGCCAGACAATGATGCCACCTGACCATCCAGCTCTAGCAGTAACAGCATGGATGAAACTGTCTCAGCCGTCAATCCACTTTCTGCTATCAACCTATCAATTTCTATAGGATCATAACCTAAACAAGCCATTAAAACTTGATAATCCGGATCGGGTGACTTCTGAGCCACCTCTTCTCTAGCATGTTCAACGGGAATTACTGAAGCTTGTCCAACGGCTGCAATCGCACCAAGTTCTTCAACAATATCTTCTGCCGTCTCAACTAACTTCGCACCCTCTTTGATCAAACGATGGCAACCTTTCGCTAGAGGATTATGAATCGAACCCGGAATCGCAAAAACCTCACGGCCTTGCTCTAAGGCCATCCTCGCCGTAATCAATGAGCCACTTTTTATCGCAGCCTCAACAACTAAGGCACCAAGAGATAAACCACTAATTAAACGGTTACGCCGTGGAAAATTTTCAGCACGAGGCGGCGTACCCAAAGCAAACTCAGAAACAATCACACCATGTTCGGTAATTTCGTGGGCTAAACCCCGGTGTCTCGCAGGATAAACCCGATCTAAACCCGTACCAATCACCGCAACTGTTTTACCTTGCCCTGCTAACGCACCTTGATGTGCAGCAGCATCAATCCCCATCGCTAAACCACTAGTGATTGTTATACCCCCACTCGCTAAGAAACGGGAAAACTCGAAGGCATTATCACGGCCCGATGGCGATGGATTTCGACTCCCCACAACCGCCAATTGCCATTGTGACAGCACCGACACATCACCTTGTACAAATAACATCGAAGGGGGATCGGGGATCTCTTTCAGCAATGAGGGATAAACTGCATCATTCAACCGGACAATATGTCGGTTTGGTGTAGAAAACCAATCTAAATCTTGCTCAACCTGATCCCAATCAGGAGACAATAAGGCTGTTCGGCTCCGTTCTGATAACCCTTCAGCTAGCTTCGGATTATCAAACAAAGATTCAAAACTAGAATATTGTGTTAACAGGCGTGTAAATGTAGCTGGCCCCACACCGGGAATACGGTGTAGGGCCAGCCAACATGCTAGTTCTTTATCTTGTTTTGAAAATTGTTTCAGAGCAGTATCCTTACCGCCTAATTCCAGGATTTGAAGCGACGTCTGCCCACGCCAACAACGGCAAAGAAAGCAATACAAAACAACAGCTTAAAAAAACGACGCATCCTCGACAAGTCCTCAACCGAAAGCAAAATAAGGCCAACGCAAACTTCTTAAATCATAAGCCTAAACGCAATTCAATGCTATCGCAAATATAAACTATAAATAGTATGAATTATGACCGCTTCTGCATTGTCTTATCACGAAATAGTGATGTAATAATAACGATAAACCAGTATTTGCATGCTATAATTCAACATCCTATTAATATCCAACAATAATTAAATGGAGATTTAGATGAAACACATTGCATACACACTCCTAGGTCTAGCCACGCTTTTCGGTACTAATGCCGCAATCGCTGCTGGTGATGCAGCAGCAGGTCAAGCTAAAGCAGCAACATGTGCAGCATGCCATGGTGCTAACGGTATTGCAGCAGTCCCAGCATACCCAAGCCTTGCTGGCCAAAACGAAGCTTACCTTGTTTCTTCAATGCAAGCTTATAAGGACAACCAACGTACCGGTGGTATGGCTGCGGTCATGACAGGCCAAGCTAAAAACTTATCTGAACAAGATATCGCTGATCTAGCTGCTTTTTACGCTGCAATGAAATAAGCAAAAATCGATTCGTTATTAAGGCGGCCAAATGGCCGCTTTTTTATTGGCCTCAAAAAGCCTTTTCAATCTCTCACTCAGGCTTGGTACAATTAATGTCAAACCAACATGGATAATTGCTCAGGTTCTCAAATTATGGCCCTAAGACAAATACTTCACTTTCCTGACCCACGCTTACGCAAAAAAGCCAAAGCGGTTACTGAAGTCACTGATGACATTCGGCAACTTGCCGATGACATGTTAGAAACCATGTATGAAGCCCCTGGCATCGGTTTGGCAGCCACACAAATCAATGTCCAAAAACGGCTCGTCGTTATCGATATTTCGCAAGATAGAACCGAACCCTATATTTTCATCAACCCCGAAATTATGTCAAAAGAAGGGGAACGAGAGCATGAGGAAGGCTGCTTATCCGTTCCAGATTCCTACGAAGTTGTTACTCGTGCTGATACAGTTCGAGTTAAAGCCTTAGATCGTGATGGCAATCCTTTTGAGTTAGATGCAGATGAATTACTCGCAACTTGTATACAACATGAAATCGACCATCTTGATGGCAAACTCTTTGTTGATTACCTCAGCAACTTGAAACGTCAGCGCATCAAAAAACGCCTCGAAAAACAACAAAAGTTACAAAGTTAATTCAACATGCGACTTGTTTTTGCCGGTACGCCAGAGTTTGCTGTACACACCTTATCTTCACTTCTGAAGTCAGAACACACCATCTGCGCTGTCTATACACAACCTGATCGCCCAGCAGGCCGTGGCCGAAAGCTCAACACCAGCCCAGTCAAACAAATCGCTTTAGAGCACAACATACCCGTCGAACAACCGCTCAACTTTAAAAAACAAGCGACCCGTGAAATACTCACATCGTACCAAGCAGATATAATGATTGTTGTTGCCTATGGCTTGCTCTTACCACAGTCTGTCCTCGATACACCGAAACATGGCTGCATCAACATACACGCTTCTTTGCTACCTCGCTGGCGCGGTGCAGCACCTATTCAACGTGCCATTTTAGCGGGTGACAACGAAACAGGCATTTGTATTATGCAAATGGAAGCAGGTCTTGATACCGGTCCGGTACTGGCCAAAGCAACTTGCTCAATATCCAATACTGACACCACCCAACAACTGCATGATCGTTTAGCAATATTAGGTGCCTTAACACTCATCACAACATTATCAAATTTTACTGAATATCAGGAAAATGCACTGGCTCAAAATGATAGTGATAGCAACTACGCTTCCAAATTAGAAAAAGCAGAAGCAACCATAGACTGGGAGCAACCAGCGAGCACCTTATTACGACAAATTAACGCCTTCAATCCATGGCCTATTGCACAAACACAATGGCAAGATAAAACACTACGTATTTGGGCTGCTATCGATTTAAACACCCCTAACAAAGCCTCGCCCGGGAGCGTCATCAATGCTGACAAAACAGGCGTTGATATCGCCTGCGGGGAAGGTACCTTAAGAATCACGCAAATCCAAGCACCAGGAAAGCGGGCAATGGCCGTCAGTGATTTTCTAAACGCTAATTCACTTTCTGTAGGCGACCATCTTGGCTAAAGCCAAACCGTTCAGAACATCACGCGCTGCCGCTGCAAAAGTCATTGGCAATGTACTGCGCCATCACCATTCTCTTAACAACACTTTAAAGCCCATGTTGGCTACATTGCCAGAAAATGAAACCAGCTTCTGCCAACAACTCTGCTATGGCGTATTGCGATGGCAACCCCAATTACAAGCCATCTGTAACCAATTACTATCAAAACCACTTAAAGCTAAAGAGTCCGATATCAATGCACTTATACTCTGTGGTCTCTATCAACTTCGCTCGATGCGGTTACCAGAACATGCCGCGCTGTCTGAAACCGTTAATGCCTGCAGTGCACTTGGAAAACCTTGGGCAAAAGGCCTGATCAATGCTAGCTTAAGAAATTATCAAAGAAACCAAGCCGACTTCGAAAAAATAGTATTACAGAGTGAAACAGCACAATTCGCACACCCTGACTGGCTTATCCAGCAAATAAAAACTGATTGGCCAACCACTTGGCAAACTGTACTTAACGCAAACAACGAACAACCCCCTATGTTTTTACGCGTGAACCAGCAACATTCTAACCGCGATAATTACATCGAAAGACTCGAACAAGGAAATATTGCAGCTACTCCCGTTGAGCAGCTTGAACAAGCGATCCTTCTCGATTCCCCTTGTGATGTTTATCAACTCCCCGGATTCGTCGACGGCGACGTATCGGTACAAGATGCCGCTGCACAACACGTCGCAGCCACACTCGACCTTGCACCACAGCAACGCATCCTCGATGCCTGTGCCGCACCCGGTGGTAAAACCTGCCATATCTTAGAAATAGAACCCAATAACGATGTTATCGCTTTAGATATTGATCCAAACCGGCTGACTCAGATAACCCAAAATACAGAGCGGCTTAAACTCAAAGCAACGCTAAAGGCGGCTGACGCCGGTGACATTGACAGTTGGTGGGATGGCCAGCATTTCGATAGAATTCTCATCGACGCCCCTTGTTCAGGGACGGGTGTCATTCGCCGCCATCCTGATATAAAAACACTCCGTAGACTCAGCGATATAGATAGCCTCGTCGAAAAGCAACAGCTATTACTTGAAAAATTATGGCCATTGCTCAACACTGATGGTTTATTAATCTACACAACCTGTTCTATTATCAAACAAGAAAATGAACAACAAATCATTAACTTTCTAAATCGGCACCCAGATGCGGAAGAATATAAACTCAATCCTGAGCCGGCGACACGAAGGCCTGCCGGCTATCAACGTCTTCCTGGCGAAAACCAGCAAGATGGCTTCTTTTATGCCTGTCTACGCCATCGTTAAAAAAAGCATAGCCGCCTTTTTACTGCTGTTCTGCCTTAACAGTCAGGCAGCCGAACACTTTTATATCGATAACGCATCTATCTCAAAAAGAGGTAACGGCTATTCGCTCAATGCCACTATTCATTACCCATTATCACCTCGTGTGATCGAAGCCCTAGAAAACGGGGTTCCCATTACCTTTTTACAACACTTTCGGCTCAGCGAGCCTTTCCCTGTCATTGGCGCCTATCTGCCATGGGATTGGCGAGAAACACATTGGTCGACAGTGATTAGCTATCAACTACGTTATCACGCGCTATCTGAGCAATATATTTTATTGGCAATGGATACCGATAAGCGCCGCAATTTCCCCTCCTTAAATTCGGCATTAGATACCTTAGGTAAAATTGAACAGCTCACCTTGCCACCAAAACATGACATCAACCCAGACACCACGCTCTTAGAAATTCAAAGCGAACTCGACATTCACGCTTTACCCACACCTATGAGGCCCGGTGCGCTCATTTCAGATAAGTGGCAAATTGCTAGCCCATGGGTCACAGCGAGCTGGCCATGAGCATCTTAAAGCGCCTCAACAGAAGCCCTCTCCCTTACTATGCACTAGCAGCATTACTGCTCACGCTAACGGTTTTACTGAGCACCGCCACACAAGATAGTTCAAAATTAAATGACCTCTTTCTGCCTATTTTTGGGCTTGGTCTCTTTACCTTGTTACTTCTTATTAGCCTACTCTTTAGAAGCTTACTTCGCCTCTATCGAGATTTTAAAATCAAAAAGCCCGGCTCAAAATTAACCGTCAGGCTTGTCAGTGCCTTCGTTTTACTCATCCTTATCTCCACAACGATTGTCTATAGCTTTTCCGTACATTTTCTTCACCGTGGTATTAATAGCTGGTTCGATGTCGAAATAGAACGAGCACTTGATGATTCTCTAGAATTAAGTCGAACTGCTTTTGGTATTCGGATCCGTACTTTGCTACGACAAACCAGAATGATGTCGGGGGTACTCAGCGAAGCTCCCATTTCAGAATTCAATACCAACTTGCGAGATCTCAATGACTTGAGTGGCGCCATCGAACTAAGCGTTTGGACAATGGATGGGCAGCTAGTGACATCCAGCATCCAAAACCCCAATATCATCGTACCTGATCGGCCTAATGACGCCATCTTTCGTCAATTAAGACAACAAGAAGACTATATCGGGCTCGACCCGAGTATTGGTGACAAATTGCAGCTTCGTGCCGCAGTCCTGATTCCAAGAACCGGTATTGATGAAGATGAAAAAATGTTACACGTCCTATTCCCAGTCAATGAGCAATTGAGTGACTTAGGCAAAACCGTAGAAAATGCTTATACCGACTATAAAGAACTCAATTATCTTAGAAAGCCTTTAATTAGCATCTTTACCCTAACCTTGAGCTTAATCGTACTTTTAACCGTTCTCGCTTCTATTTGGTTCGCAATTTGGATCTCGAGGCGCATTGTTCATCCATTACAAGAACTCGCTGATGGAACGCAATCTGTCGCCTCCGGTAATTACAACACCCAACTCACGACCAAAGGTGATGATGAAATCGGCTTCCTTGTCCGCTCATTCAATCAAATGACCGAGCGTCTAACCCATGCCAGAGATGCGACCCTAGTCAGTCACCGTCTGTTAGAAGAACAAACTAATTACTTAGGTGCTGTTCTCGGCAGCCTCTCCAGTGGTGTTATCACCCTTGATGAACAACTCCTCCTCAAAACCGCCAATGTCGCAAGTAGCAGCATCTTGGATACAAACCTACAACCACTTTTAGAACTTCCTTTCAGTAGGCTCTCCCAACAACATCGCCATCTGCAAAGTTTTACCGAGCTGGTTTCAACAGAAATAACCCACAAAACCAGTTGGCATCAACAAATTGAATTACATTCCGGCATGCAATTACAAATATTGATGTGTCGTGGTACGCCTTTACCCAGCAGCGCCGGTTGGGTCATTGTCTTTGACGATATCACCACCCTAATTCAAGCGCAACGTGACGCCGCTTGGGGTGAAGTCGCCCGTCGTCTTGCTCACGAAATAAAGAATCCGCTAACCCCTATCCAATTATCAGCCGAACGGTTACAGATAAAATATCAACCACTGGTGCCTGACAATCAAACTGAGCAATTACAAAAGTTGACCAATACCATCATTCAGCAAGTGGATGCCATGAAAGAAATGGTGAATGATTTTTCAGACTACGCAAAAACGCCCAGTCTAAAAATAGAATCCATCCCCTTAGCAGCATTTATTCGTGAGGTCATCGCACTTTACCAAAGTAATACACAACATAAAATCTCATTAACCGAAACACCTGATTTAAATATCAATATCGACAGTAACCGCTTTAGACAGGTCCTCCATAACCTGATAAAAAATGCGATCGAAGCCAGCGAAGAAGCAAATATGCCTGTCGACATCAACCTTCATTACAAGTCCGTCTCCCTCTCTGGTCAACGCTGGTTAGAGCTTACGATTGAAGATCTTGGACCGGGTATTCCTGATGATATGATGACCACATTATTTGAACCTTACGCCACCAACAAAGTGCGTGGTACGGGGTTAGGTCTTGCTATCGTAAAAAAAATTATTGATGAACACCAAGGCACTGTTTGGACTGAAAACCAAGAACCTACTGGTGCCTGTATAATAATACGGCTACCACTGGAGAAAACTACACTGTGAGTACAGAAGACAAACCTTATATCCTAGTTGTTGACGATGAACCAGCGATCAGAGAATTGATCCGAGATATCCTACAAGATGAAGGCTATCAAGTCACGACTGCAGAAGATGGTGCATCAGCTCGTAAATACTTAACTGACAGGCTTCCTCAATTAGTCTTATTAGATATCTGGATGCCAGACGTAGACGGTATCAGCTTGTTAAGAGAATTTAAACAACAAGAACCTCATCTTACTGTCGTCATGATGTCGGGCCATGGCACCATTGAAACAGCAGTAGAAGCAACTCGCCTTGGCGCCAGCGATTTCATTGAGAAACCACTCTCCATCGCAAAATTATTACGTGGCGTTGAAACGGCATTGGCTAATCAACTTAAACAGGCTTCCAATAAGCAGCATCAAACACAAGAACCTGTTGGTAAAAGCCCAGAAACCGTCCTATTACGCAAACAAGCACAACGCGTCGCCAAACACCCTATGCCTATTTTATTAATAGGGGAAGGTGGTACCGGCAAACGTTGTTTTGCTCATTACTTACATTCTTTAGGCGCATACACTGAAGGTAAATTCATTGAACTCTCTGCTGAGAGCTTTCCCGTCGATAGTCTTAAACTATCGACCCTCGCTCAAAACAACTGCCTCTACCTTAATGATGTTTCAAGGCTAGATGCAAAAGCCCAAACATTGCTGTTACATTTACTCGAAAATGAAAAACTTAACCAATGCCAGCTCATTTTCGCCAGCCCGCACAATCTTGAAGAAAATGTGACTAACGGTTTGTTTAGTGAAGCCTTACTCTATAAAATCAACAGTATCTCTCTTCAATTACCTAGACTAGCCGACCACATTGAGGACATCCCAGAATTAATCCATTATTTCGTTGACCAGTACACCTCAGAAAACCAACTACCGTATCGCCATTTTACTGTCGCAGCTCAAAACCGTTTAAGAAACTACCCTTGGCCTGGCAATATCATCGAATTACAAAATATTATTCAACGTCTCCTTGTATTAGGTGATAATGATGATATTGATGAAGCTGATGTAGAACAAGCTCTGACACCATCCAAAGAAGAACAAAAAGCCAGTAACACCATTAATTATGAACTGCCTTTAAGAGAGGCCCGCGAACAGTTTGAACGAATCTATCTACTCTACAAGTTACAACAAACAGCGGGCAATGTAGGTAAAGCAGCAAAACTTGCCGGCATGGAACGCACCCATCTATATCGTAAACTACGTTCCTTAGATATCGACACCAAACAAACCTAGGACACACTATGAAAATTCTTATTCTCGGTGCAGGTCAAGTAGGCTCATCAGTCGCAGCCAGCCTCGCCCGTGAAGATGATGACATTACCGTTGTCGATAAAAGCAGTGAACTATTAGACCGGCTGCAAGATCACTACGATATCCGCACTGTCCTAGGTAAAGCTTCCCACCCAGATGTCCTCGCTCGCGCAGGCGCAGAAGATGCAGACCTCATCCTCGCTGTCACCAACAGTGATGAAACCAATATGATCGCCTGCCAAATCTGCCATACCCTCTACCAGACTCCCACCAAAATTGCTCGAATCCGCAACGGCGCTTATTTGTCTGCTACAGAATTATATGGGCCAGAAAAGCTACCTATAGACATGCTCATTAGTCCAGAACAAATCGTCACAGATTACATTGAGCGTCTAATAGAGCATCCCAACGCCTTACAAGTCCTCAATTTCGCAGATGGCAAAGTCCAACTTGTTGCAGTCAAGGCCTTCCATGGCGGACCACTCGTCGGCAGCCCATTGAAAGAACTCCGCCAACACATACCTAAAACAGATACTCGTGTTGCTGCTATTTTTAGAGACGGTAGCCCTATAATTCCGCAAGCAGATACCATTATCGAAGCAGACGATGAAGTCTTCTTTATCGCCGCTAAAGAAGACACCTTAGCTGTTATGAGCGAACTACGTCGTCTTGATAAACCCTACAAACGCATTATTTTAGCCGGTGGCGGTAACATTGGCGCAAGACTTGCTAAGGCGCTAGAAGATGACTACCAAGTCAAAATTATTGAAGCCAATCCCCAGCGCGCAGAAGCATTATCCGAAGAACTGAGTAACAGCATCGTTTTACTCGGCGATGTGGCCAACGAAGAACTCCTGATTGAAGAAGACATTGATAATGTCGATCTCTTTTGTGCACTCACCAACGATGATGAAGCCAATATCCTATCAGCAATGTTGGCGAAACGGCTAGGCGCAAGAAAAGTACTCTCACTCATTAATCGTGCAGCTTATGTTGACCTCGTTGAAAGTGGCAGCATTGATATTGCCTTATCACCGCAACAAGCCACCATTGGTAGCTTACTAGCCCATATCCGTCGCGGCGATATTGTTGCTGTTCATTCCCTGCGTCGTGGCGCAGCCGAGGCCCTTGAAGCCATTGCTCATGGAGACAAAAACTCTTCTCTCGTTGTAGGTAAAAGTATCAGCGAAATCAAATTACCTCCCGGCACCACCATCGGCGCCATTGTACGAGGCAACAATGTAGTTATTACACACCATGACACCGTTATTGAGGCAGGGGACCATGTTATTTTGTTCCTCATCAATAAGCGCTATATCACCGAAGTCGAACGGCTTTTCTCCGTCGGTATCACCTTCTTCTAATAAGCCATGGCCGATATCGAGAACTCGCTCAAAAACAATTTCCTCATCGCCATGCCGGCATTAAACGACCCTCTGTTTCATCAGTCGGTTATTTATTTATGCGAGCATTCAGACCAGGGTGCGTTGGGCTTTATTATCAACCGTCCAAGCAAAATTATGCTCGATGAGCTATTCGACCACATTGAAATACCCCATCACAACACTAATGCAAACAAAATACCCGTCCTCTTCGGCGGTCCCGTCGCTAAAAACCAAGGCATGGTTCTTCACGACTCGCCAGATGACCTTGAAAACAGTATCGCCATATCAGATAACATTTTCTTAAGCAGCTCAACCGACCTTCTCAGAACGATCGCAAACCAAGCCGGGCCCAACAATATTTTAGTTACGCTGGGTTATGCCAGCTGGACAGCTGGACAGTTAGAACAAGAAATCCTTAACAATGATTGGCTAACTGTCACCGCAACGAGCGATATCCTATTTCACAGTGAGGGACAAGACGCATGGCAGCAGGCGGCTTCTCTATTAGGGATTGATATTCTACTCATCTCAGATGACAGTGGCCGAGCATGAGCCAAGTACGGACTTTTCTTGGTTTCGATTTTGGTATGAAAAATATCGGCGTCGCTGTTGGGCAAGACCTCACCCACACAGCAAACCCCTTAACAGTTATTAAAGCCCGAGAAGGTATTCCCAATTGGGGTCAAATACAGGCCCTCATTGATCAATGGCAGCCACAGCAACTTATTGTCGGCCTTCCCTTTAGTATGGATGGTACAGAACAAGAAATGACTCAGGCCGCAAGACGCTTCGGAAACCGCCTGAACGGCCGTTTCCACCTACCTGTCGAATGGCAGGATGAGCGGCTTAGTACCTTTGAAACCCTCGATCAACTTGGCATTCAGAGCAAAATGCAGTCTAATAACCGCGAAGATGTTGATCGCATCTCAGCCCAACTTATTCTTCAATCATGGTTAAACCAGCAATGACAACGCCAATAGAACAGATCGACATAGAGCAAACACTCAAAGCAATGGCTCATGATATCCGCATCAGCCTGAGTGGCAAACAACCTTTATTAATCGGTATTCATAGTGGTGGTGTATGGATAGCTAAAGCCCTCGCTGAGATATTAGACAGTGATTTTTTTGATGCCACGCTCGGCACATTGAATATTGCCTACTACCGAGATGACTTCACACGAATTGGTATGCATCCGCAAGTGATGCCTTCTGACCTCCCTTTTGCCGTCGATGACCGCCAATTACTCTTAGTCGATGACGTTCTACATAGTGGCAGAACTGTTCGCGCAGCTTTGAATGAAATTTTTGATTATGGCCGTCCTGCAGCAGTCACTCTCGCCGTATTGATTGAGCGCGACGGTCGTGAGCTGCCCATACAAGCCGATATCGTAGGCCAAACCATTGAACTCAACCAAAATCAACAAATCAAGCTCACTAATTACAGCACCCTCCAACTCGAGTTGAAAGATAACGGAAGCGCAACATGAGCAGTCATCAGCTGACAGAGTTAGGGCAACTTAAGCACTTTCTGACCATCGAAGGGCTTAAGCGCGACTTACTCACTGACATTATGGACCGCGCAGAACAGTTTTCTAGTATTTCAGGGCGCCAAGTCAAAAAAGTCCCATTGCTCCGCGGCAAAACCATCATGAATCTGTTTTTTGAAAACAGCACGCGTACAAGAACAACATTTGAACTGGCCGCCAAGCGACTATCAGCCGATGTCATGAATCTCAATATCAATACTTCCGCCACATCAAAAGGTGAAAGTTTGCTCGACACCCTACATAACCTACAAGCCATGCACACCGATATGTTTGTTGTTCGACATAATCAAAGTGGCGCTGCAGAATTTATTGCACAACATGTTGCCCCTCATGTCAGTGTCATCAATGCCGGCGATGGGTGTCATGCTCATCCCACACAAGCCATGCTAGATATGTTTACGATTCGCCGCCATAAGGGGCATTTTCCCGATTTACGGGTAGCCATCGTTGGCGATATTTTGCATTCCCGGGTTGCTCGGTCACAAATTCAAGCACTCTCAACGCTCGGTGTCGGCGAAATACGCGTTATTGGCCCTAAAACGCTATTACCCGCAGATAGTCAAACACTCGGCGTTCACGTTTATCACAATATGGCAGCAGGCCTGAAAGATGTCGATGTCATCATTACCCTCCGGCTACAATTCGAACGTATGCAAGGCGCATTAATACCAAGCGCACAAGAGTATTTTGCAAACTATGGCTTAACAGAAGATAAACTGAAATTTGCCAAACCTGATGCCATTGTCATGCATCCTGGCCCTATCAACCGGGGCGTTGAAATTGCCTCTGCAGTCGCAGATGGGCCACAGTCGGTTATCCTAGAACAAGTTACTCACGGCATCGCTGTCCGCATGGCCGTCATGTCCATGACCCTTGGCTCACGCTCAGAGCAACAAGAGGTTAATGCATGAAGCTCAGCATTATCAATGGCCATCTTATTGACCCAAGCAACCAAATTAATGCCAAGCAAAACCTCTACATCGATCAAGGCCGTATTGTCAGCATAGGCCGCCAGCCAGAGGGCTTTACCTCAGACCACAGCATCAATGCTAGCAACCTTGTTATCTGCCCTGGTTTAATTGATCTATCCGCCCGCTTGAGGGAACGAGGTCAACATAACACCGCCAGCATTGCCAGCGAAACCAAAGCAGCCATTAAAGGTGGTATAACGACACTATGTATCGCACCTGATCATGACCCCATTATTGATTCCCCTGCAACAGTTGATCTCATCGAAGGTCAAGTTACCAGAGCAGGACAAGCCCATGTCCATACCATTGGTGCGCTTACACAAGGTTTACAGGGCGAATTACTCAGTGAAATGCTTGCTCTCAAACAAGCTGGTTGTCTCGGACTAAGTAATGGTCCCAAAACCATAAAGAATACGCTTATTCTACGCAGAGCAATGGAATACGCTGCCACATTAGACCTTACCCTATTTATTAAAGCATCAGATCCCTGGCTACAAGCACAAGGCTGCATCCATGAAGGTGTTGTAAGCTCAAGACTTGGCTTAGGCGGTATTCCGGAAGCAGCTGAAACCATTGCCATTGCCCGCGATCTCTCACTCATCGAGCAAACTGGTGTCAACGCCCATTTCCACAGTATTTCTAGTGGCAAAACTATTAACATGATCAAAGATGCCCAAAACAGAGGACTACCCATCACTGCCGATGTGAGCCCATATCACTTGCATCTAACCGAACACGACATCGGCAATTACGATAGTCAGAGTCACGTTATCCCGCCTTTGCGCAGCACTCGGGATCGCGAACAACTACAACAAGCAGTGAAAGATGGCATTATCACAGTAATTAGTTCTCATCACCGTCCTTTAGACAATGATGCCAAACTCGGCCCTTTTGCCGAAACAGAACCGGGTATCTCAGGCCTAGAAAGCCTACTCTCCTTGACATTAAAACTGGCGCAAGGTGAGGAGCTACCATTACAGCAAGCTATTGCATGCTTAACTCAAAACCCAGCCCAAGTGTTAGGCATTGATGCCGGTCATTTATCCCTCGGCGCAAAAGCGGATATCTGTATCATTGACCCAAAAGCCGACTCTGAATGTCAACCTGAAAACTTTATCAGCGCGGGTAAGAATAGTCCCTTTGACGGTTGGCATTTTGACTACGATGTTGCCTATACGCTGCTAAATGGGCAAATTGCCTATCAAAAGGGATAAAAAATGACTCTCATGTGTCATAGCTATAAGCTAAAAAAACAAAGGACACTGTCATGACAAAAAAAATGCACATTCTCGCTATCACCGCTCCCTTATTCCTGCTCTCAGCCTGCGCTACTAATTTACAAGGCGACAGTTATTCGCGTGACGATACTCGCCAGGTACAAACGGTAGAATTTGGTACCATTGAAGATGTTCGCCTTGTCGTCATTGAAGGCACAAAATCTCCTATCGGCAGTGTTGCTGGTGCCGCTGTAGGTGGGATTGCTGGTAGTGCTATCGGCGATGGCAAAGGCGCTCAAGTAGCCGCTGTTATCGGTGCCATTGCTGGTGGTTTAGCCGGTGCTGCTGCTGAAGAAGGCTTAACTAAGTCACAAGGTGAAGAACTGATCATTCGTCTTGTCACTAGCAATAAAATCATCGCCATTGTCCAAGCATACAACCCTGAAAGACCTTTTCATATCGGTGATAGAGTCAAACTCATGACCATCAATGGTGAGATCCGCGTTGCCCAATAATTCAAAGACAATCATATGAAACTAACAACACGTATTATTAAGGCCAGCCTTGGCCTATATCTAATGGCACTTATAACAGCCTGTTCACCAGAAGTAGGCAGCGAATCATGGTGTAAGGCTATGGATAATAAATCCAAGGGCGAATGGACCGCTAATGAAGTGGCTGACTATGCTAAACACTGCCTATTGCCGTAATAAATAATGTCAAAACCACCACTTTATGCCCTCGATTTCGATGGCGTTATCTGCGATAGCGCGTTAGAAACTAGCATCACAGCATGGAAAGCAGCGCGTGAATACTTATGGCCTAAAATGCCAGAAAATATTTCGGAAGAACTCAACGCACAATTTAAACTAGTCAGACCAGCATTAGAAACAGGTTATGAAGCCATTCTCATTATCAGGTTGCTTTTTGAAGGGGTAAGCCCTGAAACATTACTAGCTGAGTATTCCCACCGCCTTGAAGGCATCATTCGCCGAGACCAACTCAATATCGATAAACTCAAATACCGTTTTGGCAAGACACGCGATCAATGGATAGAAACCGACTTAAAGAACTGGTTAACAATGAATCCGCTTTTCCCTGGTATTCAACAAAAATTAGCCTCGTTCAAGAATACTGACTGTTTCATCATCACAACAAAACAAGAACGCTTTGTTGAGCAAATCTTATCTGCCAATGACATTTCGATCCCGAAAGAACATATTTATGGTCTTGACCGACAACTGAGTAAACAACAAGTCTTGAGGCAGCTACAAAATGAACACCCTGATCGGGCCATTCTTTTTATAGAAGACCGACTCCCAACATTGATAAATGTAATGGACGAGCATGATTTAAAAGAAGTGCAATTGTTACTTGCCGATTGGGGGTACAACACTGAACTTGATAAGGAAAGCATCAAAACACTTAATATCCCGTCTATTAATTTAATAGAATTTCAATTACTTTAAATGCCTTCCTCATATTAAACCTAATTTTCATTTTCAACTCGGTCAGAGAAATCACTATATCATCGTCGCCTAAGTAACAGCCACTTTGAACTTGTATTAAAGGTTCAAAAACCTAATCTGGGTTAATTTATAGCATAGACAGGAAGTAAAAAGAAATGGCGGAGCGGACGGGACTCGAACCCGCGACCTCCGGCGTGACAGGCCAGCATTCTAACCAGCTGAACTACCGCTCCGCATTAACTGTTAATTCTGAACAATTAACAAGAAGCGAGGAGGATACAGCAATTATGATCCACGTGAAACATTATTTTGTCTAATCCCCAGCCCAGCTATTCCTTCAACCCTTCTTTTAATAGCCCTGTTCCTCTGACATCAACAACAAAGGCAACGCTTTCCCCTATTTACACAACTAACAAACTTTTTACACCGGTGTTGCTAGAATCAATTTTTAGGGGAATAATGGTAATTGGGTACGTTTTCCCTTTTAATCTTGCAAATTGTTAGAACTTGAGGAGTAGGTATCATGATTAAACATTATTATATTGCCGATGATCTCGACGAATTAGAGCAAATCGAACAAGAGCTCGAGTCAGCAGGCATCAAAGAATCACATATCCACGTATTAAGCGAAAGTGCAGCTGATGTAGAAAACCATCACTTGCATATGGTCAATTCCCTACAGCAACAAGATGTTGTTCATTCAGCAGAAGTGGGTGCCATCGTTGGCGTTATTGGGGCTTTATCCGTGTTAGTCCTAGCGTATTTATTCGGCTGGGCGAGTACTGCCGCAGGTTGGCTACCCTTGATCTTTTTATCCATCGTCACACTGGGCTTTTGTACATGGGAAGGCGGTTTAATTGGGATTCAAAAACCCAATGTTAACTTTGCACCCTTCCAAAAGCTCTTACATGAAGGTAAACACATCTTATTAGTCGATGGTAACCAAAAAGAAGAGCCCACTATAGACCGGGTCATTAGTGGTCACCCCGATCTCAAGTTAGCCGGGATAAGTGAGTCGAGCTGGGGAACAAAACTAAAATAAAATTAACGGCATTTGCCATTCATCAAAATAAAGGCCGATTGTCATTAAGACATCGGCCTTTTTACATAAGCCGCTAATAAACCCAAATGCTTTTCAAATCCCACTAGCGACAGCCCTGTTTCTGTCAGCCCGTCAAATAATCGCTCGCCAGTGACAACAGCTAAAGCGTGCCTTGCAGTTTCATCGCCATAAAGTAGCGCTAGCCCATCAATGTAATCTGCATAATCGCGTTCTGCATGCCATTTTATGTCTAGTAACGCCTTAACACAGCGATAATGTCTAAGCTGTTGTTCACTTAACCCTTCCAAAGACAAACACCAGTCAACCCAATCAATCGCCATTTCATCCTGTAATGCCAAACACAACATCGCCTTTATTTGACCTAAACGAATGCTTCCCCATAAGCTATCAGCATCGGGCAATAGTCCAATAAACGGTGCTACCAAGGTTTGATCGTTATAGCCGCCCTCTTCTAATTCATCCAACAACGTTTGCCACGCTTCAGAAAACAAGCTAGCGAGCATTAACAAACGTTCACGAAACACCGCCCCTTCATTATTATTTTCCCAAACTAATTCATCAACGGGATAAATATCTGACATTCCAGGGACTAAAATACGACAAGCCGGCACAGATAAATGGTCATATTCAGCACAATAAATCTCATAACCTTGCTGATGAATCAAAGACGTTAAAAAGTGATATTCCTCTGCTGTTGTGCCTTCCCAACCCCAATCAACAAAATCATGATCCGGTTTAGAACGAAAAAAGTCATTCGATAAATAGCCACTGGAATCAATAAAATGCATCTCAAAATTTTGTGGTGCCGCCACTTCATCCAAATCGAAGATAGGCGGGTGAAATACATCCATTTGGTCTAAGCCACGACCTTGTAATAACTCTGTCACCGCCCGCTCAAGGGCGACTTCAAAACAAGGGTGAGCGCCAAAGGACGCGAATACAGACCCATCTTTCGGGTTAATTAACGTCACACTCATAACCGGATACATGCCACCAAGGGAAGCATCAGCAACCTTTAGGTGATAACCATGATCTTCTATCACTTTTATCGATTCGGCAATAGCAGGGAAACGGTTAATTACCGTTAACGGAACCTCTGGTAAACACATCCCTTCAGCAATGATCTTACGTTTTACATAACGCTCACAAATTTCAGATAAAGCCTGTACTTTCGCTTCATAGAGCGTATTACCGGCTGACATGCCATTACTTACAAAAATATTACCAATCACATTGACCGGAATATAGGTCGTCTCTTGTGTCGACAACTGGACGTAAGGCAAAGCACAAACCCCTCGTTCACCTGAACCCGAATTCGTGTCAAACAAGGCGGCAGGGTTAAGTTGTTGCTCTGGATCAAAATAGTCCCACAAAGCATTGTTCATTAATCCTTCTGGCCGTATGCCATCTTCAACTTGAAACCAGCGCTCATTGGGGTAATGGACAAAAGAAGCCTCTGCAATACTGTCACCCAGGTAATAGTCTGCAAAGAAATAATTACAGCTTAACCGCTCAATAAACTCACCTAAGGCACTTGCCAAACACGCTTTTTTAGAACTTCCTTTGCCATTGGTAAACAAAGTGTGGCAGTGCTTATCTCGGATATGTACTGAATATACCCCCTCAACAGGGTTTAGCCATGAGACTTCTTCAATCTCAAAGCCATAGGACATGAGCTGAGATTGCATAAATGCAATACTCGACTCTAAATCACGATCTTTCCCCTTAATCAGGGTCTTTTCTATCATCGACAACGACTCATAAAATTATCGAGCATAATAGCACTCGCTATGATGCTAAAGCGGCTTAAAGCGGTCCAAACCTTCAGCAAAAGATATCGGCCCTTGATAAGTCTGTCGTATTTGCTTTTCAGTTAATGCTTCTTTGCCAATGGTCCGCTTCATTCTGTGAGAAATTATCAACTGCTTAACTTGTGCCTTTTCAGCTATCTGACCAATTTGTGAAGGTGTCATATGCAAATGTGCAGCAGCCCCTTTCGCTGTTTCAGGCACGGCATTATGCATCACTAAAATATCACTATTTAATGCCAGTTTTTCTAAAGTCTCGTACTGGTTATTCATATCACCAGAAAACGTAAGCGCACATCCAGCGACATCAACACGCCAAGCCACCGAAGCAATCGGGCCATGATGTACCGGTATCGCACTTAAAATCATATCTCGCCCAATGGGATAATACGTGACCTCTTTTAAGTCCAAACCCACACTCTTAGTTCTCAACTTAAATGCACTCTCTTTATCCGCATCCACATAGCTGGATAAATATGAAAAAGCACCCTCATTGCCAAACAAGCGAGATACAAACGCCTCCATGGACGGCATCAGCTCATTTCCTTCCGGGCCTAATAGCGTTAAATCTTTATCGCGTTGCGTAAAAAAAGAACCCTTCACGAAAGCCGGTAAGTCGGCACTATGGTCGACATGTAAATGGGTCAGCATCACCACACTGATATCTTCTAATCTAGCGCCAGACTGTCCAAAATTAACGCTAGACCCTGGGCCTAAATCAATCAATGCGCGTGCCTTATCATCAAGCCAGAGAAGATAACTCGTCGACACTCGCCCATCATCCAGCTCCGGGCCACCAGATCCCAAAACTTGTAGCGTCAGACGGCCACGCTCACAGTCACTTGCCATCGTTAATCCTGATGTCAGCAATAAAACAAGAGAACCCAACACACCCGCAAGCTTTCCAAACATAATTTTCTTATTCCACTCGATAAAAGGAAATAATTATACCCAACTTCAAAGGAAAAAGAGCTGAAACATCAATAATTTAATAGCCCCCACAGCAGATAAGCTGTAAGCTTACTAACCTTTCAAAACACCTGAGCACCAAACCCTTATGCATTTTACCGATCTCGGCTTGCCAGAGGCACTCCTCAAAGCCGTCACACAACAAGGCTACGACACACCCACACCCATTCAGGAACAGGCTATACCTGCAATCCTAAGAGGCCAAGATGTTATGGCAGCTGCACAAACGGGCACCGGTAAAACCGCAGGCTTCACCTTACCCCTTCTCGCTCGCCTATCGCAAGGTCAACAGGCCCCGGCAAATCAGGCAAGAGCCCTCGTCTTAACACCCACACGTGAATTAGCTGCCCAAGTGCATGACAGTGTCACCAACTATGGCCAGTTTTTACCCTTAAAATCAGCTGTCGTCTTTGGCGGTGTCAAAATCAACCCTCAAATGATGAAGTTACGGCGGGGTGTCGATATTCTCGTCGCCACACCTGGCCGGCTGCTCGACCTCTACAACCAAAATGCCGTGAAATTCAGCCAGCTAGAAATACTCGTCTTAGATGAAGCCGATCGCATGCTGGATATGGGCTTCATTATCGATATAAAGAAAATTCTGAAATTATTGCCAAAAAAACGTCAAAACCTGCTTTTCTCAGCGACCTTTTCTAGCGAAATTCGCGATCTTGCAAAAGGCTTAGTCAATAATCCCGTTGAAATCTCTGTTAGCCCGAGAAACACCACTGTTAAATCTGTCGAACAATGGATTTGCCCTGTTGATAAAAAACAAAAGTCACCGCTACTCTGCCACCTAATCAACGATAACCAATGGCACCAAGTCCTCGTCTTCTCTCGCACCAAACACGGCGCCAACAAATTAGTCAGACAGCTTGAAGCGACAGGCTTAAGAGCCGCTGCTATTCATGGTAATAAAAGCCAAGGCGCGCGTACAAAAGCATTAGCAAACTTTAAAGACAACACAATCCAAGTGCTGGTCGCAACAGATATTGCTGCGCGAGGCATTGATATCGATCAATTGCCTTATGTCATCAATTTCGATTTGCCGAATATTCCTGAAGACTATGTACACCGTATTGGACGTACAGGCAGGGCCAGTGCCACCGGCCACGCAATCTCTTTAGTGTGTGCTGATGAGTTCCCCTATCTATCAGATATCGAACATTTAACGGGTGAACTCATTGAACGCAGGGTGATTGAAGGTTTTGAACCTACACATGGGCTTCCCCCTTCCAGTTTAGACAAACCTCACAAACATCAAAAACGGAAACCCAAGACGGCCGACAATCGCTCAAGAAACCAAGGGAGAGACGCATCCGCCCCCAATAAACGGCCAAGTCGTCCCCGTAGACACAGAAAACCGAAAAACCCGAATACAACACATTAATTCGTTGCTAAAGCACAAAAACTAGAGGGGTGCCCATCCCTGAATACTCCACTTAGAAGCAATGATTTTAAATTTATTTAGGCAGTTTTAGCTTTACGGTGTGAACCCAAGAAACCTAATAAAGCAGGGCCAAATAAGAAAGCCACCGCAGGTATAGGCACCTCTGACACGTTTATTAACGTGAAGGAACCAATACTGTCATAGTCAGTTAAATTAAGTGCTAATAATTCCTCATCCGTTAAATCACCTGCACCAGCAAATAAAATAAAGGCATTGAACGCATCGAAACTATCAGGGGTTGTAGAACCGGCAGCACCTACCAATTCTACTGTTCCATTTTCATCAATGCCCTGATCACCCATTGGTTTATGATAAATGTACCATGAGCTTCACACCATCTAACTGCCGGTTAAAACTCTCTGCACTCGTTCCCCCAACATCCACTCCCACCATGGTCGTCTTGATTTGGTCATACCGGTTTAATTGCCTCAACACATCAACCGTCCTGTGTCGGGCAATTGTAAATAACTAGGACCTGAAAGGGCGTTCTGGGTCATACGTGTGTCGTGCCTTATGTATCGCAATCAAGCACTCCTGAACACAATCTTCTACCAAATCAAACTGTCCAAACTGAGCCTACAAATAAGCCGTTAATGCCTCTGTTAGCTCATTCAACAACTGAGCATAAGATGCTATATCACCAGAATGGCTTGCCGCAATCAACTCCGACCATCGTTGTTCATCCTTTTCCCAACGATTATCTTGTTCAGCCAATTGTTTCACCTAAACCCAGTTTTCATTGTTATTTTCACGCTTCATCATCTTCATACGATATCTAGGCCCATTTAGATACATTTCTTTTCCAAAATAAAGACGCACAACCTCCCTTTTCGCTACAACAGCGAGCAAAACATTGCATTAGCTAACAAAACACGGCACGATGACGCGCAACCAAACCGCTTTTTTAAAGTCTTAATCACCATGAGTGAACCCGCAAACCCACCGACCTTCAACACCTTCACCATCGCACTGATCTGGATTGCATTATTAGCCGGCGCCAGCTTCTTTTTCGATGATCTGTTAGAAGGCATTAATAATCCTAATCGGACCGTCACAGTAAACGTATCTGAGGGTGGCTTACCCCAAGTCGTACTCAAACAAAACCGACAAGGCCATTATGTAGCCACCGGTAAAATTAATGGCCAACCTGTTCAGTTTTTACTCGATACCGGTGCAACCAATGTTGCTATTCCAGAGCATATTGCTAAGCAACTTAAGCTAGAAAAAGGACCTGCTCATCAAACTATTACAGCCAATGGCACTAGTACCTCATACATGACCCGGCTCGACACTGCCTCACTTGGCCCTCTTACCTTAACCAATGTGCCAGCCAGTATTAGCACTGGTATGCAATTTGACGAGATTCTATTAGGTATGTCATTTCTAAGACATTTAAAAATGTCACAACAAGGCAAACAGCTGACGCTCTCAATACCTGATGCCAGTTTTTAAAGGATCATCATGACACCTCACCTTATTATTACCGGCTATGCAGCAGGCTTAGGCCAAGCCCTCGAAAAACATTTTGAGCAGCAGGGCTACCAAGTCACCGGCATCGCAAGAAACCAAGGCGACTTCCATGCTGATTTAACGGACCCCCAACAAACCCAAACCGCTATCGAAGCCGCCATCCAAGATAAAGGCCAACCGGCTGTCGTTATTCACAATGTCGCTGAACTCATTAGAGGCCCTTTCCTCGACCTTAGCATCAGTGACTTCCAACAAGCTTGGCGTAGTAGTGTCCTGACAGCCATAAATGTTAGTCAAAGCGTTTTACCGATTATGCTGACCCAAGGCAGTGGAACATTAATTCTGACCGGAGCAACCGCAAGCACACGTGGTAGCAAAGGCTTTGGCCCATTTAGTTCTGCTAAGTTCGCGTTACGAGGTCTTGCTCAATCATTAGCAAGAGAGTTCCAACCTCAAGGTATTCATATTGTTCACCCTATTCTTGATGGCATTATCTGGTCCGAATTGAGTCGAACACGTTTCCCTATCATCAAACAAGAAAATTGCTTGCAACCCGAAGATCTTGCTCAATGCTATTGGGATCTCGTTCATCAAGCCCCTTCAACCTGGACACACGAACTCGATATTAGACCACACTCCGAATTTTTTTAAGACATTATCATGACAACACACAATCTCCCTATCGCCATTATCGGCGGTGGCTTAAGCGGGCTTTACACTGCCTATTTATATCAACAACAAGGCATTAAGGCAACCGTTTACGAGGCCCGTGATCGCCTCGGTGGGCGCATCGTTTCACTTCCATCATCACAACCTTCAAACAATGTAGACACTAACGTCGAGCGCTATGACTTGGGGCCTTCTTGGTTTTGGCCAGATATGCACCCACTCATGACAAATCTAGTTGAGGAACTCGGTTTAACGGCTTTTCAGCAATACCAAACCGGCGCCCATCTTTTCGATCGTGGTCGGGGCCACCCACCACAACGCCACGAACTTGGCATGACCACCAGCCCAATCTCAATGCGCCTCGCTGGCGGCATGCTCAGCCTAATTGAAGCGCTTACTGATAAACTGCCAGCAGAATCAATTCAACTGAATCATCAACTCACCGAGATATCACAGCAAGTAGATGACACCCTTTCACTGTCTTTTTCCACTACGAATGGTGAAACGAATATCACAGCACAACAAGTTATTTTCGCTTTGCCACTTCGTCTTCTTGCTAACAATATTGAATTTTCACCAGCATTACCTAAAAATCTATTGAACCATTGCCATAACACCATGACTTGGATGGCTGCACATGCCAAATTCGTGGCTGTTTATGAAACCCCTTTCTGGCGCCAACAAGGCCTATCTGGTTCTGCGAGCAGCCAAACAGGGCCTTTAGTAGAGGTGCACGATGCTTCAGCGATAGAGGGCAAAGCCGCATTATTTGGTTTCGTTGGCGTGAATGCATCAGCGAGAAAAACAGCTGGTCGAGATTTACTCATCGAAGTGACGCTTAAACAACTCTCTGAGCTATTCGGGCCAGAAGCAGCAAACCCTGTCGACGCCTTTTTAGTCGATTGGTCGCAAGAACCTCTAACTGCGACTGAGCAAGATCAAATCGGTGCAAATAATCATCCCATGTACGGCTTGCCTTTATCAAACAATACATTATGGGACAATAAGCTCATCATTGCCGGAACAGAATCGACCTCAAATGCCGGTGGGTATTTAGAAGGCGCTTTAGCTTCTGCCATCCATGCCATAAAACAAATAACCAGTTAAAGTATTGTTAGAGCCATAAATAAGAAATGACTTTATCTATTTATCAGTAAATGAAATACCTACTCCTCCCATCAAACCTAATACCGATACACCTACAACCAAATTAGGTACGATAGCAATCAAAGCCAATATCAAAGTACGAAAAAATAAGGTAAACATTAAAAGTATCGCCAAAAAACCACACCCAACGTCAAGATCTGCGCAAGCTTAAAATCTTGAACATACCAAGCTGAAATAGCCGTCAATAAAAAGATAAAAAATAGGCTTCGGGGCGGTTTTGCCAGCAAATATTTTTCATGAAATTGTGCCAGCGACATTTTCATTAATAGCTCCGCCTCTTTAAATTAATTGCCTCTATAACTTCGAGGCCCTAACAGCCAATTTATGCTGCATTGATTTTAATGTTACCTGATCTTCTGCTAGCCCCTTTATTACTTTGTCATGAACAAGTAAACGATAAATATATTCGACTTTTCCTTTGCCGAATCGGTCGCCTCGAACTCGACAACACCTCGTTCTTCACCATATTTAACGCCAGCTAAAGTAGCTTTTTTAGCCATTCCTTTTCATTCTTTAATTTTTTCATCGAAAACCTCTGAAACCATCCACAAAGCTCACGATATTAGAGTCCTTATTTACTCATCTTCGTAATAGAACCCCAAACGCTCCACTTCATTCTTCGAGCCTAGAATAACCGGCACCCGTTGATGCACGTCATTCGGCTTAATCTCCATAATGCGCTCACGACCTGTTGAACTCAATCCGCCCGCCTGTTCGACAATAAAGCTCATTGGGCTCGCCTCATAAAGCAGCCTTAATTTACCGCCTTTAGTGCCTGATTTAGTATCCAAGGGATATAAGAAAATACCGCCACGTATCAGTACCCGATAAACTTCGGCCACCATCGATGCTACCCAACGCATATTAAAATTTTTCTCTCTACCACCATCAACACCACTCATACACTCATCAATATAGCGTTGTACAGGTGGCTCCCAAAAGCGTTGATTCGACATATTAATCGCAAACTCAGCCGTTTCTTCCGGAATCGTCATTTTAGGATGCGTCAGGATAAATTCACCGACATCACGATCTAAGGTAAAACCATTCACGCCATTACCCGTCGTTATAATCATCATCGTCGTCGGACCATAGACACAAAAACCAGCACACACTTGCTCAGTACCTGGCTGCATGAAGTCTTCAACCGTTGGCTCTGTCACATCTGGCGGACAACGTAAAATAGAAAAGATCGTTCCAACTGAAATATTCACATCAATATTTGAAGATCCATCTAAAGGATCAAAAGCAATCAAATACCGGCCTTTTGGTAAACCATCCGGAATTTGCACCAACTCCTCGATCTCTTCTGATGCCATTGCCGACAAATGACCGGTCCAATTCAAATGATCCACCATCACATCATGGGTAATTATATCGAGCTTCTTTTGCACTTCACCCTGAACATTTTCGGTCTCGGCAGCACCACCAATGCCAATGATGCCGCTGCGGTTAACCAGATGAGAAATTTTCTTACAGGCACTAGCAATATCGGTCATTAAGCCCGTAAAAGACCCCGTTGAAGCCGGGTGATTGCGTTGTTCTTCAACCATAAATTGAATAATAGACTTACCAATATCAGACATCATTCAAACCTTACTTTAAATTAGTTAACATCCATAATACGTTATTTTTAACTATCACTTATAAGCTTATCCGATTCTTACTTTCTTTGATTAGTCACATCAATAGTTAATCTCTTTGTTAGCTCTACACTATAAAAGCAACCCACTTTCTATCGGGTAATACCTTGAAGCTGCATTGATAAGGCTGGCTGCTGTTAACTTTTCCACACCATACACTTCGACTTCAGCTTCATAATCAGCACACAGCTTGTTCACCAAAATATCGAAATCGCCATCGCCAGATGCCAATACGATAATGTCCGAGTCACGTGCACACTCCATCATGTCGACCGCAATACCAACGTCCCAATCCCCTTTACTAGAGCCATCAGCACGTTGAATATACGGTTTTAACTTCACTTCAAAACCAATCGCCCTGAGTATATTTTGGAATTGCTTCTGCTTTTCATCACCGCGATCAACCGCATAAGCAAAGGCATTGACCACGACTCTATCTTCCGTCGCTTTCGCCCAGAATTTATTGTAATCAAAACTTCGCTTATAAACGCTTCTTGACGTGTAATAAATGTTTTGTACATCGACAAATAAGCTGACTTTTTTCACTTAACTCTCTTAATCCTATTTAAATGAATTCGGACGAACCCGAAACCAACTAATTAATACTAACAAGCCAAATGCGGTGTAACACAAAATAAACAGCCAGCTCGGTGCGTTATAAGAAATGAGCTGTTCCACCCAATGCGCAATAAATGAACCGGCATAGGTCTCACCATCAGGTTGTTAGCGGGCACACTGTCCCTATCTATGACTGAAAAGCCACAACAGCAATCGTAATAAGGTGAATCAGTCGAAACCACGGGCTACGCACCCAAGACCAAGATAACAATTGACCTATTATCGTAAAGACCAACCAAAGATAACAAGTAGAATGACCAATACATGTAAGACCAACATAGCGTCGGCTGCTAGTAAAAAGGTAAATTCAGCGTTCATATCTCTATATCGACAACACGCAATGCCTCACTATTCATTAGTAACACATAAGCCTTTGCCAAAAGGGTCAGCACAATAAGCAACCGACCCCCAGTCGCCACTTTCGCCGACTTCATGTGGCCCGCCTAATTCGAGTATTTTCTTAACTGCTTCATCAACATTCTCAGTCAAAAAACCCAAATGAACAAGCGTTCAATGTCGATCATAGTTACGGGGTGTTACGCTTGTCTTGAAAGGGTTTTTTCCTGCTGCTTTTTCCTGTAAATAGAGTTCGCAATTCTCTGTCGATAACACCACCATATCAGCGCCTTGATCTCTAAGCTTTATACATCCCAATGCTCCGATATAAAAAGTCTCAGCTTGTTTTAAGTCTGCAACATCAATACTGATATAAACTTATATCACGATATCTCATTTTCAAACTATAAAAGGGCGCCAGCCCCTAAATTCCCTGTAAAAATTGGGGCAGTTTTTTCTTAGATAACGCGATTAATTCTGACTGCATATACTCATAATCATCTGGAATACTCAAACAAACCAATTTTTGGCTTTTTAAGCTCGCCTTAAATCTCTTTTGGAGCTTTCTTTTCCGGGCTTGTTCCATGACAAAAATTATCTCCGCCCATTCTATATCTTCAGCTCCTAAAGGAGCCTCCGCATCATTGTTCAAGCCAGCAGACCTGACAACTAAATCAGGATCATTACTAAATATCGCTTCCGCAGTTGGGGAGCGAAGTTTATTTTGATTACGAACAAATAGTAATTTCTTCATGGCCTTTGATCACACAATACTTCACAACAGAGAAACAGGAAAGGGGCTCTGACCCCTTAGTACGCTGATTAATGCCTATTAATCCAAAAAGAATAAGTGCGTTCCTACCTCTTTGTTTGCCTTTATCTAATTATATACTCACAAATTCAGGTTATTAGGCACTAATACAAAACACATAAGCCCCAATAAATTTGGAAACAGCTAGAAGAATAAGGCCTAAGACTAAACTCCAGTTCCTAATCTTAGAAGCAATATTATTATAGTTTTGTATTGTTTTAACTCTTTTATCCAACTTTGGAAGATGCTCTCCGGTTAATTCTGCCTCGTATGCCGGTTCACCTGAGTTAAACCGCTCTCCTGTATGAGAATTTACCTTTTCACCAGGTTGAGAGAGTGCCATTATGATAGCACCCCCTTCTCACCAAGATGCAATATATCGAAGTTAATATGCTGGAGCTGAATGCTAAAACCTAAACTTTTAAAACCTGCAATTAATGACACTGCTGGAATCAACAGCGCCGAAAGCTCTATAGTATTTTGAGGCAAATAAGGAGGCTGAGGTGTTTATCTTTCCCCAATCTAAGCAAAAAGCGCTGCCGTCATTCCAAGCATAAAGTAATCAAATTTTTGCTCAGCACTTTTGAGCCCTCTAAATACCTCCATACTTTGTTCTGACATACTTATCCTTTATATCTTTACAAGATATAACTATCCATAACACACTTAACAAAAGCTAAATCTTAACCAACACCTCACCCATGCCAATCCCACCAATATCTCCAGCATAGCGCTGCACACGGGAGAAAGGTTCTAATTGAGCAAACTGGCTATCGAGCTTTTTAAATGACGCAAACATCAGCGGTAAAAACGCTAGGGTGTGCGAACCACAGTCATTGAAATTAGCTGTGATACCGCGTGATGGCATCTGAGTCAGTAAAATCGTACCGCGTTTCATGCCATAACCAAGATGAGCACCAACATCAGCTAATACTGAAATCGTGCCGGACACCATCCGTGAACCACAGTAATCACCCGCATTACCCTCGATTAGGATAAAACCACGGCGCATATGATCACCTGTTCTATCACCACTATCGCCAGCGATAATGACTGTTCCACCGGTCATGCCGTTCTTATAGCCTGGTCTCGCACCGCCGATAAAGTCGCCGCCATTACCATCGACGTTAATCAGGCCGCCAGCCATTTCACAAGCGGTGTAGATACCACTATCGCCATTAATGGTTAACTCACCACCTTCCATAAAAATACCGGCATAAGCACCAATATCACCATCTGTCGTGATAGACCCTGATTGCATATTCCGACCAACAAAGTCGAGGTTGGCGTGGCTATTATTAATCTGAATCTGGCCACTATCCCCATCAGTGATATCAAACAAAGCATCAACGCGTTGCATCATATTACCCACTGATAGCTCAATCGCTGCAATATCGGCTAATGATTGTTCTGCCAAAGCATCAGGCGTCAAAGGAGAGCAATCTATCCGTTGCATTGGAACGGCTTTTAAAGTCAGTGTAAGTGCACTCATGCCATGATCTCCTGTAGATGGAAATGGAATGGACCTAATTTGCCACCGTAGTTACCTGCACTAACGCGTCGGATGCCTTTTTCAAAACCCAAGTCACACACCGCTTGAATACCAACTTTCATCGCTTCATCAATATCTTCTTTGGTCAGACCATCAATCACGATCTCCATCACCGATTCCACTTCAGGTGATAAATCGCTTTTGGTTTGACCTTTTAGAGTCGGACAAAACGCATCGTTGGTTGACGCATTTAACGCTTTATATTTTGAGCCGACTTTAGAGCCTGACCTTACAACACCACCTGGGAAAGGCATAATCACATTCGGAATTTGCCTCATCGCTTCTATCGCAGCTTCACAGGCAGTTAAAGCTTGGCCTTGTGATTCTGCCAACACGAGGAAGTTACCACCACCAACAGATTCAACCACACCGGTTTTTTCTTCGGTTAAAAATTCACCGTCCATCACCGGAATACGCCAGTAACGCTTGCCATCAATCACTTTAGAGATTTGGAAACCATCACCAAAGAAACGTAAATTTTGGCCCAAGGCCATTTGTTTTTCACTTTCTATCCCAGCAAACAAGGCAGAAGTCGGTGAGGTTAAGACACATTGGCCTGCACGGGTTTCGACTTGTTTCGCCAAGCCTTTTCCACCCATCGCAAAAATCAATATCGAGACACCATGTCGGCCATCAGGTGTTTCACTCGGATCCAACTCTCGTTCAATACCCGCTTCACAACCACAGGCAATGACTGACGTGGCAAAACCGCTGAAGGCTTGGGCTGAAATCATCGCCCATTTAGCATTATGCGCTGTAATAATCAGCCGCGTTCCTTTCATCGGAAAGGCTTCAGCAAAGGTTTCATCAATCACAACACCATTGATAATCATATCGGGCCTCCTGCATGTAAAGGCTGCACTGTCAAACTGCCTCGGCCATCATCGATAATCTCATCATCACTGATTTTGTGATTACCCATTTTCATCGTATGAAAACGATCAAAGTATGGTTTTAGTTCTTTCTCAATACTTTCGTCATAATCTGGTTTAACCACATGCGTTGTCCCCCAACTAACATGAATCAAATTGCCATCTTTAACAACCATTTGACCATCTTTAAACACATAATCTGGTTTACTAAACATCTTCTCTTTATCTTCATGTTCGGTGTACACCGTAATATCTGCCGCCGCACCTTTCGACAAACGACCCCGATCAGATAAACCCACCAGTTTAGCCGCACCGGCACGGGTCATAATCGCAATCTCATACAATGAATATTCTCGCTCAAGCGATGCTAAATGACTCGCTGCCTGAGCCTCTGGGTGTAGTCTAGACATGATGTCATTACGGAATGTTTTATCCATCAATAATCTGATCAAGTGAGGATAAGACGTAAACGGCGCCCCATTTGGGTGATCCGTGGTCAAGAAAATACGCCAAGGATCATCCACGAGCAGAAAGGTTTCTAAACCAATCATCCACTGCAAGGCATTCACATAACTTTGGTCTTTGTATTTGAATGGCACCACACCACAACCCGCTTCACACTCAATATCCATACTGACCCATTTATTGGGATGCGCATGGCTATGGCCGGCATGTTGACGCATATTATCACCTGATGCTGTCACCGTTTGACCAAACAAAATTTGGCCGACATCAACCGTAATATTTTTATTGGCATTAATCGCTTCAGCAATTTCAGCTGCACCTGAAGAGAATTTGAAATCGCCCTCTATGCCATAACTGTGGAATTGAATATGGGTCATATGCATCGGTAACCCTTCAATGCCCGTGATGGTGTCTAAGGTCGTGCCCATATTTCCTGGAACCCCTAAATTACAGCCATGGACATGCAAAGGGTGTGGCACGCCCAGTTCATTCACAGCACGGGCAAGGCGGTGCAAAATATCACGCGGGGTGATGCCGTAGTAGGCGTTTTCTTCATCTAAATCTAATTTACGTTGATTAAACTTAAAGGCATTAATCCCACCCGGGTTAACCACCTTAACCCCGACCGCCTGGCTATGGGTAATCGTCCACGCAACATAGTTATTAATCGCTTCTTGATCTTTATTCGCCGCCATCATACGAAGTAAGAAATCATCACTGCCCAACATGACATAGCCGCCTTTATCAATAATGGGCGTGTCATGCATTTCCATATGGGCTTGTCTGGCATTAACAGGCAAAATTGCCGGTTCAAACCCTGCTGTGTAGCCCATCTCGGCATAACGGTATCCAGCAGAAAGTGTACTCGGAGCAGCATGGCCACAACCAGAGCGCATTAACTCCGTTCGCGCGATGACATCGGCTGCATGATCTTCGGGCAGCATCGTCCGGGCTATATTGACCTTACCGCCTCCGATATGAGTATGCATATCGATTGCACCTGCCATCACTATCTTGCCCCTGAGGTTAATTTCCTCATCTATTTTGGCATCACTAGGAGGATCAATAATCCGGCCATCTTGGATATAAAGGTCACCGACTTTGTCATTGATACCCTGTGAAGGATCAATAATTCGGCCACCTGTTAATTTCGTTAACATGTTTGCGATCCCTCTATAAGGCTTGCTCAATAGCACTGAGCACATCAAAGGTGCTTGGCAAACCACTGTCACGTAATTTTCGTAGTGGCACTGCCACAGAACTATCGCCACGGAAGCTTCGACCAGCATGATCAATACCTGGCACACCGACAGGAATAAAGACCGCCGGCTCCTGATCAAAAGTCATCCCAGAACGGCCAATCACCACGGTTGGGGCACCAGTTTCAGGTGGCGTCCGATCGACATTAAAACTCGATACCCAGACCAGGCTATCTGCTTCGCCATTGGCCAGCATGCTTTTACTATCGAACAGATAGGGATCGTAATCTGGGTAACCGCGATTAAAACTGGTCCTCATCGGATAACCTGATTGCCATGAAGACACGTTATACACTGAAGTACTGCCTTCTTTACCGCCCAATGGTAAACCGCTAGATCGTGTCGTTTCATTCAGATCTTTAATCATTTCATTCAGCATTTGTATGCTGACTTCGGCATGATCAAATTGCATTGAACCAGAAGCCCAAGCCACTACTGAATAAGCAGCTTGTTTCAGTTTTTCAGCCAAGTCTGTCAAGTCAACTAGCGTTAAACCACCGACTTGTTCAGCTTGAATCACTTTGCCATTCACTAAAGCCCGCAATACTGATAACACCTCTGGTAAATCATTATCATCGCAAGCTAATACTTGTGCTTTTTGTCCATTAGGCGACGTTGAAGTATCACCAGATGGTGCCTTGCCGAGGTAAATGACATCACGTGAAGATGTATCCTGATCAAATAGCGATACTTCGTTCCAGACCATCCGCTCATAAAAACGGGGATAATCTGCTTCAATATCACTGCCAACAACCAGCAATAAATCAACCCGATTTCTGACTTCAGTTAATGTCGTGGTCATCCAACCGGTATCCTGTAACACCAGCAAATTACGGAAGGCTGAATCAGAATCCATACTATCTACAGTTGCACCCGTTTTATCTGCCAACGCCATGGCAGCACGAATGCCATTGATATCGGAAGCCATGCCGCCAATAACGGGTTGCTGGCTGGCATTCACAATATCAGCTGCTTTAGCAATGGCTTCTTCTAACGAGACCTCTTGGCCATCAATACGAGGCTCTGTATCTGTAATTTGGGTTTCAAATCCCTTTTTGGTGATCGCATCGCCGTTTTCTATCACTGAAACGGTCTGACCTGACACTTCGATTGTTAAATCATCAGAAGCAATGCCACAAAACGGACTAGCTACTTCATGAAAAACACAAATATCATTGCTTTCAGCCATCTTTTGCCTCAACCCCCAATGTGGAGATAAAATGAATCCTCAATCCTTAAGCATACCGCAATATGGCTGCCTTAACTACGTCTTGTACGCAGTAAAAATGAATCAAATTTATTTTTCTTAAGTCGCTGCTGAATACTATCTGCTTTATCACGACCAACAATTGGACCAATCAATACTCGGTGCCAGGTTTCACTGTTATCAATCGTCACTGTTTGGACCTTAGATTCAATACCCAGCAAAGCGACTCTTGCTTTGAAACCATCAGCATCAGCTGCATTTTTGAACGAGCCCACTTGAATTAAATAACTGATGCTTTCGTTCTTTTTAATCGCTGCTGTTTTCTTTTGCTCTTTTGATGCTACTGGCTTTTTCACTGGGACTTTTGGCTTGTCTACTTTGACTTCCATTTCCGGCAAAATGTCATAAAAATCAAAGGTCGGCTCAATGGTATCAGACACTGATTTTTCAGCGACTTTTTCTCGCGGTTCTGCCATATTATCAACAGGCACATTATCTTTGTGATGCAATAAAAACATCATAAAAGCCCCAACAGCAAAACTGATCAACATCGCTGCAATGGGTAGCCCTTTCTTCTCTGGCTGTTTACGCCTATTTCTGCGTTTTGTCGCCATTTACATTGTCCCCGGTGCAGACACACCTAACACGCCTAAACCATTTGAAATCACTTGTTTGACAGCCGTAATCAACGTCAAACGCGCTTGGCTCAATTCATGATCATCAACAATAAATTGGTGGGCATTGTAGTAAGTATGGAAATCACGAGCGAGATCCATTAAGTAATGCGCTAATAGATGCGGCGTATAGTTAACTGCTGCTGAATTTATTACTTCTGGGTAACGCGATAGCATCGACATGATGGCTTGTTCATGTTCTTCCGTTAATCGTGACAATGCTTGCTCACCTTCTGCTTTATCCCAAGCCAAACCGCGCTCTGACAACTCCCTAAACACACTGCACACACGGGCATGAGCATATTGCACATAATAAACCGGATTATCGTTGCTTTGAGATTTAGCCAATTCCAGATCAAAATCCATATGCTGATCGGCACTACGCAACACATAGAAAAAACGCGCTGCGTCTTTACCCACTTCTTCTCTTAACTCACGTAATGTCACAAACTGACCACTACGAGTGGACATAGCCACTTTTTCACTGCCACGATAAAGCACTGCAAACTGCACTAATAATACTTTCAAGCGTTCAACATCTTCACCCGCTGCAGCTAAAGATGCTTTAACACGTGGGATATAACCATGGTGATCTGAACCCCAAATATCAATGACGGTATCAAAACCGCGTTGGTATTTATTCAAGTGATAGGCTATATCTGATGCAAAATAGGTTGTTTGGCCATTATTTCGCACCACTACACGATCTTTTTCATCACCGAATTGCGTTGACCTAAACCACCAAGCACCACCTTGTTCGTAAAGCATGTCAACCGCTTTCAACTGAGTAATGACTTTATCCACCACACCCATTTCCATCAATGAACGTTCCGAAAACCATTCCTCATAATCAGTCCCAAAGTCAGATAAGTCTTGGCGAATCTCAGACAAAATAGATTGAAGACCAGCGTCAAATACTTGTCGATAAGCCTCATCACCTAATAAATCTTGTGCTTTAGCAATCAAATCATCGATATGTTGTTCTTTATCGCCACCAGCGGGTTCATCTGCCGCCACACTTTCAAAAACGTCAGCAACAGCTTTGACGAAAGTATCGCCCTGTTCTGTTTTTATATCATTGGCAATAGTTAGAACATAATCGCCCTTGTAACCATTACTTGGGAATACTAATTTTTCGCCACAAGCTTCAAGATAACGTAACCAAACACTGGTCGCTAAAATATCCATTTGGCGGCCGGCATCATTAACGTAATATTCACGATGAACCTTAAAGCCCGCAGTAGACAACAAATTACTAACAGCAGAACCATAAGCCGCGCCACGACCATGACCAACGTGGAGTGGCCCTGTTGGATTAGCTGATACGAACTCAACTTGAACAGATTTACCTGCCCCTAATTGACTTTGGCCAAATTGCTCACCTGCTTGTAAAACCGTTTTTACAATTTCTTGTGCTGCATCGGCAGATAAAGTGAAATTAATGAAACCAGGGCCAGCAATATCAACCTGCGTAATAAACTTTGTTTCTGGTAACTCTTCAATCAACAATGTGGCTATTTGTCTCGGATTCATCTTAGCCTGACGGGCCAACATCATCGCGATATTACAAGCAAAATCACCGTGAGATTTATCCTTTGTGCGATCGATTTGTATCTCTGGTAATACAAGCTCAGGCAAACTTTTTTGGCTAATAAGCTGCGTCAATGCGGTTTTGATAATCTGTCTAAGCTGTTCTTTCAACGGGTAAAGCCTTCAATAGGGAAATGTTATCGCGTCATTTTAACTGATCCACTTGTGGAACACATCATTGATTAACAGCATATATTCATATGCTTTAGCCACCCGAAAGAAATAATGTCCGTTAGCCTGCGCATTCGCATGGACGATGGCAGCAAACAATACTTCCCTGCTTACCGTTGCAGATATACAATACTCACGCCCCAGCCAGAGGCGGCATTCGCTTTCACCCAAACGTGAATAGAGATAAACGTACAAGCGCTCGCATTATGGATGACGGTTAAATGTGCTGTCGTAAACCTTCCTTTTGGCGGCGGGAAAGGCGGTATTAATGTTGACCTAAAACAACTTTCCGCAATGAAATTGGAACGACGCTCCCGAGCTTATATGCGATCTATGATTAACTTTGTTGGCCCACACCGAGATATACCAGTACGAGACGTCGACACCAATGCTTTAATTATGACATGGATGTTAGATGAATATGAATCAATAAAACGCGAACATAGCCCTGATGTAATTACTGGAAAACCAATTGAGTTTGGCTAGGGATGATGCGACCGGACGTGGCGCTTACCTTTGCACATTAGAACTGGTTAGAGAAATGGGCTGGTCACCTAATGAGCTAACTGTCGTCATACAAGGGTGTGGTAATGGTGTCTACCATATTGTCAAATCACTTGAAAAAGTGGGCCGTAAAATTGTCGCTATTAGCGATTCGAAAGGTGGGTTCTATTCAACAACCGGGTTCCATATCGACAGCCTATGGTAAGAAAAACAAAGATCTCGCCAAATACGTGCCGTTTATTGTAATGGGTCTATTTGTGAGATCATTAACCACACATCCATTACCAATGCCAAATTACTTGAACTCGATGTTGATATTTTAATCCCGGCCACCCTCGAAGGGTCATTACCAAAGACGACGTCAGTAACATTAAAGCCAAAGCCATTGTCGAAATAGCCAATCGTCTTTTTTTATTTGAAACTGATGAAGTTCTCTTTAAGAAGAATATTGAAGTGATACCCGATATCCTTGCCGATGCAGGTGGTGTCACCCTTAGTTATTTCGAATGGGTTCAAAACCGCAGTGGTCAACAATGGCCCTTAGAAGACATTCACCAAAAACACAAAGATAAAATGGTAAGTGCTTTTTCTCAGACGTGGGAACTTGCAGAAGAGAATAACTATAGTCTGCGTGAAGCAACATAAATTAGTGGGTTAAACAGCATTAGTGATGCGACAAGTCAACTTGGCACACATCAGGGTTTTAGGCAAAAATGATTACATTAAATCCATCGGATCAATATCAATTGACCACTTCACTTTTCGGCTGCTTTTCAAAGCTGAAATAGCGGGTAAGGTATGGTCTAGTAACTGATGTAAGACTTTACGTTGTTGTGTTGTTAATAATAATTGAGCACGGAAATATCCCGCCCGTTTTTCCATCATCGCAGGTACCGGGCCTAATACCAAAACACCCTGTTGATTGGCCTGATTGAGTAACACTGCCACTTCTGTTAAAAAAGCCAGTGATAACGATTGTTCTTTGGCTCTTGCACGAATAACACATAAAGAACCGATAGGCGGCATAGCACTCATTTCTCGTTCTGTCAGTAAATCTTGTGCAATAGCATGGTAATTATGACTCAGTAGTTTTTTCCAGAAAGGGTGCTCTATTTGACTTGTCTGAATGAAAACACGCCCAGCTTTTTCCCCTCTTCCTGCACGTCCAGTGACTTGAATAATGAGTTGTGCCAAATTTTCTATTGCACGAAAGTCTGCGCTGAACAAACCATGATCCGCATCTAATACCCCAACCAAAGTGACATCATGAAAATCATGTCCTTTTGCCAACATTTGGGTGCCCACTAATATTTTCGCACCCCCTTGTTGAATCTCATTGACCAGTACAGAAAAGGCCCCCAGCTGTTGAATACTATCTCGATCAACACGTAAAACTGGCACAGAAGGAAATAACATTTGAAGACTATGCTCAATCTGTTCTGTTCCTGCGCCATAATGGCCTAAATCACTGGATTCACAATCAGGGCAAGTATGAATCAGAGGTTGATTAAAACCACAGTGATGACAACGTAGTTGATAACGTCCCTGATGCACAATCATTTTGGCATCACAATTAGGACAGACTGCTTGCCAATCACAATCATGACACATAAGAACGGGGGCATAACCCCGTTTATTAATGAATAATAGAACTTGGTTATCTTTCGCTAATTCAGCCTCTATAGCTTTATAAAGGATTGAAGATAAGCCATTGCTAGCATGAGGACCTTCACTATCAATTAACTTAACCTGTGGCAATACAGCCCCTGTTGCACGCTTTGTCATCGATAACAAACGATACCGTTGTGCTTGTGCATGGTAAAACGATTCTAGCGAAGGTGTCGCACTACCTAAAACAATGGGGATATTAGCCTGCTTTGCTCTTATTAATGCAACATTACGAGCATGGTAACGTAGACTATCTTGTTGCTTGTAAGAACTATCATGCTCCTCATCAATGATAATAAGTCCTAAATCTGCCAGAGGCGTAAACACAGCAGAACGGGTACCTATCACAATATCGGCATAACCTTTATTGGCTAATAACCAAGCTTGGTGGCGATCGGTTTCATTCATCGAAGAGTTAATAACGACGATCTTTGCCGACAAATGTGATTTAAAACGGGCAACAATTTGATAGGTTAATCCAATCTCTGGAATCAAAACCAACACTTGCCGTTTTTTTGCAAGCATTTTTTCCGCTAATTGAATATAAACCTCTGTTTTACCACTTCCTGTAATACCTTGAATTAAACTAACATCAAATGAATCACTATTATCACATATAGTTTTTACAGTATGTGACTGCTCACTATTAAGTTTTTTAAAGGGATCCGGGAGCTGGTTAATCAAAGGTCCTTTAACCGATTCTGAAGTAGTGATCACCCCCAACTCAGCTAAACGGTTAAGCGTACTAAGACAAGAACCTAATTGTTCATAAATCTGCGTTTGAAGTAAGGTTTTATTGACTGATTGTAATAGTAAATCAACAATCGCTTGTTGTTTTTCCCCTAAAAATTTATCCGGTAAATCATTTTTTGACAGAGACCATGAGGACACAGTTTTTAGTTTATTGTCACCACCTAATCGTATTTTTTTGGGTAAAGCAACTTGATAGCAATCACCAATAGGGTGGTGATAATAATCACTGGTCCATTGAATTAATTGAGCGAGTTCATGTGTAATGACGGGTTCTTGTTCAAAACAGTGCGTTATTGCTTTTACCTTTTGAGTTGTTGTTTCCTTAATTGCGATAACAAAGCCTATAACTTCACGGGATCCAAAAGGTATTTTCACCCGATAGCCAACTTGAATATCAGCAAAATCCGATTCAATTAAATAATCGAATGTTTGTCTTAAAGGGCAGGCAATAGCAATTTCAGCAATACGCGGCATAGATTAATAATAAATAGTATTTATTTAAAAGATGTTTGTTATTGATGATTAATGCCTGTGGATAAGGGGATAAACTTAATTAATGATGCAGTTTCAGTGATTTAAATAGTATCATCTTGTGGATAATGATCCCTTAAATTGTCTGACTAATTGTGTATAAGTTACCTAGTTATCCACAGGAAAAGTTATCAACAGTTTGTTCGTTTCTTTATCAGTCTATTTATACAGATCTTATCCTTCATACATCTGGTGGTATTCTATGCGCATCAAGAACGGGACAAATTGATGAAATTATCACTTATTGTAGCAACAGACGAAGCAGGATTAATTGGTAAAAATAATGATTTACCTTGGCGATTATCTGCAGATTTACAATATTTTAGACATACTACCATTGGTAAGCCAATTATTATGGGGCGAAAAACACATGAATCAATTGGGCGCCCTTTGCCAGGCAGAGATAATATAATTATTACCTCTGATACGCAGTATCAAGTAGAGGGGTGTATTGTCACATATTCAATAGCAGAGGCTTTACAAGCTTGCCAGGATGCAGAAGAGGCAATGATTATGGGCGGATCATCGTTGTATGAGCAATGCTTACCCATGGTCGATATCATTTATCTGACACAAGTACATGCCACTTTAGCCGGAGACACTTGGTTTCCTGAATGGAATAAAGATGAATGGCGATGTGTATCAGAAGAGAAACACCCGGCTGATGATAACAATGAATATCCTTATAGCTTCATGGTTTATCAGCGAAAATAACCGCTAAGCCCTAGGCAGTATTATCGCAATAGCAGCCTGTGTATGTTCTGCAGCTTCATGGCCTAAATCAGTTAAATATCCCCCATCTTCCTGCGTAATTAAGCCTTTATCAAATAAACGTTTTGCTGCATCACGTAATGCTTCTCGAGCATCACGGTGGATCTTAATGCCTTCATAGGTCGTATCTAAGTTGTAACGTAACAAAACTTCGATTTCATCGATAATCTTTTGCTTAATGGCCATGCAGGACTCCGTAACGGGTAAACAAGATAAATTGTATCTTACAGTAAATATTGTCTATTTTTCACAACATTTTATTGTTCTAAAAATGCTAAGACAGTCACAAATAGTGTCAATGAAACTACGTCACAATGCGTTGTGGTGTCATGCCATTCATTAAATAGAGGAGCGTAAAATGGAAATTCCAGGAATATCGCCGTTCAGTAATCAATCAACATTAACGAACCCATTGGCCCAAGGTGAATCTTTGGTCCTACTATTGATATCACTATCTAAACAGGAATAGAGAAATGGCCGGTCCAAAGATTTCAGATGACCCGTTATACCGTCTACTACGGATAGGCAAGATAGATGAGTTTAACCAACGCATTGCTGCAGGAGAAACGGTAGATCTGAAGGGCTGTGATTTTAGACATATTAATTTACAACAGCTCAATGCGGACGGTTTGGACTTCTCTGACAGTTACTTTCGACAATCAGATTTAAGAGGCGTCGATTTTTCTAAATGCATCAATTTCGAAGGGGCGAGTATTCACGCCGCGAAAATTTCTGGTGCTCGTTTTCCAAGAGAAATTAGAGCAGATGAAACTTTATTATCATTAGAATACGGTACGCGACTGCGTTATACTTAGCGTTCTGCTTCTGTTACACCCTTGTCTTCGCTCTCTGAGTCTGCTTTTTTAGGTAACCAACGAGAACAAAACAAGCCCAATTCAAATAATAACCAGACAGGTACAGCCAACAATGTCTGAGAAATCACATCGGGTGGTGTTAATAACATCCCAATTACAAAAGCCCCGACAATAATATAAGGCCGTTTATCACTCAAGCTTTCTACAGTAGAAATTCCAGCCCAAATTAGTAACAGTGTTGCAATAGGCACTTCAAAAGCAAAACCAAAGGCAAAAAACAGCTTTAAGACAAAGTCTAAATAACTGCTGATATCAGTCATGACGGCAACACCTTCAGGCGCTGCTTGTGTTAAAAAGCCGAAGACTAATGGGAATACAACAAAGTAGGCGAAGAGAATGCCTAAAAAAAACAAAGTTGTACTGGCAAATAATAAGGGAAAGATAATACGTTTTTCATTGTCATACAATCCAGGCGCCACAAATCCCCATAATTGGAATAATAGAACCGGAATGGCCAACATGATCGCAGTACATAATGTTAATTTAAAAGGTGTTAAAAAGGGTGAAGCGACTTCTGTCGCAATCATGGTGCTGCTCTCAGGTAAATGGCTCAGTAAGGGCTCAGCAAGGAAATGATAAAGATCATTAGAGAATGGCAATAAGACAACAGCAATTACCAAAACTGCCAGAATGCCGCGTAGTAGCCTGTCTCGTAACTCAATAAGGTGAGAAACCAGCTGTTGCTGATTTTCAGTTGCCATAATTATCTTTATCTGTCGGCTTATCTTCGGCCGTGATATCTAATGCTTCTGCAGGATCATCATTGATTGCGACAATGGCGTCATCAACAGGTTCTGCTTCAACATAGCTGGGTTTCTTCTCAGCATCCTCAGGGAAAAGATAACGTTCAGCAGCGTCAGTTGGATCAGAAATTTGTTCTGAAATGGAGTTTCGTAATTCTTCAGCATTTAGCTCGCGAGAAATTTCATTACGAACGGATTGAATCGACGCACTGGCTTTACCGATCCACAGACCAGTTACTCTAATGAGTCGGGGCATTCGCTCAGGACCAACTACGATCAAAGCAACGACAGCAATCATTAATATTTCCCAAAAGCCAATATCAAACATAATAGTCTGCGAGAGAAAGTGAAATCAAAATGTGGTAGCTAAAATAGCTAACAAGCAGATTGATTTGGTTTAGCTCGACTGCTTATCTTTTTCTGTTTGTTGTACTGATGCGTCTTCACCGCTGGTATGCTCTAGTGTAGAGTCACCTTTATTGTTAACTTCATCTTCACCTTCACGGACAGACTGTTTGAAGCTCTTAATGGCACTGCCTAAATCACCACCCATAGAGCGAAGCTTTTTAGTGCCAAATAATAAAATAACAATGGCCAAGACAATCAGTAATTGCCAAATACTAATACCGCCAAATCCCATGATGTTCTCCTAATTAAAACCAGGAAGGCCTTCGCCACCCAGTAAATGTACGTGTAAATGCCCTACTTCTTGCCCACCGCCAGGCCCGCTATTGATAATCGCCCTAAATCCATCAGGTAAACCCTGAGCGCGTGCTAAGTGGGGTAATTGCACCATTATATGCCCTATCAACATTTGATGCTCGCTCGTTATCTCTTCCAAACAAGTCAGATGTATTTTAGGAATCGCTAATAAATGAACAGCTGCACGAGGATTAATATCCTTAAAAACTAAGATTTGTTCATCTTCATAAACGATCTCAGCAGGAATTTCACCGGCGACAATCCTACAAAAAAGGCAATCAGTCATCAGGGGCTCTATTCGCCTTTTCCTCGAGCCCCGATAAACCAAACCGGCGATCTAACTCATCTAAAATAGTTTGAGGTTCTATTTTATAGTGGGCTAATAAGACAAGACTGTGAAACCATAAATCGGCAGTTTCATAAATGATTTCATCACGATCGCCGCCTTTACCAGCAATCACTGTTTCAGTGGCCTCTTCACCCAGCTTTTTCAGGATTTTGTCAGTGCCAGCATGGTATAAACTGGCAACGTAAGAACTATCGGGATCGGCGGATTTACGAGCTTCTAAAACAGCCGCTAACTGGCGTAATACATCATCATTCATGAGTATATCTCTTTAGGATCTTTTAATACGGGATCAGCGCTGACCCACTCATTATTTTCGAAACGCAAATAAAAACAATGATGACGACCTGTATGGCAAGCTATCCCACCTAGCTGTTCGACTTCTAGCAAGACAGCATCATAATCGCAATCAATTCGGATTGATTTCACTTGCTGCTGATGGCCGGATGTTTCTCCTTTATGCCAAAGTTTTTGGCGAGATCGCGACCAGTAAACAGCATGGCCAGTTTCGAGAGTAAGTGCCAAAGATTCTCGGTTCATCCAGGCAAGTGTCAAGACTTGCCCTGTCACCGTTTCTTGTGCGATGACAGGCACGAGACCATCATCATTCCATTTCACTTGATCAAGCCAATCACTCATAGTCTTACCTCGATGCCTTGGCGGGCCATTTGTTGTTTAGCTTCACCAACGGTATGTTCGCCAAAATGGAAGATACTGGCCGCTAAGACAGCATCTGCCTCCCCCAGTTTTACGCCATCAGTTAAATCTTGTAACTCACCGACACCACCAGAGGCAATAACAGGTACATTAACTGCTTGGCTTACCGCACGGGTTAAAGCGAGATCAAAACCGGACTTAGTCCCATCACGGTCCATACTGGTTAACAAAATTTCTCCGCCACCATAAGTTACCATTTTTTTTGCCCACTCAACGGCATCAATCCCCGTTGGTATGCGACCACCATGGGTAAAAATTTCCCATTTATCGGCTTCATCTTGGTCTGAAACACGTTTAGCATCAATCGCGACAACGATACACTGTGAGCCAAATTTTTCAGCGGCTTCACGTACGAATTCGGGATTACTTATAGCGGCAGAATTAATCCCGACCTTATCGGCACCGGCATTGAGCATTCGGCGAATATCCGCTAATTGTCTGATACCACCACCGACTGTTAGAGGTATGAAGACTTGGCTTGCTACAGCTTCAACGACATGCACAATCGTATCGCGATTATCATGCGTTGCCGTAATGTCCAAGAAAGTGAGCTCGTCAGCACCTTGCTGATCATAACGTTTTGCAATTTCTACCGGATCGCCGGCATCACGGATATCGACAAATTGCACGCCTTTGACAACACGGCCATTATCAACGTCAAGGCAAGGAATAATGCGTTTAGCGAGGCCCATTATTTAAGTATAACTTTGGGGTGGGTTTAAACGATCGGCCAGTGCCTGTCCTTTTGCTAAATCAATAGTGCCCTCATAAATGGCACGTCCAACAATGGCACCCATCACACCTTCACTTTCGTAATGGCATAGTGCTTTAACGTCGTCGTAATCGGTGACACCACCAGAAGCGATAACAGGAATATGGATAGCTCGAGCGAGATCACGTGTCGACTCTAAGTTAACACCTTGCATCATGCCATCGCGGCTAATATCTGTGTAGATAATCGCTTCGACACCATCCTGTTCAAATTGTTGTGCGATATCTGTTACGTCATGATGAGATAGTTTTGACCAGCCATCAATGGCGACTTTGCCGTCTTTTGCATCTAAACCGACAATAATATGGCCGGGAAATTCAGCACAGACATCACCAATAAAGTGCGGCGCATTAATCGCTTTGGTACCAATAATAGTGTAACGAACACCGGCTTCAAGGTAGGTTTGAATGGTATCTTCATCACGAATACCACCTCCGACTTGTACATCAAGATCAGGGAAAGTACTGCAGATGTCATGAACAACACCGGCATTGACCGGTTTGCCGGCGAAAGCACCATCCAAATCAACGATATGTAACCGCTTAGCACCTGCATCGACCCACTGTTCGGCAACAGCGACAGGATCTTTAGAAAAAACGGTATTGTCTTCCATTCGACCTTGTCTTAGACGGACACAGTGTCCTTCTTTAAGATCAATGGCAGGAATTAACAACATAACAATGTCTCCATTTTGTTCATGATTTAGGATTGTCCGTCCCAGTTTAAAAAATTCTTAAGCAATTGTAATCCAGCAGACTGACTTTTTTCTGGGTGAAATTGCACAGCAAACACATTTTCTTGGCTCAAAGCAGCACTAAATTCATGTTGATATCGGCTCGTACCAGCAATCACACCAGCGTCTGTCGGATCAACATAAAAACTATGAACAAAGTAGAAACGACTTGCATCATCAATCTTTTGCCAAAGGGGGTGTGAAACGTTTTGCCTGACTTCATTCCACCCCATATGCGGCACTTTGAAGTCATTACCTGATCGTTCACGTTGGGTATCAAAATGACGAACTTGGCCAGGTACAATGTCCAAAGCAGTGACGCCATTGTTTTCTTCACTATAACTAAGCAAAGCTTGCATGCCTAAGCAAATACCTAAGAAAGGCTTTGTTTGGCTTGCTTCGCGAATGACATCGTCAAGGCCCAAACGTCTGAGTTCTGAGACACAATCACGCATAGCCCCAACACCAGGGAAGACAATGTGGTCTGCATCTAGAATGTGTTTTGGATCAGACGTTATATGGATCTCAGCACTTTCCGAAACCGTTTCTAACGCTTTAGAAACAGAGCGTAAATTGCCCATACCATAATCAATCACCGCTACGTGACGCATACCAAACCTATCTGAGTTAACATTTTGTGTTTTACGTGCTTAAAAAAATCGACGATAGCGTCTTTTTAATTAAAGGCTGCCTTTTGTTGATGGCATTTGACCAAGTGCACGTTCATCTAAAGTGACCGCCATACGTAAAGCACGACCAAATGCTTTAAACATCGTTTCAGCAATGTGATGCGCATTACGTCCTTTCAAATTATCAATGTGTAAACTGACACCCGCGTGGTTCACAAAGCCCTGGAAAAACTCATAGAACAAGTCGACATCGAACCCACCGATCTTATCGCGGATAAAGGACACATCATATTCAATACCAGGCCGACCTGATAAATCTAAAACAACGCGACTCAAAGCCTCGTCTAAAGGCACATAGCTGTGGCCGTAACGGATTACACCTTTTTTATCACCAACCGCCTTTTTAAAAGCCTGGCCTAGTGTGATGCCAATATCTTCGACAGTGTGGTGAGCGTCTATTTCTAAGTCACCATTGGCTTTAATCGTTAAATCGAATAGGCCGTGACGGGCAATTTGTTCCATCATGTGGTCAAGGAAAGGAACACCTGTTTCAGCACTGAATTGGCCTTGTCCATCAAGATTGATAGCAACCTCGATTTGTGTTTCAAGTGTATTACGCGCAACGGTGGCGGTGCGAGTTGTCATGGTGTGTCCTAGCGCATTGATAAATAGTAATAAACAATGATAACTGTTTAAGCAATTGGTTTGAAGGGTATCATAGTGAATTAGTGTCAGGATGAGAAGTGACAATGTCACAAACTAGCAATATTCAACCATTAATCGAAGATTTAGCCAAAAGAGAACAGGAGCAGCAAATTGCATGCGAGGACTGTTCATTATACAGACTTTGCTTACCTCTCGGCCTGCATCGAGACGATTTGCTATTGCTAGATGAAATTGTAATGCGTAGTGGAAATTATCAAGCCAAACAAAGCTTATTTACCGCTACAGAAGCTTTTAGTACTTTGTTTGTTGTGCGCTCCGGCTCTTTTAAAACAATGATTTCGACCAGCAATGGTCGAGAACAAGTCACAGGGTTTTATTTCCCAGGTGAGTTTGTTGGTTTGGAGGCGTTACATATGCCCTCTTACCAATCATCAGCAGTAGCGCTAGAAACCAGTAGTATTTGTGCCTTGCCATATCAAAAAGTACAAGCACTTGGTGAAAAATTGCCTCGGCTACAATCTCAGTTACTTAACAGGTTGAGCAAAGAATTAGCGGGCGATAAAAACTTCATGCTGTTGCTTGGCAAGAAAACATCAGAAGAAAAATTAGCGACTTATTTGCTGTCGCTTTCTAAACGCTTTGAATTGCGCGGTTTTTCAGCAAAACAATTTGTGTTGACAATGTCACGTAGTGATATAGCGAATCACTTAGGACTCGCAGTAGAAACCATTAGTCGTGTTTTCACCAAGTTTCAAGATGACGGCCTAATTAAAACAGAAGGTAAAGTCGTGTCATTAGCTGAAATTGAAAGATTACAAGCATTGTGCGGCTAACAAATTAGTTAGAAAATCAAAAAACAGCTGTTCACTTGATCTATGTCAATGTGAAAAACCAACATCTCGGTAAGCTATCCCCAAAACGTAAAAACAAGAGTTTTAGGAGATAGAATGAGGTTAAGAAAATTGGCCTATGCCTGTATTACAGGAATAATAATGAGTGGGCCAATACAGACAGCGTTGGCCTACGAAGCAGGAGACTGGCTTGTACGGGGACGTATTATCGATGTGAATCCGAATGACGATAGCGGCGACCTTTATACAGGCGCGGGTAATTTAGGTGAAGGTGTTTCCGTAAACGAAGATACGGTACCTGAATTAGACATCACCTATATGTTGAGTCCATATTGGGGGTTAGAACTTATCTTGGCTTATTCACAACACGATGTTGATAGTCGTGGCGTACCTTCAGGCCTTGGCTTAGGCAAAGTGATTGATGCAATGGTCCTACCTTCCACGCTAACACTGCAATATCATTTTTTGCCTAACGCAACTGTCCGCCCTTATGTCGGCTTGGGCGTGAATTACACCCACTTCTTTGATGAAAGTGTTTCCGGTGTACTCGATCAACCGGGCGCTAAAGTTAAGCTTGATGCCTCATGGGGGCTGGCGGCACAAGCAGGCATCGATATAGATATAAACCAAGATTGGTTTGCTAACCTGGACGTTAAATATATTGATATCCAGACAGAAGCACGGTTCAGCGGTATTAATCTGGTTAACACCGCGAACATTAATACTGAGATAAACCCTTTTGTATACGGCATTGGTATAGGCCGACGGTTTTAAAAGCCAGAATTACTCTGGCGAATGTTGGAGTGAAATATCAACCCCCATTTGGCCCTTCTTTATGAAGGGCTTTTTTTATTTACTTGCCAAAGATGAAAAAGCATCTTCTGTACTTAAAAAAACTTGGCCAGTGAGGTTTTGTATAAAGTGAGTGTGCGAGAGTTTGTCCATAACGGGCCCTTTCACTTCGGCAAGGTGAATACTTATCCCTGCTTCTTTTAATGCCTCAGACAAATGCTCAAGCGTTTCCAAGGCGCTACTATCGATAAAGTTGATACCACTACAAACTAAAATAAGATGTTCGATCTCTGGGTGAGTAGACATTTTCTCTGAAATTAAATTTTCGATGTAACTCGCATTAACAAAAAATAGGCTTTCATCGATACGGAGGGCGAGCAAATTAGAAGGGCCTTTTGTGTCGTAGCGCAAGACATTGCGAAAATGGCCATGCTCGACACGGCCTAAAACAGCGACATGAGGTTGGCTTGTCCGGAATAAGAAAAATAGCACCGATAAAACGACGCCAACAAAAATACCTAATTCGACCCCCCTAAACAGGACAACAACAAAAGTCACCAACATTGAAATGGCATCACCCTTATTGTAACGCCAGATCTCCATAAACCCCTTCATATCAAAAAGTTTTGTCACAGCAATGATAACAATAGAAGATAAAACAGCTAGAGGCAGAAAATAAAACCAAGAAGTGAGGAACAGAACGACAACCAGCACGATGAGGCCAGTGAAAATAGAGGCAAAAGGCGTTTGCGCGCCGGCGCTGTAATTGACAATTGAACGACTCAAACCACCTGTAATAGGATAAGCACCCGTAAATGAAGCCCCTAAATTAGCCATACCCAAACCAAACAACTCACGGTTGGGTTCAATTTTTTCTCTTTCCTTACTCGCAAGTGATTTAGCAACAGAAATACTTTCAATAGTACCAACCAAGGCGATCAAGATGGCTGGGCCCAACAACTCCCAAACTAAATCCCGATCAATAATGGGCATACCAAAACTTGGCAACCCACTGGGGATATCACCAACGATGCGTAAATTGAAGATCTCATGCCAGTTATAAAACCATGCGAGTAGGGTAAAAATCGCAACAGCAAATAAGGGACCTAGCTTGGAGCAAACATTAATGAGGGTGACAGAGGGCTGAAGTTGGGAAAGTAGCCGTTTTAGTACACGACCAGAAAAGAGAATAACCAGAGTAGAACTGATCCCAACGAACAGCGCTAACAAACTACTGTCTTGCCAGTGGCTTAATGCGAAATACAATTTTTCAACCGGGTTTAAACCAGAAGGAATGGGCATGCCTAATAAATATTTCAATTGGCTCATACCGATAATAATGGCTGCGGCACTGGTAAAGCCGCTCAGAATAGGTTTGCTGAGCAGTGTGGCTAGGACACCCAAGCGAGCTAAACTCATGACCAGCAGGAGTATTCCGCTCAATAACGCAATCACAAGCGCACCGGTATGATAATCAACATGACCTGAAGCGGTCACACCGCCCATCACGCTGGCAGTCATCAATGACACAAGGGCAACAGGACCAACAGCAAGATAACGACTGCTGCCAAAAAGCGCATAAAGCATCATGGGAACGATGCTTGCGTAAAGCCCTATTTCAGGTGATAACCCTGCTAATAAAGCATAGGCCATAGACTGCGGGATAATCATAATGGCAACAGTGATACCGGCAACGATATCACCAGAGAAAGTTTGACGCGTGTAATTAGGTAACCATTGTAAAATGGGTAACATTCTTTTCATCACAATAGGCCTAGTCTAAGTACATACAAAGAAGCAACGACATGAAAAAATGCCAAGCTGAAATAAATCAGATTGGCATTAGTGGTTTTTTTCATTTTAAACATCATACTGAAATAAGATGTTAAGTAGCTTAGGAAAGGTTAAAAGCGGCCTTTTAACATACCGTGCCAGTATAACTTGGGCAGTAGATCTTTCTTCAAGATATACATGCTCTTTCTTTCAACACTTTGATCAAAGGGGAAAGTTTCTTTTGGGTTTAAGTCATAATCGAACTCAGCCAAAATCAAACGCCCATAGCCTGTCACTAATGGGCAGGAAGTGTAACCATCATATTGATCAACTAACGGCTGATTATCGCGTGCAGCGAGTATATTTCTGACCATGACAGGGACTTGAGCACGAATTGCAGCAGCAGTTTTAGACGTAGGCAAGTTGCTACAGTCACCACAGGCGAAGATGTTGTCATAGCTGGTGTGCTGCATTGTTTCTTTATTGACATCGATCCAACCAGCATCATTTGTCAAGCTACTTTTCTTAATAAAAGTAGGTGGCCCCATGCGAGGTGTGACATGCAGCATATCGTATTCCATTGACACCAATTCTTCCGAATCTAAGTCTTTAAATATAGCGACTTTATTATCTGCATCAACTTCGACCAGATCATGCCTGAAGGTACGTTCTATACCTCGAGTATCACAAATTTTATTGAGTTGTTCAGCATACTTCTTAACAGCAAAGATACCAGGCATGCCTGATACAAATTTAACGTCGATTTGGTTTCTAAGACCTGAACGTTTGAAGTAATCTTCTGCTAGATACATGATCTTCTGCGGTGCACCACCACACTTGATAGGGCTACCAGGTTGGGTAAATATCGCTGTGCCTTTACCTAGATTACGGATGTTTTCCCACGTTGAGTCGAGAGATTTATAGCTATAGTTACTACAAATGCCTTTTTTACCTAAATTACGTGAAAGGCCTTTGATATCGGTCCAGTTGATCTGTAAACCAGCGGCAACGATTAAGTATTCGTAGTGAATATCACCGCTGTCTTTAGTGGTGATTTTATTGTTTTCAGGATCAAAGCCCGTAGCGGCATCTCTAATCCATTCACAACTTTCAGGAATAAGGGTAGCAGTATCTCTTTGTGAAACTTCTTTAGGCACTACACCGCCACCGACTAAAGTCCAAATCGGTTGGTAATAGTGTTCTGTTGAAGGTTCAATAATGGCAATACTGCCACTAGGTAGTTCTTTAGCCAGCCTTGCTGCCGTGCTGATGCCGGCAGCACCACCACCGACAATCACAATCTCATAATGTTGTTCAGACATAATTTATAATCTCATTCAGGCACTGCCTGATATTAGGTAGCGAAAGATTCTATAAAATAGCTTAGCGCCTAGTAGGCACTGAGAGCATTAAACGGTTGTGATGATTAGCTTGCTTTTCCCGAGTCAGACATTAAAGCTCGCATCTTATCAATTTCCCATTCCCTTGGTCCAAGCGCTTTATAAATTAATTTACCTTCAGAACTAATAAGGTAACTCATCGGTAATGCTTTAACTTCCCAACCTTCGACGGACATATTGGCGTCTAAAACAGTTTTAAAAGTGATATTGTGTTTTTTTAGGAAAGGACGGACACGGCCCTGAGGCGGTCCAGCATGAATGGCGATAATTTCAAAACCATCTTGGTTTAAAGCATCATATAGCGCCTGCATTGCAGGAAATTCTTTAACACAAGGGCCACACCAGTGAGCCCAGAAGTTAACGAGAACGTATTTACCTTCGTATTCCTTCATATCGAAAGGCTGGCCATTACTATCCGGCAGTGCAATAGGAGGTGCGGTGCGATTACCTGTCATTTCAGACATGAGTGGTTTATCACTCGCGAAACTGTTTACTGAAAAAAGTGCTAAGCAGATAATGACAAATGCATGGCGTGAAAATCGTGTGAATTGTTTAGTGTTCATTTGTTGTATCGCCTACCGGTGTGGAAAATGCATCAGAAATCACTTCAGCAATATTGTCACCCGTCAACGTCTCCATAAAAGCAATTAAGTCGTTAATCTCATTCTCTGTTAGACCCAAGGGTTGTATCAGAGGTGATTGTGTGACATTCGGAAAGCCACTTTCGTTCTTGAGCATGCCGCCTTGATTATAAAAAGCAATTACTTCTTTCAAGTCGGGCATCGAACCGTCGTGCATATAGGGCGCAGTCAGAATAACATTACGCAATGTTGGGGTTCGGTATTTCCATCGGTCATCAGGGTTTTGAGTTACCTCATAAACACCGACATCAGCCATTTCTGGATGCCCAACTAAATCCTTTTTAGACTTCTTAACGTAAGCATAAGTGCCTGGCGCGATCAACATACGCTCTTTCTCTGGTTTTTTCCCCATAGAGCGCTTAAAGCCGAGGCCTGTATTGTGCGCGAGCTTGTCAGTGAATAAAGCTGTTTTCTCTCCAACACTATGACAACTGATACATTGGCCTTTGCCACGGAACAACTCAAATCCGCGTTTGGCTTGGTCTGAAATAGCATTTTCTTCATTAGCAAAATACCAACGGTCAAAGGCGGAGTTACCTGATACAAGCACACGCTGGTAGCTTGCAAAAGCCTTACCTAATGTAAGAATATTGGCACCTTCCCCGTCGAATGCGGCTTCAAATAGGCCATCATAATCTTTGAGGGTACTTAGTTTTTGCAAGACATGGCCAAAAGAAGTCATTGCCATTTCATTTTTGGATAATAGAGGACCCCATATTTGGTTTTCTAGGCTTGTTTCGCGATTATCATGAAATAATCGTTCGAGATAGGCCGTGTTATAGATTGATGGAGAGTTTCGACGATTTGAACGCCCTTCTAGCCCAACCGCCTTTTCGACTTCATGGCTAGTAAACCCTTGCTCTGGAACATGGCACATAGCACAGGAAAAAGTGTCATTAAGGGATAAACGACGGTCAAAAAATAATTTTCTACCCAGATTAATTTTTTCAGCAGTCAAAGGATTGTCGACTGGTACAGGTATTTTAGGAAGGCCTAAAGGTGGGTTTTCTACGACACGGATTAAGTCTGCTTTTATGCCTTGACGGGCCGTTATAGCAACAGAGTTAGTGGTATACCCTGTTGTCTCATATCCGGTCTTATCATCTCCTGGCCCGATGCGAACACCGTTTATGGTTTGAGGCTTACCAGAGGCGGGAGATTGCTCTCCGGCCTCTGGCTCCTCAATAATAAAATGTTCTTCGTTATAAAAGTCCCGAACTTTATCAGCTCCTTGGGCGGTTATTTCTTCTGAAAAGCCGTAGTTACTATAAAAAAAAAACGGTATTAGCAGGCTAACTTTTAAACTTGAATATTTCATTTTTTCACTTTACTTCTATTACTTGCTCATTGCTACGATTGGGTTTTTAGCTTGCTCAACTTTAGCTGTTTTGCCGTAGAGAGAGTAAGCACCAAAACGCATTTGGTGAGCACGACCTAGTTTTTCTGCATGGAAGTCAATAACGAACTGTTCAGTCATTTCTTTACCATCCCAGTGGTAAAGTTTAATGAATTGGTCATTATCTTGTGCTTTCTTATCCCAGTTACCTAGTAAAGAAGTGGTGTAGTAAAGACGCTTACCATCCCAGCTTGAAGAAACCATGTTTACTTGGTTACCAATTTTCTTGGAGTAAACTTCTTTAGGTGCATGTGGATCAGTAATATCGTAAGCACGTGTCATACCGTCTAAGAAAGTGTTAACCCATAAAAGAGCATCATCACTTTGGATAGAGATATCAACTGGTAACGGGATATCAGCTGGGTTAGCGATATCTGATACGTTATCAGCTTGCCACATACCGTCGTTATCATTGTCATGAAGTAGAACGATTTGTGAAGTCAATGCCGTTGTGGAGAAACAGTATTGGTTTTCAGGTTTCCATGCACAACGTACTTCTAGAGGTGCACCTGGTACGTCTAAGACTTGCTTAGGCTTACGAGTGTGAAGATCCCAGATAACCATTGTGTTACCGAAACGTTTCATCGCTTCTGCATCACCTAACATCGCACCGAAGTCCATCATGTAGTTGGACCAGCCAGTGAATGATGAAGTTAACATCACGTTTTTAGATGGTAATGCACGTACGTCGTAGCCGTAACCGTCAGCAAACTGTCCACCTTTGTGAGCACCTTGAAGGTTATCATCAGTAGGCATCCAGTAAGTGTCGATGTATTCACCACCGTTTGTGTATTCGACTAATGCAGTACGACCGCCGTGATCTTGGTTATTTGATAAACCAGTGATAATCATACGGCCTGGAAGAGCGTAAGTTGTGTGAGGACCAACAACACCACCTGATTTGCTAACGAAGTCATCGATAGTTTTAACTAAAGTAGCTTTAGCTGGATCAGTGTGTACGTCAAAGATAAAGATTTTGTTTGAATCTAAACCACCAGCCCAAAGGTATTTACGATCATCTGTGAAACCAGAATGATGTGCTTCGTTACGTCCACCGACAGATTCAGAGGCAATCACTTTACCGTAGTTGTCAGATTTTGGGTTAACGTCAACGGTAACCATTTTATCTTGTCCGTCACCTAGGCCTTCAACACCCAGAGTCCAAACATAAACGAAGTCTTCTTGACCAACGATTTTAACCATGTACGGTGACATACATGTTTCATCAGCCATAACTGGGTTTGTAGCCATCACTGAGGCAGCTACAAATGGCGCTAATACTTTTAGCGGTTTGCTAATAAACTTTTTGATATTCATATCATCTCCTAAATTTACGATTCGCATCAAAACTAAAACACTTAATTTATACTGCTTGGTAGAGATAGTAACATAAGGCTGTTTTTCTCTGCCAGTGTTAAAATTTAATCCAAACTCAATGATGTTTTTAGCCTTTAAATGATGCGCCTTCATGCAGGCATCATAGTCTTGACATACCTATATCGATAGATACCTACACGGATGATACATCAATGATATTGAAATAGAGCCTAGTATTAATACTAGGATTGCTGCGCTTTTTAAATCAATAATATTGCCCCTAAGTACAGGAAGAATACGGTGTTACCTATCATATGGCTATTATTACGAGATAATTCGTTAGAGTAAGTTATGCTGCGTGAAATGACATAAATATCCAGTTTTATACTGTACGAATATCTAGACCAAATTCGATCCAAGAAGTTTTCAAAAAAAGCCTGAATTAAAGTTTAAACTGACTAAATGGTTAATTTGAAATTGGTTTAATAAAAGGTAATGGTTTCACCAACACCTATTTTCATTAAGTCTTTACCCACACGCAGGTTTCCCTGAAAAAAAGAACGCGTTGTTTCTAGGATAGTCTCTTCATCAATACCAAATAATAAAACATGGTTATAGACAGCCGCCTTGGGCTGGACGATCTCAAATAATCGGCCAGCTTGCTCAGGCGTTGTGTGATAAGACAATACTTTTTTGAGTCGGGGGTTCTGTGCTAGTAGTTGAGTATTAGCAGCGGCGATTTCATGAATGAGTAGGTCAACGCCTTTTGCATGTTTAATGAGGTTGGTGGAATACGCTGTATCGCCAGAGATGACAACGCTAGCATTCCCATAGTCAATACGGTAACCAAATGCAGGTTTAACAGGGTGATGATCAACTAGGAAGGCTGTGATGGTTATGCCACCCTGCTTGTATACAACGTCTTCTGTTGAAATATTATGGCCTTCAATACTAAATGTCTTAGGGTCTAATCCGGTATTCTTCGTACGATAATCAAAATCAGCAGCATAAGCTTGGTTGAGATGTTCGGCTAAGTTTTTTGTGCCTGTGGGCCCGGTTAGCTTCAAGGGCGTTGGTCTTTGCCAGATCCAACTTGTTAAAGAAAGATCGCTCAAGCCTGAAATGTGATCAGAGTGTAAGTGAGTAAGATAAATATGTTCGATTTGCGAGAGTGGCACCCCTGCTTGTGTTAAGCGAATTGTTGTACCGCGACCGCTATCAAAGAGGAAGTATTGGCCTTTTGCTTGAACTAGTGTTGAGGGGCCAAAGCGTTCTAGACTTGGCCTAGGTGTACCAGTGCCGAGCAGCGTGACCTCTATATAGTTTGCATAAACGGGAGGTGCCAGAAAAGCAAGGAAGGCTGTGCTAGTGAGAATGATTTGTCTGAGATAAAACATTGAAATACTCATTTTGGAGCAAGGTGTTGTCGGAGTGGGTACTATAGTGTCACGGAAGCTTTAATGGGTAAAGGATGCTTGGATAAGAAATAGAGGGCTATATGATAGCCCTCAACATTTTCATGTACGGGTCAAAAATTAAACACTTTTTTTGATCAGGCTATTCATGTCGCGCCCATTAATTGACACGGTACCATCGACAGGCACTTTTCTTGTCAAGATGTCTAATACAGGACAATTGCTTTCCGCAGCTTCTATAAGTTTAAGCAATGCTTCGTCATCGGCACTACTTTCGATAGCTGTTTGAAAGCTAACATCTGTAAATCCAGCTGGAACAGTTTCATCAAGACCAAACATGCCTTTCAAGTCTAGATTACCTTTCACATTAACTTTAACAGAATCAATTTCAACGCCCATGACAGATGCATAAGCTGAATACATGATTTCTTGGCAAGTACCTAATGCAACTAGGACGAGCTCGACAGGGTTTTGGCCAGCATCTTGTCCACCTAAAACAGGCGGTTCGTCTATGACCATTGGCGGGAAGTCTCTTACCTGTGCTGTACAACGAACGTCTTCTTCCCACTGCGTAGCTGCGCGGAAAAAAACTTTAGACGAGCTTGGGTTTTCTTGAATGCCCGTGATGATCTTCATCATGGCATTTTTTACATCAGTTTGTGACATGGCGTTATCCTCATAGTATCTGTCTTTATGACTACGCTTTGCAGTATGCTTAGGCATTTATAATTTGGAGATAGGGATTTTGTTAACTTCCATCCTTGGCAATAAAATCACAGATCTAACTTATACCGACTAGTCTGTATAAGTTAGATAATACGTAAGCTGATTTTATTGTCAACTATTTGGTTTAAATAAAAGGAGGTTTGATATTGGGGCTATGCCATTAATTTAAGTGACAATGCCTTTGTTACCCGCCATATTCTTCAATTTCGGTGTATTGAGCTTTTCAATTGAGAATTGTTTCTTGTCACGTAAGTAACCAGCAACGACATCCCAGATCGGCGCACCTTCTGCCTGAGCGTTCACAGTCGCCCAACCAGCAACCTTATAACGCTTATCAGCCTCAATAGTTTTACCGCTATCTAGGGTCATATTTGAGATGCGTTCGCCAAAACCTGCCAGTGGGTCACAAACATAATCCATACCACCAACACGAACCATATCACCGCCTTGACGATAGAAAGGATCAACATTGAATAAGTTGTCACAGACGTCTTCAAGAATGGCCTTGATTTCGCTACCTGTCATTTCACGTGTGTAGGTTTCTGGGTAAGTGATGCAGGTTTGATCCATAACATGTTCAAAGGTAATGTTTTGGCCTGGCATAACGGTCGTACCCCAGCGGAAGCCAGGTGATAACGAAATTTCAGCACCATTTACTTCACGAAGAGCATCGCAGATAACCTGATCAAAGGTACCGTTGAAGTTACCTCTACGGTAAAGTAATTCATCAGAAACAGCTAGGGTTTCATTAAGCTGACTTTCGTAAGGTGCACGAACATCATTGATGAAAGTATCCATTTCTGCATCGGCTTCCAGGTAGTTAGAAAAAACGGGCAGCAAGGTGTAACGGAAGCCTTTAACGTGGCCTTTGCCCAATTCAAGGTCTAACACGCCTACAAATTTGCCGTTTGAACCAGCATTTGTCACTAATGTGATACCGCCAGTAGCATTTCTAACTTCGACAGGTTTAGGTACGCCATCATGTGTATGTCCACCTAAGATAGCGTCTAAGCCACCAACAGTCGCTGCAAGCTTGATATCGACATCCATACCATTATGAGAGAGGAGTATGACAGCATCAGGCTGCTCTGTTTCCTTAACCTCATCAATAAGGTCTTGTAATTCTTGGGCTTGAATACCAAAAGTCCAATCTGGAATGAAACGACTTGGATTAGCTATTGGCGTATAAGGGAAAGCCTGTCCGATGACAGCAACGCGATGATTGCCCATCGTTTTAATAGTATATGGCTTAAAGGCGTTACCGGTGTCTTCATCGTAAGCAGGTGAACCATCGAATAAGGCATCTTCGTTAACTTTAACGTTGTGCGCAATAAATTCTCCGTTAAAGGCTTCGATATTACTTAAGACTTCAGTATCTTGATAAGTGAATTCCCAGTGTCCTGTCATAACATCAACCCCAAGCAAGTTTGATGCTTCGACCATATCCATGCCGCGTGTCCAATAAGCGGTGGCTGACCCCTGCCATGTATCACCGCCATCAAGTAATAATGAGCGGTCAGTATCACCATAACTTTGACGTAATTGTTTAACTAAAGTACTGACGTGAGCATAACCGCCAACTTTTCCAAATTTTTCTGCTGCTGTAATGAAGTCGAGAGAGGTAAAAGCATGTGATTGAATACCATTGGCATTGATATTGAAATAATCTAGAAATGGTTTACCAACGATATGGGGTGGTTTGCCATCTTCCTGGCGAACGCCAATGTTGACACTGGGCTCTCGAAAGTAAATTGGCTTTAGTTGTGCGTGACTATCCGTAATATGAAGCAGCCGAGCATTACCAAAATTAGGTATGTCATACATGTTTTCCGGTCTTGATGCAGTGTGATTAGAAAACGCTGTCCTAGGGAAAATATTGGCTGCACTTGCGATAGCAAGTAACTGAGTAAATTCACGACGATTCATAATTAACCATTTTTCAGTAAGATAATAAAAAACAGCCCAGAACTAGTCTTGATAACATAGTCCCAGGCTGCCTTGTTGTAAAGTGTAAGTAAAGCTAGATGCTTACTTAGGTGGCTTAACTGTAGATAAACCTAACGTTTCCCAGTTCTGCATACCACCACGGTACCACTTGATTTTTGAAGCTGGGTAGCCAAATTTTAATAGCGTTTTTATGTTACGTGGAGATTGACCACACCACATGCCATTACAAAACAGAACTAATGTTTTAGCTTTCGAGTAATTCCAAAGACCTTCTTGTTCTTCGACGCCAAATTTCTCTTGCATGATTTCAGCAATATCAAATGGGCTCGCACCTTTAGCAGTATCTAGATGCGTCCATGGAATATTAACAGAACCAGCAATTGTTCCTTTGGCAACCCAGTCAGGTGTGCGTGAATCAATAACCAAAATTGAATCGTCGCCATCACTAGCCATTTTAACGTAGTGAATGATTTCTAATTCACCTAAGGTTTCAACACCTTCAGCGATAACAATAGGGCGGATACAGAAAGGAGGACATTTTCTAGATGTTTTTGCGTAATCAGCACGAATCATATTTTTAGTATCTTGATTTCTCATGATGGTCACTGTCTCACCATGGTTCATCACATCAACTGACGGTAATTCTGGTGTTAATTGCACATCAAGCGCTGATGCTGAACCTGCAGCGAAAAGTGACAAAAACAGAGCAGCTACTTTGAGTGTCGTTTTATTCATATGTCTTTCTCCTTCAATTATTTTGAAAGTAAACTAATTATTTACTTTGGGATAAGTAATTGCCAATGTTTCTCGGCATAGTGAGCCTGTTCTATAGCAAGCATAGATTGGTGTTTCACTTCTTGGAACAGAGCAATCGCTTGCTCTTCGTTACCGGCTTTGGCTGCAGTGTGGGCTTCCTCTAAAAGAGGCGCTGTGACACTCCATGCAAAACCGAGGTTGTCTGCTTCAGCAAGTGAAGACTCAGCATCTGTGATCAAAGTATCAAGATCGACTGCCTCGTCATGTTGTGCTGTTGCAGGATTTTCTGTAGCAGTGTCCATTCCTGAATCAGAACAGCCAGTCATTATTACACTGGCTGCAAGCAAAACCAAGAAAGCAGAATAAGTTGTTTTTGCCATGATGTTATTTCCTTGAGCCTGGGCCATTGAGCGGCAAGCCATTAGCCATATATGTATGGAAATACTCTAAGTTACGGTATTGCTCACTTTGAAGTGCAAAGGGTTTAGCACGAACTTGTGTATTACAACCCGCATAACGTTTTTGTAAAGTGCCGATATCATCCCAAGCGAAACGAAATGCAGGGAAATGGGTTGTATGACCTAATGCCGGGCTTGTGATCTCTGCACGCAATTGCGAGCCAGCAATGCTGATATGACAAGTAGCACATGCCATGTTAAGCTGGCCTTTTCGCTCATAAAACATTCTCTTACCTGCATCATAAGCGGCTAAAGCACGTTCATCATCTGGAATAATGACATTAATAATATTGTCTCTAGATGTTGATGCCATGTAAGCCGAGACATAAGCGAGCTCGCCTTGTCCGTATGGCAAAGCTTCTTCGCCATTGCTTGTGCGACATTGGTTGATGGCATATTCGATAGTGATGACTTCACCGCTGTCAGTATCAAATTTTGGGTAATCCTGCTTAATGCCTATACCGCCGTTAGGGAAGCAGTCAGCGTAACTTTTACCGTTTGCAAAAGGTGTTTCAAAGTATTCTTGACCTTCATCGACGGCATCTTCGTAAGGTGGAAATTCTTCAATTTCTAACCATTGGCTGCGAGCATTTTCATTAATGGCATATGCACCATCAGCAAAACCCGCCAGTTCGACTTTAGGGAAACGTTTTTGGAAAAAAGTCCTGATTTCGTCTTGGTCAGACTGAGGATCTGCATAACCTGGGGCGCTAACAAGCAGTGAACCAAGCAGTGTTGCAGACAAACAAGTTAAACCTTTCATATAAAGATCCTTGAATGTATCGTCTTATTTAACAGGCGCTTCAACAGTCAGCGTTTCGTTTGTGTTATCGGTCCATGTCATTGCAATGGTATCACCTTTCTGTGCGCCTGCGAATGAAAATGACACATATGGGTTTTTAGAAACCGCACGGCCAAAGTCAGCGTGAAACACTACTTTATCTCCATGTGTACAAACAAGTTCTTTGATGAACTTAGCTGGGATAACTTTATCTGTTTTTTTGTCTTTACGAAGGCCCGTTTCCATAGGGTGCTTTGCAAGTACCTTGACAACAGCCATATCTTTTTTCATTTTTGCTTTAATTTTCATGTTTCTACCCTCAATATCTTTTAGTGATTAACCGCCACAGCCGCCGATTGTTACCTTAACTTCTTGCTGTTTAGTGTAGAGCTTACCATCAGCTTCAACGACCGCTTTTACGACTTGAGTTTCACCAAGCCGAATACGGATAGAAACTTCTGCAGCAGCACCCTCTGGTAATGTGAAAGAGGCTGCTAGAGGTTGTGGGTTTTTGTCTGCAAAGATACTGATGTTTGTTACGTTAGCCATTTTTGACTTCACAGTAACAGGAACAACAGAACCATTTTCAGCAATTTCTGGCACTTTTAATTTAATTGCGTCATCAGCAGTCAGTTCTGCACTGCCGTACAGGTCATTTAAGGCACCATCAACGGTACCATTATCGAATGCTTTAGACCATTTAGCCATTGCTAGTCTTGGCATAGCAGTCATTGCTGCAGCCATTGTTGTAAAGCCTAACAGGCTTTTAAGTAGTAATCTTCGTTGCATTGTGTTTTCTCCAGGTTATTTCTTATCGTTGTTGGGTACTAAAGCGTGTACAGATAGTCCACGACTTTATCAATTTCTTCTTCCGTCATCATACGGTGGCGACCATATGGTGGCATTGATGTAGCGGGATTTCTGATTGTCGGGTCCCAGACTTGTTCCCTTAGTACGGCCCTGTCCGGAAACCTGACTTTCATCATCATCAAAGGCGGCCCAACTAAACCAGCTAATTCGCCGTCATCCATTGCATGACATGCTAAGCAATTGCCTTTCTTTCTGTCAAAAGAAATCTCTTTACCTTCTGCTATGTTGTCTGCGTATGCAGAAGAGAGCAGTAATGGAAGTAGGAGCATCGCTGTAAGAAGTTGTGTTAACTTGTTCATGATAGCTTATATCCTCTTAAGAACTTTATTGACTTTTCTCGATCATGTAATGCACAGCTTCAGCTACATCCTCGTCACTTAGACTCATGTTACCGCCTTTAGGAGGCATAACACCTTCGTCACCGACATAGCCTGTAATAGCACGTTTAACGAGCATTTCAGTTCCGGTAGCGATCCTGTCGCCCCAGGCGTCAGCATCACCCGTTTTAGGAGAACCAGCTACACCATGGTCATGACATACTGCACAAGATTGGTTGTAAATAGCTTTACCATGAGTAGTCTCTGATGCAGCTTCTGCGGCTGTTTCTGCAGCACCTTCTTCTAGGTGCTCGAGGGGTGTTACACCAGCAATAGTAGAAACCACTTTGATAGATGCTGGGTCTTTACAATCTTTCATACATGCTGTGTTTTTGACATCAGGCCTATCATCTTCAAAGAAGTTTGGCTCGTTAGGCATTTTGATAGTCGAAAAGTTCTCTTTGCTTAACACAAACTCTTCATCAACAATTTCATTGAGATATAAGACATAAGCAGTGATCGCATATGTTTCATCAGCAGTTAATGATTGTGGCGCTGTAAAGGGCATTGCTCGTCGCGTGTAATCCCACAAGGTGCTTGCATATGGCCAGTAGCTACCAACGGTCTTTTCTGGACGCTCATGAGCGAGTGTACCTTCACCGCCGGCAAGGACAGGCCAGCGGCCTTCACCTTCACCGAACAAGCCATGACATGACGCACATTTTGCTTCATACAAGCCTTCACCATCAGCGACAGAACCGCTACCAGCAGGGAGACCCTGACCATCAGGACGGATATCGATATCCCAACCTGCGATTTCTTCTTGAGTTGCGGTTCGGCCAAAACCATATTTTGACTCATCTGCAAAAGCGACTGTTGATGTTAAAAGGCCTTGTGCAGCAACTGCCAAAACCAACGTTTTAAACTGTTTTTTAACCGAGTTGTACATTGTTTACCGCCCCGTCTGTCTGTACCTGCCAAGTATGGATTGAGTTTTTGTGATAGATAGAGTTCGTACCACGTGCTTCGCGTAACTGTGCAAGCGTGGGTTGAACATATCCAGTTTCATCAATAGCGCGGCTTTGAAGCAACAATGGTTCACCTTGCCAGTTAATTTCCATACTGAAACGTGTCAGTGATTTAGTTAACACTAAGCCTTTAATTTTGGCTGTTTGCCATGACACACCACCATCAAGAGAAACATCAACACGTTTCACTTTACCGCGGCCTGACCATGCGATACCTTCAAGTTGAAGTAGCCCTTTACCTTGAATTGGTTTTTCAGGGCATGGTGAAGTGATAACAGAGTTCACTTCCTGTACGAAGGTATGTCTTCTTGCAGTACCATCTGCAAGTAGATCGGTGTATTTAGAGGTTTCCTCACGATGTTCCCATGGCATATCACCGACTTCTATGCGGCGTAACCATTTAACACTGGTGTTTCCTTCCCAGCCAGGTGTGAACAATCGAACAGGGTAACCTTGCTCTGGGCGAAGCATCTCACCATTTTGAGCAAAGACAATAAGTGTATCGTCTAATGCTTTATCGATTGGAATACTACGTGACATACCCGCAGCATCAGCCCCTTCTGCTAAGACCCACTTAGCACCAGGTTTGATTCCAGCCTCTTGCAAGAGTGTTGATAGTCTGACACCTGTCCACTCAGAGCCACTTAACATACCATGGGTGAATTGCAATGCTTCCATTTGAGCGCCACGCCATTCCATACCACCATTTGCAGGACATTCTAGGAAATGAATATGTGATTCAGAAGGGAATCGCATTAAGTCATCCATCGTAAATAACAACGGACGATCAACCATGCCGTTGATCATCAAGCGATGTTCATTAGGGTTAATATCAGGAACACCACCATGGTAGCGTTCAAAATGCAGACCACTTGGTGTGATGATACCGCTCATTTCATGTAGTGGTGTCATACTGATAGAAGCAATCTTATCAGCGGTAAGCCATTCGACTGTACGGCGAATAACGTCCGATTCATATGATGACGGCAGACCATAAGGTACCGAGACAACGCCTCGGCCTAGGGTTTTGCTCCATTCAGGAACATTAGGCGGCAAGTTCGATTGACTCGCAGCTACTTGACCAACTGTCGTGGCAAGTGCGGTTCCCGCGGTTAATTTTAATCCGTTGAGCATGAAGTCACGACGTTTGTTCTTCGGTAACTCCGATGCCTCGGTCTTGATTTCTTGAAGTAAATCAGTTGTATTTTCAGATAACTTTTTCACTATCCACCTGTATGGGTTTCTATAAAATAAAATGTGAGCCTATACGTTACGCTAGACACCTGCACTTCGTGAACACGTATAAACCTGTATTTCGAGTGCGATAACTTAATACTAACAACAGGATATTATTAACAACTCTTAACCTGATATCAAATATGTTTTAGCTTTTTACGGCTATATAATTGGCGCGGTCATATGGATAAAGTCGATAACTGACGCTAACGTGCTGAGTTTTATCGTTGTTTAGTCTATTCATTGCCTGTTACGTGACAAATTCAAACTCAGTAGTAAAATCAGCTTGAAAGCAAAGGCCATAACCATATTTGCGCATCTAGTTAGCAATAAGACATGGGAAAGCTGAACTAGTTCTGAACGACCCAAAAAACGCCGGCTTTATTCTTATTTTCTTCTCTTAGCTCTTCTTCAATAAGAAGTGAGTAATGGCTTATTTCAACATCTGCTTTATGTTCAGAAGCAACAATAGACGAATAATATTTAGTTGGTCCTAATTTGCTTAGCTGCTGTTTGATATGTTCTGGTGATAAGTTTGAGCTAGTTTCATGTACGATTAACAGGCCATTCGGCGCAAGTTTCTGCCAAGCTTTATTGATGAGTGTTACTTGTTCGTCATTGGTTTTATCTGACAAAGTGTTAACCAAACTAATCACATTTAGTTCAGTTGACGCTAATGCAGTATCTTCATCATGAGCAAGGTGTAACTTGTTGCTCAATTGTCTGTTGTGGTAGGCCAGAAGCGCATCAGGGTGGTTAATCGAAGGCTCAGTGCTTGTTATCTGGCTTACAGCGTCTTTTATATTGATATGCGGGCTAAGCGAAAGTTCAGTTGCTAATAAACCATTATTAAGGTTATCGCCTAGTGCACAAAAATGAACAGAACCTTTACGGCCAAAATGGTCCTGAATTATCCTTTCTATGATGGCACTGGTGGCCATATTGATCCAGTGAGACTGGTGCAGGTTCAAGAAATAGTCATTTGCAGAGAGCTCTGTTTTTAGCTCGCAAATAAGCTGTTTGACAATTACTTGACTGCCCTGGCGCAATAAAAAGTTTGCCGTGCTGTCAATTTCGGGTGGGCTTTTACGTCCTATTCGCATCGACATAACACCGTCATTTTCTGCCCAGATATTACTCATCCCTTTCCAGCGGCTGCGGCTAATAAAAATATTCTCCAAAATGCTTCTAGCCCAGAAGTTTTTCTCAGAGGCTTGCATTTCAGGATAGACAGGTAGAACAACACAGCCATCTGGTTTAACTAATGTCATTAAGTGTCTCAGAAAGGCAGCTCCCCAACTATTTGCAAATAAAGGGAAGCTAATACCTATGTATATCCGATCTAGAGAACCAGGAGCAAAAGGGAGGAAAAAATTACCCACTTTGCCATCTTTATAATCAATATTGAGATGTGTTGAGTCTGGTGTAAAGCTATAAATATCTTGGCCAGGTTTTACTTGACTGTGAATATCGCGTTCGCCAGAAAAATAATACTCTAAATCTTCTTTAATATATTTTTCTGCTTTATGAAATACCAAATCAGTCATTGTCTTAATGGCTATCTACTTTAAAAAGGCGTGACTATAGCGCGTTTGGCTAAATTTGCCAATTAAAATGCTTGCTTAGGCGTAGTTTTCGAGGAAAGTTGTAGTGCGAAGAAGGGTCTAATTAGAAGGAATAAATCAGCCCTCTTGCTAATGCAAGAGGGCTGGAATACATTTTAGTGTGCGTGTTGAGCTTTAGCTGGAGCTAGAGCTTGTGTTGTTACATTAGAGTTAACAACATCTGGACGTACAGACCAAAGAATTGCTAGGATTTCATTTTTTTCTTGCTGTGCGATAGCATTTTCGTCAAGCGCTAACATGATATCGTCAACAACAGCATTGAATTCTGTTTCACTGATGTTCATAGCAGCATGTGTCGTCTTCATATCTTGGCCTGTGTACTCAACATTAGCACCAGTCGCCATTGCGAAGATTTCATATACTTTTTGTTTTACATAAACAGGATCGCTGTATTGGAAACGGTTTTTAACGATTGGGTTTTTACCATGGTTGTCCCAGATATCAGAAACGATTTCACGTGCAACTGGCTCACCGCCAATACGTTCGAATAATGTTGGGCCTTTTGCCTCTTCTGCAATCGCAGTGAATGAAGCCGCTAATAAACTAGCAGATAACACAGTGTTAAGTAGTTTTTTCATTTTAGTCTCTCTATATGTGTTCAATTGTTTATAAAAAAAGCCAGGACAAATGCCCTGGCTTTCTAATTTAGGTAATGGGCACTACGGTATAATATTACTACTATAAGCCATTACTAAACAAGCTTTTGCTTATTCAAAGTGCCATGTTAGTGCGAAACCAGCATGCCATGATGAAACTTCAGAGTTTGTGTGCTTGCCAGACAAGAGTCCGCCTGGGCTATCACCATAATCTCTATCTTCTTCAAGTTGGTAAGCAGCATGCATATCTAGATCTAAGAATGGCGCTAAGAAACCCTTATAACCAGCACCAACACTGACACGGTGACGATAGATAACTTGAGCTTGAGCTGCTTGTAGATATTCAGTTACGTTAATACCTAATGCGCCTTGTGCAGGTATTGCAGCACATGATGCTGGTAAGCCAGCACATACATTAGCCAACTGAGTCAGGCCTTGAACGTTTTCACGTGATGGATCATCAGCGTAACCGTAACCAGCACGGAACTCCCATGGGCCTTGTGTCAATTGCGCACCCATTGAGAAAATCCATTGGTCAGTGTAAACATCTTGCCAAAAATCAGCATTAGCATAGTTTTTGTACATTACATCAGCAGCTAAATATAAGTTGCCATCCATGTACATTTCATTACTGATACCAACACCGAGTGTACGAGGTTGCTCAATGATTAAATTTGTCATGGCACCATCAGCACCAGATCCTGTCGGGGATACTTGGATAATATCATCAAAATCTTGACGTAATTCTGAGTGATAGAACATACCAATTTGTGTGGCATGCGGTAGTTTGTAAGTCATACCCAAGCTACCTTTAAAGGCAATATCATGTGTTTGAGCTGATGTAGATATTAAGCCTAAATCAAGCATTGAGTATGTCGTAGTTGCTGCTGCACCAATTGTTAGGTTTTGTGTTAAATCCCAACTCAAGCCGAAGTTAGCGCCGATTACGATAAGCTCTGCACTCGCACCAATTGCGTTTGGATCTTTACGGTACTCAACACCGATACCATTTGTTGCTGTCACACCAGCACCAAGTGTTCCAGGAATACCTAGACCGCGAAGATCTTGTGTCACAGCTATCTGTGGTACGAGGTAGCCTTCGTTACGGTTGCTTTGTTTGAAAGCACCGCCACCAACTAATCCTGTTACAGCTCCACTATGCTCTAGAACAGCACTTGGTTTATACCATGTTGCACCAAAAGTGAATTCAGTACCACGGAATTCTGACAAACCCGCTGGGTTGCCAAATACTGCAGATACGTTGTCTAGTGGTTTAGCGATACTAGTACCAGCCATTGAGCCAGAAACCGGGGCCAAGACATTGTGAAGGTCATAGCCGTAAGGCCCTGCCATCACGCTTGTGGACGTAGCTGCTAGCAGCGCTGTCGACAAAGCTAAGCGATTAAATTTTTTCATTTATTTCCCTCTTTGTTGTTCATTTATATAAATTGAACGATGAAGGTGAAGTCGATAAATCAATTTCAAAATCATCTTATATTTTCGTTAGAGAATAAAAGTTAGCTTTAACACTAAAATCAATTCTTTAACGTTTGTCTCTAACACAGTGTGTTATATCGGACTATATATCGTTCTTATTAGGCAAGTCTAGATGTAATGCACGCATTTGTGACAAAAAGTGGTATTTTCCAAGCGCTTGTTGCAAAAAAGCAACGATATCAGCGAGGTTGCCAATAATCGTTGCTTTCAGGGGTTGCTAAAATGCTTTATTTAAACCATTCAAATGGACGTTCGCCCGCAATTTTGAAATATAAAGCCATGTTAATCATATGAATAACAAGTAATGCGACGCCAGTACCTACGGCCCACACTGGGTTTCTGAAGTGCTCATGAGCACCGATTGTGAACAAGCCATATCCTGCGATAGCTGTCCAGATAACCATAACTACTATTGCTTTAAAAGAAGCCATAATTAATCTCCATTTTATTAAGTTAATCAACAGGGCAAAATCACTTAAGCCCTGACATGTTTATTACTATTAAGGCGTATTGCTTTTATCTAGGAACTTATCAAAGAAGATAGCTTCTTTGGTAACACCATTTTTTTCAAATACGCTAATAGCCGCATCAATCATACCCGGTGGGCCACAGAGGTAAGCTTGTCCTGAGACATTGTTTGATTCACTATCAACGATGAATTCAGTACATAAGCCTCGACTGCCTTCCCATGCGCTATCATCAGGTTCTTCCGATAGACAAGGGATATATTCGAAGCTGCCAAGACCTTTGCTCTGCCAATCTGATGCCATCTGAGCAATTAGATCGTCAAGGTAAAGGTCTTTTTGGCTTCGAGCACCAAAAATAAAGCGAACATCACGCTTAACGCCTGATTCAAGTGCAGCTTGTAAAATACCCACCACTGCACTCATTCCACTACCGCCGGCAACACATGTCATCGTTGCTGGTTCGTCGGCCAAACCGAATTGGCCGTAGGGTCCACTCATTGTTAATGTTTGCCCGATACGATCTTCCTCAAACAACCAGTCGGTAAATTCACCACCCGGTACTTTCCGGATGTAAAACAAGAATTCTTTCTGGCCAAGTGTGGGTGTAGTTGCAAACGAGTAACTACGACCTTCACTTAGGTGTGGTAGCTTCAAGTCAGCATATTGGCCAGCTTTGTACAAGAGTTCACTAGACGAACTGTTATCAGGGTCGATAATTTCGACAGTTAACTCTTTGATGTCATGCGTCAGGTCACGAATCTCTTTAATGACAGCGTCAGATTCCCAGTGATGCTGCTGTTCACCTTCAGCCAACAATTCAACTTCGACTTCGATATCAGTCTTTAATTGAGTTTGACAAGCCAAGATGTAACCATTTTTTAACTCATCTCCTTCAAGCACGTAGCTGAAATCAGCTAAGGGCTTGATCTTACCTTCGACGAGGCGACACTTACAGGAGCCGCAGCTCCCAACACGACAATCATGAGGCCAGGCTAAATCTGCTTCAAGTGCTGTTTTTAGGAGGTTGTCCCCCGGTTTAACAGTAAGAGAAGTGGAACCATTAACTCTGGCTGTGTAATCTTGCTTTTTATTTTTGAAAAAACCAAACATATATTATTTCTTTGAGGTTAAAAGTGTGTAACGTCTATACGTTAATGCTGACTGAGCGTAATTTATTACTACGGATCTCATCAAGAGAAGGTAGAACAGTATAAGCAACATAATTTTCTTTACTCATACTCTTTCTTACTTTCATATTGCCCCACCATGCTTTGATACCTGGCATAGAATCAACCAGTGATTCTTGACCGTGTAGGCATAATGCATGAATACTTGGAGCCCAGTGGATATCAGCTAAGCTGAACTCACCAACAATGTAATCTCCACGTTTGTTACGTGAATTTAACTGTGTTTCTAGCATGTTCATGCCAAGCTTGACGACTTCCATGGCACTATCGTCACCTTCTGCTAATTTAGCCACAGCTGGTCCGAAGTGAGAAGAAGCAATGTGAGACCATTGATAATTAACAGCTCTGACTACGCCGTTACGCGGAACGAGCGAAGGACCAAAACCTTTGTCATCTAAATATGACATGATAGCTTCAGTACCGTAAATGTAGAAATCTACATCTTTAAGAACTGGAATTGAACCGAACGGTGAGTTCTTTTTAAGTTCATTCATTTCAACTTCTGAGTTTGCATCTACAGAACGACCGTCGATATCGACGCCTTTCTCTGCAGCCGTTAGTAGGATTTTACTTGTGTTTGCACAACCAGCAACACCCCATAGTACTTTTACATCTGATAAATGATCTCCAATAGCCATTTAACTTTCCTCCACTTAGAATTTATTAAAATAAAATATTAAACTTAGTCTTGAACTGTTAAAGCACCTGATGGGCACTTCGCAATTGTTTCCAGAACTTCTGCCTCAGAAGCTGCATTTGTGTCAATTACAAAATTACCATCTTCGACTTTGAAGACATTTGGTAAAGAGTTAACACATACACCGGCATGTTCGCAGGCGTTTTGATCCCATTTTACTTCCATTTTTCTACCTCACTTTATAATGAATATGACACGATAATTCAGGCATATTCAGGGCGTATGGCCGAAGCAAACATGATTTGTATTACTTCAATCTGGCCAAGTTTGTGAATTTTAATACTGCTTTAGATAAAACCTATCGAAGCATTAAGTTCGTTCAAGAGATATCCTGTTGAGCAGTCGCCTACCTAAACAGTTTGGTCAATCTTCAGGTGCTTGTTCAGGGCGCCTGTTTGATATCTCTTCTATTGTGGGTTCAAAAAAGATGGGCCCGGAGGTATCTCCGAGCCCATTAAGAGGTCTGCTTAGATAGGGCTGTATGAATCATGACCCTCTGGCATATGATAGCCAGCTTGAGTATTGATTCTAGCAGCGATTTCTAATTCGCCTTCAGTAGCGAAGTCTCTGTCCCATGTAGCGAGTTTTTTCTTCATAACCATATGGTATAAAGGTGGGATAAGCGCCACAGTAA
>Ga0228675_1000015_pt1 | contig 217282 bp, 193 predicted proteins | sample 36D_rmetaG_FD_182786 | JGI IMG/M metagenome (GOLD analysis project Ga0228675, IMG submission 182786) | Seawater microbial communities from Monterey Bay, California, United States - 36D_r | ecosystem: Environmental > Aquatic > Marine > Coastal | place: USA: California | collected 2016-10-05
GTGGGAAGAGCCCTCAGCGGAACAAGAGCCCTCAGCGGATAAAGAGCCCTCAGCGGAACAAGAGCCCTCAGCTAATCAAGAGCCCTCAGCTAATCAAGAGCCCTCAGCGGATAAAGAGCCCTCAGCGGAACAAGAGCCCTCAGCGGAACAAGAGCCCTCAGCCGATAAAGAGCCCTCAGCGAACAAACAGCCCTCAGCCGAAGAAGAAGCCCCCGTCGCAAATCAAGCAACCCCTGAGCCCGATTCCCTCGAGGAGCTGGAATCTGCCGGTGATAAAGCCATCGATGAATTGGCTGAATCTTTACTTGATGAAGATTTCCTCGACGATAGCTTTATGGATGGCGGCATCTTTGCCGATGTCGGCGAAGTTAAAAAGCCAAAAGAAAATCCCCAGCCCGAAGATCTGGGTCTGGAGGTTAATATTGAAGAGCTACCCGGTGCGGCGGAACTCGAAAATTCCATGGGTGACGAAGTTATTGCCGAGTTTATGGCCAGCCTGGATGATTTTGAGGGCGTCGACGATGTCGAAGAGCTCAATTCTGTCGATGTAAAAATGGATCTGGCCACCACCTTTATTGAAATGGGCGACACCGCAGGAGCCAGAGAAATTCTCAATGAAATTATTGGTGAAGCCGACGAAGAGGGTCAGGCCAAAGCCAAGACATTACTGGCCAGCATCGACGAATAACAGGGACAAAAACAGGAACCAATAACCGTGCCTGAATGGGTTTATACCCCTAATTGCAAGATACCACAGGGCGAGACCATGCCCGAGGGTATCAAACGCTATGCTGCCGTCGTTGAATACGACGGCAGTGCTTTTTGTGGCTTCCAAAAACAGAAGCACAGCCCCTCAGTTCAGCAGGAGCTAGAGCGCGCCCTAAGCTATGTGGCAGACAGTCCGCTTATTTTGAGTTGCGCCGGCCGCACAGACACAGCTGTGCATGCCAGTCATCAGGTTATACACTTTGATAGCAGTGCTGTTCGCAGCGGCCACAACTGGGTGCAGGGCGCCAATAGCCAGCTGCCCGATTCCATAGCTCTGCGCTGGGCCGGAGAAATGAGCGCAGACTTTCACGCCAGATTCAGCGCCACCTCACGCACCTACCGCTATGTGATCTCTGCCAGCAAAACCCGTCCGGCCATTTTGGCCGATGGAGTCACCTGGGTGAAATTTCCGGTCGAGGCCTCGGCTATGCAAGAGGCCTGTCAGTACCTATTGGGCGAGCAGGATTTTTCAGCCTTTCGCGGTGCAGGCTGTCAGTCCCTATCGCCATTTCGCAATGTCACCAGCGCCAATATTTATCCACTTGGTCAGCTGCTGATCTTTGAGGTTAGCGCCAATGCTTTTGTGCTACATATGGTGCGCAATATGGTGGGTGCATTGCTCGAGGTGGGCTATGGCCGCCAGCAGCCCATATGGATAAAACAGTTGCTTGCCGGGGCCGATCGCTGTCAAAGTGCAGCCACAGCCCCGTCCAATGGTCTGTATCTGGTGAATGTCAATTATCCGCCAGAGTTTGCACTGCCCAGGTTGCCTAAGGGCCCGGCATTTTTGCCTGATAGTCTTGCTCAGGCTTGCGATATGGCTCAGGCTACAATCGAGATAGAGAGTTAATTAGATGTCCGTACGCGTAAAAATTTGCGGTATCACCAGCCCTGAGCAGGCCATCATGGCCCAGCAGGCGGGCGCCGATGCTCTGGGCCTGGTGATCTATGCCAAGAGTTCCAGATATGTGGATATTCAGCGCGCGGCGGAGATTCGCGCGGCTATTGGCCCGCAAACCACCGCAGTGGTGCTGCTGGTCAATGCAGACCAAGCCACAGTGCGTCAGGTGATTACCCTGGTGCAGCCAGATCTGATTCAGTTTCATGGCGACGAGAGCCCGGAGTTTTGTCAGCAGTTTGATTTCCCCTTTATCCGTGCCATACGCATGCGCGAGGGTCTGGATATTGACGCAGAGGTCGCAGCCTACAGAGCCGACGCAGGCTTTTTGTTTGATGCCTGGAGCGACGACCAGTACGGTGGCACCGGCCACCAGTTTGACTGGAATCGCCTGCCCAGCAGTAGAGACTACCCTCTGATTTTGGCCGGTGGGCTAACGCCAGATAATGTCGCCAGTGCGGTCAGTCTGGTTGCTCCAGATATGGTGGATGTTAGCGGTGGCGTGGAGTCGTCGCCGGGGGTGAAAGACCAAGCAAAAGTTGCGGCATTTGTGCGCAATGCCAAACAGGCCAAGACCCAGTCGCCTATAGTATAGAGAGGCGAGTCAAAATATATGGGCCGTCTGCTACAGCTACCTCCGCAGGCGCAATAAATAATTGCGCTGGGCCTTAGCGAGACTGAATCTGTCGTGATAGAATGCCGCCTTGGAATCGCGCCACCATTTAAGTGAGTTAAAAGGTAATAGATGAACTGGCTCAATCGCATTAGGCCCACAGGCCCTGCTTCAGGCAAAAATGAACGCTCAAACTCTATACCCGAAGGGCTGTGGAAGAAATGCCCCAAGTGCGCCTCACCACTCTACCGCCCGGAGTTAGAGCGCAATCTAGATGTCTGCCCCAAGTGCGAACATCATATGCGCATCGGCGCTCGCCGCCGTCTGGATATCTTCCTCGATGAAAATGACCGCCTTGAGATTGCGCAGGATGTCGAAGCCATCGACCGCCTCAAGTTTAAAGATGTTAAAAAATACAAAGATCGCCTCACCGAAGCTCAGAAAAAGACTGGCGAAAAAGATGCCCTAGTCGCGATGAGTGGCAGTCTCAAAGGTATTCCCGTGGTCTCCTGTGCCTTTGAGTTTGCTTTTCATGGCGGCTCCATGGGTTATGCAGTGGGTGAGAAATTTACCCGCGCTGCCAATCTGGCTCTCGAAGAGCGGCGCCCCTTTATCTGTTTCCCCGCCACTGGCGGTGCGCGCATGCAGGAGGCGCTAATCTCGCTGATGCAGATGGCCAAAACCAGTGCTGTACTTGAGCGTTTAAGTGCCGCTGGCGTGCCCTATGTATCGGTAATGACCGATCCGGTTTACGGTGGCGTCTCCGCCAGTCTGGCTATGCTGGGCGACCTCAATGTTGCTGAGCCTGGTGCCCGCGCAGGCTTTGCCGGCCCCAATATTATTGAGCAGACTATCCGCCAGAAGCTGCCCAAAGGCTTCCAGCGCAGCGAGTTTCTGCTCGAGAAGGGCCATATAGATATGATTATTAGTCGCCACCAGATGCGCGACCGTCTGGCCAGCATTCTCTCCAAGCTGACCAACGTACCAGAACCAACTGATGCCTGACCGCTCTCTCGCTGACTGGCTGACTCTGATAGAGAGCAGGCACCCCAGCGAGATAGAGTTGGGCCTAGATCGAGTCGCAGAGGTCTGGCGCCGATTACTTCAGCAGCCGCGCCTAAAATCCTGCCAACCCCCTCTGGCCATTACCGTTGCAGGCACCAATGGCAAAGGCTCCTGCATCAGCAGCATGCAGGCACTGTTGCTGCAACATGGCCACAGCGTTGGCACCTTTACCTCACCGCATTTTCTCGCCTATAACGAGCGTATCTGTCTGGCTGGCCAGCCAGTTGCAGATGCTCTGATTATCGATGCCTTTGAGCAAATCGAGGCTGTCACTGCAGACATCTCCCTGACCTATTTTGAGGTGGGTACGCTGGCTGCCCTGGTGATTTTTTATCAGGCCAGTCCCCAGGTAATGCTGCTTGAAGTAGGGCTGGGCGGCCGTCTGGATGCCATTAATATTATTGATGCAGATATTGCCGTGCTCACCAGCATAGCTCTGGATCACTGTGACTGGCTGGGTGATACCAGAACCGAGATCGCCGGCGAGAAGCTGGGCATAGCGCGCCGCGGTCGGCCACTGATCATTGGTGAGCAGGACCATCCTCAAGGCTTTGCCCAGCTGGTGGCAGATACAGGCGCCAATGCTCTTTGGGCAGGCCGCGACTTTAGCTTTTCCAGCGGCGAGCTATTTGACTGTCAGCTTAGCAAGCAAAAGAGCAGTGCAGCGGGCTCCCTGAGTTTCACACAGCTCAATGGTCAGGGGCTATTGCCAGTCAATAAAACCCTGGCTCTGCAAACCCTGGTGGCCGCAGGCTTTGAGTTAAATCAACAAGACTGTGCCATTGCGCTGCAGCAGGTGCGCCTGACTGGCCGTCATCAACAGCTGAGTTACAGAGGCACAGAGGTGATTCTGGATGTGGCCCATAACCCGGCCGCCGCCGAGGTGCTGGCGGCCAATCTGGCGCCATCAGAGGGCCGCACCATTGCTGTGGCTGCTGTGCTGGAGGATAAAGACTGGTCGGGCATTATCGTGCCCATGGCCGATCTGATTGACGATTGGATTATTGGTGAAATAAGCGATAGTTCGCGAGCGCGCAAGGGTCAATCTCTGCTCGAATTGTTATACAATGCTGGCCAGCAAGGCCGCTTGCAGCCATCCGTTGAACAGGCATTTCAACTGGCTGTGGATAATGCGGCAGCGACAGACAGAATACTGGTATTTGGTTCATTTCATACTGTGGCAGCAGTACTGAAAATAATTTTGGCAGAGGTCTAAATTGAGCAGTGGATTAAAACAGCGAATTGCCGGAGCCTTTGTGCTGGGCGCCCTGGGTCTGATAATTCTGCCTCTGCTATTTGATTTTGCCGATCCCAACCGCATAGATCGCAACTCTAAATTGCCCCCGGCTCCAGAAATTGCGCCTGTCAGTGTAGCCAAAGCAGAGCGCCCCGCAGCGGTCAGTGACCAGCCCAAAACCGCCGAAATATTCGATATAGAGCGCTCCACCGAAGCCTCAGACAGCGACGAAAAACCCTACGGCCTCAATGAGCTTGGCCTGCCCAATGGCTGGATTTTGCAGGTGGGCAGCTTTGAAGAGAAGGCCAGCGCCAGCGGCTTTGTCAACCAGCTGCGCCAGCAAAAGTACAAGGCATTTAGCAAGCGTGTCGAGGTTAATGGCAGCACCCGTTACCGGGTTTATGTGGGGCCTAAAATCAATAAAGGCCGTGCCCAGACCGACAAACAAAATATCGATAGGGCATTTAATACCGATGCCATTATTTTGCATTTTGTGCCTTAGGAATTAGCTTGTGGAGATTGCATCAGTAGATCTGGCTATAGTGGGAATCCTGATGATTTCAGGTGTTGTCAGCCTGGTGCGCGGATTTGTTAAAGAAGCCATGTCACTGGTTATCTGGCTGGCGGCATTTGCTGTAGCCATGACCTTTAAAGAGGCCGCCGCCGATTTGCTGGTCAACTTTATTTCGCTGGCTTCTATACGACAGCTGGCGGCCTGGGCCGGGCTATTTGTGGGCACTCTGTTGCTGGGCTCGATGGTTAATTTTTTATTGGGGAAACTGGTTAGCTCAACGGGATTGAGCGGTACCGACAGGACGTTAGGCTTAGTTTTTGGTGTATTTAGGGGGCTGTTGATTGTGCTGGCACTGGTAATTATTTTACCTCAGGCGGTGCCAGTTGATCAGGACCCCTGGTGGACGGAGTCGGCGCTGATTCCCATGTTCCAGGGTTTTGAAAACTGGGGCAGAGAGGCAGCGGCCGGCATTAAAGACTTCTTGACGAGTTGGATATAGACCATGTGCGGTGTTGTTGGAATTTCTGGTACCTCTGATGTTAATTTAAAGCTCTACGACGCGCTGACCATGCTGCAGCATCGAGGGCAAGATGCCGCCGGCATAGTGACCGAAAAGAACGGTGAGCTGCATCAGTGCAAAGGCGAAGGGCTGGCCCGGGATGTTTTCCGTCGCAGCCATATGGTGCGTCTGGTGGGTGAAGTGGGCATAGGCCATGTGCGTTACCCAACCGCTGGCAGCTCCGGCCCGGCGCTGGCGCAGCCGCTCTATGTAAACAGTCCCTATGGCATCTGTATGGCCCACAATGGCAACCTCACCAATGCCGATGATCTGCGCGAACATATCTTCCGCGCCGATTTGCGCCACCTCAATACAGACTCTGACTCTGAGGTGCTGCTCAATGTATTTGCCCATGAGCTCCAGCTGCGCGGCAAACTAGAGCCCAGCAGCAAAGATATTTTTGCCGCTGTTGAGCATGTGCACAAACGCTGTCGCGGTGCCTATGCAGTGGTCGGCCTGCTTGCCAACTACGGTATGTTCGCCTTCCGCGACCCCAATGGTATTCGTCCCCTGTGTTTTGGCGTGCGCGAGACCGATGCAGGTAAAGAGTATGCCGTGGTTTCCGAATCTGTGGTGCTGGATAGCCTGGGCTTTGAGTTGGTTCGTGATCTTGCTCCGGGTGAAGCTCTGTTTATTGACAAGTCCGGCGAAGCTCATCTGCAGCAATGTGCAGCCGACCACCAGCTGGTGCCCTGTATCTTTGAGCATGTGTACTTTGCCCGCCCAGACTCCTTTATGGACAATATTTCGGTGTACAAATGCCGCCTGCGTATGGGTGAAAAACTCGCCGAGAAGGTACTGCGTACCAGACCCAACCATAATATAGATGTGGTGATCCCCATCCCGGATACCAGTCGCGTGTCAGCTCAGGCCCTGGCCGAAAAGCTTGGCGTTAAGCTGCGCGAAGGCTTTATGAAAAACCGCTATATAGGCCGCACCTTTATTATGCCCGGCCAGACCGAGCGCAAAAAATCTGTGCGTCAAAAACTCAATGCGGTAAAACTGGAATTTGCCGGCAAGAATGTACTGCTGGTCGATGACAGTATTGTGCGCGGCACCACCTCCAAAGAGATTATTCAAATGGCACGGGATGCCGGTGCCAATAATGTGTATATGGCCTCGGCGGCCCCTGGAGTGCGCTACCCCAATGTCTATGGCATAGATATGCCCTCGGCCAATGAGCTGATTGCCCATGGTCGTACTGATGACGAGGTGGGTGAGATTATCGGCGCCGACTGGATTATCTACCAGGATCTGGACGACCTAATTAGCTCTGGTGCAGAGGGCAACGAAGAGATAAAGCGCTTTGAGTGCTCGGTGTTCGATGGCAACTATATTACCGGTGATGTCGACAGCGATTACTTGGCGCGTATCGAAGCGCTGCGCAATGATGCCGCCAAACAAAAAGCAGACCCCAGTGCCGAGCCCAAAAAAGGGCAGGTGATTGGCATTCACAACAATAGCGTGACTTAAAGGGTCTATACTCAAACCCTTAAATTAAGCATGGACAAGGAAATGGACAAGTACCAGCAGGACACATTGGCTATTCGCAATGGCTACCAGCGCACTCATGAGAATGAGCACGCCGAGGCCATGTTTCTAACCTCCAGCTATGTGTTTGAAAGCGCCGAGATGGCGGCAAAATATTTTAGCAACGAGCTCCAGGGCAATGTCTACTCTCGCTATACCAACCCTACAGTGCGTAGCTTTGAGCAGCGCCTGGCTGCCATGGAAGAGGGCGAGCAGTGTGTGGCTACTGCCTCTGGCATGGCAGCTGCCCTCAGCGTAATTATGGCGCTGCTGCAGTCTGGCGATCATGTGGTCTGCTCGCAGGATGTCTTCGGTAGCACCAGAGTGATGATGGATAAATACATCACCAAGTTTGGTGTGTCGGTGACCTATGTGCCCCTGGCCGATCTGGATGCCTGGCAGGCAGCCGTAAAGCCCAATACCAAAATGCTATTTTGCGAAACACCCTCCAACCCTCTATCGGAAGTTGCCGACCTCGAGGCGCTGGCGGCTATCAGCAAAAAAGCGGATGCCACCTTTGTGGTCGACAACTGCTTCTGCACCCCGGTGCTGCAAAAGCCCCTAAACTGGGGCGCCGATATAGTGGTCCATTCGGCTACCAAATATATCGATGGTCAGGGTCGTTGTCTGGGTGGTGCCGTGGTTGGCAGTGCAGAGTTAATGGAGCAGGTGGTGGGCTTTTTGCGCGCCGCTGGCCCTACCATGAGCCCATTTAATGCCTGGGTTTTCCTTAAAGGTCTGGAAACTCTGCGTATTCGCATGCAGGCCCACTCAGCTAATGCCGCCGAGCTGGCCGCCTGGCTTAATGATCACCCCAAGGTCAGCAAGGTGTTTTACGCTGGCCTTGAAGATCATCCCGGTCATGCGCTAGCCAAAAAGCAGCAGTCTGATTTTGGCGGAGTTGTGTCTTTTGTGGTAGATGGCGGTCGCGAGTCTGCCTGGCGTGTGATCGACAATACCAAAATGCTTTCCCTAACGGCCAATCTTGGCGATGCTAAAACCACCATAGTGCATCCGGCAACGACTACCCATGGTCGCCTGACTGACGAAGCAAGAGCTGCAGCCGGTATTAGCGACGGCCTGGTGCGTGTGGCTGTGGGTCTTGAGGATATCATTGATATTAAAGCCGACCTGGAATTGGGTTTAGGCGCTCTGTAAAAATAGGTTAATTATGTTTTTCAACACCCCAGCAATGCCCAGCGCCAATGAGGCCTTACCAGGTCGCACTGAGCCCATGTCGGTTAACAATGTTAACTTTATCAATGGTCAGCCCATTGTCGGTCCCTTTGCTGAGGGTTTGCAGTCGGCCTATTTTGCTATGGGTTGTTTTTGGGGTGCGGAGCGGCGCTTTTGGGAGCAGCCTGGTGTGGTGACCTCGGCGGTTGGCTATGCTGGTGGTTTTACGCCTAACCCGACCTATGAGGAAACCTGCACTGGCATGACCGGGCACACCGAGGTGGTGTTGGTGGTGTTTGATCCCGAGCTGATCAGTTATGAGAGGTTGCTGGCTGTGTTTTGGGAGGCCCATGATCCCACTCAGGGTATGCGCCAGGGCAACGATCGCGGCTCGCAGTATCGCTCGGCGATTTACTGTACCAGCCCTGAACAGCTTGAGGCTGCCGAGACTTCTGCCAAGTCAGTGCAGAAGCAGCTGACCGACCTGGGTTTCGGTGAGATTACCACGGAGATTGTGGCCGCTCCTGAGTTCTTCTATGCCGAAGAATATCACCAGCAGTACCTGGCCAAGAATCCAGCAGGCTACTGCGGTCTCCGTGGTACCGGTATCAGCTGCAGTTAACCCCACTCAGCCACCCAAAAAAAACATCTAACTAGACAGCCGAGCCCTCTCAGATCTGGGGTCAGCCACCGGAATCGCCTTCAACAGATTCTTGGTATAAGCCTTCTTAGGTTTAGCCCAAAGTGTTTCCGTCTTACCCTGTTCCACCAGCACACCATGATGCATCACCATCACCCGGTCAGAGATATAACGTACCACCGACAGATCGTGAGAAATAAACATCATAGTCAGATTATGGCGCTCCACCAGACTGAGAATCAGATCCAGTATCTGCGCCTGAATAGTCACATCCAAAGCCGACACCGGCTCGTCAGCAATAATCAACTCAGGCTTGGTAGCGATCGCGCGACCAATAGCAATACGCTGACGCTGACCACCAGAAAACTCATGGGGATACTTACGCATCTGTGCGCGGGCCAAACCCACATCGTCCATCAGCGCCTGCACCTGCTCAGTGATATTCGTCTTATTGGCAATGCCGTGGTAGAGCAGAGGCTCAGCCAGAGTTTCAAATACCGTCATACGCGGATTTAGAGACGCATAGGGGTCCTGAAAAATCATCTGCATACGGCGACGCCAGGGCACCATCTGCTTAGGGCTAAGACTGGTCAAATCAGTGCCGTCAAAGGTTACCGTACCCTCCTGCGTGGGCACCAGCTGAAGTATTGAGCGCCCCAGAGTCGATTTGCCAGAGCCTGACTCACCTACCAGACCCAGAATCTCCCCGCGTTTAATCTTCAGAGAGATATCGTCCACCGCCTTCACAGTGATCACTTTAGAGCCGGAATAGTCCTTAAACCAGGTGCGAATATTTGCAACTTCTACCAGAGGATTGCGCGCCTGAGCGCGGTTTTCCATAGTCTTGGCGCCCTCGGGAATCGCATTGAGCAAACGCTTGGTATAGTCGTCTTTAGTGTTGTAGAAAATATCGTCCGTATTGCCAGACTCCATAGCAACACCATTGCACATCACCAGAATCTTATCGGCAATACCAGCTACCACACCCAGATCATGACTAATAAAAATTACCGCCACATCACGATTTTGCTGAAGCTTTTTAATCAGCTCCAAAATCTGCGCCTGAATAGTTACATCCAGCGCAGTAGTGGGTTCATCACATATCAGCAGGCGCGGCTCATTGATCAGCGCCATGGCAATCATCACCCGCTGACGCATACCGCCAGAGAACTCATGGGGGTAGCTATCAAAGCGACGCTCCGGGTCGATAATACCCACCTCGTCTAGTAGCTCAATCGCCCGCTGTTTTGCCGCCGCCCGATCCTGACGGCGAGCTTTGTCCGGATGATAGATCAGGGGTTCAATCAGCTGTTCGCCAATAGTGAGATTGGGGTTCAGCGAGGTCATTGGATCCTGGAAGATCATGGCAATATCATTGCCGCGGAAATGCCGCATGCGATCCTTGTCGCAGGTCAGCAAATCCTCACCGTCAAACATTGCCGTGCCGCCTTCAATTTTAGCCGGTGGTTTGGGCAGCAGGTCCAGCAGGCTGTAGCAGGTGACCGATTTACCGGAACCAGATTCACCCACAATAGCCAGTGTCTCGCCGGGGTTAACTGAAAAGCTAACATCGTCCACAGCTTTCACCAGACCGTTTCTGGTGTGGAAATGGACCTTTAAATTTTTAACATCGAGTAGAGCAGCCATAGCAATTAATCCATTAGTCCTTGGCAGTGCGTGGATCCAGCGCATCGCGCAGGCCATCACCCAGGAAGTTAAGGGCAAACAGGGTTAAAGACAGGGCAATACCCGGGAAAATAAGCAACCAGGGATACTCTTCCATGGTCTCTACGCCATAGTTAATCAACAGGCCCCAGGAGCTTTGCGGAGGCTGGATGCCCAGCCCCAGGAAGCTCAGAAAGGCCTCCAGCAACATCACGCTGGGAATCGTCAGAGTGGTGTAAACAATCACCGGCCCCAGCGTGTTAGGAATAATGTGGCGGCGAATAATAATCCACTGAGACAGGCCCAGAGAATGGGCCGCCTCGACAAACTCCTGCTTGCGCAATGACATCACCTGGCCGCGCACAATACGCGCCATGGTCAACCACTCCACTGCGCCAATGGCAAAGAACAGCAACAGCAGATTGCGCCCAAACACCACCATCAGCAGAATAATAAAAATCATAAAGGGCAGGGCGTAGAGAATATCCACCAGGCGCATCATCACCGCATCAACGCGGCCGCCGACATAGCCAGCCACAGCGCCGTAAATCACCCCAATCGCCAGAGCCACTGCTGTGGCAATAAAGCCCACCATCAGAGATACACGGCCACCCCACATAATACGAGTGAGCATATCGCGGCCAAATACATCAGTGCCCAGCCAGTGCTCAGCAGAGGGCGGTGTGGCGCCCATCAGCAGATTTTGCTCCTCATAGCCATAGGGTGCAATCCAGGGCGTTAGCAGTGAGATCACACAGAGAAATACCAGCAGGCCCAGGCCAATTAGAGCCAGGCGGTTTTTGCGTAGTTTGATCCAGGCATCTTCCCAGAGTGAGGTGCCTTTTTCAGCCGTTAGTGTTGAGCTGTTAGCATCCATGACTATTCTCCCCTAACCTGTTGGCGCAGTTTGGGGTTTAACCAGACAGCCAGCATATCCGACAGCAGATTAAAGACGATAATCAGCGTGGCAAAGAACACCGTAGTGCCCAAAATCATAGTGTAGTCGCGGTTAAATGCGGCCTGCACATAGAAGCGACCCAGACCGGGAATCTGGTAAATAGTCTCCACCACAAATGACCCGCCCAGCAGCCCGGCAAAGGCTGGTCCGAGAAAAGCCACCACCGGAATCAAACCACCGCGCAGTGCATGCTTGCCGATAATTAAAAACTCCGACAGACCTTTGGCGCGCGCGGTACGGATATAGTCTTGAGACAGAACCTCCAACATACCGCCACGGGACAGCCGGGCAATATAGGCAGCATAGCCAGTGCCCAGAGTAATAGCCGGTAAAATCTTATCCCCGGGAATCTGATCCCAGCCAGACACCGGCAACCATTCCAAGTGGATGCCAAAGATCAATACCAGTAGCGGTCCCAGCAAAAACGAAGGCATGCAAATGCCAATCATGGCTGCCGTCATAGGTACATAATCTTGGGCGGTATTGGGTCGCATAGAGGCGGTAACGCCGGCGATAACACCGATAAAAATGGCTACCATCATGGCGTAAAAACCCAGCTCAGCTGTGGTGCCCAGGCCAGATAAAATCAGCTCATTAACCGAGCGACCCGGGTATTTAAACGAGGGTCCCATATCGCCCTGCAGCACATCACCCAGATAATTGACGTACTGTTGCCACAGCGGCTGATTGAGGTTGTACTGAGCTTCAAGAGCCTCCAGCACCTCCTCTGGCACCGCCTTATCAGCGGAAAAGGGCCCACCTGGGGCACTGTGCACCAACAAGAAGGTCATGGTGATCACCACCAGAAGAACCGGAATAGCCTGCAGTAGGCGGCCTAACGCAAATCGCAGCATTAGTCTTTGGCTCCCTCAAGGTAGATTTCTCGATAAGACTGCGTATCCATAATATTGGTGGCGACATTTTTCATCGCAGGATGCACCAAATGAGCGGTGGTATAGGTGTAGATAGGCAGCACTGGTAGCTCGTCCATCAGCATCTGCTCAGCCTGGGTAAAGATAGCCATGCGTTCTTCCTGAGTCTTGGCCCTGGGAGCCACATCTAACACCAGGCGATCATATTCTTCGTTGCACCAGCCTGTGCGGTTATTGCCGCCGTTACAGATAAACATATCCAGGAAGTTATTGGGGTCCACATAGTCGCCAATCCAGCCAGCGCGGGAGATTTGATAGTCGCCATTGCTCTCGCTATCCAGGTACACCTTCCACTCCTGGTTAAGCAACTTAACCTCAATATTAAGGTGCTCGCGCCACATCTGCTGAATCGCCACCGCCACCTTGCGGTGACCCTCGTTGGTGTTATACAGAATTTCAGTTACCGGGAAGCCCTCACCATTGGGGTAGCCAGCTTCGGCAAGCAGCTGGCGAGCAGCTTCAGGGTCAAAGTTGAGGTTGATTGGTGGGTAGTAGCCCCTGGTGTTGGGAGGTGTCATAGCATAGGCGGGAATCTGCCCAGACTTGGTTACATTTTCAGTAATTTTTTTACGGTCAATGGTCATGCCCAGGGCGCGACGCACTCGCTTATCCTGAAGGTGGGGCACAGCCACATTAATACGGTAGAAATAGGTACCAAGATAGGGATTGACGCGCAGGGCTGGATCATTGGCCTCGCGATAGGTAGCCACCTTATCAATGGGCACGCCGTTGGTGTAGTGCAACTGCCCAGCGCGGAACATACGCTCCTCGGTGGTGGTATTTTCGGTAGGGTAGAACACAATCTTATTGAGGCGCACCTCATCATTGCCCCAGTAAAAGCTATTGCGCTCAACTTCAATAGCGCGATTAATCTCCCAGCTGGTTAGCTTAAATGGGCCATTGCCCACCATATTGCCGGCATAGGTCCAGCGCGTGCCGCGCTCATCTGCAGCGCCAAACTTCTCCAGAGTGGCCTGATGGACCGGGTACATACTGTAGTGATCCAGCAGCTGCAGAAAATAGGGGGTGGGGTTGTCCAGTGTCACCTGCAGAGTCAGGTCATCCAACGCCTTGACGCCGACCAGCTCAAAATCAGTTACCTCACCTTCATAGTATTCCCGGGCATTAACAATCGGAAAGTACATATAGGCATAGAGATTACCCAGAGCAGGCTGCAGTGCTCGCCACCAGGACCAGACAAAGTCATGGGCATTGTGCACATCACCATTGGACCAGCGCGCATTGTCGCGCAGTTTAAAGGTGTAGACAGTACCGTCATCGCTGACAGTCCAGGACTCGGCAACCCCGGGGGTTGGGCCCAGAGTTTTGCTGTCTTTGTGCACCAGGCCTTCCATCAGCGCGACAATAATATGGTGTTCCGGAACCCCGGTGGCAATATGAGGGTCCAGACTCTGTGGCTCTGTGCCATTGCCCCAGTGCAGAGTGCCAGTGCGGTTACCCGCTTCAACATTGCTCTCTGAGCTGCCGCAGCCGATTAAAACCAAGCTTAGAGCCAGAGCTGATAGCAGGCGTAAATTTTTGGCTAATCTTACAGCCGTAACTGCGCTTAAAATTGCATCTAAAGAGGACTGTTTCATAGGGGCATATTCCGTAATTATTATAGAACCACTCAATGGTCTGACAGGCTGCTGTGGAGTGTAAACAAGCTGGCCTAGGAAGTGAAGAATTACCCCACTATAGGGGTAGCTGCATCACTAGTTTAATCATATTTTTGTCCGGAATTTAATCTAGATGGCCCGGGCCTGTTGCACTTGCTCGCCAAACCCCGGATAATCCCGCGCTTCGCTTTAATGGTGGCCCCCTCTGGTCCCCTCGCAACAGCCAACCGCGAACCCCGCCAGGCCCGGAAGGGAGCAACGGTAGTGGTGACGCTGTGTGCCGAGGTGTGGCTATTGGGGGTCATCGCCATTAGCCCTTCCAGCGCCCCCGTTATCTCCCTATAATGATCGCTTTAAACCAAAGCAGACTGCGCTATGAGTTATCAGGTCCTCGCCCGTAAATGGCGTCCACGCTCTTTTGCCGAAATGGCAGGGCAGGAACATGTGCTGCAGGCACTAATCAACGCGCTAGACAATGACCGCCTGCACCATGCCTATCTGTTTACCGGCACCCGAGGTGTGGGCAAAACAACCATTGGCCGTATTCTCTCCAAGTGCCTCAACTGCGAAACAGGTATAAGCTCAGTGCCCTGTGGCGAATGTCCCAGCTGCACAGAAATCGCCGAAGGCCGCTTTATTGATTTGATTGAAGTAGATGCCGCCTCGCGCACCGGGGTCGACGATATGCGTGACCTGCTCGACAATGTGCAGTACGCGCCCTCCAGAGGTCGCTTTAAGATCTACCTGATCGATGAAGTGCATATGCTGTCCAAGTCGAGCTTTGCCGCACTGCTAAAAACCCTGGAAGAGCCGCCGCCCCACGTTAAGTTTCTGTTTGCCACCACAGACCCGCAAAAACTGCCCATCACCGTGCTGTCGCGCTGTCTGCAATTTAATCTTAAAAACCTCAGCCCAGAGCGCATTACCGAGCATCTGCAATTTGTTCTCGGCGAAGAAGCTGTGCCCTTTGAAGAGGCTGCGCTCTGGTCTCTGGCCCGCGCCGCCGATGGCAGTATGCGCGATGCTCTCAGTCTGACCGACCAGGCGATTGGCCATGGCGGCGGCCAGGTTAATGAGGCCGATGTTAGCTCCATGCTGGGTACCATAGAGCGCAGCTATGTGGTGGATATCTGTACCGCCCTGACGGGCGGCACAGGCACAGATGTACTGGCCGCCATCTCAAGAATGGCCGAGCAGGCGCCCGACTATGATCAGGCACTTTCAGATGTACTCTCAATCTGGCATCAGGTAGCTATTTTGCAGACAGTGCCAGAGGCTCTGGATAAGGGGGTTGGCAACTATTCCGAGCTGCTCAATCTGGCGGCGGTAGCCAGCAAAGAGGACGTGCAGCTGTTTTATCAAATCTGCCTGCTGGGTCGCAAAGATCTGCACCTGGCACCAGATCTAAAATCTGGCTTTGAAATGGTCATGCTGCGGGCATTAGCGTTCCGTCCCGACGCCAATCCACCAATTCGCGAAGCCTCCCCAGTACCGGCTCCCCAGGAGGCGGAGTCCCAGGCAAAAAAGCCTGAAGTCGCGGCCCCAGAGGCACAGCCTCCGGCCGCAGCACCCACAGCCGCCGAGCCCGCACCAGTATCTCAGCCAGCCCCGCAATCGCTAGCCGAGCCCACACAGCCGCAACAATCCAATGCAGCCGTCGAGCTGGACGCACCACCCTGGCAAGAGCCCTCAGCGTCTCTTAACAAAGAGCCTTCAGCTTCTTCCAATAAAGAGCCCTCAGCGTCTCTTAACAAAGAGCACTCAGCTTCTCTTAACAAAGAGCCCTCAGCGTCCCCCAACAAAGAGCCAGAGCCACCAGCAGCCCAAAAAATAGCCCTCCAGGATTTCACCCCAGATAAATGGATCGAAATCCGCAAGCAGCTAACCATAGGTGCCTCGCTAGGTGAGATAGCCAGCCACTGTCTGTATCAGGGTCGCTCGGGTAGCCAGCTGCAGTTTCTGATTGATAACAACCAGACCAGTCTTTACGACACGGCCCATCAGCAGACCCTCGGCGAAGCTCTGTCCGACTACTTTGCCGAGCCCCTCAGCGTAGAAATAACCTTTGGTGTTGCCGAGCAGGAGACTCCGCGAGCCGCAGATAACAGAGAAAAGGCCGAACGCCTGGCCGAAGCCGTAGACACATTAAACGCCGACCCCTCGGTAATTAAATTTAAACAGCTATTTGACGGGCATCTTAACGAGCAGTCCGTGCGACCCATAGATTAACAACAGCTCTAACCAGCTTATACAGAGGCAACAATGGATATAAACAACCTAATGAAACAGGCCCAGCAGATGCAGGAAAAAATGGCTGCAATGCAAGAGAAGGCCGCCAGCGCCGAAGTCACAGGCGAGTCTGGCGCCGGTATGGTTCAGGTGGTGATGACAGGCCGTCACGACGTGCGCAAGGTAACCCTGGATCCTTCATTAATGAGCGAAGATAAAGAATTTCTCGAAGACCTGCTGGCTGCCGCCGTCAATGACGCAGTGCGCAAAGTCGAAGCCCAGAGCAAAGATGCCCTGAGCGCCATGACCGGTGGTATGGACCTGCCCCCGGGCTTTAAAATGCCCTTTTAGCGAGGCCGTCTCTTGTACGGAAATCTGATAGACCAACTCATTGATGCACTGCGCATACTGCCCGGGGTAGGGGCCAAGTCTGCCCAGCGCATGGCACTGCAACTGCTGGAGCGCGACAAGGTAGGTGCCAGTCGGCTGGCCGAGTCAATTCTAGAGGCCGTTGAGCATGTAGGCCGTTGCAGTAGCTGCCGCACCCTGACCGAACACGACCTCTGCAATATCTGTAGCAATAGCCGCCGCAGTTCCACAGAGATCTGTGTGGTTGAAAATCCTGCCGACCTCTACGCCATAGAGCAGGCGGGCAGCTTCCAGGGTAAATACTTTGTGCTGCTGGGCCATCTCTCGCCGATTGATGGCATAGGCCCGGAACAGCTGGGTATAGATCAGCTGATTCAGCGTCTGCAGCAGGACCAGGTAAACGAGCTTATTTTGGCCACCAACCTCACCGTCGAGGGCGAGGCCACAGCCCATTTTATAGCCGATAAAGCCAAGGCTCTGGGGGTCAATGTATCCCGGATTGCCTACGGTGTTCCCATGGGTGGCGAGCTGGAATATGTAGACGGTGGCACCTTAAATATGGCACTGCAAAGCAGAAAGGCCCTTTAGATGATTGAATGGATAGACAGCAACAGCGGCCTGCAGCAGATGTGTCAGCAGCTTAGCCAGGAACCCAAACTGGCTGTGGATACTGAGTTTATTCGCACCGACACCTTCTACCCCAAGATAGCTCTGATACAGATCTCCGACGGTGACCAGTGCTGGCTAATTGATGTACTGGCCATAGATGATTTTGCGCCCCTCAAAGCACTGTTGGAAAATCCCCAACAACAGCTGATATTCCATGCCTGCGCCGAAGATCTCGAGGTGCTGGAATATGCGCTGGATATTAAGCCCAGCACAATTTTTGATACCCAAATAGCCGCCGGTATTACCAATATAGGCTACTGCATGGGTTATGCCCGGCTGGTAGATAGCATGTTTGAGGTCAGTCTGGACAAGCAAGAAACCCGCTCCGACTGGCTGGCCCGACCACTGACCCAGCGTCAGCTGGACTATGCAGCCGTCGACGTACAGTATCTGCATGCCATGGAAAAAATACTTTCCAAGGCCCTGGCCGAGCAGCAGCGCGAAGACTGGTTTGCCGAAGAGACCCAGGCCCTGTTTACCCTAGTAGAAGGGCGCAAAGATCACAGCGACTATTACCTGCGTGTCAAAGGCGCCTGGCGTCTGGGAGTGAAATCACTTACCGCCCTCAACCGTCTCTGCGACTGGCGCGAGAACACAGCCCGGTCCAGCAATCGCCCCCGGGCTCATATCATCAAAGACTCGGTTTTAATTGAGCTGGCTCGGCGCCTGCCCAGTGCTCAGGATCAGCTGCATGGCATAGAAGATTGGTACCCGCGCTCGGTTAAACGTCACGGCCAGACTGTACTCAAACAGATCGCCGACTCGGCTAATGATAGCCCAGTGCCAGTTATGCCTCAGCCGTTGCCCAAATCTATTTCTATACTTATGCGAGAAATGCGTGACTCCATGGGCAGAGTGGCGCAGGATATCCAGATTCCCCAGGAATTTTTATGTAACAAAAAGGAACTTGAGAGTATTTTGCGCAGTTCCATGGAGGGCCAGTGCCAATGGCCTGAAAGACTCAACCAGGGTTGGCGACTAGAGTTTGTGCAGCCCGCATTACAGGAAGTGCTCGACAGTACGGAAGCCCTATGACCAATACCAGCAAAGAAACCAGAGTCCTCTGCGACATTTACAAAGGCAACAAAAAAGACGAGATGTACCTCTACGTCAATAAATCCGACGGCCTGAAAAAAGTACCAGAAGGGCTGTTGTCCAGTTTTGGCGAGTTGACGCCAGTTACCACATTGGTGCTCAGCGAGACCCGCAAACTGGCCCGCGCCGATATTCACAGGGTATTGGAAGAGTTGCGCGACAAGGGTTTTTACCTGCAGATGCCGCCACCCAAATACCCCACCTCAGACCAGCCGCCGAGCTCCATCAATAAATATGGCTAAGTTCTGGCAGACCAAAACCCTGGAGCAAATGAGTACCAGCGAGTGGGAGCTACTCTGCGATGGCTGCGCCAAATGCTGTCTGGTTAAACTTGAAGACCACGACAGTGGAGAGATTTACCATACCAATGTAACCTGTGAGCTGCTGGATACCCATAGCTGTCAGTGCATAGACTATGCAGGCCGTCACAATGTGGTAGATGACTGCATAAAGCTGGATCGAGAGAATATTCACAGCCTGGGCTGGCTGCCCAAGAGCTGCTCCTATCGACTGATTGCCGCCGGGCAGCCGCTGCCTGAATGGCACCATCTGGTCAGCGGCTCAAAAGACACATTGCACAGCTACGGTGCCTCGCTGCAGGGCCGGGTCATCTCCGAGCTGCATGTGCATGACGAAGATATTGAAGATCATATTATTCAGTGGGTAGACTAACCTTGGATAGAAGAGATGGATAACAACAATGTATAGCGCAGAAAACTATCTGTGGGGCTGGGTAGCCTACTCAACAGGCGCGCTCTGTCTGCTGTTTTGCCTCTGGTTGCTGGTGCGCAAAATCGGTATCGCTGCCATCCGTCACAGTATCATGCTGTTGGTCACTGTAATTTTCTTTACGCCGGTTACGGCCTACCGCGACGACCCCCATCTGGCACCCGCTTTCTTTGTTAGTCTCTACGAGGGTCTATTGGCGAGGGGAGACGATCTGGGTTTTCAGCGCGGGTTGGCGCCTATTATGGCCCTAGGTTTTTTTGCCCTGTTGTTTTATATGCTGCTGCGCATCATTATTTGGCGAGTTAAAAAACGTCGCGCCCAGCGCAGCTCGCAACCAGAGGCTGAAGCAGCTGCGACGCCAAGCGCCAATTAGTTGAGGTTTATAATTTGCTGGATGTGCTGTGTTCAGCGAGCCAATAAATCAGCCCAGAGAGCAGGCCGGAAGCAGTCAGCATGCCAACAGGGGTAATGGAAAAACTGCTGGGCATCAGAGCAAAAATTTCGTCAGCCGGAAACAAAGGAAAGGCGACAGCAGCACCGAGCACAGTGGCAGCAATCGTAATGGCTGTCTCCTGGCCAACAGACACCCTGCGGCCAACCGGTAACCCAGCCTTTACTCCTGCAACAAAGCCCTGGCTGCTAAGATAGGGTTCGCTGTTGCGAGCCTGGGCAAACAGGTTGTCGATATCTGTGGTTTTAGTCATGCTTGATCCTCTTCATACCAGCTGGATAACAGGTCTCTCAGCTGAGCCCTGCCTCGGCTTATACAGGTTTTCACCGTTCCCAGCGGTATTTGCATAATAGTACAGATTTCCTGGTGAGTTAATTGCCGATGCAAATAAAGATGAATGACCATGCGCTGTTGAGTGGGTAACTGTTCCATGGCGCGAGCCAGGTCTCTGTGCAGCGCCTGCTCGGAAAACTCGTCATTCACCGCGCGCTCAGGGGCGTTGATAACCGTATCATCCACCCCGGTAATTTCCCGGTTTCTGGCCAGCCTAAAATGGCTTACCAGTTGGTTGTAGGCAATGCGATAGAGCCAGCTGCTGAATTTCGCCTCGGCTTTATAGCTGGCTATGGCCTGAAAGGCCTTGATAAAGGTCTCCTGAGCAAGATCATCGGCCAGGGCTTCATCCCAGCCAGTCATCTGTCGCAGCGAGTAACGCAGATCTGACTGGTGGCGCTCGACCAGAGTCGAGAAAGCGTCGTGGCATTGGGTTGCCACGACTCTCTCGATCAGTGCCTGATCTGTAGGGGACTGCAACAGCCTTAGTCTGCCAGTGTTGCAGAGCTGTCTCTGTTCATACGCCACACGACCAGCTTGCCAATCCCTATAAACAGTGGGATCAGGCCCACAGCAGCGAGCTCCCAGGAGATTGCAATACCCAGAAATAGGATCAGCCCGATACCCACCGCGATATTGCGCACAGCACTTTGGAAGCTATCGCTGGGAGCGTCGGGCTCCTCGCCATTAATCACCGTCAGCACCTCGATGGGCACATCTTTGCCTGCGGCTAGATAGTCTTTGATCAGTGCCACCTTGACCATGCGCTTGCGGTGCTTGTAGTAGAGAATGGCTATCAACAAAAACAGAGGTAACCCAAATACTGCAATAATCGCGACTATGCCCTCTGCGTCCGAATCCTCAGTCATATCAATATCGCGGTGCACCTGGATTGTTATTTCGTCATCCAGACTTTCCAGGCTAGACAACAGTTCCTGTTTGTCCTCTTCGCCAAGATCGCTCCACTGGGTCATGGCCAGGGTTTTGATCACCTCTTTTATCGAGGCAATTCCATCCCCCGAGGACTCAATGCTTATAAATGCATCACTCTCCTCGCCGTCAGTGCTGTCTTCCTCACTGGCAAACTCTTCTAAGATAGTTTCAAGGATGGCCCCCTCGGTATCGCCGCGAATCATTATTTTTACGCCCTTGGCAGAGCTGTCATCTGAGGCAGAAACGGAAAACTCCATATTCATTTCTTCGCTCTGCTGCTGAGTCTCCTGCTCCTCGGCAGGCTCCGCTGCAAAGGTGGGAGCCGTCATAAAGACTGCGACCAGAGGCAGCGCTCTGAGTGTCAGGGATTTAAAAGGGTGGTTCATGGTTGTCTCCAGGGCTTATAGCGCCTTAAGGTTAGGGGTATCTGTTGGTACAGTAGCGACTCACTATACCTCAGCTGTTATTCATAAGACGCGCTCATACAGCCGTTTGGATTCAGCCATAAGACAATAACTCTAAAATAGTAGATCAGAAATAAACCAAATACTCCCCGGTCATAGTTTTTCTCGATTTTCGCTATTTATAGGGGGCTGGCGGGCCGATTAAGGTTCTAAAAACAGGCCTTAATCGATTATTATGCAATGCTTAACAAGAATTCACCCCCAAGAAGTGGACCCAGATACTATGAAATTTACCGGTACAGACGACTATATAGCCACAGACGAACTGCAGATGGCAGTAAACGCCGCCGTAACCTTGCAGCGCCCCCTGCTTATCAAAGGAGAGCCGGGCACGGGCAAGACCATGCTGGCAGAGCAGGTGGCTAGCTCGCTGGGTATGCCACTGCTGTCATGGCACATTAAATCCACAACCAAAGCTCAGCAGGGTCTGTACGAATACGACGCGGTATCCCGTCTGCGCGACTCGCAACTGGGAAGCGACAAGGTCCATGATATTGGCAACTACATCAAGCGCGGCAAGCTGTGGGAAGCATTTACCGCAGAACAGCAATGTGTATTGCTGATCGACGAAATCGATAAGGCCGATATTGAATTCCCCAACGACCTGCTGCTGGAGCTGGACAAAATGGAGTTTCATGTCTACGAGACCGGCGAAAATATTAAAGCCGTGCAGCGTCCGATTGTGATTATTACCAGTAACAACGAAAAAGAGCTGCCCGACGCCTTCTTGCGTCGCTGTTTCTTCCACTTTATCAACTTCCCCGACCGCATGACTATGCAGCGTATTGTGGATGTGCACTTCCCCAAAATTAAGAAAAAGCTGGTAGACGAAGCTCTGGATATCTTCTTTGATGTGCGCAAGATTCCCGGTCTTAAGAAAAAGCCCTCTACCTCAGAGCTGGTCGACTGGTTAAAGCTGGTTATGTCTGACGATATTCCCGAAGATATTTTGACCAACCGCGACCCCACCAAAGCAATCCCACCGCTGTACGGTGCGCTGCTGAAAAATGAGCAAGACGTACATCTGCTGGAGCGACTGGCCTTTATGACCCGCCGCGCCGGCCAATAGCGCGCTGCTCCCATGCTGATTAACTTCTTCTTCACGCTCAAAAAAGCCAAGGTGCCAGTGTCCCTGCGTGAGCTGTTGGACCTGCTCGACGCCATGGATCACAACCTGGCCTTTGGTTCGATCGACGATTTCTATACTCTGGCCCGCACAGTAATGGTCAAAGATGAGAAATTTTACGATCGCTTCGACAAAGCCTTCGGTGCCTACTTTAAAAACCTCGAAAATATCGACGGCATTATCGAAGCACTGATTCCCGAAGACTGGCTGCGCCAAGAGTTTGAGAAACACTTTACCGAAGAAGAAAAAGCCAAGATCGAGAGCCTGGGCGGCCTGGAAAAGCTAATCGAAGAGTTTAAAAAGCGCCTCGAAGAGCAAAAAGAGCGCCACGAGGGCGGCAATAAATGGGTGGGCACCAATGGTACCTCACCCTTTGGCCACGGCGGCTTCAACCCTGAGGGTATCCGCATAGGTGGCCCAGGTGGCAAAGGCACAGCAGTTAAAGTCTGGGACGAGCGCCAGTACCAGGATCTGGATGACTCGGTTGAGATTGGCACCCGCAATATCAAAGTAGCCCTGCGCCGCCTGCGCAAATTTGCCCGCGAAGGCTCCGCCGACCAGCTGGATCTGGATGACACCATTGGCAGCACAGCGCGCAACGCAGGCTATCTGGATATCAAAATGGTGCCCGAGCGCCACAATGCCGTGAAGGTACTGATATTTTTCGATATTGGCGGCTCCATGGACCCCTATGTGCGCCTCTGTGAAGAGCTGTTTTCGGCAGCCAAAACCGAGTTTAAGCACCTCGAGTATTTCTATTTCCACAACTGCATGTACGACTATGTGTGGAAAGACAACCACCGCCGTCGCGAAGAGCAGATCTCTGTGTTTGACCTGATACACAAATATTCATCGGACTACAAAGTCATCTACGTAGGCGACGCCAGCATGGCCCCCTACGAAGTCACCAGCCCGGGCGGCAGTGTGGAGTACCACAACGAAGAGTCTGGTGCCGTGTGGATGCAGCGCATGACCGACGCCTACGACAAGCTGATCTGGATTAACCCGGTACAGGAAAAATACTGGGAGTACACTCCCTCGATCCAGATGCTTAAAGAGCTGGTAGAGGATAATATGTACCCCATGACTCTGGCTGGCCTGGAGCAGGGCATGGCAAGGCTCTCCAGATAGCGCAACTAACAAGAACGTTGGATAAAAAATAATAAAGGATTGGGTGAATCAATATGCGGGTGCAAGAAGCGGTTAAAAAAGCACAGAAAAAAGTGGGTTTAAACTCCAAGCAGCCGGAGTTGCCCGCTGGGTCGCTGTTGGAGCTATGGCGGGGCGCCGTGGCCGATGCCAATGATCGTCCAGCCTTTACTTGCCTGGGTCAGACCCTGACCTATGGCGAAGTCGACCAAATTTCCCGTCGCGTGGCCAGCTACTTTCAAAAGCAACTGAAGCTGGTGCCCGGTGATCGCATTGCTATTCAGCTACCCAATCTTATTCAGTATCCGGTGGTGGTCATTGCCGCCTGGAAGCTGGGTCTGGTGGTGGTGAATACCAACCCTATGTACACGGTGCGCGAGCTGGTGCACCAGTTTAATGATGCCAATGTAAAAGCCGTGGTGGTGCTAGACCAGTTCTACGAAACCCTGTGCGAGGCTCTGCCCAGTACCAATATTGAGCATGTGGTGGTCACCCGCCCGATTGATCTGCTGCCCCAGCCCAAACGAGGCATTCTTAGTGCGGCCATGGCCCTGACCGGCAAGCGGCCCTCGCTACCCAAGGGCGACTGGATTCCGTTCCTGGAGCTGCTGACTGGCAGCAGCAACTACCCAGTGCGTGCTGCCCAGTTGGACGATATCTGCGCCCTGCAGTACACAGGTGGTACCACCGGTGCCTCCAAGGGCGTTATGCTGACCCAGGGCACCCTGATGGCCAATATTGCCCAGTCGCTTTCGGTACTGGATATTCTCGATGAGCCCATTAAGCACAATGTGGCTGTGGCACCGCTGCCGATCTATCATATCTATGCCTTCTCTCTGTGTATGGGCCTATTGCCCGCCACCAGAGGCCACTCGATTCTGATTCCCGACCCGCGCAATATCCCGGCCTTTGTGAGCGCCATTAAAGACTTTAAATTTGAAATCTTCTGCGGCCTAAACTCCCTGTTTGTAGCCCTGCTGCAGGACAGAGATTTCCAGCGCCTCGATTTTTCGCGGTTGCGTATGACTCTGTCTGGGGGCATGGCACTAATGGAGTCTGTCGCCCACGACTGGCAAAAAACCACCGGCTGCGTGGTCAGTGAAGGCTACGGTATGACCGAGTCGTCGCCTGTGATTTCCATGAACCCCTCAGGCCACGAAAAAATTGGTACCGCGGGCATTCCTATTCCCGGCACCGAGATCAAAGTGGTCAATGAAAACGGCGTCGAGCAGGAAGTGGGCGGCACAGGCGAGCTCTGTGTGCGCGGCGACCAGGTCATGAAGGGCTACTGGCAGCGCCCAGAGCAGACCGACGAGGTGCTGGTCGACGGCTGGCTGCACACCGGCGATATTGTTGAGGTGGACGAAGAAGGCTACATTAAAATTGTTGACCGCCTAAAAGATATGATTATTGTCTCTGGCTTTAACGTTTACCCCAACGAGCTGGAGCAGGCCCTGACCACCCACCCAGACGTGGCCCAGTGTGCCGCCATTGGTGTGGCGGATGCCAAGGCAGGGGAAGTGGTTAAAATGTTTGTGGTCAGCACCAACCGCAACCTCAATGCAGACCATGTGATTGCCTACTGCAAAGAGCATATGGCTGGCTACAAAGTACCTAAATTTGTCGAGTTTCGCGATGAACTGCCCATGACCAATGTGGGTAAAGTACTGCGCAAAGACCTAAAAGCCCAGGAAAAAGCCAAGGGCCGAGCCGAAGACAAAACCAGCGAAACCACAGAGCAAGATGCCGCGTAAAACTATCCATGGCTGTTATTGGCCTGCCAAACAGGGCAGAATAATCTCTGGCTAATGATTAGCAACACAGGCAACTACTATGCGACTTATTATCGGTATTTCCGGATCCAGCGGTGTGATCTACGGCATACGCATGCTCGAGATGCTTGCCGCCTGTGAAGGCGTAGAGACCCATCTTATTCTCAGCAGCGCAGCGCGCATGAACATAGGCATAGAAACCGACTGGCAGGTCGAAGCTGTCGAAGCCCTGGCCGATGTGGTGCACAACAACAAAAATATCGGCGCCAGTATCGCCAGCGGCTCCTTTAAAACCGCCGGCATGATTGTGGTTCCGTGTTCCATGAAAACCCTCTCCGGCATTGCCAACTCCTACGCCGACAACCTGATTGTGCGCGCCGCTGATGTAGTGCTTAAAGAGCGCCGCAAACTGGCAATAGTGCCCCGAGAGTCGCCGCTGCACACAGGCCATTGCGAGCTAATGCTCAAAGCCAGCCAAATCGGCGCCATACTCTGCCCGCCAGCGCCGGCCTTTTATACCGACCCCAAAACCATTGACGATATAGTCAATCATTCGGTGGCCCGCATACTCGACCTGTTTGATATAGAGTCTGACAATCTCAAACGCTGGCAGGGCAATGTCTAAAGACCAGACCCAACTCAAGGCATTTTTGCAGGCCGAGTCTGTACTCACCATAGCCACAGGCGATGCCTGCGGCCCCTGGTCAGCCCCGGTGCTCTATGTGGCTGACCTCGACGCCGAGCCCTTTGCCCTGTATTTTTTATCCTCCGCCAATAGCCGCCATATTAAAAGCCTACCCATAGACGGCGCCGCCGCAGTCTCCATCTACTCCGACTACGACGGCAACTGGCAATCCATTTGCGGCGCCCAGATTCATGGCACCATAGCGCAGATCGCCGAAGAGGAGAGGGCAGCTATTGCCGAGGCGTACTTTGCCCGCTACCCGGAAATTGCCGGCCTTATTGACAGCCCCCAGACCGAGCAAGAAAAACTAATAGGGGCCGCCTTTGGCCGCAGTCATTTCTATCGGGTGACTCCTGCCTTCGTTCGTTTCACCAATAATGGCGACAGCTTCGCAGGCCGCACCGAGTGGCAGCTGTAAAATCACTTTCTCCAGCCAATAACAGAAAATCTCCACATGATGCAAAATGCGCTAGATATTCTCCATAGTCTGTATGGCTACGATAGTTTTCGTGGCCACCAGGCAGAGATAATCGAGACTGTCAGTGCCGGCAATAATGCCCTGGTACTAATGCCCACCGGGGGTGGTAAATCCCTTTGCTATCAGATTCCCTCACTGCTACGGGATGGCGTTGGGGTCATTATCTCGCCATTAATCGCACTGATGCAGGACCAGGTAGATGCCATGCAGCAGCTGGGTGTAAAGGCAGCTTTTTTAAACTCCAGCCTCGACCATAGCCAGCAAAATAGTATTGAACAGCAGTTGCTGGCAGGGCAGTTGGATCTACTCTATATAGCACCGGAGCGCCTAATCCAGAGTTACACCCTGGACCTGCTCAGCCGCTGCCAACTGGCACTGTTTGCCATTGATGAAGCCCACTGCGTATCCCAGTGGGGCCATGATTTTCGCTCCGATTATCTGTCTCTGAGTCTATTGCAAGAGCGCTTCCCCAATATCCCACGGATAGCCCTGACCGCCACCGCCGATATGCGCACCCGCAAGGAGATTGTGCAGCGCCTGTCTCTGGACAACGCAGAGTCCTATATCAGCGGTTTTGATCGCCCCAATATTCGCTACGCCATCGCCAATAAAACCACCGCCAAAAAACAGCTATTGGACTTTTTAAAGCAGCGCACCAGCGAAGCCGGCATAGTTTACTGCCTGTCCCGCAAAAAGGTCGAAGACACCGCCGCCTGGTTAACCCAGCAGGGCTTTACCGCCTTGCCCTACCATGCAGGCCTGTCGCCCCAACTGCGGCAGACCCATCAGAATCGCTTTTTGCGCGAAGATGGCGTGATTATTGTCGCCACCATCGCCTTTGGCATGGGCATAGATAAACCAGATGTGCGCTTTGTCGCCCATCTGGATCTGCCCAAAAGCATCGAAGCCTATTATCAGGAAACCGGCCGCGCCGGCCGCGATGGCCAGCCCGCAGATGCCTGGATGATCTACGGCCTACAAGATGTGGTGCGCCTGCAGCAAATGGCACAAAACTCCGACGGCACCGAACAGTTTAAACGCACCGAGCGCCACAAGCTGGACGCCATGCTCGGCCTCTGCGAAGTCACCAGCTGCCGCCGCAAAGTACTGCTCAACTACTTTGCCGACCAGGGCCCAGACCAGTGCGGCAACTGCGATAACTGCCAGATCCCGCCACAAACCTGGGACGCCACCGAAGCCGCCCAGAAGCTACTGTCCTGCATCTACCGCACCGGCCAGCGCTTTGGCGCCATGCATGTGATGGATGTACTGCAGGGCAAAGAAACAGACAAAGTGTTGCAGCACCAGCATCAGCAACTAAGCACCTTCGGCATAGGCACTGATATTCACGAAGCCCAGTGGCGCTCAGTAATCAGACAGCTGGTCGTGCGTGATTTACTGCGCGTTGATATTGAAGGCTACAGCGCACTGCAACTAACAGATGAAAGCAGGCCGGTACTAAAAGGCGAACAAGCATTGTTTCTGCGCATTGAAGAAATCAAAGCACCCAATGCTAAAAAATCAGGCTCAAAATCCGCCAGAAAAGCCCAGATACTGCCCGAAGACCAAGAGTTGTGGGATGAGCTGCGAGAATGCAGAAAATTTCTGGCTGAAGAGCACAATGTACCACCCTACGTAATCTTCCACGACGCCACCCTCAAAGAGATGCTCGACACCATGCCCACCTCGCCCAGTGAGATGCTGCGTATTAACGGAGTAGGGGACAGCAAGCTGGAAAAATACGGCGGTGATTTTTTGGATATTCTTCGCCGTTATGCCGAGGCTGGTTAGTACCTTCAAAGATTCCGGTCGTCCGTTGCGTTTATGCTACTCAATAGGCCAATTGCAGAATGTGTGCCATTTCGAAAAAGCTGAGGGCCGGCCGCGGTGCGGCGTAGCTACATGTCTAGGAGCCCAAGTGTTGTTATAAAAGCTCCAAAAATCACTCCGCCAAATTAAACAACTGCGTATTCCCCCCTCTAGCCACCAGATTCTCAGTTCTGGTGCGCTCACTTAAAAACCACAGCAACCAGTGGTAGGTAAATCCCTCGGCCGTCTCTGGCCATTCAATCAATGGAATAATACTGCCGGTTCTTTTGGCCATGACCTGCCGCAGGTCGGTGCTATCTGTATTAGAGCTATTGGCTATCAAACCCTCAATACTGTTGTTTTGAATCAGCTCACTGAGGCTCTCCATATGGGTCAGCTGCAGTAGTGCTTTTGCCAAGCCTGCTTGTTGATACTGGGTTTGCAGGCCCTTAAGTGCAGTCTGGTGTGCGCTATCTGCCGCCACAATAACCGGACACCCACAGAGTAGGGCGCTGCTGATTTGTTGCTCTGCGGCTTCTAGATGGTCTTGCTCCCTTACCACCAGTACCATAGGCCCGCGGCTGTGCAGACTGAGCCTATTGTCTTCTCCTGTGGGGCCGGGTAGCTCTATGGGGTTGGCGAGTTTTGCTCGGGCTATGGGTTCCAGCTGGCTGATAAATGCTGGGTTGCATGGGCTGAGGGTTGCCAGGCGGCTGTCTATGCTTTGGGCTTGCCATTGGGGGGCTGCGGTGGTGGCCTGAGCCACTAACTCTTTGATGGCGGTATCTGCCTTGTTGCTGGTTGGTAGATGAATGGCATAGGGTTTTTTATCCGCTAAGGGCTCTTTATTCGCTAAGGGCTTTTTATTTGCTGAGGGCTTTTTGGTCTCTTTGGCGGTGCTGCTGGTGGAGAAGCGCAGCAGGTAGTTGGGGCCACCGGCTTTGGGGCCGGTGCCGGAGAGGCCGCGACCGCCAAAGGGGTTTACGCCGACGACGGCGCCAACCATATTGCGGTTGATATAGGTATTGCCGGCGATGGTGTTGCGGTACAGGGTTTCGGCAAAGGCTTCTATGCGGCTGTGGATGCCCAGTGTGAGGCCATAGCCGGTGTTATTAATCTGCCGTATGACCTCGGGCAGCTGGTCGGCGTTGTAGCGAATCACATGCAGTATGGGGCCAAATACTTCTTCGGTGAGTTGGTCGAGGGATTGCAGTTCGAAGACATGGGGGGCCACAAAGCTGCCCTGTTGGCAATGCTCTGGCAGGTCGACTTTGGCTACCAGGCGAGCTTCTTTGTGCATGCGTTGAATATGAGCCTCCAGCTCTTGCTGGGCACCGCGGTCTATAACGGGGCCCAGGTCGCTACTTAATAGTCTGGGGTCGCCGGCCTGAATGGCGGCCATGGCGCCGCTAAGCATGTCCAATGTTTGCTCAGCGATATCTGACTGTATAAACAATACCCGCAGGGCGGAGCAGCGCTGACCGGCGCTCAGAAATGCCGAGGTAATAACATCATCCACCACCTGTTCGGGCAGGGCGGTGGAGTCGACGATCATGCAGTTTTGGCCGCCGGTTTCGGCAATAAAGGGTATCGGGCCGCCGGGGCGCTGGGCCAGCTGCTGGTTAATGGTTTGGGCGGTGTGGGTGGAGCCGGTAAAGGCGATGCCGGCGACTCTGCTGTCTGGTAGTAGCAGTTTGCCGATCTGAGAGCCGCTGCCCAGCACCAGGTGCAGGGCGGCTGTTGGCACGCCAGCCTTATGGAATAGTCTGATGGCGCAGGCGGCTATGGCCGGGGTCTGGGCGGCGGGTTTGGCGATAACGCTATTGCCTGTGGCCAGGGCGGCGGCTATCTGGCCGACAAAGATGGCCAGGGGGAAGTTCCAGGGGCTGATGCAGAGAAATACGCCGGTGCCATGGAGTGGGGGGTTAATTAACTTCTCTGCCTGCAGTGCATAGTATCGGCAGAAGTCGATGGCTTCTCTCACCTCTGAAACTCCATCATCCAGGGTGCGGCCTGCCTCTATGCTTACCACGGCCATTAGCTGACTGCAGTCGCGCTCTAGTAGGTCGGCCACTTTGTTTAAGATGGCGGCGCGGGCTACTGGGCCCTCAAGGTCCCAGGCGGGTTTGGCGTCGGCGGCTGAGGCCAGGGCTTGCCTTATGCTCTGGTTGTCGGCTCTGCTGTAGTGGCCGATGAGCTGGCGGTTATCGGCGGGGTTGTAGCTGGGTTGCAGCTCGCCCTCGATGGGCTGGCCATCAATAATGGAGTGGCTGAGTAGTGGCTCTGCGCTGGTGTTGGCTATTTGGTCTAGCAGCTGGCCGGTTTCCAGTGGCGAGTCCAGGTCTATACCTTTGGCATTGGCTCTGGGCTCTCCTGCGGTTTCGAAGATCTGCGCCGGTATGGCGATCCTGCGGTGCTGGTAGGGGAATAGCTGGGTGACTTCGGTGCGGGTGTCGTCGAGCAGCTGCTCCACTGGGGTCTGGTGGTCGAGAAAGCGGTTTACAAAGGAGCTATTGGCGCCATTTTCCAGCAGGCGACGCACCAGATAGGGCAGCAGGTCGCTATGGTTGCCCACTGGGGCGTAGACTCTTACGGCCAATGGCCTGCGGCCTTGCTTTTGCATAGAGGTCTGCAGCTGGGTGTATAGAATATGGCCCATGCCGTGCAACCGCTGAAACTCAAATTCCCGCTCCCCGGCCAGGGCCAGTATCATGCTGGCGGTGTAGGCATTATGGGTGGCAAACTGGGGGAATATCTGGCTCTGAGCATCTAATAAGAGGGCGGCGCACTGCTGGTAGCACAGGTCGGTGTTGGCTTTGCGGGTAAATACTGGGTAGCTCTCCAGGCCCAATTCCTGGGTATGTTTGATTTCGGCATCCCAGTAGGCACCTTTGACCAGGCGCACCATTAGGCGGCGCTTGGTCTCGCGGGCCAGGCCGATTAGCCATTTGGCGGTGTGTGGGGCGCTCTTTTGATAGGCCTGCAGCACAAAGCCCAGTCCTTGCCAGTCCTCCAGCTCTGGGTCTCGGGCCAGGGCTTCAAAAATATCCAGTGAGATATCCAGGCGGTAGGCTTCTTCGGCATCAATCGACAGGCCTATATTGTATTGCTTGGCTTGCAGGCACAGCTGTTTGATTCTGGGCAGCAGCTGGTCCATAACCAGCTGATGCTGGGCGTAATAGTAGCGCGGGTGCAGGGCGCTGAGTTTGACTGAGATGCCATTGGCCTGCTCAACCTGCTCGCCGGGCTGAATGGTTTTGCCAATCTCGTCTATGGCTTTGCTGTAGGCCTGCAGATACTGCTGGGCATCGCCGTCGGTGCGCGCGCCTTCGCCGAGCATATCGAAAGAGAATCTGGTGCTCTGGTTATTTTGTTTGGCGCCCCGTTTTAGGCCCTCTTCTATGGTGCGGCCCAGCACATATTGGCCGCCCATAATTTTCATGGCTTGCATTACCGCGGCGCGAATCACTGGCTCGCCCAGGGTGGCGGTCAGGCGTTTTACCCAGCTGTCGGTATGCTGGGTGATCTCGGCATCCAGACTCACCAGCTGGCCGGTAAGCATTAGACTCCAGGTAGAAGCATTGACAAATAATGACTCCGACTTGCCGCTGTGGGCACCCCAGTTGCCGCCGCGAATCTTCTCGGCAATCAGACGGTCCGCGGTGAGGGCATCTGGTACTCGCAGCAGGGCTTCAGCCAGGCACATTAGGGCTACGCCTTCGGCATTGGAGAGGCCAAATTCCAGCAGAAAGGCGTCTAAGGTGCCGCTGCTGTGCTTGTCGGCACGGCAGTCTGTGACCAGCTGTCGGGCATTGCTGAGTATCTGCTCTCTGGTCTTGCTGGACAGGGGATTGCTGTGCAGTAGCTGGGTCACTGCCTGGTGCTCGTCCTGGTGGGTGGTGGCGCGGATTCTGTGGCGAAGTTCGGCTTGGTTCATAATGCTGGCTATATTTAAGATCAATGAATATCTGGCATTATTGGCTATTAGCTGCCATATTTGTCTCCATTATTAACTAAATTGCAGCGATAAATGCTTTATAACTTGATTTATTAGGGTAATATGCTGCTAGCAATCGATTGGCAATAGCTGCGGGAGGAGCCGAGTGAAGACTATAAAGGACCTGGATAGAACAGATCGCAAAATCCTCAGGGTGCTGCAAACCGATGGCCGCATTGCCAATGTGGACCTTGCGCGCACGGTTAACTTGACCCCCACGCCCTGTCTGGAGCGGGTGCGGCGGCTGGAAAGCGAGGGGTTTATCACCGGCTATGTGGCGCTGCTGGACCCGGTTAAGGCTAATGCGGCCCTCTGTGCCTATATTGAGGTGCAGTTGGTCAGCACCACCACTGAGGCAATCCGGCGCTTTAATCAGGAGATGCTGTCGCTGGAGGAGGTGCAGGAGTGCCAGATGGTGGCTGGGGGCTTTGATTATTTAATTAAGATCAGGGTGGCCGATATGCAGCATTATCAGCGCTTTTTGGGGGGCAAGCTGGCGGCGATTGAGGGTATTAGCCAGACCCATACCTATGTGGTGATTGAGGATGTTAAGTCCGAGACGGCTATTTATTTAGAATCCTGAATTTAGAATCCTAAATCTACAAGCTTAGATATAAACCCTGGGCACCCGATCGGGCATTCTGGTCAGTAGCTCATAGCCAATGGTATTGCAGGCAGCGGCCACTTGGTTCACTGGCAGTGCCGGGCCCCAGAGTATGGCTTTATCGCCAATACTGGCTTCTAAATCAGTCACATCCACGGTAATCATATCCATAGACACTCGACCGACCAATGGGCATCTCACTCCATTGATTAACACCGGCGTGCCATTGGGGGCATGGCGCGGATAACCATCGCCGTAGCCTACGGCCACTGTGGCTATGCGGGACTGTCGCTCGGCGGTCCAGGTGGCGCCATAGCCTACCGACTCGCCCGCGGCGATCTCGCGCACTGAGATAACAGCAGACTCAAAGGACATCACTGGCCGCAACTGGTCGGCATTGGTCTGGGGCTGGGCAAAGGGTGAGTTGCCATAGAGCATATAGCCGGGGCGCTGCCAGTCGCGCTGGGCGGCGGGCCAGGCCAGTATGGCGGCAGAGTTGGCCAGGCTGGTCAGGGGCAGTGACTGGTCGCTGTCTCTGGGCAGGTGCTGGTCAAAGGTGGCTATCTGTTGACTGGTGGCCTGATTGTCTAGGTCATCGGCACAGGCAAAGTGGGAGGTCACCACAATCTCATTGTGCACATTGCGGCTCTCTTTAAGGGCGCTATAGGCGGCTGGCAGATCTGCGGGCTGAAAGCCCAGTCGATGCATGCCGGTGTCCACTCCTAGCCAAACCTTGATCTGGTGGCTGAGATCGGCGGCCAGTATGGCGTCTAGCTGGGGCTGGTTTTCTACCATCAACCACAGATTATAGTGCTCGGCCTGCACCACTTCGTCGGCGGTAAATGTGCCTTCCAGCAACAGAATAGGCTGCCTGATATTGGCGTCGCGCAGGGCAACTGCCTCTTCGATACAGGCCACCCCAAAGGCCGGGGCCATTGAGGCCAGGGCGGTGGCTATCTCTACGGCGCCATGGCCATAGGCATTGGCTTTGACCATGGGTATGGTCTGGGAGCCAGGTGCCAGCGACTCCGCCAGGCCATAGTTATGGCGCAGTGCGTGCAGGTCGATAATAGCTGCTGTGGGTCGCGACATGGTTTCCGGTTACCTGTTTAGTAGTCAAACTTGCCGGCGCTATACAGGGCTTGGGCGCGCAGCCACATATCGCCCACTTGGCCATCGCCAACCGGCACGCCATCTATCTCTATTACCGGGGCAATCTCTTTGGACGAGCTGGTAATCCACACCTCGTCGGCACTGCGCACTTCGTCCATAGTGACTACCCGCTCTTCAACGGCAATATTGCCATCGCTGCGCAATGTACCCAGCACAATCAGCCTGGTGATGCCGGCCAGTTTCTGGTTGTCCAGCAATGGGGTAATGACCACATTGTCTTTAACAATAAAGACATTACAGGCGCTGGCCTCGGTTAATTCGTTGTTGGCATTGTAGAGTATGGTTTCTCCATGGCCATTTTCATAGCCCTGCTGGAAGTGCAGTACATTGCCCAGCAGCGCGGTTGATTTAATCTGGCAGCGGTCCCAGCGCAGATCCTGGGTGCTGGTGACTTTGTAGGGTTTGGCCTGGGCCTTGTCGGCCACAGGTGGCGGGGCAATTTCAAAGGCAAAGGCAAATACTGTGGGGCTGACTGCTTCGGGAAAGGCATGGAAGCGCTTGGTGTCAGCACCGCGGCTCACATGCAGGTAGATACCCAGGTTACCCGAGCCATTTTTAGCAATTAATTGATTGCACAGATCGGCCCATTGCTGCTCGCTCCAGTCGAGTTTAATACCCACTGAGGCCAGACCAGCCTGCATGCGCGCAATATGGGGTGCAAAACCAACCATTTTGCCGGCGTAGGAGGGCACTACCTCATAGATGCCGTCGCCAAACAAAAAGCCTCTGTCCATGGGAGAGATTCTGGCCTCTTCCAGGGGCAGATAGTTACCATCTAAATACGCGATACTCATAGTTGGGCCTTAATGCTCCCTGTGTTTTTACCAGTTTGGTTGCGCAAAAATGGTATCAGTGAGCCTTGTTTTACGCAAAGTGGAATCTTTGCAAAAGTTTGTTAGATACTGCGGGCTTTAGCAATAACTCTTACGGGTATACCTGTTTGCAGTAAAATTTTTTCGGTCAACAAAAGCCGCTAAGTTTTCTCAGCTGATCTATAAGCTGTTCGCTTATTTCTGAATCCAAACCATCCTCGGTTAAGGTGTTTTCTCTGCTCACGCCGTCCACGCTGCCATGGCCGCTCAGGTAGCGCAGCACGGCGATATTATCCCAGCCGGCTAGCATATCAGTGCCACGGGCAAAGGACAGCAGGGCAATCAAACCATGGGCCGCCCAGTTGGAGACATCGGCAATCACCAGTTCATCACAGCAGGTGGTGGAGGGCACTATATCCAGAGTGGTGAGGGTATCCATCACATTGCCCATACCAATCTCATTGCCGCCATCCCCTATGCCTATGGTTGGGCAGCTGGCCAGATTTAAAAACTGATCAAAGCTGGCGCAGTTGGCGCTGATATCTTCGCCGCGCATATTGCAGTAGTTGCCCTGGGCATTAAGGCCGGGGCGCTCGATAGAAATAATCAGATCCGGTTGCCATTGGTCCAGAGCCTGGCGTGCTTCCTGCTCGCGGTTGGCGGTGTCGGCCAAGGCAATTTTATGGGTGGCAAAGTCATTTGCCAGGCAGTCGGCCAATGGTGCGCCACAGACCAGTAGCGGATTGCCACCGAGTTTTTCTATCGCCTGATAGAGGGCAATGGCTCCCAGGGGGCCATCGGTTTCGAAGGTATTGCCGACCGGAAATCCGGTGCCGATAAGCACCCTGGCGGTATCTGTGGCCAGGGCCTGTTCGATCAGCTGTGCCGCGCGCAGAAAATACCCGGGTTGCAGTGCGGCCTGCACTGTTTGCATGCCTCTGGGATTGCGGGCGACCATTAGATCTTCGATCTGGTGGCTAAGACTTTCTATGACTGAGGCTCCTTATCAATATCAACAGGCTCAAACTCAGTGCAATCAAATAGCCGTTGATTGAGCGCAAGTAAGTTATGCGCCTGCTCTATACTGATAGCCTCAAAGCTAACAGTGCCTCCGGGTGTCACCTGAGCCAGTTTGCCCAGATCCAGTGACAACACTGAGCCTATTTTGGGGTAGCCGCCAATGGTTTGGCGATCGGCCATCAGCACTATGGGTTGACCATCGGCTGGCACCTGTATGGCGCCCAGGCAAATGCCCTCGGATAGAATGCCGTCTAGCGATGGTTTTATGGCCGGGCCATTGAGGCGGTAACCCATGCGGTCGCTGCTGTCGGTTACCTCATAGGTCGAGCTAAAAAATAGTTGTTGCTGCACCGCGCTAAAAGCCTGCTGCTGGTAGCCCAGTATGACGCGGCAATGGGCGCTGTTATCTGTACTGAGGGTTGGCCGTTGCGACTTGGCAAGGCGATGGCTTGGTGGCTGTTGTTTTAAATTGAGGCAGGGCAGTTGATCGCCAGCTTGCAGTGGTTTGCCATCCTGATGCAGCCCACCCAGACCCTCGCGGGCCACTGTGGACTGGCTGCCAAAGCTGGGGCTGGCCTGAAAGCCTCCGGCCACAGCCAGATAGCCGCGGCTGCCTGTGTGGGCAAAACCCAGCTCGATGCGGTCGCCAGATTTGACACTGTGGGTTTGCCACAGGGCGGCGGGCTGTTTATTGATGCTTAGCGGGATGGCTGCGCCGCACAGAGCAATGCTGGTGTTGGTAGTAGCTTCCAGCACCAGGCCGCCAATGGTCACTTCTATGGCTGCGCACTGGGGCGAGTTATGGCACAGGCGATTGGCCCAGTGAAAGCTCTGGTTATCCATGGGGCCGCCGGTGGTCAGGCCTATGCTGTGTTGACCAAAGCGGCCATGGTCTTGCAGCAGGCTATAGATGCCGGGTTGGATTACGCTAAAGCCCATCATTGGGGTTCTCCGCTCTCAATAATCTCACCGCCGAGGGCAATAAACTCCTCCCGATCAATGGCTCTAAAGGTCACTCTGTCGCCCACCTGCACGGGCATGCTGGGCTCGGCACTGGGGTCAAACATGGGCTGGGGGCAGAGGCCAATCAGGTTCCAGCCGCCGGGGGACTGGGCCGGATAAACCGCGGTCTGACGATCGGCAATGGCTACTGCACCTTTGGGTACTTTCTGTCTGGGGGTGGCTAACCTGGGTGCGGCTATACGCTTATCTACCTCACCCAGATAGGCAAAGCCCGGGGCAAAGCCGATGGCATAGACGCGATATTCGGTCTGCTGGTGAATCTCTATAACCTCGTCTACTGAGAGTTTGGCTCTGTCGGCCAGAGACTGCAGATCTGGGCCTGATTCGCTGCTGTAGTACACCGGTAGACTCACCAGGGCGCCAGTCTGGCTCTGCTGTTTGTCTGTGCCTAACTGCTGCAGAGCCTGACGAATCAGGCTGCGCACCTGAAAGTGATCGGTCAATGCTGGTTGATAGATCACCAGCAATGAGCCGTAGGAGGGCACCAGGTCAATTAACCCGTCGCTCAGTGACTGTTTGAGATGCTCTGCGGTCTGCGCAATTTGCGCGGCGATCTGTGCACTGGGTTTGTCGGCAAAATAGACAACCAGCGAATTTTCGCCTGCGATCGAAATGGGGAATTGCTGGGTCACTGTAATTTACTGGCTAATCAGTTGACGGATTTTTTCGATGGCATTGACGCCATCCATATTGTCACCATGGACACATAATGAGTCTGCCTGTAGCTCCAGCTGATGGCCGCTGATGGTGGTCACTGTACCCTGCTCCTGTAGCTGAACCACTTGCTCGAGCATTTTCTCTCTGCTGTGCACCGCGCCCTCTTTGGCTCTGGACAGCAGGGCACCATTGTCGTCGTAGCAGCGGTCGGCAAAGGCTTCGAATAGTACGTCAAGACCAAAAGCCTGAGCTTCCTGGCGATGAATTTCTGCATCTGGTGTGGCCTGCAACATAAAGGCCAGGGGCTGGTGGCACTCGGCAATAGCCTCCATAACGGCACTGCGAATATGGCCATCGGCCATCATATCGTTGTACAGGGCGCCATGGGGTTTCACATACTGCACCTCTATGCCCAGATTGGTGGCCATGCCGGTAAGTGATGCTATCTGATATTGCAGCAGGGCGATAAGCTCTACCGGCGGTATTTTCATTGAGCGGCGGCCAAAGCCAGAGATATCCGGATAGCTGGGGTGGGCTCCCACCTGCACATTATTGCGCTTGGCGGCGAGCAGGGTTTTCTTGATAACCACTGGGTCACCGGCATGAAAACCGCAGGCGATATTGGCCTGGTCGATAAACGGCATAACCTGATCATCAAGGCCCATTTTCCAGGCGCCGAAGCTTTCACCGAGATCGCAGTTTAGTAGTAATGGCATGCTGTTTCCTTGGTCGTGGTTGTAATGCTCTCAGTCCTCTGCCAGCTCAGTGTTCTTGAGATCTGTCACCAGCATATAACCCGGACTGTGGGTAATACAAAACGGCGGCTTAGCATTTTCCAGAGCCACCTGGGGGGTTACACCACAGGCCCAGAACAATGGGTGCTCGTCCTCTTTGATGGTTACCTTGTCACCATAGTCCGGCTGGTTAATATCTGTAATACCAATTTCCGCTGGGTTGGCATAATGAATGGGCTCGCCATGCACCGAGGGGAAGCGGCCGCTTATATCCACAGCCTTTAGAGCTTCTTCCGGAGCAAAGGGGCGCATGCTGACTACCATTTGCCCGGCAAAGGGGCCGGCGGGGGTGCAGTCTATATTGGTTCTGTACATGGGCACATTGACCCCTTCGCTGATATTGCGCACATCCAGCCCTGCGGCCACCAGGGCCTCCTCGAAGGAGAATGAGCAGCCGAGCAAAAACACCACCAGATCATCCCGCCACAGGTCGGAGATATCAGTGACCTCGGCACTCAGTTTGCCCTGCTCAAAAACCCTGTAGCTGGGGATATCGGTGCGTATATCTATATCCTCACCCAGTTTGGCGATGCTGTATTCGCCGGGCTCGGAGACGGCAATCAGTGGGCAGGGTTTGGGGTTGTCCTGACAAAATTTTAGGAAGTCTGCGGCCCAATCGCTGGGCAGAATCACCATGTTGCACTGCACATAGCCTGGGCAACAGCCGGAGGTATTGCCCTGAAAGTCGCCACTGCGAATTTGCTGGCGCAGTTCCCGGGGCGGGATATTTTGTGCTTGCTGTGACATAACAATCCTCGTCGTGATCCTAGAGTCTAACAAAGCTGGCAGGCAAACTCACCAGCTGTAACCCAGAGGTGGTAGATGCTGAAACTGTAGGTCAGAGCCGCGCTAGCTAGCGCCAGCGCTCTGCCCAGGCATCCAGCACCCGCTGTGCATACCAGGTCTGGCCATAGCTACCATTGTAGCGGGCCAGTGCCTCGGCAGGGCGGCCCTGCTCCAGGTCGAGATAATATTTGAGAATGGTGCAGCCGTAGCGCAGGTTGGTCTGCAGATTGATCAGGTTGTCGTCGGGGCGACCGATCTCATTTTTCCAGAACGGCATAACCTGCATTATTCCCTGTGCACCGGCGCTGGAAACCGCGTAGGGGTCGAAGCCGCTTTCAATCTCGATCAGTGCCAGGACTATTTCTGGTGCCAGACCGGCTCGGCTGGACTCACTGTGGATCAGGGTTAAAAGCTGCAGTCGCTGCTCTGGGTTGCTGATTAGCTTGGCCAGATGAAAGTCTTTGGCAGTCAGCCACACCTGGGCATCGTAGTGGTTATCAAACCCCCGGGCGTCGGCGGCCGCCAGTTTAAGTTTGTTGATCAGGCCGGGGTCGGGCTCGGCGATGGCTGAGGTACAGAGGGTGACAGTAGCAAACAAAATAATCAGGCAGGCCAGGGCTCTGGCCCAGCACTGCCTGAATGCAAAGTTGGGAGTTGCGCTATATTTTGAGGTTTTCCGCAATAAAGTCATCCAGCTTATCCATAGCTATATGTTGGTTTTCCGTTTCGCGACGACTGCGATATTCCACCGTGCCATCTGCCAGACCGCGATCGCCAATCACCATGCGGTGAGGTATGCCGATCAGCTCTATATCGGCCAGCATGCCACCCAGTCGCGCCTTGGGCTCGTCCATAAATAACACTTCATAGCCAGCGTCGCTGAGTTTTTGGTAGAGATTCTCGCAGGCCTCTTTGACCTTGTCGGACTTGTGCATATTGATGGGCACAATGGCCAGCTGGAAAGGGGCGATGGCGTCTGGCCAGATAATGCCATTGTCATCATGGTTCTGTTCAATAGCAGCGGCAACAATACGGCTAACACCAATACCGTAACAGCCCATGCTCATGGGCTGCTCTTTGCCATTTTCATCCAGCACTGTAGCTTTCATGGCCTCGGAGTATTTGGTGCCCAGTTGGAAGATATGGCCCACTTCAATACCGCGCTTTATTTCCAGTACACCTTTGCCATCTGGGCTTGGGTCACCGGCTACCACATTGCGAATATCTGCCACTGTAAAGTCGCCGCAGTCGCGCTCCCAGTTCACATTGGTTAGATGGTAACCGTCGCGATTGGCGCCACAGACAAAGTCTGTTAGCTGGGCGGCACTGTGATCTACCACCATAGGCATATTCAGATTTACTGGCCCCAGAGAGCCCGGTGCGCAGTTGAGGGCGGCTTTAATTTGCTCTTCGCTGGCAAAGGTAATTTCGCTGGCCAGTCCCAATGCATGCTGGGCTTTGACCTCGTTGAGCTCGTGGTCGCCGCGCAGCATCAGGCCGTAGAGCTGAGTTTGGCCCTCGTCGTCTTCGGCGCTGACAATCAGCGCTTTCAGCGTTTGGGTAGCCTGGGTATCCATAAACTGGCACAGCTCGGCGATGGTATGCACGCCAGGGGTAGCCAGCTCGGTTAGCTCCCCAGTGCCCGGGGTAGAGTTGGTCTCTGTGGCTACAGCTGCCGCTTTTTCAATATTGGCGGCATAGTCGCCCTCGCTGGAGAACACTATGGCGTCTTCGCCTGACTCCGCCAGCACATGAAACTCATGGGAGTGGCTGCCACCAATACTGCCAGTGTCGGCCAGCACGGCGCGAAAGACCAGCCCGGTGTGGGTGAAGATGGCGCTGTAGGTCTGGTACATCAGATCATAGGTCTGTTGCAGGGACTCGGCGTTGATATGGAAAGAATAGGCATCTTTCATACAAAACTCGCGGGTACGCATAACACCAAAACGGGGTCGGCGCTCGTCGCGGAATTTGGTTTGGATTTGGTAAAAATTAGCCGGCAGCTGTTTGTAGCTGCTGATTTCGTTGCGAATAATATCGGTGATGACCTCTTCATGGGTGGGGCCCAAGCAAAAATCTCGGTCGTGACGGTCTTTAATACGCAGCAGCTCCGGGCCAAACTGTCCCCAGCGACCAGACTCTTCCCACAGGTCTGCAGGCTGCACCACAGGCATCATCAGCTCAAGAGCGCCGGATCTGTCCATCTCCTGACGCACAATATTTTCGACTTTGCGAAATACCCGCAGACCCAGCGGCAGCCAGCTGTATAATCCGGCGGCAACTTTGCGAATCATGCCAGCACGCAGCATCAGCTGATGACTTATAACCTCGGCATCGGCTGGAGATTCTTTTTTAGTGGTGATCAGGTATTGGCTGGCGCGCATAGTTTTCTTACACTTTATTGGCAATAGAAAAGCGCTATTTTACGGGGCGCAGCTGTCGCGGTACAGAGCAAAGGAGAGTAGATAGGCAAAATGTTTGAATTACATAAGCGATTGCAGGCTGACACTGCATTAATTGGTCAATTTCCGCTCTGTTTGGCGCTGTTAAGCAAAGATGCCAACTATCCCTGGGTGATTTTGGTGCCCCAGCGCGAGGGGGTGCAAGAGATTTATCAGCTTAATCAGTCAGATCGTCAGCAGCTTTTGCTGGAGTCCTGTGTGCTGGCTGAGGCTATGGAGGGGCTATTTAAGGGAGATAAACTCAATATAGCCACGATTGGCAATATGGTGCCTCAGCTGCATATGCATCATGTGGTGCGCACAGAGTCTGATGTTGCCTGGCCGGGCCCGGTGTGGGGAGCGGCAGAGGCCTCTAGTTACAGCGACCAGCTGTTGCAGCAGCGGCTGACTGATTTGCGCCTCAGTTTGGTGGGCCTTTTAGTCTGACCCTGATACCCCTGTCGCCTGCATAAAAAAGCCCCATCAAATTGATGGGGCTTTTTGCTACTCTGGTGGCTGTGATTATTGCTGTTATTGCGCCATATCCTTGAGACCTTTGAGGGCATGAACCTTTACTGCGACTGAGGCTGGCTTGGCTTTAAATCTGGTCAGCTCTCCAGTAAATGGGTTGATCGCATTGCGCGCTTTTTTGGCAGGTCGTTTGACTGTGGTGATTTTAACTAGGCCGGCCAGCACAAACTCGCCCACCGAGCGTTTTTTTACATGCCGGGAGACCAGCGTCGCCAGTTCGTCGAGCACTGTGGTTACCTGTTTGCGATTTAAGCCGGAGTTAGTTGCCAGCTCATTGACTATTTCGGTTTTGCTGTAGCGCTGGCGTATTGCTGTGGCTTTGCGGGCTGGTGCCTTGACTGGCTTCTTGGCGGTAAGTTTCTTTTTCGCTATAGGCTTTTTCTTGGCTAAGAGCTTTTTTTTCGCTAAGGGCTTTTTTTTCGCGACAGCTTTTTTCTTGGCGGGAGATTTTTTGACAGGGCGTTTTTTTGTGGCGGCTTTTTTTGCCGTGACCTTTTTCTTTGCAGGGGCCTTTTTCTTCGCAGGGGTCTTTTTCTTTACTGGAACTTTCCGTTTTGCAGTACCTTTTTTGACAGCCATTGTAAATTTCTTTGTGATAATTGGTTATCCGATTAAAACCAACCCTGTGGTAGCTCAGGTACCGAAAACAGGGCCTCGACATTATTTATAGTTGCTGAATTGCGGTTGTGCCATGTATCCAGGCTTTTTTTACCCGGATTTTGGCTCTCGGCTGTTTAAACGGGGCTGATTAAGCATTCGCCTGATGGCATGGCTGATGTATAATGCTGCGCTTTTTAGATGCCAGAATTGTTTCTGCAGGCTTTTGACGAGGAAATTACCAATATGCCGATTTATGAGTATCGCTGTGACGACTGTGACCATCAGTTCGAGGCGCTGCAAAAAATGAGCGATGATGCTCTGACTGATTGCCCCAAGTGCAACCAGCCGGCTCTAAAGAAGCTGTTAACTGCTGGTGGCTTCCGCCTCAGTGGCAGCGGCTGGTATGAGACCGATTTTAAAAGTAGTAATAAAAAGAATATTAGCGGCGATCAAAAATCAGCCGATAGCAAGACGGCCTCTGCCGAATAACAGCAGAGAGCAAAAGCACACAACGTACTGTCGCCACAAGGCGTCATTAGATTAACCTGGGAATAAATGACTGATGTATCGAACAACCTATTGCGGACTAGTTAGAAGCGCACATATTGACGAAGAGATTACCATTTGCGGCTGGGTAGACCGTCGCCGCGATCATGGTGGTGTGATTTTTCTCGACCTGCGTGACCGCGAAGGCATTGTGCAGGTGGTGTTTGATCCGGATGCCGGAGAGTTTTTTGATCAGGCAGATAAGGTTCGTTCCGAATATGTTCTCAGGGTCACAGGCAAAGTCCGGGCGCGCAGTGAAGCCACGGTTAATGCCAATATGGGCACGGGTGAAATTGAAGTCTATGGCACCCATCTGGAAATTCTCAATGCTGCAGTGACGCCGCCTTTTCAGTTAGACGACCATGTTACCGTGGGCGAGGATGTGCGTCTCAAACATCGCTACATGGATCTGCGTCGCAGCGAGATGCAAAACAGCGTGAGATTCCGCTCTAAAGTCACCTCGTCTATTCGCAACTACCTTGTAGACAATGGTTTTCTGGATATCGAAACTCCGATTATGACCAGAGCCACTCCAGAGGGCGCTCGCGACTATCTGATTCCCTCGCGCACTCATCCGGGTCAGTTTTTTGCTATGCCCCAGTCGCCCCAGCTATTTAAGCAGCTGTTGATGGTGGCTGGTTTTGATCGCTACTACCAGATTGCCAAATGTTTCCGCGATGAAGATCTGCGCGCCGATCGTCAGCCCGAATTTACCCAGATTGATATAGAGGCCTCTTTTATCGATGAAGAGGACATTATGTCAATCACTGAGACTATGATCCGCGGCATTTTTGCTGAGCATATGAATGTTGAGTTTGATGCATTCCCACGTATGACCTACGCAGATGCTATGGAAAAATACGGTTCCGACAAGCCAGATTTGCGCATACCGCTGGAGTTGGTTGAGATCAAAGATCTGCTCAAGGACATTGAATTTAAAGTGTTTGCCGGGCCTGCCAATGACCCCAGCTGCCGTGTTGCTGCGTTAAAGGTGCAGGGTGGTTCTGAAATCTCTCGCAAACAGATAGATGATTACACCAAGTTTGTAGGTATCTATGGTGCCAAGGGTCTGGCCTGGATCAAGGTCAATGCCATAGAGACTGGTATAGAAGGTTTGCAGTCGCCAATTATTAAGTTCCTTGGCGATGAAGTGACCATGAATATTATGCAGCGCCTGGATGCAAAAAACGGCGATATTGTATTTTTCGGCGCCGACAAAGCCAATGTGGTTTCCGAGGCTCTGGGTGCACTGCGCTGCAAGGTGGGTGAAGATCTCAATCTTTACACCTGCGACTGGGCACCCATGTGGGTTGTTGACTTCCCTATGTTTGAGCGCACAGATACTGGCGCACTGACCCCATTGCACCATCCATTCACCGCGCCCTCATGCTCTGCGGATGAGCTAAAGGCTGATCCGGCCAATGCTCTGTCGCGGGCCTACGATATGGTGCTTAACGGCTGTGAGTTGGGCGGAGGTTCAATCCGTATCCACGACCAGGCTATGCAGGAAGTCGTGTTTGATGTGCTGGGTATTGGCGAACAAGAGCAGGCTGAGAAATTTGGCTTTTTGCTCGACGCTCTCAAACACGGTGCTCCACCCCATGGTGGCCTGGCCTTTGGCCTCGACCGTCTAATTATGTTAATGGTGGGTGCAGAGAGTATTCGCGATGTTATCGCCTTCCCGAAAACTCAGTCGGCGGCCTGTCTGCTTACTGATGCCCCTGGTACTGTAGAGGCAGCGCAACTGCGCGACTTGAACATTAAGCTGCGAGTAAAGGAAGAAAAGCCCTCCAACTGATAGGAGTTGGTGGACTGTAGGCAGGGATTTGGCGACAAAAGATTTAGCAATGGAGGTTTTTGATGGCAGGTCATAGTAAATGGGCCAATATTAAGCATCGCAAGGCAGCACAGGATGCCAAGCGCGGTAAGATTTTTACCAAGCTGATCCGCGAACTGGTTGTGGCGGCCAAAGCTGGTGGCCCCAATCCGGACGATAACCCAAGGCTGAGAGCAGCGGTTGATAAGGCGCTGGGCGCCAATATGAAGCGCGATACCGTGGACAAGGCGATTGCCCGCGGTGCCGGCGCTGGTGAGGGCGAGAACTATGACGAAATTACCTATGAGGGCTATGCTCCCGGTGGTATCGCCGTGTTAGTTGAATGTATGACCGATAACCGCAATCGCACTGTAGGTGATGTGCGCCATGGTTTCTCCAAGCGCGGAGGCAATCTGGGTACTGATGGCTCGGTGGCCTATCTGTTTAATCGTATCGGCCAAATGAGCTATGAGCCAGGTGTGGATGAAGAGGCCCTGATGGATGCCGCTCTGGAAGCTGGCGCCGAAGATATTAAGTCCCATGACGATGGCTCTGTGGATGTAGAAACCAGTTTTGAAGAGTTTTTAAATGTTAAAGATGGTCTGGTTGCTGCCGGCTTTGAGCCCGTGCATGCAGAGGTGACCATGGTTGCAGATATCACTGTGCCGCTGGATAAAGCCGGGGCAGAAAAGCTGTTGGATATGATCGATAGCCTGGAAGATTTGGATGATGTGCAGAACGTATATACCAATGCACAGATTCCCGATGAGGTGATGGAAGAGCTGAGTCAGTAGCTAGCTGATCCATAACCAATGTTATAAAACCCTAAACTCAAACGAGTAATCATTTAGCGAGGAATTCCGATGAAAGTTATTAAGAAGACAAAAGAATACGTTGTTTACCAAAAGGCCAATGGCCGTTATGCGGTAAAAGACGCCAATAAAAAGTGGGTTAATGCAGAAGAAAAAGTAAAGATTCTTTTGGCAGAGGGCCTGATTAAAGCCGTTATGCCTGCGGCGCCAGAAGTCGAAGAGGCTGTGGTTGAGGAAGCAGCGCCAGCCGCCGAAGAAGCAGCGGCAGCAGAGGAAGCGCCAGCGCCTGAAGAGGCTCCAGCAGTAGAAGAAGCTCCGGCAGCAGAGGAAGCACCTGCAGCAGAGGAAGCTCCGGCAGCAGAGGAAGCACCTGCAGCAGAGGAAGCTCCGGCAGCAGAGGAAGCACCTGCAGCAGAGGAAGCTCCAGCAGCAGAGGAAGCACCTGCAGCAGAGGAAGCACCTGCAGCAGAGGAAGCTCCAGCAGCAGAGGAAGCTCCAGCAGCAGAGGAAGCTCCAGCAGCAGAGGAAGCTCCAGCAGCAGAAGAAGCTCCAGCAGCAGAAGAAGCTCCAGCAGCAGAAGAAGCACCTGCCGCCGAAGAAGCGCCAGCGGCTGAAGAAAAACCAAAAGCCAAAGCCAAGGCGGCCCCCAAAGCCAAAGCCAAGGCAGCGCCAAAAGCCAAAGCCAAGGCAGCGCCAAAAGCCAAGGCCAAGGCAGCACTCAAAGCTAAGGCTGCGCCCAAGGCTAAAGCCAAAGCAGCTCCAAAAGCCAAGGCCAAGCCAAAAGCGGAAGACTAAGAGATCAACCTGTTTACAGGTTGCACTTAATCTAGGCTACAAAAGCCCCCTGAGATTATTTCAGGGGGCTTTTTTAATGGTTGACGGATTGCTGTGCGGTTGCAACACTCTGCTACTGTGAAATCACAAGTATCTCCATGACTCGAATTATTGGCATAGACCCAGGCTCCAGGCGCACCGGTTACGGTGTGATTGATGTTGTTGGTAGTAAAATCAGCTATGTCACCAGCGGCATTATCCGCCTGCCCGAGGGCTCGCTGCCCGAGCGGTTAAATATTATCTACGATGGGGTCAGCCAGATCATTGGCCAGTATCAGCCCGAGGAGATGAGTATTGAGGAAGTGTTTGTGGCCACCAATGCGGGGTCAGCACTAAAGCTGGGCCAGGCCCGTGGTGCCGCCATTGTGGCTGGGGTGCAGGCGCAGCTGCCGGTGGGGGAATACTCGGCGCGCAGCGTTAAGAAGTCTGTGGTGGGCACAGGTGCGGCCGATAAATCCCAGGTACAGATGATGATTGTGCAGATGCTGAGGCTGTCCCAGTCGCCTGCAGAGGATGCAGCAGATGCGCTGGCGGTGGCTATCTGTCATGCCCACAGCAGGCGCACCAACGGTGCTCTGGCAGGCTCTGGCGTCAAAGGTTATGCTCGCGGCAGATTGAAATAGAATAAACCAGATAACAGGGTAATTGACAGGCTATGATCGGACGACTTCAGGGTACGGTAATCGACAAGCAGGCTCCTGACTTGCTGCTGGATGTGCAGGGGGTGGGCTATGAGGTGCTGGTGTCCTTGAGTACCTTTTTTGCAGTGCCTGAGGTGGGTCAGTCGGTGACATTGCATACCCATTTTGTGGTGCGGGATGACGCCCGGCTGCTATTTGGCTTTTCCGAACTTGGCGAGCGCACATTGTTCCGTCATCTGATTAAGGTCAATGGTGTGGGGCCCAAAATGGCCCTGACAATTCTCTCTGGTATGTCGGCCAGTGAGTTTGCACTCTGCGTGCACAATAACGACGTGGCCACATTGGTGAAGTTGCCCGGGGTGGGTAAAAAGACCGCCGAGCGCCTGGTGATAGAGATGCGCGACAGGGTCGGGGATATTGAGGCTGGTGCTTCAGGTGTTGCCCCGGTGGCCAGCAAGCAGCCAGATATCGCCGAAGAGGCCGAAAGTGCATTAATTGCTCTGGGCTACAAGCCCCAGGATGCAGCCAAGATGGTCAGCAGAGCAGTGAGTGATGATATCTCCAGCGCCGAACAGCTGATCAGAGCTGCACTTAAGAGCATGGTCTCCAAATAGCCGGCAAGCAAAGCTAGTGTAAATTCAGGGTCATCAAGGTATGCTTACAGGCAAATTTGAGATGACGCCCCATGATAGAACCTGATCGACTTATTTCCGCAGATATTTCCGTAAGCGAAGAGCGTTTTGACCGCGCCCTGCGGCCCACTGCGCTGGCCGAATATGTGGGCCAGCCCGCGGTGAAAGAGCAGCTGGAAATCTTTATTGAGGCCGCTCGCAAGCGCGGCGAGCCGCTGGACCATACGCTGGTGTTTGGCCCCCCGGGTCTGGGTAAAACCACATTGGCGCATATTATTGCCAACGAGATGCAGGTGGACCTCAAAACCACTTCTGGCCCGGTGCTGGAAAAGGCGGGTGATCTGGCGGCCCTGCTGACCAATCTCGAAGCTGGTGACGTGCTGTTTATCGATGAGATTCATCGCCTGAGCCCTGTGGTCGAGGAGATTCTCTATCCGGCACTGGAAGACTATCAGCTGGATATTGTCATTGGTGAGGGGCCAGCTGCTCGCTCTATCAAATTGGATCTACCTCCTTTTACCCTGGTGGGAGCCACCACCAGAGCTGGGCTGTTGACCTCGCCGTTGCGCGACCGCTTTGGCATAGTGCAGCGTCTGGAATTTTATTCTGAGGCTGATCTCACCAGCATTGTTCGACGGGCAGGGGATATTCTCGAGGTGCCAGTGGACGACAACGGCGCCAGCGAAATTGCGCGCCGCTCCCGGGGTACTCCCCGAATTGCCAACCGACTGCTGCGTCGCGTACGAGACTATGCTGAGGTAAAAGGCGATGGCACAGTGACCAGTGCCATAGCCGATGCTGCTCTAAATATGCTCAAGGTGGATGAGAGTGGCTTTGACCACTTGGATCGCCGTCTGCTGCTTACCCTGATGGAAAAATTTGATGGCGGCCCGGTGGGCGTGGATAGTCTGGCGGCGGCTCTCAGCGAAGAGCGCGGCACTATTGAAGATGTGCTGGAGCCCTTTTTGATTCAGCAGGGCTATCTGATGCGCACCTCCAGAGGTCGCATGGCCACGCGCATGGCCTATCAGCACTTTGGACTCAAAAGCCCCAAGCGGGTGCAGGACCAGTTGGATATTTTGGATGACTGATTTTTCTCTGCCCATTCGGGTTTACGTTGAGGATACCGACGCCGGTGGCATTGTGTTCTATGCCAATTACCTCAAATATATGGAGCGTGCCCGCACCGAGCTGATGCGTAGTCTAGGCTTTGATAAACCAGCGCTGTTTGGCGACCTGCAGCTGGTGGTGCGCAGTGTTGATCTGCTCTATCACCTGCCAGCAGCGCTGGATGATGAAATCAGGGTGACCGCCAGATTTGATAAGGTAGCTCGGGTGACCTTTGAGATGAGTCAGCAGGTGTTTCGCGGTGACCAGTTGCTGGTGGAGGGCAATATCAAGGTGGCCTGCGTGAATGTGACAAATAAACGCCCCTGTGGTATTCCAAAATCTATGTACCAAACCTTAAAAAGCCATATTGGCTAAATTGAACTGGAGTCTTTGCTGTGCATGAAGAAAATTTATCCATACTAGCGCTGATGACCAATGCCAGTCTTCTGGTGCAGGCGGTGATGGCCATACTGTTTATAGCCTCGGTGATCTCGTGGATTATGATTATCCAGCGGGGTCTTTTTTTAGGGAGCGCAGAGCGCAGTTTTCGCGACTTTGAGGATACTTTTTGGTCTGGTGTTGACCTCAATAAGCTCTATCAGGAGCTGACTGATAGAGCTCTGCAGAGCGGCCATGTGGACGGTATAGAGAATGTGTTTCGCGCGGGCTTTAGGGAATTTAATCGACTGGCACAGATGGATAAAGCAGATCCGGATGCCGTGATGGAGGGCACTGACCGGGCTATGCGCGTGGCCCTGAGCCGTGAAGATGAGAAGCTTAGTGCCAATCTGCCATTTTTGGCCAGTGTGGCTTCGGTAAGCCCCTATATTGGCCTGTTTGGCACGGTCTGGGGGATTATGAACTCATTCCGCGGCCTGGCTATGGTGCAACAGGCTACATTGGCCACGGTGGCCCCGGGTATCTCTGAGGCTCTGATCGCTACAGCTATGGGGCTGTTTGCCGCCATACCAGCGGTGATTGCCTACAATCGCTATGCAGCTAAGGTGGAGGCGATTAACGCCAACTACGAGACCTTTTCTGAGGAGTTCTCCAGTATTCTGCACCGCCAGGTTCACTCCTGCTAACTCTGCTTGAGGCCAAAGTTGTGAAGCTTAAAAAACCGAAACGCAAGCTGGTCGCTGAAATCAATGTAGTCCCCTATATTGATGTCACATTGGTGTTGTTGGTGGTGTTTATGATTACTGCGCCGCTGCTGATGCAGGGGGTTAAGGTTGAGTTGCCCGATGCCAACTCGGCGCCCATGGACACCAAGGACAAGGAGCCCTTTATTGTTTCTATCAAGGCCGATGGCAGTTACTGGATTGATGTTAAGGGCAAAAATCAAACTGAGACTCTGGCGGTGATCAAGGAGCGTGTGTCCAAGGTGCTGCGGCAGAAGCCAGCCACACCTATTCTGGTATGGGGCGATAGTGCCGTTGACTATGGTGCTGTGGTTAACCTGATGAGCGAGTTGCAACTGGCCGGTGCACCCTCGGTGGGTCTGGTGACGGAGCCCCCCAGCAACTGATATGAGAGAGGTTACCAGTTACTCGTCCGGCGCGCTCTTTAGCATTGTTCTCCATGTGGCAGTGGTGGCGGCGCTGTTGGCCAACTGGGAGAGCGATAGTAAAAAGGTGATTATTCAGCCCCAGTATATTGAGGCCAAAATTGTCGAGCTGGCACCTAAGAAAAAACCTGTGGCCAAGCCGCCCAAACCCAAGGTAGACAGGGCAGCAAAAAAGCGCGAGCAGGATAAACGCCGGGCCGCCGAAAAGAAAAAGGCCGAGGCCAAGCGGCTGGCGGCACTCAAGGAAAAGCAGCGGGCCGACAGAGAGCGAGAGAAGCTCGAGCAGCAGCGGCGCGCCGAGGCTGAGCGCAAGCGTATCGAAACCGAGTTTGCTGAAACCCTGGCTCAGGAGCAGGCGGATATTAGTGCTCAGGAAGATGAGCGAGTGGCCAATAGTTTTATGCAGCTGATTCGCCAGAGACTCTCGGATAACTGGAGTCGTCCACCCAGTGCGCGCCGCGATATGGAAACGCTGCTGGAGATCAGACTGGTGCCCACTGGGCGTATTGTCGGTGTGACCGTTGTGAAATCCAGTGGCGATATTGCATTTGATCGCTCGGTGGAGCAGGCTGCATTTAAGGCTGAGCAGTTTGAAGAAATTGAGCAGCTGGAGCCGCGGCTATTTGAAAAGCACTTTCGGATTGTTAAGGTAGCGTTTAGCCCGCAGGATTTAAGGCTCTAACCTGGGTTGAGAGTTTTTTGGAGATGGTTCTTTTTTGGAGATAGCTGGTTGAAATCACTTTATCGAAGTTTGACCCTGATCGTTTTGCTGGGTTTGCCACTGTCTGGCACTGTCTGGGCTGAGCTGGTTATTCGCGTCACCCAGGGCAATGACCAGCCCACCATAGTCGCAGTGTCGCCAATTGCCCTCAATGGCCTGGCGATCAGCGAAGATATAGGTGCCATTGTTGAAGCAGATCTGCAGCGCAGTGGTCTGTTCCGCAGTATTCCCAGGCGCGATATGCTGGCCTTTCCTTCGCGAGCATCCGATGTTTATTACCGCGATTGGCGCATGCTGGGGTCGGAGTATCTGGTGGTTGGTTCCATGGGGATGATGGACGATGGCCGCTATGAGCTGGAGTTTAGTCTGCTCAATGTGACCGCCCAGAAAACCGAGTTTAAACATAGGGTGCGAGGGCGCGCCAATGAAATGCGCGATCTGGCACATCTGGTCAGCGACAAGGTATATCAGGAGATCAGTGGTATTCCCGGGGCATTTTCTACTCGCATAGCCTATGTAACTGCCAATCGGGTCAATGGCAAATTTATCTATCGCCTGCATGTTGCTGATGCCGATGGCGCTCGAGAAAAGCTGATGCTGGAATCTCCGGAACCGATTATGTCGCCGTCCTGGGCCCCCAATGGCAAGGAGCTGGCCTATGTGTCCTTTGAGACTGGTCGGCCAGCTATATTCCGCCAAAATCTGGTTACTGCCAAGCGCCAGCAGCTAACCAACTTTACCGGTTTAAACGGTGCCCCCGCCTGGTCACCAGATGGCACAAAACTGGCTCTGGTGCTCTCTAAAGACGGTAATCCGGAGATTTATACCCTGGATTTACAGACCGCCAAATTTACCCGTTTAACCCGCCATTTTGCCATTGATACCGAGCCGACCTGGATGGCGGACGGAAAAACCCTGTTGTTTACCTCAGATCGAGGGGGAACGCCCCAGATTTACAAATTAAATGTTGCCACAAGGGCTACAGAACGCCTAACATTTAGGGGTAACTACAACGCTCGGCCCAGTTTGGCGCCGGATGGCCGCACCCTGGCTCTGGTGCATCGAGAGACCAACACCTTCCATATCGCGTCTTTTGACCTCAAAACAGGCCGTATGGTTGAGCTGACTGAGACAAGATTAGATGAGTCGCCTACTGTCGCACCTAACGGAGCTATGTTAATGTACGCGACAAAGCAGGGCGATCGCGGGGTTTTAGCGGCGGTTTCACTGGATGCCGGAGTTCGCTACGTGCTGCCAGCCAAGAATGGAGATGTGCGAGAACCGGCCTGGTCGCCGTTTTTGCGCTAGAAGTTTCTTTTAATACTAGTAACTCACAGGAGTTAATATGAATAACTCGTTTAACAAGACTGGCCTGGCCACAATTTTATTTTCAATGGTACTGGCGGGCTGTAGCTCTGCCCCGGTTGAACAGACTACTGAGATTGAAGACACTTCAGTTCAGACTGGTCAGGTTGATACCTCAGCCATTGAGGATACAGAGGTTACTACCTCGGCAGACACAGTGTTCTACTTTGACTTCGATAAAGCACTGCTCAAGCCTGAATCTCGCGCAGCTCTGCTGGAGCACGCAGCAGCACTGACCAGCAGCCCTCGCAGCGTGCGCCTTGAAGGCCATGCCGATGAGCGCGGTACCCGTGAGTACAACATGGCACTAGGCGAGCGTCGCGCCAATGCGGTCAAAGAGTTTTTGGTACTGCAGGGCGTGTCAGGCGGCCTGATCGAAGTGATCAGCTATGGTGAGGAGCGCGCAGCGTCTTACGGTAGCAACGAAGGTGCCTGGAGCCTGAACCGTCGCGTTGAGCTGAAGTAATACTTACTGGCCAGCGATGGTCTATAGTAGCTTAGAGGGCAGCTTAACAGCGTGCAGCTGTTCCTGTACGGCCGGGGTTGATATCAACTCTGGCCGTTTCTGCGTTTGGCCATAACTGGAAAACTGATACCACTTATTATGAAATCTTCTCTTGCGATACTGATTACACTGAGCCTGATTGCGGTCAATGCTGTCGGGCAAAATCTGACGCCTATTGTTGACCTCAATAGTCAGACAGATTCCGGCCCTAATGGCACAGTGCCTGTGGCTATGGATGCGCCGGACAGGGCAGTGGATGGCTCAGGCGACCGCTATTATCAGATGCAGGTGCTGCAGGAAGAGGTGCAGATGCTGCGGGGTATGGTTGAGGAGCTCAACTACGAGTTACAGCAGCTTAAGCAACGGCAGATGGATGATTATCTGGATATTGATCGCCGACTCAGTGCTCAGGTACCTGGTACGGCTGCCAGTAATGCCAGTTCTACCGCGTCAGCTGGCGCAAGTTTTGGTGGTGAAACGGTAATGCCCTCAACCAGCGCCTCCACCAACGAACCCCTAACTGCGATGGCCAACACTGCCGATAGCGCAACTATGAAGGCAGACTATGACAAGGCCTCTGGTCTACTGTTAAAGCAGCGCGATATCAATGGTGCAGCTCTGGCCTTTAAACAGCATATTGTCGATTATCCCGGCAGCCCCTATGTACCCAATGCCTATTATTGGTTGGGCGAAATCTATCTACTGCAGGATCAGGCCGAGCTATCTCGCCAGTCATTCACCGCTGTGGTAGACCAGCATCCGCTGCATAACAAGGCCATGGATGCGCGCTTTAAACTGGGCAAGATATATCACCAGTTAGGTGAAGATGCCCGCGCCCGCCAATTGCTTGAAACTGCGGCCAGCAGCACCGGTGGTGTGGCCCGCAAGGCACGCGCCTACCTGGATAATAATTTCTAACCCGAATATTTTATGTCTGAACTGCGTATTACCGAAATCTTTCACTCCTTGCAGGGTGAGACTAGTACCACAGGTTTGCCCACGACCTTTGTGCGGCTGACCGGCTGCCCGTTGCGCTGCGGCTACTGTGACACTGCCTATGCCTTTGAAGGTGGCCAGAAAATGGCCCTCAGTGCGATCATGGACAGAGTGCACGACAATGGTGCGCGCCATGTCACGGTAACCGGAGGCGAGCCCCTGGCTCAGCCACAGTGTATAGAGCTGCTCAGGGAGCTCTGCGATGCCGGTTACAGGGTATCTCTTGAAACCAGTGGCGCCATGCCGGTAGATGATGTGGATCAGCGAGTCGTTAAGATACTGGATTTAAAAACCCCAGGCTCCGGCGAAGTTCATCGCAATCTGTATGAAAATATTGCTCTGCTATTACCCCATGACGAGGTTAAGTTTGTGATCTGCGATCGTCAGGATTATGACTGGAGCTGCCTGAAGATGGACGAGCTGGGATTGGCAGAGCGCGCTGCAGAAATTTTGTTCTCACCAAGTCAGGGCCAGCTAGCGCCAAAACAGTTGGCAGAATGGATACTGCAGGATAGGCTCAGTGTTAGAATGCAGCTGCAAACCCATAAATTTATCTGGGGCGATCAGCCCGGGCACTAGGTCAAAGCATGTCAAAAAAAGCCGTTATTCTGGTCTCTGGTGGGCTGGACTCAACCACTGTACTCGCTATGGCTCTGGATCAGGGCTATGACTGTTATACCCTGAGTTTTGACTATGGCCAGCGCCATCGATCGGAGCTCAAGGCGGCTGAGCGGGTGTCTCAATCCATGGGCGTGGCCGAGCACAAGGTAGTTGCATTGGATCTGGGTACCATTGGTGGTTCTGCGCTGACTGATACAGCTATAGAAGTGCCTGAGATTGAGACAACAGGTATCCCGGTGACCTATGTGCCGGCGCGCAATACCGTGTTTCTGTCTATTGCACTGGGCTGGGCTGAGGTGCTGGGCGCCAGTGATATCTTTCTCGGCGTAAATGCGGTGGATTACTCCGGTTACCCGGACTGTCGCCCGCAGTATATCGACGCTTTTGAAGCCATGGCCAACCTAGCGACCAAGGTGGCTGTGGAGGGGCAGCGGCTAAGCATTCACGCACCGCTAATTGACCTGACTAAGGCCGAGATTGTGCAGGCTGGCATGGCTCTGGGTGTGGATTACAGGCAGACAGTTTCCTGCTACCAGGCTAGTCTCGATGGCCTGGCCTGCGGCAAATGCGATAGCTGCAGATTGCGCGCGCAGGGCTTTTTGGAGTCAGGAATAAAAGACCCCACCAGATACAAAAAAAGTGCTTGAATTTTGTCTTCCGGCCAGTATAGTACGCACCTCCGCTGAGGGCCGTTAGCTCAGCTGGTAGAGCAGTTGGCTTTTAACCAATTGGTCGATGGTTCGAATCCATCACGGCCCACCAAAATTTAAAAACCTCCCTTGTGGAGGTTTTTTGGTTTTGGGCGTTAACTAATTATTTTTGCTTCTCAGGTAGGGAAAATCGTCTTCGCAGAGTCATATACCTCAAGCAATGCAGGATTATGCTGACAACCAGTGACTGCATGCCAGATTGGAAATGAATTCTGATCAGGGGACTGGCTGCGGGAGTGCGGTCAGAGAGGGACTTTTCAGTGACAGGGCGTCGTAAACAGCAAGATTTATACTGAGAACAATAACTGTGCAAATGACCGCCGCAAGCAATACGCCTGAGGTCACCCGGCTATACCAGGATACTGCAGAGGAACTTCGGCAGTTTCTGCTATGTAAAACTGGCAATGCTCAACAGGCCGACGAGATCGCTCAGGACTGCTACGCCAAACTCTGCAGACTCAACCATTATCGAGACATTCGCGACCAGCGCTGCTACCTGTTTAATATGGCGGTGCGCCTTGCCCTGAGTGCTCTAAGGAGGCGCCAGTTGGCTACTTGTCGACCCTCGTCCAATGGGACCTCAGATAGTGGCAAATCTTCTGCTGTGGGCGAAGCAGTGGCTTACAGGTCACTGATTAATGAGCTGCAGACCGTGGCCATCAAGGATGCACTGTCTGAGCTTACGGACAGAACTCGCTATATCTTTCTGCTGCATCGCTATCGTGGCCTTAGTTACAGTGCCATTGCCAGACATCTAGGTTTGTCAGTCAGTGCTATTGAGGGCCATATGGATGTGGCTCTGGGTAGTATTAAGAGGGCAGCTGCAGAATTCAACGCTCTGGGCTCTTGGCGGAGATATGGTTATTAATCTTATCCGTTGGTTCAAAGCTAAATGCTCCCGCCACCAACCTCATAGCGAAAGTTTTCCTCGGCGGCGCAACTCAGACTCTGGCAGTGATTTTAGCCCAGGCGTTAACCGCCATGATTTAAATCAGGAGTGGGAGAAGATGGACAGACTGACGCCTTGGGCAGAGGCTGAGATTGACCGTCTGCAAATCAGACTAAAGCTTGCAAAAAAGCATAGGCCTTGACTGTCTGGCGTTGTCTGGACTGACTGCTATCCTCAGCCAGGGTGGCATTCAGTTGTTAACAGAGCGGCTGAAGCAGTGGCTGGAGAGGAGGGCCCAACCCTATCGACTTGGGACCCTCACTGAGTTTTATCTAGCTCTGATACTCAGAGTTGACTACCACCACATCTACATCTAGCGCCGAGATAACTCGCTCAGCGGTATTGCCGCGCCTGGTCTTGGCCTGACCTGTCTGGCCCAATGTGCCAATAATAACCACATCGGCACTGATGTCCTTGGCTACTTTGGCGATGGCTTCATCGGTGTAGCCTTTCACTACATGAATTTTATCCGGGTTCAGGTCAGTCTCCCTCAGCAGGCGTCCGCGATCCGGATACAGCATTGAGTCTATATAGGCGTTGGCTACATGGAAGTCGGCCCCGTAGCTTTCAGCCAGATCTCTGCCGCGGCTGATAATATTGTCGTTAAGCACTTCCTGGTGCTTTCTTGATGCTTGGAAATTGACCGCTGCCAGCACCACTTTACGCTGCTCTGCAGCGCCGTCACGAACTACCAGCACTGGGCAGGTGGCACGCTTAAGCAGCTCCCATTTTGACTCGGCAAAACTAAATCTGCGGCTGGTTTTAGGTTCGCCGGCGCGAATCAGGATGCGGGTTGCACCAAATTGCTCGGCGGCCCTCATAATGGATTTTTGCCAGTTGTGAGACCAGGAGACTTCGATCTTGTAGTCGAGGCCCGCAGCTCTCAGAGGGCTGTGAATCTGCTCCTCAAACCAGTCGGTGTTGCGATAAACCTTATCGTTGCTGGCATCTGTATCCACCGTATCTGGGTCTATGGCCACAAATACACAAATCAATGGGCTGGGCGTGAGCAGTTTAGCGGTGATAATCGCTCGCTGCAGAGCCACATGCTCGTTTAATGTAGGGTTGACGACCACAAACACTCTTTCCTGATCAGACATTTCTTTCTCCTTTAATCGTCTGGGGTTGATTGGCTGGATAGACGATCTTGCCGGTAGAAAAAGCTATCTGACAAGGAGGGCCATATCCATAATGCATACATGTTAATTAAAACATGCATTTATCGCATAACCAATGCATTTTGTGGGCTGTATAGGGGTTATCCCATGGTATTTGGCTATGGCAGCCATACCAAAATGGTTATTTCAGTGTTTAGTAATGGGTAGAAATCATGATTAACGCAGGCGTGAACAAAAATGCCTCTGGCTGATCTGGGTGCCCTGTGGAGTCTGTCGGCTGCGCGGCAACGCGTATTTTAATATCGGATTGGGTCGGCCAAATAGCTTCAGCATCGACGCTATAGATGGACCTAATATTCGGGCGCTGATACAGGGGCCTAACTACTCTGTCGCGATAACAGAGCGCCAATGGTTCGCCATCCACATTGTTGTAATAGGGCAGCAGTATGTGCGGGCTATTGATAGACTGCTCGCCACATTGTTGATAGGCCCGCTGTGTCAGGGGTTGATTAATGGTTAGAGGATTTGCCTCGACAATGCCACCTATCGCCAGTAGCAGGCCGAGAATTGCTGCTGCCAGATTGCTGGGCTGGCTATGCTTGGGTTTAGGATGTTGGAGTATTATTATCTGTGCTGATTTGAGCATAGGTCTGACCCTGCGAGTTATTTTAATTATTAGCTTCAACTTATTGATTTAAATGTAAAATAATTAATCTCATGGGTTTGGCATAGGGTTTTAGTCGCAGTCTGTAGGCTGTGTCACAGTTAATTTGTATTAATGGCTAATAAGTTGTCCTCGCGGGGTCGCAGTTGGAACCGTATAATGGCGGCCAAATTAATTTAGGATTGCTCAATGACCGTTCGTACCCGTATAGCCCCGTCGCCCACCGGCGACCCCCATGTTGGCACTGCCTATGTGGCTCTGTTCAATATGGCCTTTGCACATAGTCAGGGCGGGCAGTTTTTGCTGCGTATTGAGGACACCGATCAGGCCAGATCTACTCCGGAATCGGAAAAGGCCATCCTAGATGCGCTGCACTGGCTCGGACTGGACTGGGACGAGGGGCCAGACAACGGCGGCGTCAAAGGCCCATACCGCCAGAGCGAACGCTCAGATATCTACCGCGAGCATGCGGATAAGTTGCTCGATACTGGTCATGCTTTCCGCTGCTTCTGCACCGCCGAGCGTCTCGATGAGTTGCGCGCCACCCAGATGGAAAATAAACAGCAACTGGGTTATGACGGCCACTGTATGCATCTCAGCGAAGATGAAGTCGCTGCTCGGTTAGCCAAAGGCGAGTCCCATGTAGTGCGCATGAAGGTGCCCAGAGAAGGGCAGTGCAACTTCGATGATATGCTGCGGGGCGAGATTAGCATTGACTGGGCGCAGATCGATCTGCAGATTCTGCTTAAAGCTGATGGCATGCCTACCTATCATCTGGCCAATGTGGTGGACGACCATCTCATGGAAATAAGCCATGTGATTCGCGGTGAAGAGTGGATCAACTCGGCTCCCAAGCATATTTTACTCTACCAGTACTTTGGTTGGGATACCCCGGTATTCTGTCATCTGCCACTGCTGCGCAATGTGGATAAAAGCAAGTTATCCAAGCGCAAAAATCCCACCAGTATTCTGTACTATCAACGTATGGGCTACCTGCCCGAGGCGCTGCTCAATTATCTGGGCCGTATGGGCTGGTCCATGCCCGATGAGCGAGAGAAGTTTAATCTCAGCGAAATGCTTGAGGCCTTTGATATACAGCGGGTTTCCCTGGGTGGCCCGGTATTTGATGTAGAGAAGCTTAGCTGGCTCAATGGCATGTGGATTCGCGATGAGCTCAGTGATGAGCAGCTGGCCGATCGGCTGCAGGAATGGGCTCTGAACCGCGATACATTGATGGCCTTTTTGCCCTTTGCCCGTCAGCGTATGGAGACCTTCTCCGATCTGGCGCCTCTGGGTAATTATCTGGTATCCGGCATGTTGCCTATTAGTGCAGAGGATCTTAAGTCTGCGGGCATGGAAGACGATCAGCTTCTAGAAGTACTGCAATATGCGCTGTGGCGACTGGAGTCAGTACAGCAGTGGAACAGGGATAATATCTTTAACGCTCTAAAAGCTGTAGCCGATGCCATGGATATTAAGTTGAAGCCATTTCTGGCCCCGCTGTTTATCGGCATCGCTGGCAGCAGCGCCTCGATTTCGGTAATGGACTCAATGAATTTGCTCGGTGCCGATATGTCCAGAGCCCGTTTGCGGCACGCCATAGACCTGCTTGGCGGCGTGGGTAAAAAGAAGCTCAAGAAAATGGAAAAAGCTTACCAGCAACTGGGCTGAAAGCCCTGATTTGAGGGAAAACAGGCTTGACTTGACAGGAGCCGCTCCCTATTATGCGCGTTCCTTTTTTGGGGCCTTAGCTTTTATGCCCCGCGGGTGCAGCTGGTTACAGCTGAGCAGTAAATCAGGTGGTAAACGCAACGATATTTAAGTTGCGAAAAAGTAGATTTTTGGGGCCTTAGCTCAGCTGGGAGAGCGCAACACTGGCAGTGTTGAGGTCAGCGGTTCGATCCCGCTAGGCTCCACCAAATAAAAAACCCCCACACGCATGTGTGGGGGTTTTTTATTTGCCGGAGATTAGTGGGAGTGAGTTAAGCCCCGGTTCACTAAATTTGCGCAGCAAATTTGAACGCCCTTTAGGGCGGCCCCGAAGGGGTGAGTCGCAACGCGACGAATCATCCCGCGAGGACGATACTGCCGTCCTTAAACGGAGGATACCCATGTGTGTGGGTTTTTTATTTACCGGAGATTTGCAATCTCTCTAGGTCCAGTGCAGCAATATTTCTCCCTTCTCTGCAGCTTCCCGGGCTAATTCCTGGGCTTTATCTCCGAACAGCTCCTCGACCCGCTCCCGCCGAATTTTCATAGTGGGCGTAAGCACTCTATTTTTAATGGACCAGGGTTCCGTAGAAATAATGACAGCGCCAATTCTTGCATGATGGTCTACTTGGCTATTTACGGCTTTCACTCGCTCAAGAAGTGCGGCTTCTATCTCCTCTTTGGGTTGCTCAACAGCTATCGCGCTGAGCACAGAGGTCATTACTGTTTTCGAATAGCCCCTGCCCAGCAGACAGATCTGTTCGGTATAGGGGTTTTCAGTGAAAATATTTTCGATGGGAGTCGGGGCCACAAACTTGCCCTGAATAGTCTTAAAGTAGTCTTTGACCCGCCCGGTAATATAGTAAAACCCATCCTCATCAATGCGTATTTTATCGCCTGTATGCACCCAGCCATCGACGAAGGTCTCGGCGGTTTTCTCTGGCATATTGTAATAGCCCGGTGAGCAGCCGGCGGCTTTGACCACAAGCTCATCTTCATCGGTAACCCGGACTTCAACACCAACCGTTGGCTTGCCAATAGAGCCAATGCGGCGCTCTTCTTTGCGCGACACAATAGGCCCCATACATTCTGTTTGCCCAAAGCCTTCCATCAGACAGATACCAAAGCGGTCATACCAGTGGATTAAGGCTGGAGGTGTAGGTGCAGCTGCGGTGAGCAGGTACTGGGCTTGATCCAGGCCCAGTTTCTCGCGAATCATTTTGCCCACGCCCTCGGCATCAGCCTCCAGGGCTGCATCCACTGCATCCTGAGAGCCAAATTGGGCAATAATACCCTGCTGCAGCTGCTCCCAGACTCGCGGTGGCCCGAACATAAACGCTGGGCGGCAGAGGGGTAGGTCGCGCAGCAGAGTAGTCAGATTTTCATTAAAGTGCACCTCACCGCAGTTTACCAGTGAGCTGCCTTCGACTAGCTGTCGCTCGGCAATATGGGCCAGTGGTAAATAAGAGAAAAACCTTGCGCCCACAGCCATAGAGAATGTGCTGCTAAAACGCGCGATTGGAATTAGATTTGAGTTGTGGGTCTGCATCACGCCTTTAGGCACACCTGTGGTACCAGAGGTGAACACCAGAGATACCAGGTCATCGGCCTGACACTCATAATTGGGCATGCTGCCTCTGTAGGGCGCAACCAGATCTTCCCAGCGCAAATGCTCCTGGGCGAGTTCGACGCCGGGCAGGGCGATCAACAGAATACCCTCAGGCAGCACATGCCGCACCTGATCCCAGTTTTCTGTTTCGCCAACAAACAATACCTTCATTTCGGTAAAGTCCATAACGTACTCGGCGGTTTCGCCTGGGGCTGTAGTGAAAATGGGCACTACCACATGGCCGGCAGCGCAGGCGCCTAGATCGGCAAAATACCAGTGGGCGCGGTTGCGTGATAACAGGCCAACACATTGTCCTGTGGTCGTAAAGCGAGACTCAAACCAGCAGGCCATGGCATTGATTTCAGTATGGGCCTGGCTCCAGGTCCAGTCTGTAGTTGAGTCGCCACTGCGCTCGCGCAGCCATACCTGATCTGGGTGCTGGCTATTCCATTGATTGAGGTAGTCTGTGTAAGTGGTAAGCATGCTATGTATCCATTTTTATTGTTATGGGATGATCTGTCCCCAGTTTATAAATTCGCAGTAGCTAAGACAATGCCTTTAATTACCGCTAAACAGAGGAATCTGTACCTAACAATGGCGATAGTCAGGTTACATCTGGCTATTTCGAGAAGGCAATTGTCAATGTCTACCAGCGCATATCGAAACACCTAGATCATTGATAATTCGAGCTGGCCGATCAAACAGTGGCAGTACTCTGCAGTCGCGAAAAGAGCTGCGCAATCTGCGCATTTCTTATCATACCTATGCATACTAATGGGCTATCTGTCGGTTCACGTCGTGTTCCGACTAGTCACAGACCAAAGCGAAGATTATTGATTACGAGAGAATTTTTATGTCATTACCTCCCATTTTGTCCGATCGACTCAGATTGCCAGTTGTCGCCGCACCACTGTTTATTATCTCAAACCCCGATCTGGTAATCGCCCAGTGTAAGGCGGGTATTGTAGGTTCATTCCCCGCGCTGAACGCGCGCCCCGCAGAAGAGCTTGATCGTTGGTTAGAAAAAATAACCACCGAACTTGCCCAATATGATGCAGAAAACCCCGACGCACCCTCAGCACCATTTGCGGTTAACCAAATTGTGCATTCCTCAAATGATCGGCTTCAGCACGATGTCGAAATGTGTGTTAAGTGGAAAGTACCCATTGTGATAACTTCGCTGGGCGCCAAGGAGTTTGTAAATGATGCGGTTCACTCCTACGGAGGCATAGTGCTGCACGATATTATTAACAACACATTTGCCAAGAAAGCGGTGGCCAAAGGGGCCGATGGTGTTATTGCTGTCGCTGCTGGTGCTGGCGGTCATGCCGGGGCGCTTTCTCCTTTTGCTCTGGTGCAGGAGATTCGCGAGTGGTTTGATGGGCCTCTGTTGCTATCAGGGTCCATTGCCAATGGGGGTGCAGTGTTGGCGTCTCAAGCTATGGGTGCTGATCTTGCCTATATTGGCTCTGCCTTCATTGCCACCGACGAGGCGGATGCTGTTGAAGGCTACAAGCAGTCTATTGTCGACTATGGTGCTGATGATATTGTGCTGAGTAATCTGTTTACTGGTGTTTCCGGGAATTATCTGAGGCCTTCCATTGAAGCGGCTGGCCTGGATCCGGATAACCTGCCTGAAAGTGATGCTTCCAAGATGAGTTTTGGCTCTGGCGGCAGCTCCAAATCGAAGGCCTGGAAAGATATCTGGGGCTGTGGGCAGGGGATTGGCGCGGTCAAATCAATACAGACAACCCAGGCGCTTGTAGATCGGCTGGCTATGGAATATCGCGAAGCCAAAAGTAAACTGGCTTGATACAGGTTTGCCTGCCGCAATTGCCAGGTCAAGTGAAGGCCGCGAGTCGGCCTTTTGGGGTATCAGGCGTTTTAACCTATATGTCTGAAATGCCTCGCGCACCCCATGGCGCAAAGTTAGCTTTTGGGTTTGGCAAAACAGGGTACCTGTAAGTTCTGTTTATTGATTAGCTCAAAGAACTCGTGATATTTGTTTTGAATACAGTAATTGTGGGCCAGCGCCTCGGCGGCGGCGCGCACATCTTCGCTGTCTTCGCCCATCACTTCTCTGGCTAGTTTTAGCACCACAGTCAATGCGGCTTCTTCAGCAGGCCAGTTTTCCACCAGCCCCTCCAGGGCATAGAGCTGGTTGTAGCGCTGCATTAGCCTGTACTCATCGCCTGGGCCCGCTTCCTCCAGAGCAATAATCTCCTTGACCAATGGTATGGCACCTGCGTAGTCCTCGGTGAAAATAAGAAACTTGTAGTAATAGTCTCTGGTTTTTACCGTGGTTGAATGGGCCTTGCCCAATACCTGGGTTGCCAATGTGTAGGCACTTTGGATTTGTGAATGATCCGGGTTAAAGCGCCTGGTCTCTTCGTAGCTACGATTGATGTTTTTCAGCATTACAATGCACATTGGGTTGGTTTCGCCGTGCCGGGCAATACATTGAGGAATTGCTTTTTGGCTGCGCTTAATCACCTTGTCCCATCGCTTTCGGGTCAGGTCACGGTCAATTTTGAGGATCGTCTTATCAAGCTTTCGCTCAGACCAGAGGTTTGCCTCAGCCTGGGCTGGCAGGCACAGCATAATAAGAATAAAAGCAGCGAGCAGTGCGGGAAAAGTAGAATTAATTTGGTTTTTCATGGCCTAGTCCCCTCAAACTAAAAAATACCGTTACTCAAAGTATAGGATAAGAATTTGGCTCAAGAGCAAAATCTATTGGCAATTGACCATATAGAGATGGGGCGCACAGGTTGGGGGGGGGCAGATTGATGTTGCTGGCTATTGTTTTGTCATATAGTATGCCATTATAAATCTATATCTATTGCCACTAGCACAACATAAATAGGGACAAAATAATGACAGACTGTACTGCGTTATGGGTGAATCGCACTGAGATTACCAACACCAAACCGGTGACGACTCAGATCGCACCACTGGCTGAGGGCCAGGTGCTGGTTGCGATAGACAAGTTTGGGCTCACTGCCAATAACGTTAGCTATGCGGTGACCGGAGACAATATTGGCTACTGGCAGTTTTATCCCGTTGAGGATGGATGGGGCATAGTGCCAGTATGGGGCTGTGGTACCGTGATTCAATCCAGTTGTGGAAATATACCCGAGGGTGAAAGACTTTGGGGTTATTTTCCCATGGCTAGTCACGCAGTGCTGACGCCTGGCAATATTCACGCTGATTATTTTGTTGATGTCGCTGAACATCGACTGGAACTGCCTCCAATCTATAACCAGTTTCGCCGCACTCAGGCAGAGCCTGAGTTTCTCCAGCAGATGGAGAACGAGCGCTGCTTGCTATTCCCATTATTTATGACCTCCTATTTGATTTGCGATTACCTGATCGACAATGATTTCTTTGGCGCCCAGCAGGTCGTGATTGGCTCGGTGTCTTCCAAGACCGGCTTTGGCCTGGCGCAAATGCTGCACAATGATCCTGAGGTAACGCAGTCGGTAATCGGCGTGACCTCTCAAGGCAATATGGATTTTGTAAAGGGCCTGGGTTGCTGTGATCAAATAGTATTGTATAAAGATGAGGCGGAGATTGATGCCTCTGTACCCACCGCCTATGTGGATATGTCTGGCGATGCCCGATTGACCGTTAGTCTGCACAATCATCTTGGCGACAATCTGGTTGAGAGTTGTATGGTGGGCGCTAGCCACTGGCAAGAGGGCGGTAAGGTTGGCGAGTTACCAGGTGCGCGTCCGAGATTCTTTTTTGCCCCGGGGCAAATTGAAAAGCGCAATAAAGAATGGGGCCCGGGAGTGGCGATGGGCAAGGCCATGACCGCCAGTGCCAAAGTAGCAGCCCTGGTGGCGGATGATATTCAGGTGCAATGGGTTGAGGGTTCAGCTAGTTTGGCAGACCACTGGGCTCTGCTGTTAGATAATAAGATCCCACCCAGCACGGGGTTAATGGTGAGCCTATGAAAAAACTTGCCATGGTTGTAGCTCTGTTAACCATTGCTGGTTTTGCCGGCTGGCAACAGCGCGTTGAATTGCTGGTTTGGGTGGCGCCCAAGCTACTTAAAATCACCAGTCCGGTTGCGGAAAACAGAGAACTAAACTGGTCCCAGGGGCCTGAGGTTGCGGCCTCTGAGCCTGCAGATCGACCGCCTAATATTGTGCTTATTGTCACTGATGATATGGGCTTCAATGATATCTCTCTTTACAACGGCGGTGCTGGCGATGGCACATTGCAGACCCCCAGTATTGATGCCCTGGCCCATGAGGGTGTGACCTTTACCAATGGCTATGCTGCCAATGCAGTCTGTGCGCCCTCAAGAGCGTCAATAATGACCGGTCGCTATTCCACCAGATTTGGTTTTGAATTTACCCCATTCTTTAAAACAGGGGTGACCATTTTTCGCTGGATGGAAGAATTAAACCCCGGTCCAGTCCCCCTGTTTTTAGATGAAGCCAGTGCCGCAACCATGAAGCCCCTTCAAGAGCTGGGCCTTCCATCTTCAGAGATTACTATCGCTGAATTGCTTAAACAGCAGGGCTATTACACTGCCCATGTAGGCAAATGGCACCTTGGGTCTGTGAATGACATGGTTGTGACTAATCAGGGTTTTGATGACAGCTTGGAATTAAAAGGGACCCTTTATCTGCCCCAGGATCACCCTGATGTAGTTAATGCCAAAGTAGAGGGTGACCGCATCGATCGCATGGTTTGGGCCACTGGTACTTATTCCGCGGCCTTTAATGGTGTCGGTAATCCGGGCGAGCAGTTTAAGCCCAAGGGCTATCTGTCAGACTACTACACTGACCAGGCCGTCAAGGTTATTGAGAATAACCGCAATCGTCCGTTCTTTTTATACCTGGCGCACTGGGGCATACATAACCCATTGCAGGCCGCTCGCGCGGACTACGATGCACTGTCCCATATTGAAGACCATCGTCTGCGAGTTTACTCCGCCATGATTCGCGCTGTGGATCGCAGCGTGGCTCGGGTTACCCAGGCATTGGAAGAGAACGGCCTGACTGACAACACATTAATTATTCTCACCAGCGATAATGGCGGGGCAGGCTATATAGGCCTGCCCAATGTCAATAAGCCCTATCGCGGCTGGAAGCTAAACCATTTTGAAGGGGGTACCCATGTGCCCTTTATGGCCAAGTGGCCAGCGCGGATTAGCGCTGGTACCAGCATGGAAGACCCCATACATCACAATGATATCTTTACCACTATTGCTGCCGCAGCCGGTGCTCAGCTGCCCCAGGATCGAAAAATAGACGGGGTCGATTTACTGCCCTATATTCGCAAAGAGACTTCTGGTGCGCCCCATGAAACTCTATTTTGGCGGGAGGGGCATCAGCAAACTGTCTTGCACCAGGGCTGGAAGTTAATCCGCGCCGAGCAGCCTCATCTGCCGCAGCCGGCACCTATGGCCAAGTGGTTATTTAATCTGGCGGTAGATCCGACAGAGCAGAACAATCTGGCGGCTCAGAACAGCGAGAAGCTGGCAGAGCTTGAGGCTTTACTGGCAGCCCATAATGCGGAGCAGGTGGAGCCACTTTGGCCCACAGTATTTAATTCACCGCAGTTGATTGATAAAACCACTAATGAGCCCATGAAAGAGGGTGATGAGTTTATCTATTGGCCGAATTAACGATCTATTCTTTCACCCACAAAAAAGCACAGCCGAGGCTGTGCTTTTTTGTGTCAGAGACAGACCGCTAAATCGTCAGTCCGCCATCCACAACAATGCATTCGCCATTGGTATAACTGCCCGCATTAGACACCAAATATAGCACTGAGCCAGCCATCTCATCGGGCTCGGCATGGCGGTGCATGGGGATGGTGGCAATGGCCTGGTTATAGATCCTCTCATCACTAAACAGGGCGCCGGCAAACTGTGTTTTGGTCATGCCAGGCAACAGTGCGTTCACTCGAATACCCAGCCCGCCGCACTCTTTGGCAAAGGCTTTGGTCATATTAACCACAGCAGCTTTGGAAATAGAGTAAATACCCTGCATTGGCCCGGGCTGCAGCGCGTTGATAGATGCGGTATTGACGATTGAGCCGCCACCGTTCTCACGCATTATTTTGCCTGCTTCGACAGACATAAAGAAATAACCGCGAATATTTACATCTACGGTCTTGGTATAGGCGCCCAGATCTGTATCCAGAATATGACCGAAGTAGGGGTTGGTCGCCGCATTGTTAATCAGAATATCCAGCTTGCCGTGCATCTGCTTGATCTGGGCAAAGCAGTTCTCGATATCACCCATATTGCCCACATGGCAGGCCAGCGCTTCAGCACTGCCACCAGCTGCGGCAATAGCATCTGCCACGGCCTGGCAGCCTTCGATCTTGCGGCTGGAGACAATGACATGGGCTCCTTGCTCGGCCAATAGTTTGGCGATGGACTCACCGATTCCTCGGCTGGCGCCGGTGACAAGGGCAACTTTGCCGGTTAGATCAAATAGACTGGTAGCCATGGTTTCTCCTGATTATTTTTGTTGGGTTAGATTTTTTAAATGAGCCACAATCTCAGGCCTCATCAAATTGCGATTTTTGCAGTAGGTTTCGCGGTCTTTACTGGCTAATGTTTTGGCCAGGCTAAGAGCCTCCTGCTGCAACTGATCCTGGGGGTAAATGGCGTCGACAATTTGCAGCTTGGCACATTCTATCCCTGTATAAGCAACCCCGGTCAGCATCATGTTTTTTACCGCCTGCCGATTGGGTAACAGCTGGCCTATATCACTGGATACCTGGGTAAAGGGGATTTTAATATCCACTTCAGGGTAGCAGAAGCGGCCGCGGTCAGAGCGCATCAGGCGAAAGTCTGTTGCACTGGCTACAATTGCGCCGCCTGCATAGGCATTGCCATTAATACAGGCAACTGTGGGCGCACTAAGCAGTGCAAGACGGCACAGTAATGTTTCAAAGGCAGTTGTGAATTCCCTGCGGTCAGCATCGTTTAGTGGCAGTAGCCAATCCAGGTTAATGCCTGTGCAAAAGGTTTTTTCATGGCTACAGGTCAGTAGCAGGGCTGTGTTGCCCTGGTACTGTTCGACTATGTCCAGGGCAGCGAGATATTCCTCTACAACCTCTGTGGTCAGGCGATTGTCACCGCCATTCTCCGCATTGGTCAGGGTCAGAATATGGACGCCATCTGCAACCTGCAAATTCATAGTTGTCATTATGTTCTAGTACCCGGCACTGCCATTAACCAGCTGCTCATAAAATCCGCGGTCAAGTAGTTCGTACTGTTTAGCTTTTGGCTGACGCACATAGATAGGTTCTTCAACCTGATCCAGATGATAGGCCTGTTGCTTTAGCTTGCCTTTAAATAATTTAAAGGTACCGGTGGTATCCTGTTCTTTTTCAATGCGCACGAACACCGGGCGGGCAAAGGCAGGGAGCTCACGGTCGACAAAGTCAGTAAATGCCTCGGCATTAAACTGCTGCCCGGGGGCCAGTGTAATAGCGGCCATACCAGCTTTGCCCTCGGCACCGGGAATATCCACACCATAGACATTGCTGATCTCAACTTGATCGCAGGCATTGAGAATCTCGCCCACTTCATTGGTCGAGACATTTTCTGCTCGCCAGCGGAAGGTATCGCCCACACGATCTACAAATTGGTAATGGGGCATACCCATGGCAAAGCCCACATCAATCTTACGGATCAGATCACCGGTATTAAACCAGCGGTCCCCGGGTTCACGCAGGTCAGTGAGTATTTTGTCATTAGTGGCATCGGCATTTTTGTAGCCATCGAACTTGTAGCGGTCGTCAATCTGACCCAGCATCAGACCTGCTTCACCTTCCTCTACTTCGATAACCTTGCCATTTTCGTCCAGCACAATTTCATCGTTTTCAATATCATATTTAACCAGCATCACCACTACAGAGCCGGTGCCTATGGTGGAGTCTTTATTGAGAATATTCAGGAATGTGACATTGCCTTCACTGGAGCCATAGATTTCAGTAATGCGTTTGACCCCAAAGCGATTGCGGAACATATCCCAGACGTCCGGGCGCAGGCCATTGCCGAGCATGGTTTTAAGGGGGTTGTTCTTTTCCTCCGGGCACTCAGGAGCCATAGCCAGATAGCGACATAGCTCTCCCACATAAACAAATAATGTGGTCCGGTACTTTTGTACCTCAGGCCAAAACTGAGTGGCTGAGAAGCGACGGCGCAGGAACATGGATGCGCCAGAATGCAGGCAGCTGCCAATACCCAGCAAAAATCCGGTGGCATGGTACAGGGGCAAGCAGATATACATGCGATCAGAAGGTTTGGCGTGAAAGCCCACTGTACAGTAGGGCTTGGCCGCCGACATAATTTTGCGGTGATAGACAATGGCTGGCTTGGGCAGGCCAGTTGTGCCGGAGGTAAAGATATACAGGGCGATTTCACCAGCGGCAATATCTTCGGTCTCTGGATGATTGTCGGTTGGCATATCCACCAATGTGGCACTAAAGTCGGTGGCCCAGGCTGGTGCTGCCTGATCTATCTGATGGTCCTGTACCCAGAGATAATCTTTGTCGGCCAGCTCAAGGTTATCTTTGACTCCCTCAGCTGAGGAGAGCAACTCCTGTCCAATCAGACACTTTTTTGAGTTTACGGTGCTAATACAATGGGCCAGAGGACGGTCGGTAAGGCCGGTATTAATTAAACCGGCTGTTGCACCAATTTTGGCCAGTGCAAAAATACTGCACAGCAATTCGGTGCGGTTTTCGATCAGCACTGCCACACAGTCACCACGGGTGACACCCTGCTGTTTAAGGCTATGAGCAAACTGATTGGTCAGGGTATTAAGCTCAGACCAGTTGAGTTCCTGCCCTTCGCAGACAATGGCAGATTTCTGGGGATACTTGGCGGCGGTCGTCTGAAACAGCAAACCCAAGGAGGTTTTCTCTTCGTCTGCTGGGGGCTTAAAGAATATCAAGGTGGGTGCGGCCTGGAAAAAATTCCATATCACACGGAAAAACTCAAAAAACTTATTCATTACAGACCCTTGGATTGATTCTAATTTTTTAATGCGATTTTTGCTAAAACCGTCTAACTTCTTATTTTGGCATTCGCTATGACAATATAACAGCAAAACAACCTGATAGTGAGTATATCGGAGTTGATTTGATTTCAGGATAGTGGAGCGGTAAAAAGTTAGCCCCGCCGGTCATACTTAAATAGCTTGCCCGAAACTTCAGCCCCAGTTGAGATGTCAGGCGATATTGCCCAATGGAGCAAGACTATTTAATGTAGCGGCGATCAAATAAAACTAACAATAGGGGTTGTTAACGTGTCAGATATTCCAGTTTATATGGTGGTTAACCTAAAAGTGACCGATGCCGATGAGTATCGCAAATACGAAAAGGGGTTTTTCCCTATCCTGAAACAATATGGCGGTAGCTTTTTAACATTTGATGACAACCCAATTACTCTCGAGGGCCAGGCGCCAAGAGAAGGGCGCATGATTATCTTTAGTTTTCCCTCAGAGGACGTGGCCAACGCCTGGTGGGCTGATGCCCAGTATCAGGAGTTAAGCGAGTTTCGCCGGGGTGGTACCCATATGGAATTTCTGACCATGGTTCATGGGTTGCCGCCAAGGGGGTAGATTGAAGCAGGGACCTCGCATACAGCTCCATGCTCCTGAGCCCAATGCAATGTGACTGGGTGGCCACGCTTTGCAGTGCAAAAGTTTATCAGAGCAGGCATATTGGGGTGATTGATCTCGCCATTAGTCTTATGTAATGGCATAATTGCTGTCAATATAATAAAAACCGCCTGTTCACCAGCTAAGGAGGCAGCGGTAATAGGGGAGCAAATCATGATTTCAGCAATAGGTCTTTGGAGTGCAGTGGCACTGATATATGCCATATTTTGGGTCTGGTATGTGGGTCTTAAAGGCAAGTTATCGGAAACTGAGGTAGAGCATTATATGCGGCGCATTGAAGAGAGTGGCCTGGCTTCGGATAAAGCGGCTATCCTGCGTCGATTTTTGGCTGAGGACGACGGGCGTGAATGGTTTATGATCAATCTGCTAGATCTAAAGTCGCCCAAGAGAGAGTCAGCCAAGCTACTGCAAAGTTACAGCAAAATATTTATGGCGGGCATGTTTAAGAGCGCTGGTCATCCATTTTTTATCGCCAATGCACAGGCAAAAAATATTGAAAACCTGCACTGCGATCAGGCAGATAACTGGACAATCGCTGGTATTGTCCGATACCGCAGTCGCCGTGACTGCGTCGAGACGTTTCTTGCGACCTTTGGCAGTGACCACCATGCGGACAAACTGGCCGCTCTGGAAAAAACTCTGGCCTTTCCCGCTACCACCAGTCTGCTGATGGGTTCACCCAGGGTGCTGGTGGCACTGGTGCTTGCTTTGATTGCGGCCATCACACAGATACTTTTTTTATAAAACAGTAACGGACATACCATGACCGACAATGCCCTGTTTCAGCCGTTTCGTTTGGGAAACCTAGAGTTAAAAAATCGCATCGTAATGGCACCCATGACGAGAAACTTTTCGCCCAACGACAATATTCCCGGCGACAATGTAGTTGACTACTATCGCCGCCGTGCCGAAGGCGGTGTGGGCCTGGTGATTACTGAGGGTACCTGTGTTGGTCATGCGGGAGCCAGCGGCTACCCGGGCGTGCCTTATTTCCATGGAGAGGCGCGATTGGCCGGCTGGAAAAAGATCGTGGATGCGGTACATGCCGCCGGAGGGAAAATTGCTCCTCAGCTCTGGCATGTGGGTGCTGTGCGCAAATCAGGCACGCCGCCAGAAGGCGATGTGCCAGGTTATGGCCCCTCAGGTATGAATGTGCCAGGCAAGGCTAATCGTCATGTTATGACCAAGCAGGATATTGATGATGTGGTAGCTGCTTTTGCCCAGGCTGCCGCCGATGCTAAGGCTATTGGCTGTGATGCCGTTGAACTGCACGGCGCCCATGGTTACCTGATCGATCAGTTTTTCTGGGAGGGCACTAACCAGCGCGACGACCATTATGGGGGCTCGATTGAAAATCGAAATCGCTTTGCGGTGGAAGTTATTGAAGCGGTGCGCGCTGCAGTGGGTGCGGATTTTCCTATTATTTTGCGCTGGTCCCAGTGGAAGCAGCAGGATTACACAGCCCGTCTGGCAGTGACGCCCGAAGAGCTTGAGCGATTGCTATTGCCCCTGTCCGAGGCCGGAGTGGATATTTTTCACTGTTCCCAGCGACGCTTCTGGGAGCCGGAGTTTGCAGGCAGTGACCTCAATCTGGCCGGCTGGACACAAAAGATTACTGGCAAGCCGGCAATCACAGTGGGCAGCGTCGGTCTGGATGCAGACTTTACCCCCAAGCCAGGTGAACTGACATTTAAAGAAGCAGACCCTGCCAGCCTGGATACATTGTTGCATCGTCTCGACCAAAATGAATTTGACCTCGTGGCTGTGGGCCGTGCACTGATATCAAACCCGAGCTGGGTTAATCTGGTTCAGGCCACGCGTATGGATGAATTGAAACCATTCCGCAAAGAGCACCTGGGCACATTGATTTAAGCGAACTGGAATAGAAAAAGACTATGGAATTACAGAATAAAATCGTGGTGATCACAGGTGCCGGCAGCGGTATTGGCCGGGCACTGGCGGTACGCTTTCACGCCGAAGGGGCCAAACAGATTGTCTGTGCCGATATCAATCTGGATAACGCTCAGGAGACCGCCGATATGATCGGTGGTGTGGCCATGCGGGTAGATGTGGCCAAAGAAGAGGATACAGCCCGGATTATTGAAGATACCGAAAACCAAATAGGGCCCATTGACCTGTTTTGCTGTAATGCAGGGGTTGGCTTTGGCCAGTTTATCGATTCCCCCAATCCTGAATGGCAGGCGATCTGGGATATCAATGTGATGTCACATGTGTATGCCGCCAGACACCTGGTGCCGCGCATGGTAGCCCGGGGTGGTGGCTATTTTCTCAATACCTCGTCCGCGGCTGGTCTGTTAAATCAAATTGGTGGTGCCGCCTATGGCGTAACCAAACACGCTGCTGTGGGCTTTGGTGAGTGGCTGGCTATTCATCACAAACATGAGGGTATAAATGTCTCTATGCTCTGTCCACAGGCGGTGCGCACCGCCATGACGGCAGTGGATAACGATGCGGTGGCTGCAGCGGCCAACAATGGCATGATTGAACCCGAGGAGCTGGCAGATACTGTGGTTGAAGGCTTGCGCGACGAGAGTTTTTTGATTTTGCCACATCCCATAGTAAAAGAATTTATGCAAAACAAAACCAGTAATTATGATCGCTGGATTGGTGGCATGAACAAGTTGATGCGCAAAATTACCGGCATTATTTAATCGAAAATTTAAGTTTAAGAGGAGTAGAAAATGGGTTTTGAACTAAGCGCCAGAGCAGAGGAGCTCAATGAACGCCTAAAGGTATTTATGGATGAGCATATCTATCCTCGCGAGCATGATTTTGAGGAATTTACTAGCGACCAAAACAACCTCTGGCAATACCCGGACTGGTATCAGGGCCTAAAAGACGAGGCCAAAAAGCAGGGTCTGTGGAATCTGTTTCTGCCTGAAGAGTACAAGCCCTGGAGCCCCGGATTGACCAATTTGGAGATTGCTCCGCTGTTTGAAACCATGTCCAGATCAGCTTGGTCTCAGCAGATCTTTAACTGTAATGCCCCGGATCGCGGCAATATGGAAGTGCTGGCCAAATACGGCACCCCAGAACAGCAAGAGCAGTGGTTACTGCCCCTGTTGGCCGGTGATATCCGCTCAGCCTATGCCATGACTGAGCCAGATGTAGCCTCCTCTGATGCCACCAATATGGAGTTAAAAATTGAGCGCGATGGCGATGAATATGTGCTCAATGGCCGCAAATGGTGGACCACCAATGTGATTGGTTCTGCCTGTAAACTGATGCTGGTGATGGGCAAGTCCAATCCCGATGCACCTCGCCATCAGCAACACAGCACTATTCTGGTACCCACGGATACGCCTGGGGTAAAAATGTCTCGACCACTCAAGGTATTTGGTGAATACCATAGCCCCGGTGGTGAGGGCGATATGATCTTTAGCGATGTACGTGTGCCTGTAACCAACCTGATTCTCGGCGAAGGCCGCGGCTTTGAGATTGCCCAGGGCCGTTTAGGGCCAGGCCGTTTTCAGTATGCCATGATGTTTGTGGGCATGGCCCAGCGTGCCCTTGAGCTGATGTGCGACCGCGCCCAAAAGCGCGTTGCCTTCGGTGAGCCGCTCAGCAAAAAGACCAGTGTGCAGCACGAGATCGCTCGCAGCCGCTGCGATATAGAACAGTGCCGACTGCTGGTATTGGCCGCCGCTGAGAAAATGGATAAATATGGTATCGACGGTGCTCGCGAAGATATCAGCATGCTAAAAATAGTTGCGCCAAAAATGTGTGAGGACGTCTCCAGCCGCGCCATGCAAATCTTTGGTGGTATGGGCGTCTGTCAGGACACACCCCTGGCCCATATCTGGACTACCAGCAGATTCTGTCGCATTGCCGATGGTCCGGACGAGGTGCATATGTCCCAGCTGGCCAAGATGACCATGCGCTCTCTAAACAGACAGTCAACCTAAGGGTAGGGAACAGAGAATGACCTTTTCATCTAACGTATTAAGTATCGAAAAACAGGGCCAGGTGGGTATTATCTGGCTTGACCGCGAATCCAAATATAACGCTCTGTCCACAGAGCTTTGGTCGGCTATACCTTATGCTCTGGAGGCTCTCTGCGAAGATGGCGAGCTCGGCGCTATTGTTTTGGCAGGCCGTGGCAAGCACTTCTGCGCTGGCATCGATCTGGCCGAAGATGGCCTGAGCCAACATAAAAAAGCCAAGGCTCGTTCCAAAGCCGAGGCCAATATCCGTCAGTTGAGTAATACCCAGAAATTCCAGCAGGCCATCACCTCATTAGCCGAGTGCGAACTGCCGGTGATTGCGGTGGTGCAGGGCTTCTGTCTGGGTGCAGGGGTTGATCTGATCACCGCCTGTGATATTCGTATCGCCAGCGCAGATGCTGTGTTTAGTGTGCGCGAGACTCGTTTGGGTCTGGTGGCCGATGTGGGCACCCTCCAGCGTTTGCCAAAGATTCTTAATGCGGGATATGTGGCTGAACTGGCCTATACAGGCAAGGATATTAAAGCTGATCGCGCCGAGAAGATCGGAATGGTCAATGATGTCTATGAGTCCGCACAAGCCACAATGGAGGCGGGCATGGCCTTGGCTCAGGAGATCGCAGGCAACTCACCTATGGCTGTGCGCGGTACCAAGTTTATCCTGCGTCAGTCCGAGAACCTGACCGATGAGCAGAGTCTGATGGTCAATGGCATGTACACCATGATGACCAGCCTGGAGTCCAATGATTTGCAAGAAGGGATTATGGCATTTGCGGAGCGCAGACCGGCGAAGTTCACTGGTAGCTAATCAATAATCCCCCGCGGTCTTTGCCGAAGGCTGCACCTGCGACAATTTGCCGCATTCTTTACCGGATCATCCATTGGTAGCATTGCGCGCTTCTATCAATGGAGTACTACCAGTGTCTATCCGCTCGTCTGCATGTTTTTGCCACACCTTAGTTATTGCTCTTTCTGTTATCTGCGCGTCTGCTGCAGCGCTGGAAGAGGTCACTATTATCGCTGATCAGGTATTTCAGGATACTTCTCTGGTTAGCCCTAGCAGTTCTATTTCAGCTGAGCAGCTGGAAGCTATCAGTATTACCACAGTCGAAGATGCACTGGCCCATGAGCCGAGCCTGATTGTGCGCAAACGCTTTATTGGTGATCCCAACGGGGTGATCGGACTGCGCGGCTCTAATATGTTCCAAACGACTCGCTCTATGGTGTTTGTTGATGGTATGCCGCTGCATTATCACTTGCAGACCAGATATCGCGGAGCCCCGCGTTGGTCGTTGGTGTCGCCGGGTGAGATCGACAATGTCGAGGTTATCTATGGTGCTTTTTCGGCCGAGTACAGTGGTAATGCCATGGGCGGTGTGGTTAATGTAAATACCAGAAGGCCTGATTCAGAGCGCATAACATTTGAAAGCGGCTATTTTGCTCAGGAGTATCAGCAGCAGGAGACCGATGAAACCTTTGGTGGCTATAGAACCTACGGATCCTATGAAAACAAGATAGGCAATCTGGGGGTTTTTGCTTCCTATACCCGGCTTGATAACGAAGGTCAGCCTCAGACCCAGTTATTTGCTCAAAGTGGTTCTGGAACCGCTTCCGCCATTGCCAGCTCAGGTGCTGTGCCCGGTGACAACGAAGCCTCTGAAGCCGGTATTTACTTTGCGGACTCAGGGCCTGAGTCGTCAAAAACTGACCTATTTAAGGCTAAGGTATTCTACGACCTGGATCGCGTTCAATTGCGCGGTTCGATCGCCTATGAGGACCGAACCCGAGTTGAAGATCAGCAAAATAACTTTCTCCGCGACAGCGCAGGCAATCCTATTTTTGATCGCAGGGTTGATGTAGATGGTCAGGTGTACGACACCTTCTCTTATGGCCGCAGCCGCATGCAGCAGCGCAGTCAGGAGCGTGATAGTTTGTTGATCGGTGCAGGTGTCAGTGCAGAGCTTAACAATGGCTGGGTTAGTGATGCCTTTTACAGCTACTTCAATATCCTTGACGACGTAGAGATACGCTCGGGTAACCATCCCTCAGCGAATAGCTATATTGCAGATAATGAAGCCTATAAGGCTCGCATTACTGAGTATGATAATACTGGCTGGCAGATTTTTGATATCAAGTTTGCCACTGAGTCCTGGCTGGGTAACGACCGCCAGCGACTATCTGTAGGTCTGCACTACGATGACTATGAGCTCAATTATATTGTTGATGATTACAACAGCATTGCCGGTCTGCGTGATGATGATGAGATTGATGGCAATGCAGCAACAGGTCGTGCGGACAGCGGCGGTAAAGCCAGCACATCAGCAGTATTTTTTCAGTATGGCTACGCGCTGTCTGAAACCTGGGATCTGGCATTGGGGCTGCGCTATGAAGGCTGGCAGGCAGAAGATGGCTTTATTGGGGCCACAGAGATAGCAGAGCGCTCAGAGACTGGCCTCTCGCCCAAGCTCTCCCTGGCCTGGGAGCCTTCTGAGGGGGTTAATCTACGCTATTCTGTGGCCAGAGCACTGCGCTTCCCGGTTATTGAAGAACTCTATGTCAATGACAGCGCAGGTGCTGGTGCGGCGATTATCTCTGATCCCAGCCTTAAGCCTGAAGATGGCGTCTTCCACAATCTGTCCTTTGTGCAGGCTATTGATAAAGGCTCGGTCCGTCTCAACCTGTTTCACGAAGTGGTTGATGATGTGATTTTTAACCAGCGAGCAACTAACGGCACCTCAACCTTTTTACCTGTTGGTGAGGTGACCACCAGTGGCGCCGAGTTTATCTGGGAGCAGCGAGAAATCTTTGCTTCTGCGTTGGATATTCGTTTTAACCTCAGCCGTGTAGATGCTGAAATTACCGACAATGTATTTAACCCCAGCTTTGAAGGTAAACAGTTTCCGCGTTCGCCAAAGTGGCGCAGCAATCTGATGCTCAGCTATAAGCTGTCGCCTGACTGGGATATGGGTGCCAGTGTTCGCTATGCCAGCAATAGTTTTGGTGAGCTTGATAACAGCGACACAGGCAGCAATGTTTTTGGTGCTCAAGACAGCTTTGTATTTGTGGGAGCAAAGCTAAACTGGAAGTTATCCAGTGCGCTTAAACTCAGTGCCGGAGTTGATAATCTATTTAATGAAGAAGCCTATGTGTTTCATCCCTGGCCTGGCCGCACCTATCATGTGCAAGCCAAGTATCAGTTAGGTCAATAATATGGCTGACAGATCACAGCTGCTTAAGGAGCGTCTGTGGCGCTGGCACTTTCTGGCAGGACTTGTGGTCTGTCCCTTTGCTATTTTACTGTCTATCACTGGCTCGATTTATCTGTTTAAACCACAGATAGATAATTACCAAGAGGCCTCGATCAATGCTCTCGCCTCTGTGGTAGAGCAGGGCTCGCCAGCATTAGCCAGCAGCACTCATATTCAGGCATTGCTGGCCAGGCATCCCGAGTCTCATTTTAAGCGTCTTATATTAGCCAAGCCCGGTGATAGATCGCTGGAGATTGAGCTGGTCAACGCCGACAGCGAGAAGGTCATCTACTGGGTTGACAGTATTTCCGGTCAGGTGCTGGCCAGTAAAAATAGCGACCAGCGCTTTATGCAACTGGTTAAAAAACTGCACAGTGAACTGCTGTTGGGGAACCTGGGTTCCTATGTGGTTGAGTTGATGGCCAGTTGGCTGATTATTCTGGTGATTACAGGTCTGTACCTGTGGTTGTCGAAACCAGATAATCGCAAGGCAGCAAAAAAATTAGTCAGCCCCCAGGTGAGCGGGGTAGCGGCAGATAAAAAATGGCGCAGTTTGCATGGGGTTGTTGGCCTGTGGTTTACAGTGCCCATTATTTTATTGCTGCTATCAGGGCTTCCCTGGACCCAGCTATGGGGTGCTGGGTTTGATAAAGTAAAAGCTATGGCAGGCTGGCAGGGGCCGGGTCAGGTATGGTTTGTTACCCTGCAGTCAGAGAGGCCAGACGGAGAGGCCCTTAAAATTCCTGAATCCAGCCTCTGGGAGATCAGCTCTGATCCCCATGCTCATCACAGTGAAACAGTATCTGGGGGTGTGAGTTCTAGCCATCCAGGTGCTTTGGATCTCAGCATATTGGATGTAATTGAGCACAAGCCGCAAGTGGTTGCGATGATTCCCCCAGTGCAGATTGCGCCGCCCAAGCCCAATAATGGTGTCTGGACTGTACGCTCTATGCCCGGCCAGAGGTCTGACCGTGAGACTATCCATTTTGACCAGTACTCGGCACAGCAGATACAGCGTATAGGCTTTGAAGACCACCATCCGCTGGAGCAGTTTGTCTCTCAGGGTGTGGCACTGCATGAGGGTGCGCTGTTTGGCTGGCTAAATCAGTTGCTCGGCCTGTTAACCGCTCTGGCAATCACCTGTATCAGCTGTTTTGGACTGTATGCATGGTGGCTGCGCAAGCCTAAGGAAGACGCAGCTGTTGACGACTCTGTTGATTCCCCACCGTCTAAAGGGCTGTTTGCAGGCATTGTGCTATTGGGTATTTTGCTGCCGGCTGCTGGCATTAGCTTTGTAGTGATCTATATTGTTGAGCGGTTTGCTGGCAGGCTTGGCCAAGCTTGATAGAGTATAAAAACTGGCCACTAGATATTAAAAAAGGGGATAACCAAGTTATCCCCTTTTTTGTACAGCTGATTTAGCTGCTAGCTTTTCTTGCTGCACACTAGTACATCATATCTCGAGTGGCATTGAGCATCCATGGATACTTCTCACCCAGCTTGGCTGCACCGTAGGTAAACCAGTACTCGATTTTTTGCAAAAAGGTCATCTCTACCATCTCTGGCAGGCGTTGTTGCTGGTTTTTCAGGTAAGAGTGGATGGCTTGGACATCTTCAACAGTATTAGTCTCATAGAATCCCACCATGCCTTTGTGGGCTCTTGAACCGCCGAGCACGATACCGATAAAGTCCCTGTGAGTTTGGTCGCTCATATAGCGCAGATCTGGAACAATATAGTTACTCTTGGCGCTGATACCATGGCAGGTTCCACAATTGTGGCCGTAGAGCTCTTCACCTTTGGCGATGACTTCAGGGGATGCGGTAACCTCTTCGCTCAGTGGCAAAATGGTAGCCAGGCTCTCATCGGGCAATGTCTTAGTCAGGCCAAAGTCGCCCAGTTTAAATACCAGCAGTTTGTTTTTGTTGACTTTATTGCGCTTGAGATTATCGCCAATGGTCAACATCACCGTGCCGCCGCTGCCCTGGGCTACAGCCACGTATTGCTCTCCATCAAGTTCGTAGGTCATAGGGCCAGCCAGAACTGCACTGTCTGACTGATACTGCCATAGGGCATCGCCATTGTCTGCATCATAGGCGGCAAAGGTGCCGTTACCCATGCCCTGGAATACCAGATCGCCTGAGGTGCTGAGTACGCCCCCGTTGGCTGGGCCTTGGTGGGGTACTTTCCAGGCGGGCTTTTGCTTGACCGGATCCCAGGCGAGTAGTTCGCCACTGATCAGAGCATCCATAGATGCCTGACCAGCGACCCAGCTGACTGGATCCCGCGATTCATTGAGATCTACGCCGGTATTCCAGCGATTTAATCTATATTTCACAGTTTCCTGCGCAGAAAAGTAATGAGGTATGTTTTGTACTGGAATGTACATCAGACCAGTTTTGGGGCTGTAGGACATGGGCTGCCAGTTGTGGGCCCCGTAGGGTGAAGGCCATATATAGCTGCCACCATTGGCCTGATAATTTGCATATTCGGTTTCTACTGGGCGGCCAGTTTCCATATCAATATGGCTGGCCCAGGTAACCTTGGCAAAGGGCTCTGCGGACAGCAGTTCTCCTGTAGCCCGGTCGAGCACATAAAAGAAACCATTTTTAGGCGCCTGCATTATCACCTGACGCATTTCACCTTTGTGTTCAATCTCGGCCAGGGTGAGCTGCTGGGTTGCAGTGTAGTCCCAGTTATCTTTGGGGGTCACCTGATAGTGCCATACATAGTCACCTGTATCTGGTTTCAGAGCCACGATAGAGCTGACATAGAGATTGTCGCCGCCGCCGGGGCTGCGCAGTTCTCGGTTCCATGGTGAGCCATTACCTGTTCCTATATAGAGCAGATCCAGCTCCGGGTCATAGACAATGGAGTCCCAAACTGTACCGCCACCGCCGCCAACTTTGTGCCATGACTTATCGCCCCAGGTCTCTAAGGCAACTTCTAAAGCAGGGTGCTCCTGGGGCTTGTTGGGATTGCCGGGTACAGTGTAAAAGCGCCATAGCTGGTCGCCATTGGTTACGTCGTAGGCAGTAATATAGCCTCGCACACCCAGCTCGGCGCCGCCATTACCAATGATGATTTTGCCATCTATCACTCGCGGTGCACCGGTGACACTGTAGTTGCTGTTGTCAGGGGTAGTCTGGGTCGACCAGTTCACTTCACCGGTCTTGGCGTCTAGGGCAATCAGTCTCCCATCGAGGGTACCAAAAAATACCTGCAGATCTGACTCTTCTTCGCCCTGCCACATGGCTACACCACGATTAACCGCGCCGCAGCAGGTTTTAATCAGATGGTCTTTGGGTACCTGGGCATCGTAGTGCCAGAGTTGCTCGCCGGTGCGGGCATCCAGAGCATGAACATGGGACCAGCCAGTACTGACATAGAGAACACCGTCGTGCATTAAAGGTGTAGCTTCCATGCCGCGAGCGGTGGAAAATTTAAATGACCAGGCGAGATCCAGTTCGTCGACATTGTCTCGATTGATTTTGCTCAGTGGGCTGAAGCGCTGTTCTTTATAGTTGCGGCCATAGCTCAGCCATTCGCTATCTGGGTCGGTGATTGCCTGTTGGTCAACCACAGTGACATTAGCCTGCACAAGGCCGGTTGCAAACAATAGTGCAGCGGCAAATTTTGCTATACGAGGTGCCATATATTTCCCCTAAGTTATTCTTTTTATTTCACCGATCTTAATAATAATTTTGACTTATTGTAGAGCCATTTCGATAAATTGGATACGATCCTGGCCGAAAAACATTTGCCCATCCATAAACATAGTGGGGGCGCCAAAACAGCCAAGAGCGACAGCAGCTTCTGTATTGCTAATCAGCTGAGTCTTAACCTCTGGGTCCTGGGTGCTGGCAATAATCTGCTCGGCGTCTAAGCCAGCATCTGCCAGAACTCTGCCAATCACCTCCAGCTCCCCCATACTCTCTTTATTGACCCAGATTGCGTCGTAGACAGCATCTACATAGGTTTCAAAATAGTTTTGCCCCTGCATAGCCACTGCGCCACGCATCAGATTGAGCGTATTAATCGGAAAGTGCGGATTTATAACCAGTGGCACCTGATACAGAGTAGCAAAACGCGGCAGATCCTCGGCCATCATATATTTGCCTTTGGCCGGTACTGTTACGGGAGAGGTATTGCCAGAGGCTTTGAACAATCCACCTAGGAGTATGGGCTTGTAGTTTAGCGTGCAGTTATATTGTGCTTTTAATTGCTGCAGGCGTTTATGAGCCAGATAGGCGGTGGGGCTGCCGAAATCAAAATAAAAGTCGATGGTTTTAGCCATGGCATTATCCTCTTTAAAACGCGCTCGCAGATGGAGATTTCACGCGCAACAGAGTAGCCGTGGGGCTATTTGGGTGTAAATCGAAAACCATGACCCATGAGTTCGGGTTTTAAGACTATTTAGGCCCCGGGGATCAGATTTTTTAGCAGGTCAATCAGCAGCTCTCTGCTCTCGTCAGTGCTGAGCGATTGATGGTCGCGTAATCGATCCCAGTACTCGAAGGAGATAATCGCAAATATGGCCTCTTGGCTAGGACCTGGCAGCTGACCAACCTCCGGCAGAGCGCGAATAATATCAGCACGCATTCGGCTCTGATATTTGGCGTAGTTTTGTTTCAAAAAGGCGGACCGCCAGCGTCTGATGGCGGTAGATTTCATGATGTTACTGTTATCTTCGTAAAACTCTTGCATCTTACTTATAGCCCATTCCAAGCGCTGAGCCAGCGGCAGTGAAGAGTCTACGGAGGAGGACTTGCCAATAAAGCCCTCGCGCCAAATTTGATCGGCCGTTTCAAAAATGGCTTCCATATCTTCAAAGTGACGAAACACCGAGCGGATACCCACTTTTGCATGATTAGCAATTTGTTGGGCCGTGGGTACCAGATTACCGTCATTGATCAGTTGCAGCATGGATTCAACAATGACCTGGCGACTGCGGTCGCTGCGCAGGCGTCGTCCATCTACTTTTACGGAGCTGCTGCTGTTATCTGACATAAGGTTGGCTTCTATGGGGAAATGAAGTGCTTGATTTTGTCATAGTTTGCCTAAACTTGCACTTCGCGAGGGCTGTCCGCTGGCTACAAACCACTGTTATCAACCAGGATATCTGAAGAGTTGGCTGGCAGTGAGACCGAGGTGCCATCCTGGCCCAGAGTAAACTGGGTAAAATACTGATCAACACCCTCCAGCCAGGCCGCCTCGGCGCCGGGTTGATCTAATGGAGGCACCACATGATAGTAGAGCAGATGACCTACGTTCGCATCTCGGGCAGTCTCGGCGGCTTCTATGGGAGAAGCATGGTAGTCGAGGACATCATGAAATATTTTCGCCATATTGGCTTGGCCGGCATTGGTCGCACCCTGGTTCATAGCCTTGAGCAATGGGGGTGACAAAGCTTCGTGCACCAGCAGGTCAATATCCTGAGCAAACTTTTCAATGTTGGCTGATTTGCTGGTATCTCCAGATATCAATGCTGTGCGGCCCCCATAACTAAATCTGTACGCCACGGCAGGGGATACGGGAAAATGATCCACCGCCAGCATTTCCACTTTTAGACCATCCTGTTCATAGACAGTAATAAGTTCGCCATCAACCGGCAGTGGCGTGCTAACTGCGACCATGCCGGCGCCACTCGGTGGTGTGGCTCTATGGCCATGGTGATCAATGCGATAGACATGGTCCTGAGCATAGGCCTGATTAAAACCATTAACTATGGCGGCGACACCCTCAGGGCCGTAGACATTTAGCGGCGTATGCTGGGCGCCACCGGCCCAGCGCAGTGTGGCTACTTCGCCCAGGCCATCAATATGGTCTGAGTGAAAATGGGTTAAAAAAACCCCGCTGATCAGACCTGGTGCATAACCCATAAGGCCGAGGTTGCGAATACCATTGCTACCCGTATCCACCAGAAATAATTTGCCGGCGGCAGTCACTGCGACACAGGGCCCAGAGCGACTCGCCGAGGGCATAGGGCCTCCTGCACCGCAGAGGGCGATGTGCAGCCCGTCTCCCAGTTCCTCGATTTTGTTACTTTGCAGATTGGCTTCCATACCAACGGGCACCAGAGCGAGAAAAATATCACCGCGCTGACTGTATACACCCAAGCCCAAAATAAGCACCAGTAGACCAACAATATAGAATTTTTTCATTTTATATTTTTCCCATAACCGCAAGTATTAAATAAGATGGTGACATGGTGGCACAGGGTATGTCAATATATTTGCAATTGGATAATCAAACGCCGCTACAGGAGCTTTTTATGTCTCAAAATCAGCCCATTACCCTTATCGGCAGCCCGCCATCACCTTATACCAGAAAAATGACAGCGCTACTGAGATATAGACGCATTGCCCACAGTACTATTTGGGGAGACCCCAGTGCTGTGCTGACTGAAATGGGTATAGCTAAACCCAAGGTAGCCCTGTTGCCCACCTTTATACTGCCCAATGAGGTGGGGGAGATGCAGGCGATCTGCGATTCAACACCTATTATTAGACGGCTGGAGGCCGAGCATAAGGGTCGGTCGGTGCTTCCCGATGATCCGGCTATGGCCTTTATCGATTATTTACTGGAAGATTTTGCTGACGAATGGTGCACTAAATATATGTTCCATTATCGCTGGCATAAAGAGGTCGACGCAGACAATGCAGGAACCCTGTTGCCCCTGTTTCAGAAGGTAAATCTGACTGAGGAAGCCTTAGCTAAGTTCAAGCCCTATATTACTGATCGTCAGGTGGGTCGTCTGCATGTGGTGGGTTCTAACCAGGTGACTGCTCCGCTTATCGATGCTAGCTACGAGCGCTTGCTGATGGCTTTGGAGTCACACCTGACCGATCAGCCTTATCTAATGGGGGGTCGCCCAGGGGCATCTGACTTTGCTCTGTATGGACAGTTCACTCAGTTAGTGGGTTTTGATCCCACGTCGCGAGCTATTACTCACAAATTGTCTCCTCGCACAGTGGCCTATACCGGGCTGATGGAAGATCAAACTGGGCTTGAGCCCAGCACGGACGATTGGAATACCGCCGAGACTCTGCCGGATACCTTGAAGGACATTCTGAAAGAAGTAGGTCATGTTTATGCCCCAGCGCTACTGGCCAATGCCAGAGCCATGGAGGCTGGGGACAAGACCTGGGAGATGGAAATTGATGGCAGTGTCTGGGCTCAGCAGACCTTTAATTATCAAGGCAAGTGCCTGCAGTGGATTAACGCCGAATATCAGGCGTTAACCGAGGCCGATAGGGCGCGTGTGGATCCAATGCTTGAAGGCACTGGTTGTGAACAGATTATTATCCGCAGCTGATTTAGGTCTTTCGAGTTTTTAGGGATAGCACCAGCATAGTGCAGGCAATGGCCAGCAGAGGCAGATTACTCACAGAACCTGGGGGCACGTGCTCGTAATAGGGCGCCGACAATGGGTGCATGGTACCAGCGGCCATACGCATAGGGATCTCAATGACCACGGTTAGCCACAGGAGTGGCAGCAGATTGCGATAGCGCCACATGCAGATATAGAAAATACCCAGCGTTATCAGTTGAGCTGATCCCCAGAGCGAGGCAAACAGGTAGATCACATTGTTGGGATCGGGAGCGCCCTCAACAAAAGGGAAGATAATAATCGAAGCTATGTTATTGATGCCCCCATCTTCTGCAAGAAAATGCACCAATCCGCGAAAAGTATACATGGCCATCAGCAGCAAGAATACGTAGAGAGCAATAGCACTGCCCTGATAGTTATTGTTGGCCTGTTTTGGGAACAGCTTGTCAGTTAAATCCATGGAGTCCTCTCTATCTGCCTATCTGCTTTTACACCTTTTTTTCAAGCTTAATAAATTAACAGTATATATGCCAGTTTATTTTGTGCTGCTAACCTGATACCTTATATTGAGTTTGAACAACAACAATAATTACAGGGGCTGGCATGGCTAGGCAGTTTAAAGAGCAGGGTGGAGCGGCCACTATGGACCCCAGTGCCGTGTTTAGGTGGCTGTCTTCCCGGGTAATGAGCAAAGTTATCAGTTCCCAGCGGCTGGACAGCCGGCGACAGAAAATCGAAAAGCAGCGCCAGGCCAACAGCGCAAAGTATCTAGTGGAGTACTTCCATCAGGTGGAGGACGGCTACAGTCATTTAGCAGCTCAGGTATTGCAAGCTCTGGGTCAGCGCTACGATATAGAGCTGAGCTGTTATCTGGTGACTGGTCCCTCAGGCAATAACTCTGTTGAACCTGATTTGCTGATCAAACTCTCCCAATACGATGCAGGGTTTATTGCTCCCCATTATGGGCTCGAGTCCCCCGGTGTCGGGGCTGGGCCGGGCCCCGAGGCGATTGCGCAGGCGCAATCTATTCTGGCGGCAATTATGCAGAATCCGCACAACACAGATGTCCCCCAATTGATCAGCACTGTAAGTTCTGCTCTGTGGTCTGCTGATGACGCTGCCCTGGCAAATTTGGCCTCACAATATGGCTCTGCGTCCGCTGAGCAAAGAGCCCAGTGTATTGACCAGGGCAATACTCGGCGCGCTGAACTCAAGCATTATTCGGGCGCCATGTTTTACTGTGCCGAAGAATGGTACTGGGGTGTAGATCGGCTGCACTATCTAGAGACCCGGCTGGCGGAGGCGGGGGCAGATAAGCATCCAGGCCAGCCTCTACTCGCGCCGCGCTTTGAGGTACAGCCAGGGCCTGGTCGTGACAACGGCAGTCTGACACTGGAAATTTATCCTTCACTGCGCAGCCCCTATACCGCGGTAGTCTTTGATCAGACCCTTGAGTTGGCGCAAACCACGGGAGTTAATTTAGTGGTGCGTCCTGTGCTGCCCATGGTGATGCGCGGTGTGCCTGCCACCAGAGAAAAGGGCATGTATATTTTTACCGATGCGGCTCGAGAGGCCCGCAGCGCCGGGGTTGCCTTTGGCAGGTTCTATGACCCTATTGGTAATCCAGTGCGCAACTGTTACTCCCTATATCCCTGGGCATGTGAGCAGGGTAGAGGCAATCAGTTAATTTCGAGTTTTTTGAGCTGTGCATTTGCCGAGGGCATTAATACCAATAATCGCCGAGGCCTCAAAAAGGTGGTCGAAAAGGCCGGGCTTGATTGGTCTGTGGCTCAAACCCTCCTGGGTCAGCCCGGCTGGGAGGAGGTTCTAGAGGTTAATCGGCTGGCTATGTATGACGCCGGTCTCTGGGGAGTGCCCAGTTTCCGTCTGCTTAATCGGCAGGGTGAGTCAGTATTGGCCCTCTGGGGCCAGGACAGGCTCTGGCTGGTAGCGCGGGAAATCGAGCGTCAGTTAGCGCTGAACTCAGCCTCTTAACAGGAAAATTTAATGGCTTCAGAACCCAAAGATCACAGTAGCATCGACGCATTTTTGCACAGAGTCGAAGAGTCTCTGGATGATAATCGCAGCGCCGATGTAAAAAAGCGCCATGCCAAAGGCTATCGCACAGCTCGAGAAAACCTGGAGCATCTGGTGGATCAGGGCAGCTTTGTCGAATACGGGCAGTTTGCGGTTGCCGCCCAGCGCAACCGCCGCAGTGCCGAGGAGTTAAAGTCTAAAACTGCCGCCGATGGGGTGATAACCGGCCTGGCTAAGATCAATACCGAGTTTTTTGGAGCTAGGAAATCTCAGGCTGTGGTGATTGTGAATGACTACATGAGTCTGGCAGGCACCCAGGGGTTTTTTCATCACGCAAAGATAGACCGCATGCTGCAGGTGGCCACTGAGAAATCCCTGCCCGTGGTGATGTATACCGAGGGTGGTGGCGGCCGTCCCGGAGACACAGATGTGAACACCCAGATAGCTGGGCTCAATATCACCACCTGGCTGGTATGGAGCCAGCTGGCTGGCGTGGTACCGAGAATTGCGGTGAATAATGGTTACTGCTTTGCCGGTAATGCTGCGCTTTATGGCGGCGCCGATATCTGCATTGCCACCCAGTCGTCCTGCATAGGTATGGCTGGACCTGCCATGATTGAGGGGGGTGGTCTGGGTACCTTTGCGCCCACCGAAATTGGTCCCGTGGAGGTAAACCGCAAAAATGGCGTGATTGATATTGTGGCTGCAGATGAAATTGAGGCCACAGCATTGGCCAAACAGGTGCTGGGGTATTTCCAAGGGCCTCTGGGTGATTGGAGTGCCGAGGATCAGACTCTGCTGCAGACTGTTATGCCTGATGATCGACGCTATACCTACGACATCAGAAAGCTGATCAGGCTGCTGGCCGACAGGGGCAGTTTTCTTGAATTACAGCAGGACTATGGCAAAACCATTGTCATGGGCTTTATGCGTATTGAAGGTCATCCGTTCGGATTGATTGCCAATGATAATCGCGTATTGGGCGGCGCAGTAGACGCGGTTTCAGCCTCCAAGGCAGGGCGGTTTTTAAATCTCTGTAGTGACTTCTCACTGCCTGTGGTCAGTCTCTGCGATACCCCGGGCTTTATGGTGGGCCCTGACAGCGAAGCCGAGGGCGCAGCGCGCAAAATGGCTGAGCTATTTACTGCTGGCGCCAATCTCAAGTCACCCCTGGTGTGTATTTTTGTGCGCAAGGCCTATGGTCTGGGCGCTATGGCTATGGCCGGTAGTTCCTTTGTTAAACCAGTCTACAGCGCCGCCTGGCCTATGGGTGAATTTGGCGGCATGGGCCTTGAAGGTGCAGTCAAGCTGGGCTTTAAAAAAGAACTGGAAGAGCTCGAAGGCGAGGCCCAGGAGGAGCTGTTTAACAGGTTGGTTGCCAAGATGTACGAGGGCGGCAAAGCGGCTGAAGCAGCAGCATTTTTGGAGATCGATGGGGTGATAAACCCCAAGGATACCAGAGCAGTAATTATCAATAGTATTGGATTAAATTAACCACAATAGGAGGCCGCAATGGCACTGGGAGTACTGGCAACAATTAGCGTTCAAGAAGGTAAAAACGAAGAATTTGAAACCCTGTTTAAGGGTCTGACTGAAAAAGTATTGGCCAATGAGGAGGGTACGCTGCTCTACGCTTTGCACCGCAGTAAGTCCAACCCTCAGGAATATGTGGTGATGGAGCAGTATCGCAGTGCCGCAGATATTGATGCCCATGGCAAGACGGATTACTTTATTGAGGCCCAGAAAATGATGGGCGGGCTGGTGTCTGCTGCGCCGGTTATTCAGGTTTTGGATTTAGTCTGAAGTCTCAAAGTTAAAACTCAACAAGGGGAAATAACAATGAATAAAATTCTGAAAATTATTGTTGCCATACTGGCTCTGGTATTTGCCTCAATTGGCATGCGTTGGCTGGTGGCACCGGAAGGGGTTGCCGCGGAATTTGGTATGACACTGATGGAGGGTCTGGGTCTTAGTTCGCAAATTGGTGATCTGGGTGCCTTCTTCTTGTCGCTGGCCATTTTTATCCTGCTGGCGCTGACTAGTGGTCGCCGCTTTTGGTATTACCCGCCGATTATACTACTGGGTCTTACGGCAGTTATGCGCACTATGGCGTGGATGTTTCACGGTGCCAGTCTGGCGGTGGATATGATTGCAGTAGAAATTATTGCCTGTGTTGTTTTTTATCTTGGCTCAATCCGGTTAGCCGATAAGGACTAATGGTGGCGTTTAGATTAGGCCGATGCCGGCCACTGGCGATTTTATTGCTACTGTTATTAGCACTGGGGCAGTCCACAATGTTAAGGGCTCAAGAGCGTCCTAATATTGTTTTGATTCTGGCCGACGATCTGGGCTTTACTGACCTGGCTTCCTATGGCAGTGAAATCAATACGCCAAGTATCTCGGCATTGGCGCAACAGGGCCTCAGCTTTACCAATTACCATACTGGCGCCAACTGCGCTCCATCCCGAGCTATGTTGTTAACTGGCGTGGACAGCCATCGCTCAGGTGTGCCTAATATCCCGGAAATGATCCCGCCAGAGCAGTCACAGTACAGCCATTATTCCGGCACCCTGGGGCACAATGTAGTGACTGTAGCCACGCTGTTGCAGGACGCCGGTTATCACACCTACATGGCAGGCAAGTGGCATCTGGGTCAGACATCGGATCAGCTGCCCAGTGTGCGGGGCTTCGAACGCACAGTGGCGCTGGGGGATTCCGGCGCCGATAACTGGGAGCAAAAACCCTATTTGCCGATCTATAAAAAAGCTAACTGGTATGCGGATGGGGAGGAGTACCAGCTTCCCGAGGACTTTTATTCATCGCGTTTTTTAGTGGATAAAACCATTGAGTTTATCAATAGCAACCAGGGCGACGGCCAGCCTTTCTTCGCCTATGTGCCATTTCAGGCGGTGCATATCCCTGTACAGGCCCCCCAGGAATATATTGATCGCTATATGGGTGTCTATGATGATGGCTGGACGGCCCTGCGCACGGAGCGACTGGCGCGGGCTATTGCTTTGGGAATAGTGCCAGCGGATACCGCGATGGTAACTATGGCCAGTACCGCCGACTGGGATGCTTTAAGCGCTGATGAAAAAGCCTATGAGGCCAAGCGTATGGCAGTTTACGGCGCTATGGTTGAGGCTATGGATCACCATATTGGCCGCCTGGTGAAACACTTAAAAGCTATAGGCGAATATGACAATACAGTATTTATTTTTTCCTCGGACAATGGCGCTGAGGCCATGGGCGAGCCAGTTCAAAATTCCTGGAGTAATAGTCGCAGCTTGGCCTCTCAGGGTTACAGTGTCGACTATGAAACTCTGGGCCTAAAAGGTAGTTTTAATGCTATTAACCCCGGTTTTTCCAGCGCTGCTGCATCACCGCTAGCCTATTACAAATTTTATCTGGGTGAGGGCGGTATGCGCGTGCCGATGATTATCTCCGGCGCTGGCATCGAGGTTAAAAACCAGCTGAGCAATGCGTTTGCATTTGTCACCGATATCACGCCCACGATTTTAGCTCTGACTGATGTTGAGCCCGCACCTGCTCGCTATGGCGGCCGCTCAATAGAGCCGATTGTTGGACGCAGCCTTTTGCCTCTGGTGAAGGGCAGTGCCGAGACTGTTTACGCTGACGAGGATGCGGTTGGCCATGAACTGGTTGGCCATGGTGCACTGTTTATGGGCGACTATAAAATCGTCTTTAACCGTGATACCTGGGGAGACAACCAGTGGCGCCTATTTAACATTGTTGCCGATCCGGGCGAGACAAAAGACCTCAGTGCGGAAAATCCTGCTCAGTTACAGCTTATGCTGGGCCGCTATCAGCAATATCTAGCGGAGAACAATGTACTACCCATGCCAGCGGGCTACAGCTTTGTCACACAGATTATGTATAACGCCCTGCATAATGTTTTTCGTGACAATATCCTGATTGGTATTTTAATGTTTTTCTTCTTTCTGCCATTTGTACTGGTTTATCGCAGCAAATCAAAAGACTAATCTACTTTATTTATCGAGCAAAACACCATGACCCATCTTCTCTACGCTTTGCCACATTCGCTCTATTCAGGCCGAGCTCGTTCCTATCTGATTAAAAATAATATTCCCTTCCAGGAGTTTTCCTGTGGTCATGAGAGCTTCAAGGCAGAGATTGTGCCTGAAGCCAAGCTGGCTACAATTCCAGTACTGCGCACTGAAGAGGGGCAGGTGATTCGCGATGGCGCTGCTATTATTGAGTATTTCGAAGCTGCTAACAGTCGTCCCTGTCTGCCTGTAACTCCTAAGCAGCGAATTGTCAGTGGGCTTTTTGATCTGATCGGTGCCGAGGGTTTATTGCGCCCAGCCATGCATTACCGCTGGAATTTTCCCGAGGAAAATTTGTCGTTTTTGCACTACCATTTTTTCCACGCCCAGCGCGCCCATCCGGAACGGGAAGCCAAAACCCAATATATGATGGATAAAATGCGCTATGCCGCCATGATCTTTGGTGTTAATGATGATAGTCGCGAATTGGTAGAGACTCTGTATATGGAGTTTCTAACGGCCCTGGACAAGCACTTTGAGCAGTATCCCTATCTGCTGGGGTGGAAGCCCTGTATCGGCGATTTCGGTCTGCTGGCCCCGCTGTTTGCCCATCTGGGTCGCGATCCAAAACCAGTGCAGATCATGCAGCAGCAAGCGGTCCATGTGTACCGCTGGGTGGAGCGTATGAATCGCTCCAATCAAGATGCGCCAGAGCATTATGAGGCTGGTACCGGCTTTCTTGCGGATGACCTGGTGCCCGAGACATTGCTGGCGGTGCTGCGTGTACTGGCGGAGGATTTAGTGCCCGAGACTATCGCAGCTGCGGAGTCCATTAATCACTGGTTAGCTACCAACCCAGTGGCTAGTGGAGACAGGGCATCCCGTTATCTGGGTCAGAATGATGACAAAGCGAACTTTAAGGTGCGTGGTCAGAGCTTTGAAACCGGAGCTCAGCCCTATCGTTTCTTCCAGCTACAGCTGGTGCAGGATGCCTACGCTGCCCTGAGTCCTGCCGACCAAGGCGTCATCGATGCTATGTTGGAAGCCTGTGGCTTACAGGTGCTTCTGTCAACTCAGCTCAGCCGTCGACTGGAACAGCGGGACAATCTCGAAGTCTGGGTGTAGCGCCTATTATTTCGCAACCCCATAGTCATTATTGGGAGAGGCATAGGTGCAATCTCTGAGTTACTATAAATACCTTTGCAGCTAGGGTGGGATGTCTATTGCATACATAGCTGTAATTGGCATAATTGGTGCCAATATAATTTAAATAAAATTTACTACTTTAAGAGGAAAAGTTATGGTCGCTTTAACATCTATGGTTGACTACAGCGTCGAAGAGGGCGTTGCCGTATTAACACTTAATAACCCACCAGTTAATGCGCTCAGTCAGGGTGTGCGACAGGGGCTTAAAGAGGGCGTTGAAAAGGCTTTGGCCGACGATTCCGCCAAGGCCATTGTGATTTTTTGTGAGGGTCGCACCTTTATCGCCGGTGCCGATATTTCAGAGTTTTCCTCTGGTCCTATGGAGCCCAATTTTCATGCAGTGCTGTCCACCATGGATGACTCATCCAAGCCCATAGTGGCGGCAATTCACGGTACTGCCCTGGGGGGTGGTCTGGAGACCGCACTCTGCTGTAACTATCGGGTCGCTGTGGGCAGCGCCAAGTTTGGACTGCCCGAGGTGAATCTGGGTCTGTTGCCCGGTGCCGGTGGTACTCAGCGTCTGCCCCGTGTTGTGGGTGTAGAGAAAACTCTGGCCATGGTGACCTCCGGGGTTCCCATAGGTGCTGCTGAAGCTCATAAGCTGGGCCTGGTGGATCAGCTGGTTGAGGGTGACCTGCGCACTGAGGCCCTGGCCTTTGCCAGAGATAAAGCGGCTCAGGGTGGTGGGCATCCACGCGTGCGCGACAATGACGACAAGCTGCAGAGCGCCAAAGATAACCCAGAAATTTTCGCCGCGACCCGCAAAATGCTGGCGCGCAAAACCCGAGGCTTTTTGGCTCCGGAATACAATATTCGCTGTATCGAAGCGGCGGTTAACCAGCCCTTTGATGAGGGTTTAAAAACCGAAGGCAAACTGTTTGCCGAGTTGATGGCTGGCCCTCAGTCCCAGGCTCAGCAGTACTTCTTTTTCTCTGAGCGTCAGGCGGGTAAGGTGCCCGGTCTGGCCGAGGATGCCGAAGAGCTGCCTATTGCCAAGGTGGGTGTGATAGGTGGTGGCCTGATGGGTGGCGGTATCTCCATGAACTTCGCCAATGTTGGCGTGCCTGTGACTATTGTTGAGACCAGTCAGGAAGCGCTGGATCGCGGTCTGGGTACTATCCGCAAAAACTACGAAAACACTGCGCGCAAAGGTCGCCTGACTGAGGAGGCAGTGGAGCAGCGCTGCGGCCTGATTCAGGGTACCCTGGATATGGCTGACCTGGCTGACTGTGATCTGATTATTGAGGCTGTATTTGAAAATATGGCAGTGAAGAAAGATATCTTTACCCGTCTGGACGGCATTGCCAAGCAGGGGGCTATTCTGGCCTCCAATACCTCGGCACTGGATCTCAATGAAATCGCCTCGGTCACCAGCAGACCTGAGTCAGTGATCGGGCTGCATTTCTTCTCTCCAGCCAATGTAATGAAGCTGCTGGAAGTGGTGCGCGGCGAGAAAACCTCTGACGATGTGATTAAAACCGGTATGGCTCTAGCCAAACGTATTCGCAAAGTGGCGGTACTGGTGGGTGTTTGCCCGGGCTTTGTCGGCAACCGGATTCTATTTATGCGCCAGATTGAAGCCAGCAAGCTGGCCCTAGAAGGAGCGCCTATACAGCAGGTGGACAAGGTGTTATTTGACTTTGGCTTCCCCATGGGCGCGTTCCAAATGGGCGATCTAGCTGGTCTGGATCTGGGTTGGGATAAAGATAACTCCGACCCTATGGATGTTAAAGACCGCCTCTGTGAGCTGGGCCGCCGTGGTCAGAAGACCTCTGCAGGCTATTACGACTACGATGAAAAACGTCAGCCTACACCAGCTGCGGTCACCGCAGAGTTGTTTGCCGAGGTTGCCGCAGCTCAGGGTATTAGCCAGGGCGATATTTCCGATGAAGAGATTCTCGATCGCTGCCTGTTGCCCATGATTAACGAGGGGGCAAAAATTCTCGATGAAGGTATTGCCGTTCGCGCCAGCGATATTGATGTGACCTATGTCTATGGCTATGGCTGGCCAGTCTATCGCGGTGGCCCTATGCACTATGCCAATAGCCTGGGTCTGGATAAGGTATTGGCGAAAATCCGCCACTACCACAAGACCACCGGCGATGATTTCTGGGCCCCCAGCCCATTGCTGGTATCACTGGCAGAGCAGGGCAAGCGCTTTAAATAATCTACAGATAAGCAAAGGAGAGGGAAGATGAAGACACGTATTACCGAGTTATTGGGTATTGAGCATCCGATTATTCAGGGCGGTATGCACCATGTAGGTCTGGCTGAGATGGCCGCTGCGGTGTCCAATGCGGGTGGTCTGGGTATTATCACCGGGCTGACTCAGGGCACGCCAGAAAAGTTGGCGGCGGAGATTGCGCGCTGCAAAACTATGACCGACAAGCCCTTTGGTGTAAATATTACTTTTCTTCCATCTATGACACCTCCAGATTACCCTGGCCTGATTCAGGCTGTGATTGATGGCGGAGTCAAAATTGTTGAGACTGCTGGTAATAACCCGGCACCTTACATGCCTGCATTAAAAGAAGCAGGCATTAAAGTGATTCACAAATGCACCGCAGTTCGTCATGCTCTTAAAGCTGAGAAAGTTGGCTGCGACGCAGTCTCTGTGGATGGTTTTGAATGCGGTGGTCACCCGGGTGAAGATGATATTCCCAACTTTATCCTGCTGCCCAGAGCGGCGGACGAATTGACCATTCCCTTTGTGTCTTCAGGCGGTATGGCCGATGCCCGCAGTCTGGTGGCCTCTCTGGCCATGGGTGCCGATGGTATGAATATGGGGACTCGCTTTATTGCCACTAAAGAAGCACCGGTCCATGACAATGTTAAAGCGGCTATTTTGGCGGCCAGCGAATTGGATACCCGTCTGGTGATGCGCCCATTGCGCAACACCGAGCGCGTACTTAATAACTCTGCGGTCGAACGCTTGCTGGAGAAAGAAAAAGCCCTGGGAGCAGATATTAAAATTGACGATATTCTTCCTGAAGTGGCTGGCGTGTACCCGAGAATTATGAAAGAGGGTGATATGGATGCAGGTGCCTGGTCCTGCGGTATGGTGGCTGGATTGATCAATGATGTGCCCACGGTGCAGGAGTTGATGGACCGCATCATGTCTGAGGCGGACAGCTTGATTAAGCAGCGCCTGGCGGGTCTATAGAGACCCATACCGATTTATAAAAATTTAAAAAATAAGAAGGATTTATGTCTGCAGTAGATACATTAGATGAGGCTCTCCTAGCCAGCTATTTAGAAGCTAGTATTGAGGAGTTTAAGGGCCCCTTAACCGCCAGCAAGTTTGCTGGCGGCCAATCCAACCCCACCTTTAAAATCGATGCCGCCTCTGGCTCCTATGTGCTGCGCCGTCAGCCTCCGGGCAAACTGCTAAAGTCTGCCCATGCGGTGGATCGCGAGTACCGGGTTCTGGCGGCATTGGGAGCTACGGATGTGCCTGTTGCAAAGGTCTATCACCTCTGCGAAGACCCAGAAGTAATAGGGTCCATGTTTTATATTATGGAATTTTGTGAGGGCAATGTTCACTGGGAAGCTGCATTAGAGGATATTTCAAGCACCCAGCAGCGCGCTAAAATGTACGATGAAATGAGCCGTGTATTGGCGGCCATTCACTCGGTCGATTTGGATGCCGTGGGGCTGGCTGATTACGGTCGCCCCGGTAATTATTTCCAGCGACAGTATGATCGCTGGTCTGCCCAGTACAAAGCATCCGAGTTAAAGCCGATTCCGGAGATGAACCAGGTGATTGAATGGCTGGGTAATAATATTCCTGAGGATGATGGCAAGGTATCTCTGGTTCATGGCGACTATCGCTTGGATAATCTGATGTTTAGCCCGGACAATGATCGGGTGATTGCAGTACTGGATTGGGAGCTGTCCACATTGGGCCACCCATACGCAGATCTGGCCTACCAGTGCATGGGCATGCGCCTTCCTTCAGGCAATGGTCCCGGTGCTTCCTCAGGGTTGTTTGGTGTAGATATTCAGGCATTGGGTATCCCCAGTGAGCAGGACTATATCGACAGTTATTGCCAGCGTATGGGTATAGAGAAACTGGAAAACTGGAACTTCTATCTGGCCTTTAGTTTTTTCCGTCTGGCTGCAATTGCTCAGGGTGTAGCTAAACGCGCCGCCGATGGCAATGCTTCAAGCAAGGCTGCGGGCGGTGTTGCCGCTATGGTCCAGCCACTTGCTGCCAATGCACTGACAATCATTGACGAGCAATAATGGTTGACTGCATTAGCCGAAGGCTCCTGCATCTTTGGCCGCTTGGATTGTGGCCTGGTCCATGCCTAGCTCCTCTAATACTTGCTGATTATGCTGGCCCAGCAAGGCACCAATGGAATCGTATTTGGGGCTGGATTTAGAAAACTTTATCGGGCTGCCAATTTGCTGTTGCACTCCCTCCTCGTGGGTTTTTACGTCAACAATCAAATCCCTGGCGGCAATATGCTCACTGGCGCAGGCTTCAGCAAAGGTGAGAACCGGCTCAACGCAGCAGTCCTTGTGTTTAAAAATCTCTACCCAGTCAGCCAGGGGCTTTTGCTCGATAATGGCATCTAGTTTTTGCCGGAGTTTGCTCTGGGCATCTGCATCCATGGGGTTAGCTAACTCCAGTAATGAGTTGTCGCCCAGGGTCGCGCAAAGCTGCTGAAAAAACTGAGGCTCCAGACTGCCAATACTCAGGTAGCGGTCGTCAGCAGTGCGGTAGTAATCGTAAAAGCTGCCGCCATTGAGGTTGGTGGCTCCAGCTCGAGGTTCTGTATTAGCCGCTAGATAGCCAGAGGCGAAAAGACTGTTCATGGCGAACATGGAGTCTGTCATGCTGATATCCACATGCTGACCCTCGCCACTGATATGACGCTGATTAACCGCGGCCAATATGCCTATTACCCCGTGCAATGAGCCGCCGGCCAGATCGGCAATGGGCATGCCCATAATCGGCGTGCGCTCGCCCTGACGGCCGGAGTAACCATTTAGCCCAGAGAGGGACAGGTAGTTATTATCATGGCCGGCGCGATCCCGCAGCGGGCCTGTTTGACCATAGCCGGTAATCGAGCAATAAATAAGCTCAGGGTTAATCTCACTCAGCTGCTCATAGCCCAGGCCAAAGCGCTCCATGACACCGGGACGAAACTGTTCAATCACAATGTCGTATTGGGCCACCAGCTGTTTGGCGATGGCCACGGCCTCGGGTTTTTTGAGATCCAGCCCAATTGATCGTTTATTGCGGTTTAGCAGCCCATGGCCAGTTGAGGTGCCATCAGCGCAGGGGCCCATGGCTCTGAGCATATCGGGTCGGGTAGGTGACTCCACGCGCAGTACATCTGCGCCCATATCGGCCAGCATCATAGTGGCAAAGGGCCCGGGTACCAATGTGGTGAAATCAAGTATTTTTAAGTTTTCTAGAGCGCGCATAATGATTCTTTTAATTGTTGATTTATAGTCTAGAGACTCCAGAGTATAAGGGCTCAGTTGTATTTGAGATATACAAAATCACAAATAATCTCTATTATTGCGCCTTTCCCAGAACAATCGGAAGACCTCTTATGACGGAACAGAAAGCCACCAATGTGCACTGGCACCAGGGTGAGATAACAGGCGAGGATCGCCACAGCCTTTTGGGGCAAAAAGGAGCCACACTCTGGTTTACTGGTTTGTCTGGCAGTGGCAAAAGTACCATTGCCGTCGCTTTAGAAAAAGCGCTGTTTCAGCGCGGCAAGTTAACCTATAGGTTAGATGGCGATAATGTGCGCCTGGGGATTAATAAAAATCTTGGCTTTTCCGCAGAGGACCGCACGGAAAATATTCGTCGCATTGGCGAGATTGCCAAATTATTTGTCGATGCCGGGGTGATTGCACTATCCAGCTTTATCAGTCCCTATCAGGTGGATCGTCAGCGTGTTCGTGAGCTGCACGCGGAGTCTGGTTACCCCTTTGTAGAAATTTTTGTCGACTGCGCTCTTTCCACAGCGGAGGAGCGCGACCCTAAAGGACTATACAAAAAAGCCCGTGCCGGAGAGATTAAGAATTTTACTGGCATTGACGATCCCTACGAGGCGCCCCAGTCGCCGGAAATTCATCTGCGCACTGACCAGATGAGTCTCGATGAGGAAGTCGAGATAATTATCGACTATCTCCAACAGCAGGGCTTTATTACTGCGGCCTAGCTTCGCACTGGAACCTGCAATGCTCAACTCTTTTTAATTTACTTCAATGGAGAAACCGTTTTGATCAAGCCCCACGGCTCAGATACCCTCAATAGCCTTTTAGTCACCGACAACGACCAGCTGCAACAGCTGCTTACCGAAGCAGAATCCCTGCCATCGATTATTCTTAACTCCGCGGCTGCCGCCAATGCGGTAATGATGGGTGCCGGCTACTTCAATCCCCTGACGGGCTATATGAATCTGGCAGACTCACTGAGTGTCGCCGAGACCTTGCACACTGAAGATGGGCTCTTCTGGCCTGTGCCTGTGGTTAACCTGGTGCAGGATATTTCAGCAATTGAGGGTGCTAGCCGTATTGCATTACGCGATCCCAATACTGAGGGCAACCCGGTAATGGCTATTATGGATGTCAGCGCTCTTGAAACTGTGAGCGATGGGCAGATTGCCCTGATGGCAGAGCAAATCTTTGCAACCCTAGATCCGGAGCACCCTGGTGTAGCCACCTTTACCAGCCTGGGCAACCATATGCTGTCGGGGAATATTCAGGTATTAAATCTCAGTTACTTCCAGGCTGATTTTCCGGATACCTTTAGAACAGCGGATCAGATTCGCGATGAGATTGCTGAGCGCGGCTGGCAGAAAGTGGTGGCTTTCCAGACTCGCAATCCGATGCATAGAGCCCATGAAGAGCTGTGCCGCATGGCCATGGAGCGCCTGGGCGCAGATGGCGTAGTAGTGCATATGCTGCTGGGCAAATTGAAGCAGGGAGATATTCCGGCCTCTGTGCGAGATGACTGTATCCGCAAGATGGTGGAGCTGTATTTCCCCGCTAATTCGGTAATGGTGACCGGCTATGGCTTTGATATGCTCTATGCTGGCCCAAGGGAAGCGGTATTACACGCCGTCTTCCGTCAGAATATGGGCTGTACCCATTTGATTGTGGGTCGTGACCATGCCGGTGTGGGTGACTATTATGGAGCCTTTGACGCCCAGACTATTTTTGCCGATAAAGTACCTGCTGGGGCTCTGGAGATTGAGATTTTCAATGCTGATCACACCGCTTTTTCCAAGAAATTGGGCCGTGTAGTCATGATGAATGAGGCTGAAGATCACAGCAAAGAAGACTTTATTTTGCTGTCCGGTACCAAGGTTCGTCAGATGCTGGGTGACGGTATTGCACCACCGCCAGAATTTTCGCGACCGGAAGTGGCTAAAATACTGATGGATTACTATCAGCTCGAGAACTCATAGGCACAGCAGCTATGACCGACTATGATATTTTTAATGGCGACGCCGACGGCATCTGTGCTCTGTTGCAGCTGCGTCTGGCGGAGCCCCGAGATGCGCAGTTGGTCACAGGTGTCAAGCGGGATATCAATTTGCTAAAGCGAGTTGATACAGCGCCGGGTGACCGGGTAACGGTTCTCGATATCTCCATGGATAAAAATCGTGACGATCTGCGTCGAGTGCTCAGTAGCGGTGCTGAGGTTTTCTATGTGGACCATCATTTCGCCGGTGAGGTGCCATCCTCTGCAGCATTGAAATCCATGATTAATGAAGCTCCGGATGTCTGTACCAGCCTGCTGATTAACCATTATCTGCGCGGCGCTCATCTAGCTTGGGGGATTGTCGGCACCTTTGGTGATAATCTTAAAAAAAGTGCCCAGGGCATGGCCAAGAGCTGTGATCTGAGCGCTGAGCAAGTGCAGCTATTAGAAAATCTGGGTGTCTACATTAATTACAATGGCTATGGTTCAGCCCTGGCTGACCTGCACTTTGATCCTGCGGATCTATACCTGTTGGCATCCGAGTATGCGGACCCGCTGGATTTTATTGTTGATGGGGCAGAGCACTTTCAGCGTCTTGAGACCGGCTATCAACAGGATTTAAGTGCTGCTCAGGCTGTGCAGCCGTTGATCGCCGATAGCGCTATTGCGGTTTTTGAGTTACCTGATGCGCCCTGGGCGCGCCGTGTTAGCGGTGTGTACAGCAATGACCTGACCAACCAGCATCAGGATCGTGCCCATGCGGTACTGACTCTTAGACCCAATGGTAATTACCTGGTCAGTGTGCGTGCACCATTGAACAATAGGCAGGGTGCCGCAGCACTTTGCCGCCAGTTTGCCACTGGTGGTGGCCGCGAAGCCGCCGCTGGTGTTAATGATTTGCCAGCTGATATGCTGGCCCAGTTTATCGATGCACTAAGGCAGGCCTATTCATGAATTGCTCTCCACAAGATCGCCCGTTTTCCATCCTGGGTATTCAGCAGATTGCTGTTGGTGGTTCCGATAAACAAAAGCTACGCAGCTTCTGGGTAGACCTGCTCGGGCTGAGTTACAGAGACACCTTTGTCAGCGAATCTGAAAATGTCGACGAGGATATCTGCGAGATGGGGGCAGGGGATTTCGTGGTGGAGGTGGATCTGATGCAACCTCTGGATGCCGATAAAAAACCCCGCGTAGATACTCCGGCTCTCAATCATGTGGGTCTATGGGTGGACAATCTGCCAGCGGCGGTGGACTGGCTCACCGAGCAGGGTCTGCGTTTTACCCCCGGTGGTATCCGCAAAGGGGCGGCGGGTTACGACGTCTGTTTTGTGCACCCCAAGGGCAATGAGGACTTTCCTCTAAGCTCCCAGGGAGTGCTGGTCGAGCTAGTGCAGGCGCCAGATTCGGTAATCAATGCCTATAAAGTGCTCGCTGAGGCTTAAAATCGCTTAAATTCAATGGTTTAGGGTGCAATTTTCGCCAGTTTTCTGTAAGCTGCGCGCCATTCTGGACCATCCCACGAATCTTGTTTATCACTGCCACTCAGGTCCAAAGTCGGCATTCACTTTTAGCACCATTACAAAAGACGATTTTATGACCTTTGATGACCTGGGCTTATCTGCTCCTATTCTTAAATCTATTGCTGCTCAAGGCTATAGCGAACCCTCCCCAATCCAAGCCAAGGCGATTCCCGCGGTACTCGCCGGCCATGATGTAATGGCTGCTGCGCAGACGGGTACGGGTAAAACGGCTGGCTTTACCCTGCCAATTTTAGAGCGCCTGTCTAAGGGACGCCGGGCTGGTGCCAATCAGGCACGCACATTGATTCTTACTCCAACTCGGGAGCTTGCAGCTCAGGTGGGAGAGAGTGTCGCCCTTTATGGCAAGCACCTCAATCTCAGCTATGCGGTAGTATTTGGTGGCGTTAAGATTAACCCGCAGATGATGAAACTGCGCCGCGGCGTGGATATTTTAGTGGCTACGCCGGGCCGTCTAATGGATTTGCACAGCCAAAATGCTGTGAAATTTGATCATCTTGAAGTGCTGGTGCTGGATGAGGCAGACCGCATGCTGGATATGGGTTTTATCCATGATATCAAGCGTATTATTGGTCTTCTGCCCAGACGCCGTCAGAACCTGATGTTCTCTGCTACCTTCTCCGACGATATTCGTGCCCTGGCCAAGGGTTTGGTGCGCAATCCTATAGAGATCTCGGTGAGCCCACGCAATGCTGCGGCTTCCTCGGTTGAGCAGTGGATCTGCCCAGTAGATAAAAAGCAGAAAGGCCCGCTGCTGATCAAGTTGATCAAAGACGGTGGCTGGGACCAGGCTCTGGTATTTACCAAGACCAAACATGGGGCCAATAAGCTGACCAAGCAATTGGATGCCGCAGGTATTACGGCAGCCGCCATCCATGGTAACAAGAGCCAGGGTGCTCGTACCCGCGCATTGACCGACTTTAAGGCCGGTGAGATCCGTATTTTGGTGGCCACAGATATAGCCGCCCGCGGCCTGGATATTGAGCAGCTGCCTCAGGTGGTTAACTTTGATCTGCCCAATGTCTCAGAGGACTATGTGCACCGTATCGGCCGCACCGGTCGGGCCGGCGCCACTGGTCAGGCGATTTCCCTGGTCAGTGCAGATGAAGTGGATTTGCTCTCCGATATTGAAAGACTGATCCAAAAGCTCTTGCCCCGTGAAGAGATTGATGGCTTTGAGCCAGACCAAAACCTGCCAGAGACGACGCTCAACAAACCGGTGCGCCGCAAAAAGCCGCGCAAGCCTCTGAAAAGTCAAACCAGTGCAGGGGATAACAGCCGTCACAACAATAAGTCGAGCCGCGCCAAAAAGCGCTCGGCCTACGGGCATGGCCCAAAGCCGGGTAACAAAGCAAAGTCTGGTGGTCGTGGCCAGGGCAGCAAATCCTCCGGCAATTCGCCCTATGGCAGTGGCGGTGGCAGAAATACCAGTGGCCGCGCTCGCTCCTCTGGGGGCAGTTCCAATCGCAGCTCTGGGCGCGGATAGGTCGCGCCCTAAAGCCATAGCGGCACCATAGTTGGCAGATTAGCCATCTTTTTCAATCCCAGTAATGACCGAGAGAAACTCAATTAATGTTTGAATTGCATTTCAATAAAGTTGCTACCCTAAAAAATGACTTACTTTCCGGCCTTACGGTCGCTCTGGCTCTGGTGCCAGAGGCAGTAGCCTTTGCCTTTGTGGCTGGCGTAGACCCTCTGGTGGGTCTTTATGCCGCCTTTATGGTGGGCCTGATTACCGCCTGCATAGGTGGTCGTCCGGGCATGATTAGTGGAGCCACAGGTGCTCTGGCTGTGGTGATGGTGTCGCTGGTGGCAGACCATGGTGTGGAGTATCTGTTTATCACCGTGGTGTTGATGGGACTGCTGCAAATTGGTGCAGGGGTACTTAAGCTGGGTAAGTTTATTCGCATGGTGCCCTATCCAGTGATGCTGGGTTTTGTAAATGGTCTGGCCATTGTCATTTTTCTCGCCCAGCTGGGGCAGTTCGGTGAAGCCGGGCAGCCCGGCTGGCTGGATGGTACTTTTATGCAGGGCACCATTGTGGATGTTGCCTGGCTGCAGGGGCAGGAGCTGTATATGTTGCTAAGCCTGGTGCTGGTGACCATGATTATTATTCATTCACTGCCGCGCTTTACCAAGTCACTGCCTTCATCGCTGGTGGCGATTTTGGTGGTTACCGGGCTGGTGCTGGGGCTGGATATAGATACCAAGGTAGTGGGTGATGTAGCCTCTATTAGCGGTGGTTTGCCCAGTTTCCACATTCCGGCTGTGCCGTTTAACCTGGAGACACTGTGGATTATCTTGCCCTATGCCGTTATTTTGGCGGCTATTGGCCTGATTGAATCCCTGTTGACACTGCGCCTGATCGACGAGATTACCGAAACCCGCGGTCGTGGCAATCGCGAATGTATAGGCCAGGGTGTGGCCAATACAGTGACCGGGTTCTTTGGTGGCATGGGTGGCTGCGCCATGATTGGCCAGAGTATGATCAATGTAAACTCCGGGGGTCGCGGTCGCATGTCAGGTATTAGCGCGGCGCTGTTTTTACTGTTGTTTATTTTGATTGCCTCACCTTTAATTGAGCAGATTCCGCTGGCGGCACTGATTGGCGTGATGTTTATCGTGGTGATCGGCACCTTTGAATGGTCGAGCTTTCGTATTGTCGGCAAGGTGCCGCGCAGTGACGCACTGATCCTGGTTACTGTATCAGCGGTGACTGTGGCCACGGATCTGGCAGTTGCAGTGGTTGTTGGGGTTATTATCTCGGCACTGGTATTTGCCTGGGAGCACGCCAAATATATCCGTATCGAGTCCAGAGAGGATCACAAGGGTTCGACGGTTTACGCGGTGACCGGCCCATTGTTTTTTGGCTCTGTGACTTCCTTTTTGGAGCGGTTTGACCCCAAGCAGGACAATGATGATGTGGTTATCGACTTTGCCCGCTCGCGAGTGGCTGATCACTCTGGTTTGGAGGCAATAGATACTTTGGCTGAACGCTATGAAAATGCTGGGAAAACATTACACTTAGTGCACCTGAGTGAAGAGTGTCGCGGGCTGCTCAAAAAAGCCGGTAATCTGGTCGAGGTCAATGTGATTGAAGATCCCAAATATTTTGTTGCCGAAGACAGCCTGGGCTAATGGATTTAAAACTGGCCATATTTAAACCCTTGCTCAAGCTGGCTATGGAGCGCCAAGGCCATGGCGCGGCCCTGGGGTTTGAATTGACCAGAGTGGGACGCGGGGAGGTGGAGATTACCTTCCCCTACAAGGAAGAAGTAGTGGGCAACCCCCTAACCGGTGTTGTCCATGGCGGTGTGATTGTCACCCTGCTGGATACTGCCTGCGGCACCGCCGCAATCACCACGTTGACCCGGGCCTCAGTCACTCCAACCATGGACCTGCGTCTCGACTATATGCACCCAGCAGAGCCTCATCAGCCGATCCATGTCTCGGCCAAAGTCTATCGCAGCACTTCCAATGTGATCTTCTGTCGCGGTTCAGCCTGGCAGGATGATCCTGAAAACCCTATTGCCCACTGTGTGGCCACCTTTATGACGGTAGAAACGCCGAGCATTTCGCTGGGAAATGTGATTCGCCGCCGCTTTAATCGTCTGGTTCGTGGTGATAAAGCCTATGAGCGGGAGGCTGATAAATGAGTGATGCACTTTTGGCTATTCAATCTAGCCTGCGTAAAGCTAGAGCGGAGTCCAGTCCTCAGCAGATTCTGGATCTAATCCCCTACAGCAGTTTTATTGGCGCCGAGGCAAAAATTGACAATGATGCTGTGTTGTACTGGCTGGACAGGCGCCCATCAAATATAGGTAATCCCTCGCTGCCCGCTATCCATGGTGGGGTTATTGGTGGCTTTCTTGAACTTTCCGCGGCTATAGAAATTCTTTATACCCTGGATGTTGAGTTAATACCCAAGGTGGTCGATTTCTCGCTGGATTATCTGCGTCCCGGGCGATACAAAACTATCTATGCAAACTGTACCGTACTGCGTCAGGGCAAAAAACTGGTCAATGTAACCGCTACAGCCTGGCAGGATAGCCCTGATACACCTATAGCTACGGCCCGCTGCCATTTCCTTATTGCCAGGTAAAAAACGGTTTAAATAACCGCCAGAGCTTGAAATTTCTGCGCTAGTCCCCATCTCCTAACACAAGCAACAGTACTGTTTTATTAACCAGGAGAAATAACGGAAATGACTGCCAAAGCTAAATCAGGTGCCGAAACCCTAGGCTTTCAAACAGAGGCAAAACAGCTTCTGCACCTAATGATTCACTCATTGTATTCCAATAAAGAAATCTTTTTGCGTGAGCTGATTTCCAATGCATCTGATGCAACAGATAAGCTGCGCTTTGAAGCGCTGGAAAATTCCAGCCTCTACGAAGATGATGGCGAGCTGCGTATTCGTATTGCTGTCGACGAAGAGGCCAAGACCATTGAGATCTCTGATAATGGTATTGGAATGTCCAGAGATGAGGTAATTACCAATCTGGGTACTATCGCCAAATCTGGCACAGCCGAATTCCTTAAAAACCTGACCGGTGATCAAAAGCAGGACTCCCAGTTAATTGGCCAGTTTGGTGTCGGCTTTTACTCGTCATTTATCGTGGCTGATCGGGTGGTGGTCGAAACTCGGCGCGCCGGTGCATCCGCCGATGAGGCTGTGCGCTGGAGCTGTGAGGGAGAGGCGGACTACCAATTGGAAACTATTGAGCGCGCAGAGCGCGGCACCTCAATCACCCTGCACCTGAAAACTGAAGAGCAGGAATTTGCCAATGACTGGCGACTGCGCAGTATAGTTAAAAAGTACTCGGATCATATTGCTATTCCAGTACAGATGCTCAAGCAAGAAACTCCGCCTATGCCTGGAGCTGACGAGACTCCAGAAGAGCAGGAAGCCGAGATAGTCCCAGAGTGGGAGGCGGTCAATGATGCGAAAGCGCTGTGGACCAAGTCGAGAAGTGAAGTCAGTGATGAGGAGTACAAAGAGTTCTATCGCCATGTATCCCATGATTTCGCCGAGCCGCTAGCCTGGAGCCACAACCGTGTAGAGGGCAAGCAGGAGTACACCAGTCTGCTTTATATCCCAGGTATGGCTCCGATGGACCTGTATCAGCGGGAAGCAGTACGCGGCATCAAGCTGTATATCAAGCGAACCTTTATTATGGATGACGCTGAGCAGTTTATGCCCATGTATCTGCGCTTTGTTAAAGGTGTGTTGGACAGTGCTGATCTGCCGCTTAATGTGTCTCGCGAGATTCTGCAAAATACTCCCATGGTCGACAGCATTCGTGCAGCACTGACCAAGCGTGTGCTGGATATGCTGGCCAAAATGGCTAGCAGTGAGCCAGAAAAGTATGCGACATTCTGGACCCAGTTTGGCGCAGTATTAAAAGAAGGCCCCAGTGAAGATCACAACAATCGTGAGAAGATCGCCAAGCTATTTCGTTTTGCCAGCTCCACAAGCGAAGGTGCAGAGCCCACAGTAAGCCTGCCCGACTATATCGAGCGCATGAAAGAGGGTCAGGACAAGGTTTACTATGTGACGGGTGAGAGCCACTCGGTGATCGCTAACAGCCCCTATCTTGAAGTGTTCCGCAAGCATGGCATCGAAGTGTTGTTGATGTCTGATCGCATCGATGAGTGGATGATGGGTTATCTGGCCGAGTTTGATGGCAAATCGTTCCAGGATGTGGCTCGCGGTGAGCTGGATCTGAGTAAGATCACTGGCGAAGAGCCTAAGTCTGACAAGGATGCCGAGGCCGACAAAGAGTCTCAGGATGCCGAGCAGGGCGAGCTGATTGGCCGCATTAAGTCGCTGCTGGACGAGAAGGTTGAAGAGGTACGCAGCACCACGCGCCTCACTAGCTCACCGGCCTGTCTGGTCGTAGGCGACAATGATATGGGTGAGCAGATGCGTAAAATCATGCAGGCTGCAGGGCAGGCTGTGCCTGAGTCCAAGCCTATTTTGGAAGTGAATATGGCTCACCCTCTGGTTAGCAAACTCGAGGCTGAAGCAGATAGCGAGTCAGCCGGGCGTCTGGCGCGTGTACTTTTTGACCAGGCGGCTCTGTCAGCAGGTCGACCACTGGAGAACCCTGCAGAATTTGTCCAGGAACTCAATCGGTTAATGTTTGAATAAAATAGCTAAATAGCCACAAATGGGGCGCTTTTAGGCGCGCTATTTGTGGTTTGGCGGCTATAATGTGCTATCTGACTGTGCCTCCAAGGGCGCACCAGAAGAGTACATCTCAAGTGGTTGTGGAGCATAGGCTGGGTGACAGATAACAAAAATCATAAAGTAGCAGTCTTGGGCGGCGGCAGTTTTGGTACTGCTATCGCTAATATGATTGCGTCCAATGATTATCCTGTGACTCTGTGGTTGCGCAGTGAAACACGTGCCGCCACTATCCGCGACTGCCGTGAAAATCCGGATTACCTGCCTGGTTATCAGCTACATGCCGACATGGGTGTCAGTACCGATCTGCAACAGACTTTGGCCGGAGTGCAGACGGTATTTTTTGCGGTGCCAAGTAGCGCCTTCCGTCAGCTGGCCAGACAGGTGTCTCCCTATCTTGGAGAAGACTGTATTCTGATCAGCACGGCAAAAGGTATTGAAGCCGACAGCTTTATGCTGCCCTCAGAGGTTCTTGAAGAGGAGATTCCCCAGTGTCCCATAGGTGTAATCAGCGGCCCCAATCTGGCCAAAGAAATAGCCCAATTTGAAATCACGGCAACGGTCATTGCCAGCGAAAATGCCGAGCTCTGTGAGCGTATTCAGACCCTCTTAGGCTCGAGATATTTTCGCGTATACGCCAACCATGATCGCTATGGCGTCGAGTTGGCCGGGGCATTGAAAAATATCTATGCCATTGTCGCCGGCATAGCCGAGGCTATGGATGCGGGCCAAAATACCAAAGCTGTAGTGCTGACCCGCAGTCTTGCCGAGATGAGCCGTTTTGCAGTTAAGCTGGGTGCTAACCCACTGACCTTTTTGGGGCTCAGTGGTGTCGGCGACCTTTATGTAACCTGCACATCGCCCCTGAGCCGCAACTTTCGTGTAGGTCAGGCCTTGGGGAAGGGTAAGAGTCTGGAGCAAGCCGTGTCTGAAGTAGGGCAGGTGGCCGAGGGTGTAAATACGACTAAACTAGTAAAAGAGAAGGCCGATAATTTAGGTATCTACATGCCTCTGGCATCGGCTCTGTACGCGACCTTATTTGAGCAGCGACCCATAATGGAATCTCTGCAATCTATGATGCTCGCTGAACAAAACACTGATGTTGAATTTATGGTGAACGCAAATGACTGATAATAAAGGGACATTAAGCAACAGTAATACCTGGGTTCGTCTGGCCTATATGTTCTTGTTTACGTTGCTACTAATGGCTGCCCGGCTGGTTATCACTCTGGTGGTGATAGTGCAGTTTCTTCTGGTATTGGTAACCGGCAGCGATAACGAAAATCTACGTAATCTGGGGCAGGGTCTAGGTAAGTGGGTCTATCAAACAATTATGTTTTTGACCTTTAACACAGAGAGCAAATCCTTTCCGTTTGATGAATGGCCCGAGGTTGATCCTTCGCAAGGCTACTCAGTGCGTACAGCCGAGGATATTGAGGAGGCAGAGTTTGTCGAGGTAGAGGACGATGATGTCCCCTCATTTACTGCCGATGAAGCGTCGGTAGAGGATGAAGCGCCCGCAGCGGATAAAGCGCCATCAGCCAATAAAAAGACCGAAGACACAAAAAACACAAAAAAGAAAAGCAAATAGCGTCACTCAATGAAGCTGCTGCTAATGCGCCATGGCGATGCCGAGCCAGGGATTCCCGACAGGCATCGCCCGCTCTCGGACTATGGTCGCAAGCAGGTAACCAGGCAGGCGCTGGCCCACCAGCAAGACGCCGGCAAGCTGCAGCAGCTGGTATGCAGTCCATACACCAGGGCAGCTCAAACCGCGAGGCTGTTTGCTCAGAAAACAAATATTAACAATATCGCAATCGATTGGTTAGATGATCTAACCCCGCAGGGCAACCCGCGGGCCATAGAGGGATTTTTACAACAGACTCAAGCTGACAACCTGGTGATGGTGAGCCACTTACCACTGGTGGGCCTGTTGGTCGATTATTTAACCGGAGAGACAGGTACCTCAATGTGTACCGCGAGTCTGGCCTCGCTCTCTATGGACTATCCCGCACAGGGCATGGCAACTTTAAATTGGATACATTATGTCGATTGAATTTATCAGAGAGCGCACCTTCGAAAACAAAGGCCTGACCTTTGCCGCTAAAGAATGGGGGCGCTCCGGTTTTCCTCCTGTTATAGCTCTGCATGGCTGGCTGGATAATGCCAATACCTTTGATCGCATGCTGCCCCATATGGAGAACCTTCATGTGATCGCAATGGATCTGGCTGGTCATGGGCGCAGCGACTTTCGCTCTCAGGATTCTGGCTATGATATCTGGCACGATATTAGCGATGTAATGGCGGTCGCCGACCAAATGGGTTGGGACACCTTTGGCCTAATTGGTCATTCCCGAGGAGCTATTATTTCTGGTCTGGTGGCAGGCACTTTCCCCGAGCGGGTAAATCAGGTAGCAATGATTGATGGATATCTCCCTCTGCCAGAGGATGCTCACAATACTGCCAAGCACATTGCTCGCGCTATCCATGAAAACAAACGCTTTGGTGCCGCCTCGCCCACAGGTTTTGCGGACTATGAGCGAGCCGTGCAGGCGCGAGTCAAAGGTTTTGTTCCTCTTGAGCATGACGCTGCCAGTATTCTGGCTGAGCGTGGAGTAACTGAGGCTGATGGCCTGTTCTACTGGCGCAATGATCAGCGCCTCAAGGCGGCATCAATGATTAAGTTTTCTAAGGAGCATTTGCAGAGTTTTTTAACCGCTATTCGTGGTCGAGTCACTCTGGTTCAAGCAGAGAACAGCGCCTTTACCCCCAGTCCCGAGCAGACAGCGGCTTTCGAATGGATACCCCATATGGAAATTGTCAGGATACCAGGCTCTCATCATCTTCATCTGGAAGGGCAGGCCGAGCAGGTGGCAACCAGCATTCAGCCCCTGTTTGTCTGAGGAGCCTGTGCTAAGTCTTGACCAGGCGCAACTCAGCAGCTACTTTTAAAAAGAAACTGCCCGAAACTGCTGTAAGATTAATGTGACAAGAGAATTAGCTTTTGTGCACATTAGAGGAGAGTTTTTATGTCAATCTCAATTGAGCAGTTAGCCGCCTTTCTCGGCTGGTGCACATTGATCAATGTAGGCCTGTTACTGTTTTCCACCCTGATACTGGCTCTGGTAAAAGACTTTGCTATTAACATGCACAGCAAAATATTTGATTTGGACCCAGAGATGTTGCCCGCCATGTACTTTGAATACCTGGGTAGGCTGAAGCTTTTGGTGATCGTATTTAATCTTGTGCCCTATCTGGCACTGAGAATTATTCTCTAAACAGGCTGTAACCAAGGATGGCGTCAGCGGCGACAGCCGTTGGTAGACCTAAAGTTTAGACAGGAGTCTAACCTAGATGAGATATTCGCTGGAAAGGAAGCCAGAACCCGAGTTTTGCTCAGTCTGCTGTGGCAGTAAAGTCCATCAGTGCGAAGCCTGCCATGGCAGCGGCAATATACCCTGCGCTGGTTGTCTGAGTAAGTTAGGGTTCCAGGCCTGCCTTGTGTGCTCGGGATTAAAACAGCTGCGCTGCCACCTCTGCAATGGCGGGCTGGCCAGTTGCGGAGTCTGTGGCGGCACTGGCCAGCGCTGGTAGCGCTCTAAGTACTTACTGATTATTGAGTAGAGCCAAAAATTCAGTGCGTGTCGCCTGATCTGTACGGAAGCTGCCCAGCATGGCAGAGGTTTTCATTGATGAGTTTTGCTTTTCTACACCGCGCATCATCATGCACATATGCTTGGCTTCCACGATAACGCCAACGCCTCTGGCATTGGTCACTTCCTGAATAGTTGATGCCACCTGCTGCGCCAGTGCTTCTTGAATCTGCAGTCGGCGGGCAAACATATCCACCACACGTGCCACCTTTGATAGGCCTAAAACCTTGCCATTGGGAATATAGGCAACATGACATTTGCCGATAAACGGCAGCAGGTGGTGCTCGCAGAGCGAAAACAGTTCGATATCCTTAACGATCACCATTTCTTCTGAGTCAGAGGGAAACAGGGCATCATTGATCACCTGATTTAAATCCATCGTGTAGCCGCTGGTAAGGTAGGCGAAAGCCTTGGCCGCACGATCAGGCGTATCCAGCAAACCAGCGCGAGTTACATCCTCGCCAGTGCTTTCAATAATTTTCTGATACTGATCTCTCATGGTAGTCCTTGAATAAATTTTATAATTCTTGAAGGCCTTCATTCTCCAATAAACTACAGACCATTGCTAGTTTCATAGGTAAAATAATGCCCTTACGGAGGCACAATGACAGAAATAAACACAACCCCTGATATTCTAGCGCCAGTCACGGTTGCAACCATGTTAGAGCAGGGGCAGCAACAGTTTGAAAGGGCGCAAATCTATTTTGGTCATGGCACCACCAGCGCCTGGGACGAGGCGGTGTACCTGCTATCCTATGTGCTGGATTTGCCGCCAGATGCAGACCGTTCGCTGCTGTCTGAGGAGCTCACAGATCAGCAGCAGGCTGATATTCAGGCTCTGTATCAGCGCAGAGTTGACGAGCGTATTCCTGCTCCTTACCTGACCGGCACGGCCTGGTTCTGTGGCCTACCCTTTGCAGTTGATGAGCGAGTGATTATCCCGCGTTCGCCGGTGGCAGAGCTTGTCTACAATGGTTTCGCGCCCTGGTGTGAGGCAGCGCCTGCCAGGGTGCTGGATCTCTGCACTGGCAGTGGCTGTATAGGTATTGCCTGCGCCTACGCTTTTGAGCATGCCCAGGTGGTGCTCAGCGATATATCTACCGATGCACTGGCTGTTGCTACTATTAACATTGAGCAGCACCAGGTAGGCAACAGAGTGCGGGCCCTGCAGTCTGATCTCTTTGATGGGCTCGGTGGTCAGTGTTTTGATCTTATTGTCAGCAATCCACCCTATGTGGATGCAGCTGATCTGGCGGAAATGCCCGATGAATATCAACATGAACCGGAGCTGGCGCTGGCCTCTGGTTTTGATGGCTTGGATTTTACCCGTCGCCTATTGAGGGAAGCAGAGCAGTATTTAACAGAAGAGGGCGTTCTTGTGGTGGAGGTTGGCAATTCCTGGGTGGCGCTGGAGCAGGCTTTTCCCCAAGTGCCTTTTATATGGTTAGAGTTTAGCGAGGGTGACGCAGGTGTCTTTGTGCTGACCCGCAATCAGTTGCTCGAACACCGGGAATCTTTTGCCTAAATTACGTATAATTGCAGACGGCAATTGAGCCACTATTTTAAGCGACCATTTAATCCAGAGAAAACTATGTCGGGAAACTCCATCGGAAAATTATTTACTGTCACCAGTTTTGGCGAGAGCCACGGTCTGGCGATTGGCTGCATTGTCGACGGCTGTCCTCCCGGGTTGGAAATCAGCGCATCAGATCTGCAACCGGATCTGGATCGTCGCAAGCCTGGCCAGTCTCGCTACACTACGCAGCGTAAAGAGGACGATGAGGTCAAAATTCTCTCCGGCGTGTTTGAAGGCAGAACTACCGGCGCTTCCATTGGCATGATGATCGAAAATAAGGATCAGAAGTCTAAAGATTACAGCAAAATCAAAGACTTATTTAGACCTTCTCATGCAGATTATACCTACCATCAAAAGTACGGTGAGCGCGATTATCGCGGAGGTGGGCGCAGCTCAGCCCGAGAGACTGCGATGCGCGTGGCTGCTGGAGGCATCGCCAAAAAGTACCTGAGAGAGCGTCTGGGTATTGAAATTTTTGGCTATGTATCCCAGTTAGGGCCCATAGTGGCGGAGAATTTTGATCAGGCTGAAATTGAAAATAACCCCTTCTTTTTTCCCGATGCGGCCAAGATTGCCGAGCTGGAAACCTATATGCAGGCGCTCAATAAAGAGGGTGATTCTATTGGCGCCAAGGTGACCGTCGTGGCCAAAAATATGCCGGTTGGCTTGGGAGAGCCGATCTTTGACCGGCTGGATGCCGAGTTGGCCCATGGGCTTATGGGTATCAATGCGGTAAAAGGTGTGGAGCTGGGCGCTGGTTTTGATGTGGTGGCCCAGAAGGGCACAGAGCACCGCGATGAGTTATCGCCCGATGGCTTTTTGTCCAATAACTCCGGTGGTGTGTTGGGTGGAATTTCCTCAGGCCAGGACATTGTGGCTCATCTGGCCCTAAAACCCACCTCTAGCATCCGTATTCCCGGGCAATCCATTAATACGGCCGGTGAGTCTGCCGAAGTAATTACTACCGGCCGCCATGACCCCTGTGTGGGGATTCGCGCGGTACCTATTGCCGAGGCCATGGTAGCTATTACACTGATGGATCATTATCTGCGGCACCGCGGTCAAAATGCGGATGTGGATTCCGGGCTGGCGCCGATTTAAGCCTCTATTCACCCCGCGCAGCGAGCTTACAGCGAATATATTCATTGTGGCGGATATGCAGCAGGTCAGCGACGCGGCGAATAATGCCTTCCTCATGCTTATCTAAGTGCCCGTCGGCATAGGCGACCCGCCACATCGCGGTGAGCAGATCGATTTTTTTATCCAGCGCAAAATGCTCGTTAATCTCGCGGGTAAACTGGTACAGAGAGGTGGCGTCGGCGACCTCTTCTCGAGACAGTCGCAGCAGCTCTTCAACCTGTGCGGCCTCAAGGCTTAAAATATCGCACAGGGTCTGGCTGATTGAGGCCAGTTCCTGCTCATCCAGATTGCCATCTATAACCATCACCTCTACCAGCAGAGCTGCAGCAGCCAGCTGGTCGCTGGCTACTGTCTCTTCGGGTTCGAGCACATTTTTGGCAAAAAAGCTTTTTATGCGGTCGATCATTACTGAATATCTCGCAACCAGGTTTCCAGCTTAATCTGATCGGCGACAAAGGCGCGGATACCGCCAGACAGTTTTTCGGTTACCATGGGATCATCGTTGAGTTCGTAGCGGAATGCCGCCTCACCACCCAGCTGGTAGTGAATCTTTTTGCCGGTATTGGCCGGGTCAAGCTTGCGTTCCAGCACGCCGTAATCATCATCTAGCGCCTGCAATAGCTGGGGGCTAATAGTCAGGCGATCACAGCCGGCCAATTCGGTGATTTCGTCGGTATTGCGGAAGCTCGCCCCCATCACCACGGTGTTGTAACCCTGCTGTTTGTAGTAGTTGTAGATGCCGGTGACTGACTGCACCCCGGGATCATCAGCCGGGGCATAGTCGCTGAGATCGGTGTTGGCCTTGTACCAGTCAAGAATACGGCCAACAAATGGCGAGATCAGATAGGCACCGGCATCGGCGGCGGCCACGGCTTGGGTGAAGTTAAACAGCAATGTTAGATTGCAATTAATACCTTCTTTTTCCAGCTGCTCTGCTGCCTTGATGCCTTCCCAGGTAGAGGCCATTTTGATCAGTACCCGCTGTTTGCCGATACCGGCCTGTTCATAGAGCTCAATCAACTGACGGGCCTTGGCAATGGAGCCGTCTTTATCGAAGGACAGTCGTGCATCGACTTCGGTAGAGACTCGGCCGGGAATAGTCTCGAGAATCTTTTCACCAAAGCCGACAGCCAGTCTATCCATACAGGCTGATAGTTGCTCGTCCGAAGACATCTTGCCGCTGCTAACAGATTCAATAACGCCATCGACCAGGCTGCGATAAGCAGGCATTTGTGCCGCTTTTAATAGCAGGGAGGGGTTGGTGGTGGCATCTTCCGGGGAGTACTGGGCAATGGCGTCAAAATCTCCGGTATCGGCAACCACAGTGGTCATTTCTTTTAGTTGAGCAAGTTTGCTTTTGTCAGTCATGAAAATCTAATTCCCGTTGTAATAATTAAACAGTTGTTGTCTTGGCTAATGCCGCCGTCAGTACATCAATGCCTGCATCTGATTTATAGGCATTTTCGCTGATATGCCGCCGATACTGCCTGGCCCCGGGCATGCCGTGGAACAGCCCCAGAATATGTCTGGTCATGGCTTGTAATTTGGTACCTTTAGACAGCTCATTATCCACATATTGAAGAAACTCTTCAGCGATTTTTTGTCGCGACTTCACTGGTGCCTCAGAGCCATAGATTGCCTGATCTACAGTGGCTAGCAGATAGGGATTGGTATAGGCTTCGCGGCCCACCATCACACCATCCAGCTGCTGTAAATGCTGCTGGGACTGGGTTAAATCGGTCACCCCGCCATTAATAATAATCTCCAGCTGGGGGTAGTCTTTTTTTAGCTGATAGACGCGATCATAGTTCAGCTCGGGAATCTCGCGATTCTGTTTTGGGCTCAGGCCTTTAAGCCAGGCCTTGCGAGCGTGCACCAGAAAGGTGTTGCAGCCTGTGGCGGCAACGGTTTCTACAAAGTCACAGAGGAATTCATAGCTGTCGAAGTCATCTACACCTATACGATGTTTGACAGTGACAGGCAGATCTACAGCATCCTGCATGGCGGCTACACAGTCTGCGGTAATCTGCGCATTTTTCATCATTACCGCGCCAAACATGCCATTTTGTACCCGGTCACTGGGGCAGCCACAGTTGAGGTTGATCTCCGCATAATCATACTGGCTGGCCAACACACAGGCTCGGGCTAAATCAGCCGGGTCGCTGCCACCCAATTGCAGTGCCACTGGATGCTCAAATGCATCCATATGCAGATGGTGATGGGTATCGCCATGGAGAATAGCACCGGTGGTAATCATCTCCGTATAGAGCACGGCATGCCGACTAATCAGGCGCATAAAGTAGCGACAGTGACGATCAGTCCAGTCGAGCATGGGAGCCACGCAGAATTTTCTGTTTGGTACAGAGAGGCTGTTGGCTGTGAATGGCTCGAGCATAGTATTGGGTCGGCAAATTAAGGTCGCTAGTTTACACTCATAGTCTGGGCATGGTTAGCCTTTGTGCACCAAAACTCTCGGGTCATGGGATAGATTGCCAAGGCCGAGGGATTGAGTTAACTTTGAGCCTCACAGCTGCTGAGAAGTCATCAATAATAACAAGCAGGGCAATGCTAGTGGAACTGTCACTATCAAATACCAACCTACTCTGGAGTACTGTTTGAAGCTTATCGCTGGTCAGAGAATACTCTGCACCCTGGGCAATCTGGGTCCTGAATTTGCCAAATTACCCCTGAGGCAGTTGCGTCGAGTCTATGACAGCTATGATCAGCTTTTCGGCAGTGGCTCCAGGGCAGATGTCAGCACTCAGGATATGCAGATTCCTCTGGGTGAGGATCAGATAGGAATTAGAGTTTATCGCCCAACTGAGACTGTGCCCTCTCTGACCATGGTTTATTTTCATGGTGGCGGCTATGTGATTGGCGGGCTAGAGAGTCACCATGGTTTTTGCAACCTGTTGGCTGGCGAGGCTGGTATTAATCTGATAGCAGTGGACTACAGACGAGCGCCAGAGAACCCATTCCCCGGGCCTATAGAAGATGGTTTGGGCGCCTATAATTGGGTCATAGATCATGCCGCAGACCTGGGTATAGACAAGACTAAGATAGGGGTGGGTGGTGATAGCGCAGGGGGTAATCTTGCTGCGGTGCTGTCCCTGCAGACATTTACAGAGGCTATTTCTGGTCAGCTATCGGCGGTGCCAGCATTTCAGTTTTTACTCTATCCCTGGGTAGATATGCACAGCCAGTCAGAGTCGATCAAGCGTTATGGCAAAGGCCTGCTGCTTACCGAAAACACCATGAAGTTCTTTCGCAATAATTATTTGCTCGGGGCCGAGGATGAGGCTGTTGTGGCAACCAGCCCACTGGCCTGGAGCAGGCTGGACAATATCCCGGACAGTTTAATTGTGACCGCCGAATATGATGTTTTGCGAGATGAGGGCTTGGCCTTTGTAGATAAGCTTGTCCAGGCACAGGTTAATGTCCGCCATCAACATTTGCCCGACTGTACCCATGGTTTTATCAGTATGGGTAGACATAGCCCGGCTACCCGCAACAGATTGCAGCAAGTTGGCGCTATGCTGGCAGACTACGGGGCACAGGCCTAAACTGAGTTGCAACCCACAGCAAATGGGTCTATGAATAATGTGGTTGCTTTTGAAAGGATCCAGATGCTTATCTCTGTGAGTTTTCTTTTTATACCTGTTAAATTGTTATTAGCAAGGAACTCCGGATGGATTCATTTAAGCCCTATGACGAGATTATGTGCATTGATAAACAGCACCTGTTCTTACAAAAAATGGGCGGCAAGGAAATTGATCTTCTCTCCCATCATGCAACTCTGGCTGCCATTCAACTAAATTCCAGCGTGCCATAGATTATCCGCGGTCAGTTTAATATTGCCAAAAATATGGCTCTGTACTCCTACTTTTTTTATTCACTGGGCTCCGAGGTGCAGCTTAAGGCCTGCAGTGTTATAGAGCATGCGCTGAGAGTCAAAGCCAATAGACCGGAGCTAATGTTGCGCCAGTTACTGACCCTGGCTAATGAGAAAAACTGGCTTTCAGACTCAGGTTTTAGACACCTTGAGGCGCCCGAGCCAAAGAACGGCTATTGCAAGTCGCTTGAGCGAGTATTACCCCATTTGCGCAATGAGTCTGCCCACGGAGTGCCGCCGCTGGTATGGGACTGCATAGGCCATATTGAGCGCTGTGCTGATCTGGTCAACCAGCTATTTCCCCGCCCGCGTAAATCGAGCCGATAATTGTTGGTGTTTAGCTGCAGCGCCTTTAGCTGTATATAGATCGTTTCTTTTACTCGGTGAGACCATATTAGGGTGCACATCGAGTGGCCCTTCATCTGTGCAACAGTACCGAGAAAATTAGGCGACTGATGAGTCTTTTATAGGTGATAAAAAGCCAAGTTTTGTCTTACAGAATTAAGTTTTATAGGTTAGTCTGAACCCATAAAAACAGGTAAAAAGAGTAAAGTTATATGCTTGATTCTGGTCTAAGTCGCCGCCGATTGCTGCAGGGAGTTGGTGCAAGTTTGGGTGTCCTCGCGCTGCGCGGATTTGAAGTCTATGCCGACGAACCCTTTTATTTTACCCATGGTGTTGCAAGCGGTGACCCGCTTTCAGACCGGGTTATTCTGTGGACTCGCCTGATTCCCGGCAATGGCCGGCACGCCGAGGTGAAGTGCCAGTGGCAGGTGGCAAAAGATGCCAATTTTAAACAACTGGTAAACTCTGGTTTAGCGACCACCGGTGCTTCCAGAGACTACACGATCAAGGTGGATGCTGCGGGCCTGGCCCCTGGCAGCCAGTATTATTATCGCTTTCTGCGCGACGGTATCAGCAGTCCGGTCGGTACCACCCGCACCCTTCCAGAGGGCGATATCAGCGAATTTCGTCTCGGTGTCTGCTCCTGCTCAAACTACCCTCAGGGGTACTTTAATACCTATCGCCATATGGCCAATACCGAGTTAGATCTGGTGCTGCACCTAGGTGACTATATCTATGAGTATGCACAGGGAGTCTATGCCAACCCGGTAGCCACTGAGCAATTGGGCAGGCAGGTAGAGCCTGGGAATGAAATCCTTAGTATTGAAGACTATCGCATGCGTTATGGGCTGTATCGCACAGATGCAGACCTGCAAGCAGTGCACGCCAGGCATCCATTTATCACTGTGTGGGACGATCATGAGCTGGCCAATGACTGCTGGACTGGCGGTGCAGAAAATCACAATGAGACTGAGGGCGATTTCTCTGTCCGGGCGCGTGCAGCCAGCCAGGCCTACCATGAGTGGATGCCTATCCGTACGGCCGAGACCGGTGATCAAGCACCTATTTACCGCAGCTTTAAAATTGGCAATCTGGCTGACCTGATGATGCTCGACACCAGAATGCACGGCCGCGATCGTCCGCTAAATTATGCCGTTGATCTACCTATGCGGTCTGTTCTGTTCCACAGGGATGCGGACGCTACCCATCTGGTGGATGAGCAGCAGGCGGCTGCAGTGCCTGGTGACCAGCTACAGCGGATTAATCTACCCTTTGATTTTTCCAGTGGCAAGCCAGTGGCCATTACTGACTACGAACGTATCAAAGACCTTACGGCTGAGACATTGCCAGAGGGTTGGTACTATTTGCCCGATGCACAGAGGTTTAAAACTCAGGCTTTGATTGACCCTGATCGACAGATGTTAGGAGCAGATCAAGAACAGTGGTTAGATGGTGAGTTGCAAGTCAGCAAACAGAGATCTGCCACCTGGCAAATACTGGGGCAGCAGGTATTGATGGGTAAGCTTGGGCTACCGGTGTTAACCGACGAGCAGCTTAAGCTGGAACAAACCAATGCAGAATACCGCCCAATACTGCAGATGATGCAAACATTAGCCAGGGACAATCTGCCTTTTAATCTGGATGCCTGGGACGGCTACTGGGCCTGCCGCAATAGAGTATTTACCAGCCTGATTGAGCATGGGGTTAATCCTCTGGTGCTGGCTGGCGATACTCACAATGCCTGGGCCTTCAATCTAGCCACTGATCAGGGTCAGGCGGTGGGCGTAGAAGTGGGTACTCCGGGGGTTAATAGCCCAGGGTTGGAGTACTATCTAGCAACAGAGCCCCAGGTACTTGCCAAGGCGATGAAAAATGCCAGCTCAGAACTTCATGCAGTGGACACTGCTCAGCGTGGCTGGTCAGAGCTAGTACTCACCCCAGAGGCAGCGACCAATCAATGGCACTTTGTCAGCACGGTACTGGATAGAGAGTTCACAGTGACCAGCGCAGACAAGCAGGTATGCATGGCAGGAGACAAGAAGTTCTCTTGATAGGCTGGTGCGGTGCATGCCAAGACCGGCTACAATCGCGCCATGGCTTTTGATCACCAGTCTTTTCTTAAATCTCTGACCGGCAGACCGGGCATCTATCAGATGTTCGACGGGGAGGGAGCTATTCTCTATGTGGGCAAGGCCAAAAATCTTAAAAAGCGGGTGAGCAGCTATTTTCGCAAGACCGGCCTTACCCCCAAGACCGCTGCGCTGGTCAGACGTATCGCCAAAATTGATGTCACTGTCACTGAGACTGAAACTGAGGCATTGATTCTCGAACACAACCTGATCAAGCAGTATCGCCCGCCCTACAATATTTTGATGCGCGACGATAAAAGCTACCCCTATATCTTTTTATCCGACCGCGACCAATGGCCTCGCCTGGCTTTTCACCGCGGGCCCAAAAAGGCCAAGGGCACCTATTTTGGGCCATTTCCCTCGGTGCACGCAGTGCGCGATAGCATGAGCTTTTTACAAAAGACCTTTAAGGTGCGCCAGTGTGAGGATGTATTTTTTAAAAACCGCTCCAGACCCTGCCTGCAATATCAAATTAAGCGCTGCACTGCACCCTGTGTCGAGTTTGTCAGTTCCGAGGACTACAGTGCAGACGTAGAGCTCACCAGACTTTACCTGGACGGTAAGGCCGATAAAATCCTCAAGCAGTTGGAGCGGGATATGGAGGCGGCCTCTGCCGAGCTGCAGTTTGAAAAGGCCGCTGAGTACCGCGATCAAATCTCTGCACTGCGCACAGTCCAGGCTCAACAGATGATTGAAAAGGGCAAGGGCACCATAGATGTAGTCGCTGGTGCGGTAACCAATGGCCAGGCCTGTGTGCATATGCTCTATATTCGCCAGGGTCGAATCCTTGGCAGCCGCAGCTATTATCCAAAGGCGCCCCTGGCGGAAGAGGTGTCAGAGCTACTGGGCGAATTCTTGCCTCATCTGTATCTGGATGGTGGCGGCCGGCCAGATTTACCCAAAGAGATTCTGGTCAACGCACCTGTTGATGGGACCCAGGCTCTCTGTGAGGCACTGCAAAACAGGGTGGGGCGCAATATTGAAATACGCGATTCAGTGCGCGGCTTCAGAGCCAAGTGGGTCGAGCTGGCTCAGCGTACCGCGGAGCAAAATTTAACCGCCAGGCTGGCATCAAAAAAAACCATAGAACAGCGCTTTGAGTCATTGCGCGATACAGTTGGTCTGGAGCAGACGCCGCAGCGATTAGAGTGCTTTGATATCAGCCATAGCAGTGGCGAGGCGGTAGTGGCCTCCTGTGTGGTCTTTGATTCCAATGGCCCACTCAAGAGTGATTACCGGCGTTTTAACATAGATGGCATTACTGATGGTGATGACTATGCCGCCATGGAACAGGCAATTCGTCGCCGCTACACCAGGCTGATGAAAGGTGAGGGCAAGTTGCCCGACATACTGCTGATCGACGGCGGCAAGGGACAGATAGGTATTGCTAAAAATGTGCTGGCCGATCTGGGTGTAGTTGGCGTGATGGTGCTCGGCGTGGCCAAAGGGACCACCAGAAAGCCCGGTATGGAAACCTTAATCCTGGCAGATCAAAACAATAAGGTGATTGCCCGGCCTCAGCAGGCAGCCCTGCATCTGATTCAACAGATTCGCGATGAGGCACACCGCTTTGCGATTACTGGTCACAAGGCCAGGCGAGATAAAAAACGCCGTACCTCACCTCTGGAAGGTATTCCCGGAGTAGGCCCCAGCCGACGTCGAGATTTACTCAAGCATTTTGGCGGTATTGGCGAGGTCAAGAAGGCCAGTGTTGCGGATTTAATGAAGGTTGATAATATAAACAAAAAGGTAGCTGAAGCTATTTACAGTGCCCTGTACAATGAGTAACTTGACGGCATCCAGTTGCCAATAATTATGGAAAATTTGAATAATTTATGTGGAATCTACCCAATATCCTGACACTGATACGTATTGCTCTAATTCCGGTGTTTATAGTTGTCTATTACCTACCCTGGGAATGGCATCACTTTGCCTCAGCCGCCATTTTTGGTCTCGCCGCACTGACCGACTGGGTGGATGGTTATCTGGCACGCAAGCTTGATCAGGTCACACCCTTTGGCGCCTTTTTGGATCCAGTTGCAGATAAGCTGATTGTAGTTGCAGCACTGGTGCTGCTGTTGGAAGTGCACTCAACGCCTTGGTTTGCGCTGCCAGCGATCGTTATTATTGGCCGCGAGATTGTTATATCTGCTCTGCGGGAATGGATGGCAGAGCTGGGTTCCAGAGGCAGTGTTGCCGTCTCTATAATGGGTAAGATAAAAACCTGGGTGCAGATGGCAGCTGTTGCCATATTGCTACTGGCCAAGCCAGAGCAAGAGTTGCTTACCAATGCTGGCTTTGTAGCTATTTATGCAGCTGCCATCATGACTCTGTGGTCTATGGTGCAGTACCTTGTGCTCGCCTGGCCTCAATTAAGTGCTGAGGCCGAGAAGTAGTTGATTTATTGCTGGTAATCCCTAGAATAGCGGCCTTTCAATCAGCACCGACTCTGGGGCTGTTGGAAGTTTGAAATGAAGTGCCTTTACTAAGGCGCCGTAGCAAAGTGGTAATGCAGTGGACTGCAACTCCGCCATCGTCGGTTCGATTCCGACCGGCGCCTCCATTTCAACCAGCTTGATGAGAATATACCAGATGACCTCTGCGATGATGTGGTCTGTCTGATCAGAGAACTATTGCCACTGGGGCCCTGCGGTATAGAGGCTGTGGCAGACAGATTGGCAATGCATCCGCGCACCTTGCAGCGCATGCTCAAGGAGCAGGGCAGTTCATTCTCTGATCTACTGGAGTCAGTCCGCCAGGCTGTAGCCACTGACTGCCTGCGCAACTCGGATATATCTATTATTCAGCTCTCAGATTATCTCGGCTATGCAGATAACACTGCATTTACCCGCGCCTTTAAGCGCTGGTTTGGCAGTACGCCCAGAGCCTGGCGAAAAAGTGTTAATAGCCGCAGCTCAGGCGTTCCCATTGGGGATAATGATCATGTATACTGCGCCCCCTCAGCGCATGTCGGCTGAAAAAGCCCACCTTTAGTCTCAGACGCCCGGGTGGCGAAATTGGTAGACGCAACGGACTTAAAATCCGTCGGTAGCAATACCGTGCCGGTTCAAGTCCGGCCCCGGGCACCATATATTCACGTAACCCATTGATTTACTTGTGTATTTCTCAAATTACATAGGTAGGGTAGACAATTCGGTATACACAAAAGCATCCTCAACATACATATACTAAACGTGATGTGTATTATTTCTCTAGAGTAATTCCTAGTGATTTACAGCATCACTATAGTAAGCCTCGCATTATTCAGAGTCTAAAAACCAAGTCAGCGCATAAGGCTGCAGTTGCTTCCAAGATATTGTCAGCTAAGCTAGATGATTACTGGTTAGGCTTGAGACTCAAACAAGTAGATGTTCCTGCATCTCATTTGTTGATCAGTGGTGCTACCGTCAATCTTGAATCAAATCTTCCAACAATAGATGAGGCTTTGGAAACCTATCTGACTGTCAAAGGGGCAGGCAAATCTGATCTATTCTTTACCCATACAAGGCGGTCGTCAGTTTTAAATATCAAAGGTGCAGGACTGCATGCGGACGCGGCAATTTTTGATGAGGCTTTTATTAAACACCGCTCGCGAGTCATAGGGCTTGCCATAGCAGCACGTAAGGCACGCTTCCCAGACGAACAACCCTATGTATACGCGCCAATGGCTAATGACAATGACCAACCTATTTGGAATAATGAAGCTGTCGCTTCATTAAAGGACTACAACGTAACGGATCTAAGTATTTGAGCACTGCAGTACAATCATGCTTCGGTCACTGGAGGTGCGGTAACAAATCAAGTGCTTTACCCAGATGCCATTGGCAAGTAACCGGCAATTATATAAACAAAGGATAAATCGATCATGTTAAAAACAATACTACCAGCAGCTATTTTCGCACTATTTATTGCTTCGCTGTTATTTGAACCACTAAGCCATATCGATATGAAATCGCTACTTCTAGTTATTGGCGGTGCTGTGATTTTTGCATTGACAGGAAAGAACCGTATTCAACGTATCAGCCTTTTTGGCGATGGTGCTGTAACCACCGCTTGGATTGGCTTTATTGTCGGTTCAATTAGCATCCTTATGAATTTGAATTTGCAAACGCCCCAATGGTTTATCGGCTTAGATGCCGCCTTTGCAGTTGCATTAATGACATTGCTCTATGGTTATCTGTTTAAAGCAACTGCTACCCTAGTGATAAATCAACTAAAAGATTAACGCTATACAAATGCCAAAGTAAGATTAATCCAAGCAACCAAATGAGATCGTTATTCAATGAAAGAAATAAATCCACAATTAGTCTGAAGTATCTTAAATGAAATCATGGAATATGAGCTAGCAGGAGTGGTCAGATATACCCACTCGGCCATGATGGTAAGCGGCCCATACCGAATTCCAATTGTTGCATTTCTGAAAGAGCAAGCGTCGGAATCGCTTATGCATGCACAACAGGCGGGCGAGCTAATTGTCGGCTTGGATGGGCACCCCAGCCAAAGAATCGCGAAAATCAAAGAAACTAACCGACATGCTATAAAAGATATTTTAGAGGAAAGTTTAGAGCACGAGCTGCATGCATTAGGCCTCTACAAGAACCTTCTGGATAATGTTGCGGATCGATCGATCTATTTGGAAGAGTATGCCCGCGGATTGATTGGTGAAGAGGAACAACACTCACTAGAGCTTAAAGCAATGTTAAAGGATTTTGGATAAAAGTATTTAGGTCTGGTTAATAGCACTCTCGGACTAGCATTGGTATCGCAAGGGGACCAAGTAAAACTTCTGCTGCCCATACATCCGACCACGCCGTTCACTAATCCAACAGCTCATAACGATAAACGAAGAATGTTTTAGACTTAGCCATTAAATGGTGCCCGGGGCCTCCCGTCATTGCCCTAGGTAGGCACCTGTAATGCCATTGATCCTTGTGATTACTGATGTTGACACCCGTCCAGTTCATTGTCAAAGGCACATTTACGTCTACCATTTTGTCTACCTCAGACCGACACAAGCCGCCCTTGAGTATTCCATTGGGGTAGCCTTTAGGGGGGGCGGGGGAGCTGCTGAGTCTTGTGATTGTTACTGTATCTGGGGAGGTACTTCAGAAGCTGATTTGAAAAAAAAGGCAGGCATCCGCTACCACCTGCGCCCTGTTGCATAATCATGCCTGTTCTATATAGTTGGGGATGTCTATTGCGAGCGATCAGAGACGAAGTTAGCTACGTTGATTATTGCTTGTTAAGCACTTTATAAGACTGAGGTTTACGATGAATAATTTTATGGGCTTCAAGCGTGAGGCTATGTCTGCGATTTATCTGGTTCCCCTTGGTTTGGGCGTTTGGGGATTCTTCAATGACGCTCCGCAAGAAAACATTATGGCATTTTTAAATAATGATTCTATTGTGTACGGTTTTCTTGGTTTTGGACTGGTTGGAATGATTGTAGATTTTTTCTTGCTTTATAAAAAACTGGTTCGAAACAAAAAAAAGGCGGCTGAAAAGTCTAGGTATAAAAGTGAAAACGAACACCTAGACCGGCACCGGAGGAGATGAACAGGGTTGTTATCTTATCGTGCTGGGAAAGCTCATAAGAAACTATACTAACAAAGCTAATGCGTGTCTTTTTTACGACCCCAAATAGCTACTGAACCTGTTTCCCGTAATAGAGGGACTAAAGAACCTCTAGCGTAACAACTACTAGCAACAACTAGCCCCGCAGGGTAACTATACTGACTATGGACTGTAATGTTCCTGTATAGCCTATGAACTCAACAAACAACTACTAGTAGCTTCCTCTAACAAACCTTCAGCTATTTGATGCTTTAGCGCGCCAGAGTTCCCAATAGTCCAAATACTTCTTCATTGTTGTTTCTTGAATAAGTGTCTCAAAATCTATAGTACTACCAGCAACTATTCCCTCAGTAGGGTCTTTAGCGAGCTTTTGCTCTTCAACCTTAAACTGCTCTTTAATCAATCCAAAGTGTTTTGACAATCTAGGCCCATCAGCATCTGTAGAGGCTATACCACCTGTTATGGCTCTAAAGGCGGCCTCCATAACCCCTTCCAACCAACGCTGATAACCTGTCCTTACTATAAAGCTATCGTGTATGGGTAACACGACTATGTCGTCAGTCTGCATAGTCTTTATAACCAACTCAGCTATTTGACTGTCTAGATAGGTGCTATATAGACCAATACCAGCAGTAAGTTGGTCTGCTATAGGCTCATGAGTCTTTAACACCAAAGCTAATAACTCTTCGTGTGTTAATCCTAATGTTCTCAGCTCAGTTTTCTTGAGTTTGTAGCTGCCTGTTTCATCATTCATCAGTGCGTTAACAAATACTTTGATTAGCTTCCTTCTAGGATCATCTCCGCCTAACCAGTTATCTAAGCCTATGTCATACAGGTCATCATCTACATCACGCTCAATACCCTGCAGTGCGTAAACAACCCTCAACGACATGCTTGAGTAATCGACCTCAGAGGTTTTATAGCCGTCTATGGTGATGTGTTGTCTATAGATTGACGGTACAGATTGCCACCAACCGTTATAAAACCTGCCGTGCTTTGTTAATTCTCCACGAGAGAAGATGCGCCTCAGTTGGACTCTAGAGAAGTCTAAGTTGGCTATGATGTCCTCCTCGTCATCCTGTTTAGAGGTTCTGTTGCCTGCTATTGCTTTGGCTATGTCATACAACTCATTGTCAGTAACATTCAAGGCCAGACAATGCTTTGTTAAAAACTCGTTATAGCTATAGAGACTACTTGCCATTGCAGTTACTTCAGACGTATCTGGTGTTGCCAGTGTTACCTTCTTGTACTTCTTAGGGGCTTTTGGATGACGAGGTTTCTTTGACGTTTTCTCCACCCTATCTCTCAGTACAATTAGGTCTTCTAAAGGCTTTGGTTGCTGTTTTGTCCATATCAAACCAATAGATTTCAAGCGGTTCTTTGCGTGTATTCTTGTGTAGCCTACGCCTTGTTCGCCTTCATCAATACTGATCCACTTCAGCTGATCAAGCGCCTTGTACACGTCAATGAAGTAACGAAAGGAATAATGGATTCTAGTAGGGCATTTAGTCTTATTAGTTGAGTAACCATCAGTCTTTTTAACCACTGATATACGAGTAGGCGCTTTCTTACTGCTGACAGTGCTGTAGGCGCAATAGAGGGCTGATAGAAGGTGTTTAGCTAAGATTAGTTGATGTTGTGTTCTCTTTTCAGCAGCAGCTGGAGACGAGCCTCTGGTGGTTTTTCTAGCAGCCTCAATAGTGGCCATAACCTCAGCAGCTAACTCGTCAATGAAGTCAGCTTGTAGTATTGGATACCAATCAAAGCGAAGGCCATCTTTAACTGATAGTGTTTTTGACACTGTTACTTAACCCTTATCTAAACAACTCAATAGCTTCAGCACCTGTCATTCCAACCTTAATACCAAGTTTAGTTGCATCCTTAGACACTGCCTTAATAGTTGCTTCAAGCATATCATTATGGGTATTTACACCAGAGACTATGGCACAGGCTTCATCAGCACAAGCACCTACATTGATGTAACCACATCCTAAAAAACCTAAGGAGCCTTTGACTATTAGTAAAGGTGCTTCAAGGCTTATCTTACTTCTCTCAAGACCAGACCAATCAAAGGGATTGTCATCAGCAAAGGTGAGTACAGGGAGGACCAAGAGGATTAGTCAAAGCAATCGTTTCATACCCTAATCTTATTCAGATTGGAGTTTTTGTATACGTTCCGATTCAGCCTGTATCCTTGCCTCTAAATCACCAATATTTTCCTGAACACGAGTTGCACCTATTTGACCAGCCTGCGCCATGAGTGTAGGCATTTTCTCAACTGACTTTTTACCTACATCAGTTGAATAAAAGGCATTAATTTCGCGCAGTTCAGAGGCGGTGAATTCCTCCGAATACATTTTTATCAAGTCAGGCTTTAGACTCTCATAGCTCATATTTTCATTCAGAAATTCCATCATAACTCCCTTGTAAGGTGCTAAGGCTGGACTCTGCTGCAGCTGAATATCAAGCATTTGGGACATTGACTGTTCCATCGCCGCCTGCATTCCAACCATATTAAGTAGCTTCTCAGCTTCTTTTTCAGAAGCCGCGTCAGCCGAAGAAATTGAGGACACACATAGAGCGGTTATCAGCACAAAAACTTTTGAAAAATCCATTCTAACTCCATTAATTAGATGATTGATGAGTTAATCATAGATGAATAGCCTATCAAGTCAAATAAAGGCCAGACCAAGACCTAATTCAGACTCTATAAAAGCCATAAAAAAAACCCCTTTAAAAAGGACGCACGCAAGCCTCGCTTAGAACGCAACACAGGCTGCTTTTAGACCCTTCTAAGCACACCTGCCAACTACTATAAAACCAGCAATAACGTGGCTCTCAGGGCGATCCGGGGTGTTCTATGGCATGCTATGGAATAAGGTTGGCTGGGGTGCTGGAGAGTGGATAAATAGGATGATTTAGTACCAGTGTAGGCACTCTCTCATGCTGTTTTAGGCACAGCAGAAATAAATATTCAGACAGAAATGAACTTTCCATCACATAGCTGTCTTAATAAGCGTGAATGATTCTCCCCAAGAACATGATCAGTTATATCTCTCCGAAGAAGCCCTGTTTACGCAGGGTTTTTTTGTGCCTCATGAACAGCTTTTTCAAAACCAGCCTACTTTGTATCTGGGCAGGAACAGTAACTATAAAACTAGAGTGGCGAATTGATCATTACTTTGAATCATGGTCGCACATCTTATCGCTTGCGTAGTCAGTGAGGAGAAACGGAAAAAGTCCGTGTAGCAATAAAGCGAAAGCCATACTCCAAGCATGCAACAAATGTTGGAAATATCCCATGCCAATATCTTTTAAATGGTTGTTCATACGTTTAATCTCTAGTTATCACGTTCATTTATCAAAGCCTAGAGTGTTTCAGATAGCTACAAGAAAGGCAAACCACCTGCAATGTATCTCCCCAGATACAGTAACAACCACAAGCACTCAGCAGCTCCCCCGCCCCCCCTAAAGGCTACCCCAATGGAATACTCAAGGGCGGCTTGTGTCGGTCTGAGGTAGACAAAATGGTAGACGTAAATGTGCCTTTGACAATGAACTGGACGGGTGTCAACATCAGTAATCACAAGGATCAATGGCATTACAGGTGCCTGCCTAGGGCAATGATGGGAGGCCCCGGGCACCATTTAGTCACTTAACCCATTGATCTACTTTTGTATTTCTTAAATCACACAGGTAGGGTAGACATTGCGTCCAAGATAGTGTGTCCCGAAAGCGTAAGCCCATTGGTACTGACAAGCTAAGGTCTTTACAGCGCAAGTGTATTGATGACTCGAGTCACCTAGTCTCCGGCAGCAATTTATTGATTGCGCCCTAGTTTTAGAGAGCCTCAACGGACACGCGGCTTGGTTAATTTGACAAGTAGGGGTGTTCAGCGAAAAATGGAAATTAAAAACTAAAAGGAAAAACGGCATGGCTGCGCGTATTGGTAATTTTATTATATTTTTGATTCTTTCTGTGCTCACTTTGGGTATCTACCCCCTCTACTTTTTCGTCACCAGACAGCAAGAGAACACTGAATTGCTCAAAGAGATAAGAGGCGAATTACAAAAACGAAATCAAACTTAAAATCTTTAGCCTAAGAGGGGATAGCCATGGTTGAGGCATCGGAGGTTAGACCTACTGTGTGCTGGATATAAAATATGCATTGTTGAATAAATTGGGGAGTTGTGTTTCTATACTGGGGCCTCTATTTAGCGCCCGTACGGACAGATAAACCAATGGAAACTAGCCTTTACGTCAAGACAGCCCTGATTTTGTCGATTCAATTAGGTATCGTATTTATTGGATGCTACTGTTTTATAAGATACGCCCGTCAATCTTGCATGGAGGATCGACCCTTTTTTGGCTTTCGGTTCGAAGCTAAAAAAAACAGCCGAGGCGAATTAGATCTGGTTCCTATTGTTCCTGAACCCCTTATTAAAGCTTCACCTTCAGTCAAAGCTTCGACTCGAGAGTATGATGAAGAGCCAATACAACATAATCCTCTTGTAATAAAGTTGGTATGGGTCTGGTTTGTAAGTAATCTTGGAATGATATTTTTAGCACCTGTAAGTACTTTGCTGAGTGCAACCCTAATGACCATCTCCAGCATAACCTTTGCTCCGCTGCTGGGTGTCATGATGCTCGAAGCAGATGAAAATGATGGGCTCCGGACAATATTGTTTACCCTCTTTATTACGTTTGCTGCTGCTCTTGTGGGTATGTATTCGGGTATAGATTTTTCCTTTATGAGGGAATTCTTATTCTACAGTCTCTGTGTGCTCATACTGTTCGGGCTGGTGAGATTATTATTTGGTATGAGCGACGCGTTGGTGAGGTTTAAAGCTATTGTCGGCGCAATATTGTTTACACTATTTCTTGTCTATGATTTTAATAGGCTCAAACAGCTCAATGATTTTGGAGTAAATGATTGGGTAACTGCATTACATATGGCGATTAGTTTATATCTCGATATTATAAATCTCCTCCTAGAACTACTGGAAGCCATGGGATAACTCACAGCCGTCCGCTTCTCAGATTTGATTGTAATGGCAGGAGTAACCCGGCACCCTGGGCCCTGAGTTACGCGCCAGACAGGTTGGCTGCACTAGTTTAGCCATCAGTCGGGTCAATGCAGGACATGAGCTGCTCTTCCCAGGTATCCAATATGTGCTCGGCAATGATTTCAATTCGGCTCTCAATGCAATCATCCAGTTCAATCTCAGTGAGGGCATCACTGGTTAAGTTATAACCGAAAACACCTGCTTCAGTGATAAAGACTGCTTTCATTCTCTCAGCGGTAATGCCACTAAGAAATGCAAATAGCCTGCTGCTGTTGAAGGTTTTTGTCGCTGCAAAGCGCCAACCAATACTATGGAACCCTTCACCTTTGTTGACCGCCTTAATATAGCCAGATGCTGGCATAGCCGCATTGGTTAAATCATTATCCGAGCCCGAGTGATGATTATGTTGTTTATGATGGATCTGATCAGACAGGGCAGTGGCCCCCTGTAATAGCTCAGTTGATAATCTTCCCTGTTGAGTTAAAACAACCTCTGTGTTGGGTAGAGCTGTTGATTGAGCATAGTCTCTGAGCAGAGCTTCGTGATTGGGCTGGTACAAATCTTGTTTATTGCCAACGATTACATCAGCGATAGCTATTTGCTGATTAAATGTTTGGTGATCTGTATAGCGAGGCTCCTCAAGCTTTCGTGCGTCAACCAAAGTGAGGGTTTTTTGGACTGAAAGAACCCCCTGATAATCGACAGATAATAGCTCTAAAATCTCCATTGGATGTCCCAGCCCGGTAGGTTCAATGAGTAAACGATGTGGCCGGGACTTGGTGAGCAGTTGGTTTAAAGCGATCTGCATGGGTAGGCCAGAGGTACAGCACATGCAGCCTCCAGGTACCTCGCGGATATACACTTGCTGCTCTTCACTGTGACGACCTTCGAGCAGGCTGCCGTCAACGCCAATTTCACCAAACTCATTTACCAGTACAGCCCAGCGTTCATCGGCGGGCTTAGACCGCAGTAAATGCAATATCGCTGAGGTTTTTCCTGCTCCTAAAAAACCTGTAATGATGTTAGTGGGAATGGCACAGAGATTATTCTTTGATGGGCTCACGACGCAGAGCTCAGTACTGACACAGCTTTATTGACATGATCAATTTCAAAATAAAAACAATTGTGGCGTCCAGTATGGCAGGCGCCGCCGGTTTGCTTAACCAGACACAAAATAGCATCGCCATCACAATCCAGCCGCATTGACTCCAGCATCTGAAAATTGCCGCTGGTTTCCCCCTTGACCCATTTTTTACGTCGGCTTCGCGACCAGTAGGTCATGCGGCCGGTCGACAGGGTTTCTTGTATGGAATTTTTATTCATCCATGCCAGCATCAATACCTCTTGACTGACGGCATCTTGAGTGACAACAGGTATCAGTCCATTGTCATCAAAGCTTACCTCATCGAGGATATCTTTGAGTGCCAGGGTCTGTCCCTTGTCAAGCCGCTCAATCGAGCGAAAATAGATACTCTTGCCCATCGACTCTTTAATCTCTGCTATCACAAGCTGTGACGTCAAAGTCGCATTCACAACTTAGCTTTTGACATAATTTATGGTTGAGTAGGTGCCCAGCTGCGATCAAGCTGGCACCAAAGGTTGTCGCGATTTTTTCACCTGCCTCGCCAATAACCTCATGGCCCAATAGGGCGGACAGAACCAGTATTGTCAGCCCTGTAATGCCAAGCGCTAGGGTTCTGAGATCTCGATGCTTCTGGCAGCCGATGGTGAGTGCAAATAAACTGATGGGCACTACAGCTATAAGCATCCATAAGTGAAACAGCTCGTCCCCTAAAAACAGTGCCAGTGCAGTGGGCAGAAAAATGGCCAGCAGCGGCATAGCAAGGCATTGGATAGTACAGGCGGCAGATAAAGTAATGGCTGCTTTATCAGCGATGGTTTGAATATTTTTCATGTTTGATAATCAATAATTGTTTAGTTAAAACTTGCCTGTTTAGCCCAAGATCCCCGGACAGCGGGAGTTTCTCAGGGTCTAGGCAGCTCTATCACTGCATTGTTTGCAGAGGCAACTCATTTCTAGCTGGGGGCTGGATAGCAGAAACCCAGCGTTTTCGACACTGGCTCTAAGGCTGTTTATCATGGACTCGGCCACCGTAATTTCCTCGACACGCTGGCATGTGCTACAGATTAAAAACTGCGGCACACCATGATCGTGCTTACATGTGATATGAGCGCAGGCTATATATTTGTTGGCCAAATCTAATTTATGCACAAGATTTTCATGTCGCAGAAAATCGAGAATTCGGTAGACAGACATAGGCGGAAGCGATTCGCCGTATTGCTCCTTGCAGTAGTCAACCAGCTCATAAGCTGACATGGCTTTTTTACTAGCTACTAGCCCGGATAGCACCTGCTTGCGTTTGCTGGTCAGTTTCGCACCATGGGCTCTGCAGTTGCTCTCAGCATGGTCGAGAATCGTCTGTACATTGCTCATAGGTATTACCTAAACAGATAAGTTTGCTTGTGGAATGTAGCTCGATCGCCAGCTCCAACCGCCGTCAATGATACACTATATCATGAGCTGAGCAAGTATTGATCAGAGAGGCAGATCAGAATGGTTTGCCAGGGTTTATTGAGCTTGAATCGCCTGTACGACAATTACCAGCAGCAGCAGTAGTGACAGTCCCCGCCAGAATACCAGGGGATTTCGCTCTATGAGTGGTGGGCGCTCTCTATTGATAAAGTCTTTATTGGGTGTTCTGAGATCATAGGTGAACTCAGAGACCTCCTGATAACGTTTGAGCGGGCTAACGCTCAGCGCCTTGCGCAGAGACTCTTCAACCCAGCTCGGTATGCTTACCCCATGTTCAGCCAGTGGCAGGTAACTGAGTTTTCGCTGCTGTGCCCGCGACTGAGCTCTTGAGACTGCCATGCCGTAGGGGAATTTCCCTGACAGCATTTGATAGGCGATAACGGCTAAAGAAAAGATATCCACTCGATGATCAACGGGCTCATCGATAAAATATTCTGGCGCAGAATATTGCATGGTGCCGACAATGCCCTCATTAACAGCACGTATATCCGAAATGCCAGCCACTTTGGTACTGCCAAAATCAATAATTCTCGCCGTACCTGTGGTGTCTATCATAATATTCTGTGGTCGCAAATCCTGATGGATCATCTCCCGCCTGTGGAACGCCTGTAAACCTCTGGCTATCTGTTCAATAATACTGCGCACCTGTTCCAGGGAGGGCCGTGGATTATCGATCATCCACTGCTTTAGGTTTTGGCCTTCGATATATTCGGTGGCGGTATACAGGTAGTTTTGCTTGCGCGCCGGTGGTTTTGCGCGAAGTACATGAGGGTTGTCAATACGTTTGGCTATCCAGTCTTCGCGCAGCAATCCTTCGAGAAAATCCATATCATTCTTGAGTTCTGCAGAGGGAAACTTAAGGGCCACCTGTTCCCCTGTGGCTGTATCTTCCGCAAGATAAACATGGCTGCGGCTACTGATATGGATTGAGCGCATGATCCTGTAGCCATCAAAGTGCATTCTGGCTTCTATTTTGGGTGGCAGAGGTAACTGATTGACCGCCTGGCTGATTTCGTTGGCAGCGATATCTGGCAACTGCTCAACTCTGATTATTTGCAGGCTGATATTGTCATCACTGCCGGCCTTTAAGGCTTCATTGGCAATAGTCTGCGCCAGTTTGTTCAGCTTGTCGGTGATTTCAGCTTCCTGCAAATGCTTTGATAGCTGTTGCCTGGAAATAAACTCATGAATACCATCTGTGCACAGGACAAAAAAGTCTCCCTCTTGGATAGGCCTGCTGCTGTAATCGATATCGACCGAGTTATGAATACCCAGGGCTCTTGTCAGATAACTTGATTCGGCAGACACATTATGGCGATGATCTTGAGTCAGGCATTCCAGTCCACTGGTAGAAAAATGATAGATCCGTGAATCGCCACAGTGAAAAATATGCGCGGTACGCGATTTAAGAACTAGGCCACTAAAGGTGCAGATATAGCCTTTTTCTTTGTTGTATCGGTGAGGGCTATTATGGGTCTGCGAAAATAACCATGAGTTGGTAGCGCTCAATACTTTAAGGACTGAGTTTTTTACCGACCAGACGTCCGATGTGCAGTAATAGTCATCTAAAAAGCTGGTTACAGCAGTCTCACTGGCCACTTGGCTGACATTGCTGCTGCTAATGCCGTCGGCGATAGCCACTGCAATTCCTTTGCTGTTTAGCAGGGGCTCACTGGGAACAGTGGCACCGTGAAAGTCCTGATTGATAGCCTTCAGACCTGCATCACTGTAGTGGCCTAAGGTGACGGATAATACTTGAGTCATAGGGTATTTAACCTGTTTGTCAGCTGCCCAATAGTGGACAGCTGACAGGCTTGCTAGTGGACTTACCGCTGCACCTACCAGGACGCGTAAGGTAAGAACTTTCCATTTAGTGTCAGCAGTACTCGGTCACCTTTCGGGTGTTCAATTTTGTCCACTTCCATTGAGAAGTCAATGGCGCTCATAATGCCGTCGCCAAATTTTTCCTGAATCACTTCCTTCAAGGTGTCGCCATAGACCCCAACTACCTCATAAAGACGGTATACAAGGGGGTCAGTGGGAACAGTCTGATCCCATATTTTGGTCGGAAATGCCTCGAGAGCCTCTGTGACTTCGCTGCCCAGACCCAGATATTCGGTAATAGCTGCTGCTTTGTCTGCAGGCGCACTATTCATACCCAGGCAGGCGGAGGTGAGCCATACAGGGGACATGCCCAGGTCTGTTGCTATTTTTTCCCAGGTCAGAGATTTTTCTGCCTTTGCAGAAATAATTAAATCGGACATTGCTTCTTTATTCATAATACTTACCTCTAAGTTAGATTGAGTTTTGACAGGCACGTGGCCTTTATCTGCAACCACAGATAAAGGCGGCTATATTTGACTAGGTTAATTTGCGCTCTGCACTGGTTCTAACATGAGTCCAGTAGAGGGGCAGACCCACCAGAAGTAGACCACCAAACAGATTGCCGAGAACAGTTGGGATTTCATTCCAAACCAGATAGTCGTAGATGGTAAATTCACCGCCCATAATCATAGAGAATGGGAACAGGAACATATTTACGATGGAGTGCTCAAATCCCATAAAGAAGAACAGCATAACGGGCATCCACATGGCCGCCATTTTGGCACCGGCAGAGGTAGAGATCATCGCCCCTACAACACCCATAGATACCATCCAGTTACACAGCATGCCGCGGATAAAAATAGTAAACCAACCGGAGAGCCCATGTTCCTGATAACCCAGGGTTCGGGACTCACCAATGCTACCTACTTTTGCCGCCAGGGCGCCACCGTCGGTATGGTAGCCATAGGTTAAAATAAAGGATGCAAAAAAGGCGGTGGTGAGCGCGCCAGCAAAGTTACCGACAAAAACCAGCCCCCAATTGCGCAACATATTTGGAACTGTTGCCCCGGGTCGCTTATCGAGAATAGATAATGGCACCAGCGTAAAAACGCCGGTCAGCAAATCGAACTTCATCAGGTACAGCATAATAAACCCGACAGGGAATAGCAGGGAGCCAATTAACAGGTTGCCGGTAAAGGTAATCACTGAAATTGCAAAAAATGCAGCCAGTCCTAAGATTGCCCCGGCCATAAATGCTCGTACTAGAGTATCTTTAGTCGACATAAAGAGTTTTGATTCTCCTGAGTCGACCATCTTGGTTACAAATTCACTGGGTTCTATATAAGCCATAATTTTTTTCTCTTATTGAAAAGTTGGAGGATGGTTTGAGTTACGCAGAGGGTAGTGCAAGATGAATGCCAACCCTGGATTTAGTGGTTTTGAGGGAGTTTTCATGGCAGATGCTAGATAAAACGTCTTATTTTGTGGCAAAAATCATGACTGCCATATTTTCCCGCACTGCTTTTGTGCAAAAGCTTAATCGTCTGCGGCATAGAAAACTTCTATTAGTTAAGGCTTGAGGATGCCTTCTCTAGCCAGAAGCTTTTGTGCTAATAACTGGCCCCGGCGAAAGTATAAGTTTCTGTTTGCATTATTAGATATTCTATATAATACTGTTATTACAGTGTTACTATAAGAGCCGGTTGAGCCATGAACCCGGTCGTGAGAAAGCGCTGTTTTTGGTAGCCAACTAAGTACAAATAACAAGATATCAGTTGCGCACTAGCCAATACATATAAATAAAATTGTGAGAGGGGAGTCTGACAACAACATGAAATCATACAACAATAAAATTATTAGAAATCCACTGTTAGCAGCACTGGCACTCGCAGGGTTGACTAGCGGGCAGGTCCAGGCACAGGTTGAGCAGGACGCAGACAAGGTAATCGATCAAATAATTGTAACAGCCTCGAAACGGGCTCTGACACTGCAGGAAACACCCATTGCTGTAGCGGTGATTACTAAGGAAGCTATCGAACAAACGCAAGTTTTTGATATCGCTGATTTACAGGCCCTGATTCCAACATTAAAGGTGGGTACTGCGACTCGCACAACCAGCCAAACTTTTAATATCCGTGGGTTTGGTAGCTCTTCGGCATTGGGCACTGAGCCATCAGTAGGTGTGTTTGTTGATGGAGTATTCCGCTCAAGATCGACGGGCGCGCTGGCTGATTTGCCACGCTTAGAACGTGTGGAAGTGTTAAGTGGCCCACAGAGTACTCTTTTCGGTAAAAATGCATCTGCAGGTGTCATCAGCATCATCACAGAAGCTCCATCGTTTGAGAAAAATGGCGATGTCCAGCTGAGCGTTGGTAACTACAATCACACTGGGGCCAAAGCTTATTTCAGTGGTGGCGTATCAGACACGCTAGCAATGAGTGTTTCTGGAGGGATCAATAAACGAGACGGTTACACAGAGGCCGTCCTCGATGGAATTGACGACGTAGACAACCGAAATCGTTGGAATATTCGAGGTCAGGCGCTGTGGCAGCCCAACCCAGAGACCAGTGTGCGTATAATTGCTGATCATAGCAACATTGATGAGATATGTTGTGCAGCGACCAACCTAATCAATGGTACAACCTCAGCTGCGATTAGTGCCTTGGGGGGTGTTTTATACGATACAACTGACCCATTTCACAGAACTCATGTCTTCAAAGACATACCTCGAAGCAAGATCGAAGACCAGGGCCTGTCTATCCATATAGAGCGTGACTTTGACCAGTTTACCCTTACATCAATCTCAGCGGTGCGCAAAAACGAGTTTGCCAATGGGGGTAACGTTGGCGGCACGACCATTGCTATTGCGTCGGGCATTAGCAAGGGAACTGAGATTGATAGCATCAGTCAAGAATTCCGTCTGACTTCCACATCTGAAGGTCCGCTAAGTTGGATTGCTGGAGGTTTTTATTTCGATGAGAAAATCTCGTCCGAAAATGGGCTTGTCTATGGCGACGATATCAGGCCCTATGTTTCAGGGTTGACCGGTGGTCTGTTGCCAGCTATCGAAGCTAGCCTGGGTGTTCCGCCTGGTGTCTTCTTTGCAGGTGGTACTCGTGTAATCAATCAGCTAAAGCAAGACAATAAAGACTATTCGCTGTTTGGTAAGGTCGATTACGAGTTCAATGATTCTTGGACAGGTACCCTTGGCTTAAACTACACCAATGACAAAAAACAAGCGCTAGTAAGGCAGGTCGAAAACGGTGATGTATTCTCCTCTATTGGCGCCTTAGCTGCGGGTCCACTGGGTGGCGTTCAATTCCGGCCTCCTCTTGTTAACCTGCCAAACCCTGTTGAAGATGGTAAGTCAGATGACAGCGATACTACCTATCAACTGCGTTTAGCCTACAAGGTGAATGATTCTCTAAATATGTATTTGAGTCACGCAACTGGGTTCAAGTCCACCTCTTGGGATTTAAGTGAGTTTACACGTCCTGACCGTTCTCTGGCGGCTGAGTTGACCGCTGCAGGTGTTAACTCCTCAAACCCGAAATATGGCTCTCGCCTCTCATCGCCTGAGTATTCGACGGTAAATGAATTTGGTGTTAAATATTGGTCACCAAAATTTGCGCTCAACTTGGCGGTATTTACACAGCAGCTTGAAGACTTTCAGGTGAGGTCTTTTGATGGAGTTGACTTCTTTCAAGCAAACGCGGGTGAAACCTCAGTTGACGGGTTTGAGGTCGACATGCGGTATTCACCAGTTGAGAGTTGGACATTCACCCTGGCAGCTACCTTCTTAGATCCTATTTACGATGATTTTTCAAATGCACCGCCGACACCTACTTCTCCTCGTGATGCAGATGGCAATCGTTTGCCAGCAGATTTGTCGGGAACCAAGCCAGCTAACATAGCTGAAGAGCGCTTTGTCCTTGGTGTCCTATACAATCATTCGTTGAGCAATGGTATGGATATGTTTGTGCGAGCTGATTATCAATACGAGAGTGACGTCAAAGTATCTACTGCCAACCCTGAGTTTAGTCGTGAAGTCAAAAATTTAGGTATGAGTGCGGGTCTTAACATAAACCAGAATCTTAGCATGCAGGTTTGGGGTCGCAATCTAACTGATGACGAGAACATCTTAAGTGTGTTTGGCGCTGCTGCACAGCCTGGTACTATTAGCGCGTTTATCAATCAACCGCGCAGCTACGGTGCTTCACTTAATTATCGATTTTAGATAATTCACTTGGTTGGCCAGCAATTTCTACCGCTGGCCAACCAGCTTTCAAAAGCCAGAATCAACAAATAAGGAGTACCTTATGAGTTACGCGCAACATCGCAAGATCATTGATGCTGACAGTCATGTTATAGAGCTAGATGACTTTCTAATAAAGGCGGCCAGAGAAGCCGATATAGAACTGCTGCAAAGAATGGATGATCAAACTGAGCTACCAATTGATAGGCAAAAATATCATGACGGCGTAGAACTGTTCGAGCGGCGCAAGCACGATGCCACTGTTAAGCAGGAATGCGAGAATATTATTGTCAGCAATAATCTGGGTGGTTGGTCCCGAATTGGCGCTTTTGACCCCCAGGAGCGCTCCCGCGCACTGGATTTGTTTGGTTATGAGAAGCAATGGGTGCTGCCTACTTTCTCTTTTCATCAGGTAGCCCATGTGGGTGATATGGATGCGCTCTATGCAGGAGCTCGTACCCTAAATAAGGCTATGGCCGACTTTTGTGCCCATGATGACCGCATGTTAGCCATTGGCTATTTACCCTATACCCTAGGGCCAGAGAGGGCGCTGGAACTAATGAAACAGGGCTTCGCTGATGGTTGTTATACCTTTATGGTCGATACCAATGAGCCCAACGACGACAAGATTAGTTTTGCTCATCCAGATTTTGACCCTGTCTGGGCAGGTTTTGTGGAGCAGAGGGTACCCTTTGGTATACATGTGGCCGCCAATGGTCATTATGAGGCTGTGCCAAAAAGCTTTAAGCGCAATGGCAAGAATATTATTGCGCTGGGTGGCGATGCGCCTGCAGGCGAGCTCGGCCTGATAACCATTAAAAATTCGGCTGAACTATTTCTATCGGCGCTGATTTTTGACGGCGTCTTTGATCGTCATCCCAGTCTGCGGGGCATGTGTATGGAGCATGGAGCATTTTGGGTTCCATCCTGGCTAAAGTCGCTAGACTTTACCTATGGAGCTTATTTGCCGCGCAGAGAGTTTATAGAAAAACCCTCAGATACAGCGAGGAGATGCCTGAAGTTTTCACCTTTTGCCGGTGAGCCTGTTGGATGGATCATCGAAAATACCAGTCCAGATATGATTTGTTATGCATCGGACTATCCGCATCCAGAGGGTGGGTCAGACCCTATCAGCAAGTTCGAAGCTACAATGGAAGGCTGTGATGAAGTCACCATGAGTAAGTTTTATCATGGCAACATGCAGGCATTGATGTCTCTGACATAGTTTCGCTTTGAAGTGTGCTGGACTAACTTTAATGCTTAAATGCGGCGGTGTTTGCCGACTAAATAAAGAGCTGATTACGATTCATGACTCCTATTAAAACGCAGGATGCTGGCCTGAGATCAAAGATGGACGACAAGTTATCTCGCTGGTCAGTAGCCGCATTTGGCATCGGCGCTGCAGGTGAGGCAGTTTACCTGGGACTGTTCAACTCCTTCATTACTATTTTTTATAACCAGGTAATTGGCCTGTCGAATACTCTTATCGGTACGGCCATTATGCTGGCCCTGGTGGTCGATGCCATTACCGACCCATTAATTGGAATAATTTCAGACAAGTGGAAATCCAAACATGGGCGACGACATCCATTTTTATTTGCTGCGCCCATACCGTTAGCACTGGTAATCTACGGGATTTTCAATCCGCCCGAATCCATCCTCAATGAAGTAGATAATTTCACTAATTACACCTTGTTCGCATGGCTAGCTATGTGCACTGTTTTCAGTCGCGCATTCTTGACTCTCTATTCGATACCGCATCTAGCCCTGGGTGGTGAGATGTCAAAGAACCATAACGAGCGTTCCAGGTTATTCAGTGCTAATGCAGCATTCGCCTATGTAACTGGTGCCTTATTTGGTTTTTTGGCTTGGGGAGTATTCTTCGATGGCGAGCATATAAGAGCTGTTGACGGAGTTGCAGTTCCGGGGCACTTAAATGAAGCCTCTTATGCACCTTTAATACTGTTAGCCTGTACTTTGGTTCTTATGGCGATTTGGACTACCGCTGCAGGTACGTATAAGCATGTGCCAACATTGTCCGCACCACCTAAGCAACAAGAAGAGCTCTCCCTAAAAGTTTTTTTTAAAGAGATATTGACCACACTAAAGTGCCGCAACTATGTAGTGCTAATTGCCGGTTACTTCTTCTTTATGATTGCTAGCGGAATCTACGATACGTTAGGTGTTTTTATGAACACTTACTTTTGGGAACTCGTGCCGGGCCAAATGCGCTGGTTTGGGCTAGTGTCGGCACCCTGTGCCTTATTCGGCGCTTTAATTTCACCTGTGCTAATGCGCAAGTTCGATCGCAAGCCTGTGGTGATTTTCTCTTTATTTTGTATGGCGATTACTGCCCAACTGGTTGTGGATTTGAGATTGCTCGGTTTAATGCCCGAAAATCACAGCCCCGTATTGCTGCCAGTACTGCTCTGTAACTCAGGCGTATTTGCATTTGTGATCGGCCTTGGCTCTGTCGCAATGATGTCTATGATTGGTGATGTGGTAGATGAAAGCGAGCTGGATACCGGATTGCGCCAGGAAGGGTTATTCTATTCTGCCAGAGCCTTTTTTGCTAAAGCTTCGTTTTCCTTTGGTCACTTTGTAGCTGGGGTAGGGCTGGATTTATTCGTTCGTTTTCCATCGCTAGCAGTTCCGGGAGCGGTTGATGCAGATGTGCTATTTAGAATGGGTATGCTGGCTGGGCCCATTATGGGTGTAGCTGCGTTTATCTCGGTCTTCTTTTATGGCAAATACCATTTGACCCATTCTATGCATAGCAAAATCATTGATGACATTGAAGAGCGCAAGCGTAACCAACAACAGTCCATTGCCGAGGCGACATAAACCAAAATAATGGTTAGACTCACGGAATTCGATGCGTCTTTCTGGGGTGCAAATAGGCATGGTAATAGGTTGATGGCACAAAAAACACGAACCCGCTTGTCGAAAGAAGGTCGGCGATCGCAGCTTTTGGACACGACGGCAGCAATTATAGAAGATCTGGGTTTTTCAGGATTTACCATGGAGACATTGGCTAAGACGGCCGGTGTGAGCAACCCGTTGGTCTATAAATATTTTGACTCACGGCAAGGGATATTTAAAGAGCTCTTGCTGCGAGAGCTAGAAGATTTTCGCTTGAAGATGAGGGCTAAAGTAGTCAGTACTCAGAGTTTTGAAGATCTTGTAAGAGTCTTTGTTGAGGCAAACTTTGAGCAATCCGAAGCTGGAAATGTAAGAGACGTTCTGCTCAGTCAGCCCGACTTAAGAGACGCGGTTTCCAAGACCTTGGAGAGAAATCATAAAGAGACTGGCCGATATCTACTCGAGCGAGTTATCGAATCAAATCGCACCATGACATTAGAGCAGGCAGAGCATCTTCTCTATATGGGGTCCGCGGCTTCTGTTGCCGCTGCTGAAAAAGTGAATCGATCGGGACGTAGCAGACAACGCCTGGTTGACAATACTGTCAGCTTTATTCTTGGTGGTTTCGCGGCTCCTTATGCCGATATTGATAGCGATACTGACAGCTAAAATTTATCATCTATTTGCTGAATCCCTTTGCTTAGCGTCGAGCACATCTCCGTGTACCTTTTGTAAAGCTCCGCTATTTAGTTCAATCCTTTGGTCGCTATTTAATAACAAGAAAAAAACACTTTTTTTATAAAACAAACCCTCTCCGCGCTATACTTATCTGCGCCTATATTATAGCATATATATAATAACGTGGCTGTTGCCTTTCTCAGGCTCCACGCTGCAATAACACTTTTAACCTATCTGAGGGGTAACAATGAAGCGCGAATACTGCAACCGGAAAATAGTTCTAAATAGACGGCCACAGGGTGAGTTGCGGGATGGAGATCTCTCTATGCTCAGCGAACCGGTCAGAGAATTAACTCAGGGAGAGTTTTTGCTTAAAACTATCTGGTTGTCGCTTGACCCTTATATGCGGCCACGTATGAGTGAGATCAAAAATTACCTGGAACCCATTGGTATTGGCAAAGTCATCGTTGGTGAGACTGTCTCGGTGGTGATGGAATCTAAGTCTGAAAAATACAAGCAGGGTGACTTTGTAACCTGTTTTTCAGGCTGGCAGGAATACTTTGTAGCTAATGAGTCTATGGACAATATTTATCATATTGACGACCAGGGTTTACCACTATCAGTTTTTCTTGGCTCGGCCGGTATGACTGGTAGAACTGCCTATAGCGGCCTCACCTTTATCGGAAAACCCAAGCGCGGAGAAACCTTAGTGGTTTCCGCGGCTGCAGGTTCAGTGGGTACTGTTGCTGGGCAGCTTGCTAAGGCGCAAGGTTGTCGTACTGTTGGTATCGCAGGCGGTGCAAAAAAATGTCAATTTTTATTGGATGAAATGGGCTTTGATGCCGCAGTTGACTACAGAGCTGGTGATCTGGCCGGCCAGCTTAAAAGTGCATGCCCTGATGGCATAGATATCTATTTTGAAAATGTCGGCGGCGATGTGGCCAAGGCGGTTGCACCCCTGCTAAACAAGGGCGCACGTGTGCCAATTTGCGGATATGTGTCAGCTTACAATTCACAGGATCTGGATACTGTAGAGACACCAATGGATATTTTTGGTGCACTCTTGGAGCCACCGGAATTTCGTTATTTTCAGGTGCGCGAGTGGCACGATCAATATCATCAGATTACCGCCTTGCTGACCGAAAAGGTACTCAGCGGTGAGGTTAAATATACCGAGACTGTCGCCCAGGGGCTAGATAATGCTGAAGCGGCTTTTATCGGCTTGTTGGCTGGAGCCAATCTGGGCAAGCAATTAGTGCATGTGGCTGATTATTGATTCTTCATCGACTATCAGAAAGATTATTGACAATCCATTTCCATACAGGAGTCACTGATGAAGCTATATGATTTTCCGAATGCGCCAAATCCTAAAAGAGTAAAAATATTTGCCAATGAAAAGGGCATTGAGCTCGAACTAGTTGCCTGTGATATGCGCAAGGGGGAACACAAATCATCAGAGTTTTTGAACAAGAACCCCAGTGGCAAGATACCTGTTCTCGAATTGGAAGATGGCCGGTGTATTTCAGAGTCTGTGGCAATTTGTCGCTACTTAGAGGCCATCTACCCGGAGCCAAATCTATTTGGCGCGAGCCCTTTCGAGCTGGGTCATATTGAGGCAAGAAATCGACATATTGAGTTCGAGATGTGGCGTGAAATAGGCATCTCCTGGGTAAATGGACCGATCGTAGCTCAACTGGGGATAGTCAAACAGATACCTGAAGCTAAGGCAGCCAGCGATGTGGCGGCGCGCAATTACTATGAGCGCTTGGATCTTGAGTTTGCCGAGAATGCTTATGTTGCAGGTGATAGATTTACGATTGCCGATATTAGCCTTTATACAGCGATTGAGTTCGCCAGCACTATGGTGGCTCTCAACCCTGATTCTAGTTTACACAATCTAAATGCCTGGTACGAATCAGTCCGGTTACGACCGAGCATTACCGCGCTTGCACAATAGTAGGATAAATATGAGAGAGTTTATTGGCTTTGGTGGTGTGGTGTTAACTGCCGATGTTTATGGTAACCAAGACCATCCTTGCGTAGTTTTGCTGCCTGGTATAACGCAGACCCGCAAGGTGTGGGTTAGTGCTGCAAAGGCGCTGGCGCAGGCCGGTCGTTATGTTATTAGCCTGGATTTGCGAGGACATGGTGGCAGTGATAGTCCCAAGGACTGCAATTACAGTCTAGAAGCCTTTATGGGTGATTTGGTAGCAGTTTTGGCTCAGTTGGAATCTCGCCCCGTGGTTGTGGGCTCAAATTTTGGCGGTTGGATCGGCTTAGCGGCATTAGGCAATACCTCCGCACCCATTGCCACTGGACTGGTTTTGACTAACCCGCCTCCAGAGTTCCAAAGCCTTAACAATAAAAGTATTGCCAAAACAGTCAGCGAGCGAGCATCCAGTGAGGATTTTGATCAAGGTTTGTTTGCAGGTGGCTTTGATTTTATTGAATTGCAAAACAAACTTGAGCCCGCAGCCAAGAGCTTGAAACTACCCACGCTTTTGGTGCGCGGTATTGACAGTCAAGTAAGTTCATCCAGCGCAACTCAGCGTTTCGCTGATTTAATCCCCCAGGCCGAGGTCTCGGAAATTGAGGGTGCTGGCCACTATGTGGCTTTCGATAAATCCGATGAATTCAGTGCTCTGGTATTGGAGTTTTTAGAACGCCATGTGCCGCATCAGCCACCACAATATGTGAGTGGTTCAGACTCTCGAACCCTGCGAGATGCGATGGGGTGTTTTGCCACTGGAATCACTGTGGTAACCACTCTTGACGAGGCGAAAACACCTATTGGTTTAACGGTTAATTCCTTTAGTTCGGTCTCTCTAGACCCGCCGCTAGTATCAGTTTGTTTAGATAACCATGCCGGCAGCCTAGATGTATTTAGAGCCGCACAATCATTTGCTATCAATGTGTTACACACAGGGCAACAGTCTATTTCAAATCTATTTGCCTCTAAGGGAGTTGATCGTTTTGCTGGCGTTGACTGGAGTACCTGGGAGCGAAATGTACCGATTATTGAAGGGTCGCTCGCGAGTTTTGAATGCATAAAAAAAGACATGATTATTCAGGGTGACCACAGCATATTTATTGGCGAAGTGGTGAGGGCAAAGTTTGAGCCCCATCGTGACCCGCTTTTATATTTTGGTGGCAAGTACCGGCGATTACATTTTGGTTGATTGACCATTGCCATCAACCGACGCAAGCGGCAGTCAGCAAATTGCAATCATTGGCGTTGTAATAATTATAACAATGAAGAGGCTTACAAAATGACGATAGATTTTGACTTTGACCCCAATGCTGTGCTGGTTGATTCCACCACAGATATTGATGGAGTAAATCACATTGGTCTGTCTGTACAAAACCTTGACAGGGTGTTGGAGTTTTACCGAGCAGCGACTGGTTTTGAGGTGATCCATAAGGAATCCTTTGAAAATGATGCATCGGCCGATATTCTTTTCGCACGCAGCAATATAAAGGTACAGACAGCAATTTTGCGAGCACCAAATTGGGTTCTTGAGCTCAGTGAATTTGCCCACAATGAATCTGCCACTTTGACTGATATGCCGGTTATTGGGCCAGGTATGTCACATACCTGTTATCAATCGCCCATAGATCAACCGTTATTTGAAAAGTTCGCTGCCCAGGGTGCCAGATTATTAAATCGGCATAACAAACCTGTTTATTCCCCTACCTATGGCGTGAGCTATGTCTATGCCTATGATCCAGAGGGCAATCTTCTTGAAATGGAGGAGCTCGATGGCGAACAACTGCTGAAACATGCGGGGTATCTGGACAATTGGGATAAGGATAACAAACCCATTTGGATGTCTCAGGTATCCCTGTTTACCCCTGACAGGGATCGATTGATGCAGTTTTATCATAATATTTTTCAGACCAACCCCCATAGAATAGTTGAGGTGCCGGTAGGTGAGTTTGGTGACAACCTGTTTGATATTGATAATGCCAAGGTACAAATCGGCTGGTTCAGACTTAATCGCCAGTCGAAAGTTATGGAGATTTTACAGTTTGTAAATCCGCCCACTCCACAGAGCACGATAGAGCGAGAACCAACATCTCTAGGCTACTCGTTTTCTCTGGAGGTAAGCGATATCGAAGCGGAATATCAGCGACTAAAAGCGCTCGGTGTTGAGTTTTTCAGTCCGCCGGTCAAGTTAGGCCGCTTTGTGCAGGCCTATGCCCGTGATATTGACGACAATATTTTTTCCTTGCGCCAGCCTGTGGATTCGGGCAGCCCGTTTTCGATAAAAGCCTATGATAAAAATGGGGGTCTATAAATGAAGACGCTCTTACAAATGACGGTTATCGGATTATTGTGTGCGCCAGTCCTGAGCCATGCAAGAGAACTTTTATGGGGAGATACCCATGTGCATACATCAAACTCGTTTGATGCCTTTCCTCGCGGCAACCAATCGGCTGATGTTGATACAGCTTATCGCTACGCAAAGGGCTTGCCGGTGGTGCATCCCTATCATAGAGCAAGAATCCGCATTCAAGAGAAACTCGACTTTTTAGTCATTGCTGATCATGCAGAATTTCTAGGAGTAATGCGTACTGTTTACAATTCGGGTATTCCCGAGGACTCGCTTAATAGCGAAGAATTGAAGCAAAAAGACAGCATGGAAAAGCTGATTCGTGAATCTATCGACAGTAATACCTTTTACAGGGTGATGATGAGGATCGCCAAACTGTACGATGGCGACCCAGTTAATTCAGCTAAAAACACGCATCTTTATCAGGATGTGATCCCCAATTCGCGACTTATGGCGCGCACCGCATGGGAAGAGGCGGCAGATCTTGCCGACAAGCACAACGTACCCGGCAAGTTTACCGCCATGATCGGCTGGGAATGGAGCCCGATCCCCGGTGGTGCCAATTTGCATCGCGTGGTATTTACCGATGCTGATGCTCAGACTGCTAAAACCTTTCGTCCCTTCGATACAGGCGACAGCCCTTATCCACAGGATCTGTGGAACTGGTTAGAAGATGTAAGTGAAAGCACCAATGCTGAGTTCATTGCCATTCCACACAATTCCAATATTTCAAAAGGCTATATGTTTCCCGAGACCACTATCAGGGACGAGCCGGTTGATGCGGAATATGCCAGGCTTCGAGCCAAATGGGAGCCAGTAGCTGAAGTCACCCAAATCAAAGGCGATAGCGAGACTATTTCTAGCTTGTCACCGAATGATGAGTTTGCCGATTTTGAAACCTACGCCTATCACATTCAGGCTAAAAACGAGGGCTATAACGCGCTTAAAGGAGATTACTTGCGCAGTGGATTGCGACGCGGTCTCAAGTTGGAGCAAGCGCTGGGTACCAACCCCTATAAGCTTGGCATGATTGGTTCTACAGATGCACACACCGGCATGGCTTCGGCAGAAGAGCAAAACTTTCACGGCAAGATGGCAAGGGATGGTACGCCAGAGAGAAAACTAATAAACCCTGACCGACCTGATGCGACCAGCGGTTGGGCGATGGCAGCTCAGGGGTTGGCGGCAGTCTGGGCAGATTACAATGATCGCTCCTCAATCATGCAGGCATTTAAGCGTCGTGAGGTTTATGCCACCAGTGGACCGCGTATCTATTTGCGGGTGTTTGGCGGCTGGGATTTCAACAAGCGAGACCTCAATCATAAACGCTATCCTGAAAATGGTTATGCCAAGGGCGTGCCAATGGGTGGCGATCTTCCTGAACGTAAAGGTACCAAATCGCCTAGCTTTTTGATTCACGCAGGCAGTGATTCCCAAGGCGCTAACCTTGATCGGGTACAGGTGATCAAAGGCTGGGTCGATTCACAAGGCCAGTCATTTGAGAGGGTTTATGACGTAGCCTGGGCCGGCGAAGATCGTTTGGGTGCAGGTAACAAGTTAGCGGCAATTGGCAGTACAGTTAATTTACAAACTGCTACCTATACAAATTCTATCGGTGCTCCACTTATTTCGACAGTTTGGCGAGACCCTGATTTTAACGCTGAACTATCAGCTTTTTATTATGTTCGAGTTATTGAAATCCCGACCCCAAGACACGCATTGGCCGACGCACTGGCACTGGGCATGGATGCGCCTGATCGAGGCCCTGCGGTAATCCAGGAGCGCGCATATTCCTCACCGATCTGGTACGCCCCATAAATGACTCTGTAGTGGCTACCACCATAGTGCTACCAAATAATTAACAATAACAATAGAGAAAATGACAATGAAAGCTATTTCGACCCTCCTCAAGTTTGCCGTTTTGACTGTGTTGCTGGCAGTAAACCTTAATGCCTACGCGAAAATCACTGGTTCTGCCTTCCCTGATTTAAACTCTAATCCCGCAGTAACTGGTGTCGATGCTGAAAAGATCGCAGCTCTTGAGTCGCGCATGCGCCAATTTGTGGCCGAAGGTGACAGCATGGGCATTGCGACACTGCTGGTGCGTAATGGCACAGTGGCCAGTTACACGCAGGCTGGTGTGCGTGACCTGCTTAATGGAGAGCCTATTACTCAGGAGAGCATTTATCGTATTTACTCTATGAGCAAGCCAATAACCGGTGTCGCAATGATGATGTTGCTTGAACAGGGTGCATTTTCTTTGGATGATCCAGTGGCCAAGTTTATTCCGGAGTTTGAGGGCCTGAAAGTGGTCAAGAGCTATGATCTCGAAGGCAATATAGAGTTAGAGCCCCTGGAGCGCCAGCCAACTATCCGCGAACTTATGAGTCACACTGCTGGGTTTGGTTATGGTCTCAGAGGTGCTGATCCAAGTAATGTGCAGTTCAGAAAAAAAGGCGTGTTGGCTTCACCAGATTTACAATCGCTGGTGGATAGGGTAGCCACGATTCCGCTTATGCATCAACCAGGTACGGCCTGGGCTTACTCGGTATCAGTAGATTTGCAGGGCGCAATCATTGAGCGTATTTCTGGGATGAGCTTGGGTGAGTTTTTTCAGTCAAAAATATTTAAGCCATTGGGTATGGTCGATACGGCATTCTATGTCCCAGCGGAGAAAGCAGAGCGGCTTGCTGATGTTTTTGCCTACCATCCAGTTACAAAAAACTTTCAAACACTGCCATTTGCAGAGCCGCAGTTTAATGTTTTGGGGGATATCTCGTACCGCAAAGAGACACGGGGCATGGAGTCAGGCGGTGGTGGCTTAGTATCTACCATGGCTGATTATGCTCGCTTTTGCCAAATGATGCTCAACGGCGGGGAGCTTAATGGTGCGCGAATTCTAAGCAAACAAAGCATAGATTTAATGGTTAAAAATGTGCTGACAGATTCGCAAAAAATAAACTCAAACGGCAATTTGAATGAATCAGCCAGTCAGCGAGTTGGCTTTGGATTGAACTTTGGTCTCTTTATTGGAGAGGCATCTGAGACATCAGGCTATGGTGATGGTTCTTATTTTTGGGGTGGGGCAGCGTCCACTTGGTTTTGGATTGACCCAAAGAATGATCTGTTTTTTATTGGCATGGTGCAGCAGTTTCCAAAGCCACCACCAGCGGTAAATCCGGACTTTAGAAAAACTTCTCAACAGTTTGTTTATGACGCATTGACGGACTAATCACTAGGTGCAAAATATTTAATATTATATAAGTTGTATAATAAAGGATTGTGTATTACAGTAAAGCTATAACTGATATTTTAGCAGCACACCAAAGCTTTTAAGAAAACTACATATAAGAGGAACCACCAATGAATCAGCAAAGCGCACATCAGGTAAATCGTATAATCCACGACGCAGATAGTCATATTTCGGAGTACGACGGTTGGATCGAAGGCTATGCCTCCGAGTATGTCAGAGCTAATTTAGACGAGCCGTTTTTCAGAGTTGAAAAGGTTCCACAGCTCAAGCCGCTGGTGGATCAGGCCCATAACCGCCTTGCCGGTAATGACCCTGCCATGACAGAGCATCTGAAATCAGATATTTTTGGTAGTGAGGGCAAGCGCAATATTATCGGCGCCTATGGTGCGGTGAATAATATCGAACGCACTGATGCATTGGATATCGCCGGAATTAACAAGCAGCTGGTATTCCCAGGTTTGGTGTTTGTTTCCCGTTTTGCCCGATCTAACGATGAAAAGGTTGTATGGGGTGGCTGTGATGCCATGAATAGAGCTATGGTCGACTTCTGCTCCAGCGATAGCGACCGACTGCAAGCGGTGGGATATCTGTCGTTAAGAGATCCAGCTAAAGCTCTGCAGGAGGCTAAAAAAGCTATCAAGATGGGTATTAAAGCTTTCTGGATGACATCGGATGCAGTAGGAGGTCGTGCACCATCGCATATTGCATATGACCCGATTTGGGCCGTGTTACAAGAAGCAGGTGTGCCAATTACATTGCATATTGGCAGTGGCGGGAAATTGACCGATGACTATCGCAACACTGGTGTGAAGCGAGAATTGGCCCCCGAATCAATGAATATTGAAACCACTTCGCCTAAAGATTTGCCGGTTTTACACCATTCGATTGAGCGCTGGCTGACCTGCATGATCTATGACGGTGTGCTTGAGCGCTTTCCTAAACTTAAAATAGGTTTAGTTGAATTAGGCTCAAATTGGTTGCCGGCTTGTATGGCAAACCTGGATATAGGTGCTGCTGAATTGGGCAGATTTGATCTGGGCCTAAGAAAGCTATCACTCAAGCCCTCTGAATATATGCAACGCCAAGTAAGAGCTACGCCAATGCATTTTGAAGATGCCGGCTGGGCTCTGCGCAATTTGGGCAAAGACATGTTGATGTTTAATACAGATTACCCACATCCAGAAGGTGGCAAAGATCCGTTTGGGGACTTCGAGCGCAGTCTCGACGCCGTGCAGGCAACACCAGAAGAGTTGGATAATTTCTATTCGAAGAATTTTGAGGATCTTTTGGGCCTCTAACTGCCTCTTTGCAGCCAACAGAAAACGGCTGTGCCAGACTCATCAAAACCCCCACAAAGCAATTTGTGGGGGTTTTTTGTCATTAGCAGTCTGAGGGGGCGAGGCTCTTACCTACGCAAGTTTTGCCTGTATATGGTTCAACCTCAGTATGGCCAATTTTGTGGCGGTTGATCGAGTTTGAAGCTATGCAGCTCAGCCCATATACTCTGGTTTATCAGATAATAGCCTGAGGCGTTAACGCAGTCATCAGGTATTAAAAATGCTAGGGGGTAATTTTATGATTCAGGATATTTCCAGGTCTATAGAAGCCTGTGCAGCCTTTTACGGCGAAGAGGCAGATGCAGTGCGCCAGTATCTTATCGAGGGTCAGCGACGCGCCCTGGCACTGCCTAATCGCGGACCGCTACGTTTTAATGATGAGGGAGAAATTCATCAGGATATTCTCGATGCCTACTCAGCCTACGGCTTTTATATTTTTGAAAATGCATTGAGGCGGGAAGAGCTACAGGACCTTAAAGATGACCTGGATCGCATGCGCGACAATTTCCCCACCACCATGGGAGCAGTTACGGATGCCAAGGGTCGGCCAGCCCTGGGGGCAGACAATCAGGCCATGGCTCTGCAATGGGCCAGGCCATTATCTGACCCCCTGGGGGGCAGTCAAATTGCCAATGGTCGCCATCAGGTAAAGCTGTTTGAGCCCAAGCCGGCCGACAGTGCTCCTGAAGTTACCCCGGTTTATCTGGCGGGCTCTCTACAGTACTCGCCCGCCTGTCTGCGCACCTATGGCCATCCCGGATTGCTAAAAATGGCCGAGGCCATCAATGGCGATGACTTCACACCTTTTCACGAGGGGCTGTTTATCAAAGATGCCGGGCTGGGTGCAGCGGTGTCCTGGCATCAGGATGGCGATACTCATTGGGACAATCCTGACTTTGATGAAGATATTCACGGCTTTAACTTTATGGGTCAGGTCTATGGCAGCACGGCGGTTAACGGCGTCTGGGTGGTGCCCGGCAGCCATAAGCAGGGGCGCCTGGATATAGTTAAAATGGTCGAGGAGGCGGGCACAGAGCGCCTGCCCGAGGCTCTGCCCATTGTCTGCAACCCGGGAGATGCGGTGATTAACAACCGGCAGTTATTACATGGCTCTTTTGCTAACACAGGGTTCGAAACCCGGGTTTCAGTTAACTTTGGGTTTCACCGTCGCTCCTCAGTACTCAACGTCCATGGCGCTGGTATTCATGCAGAGGCAACTACCTTTGATGATGCCTTTATCAAAGAGCGCTCCAGACTGATAGGGCTGGCCATTTCAGCGCGACAGCAGCGTTTTCCCGATGAGCAACCCTATGAGTACGCTCCCGATATCGCGGCAGGACAACGGCCGGTGTGGGATGATAGTCAACTGGCTTTACTGAAGGACTACAATCTGATGGATCTGAGTATCTGACACCTGGCGCTGGGAGCACAAAATGATTAAAAAAGTGTTTGGTATTAGTGTTGCGGTAATGCTGCTGGTTGCAGGCTCTCTATGGTTGGTTTTTAGCGATAAGATTGCCCGGGTTCAGGTTGTCAGCAGCCTGTTTACCGGCGCAGAGCAGATAGATAACTTTAATCGCATGCATAAGATGTTCCCGGTGACTACTATGCCTGCTGCCGAGCAGCCCTACAGCTTTCCAGTGGCGCAATCGGTGCCGCTGCCAGCTGAGTTTAGCTTCAGGGGAGAGCAGGTAGAGACGGAGGAGTTTCTGGCCCGCACTGATACTGGCGCAGTGCTGGTGGTTAAGGACGGCGCCATTCAGTTTGAGCAGTACTGGCGCACCGGAGGGCAGCGCCAAACCTGGCTGTCGATGTCGGTGGCAAAAAGTTTTATCTCCGCTCTGGTTGGTATTGCTGTAGATCAGGGTCATATTCGCAGTATTGCCGATGCGGTTACTGACTATGCCCCGGAGCTGACAGGCTCGGCCTATGACAATGTGCCTATTAAAGATATTTTGCAGATGTCCTCCGGCGCCTCCTGGAACGAAGACTACGGCGATCCAGAGTCCGATATCAACCGCTTTGGGCAGATCTTTGCCTTGGGTGGCTCTATGAACAGATTCGCTGCCACATTGATCAGAGAGATGGAGCCGGGCACCTTTAATCGCTACAACAGCACAGATACTCAGGTACTGGGCTTGCTGTTGACCAGAGCTACTGGTCAGACTGTCACTGAATATATGATCGAAAATCTATGGCAGCCCATGGGAGCAGAAACCACAGGCTACTGGCTGACAGATTTAGAGAATATGGAAATGGCTTTTGGCGGGCTGAATATCAGCGCCCGCGACTACGCCAAACTGGGTGAATTATATCGTCTGGGTGGTCTGTTTAATGGGCATCAGATAGTGCCTGCAGACTGGGTCGCCGCGTCCATTGCCCCAGATGCTCCCCATCTGATGCCCGGTGATAACCCGGCCTCAGACTGGCCACTGGGCTACGGTTACCAGTGGTGGATTCCCGATGGTAGCGTCGGTGAGTTTATGGCTATTGGTGTTTACAATCAGTTTATCTATGTGGCGCCAGAGTCTAATACAGTCATTGTAAAGCTATCGGCCAATAGTGCCTATGGCACGCCGGAGGATGAGGGTGCCTCCAGCGAGTTTGAGTCTTTAGAGTTTTTCCGCGCTATTGTGAGTCAACAGTAAGCACTGGGCATAGCCGCAATCGGACTATGGGTTGGCCCTAATAAAATCAGCCAATTTTTCTGATAGCTCCTCGGCTTTTTGCCATTGGAAAAAATGACCGCCACCAATATTGGTATGAGGTTGCCCGCTGGTACCTGGTACCTTCTTCAGCCACTGTTTTTCGAAGCCATCGGTGACAGGATCATTGCCAGCACCCACACAGAGAAATGGCTTTTTAAACTTGGCAAAAAACTCCCAAGCTTTTTTCTGTGCCTCCAGTGACTGATCTGGAATGGTGGGAACCTGGCTGGGCATAGCCCTTGTCGCCATTTTATAGGCCGGGGTTGGGAAGGGGGCCTCATAGGCTTTGGTTAACTGGGTTCGGAAAGGAGATATATCTCGCAAGCCTATATAGCCTGTAAACAGCTCGAGCATAATCGATAGTTTGTTGCGTCGCTCCATCATAGAGGAGGCAATAATGCCTGCTGGTACATCCGGGTTTTCCCAGGTGTATTTTTGCCAATAGGCAAACTGATCGACACCAGAGTCTTTGCTTATACCCTTCATTTTACTCAGCTGTTTCATCATTGAAAAAAGATTGAGCTTTATGGGGCTGGCGCGAAAAGCCTTAACCCTATTGATGACACTTTGAGGCACATCAGGGTTGTAGGGCAAGCTGGTATTACCAATGGCTACGCGATCAAAACGATCGCCATTGTCGGCAACCATTCGCAAGCCAATCAAACCGCCCCAGTCCTGGCCAAAAAAGGTCAGATTGGTAAAGTCATTCTTTACCAGCCATTGGTTCATCCAGTCCACCTGGCGTTGATAGCTGTAGTCTTCTCTGGCTGCTGGCTTATCAGACTTTCCATAGCCAGGCAGATCCGGTGCTATCACTCTTATACCTGCGTTTACCAGATAGGGAATCATGCGTGCGTAAAGGTAACTCCATACTGGCTGCCCATGCATGCACAGAATCACTGGCCCATCTTTTGGACCCTCATCTATGTGGTGGATTCTGAGATCAGTACCATCATGAGTCTGTACCACCGTGTAATGGGGCTCAAATGGGTAATCTTTGAGATTGGCAAAACGGCTATCTGGTGTTCTTAGAATTCTCATTGGGCTGCCTGAAGACGTTATTTAGGCAGCATAATACCAGAATTGACAGTATTGATGCCAATAGATTTTCGCAGCTACTGATTTTGAGGGGAAACCGGACGCAAACCTCTCCAGCTTAGCTGATAAATAGGGGCCCCCATGGCATTCATCACCGGGCGGATACGGTTGAAAAGTCGGCGATACTGATAAAATGGCACCCAGGGAAATAGATGGTGCACAGCATGGTAGTTCTGATAGCCCCACAGCACAGTTGTCAGACGGGAAAGGGGGCCGGGAATCAGAATAATCGAGGTGTTCAGATATCGCTCGGCGACTGTGTGAGGTCGGTGAACAATATAGGCAAACAGATAGACCACTATAAAGGTGCCAGCTAGACCACTAGCGACCAGAGCAATCAAACCCTCGACCCAGCGCCCCTGAATGCTTGCATCGCCAAAGGCAGACAACAGAGCAAAGGGCAGGGCGCGCAGTCCAATAGCCATTGCAATTTCCAGCATCAGGATAATATTCTGTCTGGCAGGAGCCTGATCCCAGCGGTCGGTCATATAAGTTGTGTATTGTCCCGCAATCGCGGTCCAGCAAGACTTCAACATAGAGCCAACCGAGCTGACAACATGCGCTGCGTATTGATCCGGATCTCTGTTGCCATTGTTGGCATTGCGATGATGTTTAAGATGCTCGTGGCGATGAGCAACCAGTCCGGTAAGGAGAATTGTGGCTGCCAGATAACCCATGCCATCATTGAGCCAGCGCAGAGACTTGATATTGCCGCTGATGCAATAGTGCACTGCTTCGTGCAGTACCGTGTAGGCGGCATAGATCAGCATGGCCATCAGAGGAACCGCTAGTAGCAGAGATAATTGCTTAAACATCACCAGAAACAGCAGGGCCCAATAGCCTGTAAAAGCCACCAGTCCAAGAACTACAGTAGGCCAGGCTATGGCATACCGATACTCCCGAGCGCAGCCCAAAGCCTGTTGGTTTAATTGTGCCTTTTGCTGTGAATTTAAAATTTCCATGGGCCCTATTCTAATGAGTTATTACGGGCGATACTTACCATAATGCGACGCAAGCTGACATTTTATGACAGCGCCAGATTTGGCGGTGTTTAAGGCTTTCTGACCAACCCCATATGCACAAAGCGGTAGACTAGATGGGTGGTTTCTGGGATATTCATTAATCCGCAAAAACTTATAATAAAGAGTCCCATTTATGTCTGAACGAATTCCAAGAGATAGCGCCAATGATTACACCGAAGAAATGGCTCAAAATCGCCGTGATTTTATCCGTGAGAAAACATCCACCTCACTGAATCACGTTGGTCACTACTCTGTTAATCCTGAAACCACTGCCGGCAATATTGAAAATTTTATCGGTGTGGCGCAGGTGCCCATGGGGCTGGTTGGGCCACTGCTAGTCAATGGTGAGCATGCCTCAGGTGAATTTTATATGCCCATGGCCACCAGTGAAGGGACATTGATTGCAAGCTACAATCGCGGGGCGCGACTGCTGCGCGAATCCGGTGGTGCCAAGGTTACTGTGGTTGACGATGCCATGCAAAGGGCCCCAGTGTTTGTCTTTGAAGATGCCCGTCAGGCTCGAGACTTTGGTGTCTGGGTAGAGGAAAACTTCGACCAGATTGCCGCCCAGGCTGAAACCACTACTAGATCTGGCAAGCTGCGCAATATTCAGCAGTTTGCCGCCGCCCGCATGCGCTACCTGCGATTTAATTACACCACTGGTGATGCAGCGGGACAAAATATGGTGGGCAAGGCCACCTTTGTCGCCTGCGAATGGATTATGGCCAACTATCCAGGCATCCAGCGTTATATGCTTTCCGGCGCCATGGATACAGACAAAAAGCACTCTCAGCTCAATACATTGTATACCAGAGGTAAGCGTGTGATCGCCGAGGTGACCATCCCCGCTGCGCTGTTGCAAAAGACCATGAATATCTCTGCTGAGGCTCTGTACAAGGCCAGATCCATCAATCAGGTAGGTTCATTTATGGCCGGTTCAAACAATACCGGTGCCCATTCTGCCAATGGTATTACCGCGGCATTTATTGCTACCGGCCAGGATGTGGCCAATGTGGCGGAGTCCTCGGCGGCCGTGGTGTTTGCGGATATTGATGCAGAGGGCAACTACTATCTGTCGATCACAATTCCCTCACTGATTATTGCGACTTTTGGAGGTGGTACAGGCCTGGCGACACAGCAGGAGTGCCTTAAGATGATTGGTTGCGACGGCCCGGGCAAGGTGCACAAGTTGGCGGAGATTATCGGTGCCACCGTGCTGGCAGGGGAGGTGTCACTGATGAGTGCGGTGCTGGCCGGCGACTGGGTAACCAGCCATGATGCGCTCGGACGTAACCGTTAATTAGTGCTCATAAACACAGTACCCTATAGTCAATAATTGTTTTATTGGCCAGAGCAAAAGGTTCTACTATGTTGCAACCTGCCACAGAGCGGGATCAAATAATAATAGGAGTGAATATGGACAAGTCATTACATCTGCCATTGATTGCAACCCTGTGCGCCGCAGTGTTTGTCAGCGCTTGCAGTGGTCCGGATATGCCTGCTGAGGGTTCTGTGGAGAGCGCTGCCAAGAGCGCTGGGGCGACTGTTGCCTCTGCTGTCCCCCCAGGCAGCTGCGACCAGTACGATGAAAATGGCACCGCACTGTTCGGTGACCTTCATGTTCACACCAGCTTCTCCTTTGATGCCGCCGCTATCAGCACTGGCGCGACGCCACAGGATGCCCATAACTACGCCCGTGGTGGCGAGATTCCGTTTTTCCCAGTCAATGCTGAGGGTGAGGCGACAGGGCGGATCAAGATTGATCGTCCCCTGGATTTTCTAGCCGTAACCGATCATGGGGAGTTCCTCGGCGAACGCGCCCTGTGCAGCACCGAGGGTTCGCCGGTCTACAATACCGAGTTCTGTGTTGGCTATCGCTCTGATCAGCGCACCGGCATGATGATGCTGGGTACAGTTATCACCACCGAAACCCCAGCCCGTATTCCTGAAATCTGTGGTGCAGATGGTTCATTGTGCCGAGACTTTGCCCAGTCTCCCTGGGAGACTATTCAGGCAACCTCCAATGCTAATAATCAGCCCTGTGAGTTCACCAGCTTTGTCGCCTACGAGTACACAGGCACACCTGGCACCAGTAATTATCATCGCAATGTTATTTTTAGAAATGACTCAGTGCCCCCATTGCCGGTCAGCTATATAGATGCGCCCATAGACAGCAAGCTGTGGACTGAGCTGGACGCAGTCTGCGATCCACAGGCTGGCTGTGACTACCTGACCATTCCCCATAACTCCAATCTGGCCAATGGCCGCATGGCCCCCTATATGCAGCTAGAGGATACAGATGCGGCCAAGGTTGCCTATGCCCAGTCGCGGCTTAAGCGCGAGCCAATTATGGAAATCTTCCAGCACAAAGGTAATTCAGAATGCATCAATGGTCTGAGCACTGTCTTTGGTGCGCCAGATGAGCTGTGCAATATTGAAGCCGTGCGCCGCATGGGTGAAAACAAAACCTATGCCACCCGGGATATGTCAGCGGAAGGGCTGGTGGTGGGGCAGGCCTCCGAAGTGACCGCCGAATGTGAAGACGGCGTCAATGGCAGCAATGGTATGCTCGGCGCCGGCTGTGTGCATGCTACAGATTTCCAGCGTTCAGCACTGTTGGTGGGGCTAAAAGAAGAACAGAAGATTGGCTTAAACCCGGTTAAGTTGGGAGTTATTGCGGCAACAGATACCCATTCTGCCAATCCCGGCGGTCTGGTTGAATCCAACTGGGACGGTGCAGTAACCGGTGAATCAACGCCCGAGGAGCGTCTGCGGCCCGGCCTTCTGACCAGTGGTATTGATGGCAATCCAGGTGGTTTGGCTGGGGTCTGGGCCAAAGAAAATACCCGTGATGCTATTTTTGATGCGATGTTGCGCAAAGAAGTATTTGGCACCTCGGGGCCGAGAATTCGCCCGCGACTGTTTGCTGGCTGGAATCTGGATCAGGGTCTCTGCGATGCCCCTGATATGGTTGAACAAGCCTATGCCAGTGGCGTGCCCATGGGCGGTGATTTAACGGCCACAGAGACTGGGGCTAAACCCAGGATTTTAGCCTATGCAGTCAAAGACCCTGAGGGCCTTAAACTGCAGGATTTGCATCTGATTAAGGGCTGGATTGATAACGATGGCAAAATGAATACTCAGGTATTGTCTGTAGCCTCAGACGAGAGTGGCGCAGATAGTCTCTGCGCGGTTTACACCGACAATGACTTTGACCCGGCGCAATCTGCCTACTACTACCTCAGAGCCGTCGAGCCAGAGACCGCGCGCTGGCACAGTTACGACTGTGCAGCCATAGCCGAAGCCGACCGCCCTGAGGTGTGCAGCAATGGCGCTTACCCGGAAACCATTCGCGAAATGGCCTGGACCTCACCTATTTGGTATCAGGGGAGGTGACCCATTTAACTCATGGGTTGATTATTCAATAAAGAATTAAAGTAGCCTTTAAGCTTCTACTATTGGTTCTCATACTCCGTGAGAAAAAAATAATACTAAATGTGTTTTCGGGAGCTTATCAATTGTTCAATAAATCAATTTTGCTGTTGCTATTGCTCGGCCAAATCTCCTGTGGAGGTGGCTCTGTTAATAGTAACTCTAATGCCAACACTGGTGGCCCTGTAGATTCTCCTGTAGGTGCCGATGAACAACCTGTTATCAGCAGTTTCACATTTCTCAAAGCCAATAACCCTGTCTTGGAATCTGATATTACTCTATCCATCAAGGATCAAAATATCACTGGCCGAGTTGTTTCAAACAGTCCAGTGGATAGTCTGGTTGCCACGGTTGAGCATGAGGGTTCAAGCCTATCTGTGGCTGATATCGGCCAGACTAGCGGCAGCACAGAGAATGATTTCACTGATCTGGTGACCTATACAGTGACCACTGCTGATGGCCGAGAGTCTGACTACAGAGTGGATTTAATGAAATTTACCGGTCTGCCCATTATTTATTTACAGACTGATGATAATCTCGCTATTGAATCCAAAGAGGACTATGTCGAAGGCACTATTGTGGTTGATGGTGGCCGAGAATTTGCCGGACTGGCAGAGACAAGCATGAAGATCAGAGGTCGCGGAAATTCGACCTGGGGTCTTCATCCTAAAAAACCTTATCAAATGAAGATGAGCGACTCAGCCGAATTTCTCGGCATGCCCAAAGATAAAAAATGGTTATTTCTGGCCGAGTACTCAGACAAAACTATGCTGCGAAATACGATAGCATTTGAGATGGGGCATCTCAGCAGCCTAGACTGGACCCCCAAGCATCAATTTGCCGAGGTCTACCTTAATCAGGAATACAACGGCACCTACAATATCACTCAGAAAGTTGAAGAAGATGGCGATCGGGTGGATATTGGTGATGATGGTTATCTGCTAGAGATAGATCAACCAGAGAGGCTGGATGCTGATGATGTGTTCTTTAACACCGAGCAGTTTTTAATCAATATTAAATCGCCCGACCTGAATTGGGATGACAGTCAATATGTCTATATTAAGCAGCTTATCAATGATTTTGAGACTACGCTTTTCAGCAATAACTTTGCTCACCCGGATAGTGGCTATGCCCAGTATATTGATATAGAGAGCTTTATCGACTGGTATCTGATTAGCGAGATTGTCAAAAATCAAGACTCACAGTCGTTTTCGAGTATTTTCATGCATGTGATTCCCGGTGAGAAAATCAAGATGGGACCGCTGTGGGATTTTGATCTGGCCTTCGGCAATGTTGACTATTCGGACAGTCGCTACCCGGAAGGTTTTTGGGTCAAGTATCACCCCTGGTACCAAAGGCTATTTGATGATCCAGCCTTTGTCGCACAGGTAAAAAGCCGCTTTGCCTTTTATCGCGCCAACCAGGATTTAATTCTGCAAAAGATTGATAGCTATGCCGCTAAGCTCACCTATGCCCAGGAAGAGAACAATAATAGATGGCAGACTCTGGGTAAGTATGTGTGGCCCAACCCAGTCTATTTCGACAGCTATGAAGAAGAGGTTGCCCATCTAAAGTCCTGGTACAACCAGAGAATGGATTGGCTCGAAGAGGCTTACGAAAGCCTCTAGAGAGCAGAATTCTCGGCAATAATTGCCATCATCCTATGGGCTGTCTCATGGCCGGAATTTTGATTCTGGCCAGTGACAAAACGCCGCTCATCATCCACCACCACATGGGTCGCAAAAAAATCAATCAGCTTGGACTCACTCTCAAAGAGTGCGCCGGCCTTGCGCAGCTCAGCCTCTGGGTGCTGAGGAGTGATCTCAATACCCAGTTGCTTGATCTGTTTGTCGGTAACTCCGGTCATGCGTCGATCAGCAATTAGCTTATTGCCATCCTTATCAAGCGCATTAATTAACCCCAGAGCGCCATGACATACAGAGCCGATAATAGGGGTCTCGGCATAATAGGCTGCGGATATTTTTTCAGCCAACACCTCGGAGTAACCGAGATCATAGGCCGCGCCCCAGCCACCGGACAGAAAAATGGCATCATAGGCGCTGAAATCTACATCATCTATCAGCAGCGAGTTATTCACCTTGGCCTGGAGTATAGGGTCTGCCATATAGCGTTCATCTTCTGGTGTTCTGATCACCCGACCCAGAGTCTGGGGGTCAACTGGAATCTGACCACCTTTGATGCTGGCAACGTCCACCTGCATACCCGCATCAGTAAAGCCGTAGTAGGGGTGGGTCATTTCAGACGCCATAACACCTGTTGGCTTACCTTCGCTGTCGCCGGGGGCACCGAGCACCCCATGACTGGTAGTGATTATCAGTGCACGCTTGCCGGGCAACTGATAGGTTTCTCCGTGATACTCAGGGTGCAGCCCAAAAGCCTGCAGAATGGACGGCAAGGCCAGTGCAAGAAATACAGCGACAGCTGCACCCCATTTTACAATACCTATAATTCTGCTGCTCATACCCCATCCTCCAAATACGCTAATAATTGACCTGTGCTAACCACGGGCTCTACAATATGACATGTAATATGCCAATAGTGTCAAAAAATTAATCTAATCGCAACTGCTCGGTCGTAACAGACTGCAGGGGTCCAGTCTCAGGCTGACCTAAAGCATAACAACAAGGCTGGGCCGGACCCAGAGCCACCGCAGGGCAAACCTATGAAATATCTAATTTTTAGCCTGGCGCTGATGCTGTCTGCAGTCTCTCAGGCGGAGTACAGTCGCAGTTTTCTCGACGCCCACCCTCTGCAAATAGCTGAGGTAAATGGTATTGAAATAGCCTACCGCACCGTGGGCCAGGGGGCAGATAAACCCAAGGTAGTCGTGATTATGGGGTTGGGCGGTTCCAATGTAGCCTGGGGCGATACGCTTATCAGAGGGCTGGCCGATGCGGGCTATGAGGTTCTTATGTTTGATAACCGCGACACCGGAGCCTCTACCCGCTTTGATCACTGGGGACAGCCCACCCTGTGGCTGCAGCTAATCAAGCACCGGCTTAACCTGCCGGTCAATGCGCCTTACTCTCTGGATGATATGGCCGCTGATGCGGTTGGCTTGATGGACGCCCTGGGCTATCAGGATGGTCATATTATCGGCACCTCCATGGGCGGCATGATTGCGCAGATAGTGGCGGCCAAATATCCCCAGCGCACCCGCAGCCTGATTTCCATTATGTCCACCACTGGCGCCAGGCATCTGCCACCACCTACCAGCCTGGCCGAAAATCGCCTGCGCAATCTTGCTGAGGGAGAGGCGCAAGAGGACAGAGAGGCGGCTATCAGGGCCAGAGGATTTTATCCAGGGTCCATGCCTCGGCATCTTATGGCGGTGTTTAAGGTTGGCGATCGCTCAGCAGAGGTGGCGACCATAGAGGCGGATACCCTGGTTATCCATGGCGCAGACGATGGCCTGATACCACCTGCCCATGGCGAGCACACAGCAGAGCTAATTCCCTCGGCGCGCTATGTTATTTTTGACAACATGGGTCACAACCTGCCCAGCGAGATAATGCCAGACCTACTGGCCAATATGGCCAGCCATATCAACCGTGTGGAGTCCAGCGCAGCTGGGGCAGGGATCTAGGGCTGCTCCAGCAATGCCAGTGCTGCAATGCAGCGCTCAACGGTTTGATGCCTGGCTTTAACCGCTTTAAGAATCTGCGGCTTCATAGCACTGTATTCCTCTACCAGACCCGCCAGCTCTCTCTCACTCTGTGCTGTGCACTCGCCAGGTAGCATATTGCTGGCAAAGGATCGGGTCAGACCAAGATCACTGCCCTGATTGAGTACAGGTATCTGCGCCAGTATTCTCGCTTTGTAGGGTGCCTCCAATGCAGCCTGCTCCGGTGGGAATAGTCCGTACATAACATAGCGCAACGTCGACAGCTTTAACTTGTCCGGGTTATCTGTAAGCACCGCAAACCATTTCGCTTTTATCTGTGGATCTGGCTGCAAAGTTTCGGAGTAGATAGCGTACTTAACTCCATTGTCCGAATTGTCGCGGAGTTTTTCGTCTCTGAGCAGGGCCATGTAGTCTGCATACTGATAGCGATTTAAGCTGGCTATAATCTCCCAGCGCTTATCCTGGTCAATGGTCAGGCCATCAAAGGTTGTTTCGCCCTGCAAAATCTGCCGCAGATTAGCTAGATGGGCGGGGTTTTTGCTGAGTTCAACATAGTTGCTGTACCAGTATTTCTGCAAATCGGAGCCGGGTTCAGCGCTGCTCAGTAGCTGGTAATGCATGTTTTCAACCTCAGCATAGATCGGGTTAAAGTCCGCAATTTCCAGTCTGGTGGCTGTAGACAGATAGTCCAGTGCCTTGAACAGTCCAGCACCTATGGCGCGGGCCACATTGTAATCTGACTCACCAGTAATATTGGTCATGGCAAACTCTACAAAGGTAGCGGCACTGAGCTTGGCATCGGAGACACTGTCGATCAGACTCTGCCACAGCATTAGACGCATCATGCTGCTGTCCACAGCATTGATGTACTGTTTGGCCACCGCCAGAGAGTTCTCGTCCAGATCCACTTTCACATAGCCCCAATCCTCCTCGTTGGGGTACACCAAATCCGGGCAGCTTATGCCCACTGCCTCAGGTACCTCTGTGGTGGCGCCACTGTAGGTCACAGGCAGGACACTGGTTCGCGACAGCCCGTCCCCCGCGATATGGTAAAAACCAATCTGTACTCGCTGCTGTCGCAAAGTAGGGAAACCCTCCGGGGCTGTCTGATAAATACCCAGCTGGCTGATCTTGTTATTCGCACATTGATAATCGACCCTCATGCTATTCAGGCCAGCCTGGTAGAGCCAGTCCTGAGTCCACTGGGTCAGATCCATGTCTGCGGCCTTGCCCAGCTCGCCAATAAAGTCATCCAGATCAGTATTTTTATAGGAGAACCTTTTCAGGTAATTGCTGACGCCGATACGAAAATTTTCCTCGCCCAGATAGTAGGGCAGCTGCTTTAAGACAGAGGCTCCCTTGCCATAAGTAATGCCATCAAAATTGGTCATGGCCTCACCGGTGGAGGCCACGGATAATTCTATGGAGTGAGTGTTAACCGAGTCATCAGTACGATAGGCCCACTGCTTGGTACGAGAGTAAAACACCTCCCAGACCATATCAAAATCACTTGCCTTGGACAGTGCCAGATTAGCCATGTAAGTGGCAAAGCTCTCATTTAGCCACAGGCCATTCCACCAGCGCATGGTTACCAGATCACCAAACCACATATGTGCCATCTCATGGGCAATCACATTAGCCAGACGCATTTTTGCCAATGTGGATTTTTCGCTTTTGGCAATATAGGCCTCGTTAAAAGTCACGGCACCGACATTTTCCATAGCCCCGGCATTAAAGTCAGGAACAATAATCTGGTCATACTTACCGAACGGGTAGCGGATACCAAAGTAGTCATTAAAGAAAGCAAAGCTCTGTTTGGTGGGAATAAACCACTCATCAGTTTTAACATACTGGGCCAGGCTTTGACGGGCAAAAAGACGCAGGGGAATATCTTCGAATTGGTCTTCCCAGACAGCATAATTACCTGCATGCAGCGAAAATATATAGGACGAGAAAACTGCTGATCTAGCAAAGGTCCAGTGATTTTTATCTCCCATCTGCTCAATGCTGGTCTCACGGGTGGCGCTGATCACCTGCCAGTCTCTGGGTGCGCTTACCTGCAGGCTATAGCTGGCTTTTAGGTCTGGCTGATCAAAGTGCGGAAACAGACGGTTGGCATCATAGGGTTCGAAGTCGGTAAAGAGATAGATATCGCCATTTTCCGGATCAATAAATCGGTGCAGTCCGGATCCGTCATTGGAATAGGGGTGGCTGTAACTAATCACCAGGGTATTGCGACCCGCTGCCAGCTCAGTGGCGGGGATGCTGATAAACCATCTGTCATAGCTGAAGGGCACCGGCATCCCGTTTTTAGTAATTGAGTGAACAGTGCCCTGGCCCAGGTCAATACTGAGGTCATCCCGGTTGTCTGCAGCCAAGTCAAAGCTGATCTCAGTAACCCCGGAAAAAGATTCAGACTGCTTGTCCAGGTCAAACTGCAAACCGTAACTGACATTGCTGATTTGCTCAGCGCGCAGCTCCGCAGTCTGAGCATACAAAAACTCACTGACTTGACGCGGCTTAGCGGCGTTTAACGAGCTTTGACCACAGCCGGTGAGAGCAAAACAGATAGCCATGGCGCCGAGCCATAGTCGAGGTTGGGAGTAAATATATTTCATTCAGTGCCTCTAGTTTTTATTATTTTTTACAAGCCAATAGTCACTCTTTGCTAGCGCTTAAACTCTGTGGGTTTGTACTATTTACAGTCCATGCTGGTTTTTTTTGCGCGCTTTTTTTTCAGCTCGCCGGCGCTCTGTGTCTTGCTGCGCGGCGCTGCCAATATGTTTTTCGCCACGGGCTTTGGCCAGCTGCACCTGCTTTTGGCGCTGGGCAAACCGCTGTTTCTGCTCGTCACTGACCCTGTCGAAGCAGTGATGGCAGGAGAGGCCCTCCTGATAGCTGTCCAATGTTTTTTCCTGTTCGGTAATCGGCATGCGACAGGCGTGACACTGATCGTAGGAGCCGCGCTTGAGATCGTGATCAACAGCTACACGGTTATCAAACACAAAGCACTCTCCCTGCCAAAGAGTCTGATCCTTGGGCACCTCTTCAAGATACTTGAGAATGCCACCCTCGAGGTGATAGACCTCCTCAAAGCCTTGCTCTTTCATGTAGGCGGTAGACTTTTCGCAGCGAATACCACCGGTGCAAAACATGGCAATTTTTTTGGTCTTGGCGCGATCGATATTTTTATTGGCCCAGTCGGGGAATTCTCGGAAGCTGGTGGTTTTGGGATCTACCGCATTTTTAAAGGTGCCAATCTCCACCTCATAGTCATTGCGCGTATCCACCACCAGCACCTCCGGGTCAGAGATCAGATTATTCCAGTCCTGGGGTTTTACATAGGTACCCACCACCTGCCTGGGGTCTATACCCTCAACACCCATGGTGACAATCTCTTTTTTCAGTTTGACCTTGGTGCGATAAAAGGGAATCTCCTTATCAAAGGATTCCTTGGTATCTATATTCTCCAGCCCTGGCTGCTGGCTTAGCCAGTTGAGTACCGCATCTATGCCCGCTCTGGTAGAGGAGATGGTGCCGTTAATACCCTCCGAGGCCAGCAGCAAGGTGCCATAGACCTGATTGTCAGTCATAACTTTTAATAGCGGATGGCGAATGGAGCCATAGTTTGGCAGCGCAACAAATTTATACAGCGCGCAGGTGACGTACTGAGTGGACATAGTAAATCCTGATGTTCGGCTAACCAAATCGTAAATTTGGCGCGGTTTAATTGCGCCGCAGTATACCCCAGGGGCAAGGCTTAGAGCTAGGTGCTGGATTCTGTCAGTGATACCATCTGTGAGCGCTAAGCTAGAGGAGCCCTGCCAATGATCAATACTCGTAACTGCTGGTTGCTAACTGCGCTGTTATTGCTTTCGGCCTGTGACCGCACCGAGCCGCCGTTGATTATAGATAGATCAGACTACGCCGAGCGCCTGCAGGGTTTTTGGCTGGGGCAAAATATTGCCAACTGGACCGGTCTGATCACCGAGATGGATAAAATTGGTACGCCAGAGACCATGCCATTTTATACTGATGCCGACTGGGGTGGCCCAGATCAAAAAGCTTATTGGGGGGAATATGTTCCCCATGCCAATACCATTGATTTTTACTTTGAGCCCGAGGGTCAGCCCTGGGGTTCAGATGATGATACAGATATAGAGTATATGTATTCCTATCTTCATCATCAGTACAGCACTAGCAAGCTTAGCGGCGAGCAGATTCGCGATGGCTGGTTAAGGCATATTTACTCGGAAACCGATGCGCCAATCTTTAAAAAATTTCCCGATTCCCCAGGCCAGGTGGAAAACTTTCTCTGGGTCTCCAATGAGCGGGCAAGACAGTTAATGGAGCAGGGCATGGTACCGCCCCAGACCAGTCTGCCGGTCAATAACTCAAAATCATCTATGATCGACGCTCAGCTCACCACTGAGATCTTTGGCCTACTGGCGCCGGGTAGACCAGATATTGCCCTGCAGATTGCCGAGTTACCCATTCGCACCACCGCCCATGGTGAGGCCTATTGGGTAGCGCAGTTCTATGTAGCAATGCACAGTCTGGCTTCTGTGGTGGATCCCTCTATGGACATGCAGCAACAGACGCAGTGGCTGGCGCAACAGGCCAGTGATAGATTGCCAGAGGAGTCCTCAGCTTATCGCATTTACCAGTTTGTTCTGGCTCAGTATCAGGCACAACCGCAGCAATGGGAGCAGACCAGAGATGCTATCTACCAGCGCTATCAGCTTGAGGGAGCCGATGGCTATGTCTACGCTGAACCCTTTGACGCATTGATTAATTTTGCTGCCAGTCTGGTCAGCCTGTTTCATGGCCAGGGCGATATAGCCAGAACTATTCAGATAGGCAGTCTGGTGGGTTGGGACTCAGACAATCCCACCGCCACCTGGGGTGGGCTCCTGGGTTTTATGCTGGGTCTGGAGGGCGTGAAACAGGCCTTTGAGCAGCAGCAAGTGTCCACCAGTTACTGGATACATCGTACCAGGCGCAATTTTCCTGACTACACAGCGCAGCAGCCGGGCGAGGACAGCTTTGCCCATATGGCTCAGCGTGACCTCAATACGATTGATCTGGTGGTGATGGAACTAATGCTGGGCTCGCTAAAAGCTCCAGACAACAGCTGGGTGATTACCGCCAAAAACTAAGCTAAAAACGACATTTTTTTGTATAAAAATACCAGCCTGCCACAGGGTTATTTTTGTGACGAAATTTTTATGTTAATTTCGCCGAAAACTGATTGTGTAACTCTGTGCAGGAGGCCTTTCAATGGAGGCTGTGTCAGGTACTAAAACTATATACACCACCGCAGATTCGGTAATTATAAGCCGGGCTGGTGGCGCAGATATTATGCTGCCCAATCTGTGGCTGCGGGACAACTGTCCCTGTGATGACTGCCGAGTGATTGAGACTCAGGAAAAACGTTTTATTCTCAGTACTGTGGACGCGGATATAGCACCCATAGAGGTTAGTTTGGATAGCCAGCAGCTGAGTATTCTGTGGCCAGATAATCACAGAACACAGCTCCCCCTGAACATTATTGACCAGCTGCTGATCCCCGAGCCAAAACGCTCGCAGCCCTGGCCAGAGAGTTTTATCCCGCAAAGCTTCGACTGGTCGTTATTTTTAACTGACAATCAGACCACGGTGGCGGCGCTTACTCAGTTTATGCAGCATGGCGTCATTGTGCTCAGGGATACACCGACCCAGAGCGAAAGTCTCGAGCTGCTGGCCCCAGTGTTGGGGCCTATTCGAGAAGTATTGTTTGACCGTATTCACAATGTGTCTGTCACCGGCCATGTCTACAATATAGCCCATACTTCACTGGGTCTGCCGCCTCACAATGACTTTGCCAGCTACAGTTTTCCGCCCTCGGTGCAGGCACTCCATATGCTGCAAAATGAGACTCCCGGAGGCGAGTCAATTGTGGTTGATGGCTGGGCCATTTTGGAGCAGCTGCGCCTGGATCATCCTGAGTACTTTGAGATTCTCTGCGAATTCCCTGTCCCATTTCGGGAGTTTGATGATAACAATGAAACCTATGCCGTGGAGCCCATGGTGCGCTGTGATACTGATGGTAATATCCAGAGTTTGCGATTTTCCAATCAGCTCATGCAGATAATGAACCCCATGCAGCAGGGCATAGCGCAATTCTATCGCGCCTACCGAGAGCTGTGCGTGAGAATCATGCACAGGGACTCGGATGCCAGAGCTACCTTCAGGCTCGAGGGAGGGCAGTTGCTGTTGGTAGCCGCTCATCGGGTGTTACATGCCCGAGAGTCATTTCAGCCTGTGGGGGCTCGCCATTTGCAAGATGCCTATTTTGAGTTGGATAATGTAGCCAATAAATTACGCCAGCTACAGGCTATAGATCGAGACGCACAAAATGTCAGATAAGGTTGATTTTATCGCCATGGAACATGCCTCCAGAGAGGACTACGATCTGGTGTTTGAGCACGAGCGGCGAGAAATACAGGAGCAGGCGGCTCGAGTTATTGGCTGGCTTAAAACCATGGATGGCGACTCGCCCTACCAAATCAGCCGCTTGGATCACTGCCTGCAAACAGCCACCAGAGCCCAGCGCGATGGCGCCGACGACGAGACTGTGGTCTGCGCTCTGTTGCATGATATTGGCGATGTGATAGCGCCAGCTAATCACAGCCAGGTGGCGGCAGCTATGCTAAAGCCCTATATCAGTGATAAAAATCATTGGATCATACTCCACCATGGGCTATTTCAGGGCTACTACTGGATGGATCATTACGATCAGGATAAAAATGCCCGAGATCAGTACAAGAGCCATCCCTATTACCAGGACTGTGTCGACTTCTGTGCCAACTGGGACCAGGCCTCTTTTGACCCCAACTACGATACTCTGCCTCTAGATCACTTTGTGCCTCTGGTAAACGCTCTGTTTGCCCGTACCCCGCAACCCTCTGTGTAATCGACACTATTTAAACCGCAGCTGTAAACCATTTACCTGGGGCCTCTGTATAAATAGGCTCCAGATCCTTGCATCTGGCCCTGCAGCGGGCATAATCCCGACCACCATTTCCATGACAGAAGGCACCCAGGAGCTCGCAGAGGCTGTTGGGGGCTCTCGAGGGTTAACCTTGGCTGAGAACACAGATCATATAGACGCGGCACTGGGCAAACCCCCGGTGCTGCTATCACTGGCCCAGTTTTTAAGACCCTATGGCGGGCGCATAGGGATTTTTCTTTTTGCTCTGGTATTTACCGCTGTAATCACTCTGTCCATTGGCCAGGGTGTCAGATTGGTTATTGACCAGGGTTTTTCCCAGCAGTCTCAGCAACATCTCAATACCGCTATCCTGTTTATCTTGCTGGTATCGGGGCTAATGGCAGCGGGCACCTATGTTCGCTTTTACCTGATCTCCTGGCTGGGCGAGCGGGTCAGTGCAGATATCCGCAGCGCCGTATTTAGTCATGTGGTCAATCTGCATCCGGCATTTTTTGAGACCAATCGCAGCGGCGATATTATGTCGCGGCTGACCTCAGATACCACCTTGCTGCAGTCCATTATTGGCTCTTCAGTATCCATAGCATTGCGCAGCGCCATCAGCTTTAGTGGGGCGCTGATTATGCTGTTAATTACCAACCTTAAGCTGTCATTAATTATAGTGCTGGCGGTGCCGCTGATGCTGATGCCTATTCTGGTCTTTGGTCGCAAAGTGCGCAGTCTATCCCGTGAGAGCCAGGATAGTATTGCCGATGTGGGTTCCTATGCCGGCGAGGTGATTCAGCATATTAAAACTGTGCAGAGTTTTACCCAAGAAACTCAGGAAAAGAGCGCATTCTCTCGCGAGGTAGAGCGAGCCTTTGCCGTAGCCAAGCGCAGGATTAGCCAGCGGGCAATATTAATGGCTGTGGTGATTATGCTGGTGTTTAGTGCACTGTCAGTCATGCTCTGGGTGGGCGGCTCCGATGTGATTAATGGCACCATGACCGGAGGTGAGTTAGGGGCATTTATTTTCTATGCTATTTTAATGGCCACTGCTGTTGCCTCTCTGTCGGAAGTCTATGGGGAGTTGCAAAGGGCCGCTGGAGCCACCGAGCGATTAATGGAATTGCTGCATGCCAAAAATGATATTTTGCTGGCTGATAATGTAACAGCTGCAGCGGGCGATCTGGCGCCTATGCTGGAATTTAAAAACCTCAGATTTTGCTACCCATCGCGGCCCGAGCAGCCTGCGCTCAATAACTTCTCACTGGCCATTGACCAGGGCAAGATTGTGGCGCTGGTCGGGCCCTCTGGCGCAGGCAAGTCTACTCTGTTTGATATGATTCAGCGCTTTTATGATCCGCAACAGGGCGGGGTATTTTTTGGCGGTTGTAATATCCGCGATCTGCATCCCACAGATCTGCGTCAGCAGATTGCCGTGGTACAGCAGCAGCCAACCCTGTTTACTGGTGATGTGATGTATAACATTCGCTATGGCAAACCAGAGGCCAGTGATCAGCAGGTTATTGCCGCAGCCAAGGCCGCCCATGCCGATGAGTTTATTGGCCATCTGCCCAATGGTTATCAGAGCGATCTGGGTGAGCAGGGCGTGCGCCTCTCAGGCGGTCAGCGGCAGCGTATTGCCATTGCCCGGGCGCTGCTTAAAGATCCCCGTGTTCTGTTGCTCGATGAGGCCACCAGCGCGCTGGATGCAGAGAGTGAACACATGGTACAGCTGGCTCTGGACAAGCTAATGAAAGGGCGCACCACGGTAATTATTGCCCATCGGCTGGCCACTATCCTGCATGCAGATCTAATTGTAGTAATGGATCAGGGACAGCCTGTGGCCGCAGGCAGCCATCAGCAATTACTATCCTCGAGCGAGTTATACAGCCGTTTGGCCAAGCTGCAGTTTTCTACCGACAAAGAATAATCGTTTTACACAGCTTTTGAGCTGAAAAACTAATTGCAAATATTTTCTTGCATAACTGAATAATGATTACTATTCTTCATACATGGATAGCTTAAAGGATTTAAGCCAAGGCCCAAGAAAAGGACCAGACACTCAGGCAGCAACAGCGCCTCGGGATTCTTTTGATCATATCATTGTTGTCGTTTTAACTTCTCTATTGACCGCTTGTGGCTCCTCGTCCGAGTGTCCAACTGCAGCTGTTGATAATAATCATGCGCCAGTTATTAACTCTGCCAATACAGTACAGATGCCGGAGCAGGTGCAATCAGTTCAGTCTTTGGCAGCAACAGATATAGATGGTGATCAGCTGATCTGGTCCATTGAGGGTGGTGTTGATTCTGAGCTGTTTAGCATCAATGCCATCGGACAATACAGAGTTAGCAACAGCAGGTAGGGAGTGAAGTAGTAAAAAGCAGTAAAAAGCAGTAAAAAAGCAGTAAAAAAGCAGTAAAAAGCAGTAAGCAGTAAAGGGAGAGTAATCACTAGTTTGGGGTTTTTTCCTGGTTGATCGGCTGGGTCGGGGCAGCAGCGAGAGTCTGCAGTCCCGGCTCAGTCTATTGATTTGTAGACCTGATAATACTGTGATCTTTTAGCTGGCCATCATCGTAAGCAAAACTATATAAAAACAGCTGTTCAAACATCAGCAAACAGCCTGAAAATAGCCGAAAAGAGCTTACTATGAAACAGATAACCAGCCTCCTCAGTATTCTGCTCTGCACCAGCCTTATGTCCTCCTGTAGTCTATTTGGTACCTCAGAGCCTGTCGCACAGCAGCTTGCACAACACAGCGTCAGCACCTCCACAGGAATTACCCAGGGGCAGTCGTTCGCCTCAGGCTCCAGCGTGGTGTCCTGGTTTGATATCCCCTATGCCCAGCCCCCGTTAGGCGACCTGCGCTGGAGAGCCCCCCGTGAATTACAGGCCCCAGAGCAGATTATCGTCGAGCGCGACGACACCTCCTGCGTGCAAAAAGCCAGCCGTTACGCCGGCGTTAGCGGCGAAGGCATGGTCGGCAGTGAAGACTGCCTGTATCTGGATATCAAGGCCCCAGCCGACTTTGCCAGCCAAAACTACCCGGTAATGCTGTGGATTCATGGCGGCGGCAACACCTCCGGTCTCAAAGACTATTACGAATACGACAAACTGGTAGCACGCAAAGACGTAGTTGTAGTGGCAGTCAATTATCGCCTCGGCGCCCTCGGGTGGTTTACCCACCCAGCCATTCAGGATCTCCAAGAGGGGCTGGATAAAACCAGCAACTTTGGACTGTTGGACATTATCGAATCCCTAAAATGGGTACAGCAAAATATTGCTCGCTTTGGCGGTGACCCAAGCAATGTCACCATCTTTGGTGAGTCCGCCGGTGGCCATAATGTGCTGGCTCTATTGGCCTCACCTCAAGCTGAGGGCCTGTTTCACAAGGCTATCTCTCAGTCTGGCTACACCCAGGAAGTCTCAGCGCAAGATGCCTACAACAAAAACGGCAGCAATGGTTTAATCGCCCGAGGCAGCTGGCAAATCACCAATAAACTGCTCGATCAGCCCCAGGCTAGCTACAGCCCAGAACAACTGCGCAGCCTGTTAAAACAGACCGACGCCATAGAATTTATGAGTCTGTATCAGACTGATGATCTCGACTTTGATCGCATGCCCCTGACCACTGTCGACGGCCTGGTGATTCCCCAAGAGGGCATACTGGGCGCTCTGGCCAATCCAGCCTATGCCAAAAATATTCCGGTAATTGCCGGTGCCACAAAAGACGAGGTATCACTGTGGCTGGCACTGCACCGCTACTTTATGGACACCAGCTATATTCTCAGCAAGTTTCTGCCGCCCCGGGTTACCGTAAAAGACCAGGATCTCTACGATCTCTGGGTGCGCACCAGGTCCCATGCATGGAAGATCAAAGGGGTAGATCAACCATTGGCGGCCATGGAGTCAGCTGGGTACAAAGACCTCTATGCCTATCAATTTGACTGGGACCATCAACAAAGCTCCTTGCTGATTGACTTCCCCAGTCTGTTTGGCGCCGCCCATGGCACAGATATCGCCTTTGTGACCGGCAACTTTACCTACGGCCCCATCTCGGCCTATGTGTATCCAGAAACCGAGGCCAGAGATCAAATGGAGGACACAGTCATGAGCGCTTGGACTAACTTTGCCAAGGGTGCAGTGCCAGATATTGAAAAGTCGCTGCAGTGGCAAAAGTTTTCCACCGCCAGCCCACAGTTCCTGCGCCTGGATAAAGACGACGCTCTGCGCATGGATGTCGAGCAAGACAACGTAAACTCATTGTTAAACCGTATGGCTGGCAGCCCCGCGCCCACTGATTTAGAGCGTTGCTACATCGCCTGGGAAACCTTTACCAATGTGGGCAATGCCGACCCAGAGGGCTACACAAGCTGGAACAGCGGCCTGTGCGCCAATGTGGATATGCGAGCAGAGCAGCGCGCGATAGCAGCTAAACTACTGGTCGAACATGGCTCAATCGAAGTGCTGTAAAACCAGCAACCCACAACAGGACCGAGCACCATGGCGACTATCACAAACCTTCTCAATGCAATGCAGCTGCCAGCAGGCTGGTGGAAAAAACTGGTGCTGTTTGGCCTGGCTGCGTTTTTTATCAATGTGGGTGTCGACCATTTTGTAAACCCAGATTTCTATCTCAATATCATGCCGCCCTCATTTCCACTGCATGCAGAGGCGGTTTATATCAGTGGCTTTTTTGAGGTAGTTGGAGGTATCTCCCTGCTGATCCCGAGGCTGCGTAAAATCGCTGGCTGGGGGCTGGTTGCACTATTGATTGCCGTGTATCCCGCCAATATCTACATGGCCATTACGCCACAAGCTTTTCCGGATATCCCAGTAACATTACTCTATGTGCGCCTGGCCTTTCAGTTTGTATTTTTCTACTGGGCCTATTCAGTGACCAGGCCCGCCTATAATCCGGCCCCTCAGGCCGGTTAAATCAGCTCTGATTAGAGGCCCCAGGTCTGGCGGGGGCCATAGACCAATTGGTCATGCTTAGTGGTTTACACCCTCAGCCACACCAGACTATTCTGAGAACTCAACTAGAAACAAAGGCTCGCCGCAGAGCCCATCCAGTACTGAGGAAAGTCTCCAATGTCTGTTTATAAAGCACCGCAAAAAGAGTTTTCATTTCTTTTTCAAGAGCTGGTCAATTATGAAGAGCACAGCCAAATGCCCGGCTATGAAGAGGTGGGCAGCGATATGGTTGAGGCCATTATTCCCGAAGCCGCCAAATTTTTTGAACAGGAAGTAGCGCCCAACAACTGGGACGCAGATACCCAACCAGCTCACCTAAAAGATGGACAGGTAATTACCGCTCCCATGCTGGCCGGTGCCTATCAGCAGATGGTTGAGGCCGGCTGGTGTGGTATTAGCGGCAACCCCAAATACGATGGCGCTGGTTTCCCCGGTGTAGTCGATGTGGCTGTGCAAGAGATGCTGCAGTCCGCCAACTTGGGCTTTAGCCTGCTGCCCATGCTAACTCGCGGGGTTATTCATGCCCTAAATCTGTATGGCTCTGACCAGCAAAAAGAAACCTACCTGGCCAACCTAATTTCTGGAGTCTGGTCTGGCACCATGAACCTGACCGAGCCACAGGCCGGTACAGATCTGTCGGCGGTAAAAACCAGAGCGGTGCCCCAGGGCGACCACTTCTTAATTAGCGGCCAAAAAATCTACATTACCTGGGGCGACCACGACCTGGCAGAAAATATTATTCATCTTGTGCTGGCGCGCACCCCAGATGCCCCAGCCGGCAATCAGGGTATCTCGTTGTTTCTGGTGCCCAAGTATCTTATTAATGCCGACGGCAGCCCAGGCGAGCGCAACGATGTAAAACCCGTGGGTGTAGAGCACAAGCTGGGTATTCATAGCAGCCCCACCTGCACCCTGCAATTTGGTGATCAGGGCGGTGCCGTGGGCTACCTGGTAGGGCCAGAAAACCAGGGCCTGATGTGCATGTTTAGCATGATGAACAATGCCCGTCTCTCTGTGGGCCATCAGGGCGTAGGTATTGGTGAGCGCGCCTATCAGCAGGCCGTGGCCTATGCCTCAGAGCGGGTGCAGGGCAAGGTAGTGGGGGTTGAGGGCAAGGCGCCAATTATTCACCACCCAGATGTTAAACGTATGCTGATGCAGATGCGCGCACTGACCGAAGCCGGCCGCGCGCTGTCTTTCTATGCCATTGCCGAAGAAGACCGCAGCCACCATCACGGCGATGAGCAGGTGCGCGCCAAAAGCGCCAGAGCGGTTGAAGTATTAACCCCACTGGTTAAAGGCTGGTGTACCGAGTCATCTATGGAGTCCACCTCGCTGGGTGTGCAGGTGCATGGCGGTATGGGCTTTATTGAAGAGACCGGCGCCGCTCAGCATATGCGTGACGCCAGAATCTTGCCAATTTACGAGGGTACCAACGGTATTCAGGCTCTAGACTTTATTGGCCGCAAATGTCTGCGCGACGGTGGCGAAGGCCTGGGTGAGTTAATGGCCGAGATGGCAGCCACAGCAGCGCAGGCTGAGGGTGTCGACAAGCAAATTAAGCCGTTAATCCATGGTTTGCAGCAGGCCCTAACCCAGTGCCAGCAGGCGCTGGATTATGTTAAGGGCAACCCCGACAGAGCCTCCTATATTGCACACCACTTCTTAATGCTATATGGCAATTCGGTGTCGTACTGGTTGATGGTAAAACTTGCCATTGCCGCCCAAGCTCGGCTTGAGGCCGGCGCTGACCACAGGTACTACGCGCAAAAAATTGCTACCACCGGTTTTTTTGCCAGCCAAATATTAACCCGTAATTCTGGTTATCTAAGCGCTGTTACCAGCGGTTTGGATAGCCTGGATCAGCTTGACTCGGCTGACTTTCAGACTGGCTAAGACAATATTGTCCCAAGCACATTGCCGGGCACTAAAAAAGACAAGTGCAATGAAACAATTGATCATTGCCTTACAGGAAAGTGCACCGCAGTATTGGTTTGTGTAAAAAAGTAAGAGTCAAAAACCACTGTCAGACAGGTCAGCCAATAGACTGCCGGCCTCGACTTTCAGTGTAACGATTATAAAAATACCTAATATCCCCGGGGGGAATAAATGAGTAAGTTATTAAGCAAGTCAGTTTTGGCCGTTGCTGTCTCAGCAATTGCACTAACTACCAATGCCGCAACACTCGAAGAAATTGTTGTTACCGCGCAGCAGCGTGCAGAGTCACTTCAGGACGTTCCTGTCTCTGTAGCTGCGGTTACTGCAAAGAAAATCTCTGACTCTGGCATTGTTGACCTTCAGGGTCTGTCTGAGTTGGTAACTAACTTTTCGATTAACGAAACAGGTATCTCAACCACAATTACCATCCGCGGCATTAGCTCAGGTATTAACTCTGGCTTTGAGCAGTCTGTAGGTATGTACAACGACGGCATATTCTATGGTCGTGACCAGCTAGCGCGAGTGCCCATGATTGATATGGAGCGCGTTGAGGTGTTGCGTGGCCCCCAGGGTATTCTGTTTGGTAAAAACAGTATTGCCGGTGCAGTTAGCCAAATCTCAGCTAAGCCCACCGATGAGTTCGAAGGCTCTGTAACTGCTCTCTACGAGCCAGACCACGGCGAAACTGACGTGCGCCTGGTGCTCTCAGGCCCGCTAAGCGACAACCTCAGCGGCCGACTGGCAGTACTGACCCGCGAACTTGACGGCTATGTAAGAAATACCGAATTAGGTGTAGACGAGCAAAACGAAGACGAGCAGGTAGTGCGCGCCACTCTGCGCTGGGATGTTAACGACAATGTGAGCGCTACCCTTAAGTCATCAAGGTCTACCTTTGATGTGCTGGGCCGCAACATGGAAGTCTACCAAAGCATTGGCCATATCGAAGCGCTTAACAGCGTATATAACAACCCAACCGCACCCTGGTCAGTTGATGCTGAGCTCAACTATATTGCCGACAACAATGGCCACTTTAGTAACAACGAAGTGAACAACACCACATTGACCGTCGACTGGGATATGGATGGCCTGACCCTGACTTCTGTCACTGGTTATGTAGACTATGAGTTTTCCGAGAACTGTGACTGCGACTTTACCGGCGCGCTAGTCTTTGATGCCGGGCGTCAGGAAGAGTACCAGCAGTTCAGTCAAGAATTCCGCCTTGCCTCAGACCTGGGCAGCAACTTTGACTATATTGCCGGCCTGTTCTTTCAGGATACCGAGCTGACCTATGGCGACCAGATTAGACTGCCAGACCCGACAGTGGTCAACACAGCTCTGGGCCTGCTGGGTGCCGGCGCTCTGCAGCCCTTTGCTCCTGGCTCTTCAACTGACCGTACCTTCAATCAGGAAGGCGAGGTTATAGCGCTGTTTGCTCAGGGTACCTGGTCGGTTAGCGAGGCGCTGCGTTTGACTGTAGGCGGTCGTTACACCGAAGAGAAAAAAGACGCTAACCGTCAGCAGCAACACAAAGCCAATGCGGCCTTTGGCGGGCAGTACCAGCCAGTGGTTACCGCAGACCCAGTGTCTGGCGCTTATAACGTGCTGTACGGTATCTTTGCTATCGAGCCTTACGAGCAGATCAATGGCAGCCTAGACGACAGTTCATTCTCGCCCGTAGTTACTATTGAGTGGGACGTTAACGCCGATACCATGGCCTACGCAACCTGGACCAAAGGGTACAAGTCAGGTGGTTTTGACGCCCGTTCAAATGGCCACCCAGATGCCAGTGTTAACAATGCCCTTAAGAGCGGCAATGCCATCACCGGTTCTTGGGAGTTTGCTAACGAAGAAGCTACCAGCATTGAGTTAGGTGGCAAGATGAGCCTGGCCGATGGTGCGGCTGAGCTAAATCTGGCCTGGTACATGACCGATTACACTGACCTTCAGGTGTCGCAGTTTGACGGTACTCTGGGCTTTAATGTAACCAATGCGGGTGAAGCCAAGGTACAGGGCCTAGAAGCTGATGGTCGTTGGGCAGTTAGCGAAAATATTACCCTGACCGGTTCTGTTGCCTACCTAGACTTTAACTACGAGAAGTTCCCCAACTCTCAGTGTTACTTCCAGCAGGCAGATCCAGATGGTGACAGCCTCTGCGATGCCGGTGGCAAGCGCAAGGAATACACTCCCGAGCTGCAGGCTAACTTAGGTGCAGGCTGGGCTAGCGAAATGTCTAATGGCATGCTGCTTAATGCCTCGTTAGATGTGTCTTTTATGGACGAGTATCTGTACGCCGCTAACCTGGATCCACGCTCCAAGCAAGACGCCTATACCATGGTCAATGCACGCATTGCTCTGGCTGGCTCAGAGGGTGATTGGGAACTGGCGCTGCTGGGTCGTAATCTGACGGACGAAACGGTGATTAACTTTGGTGGTAATACGCCACTGGGTGGCACGCTGACGGGTGGTGCAGGTAATTCGTACTATGCGTTTGTTAATCGTCCTAGAAATATCGCACTGCAGGTTAACTATAGTTTCTAAATGTTGACAGTTTGTTGAGTGGTATAGAAGTACTGAGAAGGGGCTGCATGATTGCAGTCCCTTTTTTTTGGTTGTTGGGTTTGTTGGGGAGATCCTTCGTCTTCACGAAGGATGACGGGAGTAATACGAAGGATGACGGGGGTGGCTAGTTGTTGCTTAGGATAAGGCCAACAATGGTGGCGATGGTGGCGATAAACAGAAAGGTAAAAACAAAGCCGCCAATAATAAACGCCAGAGGGTTACCCTGGGTAAAATCCTTCTCGCGGTTTTTATCTGTCTGCACACCAATCGCGGCTGCTAATATACTTTTGACCAGCGAGCCTACACCGGGTTTGCCTGTCTGCTGCGCGTTACTGTCGTTGTTGGCCATAGAACATTCCAGTTAGTCGTTAAGCACGGGGGTTAGCCAGCGCTCCATATTTGGCAGCGGCAACCCTTTGCGCTGGGCAAGAGATTCTACCTGATCGCCATCGATTTTGCCGGTATTAAAGTACTTGGCATCTGGGTGGCCAAAGTACCAGCCGCTCACTGCAGCTGCCGGGCTCATGGCATAGCTATCGGTTAGCGCCAGGCCAATATTATTCTCCACATCCAGCAGCTTAAACAATGTGCCTTTTTCGGTGTGGTCCGGGCAGGCCGGGTAGCCTGGGGCCGGGCGTATACCGCGGTACTTCTCTTTAATTAGCGCTTCGTTGTCCAGGGTTTCATCGCTGGCATAGCCCCAGTACTCGCGGCGCACGCGCTCGTGCAAGTGCTCAGCAAAGGCCTCGGCCAGGCGGTCGGCCAGGGCCTTGACCATAATCGCGTTATAGTCATCATGGGCCGCTTCGTACTGGTCAGCCAGCTCATCGGCGCCTATACCAGCGGTGACCGCAAAAGCACCTATATAGTCGGCTACGTCAGTTTCTTTAGGCGCCACAAAATCGGCGAGCGAGGCCAGTTCTTCACTAGCACCGGGCTTTTGAATCTGCTGGCGTATATGGTGCAAGGTGGCGGCGGTAGAGCCGTCCTGTGCATAGACCTCAATATCGTCATGATTGACTGTATTGGCAGGCCACAGGCCAAACACTGCGCGGGCAGTCAGGCGCTTATTGTCGATAATATCCTTGAGCAGCTTTTGCGCATCCTCAAAGAGATTTTGCGCGGCTTCACCCACCACCTCATCATCCAGAATCTTGGGGTACTTGCCCACCAGATCCCAGGTGATAAAAAACGGTGTCCAGTCAATATAGGGCACCAGGGCTTCCAGCGGGTAATCATCCAGCACAGTGACGCCCAATGTATTGGGAATCTCCGGCTGGTAGTCACGCCAGTTAATCTGGGGCTTTTGCTTGACCGCATCCGAATAGGCAAACAATGTACCCCGAGAGGTTCTATTGGCCGTGCGCAGGCGCACCGCGTCATAGTCGCGCTGTATCTCAGCCACAAAGGCATCGCGGCTGTCTTTGCTAATCAGCTTACTGGCCACGCCCACAGCGCGGGAGGCATCCGACACATAGATGGTCTGGTTGCGCTGGTAGGTGGGGGCAATTTTCACTGCAGTATGGGCCTTAGAGGTGGTGGCGCCGCCAATCATCAGGGGCACATCAAAGCCCTGGCGCTCCATCTCTTTGCCCAGGGTAACCATCTCATCCAGAGAGGGGGTAATAAGTCCCGACAGGCCAATAATATCGACGTTTTCCTCTTTGGCGGTTTGCAGTATTTTCTCGGCGGGCACCATGACTCCCAGGTCAATCACCTCGTAGTTATTGCACTGCAGCACCACGCCGACAATATTTTTGCCAATATCGTGCACATCACCCTTAACCGTCGCCATCAGAATCTTACCATTGGAGCTGGCCGACTCGTCTTTTTCCGCTTCAATATAGGGCTGCAAATAGGCCACTGCCTGTTTCATTACCCGGGCAGATTTCACCACCTGGGGCAGGAACATTTTGCCCGAGCCAAACAGGTCGCCAACAATATTCATGCCGTCCATCAGCGCACCCTCAATCACATGCAGGGGGCGGTCGGCCTGTTGGCGAGCTTCCTCGGTGTCCTCTTCAATAAAGGCGGTGATACCTTTAACCAGCGCATGCTCCAGGCGACGGTTAACATTGCCCTCGCGCCAGCTCAGGTCTTCGGTCTTGGCCTGAGTCGACCCATCGCCGCGGTACTTCTCGGCAATCGCCAGCAGGTTATCTGTGGCCTCCGGGGTGCGGAACAGCACCACATCTTCCACCACATCGCGCAGCTCTGCGGGCAGCTCGTCGTAAACCGCCAACTGGCCGGCATTAACAATACCCATGCTTAGGCCCTCGCGAATGGCATGGTACAGAAATACCGAGTGAATAGCCTCACGCACCGGGTTATTACCCCGGAACGAGAACGACACATTAGAGATACCACCACTGATCAGCGCATGGGGCAGGTTCTGTTTAATCCAACCGCTGGCCTCAATAAAGTCCAGACCATAGCGGTTGTGCTCTTCAATACCAGTAGCCACGGCAAAGACATTGGGGTCAAAAATAATATCTTCCGCCGGAAAGCCAATCTCATTAACCAAAATATCGTAGCTGCGCTGGGAGATCTGCTGGCGGCGCTCTAAATTATCCGCCTGGCCCTCTTCATCAAAGGCCATCACCACAATGGCGGCGCCGTGCTTTTTGCACAGCTTGGCTTTTTCAATAAACTCGTCGGTGCCTTCTTTTAGGCTAATGGAGTTAACCACCGACTTACCCTGGATACATTTAAGCCCAGCTTCGATCACCTCCCATTTGGAGGAGTCCACCATAATGGGCACACGGGAAATCTCCGGCTCCGAGGCCACCAGATTTAAAAAGGTCACCATGGCCGGCAGCGACTCCAGCATGCCTTCGTCCATATTGACATCGATAATCTGGGCGCCATTAATCACCTGCTGGCGGGCAACCTCCAGGGCAGCATCGTAGTTCTCTTCCAAAATCAGCCGCTTAAACACTGCCGAGCCGGTGACATTACAGCGCTCGCCCACATTCACAAACAGTGACTCAGAGGTAATAGTAAAGGGCTCCAGGCCCGACAGACGGCAGGCCGGCGCTATCTCCGGAATCTGGCGCGGGGCGATAGTAGCCACCGCATCGGCAATAGCGCGAATATGCTCCGGCGTGGTGCCACAGCAGCCGCCGACAATATTTAGCAGCCCAGCGCTGGCAAACTCCGCCACGGTCTCGGCCATAGTGGCCGAGTCCAGATCATAGCCGCCAAACTCATTGGGCAGTCCGGCATTGGGGTGGGCGCTGACCAGGGTATCGGCCACATTGGAAATTTCCAGCAGGTGAGGGCGCAGCTCTTTGGGGCCCAGAGCACAGTTCAAGCCAATACTGACAGGCGTGCTATGGCGCACTGAGTTCCAGAACGCCTCTGGGGTCTGACCCGAGAGAGTACGGCCACTGGCATCGGTAATGGTGCCACTGATCATAATCGGCAGCTCAGTACCCAGTGCCTCAAACACCAGCTGCACCGCAAACAGGGCCGCCTTGGCGTTTAAGGTATCGAAAATGGTCTCCACCATAATCAGGTCCACGCCGCCCTCAATCAGGGCATGGGTGGATTCGGTGTAGTTGTCCACCAGCTCATCAAAGGTGACATTGCGGGCACCGGGGTCATTGACATCTGGCGATAGCGAAGCGGTTCTGCTGGTAGGCCCCAGAATGCCGGCGACAAAGCGCGGGCGCTCAGGAGTCGAGAACTCATCGGCCGCCAGGCGTGCCAATTTTGCCGAGGCAATATTAATTTCCCGCGAGATCGACTCCATCTGGTAATCCGCCTGGGACACCTGGGTAGAGTTAAAGGTATTGGTCTCAATAATATCGGCACCGGCCTCAAGGTAGGCGCGGTGGATATCGCAGATAATATCCGGCTGGGTCAGGCTTAGCAGGTCATTATTGCCCTTAAGGTCGGTATGCCAGTCGGCAAAACGCGCCCCACGAAAGTGCTCTTCCTCCAGGGTATGACGCTGGATCATGGTACCCATAGCACCGTCTAAAACCAGAATACGCTGCTGGGCCGCCTGTGTAATTTTATCAACCATAATGCTTGTCTACGCTAGAAGTTGTCTGCTGTATCAAAATATTTTGATGGATGTGCATCATACCAAAATAATTTCAAAAAGCGACCCTTAAAAACAAAAGAAGCTTTTGCCAAAACCCCTAATACCGTAAAATACGGTTATTAAGCCCGAGTCATTCTGAGCTTGTCTCAGAATCTCTATCACAGATAATTATGGCCCAGGATCAAACTATGCTAAATGTCACCATCACAGAGTCTGCTCAAGTCTACCTCGCCGGTCTGCTGGAGAAGCAAGACTGCGAAGGCATAGGCGTGCGCATGTTTGTCAGCGACCCAGGCACCCCCAAAGCCGAGACCTGCATAGCCTACAGTCGCCCCGGCGAGCACAACGAAGAAGATATGGTGGTGGAGTACGAAGCCTTTAACGCCTACTTCGAGCAGCGCAGCATTCCATTCCTAGACGAAGCCAAGGTCGACTTTGCCGAAGATAAGTTTGGCGGCCAGCTAACCATACGCGCCCCCAACTCCAGACTGCCCAATGTAACCGACGACAGCCCCATGGAAGATAAGGTGAACTACCTGCTGTACAACGATATCAACCCAGGTTTAGCTTCCCACGGTGGCGTTGTGTCCCTGTCTGAAATAGTAGAGGGCATTGCAGTGCTGGAGTTTGGCGGTGGCTGTCAGGGTTGCTCAGCGGTGTCGCTAACCCTGAAAGAGGGCGTAGAGAAAACTCTGATGGAAAAAATCCCCGAGCTGAAAGGCGTGCGAGATGTGACCGACCACACCGATACCAGCAACGCTTATATGTGATAGGCCGAAGGCCCGTCATCCTGAGCGAAGCCGAAGGATCTCTGCCAGCCCAGCCTGCAGTGACTATAAAAACCTCAACACTAAAAAAAGACCCATTGTCTATGCTTTACATATTGTCTGATTCTGCCGTCACTGGCCTAAGTTCTGTTGCCCACCGTTTTGCCCTAATAGCGCTGTTTGGCCTAATGGTTGCCTGTGGAGGCGGCGGGCCCAATATAGAGGTCGACGACCCGGCGCAGAGCACCGAGCCGCAAGATAACAATGCCGATAATAGCTCAGGTACAGATACCGGCACCGAAACAAATACTGGTACCGATACAGACACAGCTGACGGCGACAGCAGCGACAACCAAGAGCCAGAAGTGATTACCGTACCCTACGACAGTGCCCGCGCCGGCTCCATAGACGGCGTAAATATCTGGCAGATGCCAGACGCCCCAGATGGCTCGCGCCCCGACCAAAGCTGGCTGGCCGTGGGCTCAGATGCCAATGGCGAGATTTATATCTCCGGCCACGACCACCAAACCAACTCTATGCTGTACCGCATGTACCAGCACGACAACACATTGCGCTGGGTGGGCGATGCCAAAACTGCCTCAGAGGCCGCCAATAACTGGCAGACCAACGAGAGCGCCGAGAAATTTCACACCAGGCCGATAGACCATAATGGCACAGTGTATGTAGCCACCCTAGATAGCTCAGATATGAACTACAGCTACCAAAACACCAGAGGCTTTCACTGGTATGGCTACAAACCCCAAGACAATAGCTTTACCGACCTCAGCGCCAGCGAACCCAATGGGGTAGGCGCCGAGCAACTGCAGATTGTGAGCATTCAAAAAGACCCGGTAAATAACCTGCTCTACGGCATGTCTATCCCAGAAAATAAACTGGTGCGCTACGATATAGCCACAGGCACCACCACAGTGCTGGGCAAGCCCAGCGCCTGGCAAAATTTCTTCTACAGCAACCGCTTTATGTGGGTAGACTCCCGGGGTCGTGTCTATATCACCGGCGGCTCCTCCAGAAACCAGTGGAATCAGGGCGAGCCCGCCAGCGTATTTGACCATGTGTGGTACTACGACCCGCAGACAGGCTTTGGTGAACTGCCAGCCTTTGCATTGCAGGGGCCCAATGCCATGGAAGTAGGGCAGTGGGACCGCAGTGGCGAGAACCTCTACACCAGCGACGACCAGGGCAATATCTACAAATTTAACGACGCCGCCGCCAGCTGGCAGTTTATAGGCCGCCCAGATTTCTCAAGCAGCCTAAAAACCTGGGTATTTCAGCTGTCTGCCGATGGCGAAAAGATATATATCGGCCTCAGTGACGGCGCCAGAGACAATGCCATCTATGAATACGATATAGCCACAGGCGACTCCTACGAACTGATGATAATTAACCAGCTAGACCCCACCGCAGGCGCTGAAAACTTCATTACCGGCTACGATAGCTGGGATAGCCGCGGCAGCTTCTATATCAGTGATTTCAGCATGTACGACGGCGATAACGCCTATATGCTGGGCATAAACCCAGTGCGCATCAAAGCCGCCAAAGGCCTGCTAGATGAGCTAGTAGAGGTGAGCGTAGAAGGCAGCGGCAGCGATATCCGCATAGCCCGCAGCGGCATCGCCATGGAAAACCTGGAAGTGCTATACGAAATACGCGGTTACAACAACATTGGCGATTGGATCGCCACCAGCCATGGCGAGGTAACCCTAGCCGCGAACCAACCCAGCCTGACACTAGACCCCAGCAGCCTAAGCCAGCCCAGCGGTAGCACAGTGGCAAGCACCCAGTTGTGGATAATTGCCGACGGCAGTGACTATATTGTGGCGGAGCAGAGAAGCACAGAGCTGGGTAATTAATGGGTGGTATCTAGTGGAATACCAAAACCCAGGCCAGCGCAAAGAGAACCTGAGCAATCCCACCGTCATCCTGAGCTTGACTCAGGATCTCCCCCAGCACCTCTTCCACCCCAAAGAGATATTCCGCCTCTGCGCAGGACGACCTGACTGAGTATCCCGCCAGCACCGCGACTGGCATTTCCCCAAAACCTCAACTACGTTTGATAGTAAGGAGCACAGTTAAAAGGCAGTGTTAACTGCACCAAGGCGGTGTGGCCGATAATGCGCGAGCAAGAGTATGGGCGCATTGTGATGATCACATCGTCTAGCGGTCTGTATGGAAATTATGGCCAGTCAAATTATGGCGCAGCCAAGATGGCGGTGGTGGGTTTTATGAACACTCTGGTGCTGGAAGGGCAAAAGTACAATATTCATGTGAATGCTCTGGCGCCGGCGGCGGCAACGCGTATGACTACGGATTTGGGTATTGATGAAACGGCTTTGGAGCTGATGACTCCCGAGGCAGCGACAGCGGGATTGTTAACCCTGTGCCACAACGACTCACCAACTCGATTTATTCTCTGTGCCGGAGCCGGCGGTTATGCCAGTACGCAGATTTATGAAACTGATGGAATATTCTTGCCCTCGGACCAGCAGACGCCGGAGGCGATTATGGCGCTGTGGGATGGGGTCGCTGATGCCGGTGCGCAGAAGGTATTGCACAGTGGTGCCGAGCAGTCGGAGAAGTTTGTTAAGAAGGCAATTGAAGCGCGTATGTCCTCTGTATTTGTTAATGCTTAGGGAGATTTTTAATCTTAGGTTGTTCTTTCCCCGAAGATTTTGCTCATAACATTAATACTGGTGGTGGGTTTTATTCAGCACTGTCGGCCGTGCTCGACTAGTCTACATTAAGCTTAAATAAAAGAATCTAGTTCGCCATCCATTGGTTAGCTTTTAAGTGCACCTAGTTACAGCAAGGAGGCTGATGTGAAGCCAATAGTCTCGGTATTTATTGCCACAAGCCTCGACGGGTTTATCGCCAGAGAAAATGGCGACCTGGACTGGCTGGATGCGGCGAATAAAACGGTTTCAAAGGGCGAGGACTGCGGTTACCGGGCTTTTATGGAGTCTGTTGATGTGCTGGTGATGGGTAGGGCTAGCTTTGAGAAGGGTTTATCCTTTGGTGACTGGCCTTATGAGCGCAAGCCGGTGGTTGTGCTGAGTAGTTATTCGTTGGAGGTCCCTGTTGCGCTACAAGACAGCGTAAGCCATTGCAATAGCTCGCCACAGGCGCTCTGTGCACACCTTGCCCAAGAGGGGGTTGAGCGCATTTATCTTGATGGCGGTATCACTATTCAGTCGTTTTTGGCGGCAGGGCTTGTTGATGATCTTACTATCACAGTAATTCCAGTGCTTCTTGGGCAAGGCAGAGCATTATTTGGTGCGCTGCCAGCAGATATTCCTCTTAAAATTACTGACTCAAAAACCTATGACTTTGGGTTTACGCAGGTTACCTATCAGGTTGTAAAAGATGAATAAATGGTGGCCGCTAATTACTTACAGAAAACCGTATCCAATTCATATTCCAAGAAGGCCCCAGCGCATTAATCCGCAGCACCTGCTCCCCAGCCTGCAAGTCAATAGTCGCACTCAGGGTTACCCAGTTTTGCCAGCCGCCGGTGTTGGGCACGGCTTGGCTGTCTAGCTCTATGCCATTTATTAGGGTGGCAAAGCCGGTGCTGCCGGGTTGGCTGGCTACGCGGTACTCGATCAGGTAGCTGCCGGGGGTTTGCACGTCTATGTTGTATTGCAGCCAGTCGCCGGCGTCGACGTAGCCTATATTTCTGCCACCGCCGGTGCCGCCGCCGCTGTCGGTGGAGGCTTCGGTTTGGATGCCGCTCATGGCGGCATACTGCTCGGCTTCTATAGTGCCGGGCACTGAGAACACAACGTCAGACTGGCCGCCGCCACTACCGGTGGTGTCTAGGTTATCGCCCAATGTGTCTGTGTCTTGGTAGGTTAAGCCATAGCCGTAGGCAAATAGCGGGTCGTAGGTGCTGTCGTTGCGGTTCAGTGCAAACTGGTCGGCGCTGTTTGGCCAGGAGAATGACAACTTGCCGCTAAAGTCATACTGAGTGGCGCCGGCGGCGGTTTGGAATATTACATCGGCTACGCCTGCGCCCTCGGTGCCCGGCAGCCAGGCCGCCACAAAGGCATTGGAGGCATTGAGCTCGGCATTTACCCACAGTGGGCGCCCGGTGAGGAAGATGGACACCACCGGTATACCCTGGTCGCGCAGTGACTGCAGCAGGGCCAAATCGGATTTGTTGCCAGGTTGATATTCCAGGCTGTTTAAATCGCCTACACCCTCGGCATAGGGTGACTCACCAAAGACTACTATGGCCACATCTGGGGCTGTGCCACTAAAGCTGCCATTGGCGCTGAGGCTGGCGGTGCCGCCTGCGGCGGTGACGGCGGCCTCTATGCCGGCATAAATGGAGGTGGCGCCGGGGAAGTCGCTGTTGCTATTGCCTGTACCCTGCCAGGTGATGGTCCAGCCACCGCTCTGTTGGCCTATATCATTGGCGCCACTGCCGGCTACCAGTACATTGGCGCTGGGGGCTAAGGGCAAGAGGTTGTCGCTGTTTTTGAGCAGTACCAGGGATTCACGCACGGCCTGGCGGGCTATGGTGCGGTGGGCTGCTGCGCCGATTAATGCGCTGTTGTTGGCGTGGGTGCGTTCAGAGGGTGTTACTTTGTCGGCAAAGCCGGCGCGTAGTTTTACCCGCAATATGCGTGTTACGGCGTCTTCTATGCGCGCTAGGGGCAGGGTGCCGTTGTCTACCTGGGCTATGGTGTTGGCTATAAACTGTTGCCAGGCATTGGGCACCATGACCATATCGACCCCGGCCATTATCGCCTGGGCGCATTCTGCATCACCACAGCCGGGTACCTGGCCGTGGCCGTTCCAGTCGCCTATTACAAAGCCGTCAAAGCCCATCTGCTGCTTTAACACGTCGGTGAGTAGGTATTGGCTGCCATGCAGTTTGGCGCCGTTCCAGCTGTTGTAGCTGGCCATTACGGTCTGGGCGCCGGCGGCTAGGGCGGTAAGGTAGCCCTGGCCGTGAATATCGCGCAACTCGGCTTCGGTAACTACGGTATTGCCCTGGTCTACGCCGTTCTGGGTGCCGCCGTCGCCAATAAAGTGTTTGGCGGTGGCTATTACATGGCTGGGGCCAAAGCGGTCGCTGTCATCGCCCTGCAGGCCGGTGACTATTTCGCCGGCGTAGGCTTTGACGATTTCTGGGTCTTCAGAGTAGCCCTCGTAGCTGCGCCCCCAGCTGTCGTTGCGCACTACGGCCAGGGTGGGGGCAAATACCCAGTCTATGCCCGTGGCCGCCACTTCCAGGGCGGTGACTTGGCCAATTTGGCGCATTAGGCTGGAGTTGTTGGCGGCGCCCAGCCCTATATTGTGGGGGAAGATGGTGGCGCCAATTACATTGTTATGGCCATGCACTGCGTCTGTGCCCCAGATGACTGGCACGCCCACACCGCCGTCGCTGGTATCTGTGCTGGCTTGGTAAAAACTGTCGGCCAGGCTAACCCAGTCGGCCAGGCTGGAGTTTTTGCCGTTGGGCCAAGAGCCACCGCCATTAAGCACTGAGCCCAGGTTATAGTCACGCAGCTGGTCGGCGCTTACCTGGCCAATTTCTGCCTGCACCATTTGGCCTACTTTTTCGGCCAGGGTCATATCGGCCAGTATGATGGCCACGGCTGCATCTACATCGTCGGTCACCACAGAGTTTACCGCGGGCCAGGTAGAGGCGGTGCTGTCGGCAATCACCTCTATGGTAACTGTAGCTGTGGCGCTATCGCCATCGGCATCGACTACTGTGTAGGTAAAGCTATCGCTGCCGCTGTAGCTGCTATTGGGGGTATAGGTGGCGGTGCCATCGGCATTGACCGCTGCCGTGCCATTGGCCGCTGCGCTTTCAAGGCTGTAGGTTACTGGGGTGTCTTGCAGGCCGCTGTCGTTGGCGCTGATATCTGCGTTGAGCGCTGTGCCTTGGTCAATGCTGTAGCTGTCGTCTGCGGCAACCGGGGTATTGTCTACCGGCGTTGGTGTGGGTGCTGGTGTGGGTGTGGGTGCTGGTGCGGGAGTAGCCGAACCGCCACCGCCACCGCAGGCGCTCAGTGTGGCCGTTATAAGCATTATGCCAGTGGCTCGGCGCACAGAGTCCAGATTGCCTAGGGTTTTATATTGGTTGTTGGCTGGTTTAGACATAGCTCGTTGCACCTTGTAAGCACTGGTCGTATTTTTGATGAAAGGTGGGGCTAAATATAGGGCTTTGAGGTTACAGGTATTGAATTAGAGCTGAATGGGTTGTTGCGGTAATCTGGAGGGATCCTTCACTGCGTTCAGAGTGACGGGGAAAGGGGTTTAGTGCTCCCCAAGTAATTATTAGCTTTCTAACGATCGCCCCAACAAGTAAACAGTATCTTTGCTGAAATCTTGTTCGTTTGGCCATTCTATTGAACCAAAGGCTACCCGTACCTGCTTAAAGTATTGTTCGTCTTTTAACTCAGAAAAAACACCTTTATTTAAATAGGGCGCCACATCAAACTCTTTCAGTTCATTGTTAGTAAACTGAACTTTTAGCTTGTAGTTTGGAAGCGGTTCCGCCACCTTAATATCGGGGTTCATATGCGCACCTATTTCAACGGGTCTATTTTGAATACTGTATCTCCACTCACGGCTAATTGCCAATCGGCCATTAACTCTTCTCGGTGGATTTCTATCCAGGCGTCAACTAATTTCTGCTTAGTTTTGGGGATTTTTCCTTCCAATACACGACCGTCTTGCTCGAGTGGGCGAGACACCTGATGGAGGCCCTTCGACGCTTGACGCTTCAGGATGACAAAAATAAAGAGCTCAGAATGACAGCTCTATTAAGCTGTCACTTCCACTAGTAGTAGCCTTCTTCCATTAGGGTGTGGGCGTCCATACGGGTGGGCGGGCAGATCCAGAACCTGGAGTTTACGGCGCCGACTTGGTCTAGCAGCTTACCGGCGGCGCGGAAGTGGCCGAATGAGACTTACAGGGCGTAATTATAACTTTTCTGCCTCCGTAGGCGTATATTACACGGGTACCTAATTCCGAATTGCACGGTTGTTAATTCCATATTACACGGGTATTAATTCCATATTACACGGTTGTTAATTTCCATATTGCACGCTACCATAAGTCTGTCGAAAAACAGGGTAAACTACGATGAAATATCCAAGGTACATGAAGGCGCCGCTTGAGGCTGCGCTTGCCGATACACCTGTTGTGCTTATTCATGGGCCTAGGCAGTCAGGTAAATCTACGCTAGCTATTGCCGTTGGTGGAGAAAAATATAGCTACATCACTTTTGACGAAGACGCCATTTTGGCCGCTGCTCGAAATGACCCAAAAGGTTTTATTGAAGATCTTCCCGCCTATTGCATTCTTGATGAAATTCAGCGAATTCCAGAGCTGTTTACCAGTATTAAACTAAGTGTTGATAAAGACAGGCGTCCTGGGCGCTTTCTTCTTACGGGGTCAGCTAATATTTTGCTACTTCCTCAGTTAGGAGACAGCCTAGCGGGGAGAATGGAGGTGGTTAGGCTTCAGCCGCTTTCTCAGGCTGAAATTCATGGCAGCAAAACTAATTACTTATCGTTAGCGTTTAATAAACAGCTGAGAGGAAGTTTTGATCAACGTTTGCGTGATGATTTAGTTGATCGTATAACGAAAGGGGGATTTCCAGAACCGCTTCAGCGAAGTAACGAAAGAAGGCGGCGAGCTTGGTATAGAAACTATATAGCGACTACAGTCGAGAGAGAAATTTCTGAAATATCGAATATTCGTTATGGGGCTGAGATCCCTGTTCTATTGGAGAAAATCGCTAACAATACTGCGTGTTTAGTGAATTTTTCCAAGTTAAGTCAGGGTTTGTTGCTCGATCAGAAAACCACCAAACATTATGTAGACCTTATGGCGCAAGTATTTTTAATCCACAGTTTGCGGCCTTGGCACAGTAACCGTAATAGTCGCTTGGTCAAAACAGCAAAATTGCATGTCACAGATACGGGGCTGCTAAGTAATATACTTAGAATGAACAAGCAACAGCTCACCAATGAACGGAAGATTCTTGGGCAGTTTCTTGAGACATTTGTTTACAACGAATTATCAAGGCTTTCGGGTTGGCACGAGCAGGAGCTGCAGTTTTTTCATTACCGCGACAACGATCAGTTCGAGGTTGATATTATAATTTTGAATGAAGAAGGGCAGATATTAGGTGTTGAAGTAAAGTTGGCGGCATCAGTGAGTGAAAAAGATTTTAAAGGCCTCAAGCACTTTAAAAAGCAGTACCCAGAGAGGTTTATGGGTGGCCATATTTTTTATGATGGTGATAGAGTGCTGTCATTTGGTGAGGGTATGTATGCGGTGCCACTGCAATGTTTATGGGCAAGCCCCAACTAATTATCCTTGATTAATTCCTGGCAACAAAAAGCCCCACTCAATTGGGCGGGGCTTTTTGTGGTCTGTCATTCCGACCAGAGAGAACAATCTGATGGAGATCCCTCAATGGGTTCAGGATGACGACCCACTCCGTCATCTTGAGCGGAGCGAAAGATCTCTAGAGTACAAGGAGATCCTTCACTACGTTCAGGATGACGGGAAAGAAGTTCAGGATGACCGGGCCTAAGCGCCGGCCACCTCCACTATCTGCTCTGCAGCAATCAGCTTGCCTTCCTCAGCTGACTTCTGGAATGACTCGATCTGGTCGAAGTTCATATAGCGATAAATCTCGTTAGACATAGAGTCAATCTTGCTGGCGTATTCCATATACTCAGCCGGCGTTGGCAGTCGACCCAAAATACCACCCACCGACGCTAGCTCGGCGCTGGTGAGGTACACATTGGCGCCATCGCCTAGGCGGTTGGGGAAGTTACGGGTTGATGTGCTGAGCACAGTTGCGCCAGCCAGCACCCGGGCCTGGTTACCCATGCACAGCGAGCAGCCGGGCATTTCGGTGCGGGCGCCGACTTTACCGTAAATATTGTAGTAGCCTTCTTCCATCAGGGTGTGGGCGTCCATACGGGTGGGCGGGCAGATCCAGAATCTGGAGTCTACGGCGCCGGCTTCGTCCAGCAGTTTACCGGCGGCGCGGAAGTGGCCGATATTGGTCATACAGGAACCGATAAAGATTTCGTCGACTTTATCACCCTGAACCTCTGACAATAGCTTGGCGTCGTCTGGGTCGTTGGGGCAGCAGACGATGGGCTCTTTGATATCCGCCAGGTCAATTTCGATTACCGCGGCGTATTCTGCGTCGGCATCGGCGGACATTAGGCTGGGCTCGGCTAGCCATTCTTCCATTTTGCGTACGCGGCGCTCTAATGTGCGCACATCGCCATAGCCTTCGGCGATCATCCAGCGCAGCAAGGTAATGTTAGAGCGCAGGTATTCGGCTACGGAGTCTTCACTCAGTTTGATGGTACAGCCAGCCGCAGAACGCTCTGCAGAGGCATCTGAGAGCTCAAAAGCCTGCTCTACGGTCAGGCCTTCAATGCCTTCACCTTCAATTTCCAAGATGCGGCCTGAGAAGAAGTTCTTTTTGCCTTTCTTTTCTACAGTCAGCAAGCCTTCTTTTATGCCGTAGTAAGGGATGGCATGTACCAGGTCGCGCAAGGTGATACCTGGCTGCATTTTGCCTTTAAAGCGCACCAGTACAGACTCGGGCATATCCAGGGGCATAACGCCGGTGGCGGCTGCAAAAGCGACTAGGCCGGAACCGCCGGGGAATGAAATACCCATGGGGAAACGGGTGTGGGAGTCACCTCCGGTGCCCACGGTATCTGGGAGCAGCATACGGTTGAGCCAGCTGTGAATAATGCCGTCGCCGGGGCGCAGTGATACGCCGCCGCGATTCATAATAAAGTCGGGCAGGCTGTGCTGGGTGCTGATATCGACGGGCTTGGGGTAGGCTGCTGTGTGGCAGAAGGACTGCATCACCAGATCCGTTGAGAAGCCCAGGCAAGCCAGATCTTTGAGCTCATCTCTGGTCATGGGGCCAGTGGTATCTTGGGAGCCTACGGTGGTCATTTTGGGTTCACAGTAGGTGCCGGGGCGAATACCTTCGACGCCACAGGCTTTACCGACCATTTTCTGGGCCAATGTGTAACCTGCATCGGAATCAACCGGTGCAGTTGGCTGGCGGAATACATCTGAGGGAGGCAGACCCATATGCTCGCGGGCGCGCTGGGTTAGGCCACGGCCTACAATCAGGTTGATACGGCCATCGGCCTGTACTTCGTCGAGAATTACGTCTGATTTGTGCTCGAATTCTGACACCAGGTCGCCGGCTTCGTTAAGAATTTTGCCTTCGTAGGGGTAGATGGTAATCACATCGCCATTGGCAATATTGTCTACTGGGGCTTCAAACACTAGGGCGCCGGCATCTTCCATGGTGTTAAAGAAGATGGGGGCTACTTTGCTGCCAAAGCAGATGCCGCCAGAGCGCTTGTTGGGTACGCCGGGCATATCTTCACCGAAGAACCACAATACTGAGTTTGTAGCTGACTTACGAGATGAGCCGGTTCCCACTACATCGCCAATAAAGGCAACGGGCAGGCCGCGGGCTTTGAGTTCTTCGATCTGGGTAATGGGCCCTGTAACGCCATGCTCTTCAGGGTGCATGCCGTCGCGGGTCATTTTAAACATGGCGCGGGCATGCAGGGGGATATCTGGGCGTGACCAGGCGTCCTGAGCTGGAGACAGGTCGTCTGTGTTAATCTCGCCTGTGGCTTTAAATACCGCTACTTTAATGCTCTCTGGCACCGCGTCGTTGCTGGTAAACCATTCGGCGTCGGCCCAGCTTTGCATCACCGCTTTTGCGTGCTGGTTGCCGGCGTCTGATTTTTCGGCCACATCGTGAAAGGCATCAAATACTAGCAGGGTACCTTTAAGTTCTTCTGCGGCCTGGGCTGCCAGCTCGGCATCGTCTAGCAGGCCAACCAGGGTCGCTACGTTGTAACCACCGTGCATATTGCCGAGCAATGTAACTGCGGCGCTGCGATCAATTAGGGGGGAGGAAGCTTCGCCATTGACAATAGCGCTTAAAAAGCCGGCCTTAACATAGGCGGCTTCGTCTACCCCTGGGGGTACGCGATTGGCTATCAGGTCGAGCAGAAACTCTTCTTCACCCGCTGGTGGGTTTTTTAATAACTCAACCAGCCCTGCGGTCCATTCTGGGTCCAATGGCTTGGGGGGAATGTTTTGTTCGGCGCGTTCTGCCACATGGGCGCGATAGGCTTCTAGCACTGGGTGCTTCTCCTTTAAAAAATGTGTGGGATTCGGCAGTGGCACAGACCACTGGATTCGGTGCGCGATTGTACGTGAATCTGTAGTTTATTTACAGAATATTCAGTTATAGCCATTATTTGCCAGCAGAAGGCTATAATGACCGCCTGTTAAGACCAACCAATTAGATAAACCATATTTATGACCACCGCTTTAAAACAATCTACGACTGCGAATGCTCTGCAGGAAATTCAGGCCTTTTTACCCTGCGCCACGCCAGATCAATGGCTGGAAAATGCTCTAGATAATCAGGCTCTAATGCTGATCGACCATGCCAACTGTGAAAAAAAGGCCGCCAGCACGGCGCTTAACCTGATCTACCGCTACACAGATAACTTTGAGCTGCTCAACAAGATGTCGCGCCTGGCGCGAGAAGAGATGCGTCATTTTGAGCAGGTGATTGCCATTATGAAACGCCGTAATATTGAGTACCTGTATATCTCGGCGTCGCGCTATGCGGCTGGTATGCGCGAGCAGGCGCGGGCCAATGACCCGGGCAAGCTGGTGGATATGCTGGTGATTGGTGCCTTTATTGAGGCGCGCTCTTGCGAGCGTTTTGCCCGCTTGGCGCCTTACCTTGATGATGAGCTAGAGGCGTTTTACACCTCGCTGCTGAAGTCTGAGGGGCGCCATTATCAAGACTATTTAAAGTTGGCTAAAAAGGCCGCTGGGGGCCAGGGCATTGATGATCGGGTGGCGCTGTTTGCTGAGTGCGAGCAGCGCTTGATTGAGCAGCCGGATTCGGAGTTTAGGTTTCACTCGGGGCCGGTTTAGGTGGTGTGGTTGTCACAAAATGCTAGGCTGTTGGGTTGGGGGGAGTTAGGTATATCACAGATCCTTCGCTTTGCTCAGGGTGACTCAACGGGGGCTTGGCTCAGGATGACTCGCTGAGGCCTACTTAGTTTTATTTTTAATATGGTTTTTATTATGAGCACTAGATTGAAACGCTGTTTATATGCGCCTTTCTTCGTTGTGCTGGCATTTTTGGCGGCCTGTGTGCCCAGCCAAACTGAGTCTGAGCGCGCCAATGCTGTCTTTGATGAGCTGTTTATGGAGAGCCTCAGGGAGAGCCCGGAATATATGGCCTATCTGGGTATGCGCGAGCGCTATGATGAGTGGGACGACTATTCTCAGACCGCTTTTGACAAAAACCTGGCCATAAGCAGAGACCAGTTGGCCCGGTTGCAGGCCATAGATGCCGAGTGGCTGGACCCGTCGGCGGCGCTGAGTTTAACGCTGTACAGGCAGCGCTTAGAGAATGGCCTGGCCGATGCTCAGTGGCGCTATTATGGCTACCCGGTCAATCAGATGTTTGGGGTGCACTCCAGTATTCCGAGTTTTATGATTAACCAGCATCTGATTGCTAACACGGCCGAGGCAGAGGCCTATATTGCCCGGGTGCGCGCTGTGCCCGAGGTGCTGGGCCAGGTGATTGAAGATTTAAATATCCGTGCCGAGCAAGGCATTATTGCGCCTAAGTTTGTATTCCCTCACAGCATTCGCGATAGCCAGAATATTATTGCTGGCATTGGTGCTGGCAGCACCGAACAAAACCCACTGCTGGCCGATTTTACCGGCAAGCTGGATAAGCTTGAGCTAGACGCCGCTGTCAAAGCAGATTTAATAGCCGAGCTCAATGTGGCACTGGCAGAGCAGTTTGCGCCGGCTTATCTGCAGCTTATTGAGGCTCTGCGCGCTCTGGGCGAGCGCTCTGAGGGCAACTTTGGGGTCTGGCGCCTGCCCAATGGTGCTGCCTATTACGCCAATGTGCTAAAGCGTATAACCACCACGGATATGACGCCTGATCAAATTCATCAGCTGGGTCTAGATGAGGTGGCCCGCATTCAGGACGAGATGCGCGGCATTATGCAGCAGGTGGGCTTTGAGGGTGACCTGCAGGCTTTCTTTGCGTTTATGCGCAGCGATCCGCAGTTTTATCTACCTGATACAGACGAGGGGCGTCAGGCCTATTTGGATGAGGCGGCTCGAGTGATTGACGAGATGGAAGGGCGCCTGGATGAGCTGTTTTACTCCAAGCCAAGAGCTAGGGTAATGATTAAGGCGGTCGAGGCTTTTCGCGAGAAGTCTGCGGGGCGGGCCTTTTACCAGCGCCCTGCACAAGATGGTTCGCGGCCTGGCACCTACTATGCCAATCTCTACCGTATGCAAGATATGCCCACCTATGACCTGGAGGCGCTGGCTTACCATGAGGGTATACCGGGGCACCATATGCAGGGCGCTATTTCCCAGGAGCAACAGGGCCTGCCTATGTTCCGCCGCCATGGTGGCTACACCGCCTATTCAGAGGGCTGGGGCCTGTACTCGGAATATATTCCCAAAGAGATGGGGCTCTACAGCAACCCCTATTCAGACTTTGGCCGCCTGAGTATGGAAATTTGGCGAGCCTGCCGTCTGGTAGTGGATACTGGCCTGCACCACAAGCGCTGGACCAGGGAGCAGGCTATTGATTATCTGACTGCTAATACCTCTAGCTCTGTAGAGGCCAACACCAAGGCGATTGAGCGCTATATGATTATGCCCGGCCAGGCTACGGCCTATAAGGTGGGCATGCTCAAGATACTGGAGCTGCGGGAAAAAGCCCGCGCGGCACTGGGCGATCAGTTTGATATTCGCGGTTACCACGAGGTGGTGTTGAGCAATGGCGCTGTGCCACTCAATGTGCTGGAGGCTCTGGTGGATGACTGGGTGGCTGAGGCTCAGGGCTAGCTACCTGAGCTACAGGCAATAAAAAAGGCAGCCAAGGCTGCCTTTTTGGTGCGCTGGATTAACGCTTATCTATCTTCAACCGGGGTGTAGTCGCGAACATCTGCGCCTGTGTACAGCTGGCGGGGGCGACCAATGCGGTAGGGGTGAGTAATCATCTCGTTCCAGTGAGAGATCCAGCCTACGGTGCGGCCTGTGGCAAAGATTACGGTAAACATCTCTACCGGAATACCCAGTGCCTTTAAAATAATACCTGAGTAGAAGTCTACGTTGGGGTAGAGCTTTTTGGAGACAAAGTACTCGTCTTCCAGGGCAATTTTTTCCAGTTTCTTGGCCAGGCGGAACAGTGGGTCGTTTTCTAGGCCCAGCACTTCCAGCACCTCGTCACAGCTTTCGCGCATTACTGTGGCGCGCGGGTCGTAGTTTTTGTACACGCGGTGGCCAAAGCCCATCAGGCGGAAGGGGTCATTTTTGTCTTTGGCCTTGGCGATAAACTCTTCAATATTGTCTTCGTGGCCAATCTCTCCCAGCATATCAAGTACAGCTTCGTTGGCGCCACCGTGAGCCGGCCCCCAGAGTGCCGCAATACCTGCAGCAATACAGGAGAACGGGTTAGCGCCGGTGGAGCCTGCCAGTCGCACGGTCGAGGTAGAGGCATTTTGCTCGTGGTCGGCGTGCAGCAGGAAGATACGGTCCATGGCACGGGCAATAGCTGGCTCTACTTTGTAGGGCTCGCAGGGGGTGCCAAACATCATATGCAGGAAGTTTTCTGAGTAGCCCAGGCTGTTATCAGGATAGATAAACGGCTGGCCGGTAAAGTGCTTGTGGCACATGGCGGCAATGGTTGGGATCTTGGCAATCAGACGGTGAGCAGAAATCTTGCGGTGCTGCTCGTTGGTGATATCCAGTGAGTCATGGTAGAACGATGACATAGCGCCCACCACGCCGCAGAGCATGGCCATGGGGTGCGCGTCGTAGCGGAAACCGCTAATAAATTGCTCAACTGAGCGGTTAACCATAGTGTGGTACTTAATGGTGTTCTCAAATTCTGCTTTCTGCTCTGCATTGGGCAGGGCGCCCTCAAGCAGCAGGTAGCAGGTTTCTAGGTAGTCTGATTTGGCCGCTAGTTCTTCGATCGGGTAGCCGCGATGCAACAGCACGCCTTTGTTGCCGTCGATATAAGTAATATCAGACTGACAGGCTGCAGTGGCAGAAAAGCCTGGGTCATAGGTAAAGAAGCCATGGCTACCAAGGGTGCCTACGTCGATAACATCTTGCCCTCTGGTGCCGCTGTAAATGGGCAATTCAATGGGCGTTTCGCCGTCGATAGTCAGGATTGCTTTGCGATCGGTCATACGGGGTCCTCAGAAAAACCTTGGTGTAATGGGGATGAAAAAACGACTGCAATCATAGATGCTCAGGCTAAATTGTCAACTTAAACCCATTGACCAGCTACCTATAGGAGCCTGTTGTTGAAGGCTGTAATCGCTGCTGGATAGTTGTTATTCACCTTTTGAATATCCTCTGCTGCAGACTAGAGCCTATGCTACTCCCTATCATATTTAATGAGAACCATGAGTCACGAAAACCTCTGTGGGCAGTCTGGCGGTGTATTAGTTTTTTGAATTGGTTTTATAGCTTTTGTGAATTGAATTTAGATGGTCAGGTCACTATACTGCACCGCCATCAAAGTCCCGGTCTGAGCATGACCATCCTGGTTCTGGCCGTTACGCTGTTTACTTAAATCCATTTCCGTTGATGCGGATCATCTTTTTAAGGTACTACCTGTCGTGGATAAAAAAAGACCTGTCAATCTAGATATTGGAACCATCAGGCTTCCAATTACTTCCTATGTGTCAATTTTGCACCGTGTCTCTGGTGTGATCATGTTTTTTGCTGTGGGTATCTTTCTGTGGATGCTGGAGAGCAGCTTGGCATCTGAGCAGAGCTTTAATGATCTGGGGCAGTTGCTCAGCAACCCGATCTGTCAGTTTATTCTCTGGGGCAGCCTGGCTGCGCTGGCCTACCATGCGGTGGCCGGTATACGCCATCTGATTATGGACTTCGGTATAGGTGAAGATAACTTTTCCAGCGGCCGCTGCAGTGCCTGGGCCGCGGTTGTGTTGGCCGTTGTTGCTATCGCTCTTATTACATGGTGGATTTTATAATGGTTACTACAGTAACAAGCCTCGGCCGCAGCGGCCTGTCTGACTGGATGATCCAGCGCATTAGCGCCTGGGTAATGACCGCCTATCTGGTGTTTATTGTTGGCTACTTTATCAGCAACCCAAACCTTAATTACGCTCAGTGGGCAGAGTTAAACAGTTCGCTGCTCATGCGCATGTTTAGCCTGGCTACTATCCTAAGCATTGCCGCCCATGCCTGGATTGGTATGTGGTGTGTGCTAACCGACTATATTACGATCAGGTTGATTGGGCCAAAGGCCACTGCGATCCGTATCTTTTTTCAGCTAGGCATGATTGCAATTACCTTGCTCTACGTGGTCTGGGCTATCGATATCCTCTGGGGAATTTAACTACATGGCTAACATTAGAACGATGAGTTTTGATGCCGTTATCGTCGGTGGTGGCGGTTCTGGCATGCGTGCAGCACTTCAGCTGGCGCAATCCGGTTATAAAACAGCAGTAATCACCAAAGTCTTCCCAACCCGATCACATACTGTATCTGCCCAGGGCGGTATTACCTGTGCGATTGCCAGTGATGACCCCAATGATCAGTGGCAGTGGCATATGTATGACACCATTAAAGGCTCTGACTATATTGGTGACCAGGAAGCCATTGAATATATGTGCCAGACCGGCCCAGAGGCGATCTTTGAGCTGGAGCATATGGGTCTGCCTTTCTCGCGCACCGAGCAGGGGCGTATCTATCAGCGTCCTTTCGGTGGCCAGTCAAAAGACTTTGGCAATGGCGGTCAGGCGGCGCGCACCTGTGCGGCGGCCGACAGAACCGGTCATGCGCTGTTGCACACCCTGTATCAGGGCAACCTGAAAAACGAAACCACATTCCTCAATGAATGGTATGCGGTGGATATTGTTAAAAATGCTGATAACGCTGTGGTTGGTGTTGTGGCGATCAATATCGAGACCGGTGAAACGGTCTATGTAAAATCCAAAGCTACTGTATTTGCCACTGGCGGAGCAGGGCGTATCTATGCTTCCACAACTAATGCACATATCTGCACCGGCGACGGTGTGGGCATGGCACTGCGGGCCGGCTTCCCGGTGCAGGATATTGAGATGTGGCAGTTCCACCCAACTGGCATTCACGGCGCAGGCACCCTGGTGACTGAGGGCTGTCGCGGTGAGGGTGGCTATCTAATTAATAAGGATGGCGAGCGCTTTATGGAGCGTTATGCCCCCAATGCTAAGGATCTGGCTGGCCGTGATGTGGTTGCCCGCTCTATGGTACTGGAGATTCTTGAAGGCCGCGGCTGTGGTGAAAATGGCGACCATGTATTCCTCAAGCTTGATCATCTGGGTGAAGAAACCCTCAATGCCAAGCTGCCGGGTATTCTTGAGCTGTCGCGCACCTTTGCCCATGCCGATCCGGTTAAAGAGCCTATTCCTGTGGTGCCTACCTGTCACTATATGATGGGTGGTATCCCCACCAATGTGGATGGTCAGGCGCTGACCATTGATAAAGATGGCAATGACCAGGTGATTGATGGCTTTTATGCCTGCGGTGAGGCTGCCTGTGTCTCTGTGCACGGCGCTAACCGTCTGGGTGGCAACTCGCTGCTGGATCTGGTGGTGTTTGGTCGCGCCTCTGGTATGTTTATCGAGAAGCAGCTGCGTGAAGGCATCAACCTTAAAGATGCCAGTGAAGAAGATATTGAACGCGCCATGGTCAATCTCAACCGCATTAATAATTCTGAGGGCGGTGAGAAGGCCTCGGTGCTGCGTGCCGAACTGCAGACTATTATGCAGAACTACTTCGGTGTATTCCGTCGTGGCGACTTTATGAAAGAGGGTATCGAGAAGCTCAATGCTCTGCGCCCTCGTATCGAGAATGTGGTGCTTGAGGATAAGAGCAATGCCTTTAATACCGCCCGTATCGAAGCCCTGGAGCTGCAGAATCTATTTGCCACCGCGGAAGCTACTGCGATCGCGGCTGAGGGTCGCACCGAGAGCCGCGGCGCTCACGCCCGTGAAGACTTCCAGGAGCGCGATGACGAGAACTGGCTGTGCCACTCGGTGTATTTCCCCGAGAGCAAGACTCTGGGCAAGCGCGATGTAAACTTTACGCTGAAAACCCGCGAAGCTTTTGAACCTAAAGTACGAACCTATTAATTGGGGCTGACTGAATTATGTTGAATGTAAGTATTTATCGCTATAACCCGGAAGTGGACTCTGAGCCTTATATGCAAGACTTTGAGGTAGATACTCAGGGTAAAGATGTGATGGTTCTGGATGTGTTGGAGAAGCTTAAAGCCGAAGATCCAACCCTGACCTTCCGTCGCTCCTGCCGCGAAGGTGTCTGTGGTTCTGACGGCGTTAATATCTCAGGCAAAAACGGCCTGGCCTGCATTACCCCGCTGTCAGAGGCGTTGAAGGGCAATAAGCTAGTGATTCGCCCGCTGCCCGGTCTGCCGGTGATTCGCGATCTGGTGATTGATATGAGCCAGTTTTACGCTCAGTACGAAAAGATTCAGCCCTATATGATCAATAACAGCCCGGCACCGGCCATTGAACGCCTGCAGTCTCCGGAAGAGCGCGCCAAGCTGGATGGCTTGTATGAGTGTATTCTGTGCGCTTGCTGCTCAACTGCCTGTCCGTCGTTCTGGTGGAACCCGGATAAGTTTATTGGCCCCTCTGGTCTGTTGCAGGCCTATCGCTTTTTGGCCGATAGCCGCGATACAGCCACTGAAGAGCGTCTGGCTAACCTGGACGATCCGTTCAGTGTGTTCCGCTGCCACGGCATTATGAACTGTGTTCAGGTTTGCCCTAAGGGCTTAAATCCGACCAAGGCAATCGGTCATATTCGCAGTATGTTGATCAGAAGTGCTACTTAATCTGTCAGATTAGCCTAAATCACAAGGCTAAAAGCCCCAAACGGCCAGTTTTTACTGGCCGTTTTGCTAAATGCAGTTTAGAATACGCGCGGTCGAAAATGGCCGAATACACAGTATTTAAATGGGGAATATTTGTAATGCCTGAGGGCTTAATGGAGCAATTCCTGCGCTCCTCCCACTTTTCCGGTGGAAACGCCGCCTACATCGAAGAACTCTACGAAACCTATCTGCACGAACCCAACAGCGTGCCGGAGGAGTGGAGCAGTTTTTTTGACTCCCTCCCACGCACCAATGGTTCCGTAACTCCCGATATTTCTCACGCCACTATTATTCAACACTTTGAACTGCTCGGCCGCCGCCAGGCGCGGCCAACGCCAGCTCCAGGCTCTGGTGGTATCCACCTTGAGCATGAGCGCAAGCAGGTTAAAGTTGTTCAGCTGATTAGCTCCTATCGCTTTCGCGGTCACCAGAAAGCCAATCTAGACCCACTGGGGTTGATGGTGCGTGAGGATGTGCCTGATTTGCATCTGCACTTTCACGGTTTGACCGATGCTGATCTAGATACCACTTTCCAGAGCAGCCCTCTGTATATGGGCAAGCCTGAGGCAACTCTGCGTGAGATTGTCGAGACGCTGGAAGAGACCTACTGTGGCCATCTGGGGCCAGAGTTTATGCATATCACCAGCTTTGCGGAAAAGCAGTGGCTGGCCCAGCGTTTTGAGTCTGTGCGCTCCAAGCCCACCTATGGCGATGAGGCGCGCATTGATGTATTGAGCCGTCTGACTGCTGCTGAGGGCCTGGAAAAACATCTCGACTCCAAGTATCCGGGTACCAAGCGCTTTGGTCTCGAGGGTGGCGAGAGCCTGATACCGCTGCTCGATTGTCTGGTGCGTCGCTCTGGCGAGTATGGCTGTAAAGAGATTGTGATGGCCATGGCTCACCGCGGTCGACTCAATGTGCTGGTCAATATCCTGGGTAAAAATCCAGCGGAACTGTTTGAAGAATTTGAAGGCAAACGTCTGGTCAATACCAGTGGCGACGTGAAGTACCATCAGGGCTTTTCATCCAATGTGATGACCCCTGGGGGTGAGGTGCATATGGCACTGGGCTTTAACCCGTCGCACCTGGAGATTTCCTGTCCGGTAGTGATTGGCTCTGGCCGCGCCCGTCAGGACCGTCGCGACGATGCCAGTGGCGAAAAGGTTGTGCCTATTTTGATGCACGGCGATGCCGCCTTTGCCGGTCAGGGTGTGGTCATGGAGACCTTCCAGCTGTCTCAGACCCGCGCCTATAAAACCGGCGGCACTATCCATATTGTGATCAATAACCAGGTGGGCTTTACCACCAGCCGGCAGGACGATGCGCGCTCTACTGAGTACTGCACAGATATCGCCAAGATGGTGCAGGCGCCCATACTGCATGTCAATGGTGACAACCCGGATGCGGTTATGTTTGCGGCCATGTTGGCCATGGACTACCGCTATGAGTTTGGCAAAGATGTGGTGATTGACCTGGTCTGTTACCGCCGCCGCGGCCACAACGAGACCGATGAGCCTTCCTCAACTCAGCCGTTGATGTACGACATTATTCGCAAGCACAGCACCACCAGAACCCTGTATGCCCAGAAGCTGGCTGCAGAGGGCGTGTTGGAGCAGGATAAGGCCAATGAGATGGCCAATGAATACAGAGCCAGCCTGGATAACGGTGACTTTGTGGTGCATAACCTGGTGCGCGAGCCAGATACCAGCCTGTTTGTTAACTGGAACCCGTATCTTGGCCACGACTGGCGCACGCCAGCGCACACCGGCATAGATCTGAAAGCTCTGCAGGATGTGGCCGCCAAAATTACCCAGATTCCGGATGGTATTCAAGTGCAGCGCCAGGTGGCCAAAATTTACGACGACCGCCGCAAAATGGCCGGCGGTGCTCTGCCTCTTAACTGGGGTATGGCTGAGCTGCTCGCCTATGGCACTCTGCTGCAGGAAGGTTTTCCGATTCGTTTGACCGGTCAGGATGTGCGTCGCGGTACTTTCTCTCACCGCCATGCGGTGGTATTCAACCAGAAAGATGGCGAAGCCTATCTGCCCATGACCAATCTCTACGAGGGTCAGCCGCGCTTTGATATCTATGACTCGGTGCTGTCTGAAGAGGCGGTGCTGGCGTTTGAATATGGCTATGCCACCACAGCGCCCAAGGGTCTGATTATCTGGGAAGCCCAGTTTGGTGACTTTGCCAATGGCGCCCAGGTGGTGATTGACCAGTTTATTGCCAGTGGCGAGCACAAATGGGCCCGTATGTCTGGGCTTACCATGCTGCTGCCTCACGGTTTTGAAGGGCAGGGGCCGGAGCACTCCTCGGCTCGACTGGAGCGCTTTCTGCAACTCTGTGCTGAGCACAATATGCAGATCTGTAACCCGACTACGCCAGCGCAGATATTCCACCTGCTGCGTCGTCAGGCTATACGCCCGATGCGTCGCCCGCTGGTGATTATGAGTCCCAAGTGGATTCTGCGTCACAAGCTGGCTACCTCTTCGCTGGAAGATCTGGCCAACGGCGAGTTCCACAATGTGATTGACGATAATCTTGAGCATGAAAAAGTGCGCCGCGTGGTGCTGTGCTCGGGCAAGGTCTATTACCATCTGCTCGAAGAGCGCCTGGAGCGTGGTATTGAGGATATAGCCCTGATTCGTCTCGAGCAGCTGTATCCATTCCCGGATACTGAGCTGGAAGAGATTCTGCGTCCCTACAGCAATATAGAAGATATTATCTGGTGTCAGGAAGAGCCCATGAATCAGGGTGCCTGGTATAGCAGTCAGCACCATATGCGCCATGTAATTCAGCGCTTAAAACCAGAATTACACCTTAGCTTTGTGGGCCGCGAAAGTTCAGCGGCACCGGCAAGCGGATATATGTCTGTTCATTTGGAAGAGCAGAAACAATTTATTGATCAAGCACTCACAATCGACTCTTAAAGCAGGAATAGATTAATGGCCATTGAAATTAAGGCACCCACTTTCCCCGAATCTGTGCAAGAAGGCACAGTGGCAACCTGGCACAAAAACGTTGGCGACAGCGTGACTCGCGACGAGCTTATCGTCGATATCGAGACCGATAAGGTAGTTCTGGAGGTCGTTGCCCCAGCTACAGGTACCCTTACCGAGGTGCTTAAAGGCGAGGATGATCTGGTGCAAAGCAATGAGGTGATTGCACGCATTGAAGAGGGTGAGGCAACTCAGCCCGCAGCGGCTCCAGCGGCTAAAAAGCCAGAGCCAGATGTGCAGGTGGCCGACGCTCTGGTTAATCCGGCGGCCAAAAAGCTTGCCGATGAGCGCGGTATTGATCTATCACAGGTCACTGGCACCGGCAAAGGTGGCAGAATTACCAAAGAAGATGTGGTCAACTTCACCCCAGCTGCAGCACCAGCGCCTGCTACTAGCGCAGCGCCCGCCGCAGCAAGCGCTGTAGAGGATGCTATGCCAGCCGGTGAGCGAGTTGAGCGCCGTGTGGCCATGACCAGAATGCGCTCGCGCATTGCTGAGCGTCTGCTAGATGTGACCCAGACTACGGCTTCGTTGACCACCTTTAACGAGGTGGATATGTCCGCTCTGATGGGGCTGCGTAAACAGTACCAGGATGAATTTACCAAGACCCACAATGGCACCAGACTGGGCTTTATGGGTTTCTTTGTAAAAGCTGCGGTAGAGGCTCTAAAGCGCTTCCCACTGGTAAACGCGTCGATTGATGGCTCTGATATTGTCTACCATGGCTTCCAGGATATTGGTGTGGCGGTATCTACCGACCGCGGCCTGGTTGTTCCAGTATTGCGCAATGCCGAGAATATGAGTATTGCCACTGTGGAGAACAGCATAGGCGAATATGCTGGTAAGGCCCGCGAAGGCAAGTTAAGTATTGAAGAGATGACCGGTGGTACCTTTACCATTACCAATGGTGGTGTCTATGGCTCGCTGCTATCAACGCCCATTATTAACCCGCCGCAGACGGCGATTTTGGGTATGCACACCATTCAGCAGCGTCCGGTTGCGGTTAATGGTCAGGTTGAGATACGCCCGATGATGTATCTGGCGCTGTCCTATGATCACCGCCTGATTGATGGCAAGGAAGCGGTACAATTCTTGGTTGCGATTAAGCAGTTAATCGAAGATCCAGCTAAGATTCTACTTGAAATCTAACACGTAAGTTATTGATAAATAGGTATTTAAATGTCAGATAAATATGATGTTGTGGTAATTGGTAGTGGCCCTGCTGGTTATGTGGCTGCGATTCGCGCTGCCCAGCTGGGGCTTAAAACTGCCTGTATCGAGAAGTGGCAAAACAGCGAAGGCAAGGGCGTTAATGGCGGTACCTGCCTAAATGTGGGCTGTATCCCCTCCAAAGCGCTGCTGGATAGCTCTTACAAGTACCATGAAGCCAAGGAAGACCTGGGTACTCACGGTATCAGCACCAAAGGCGTGGCTATGGATATTCCTGCCATGCTGGAGCGCAAAAACAAGATTATTAATCAGCTGACTGGGGGCATCTCTGGCCTGTTTAAAGCCAATGGTGTGACTGCGCTATATGGCACAGGCAAGCTGCTGGCGGGCAAAAAGGTTGAGCTCACTGCTAACGATGGCGCTGTGTCTGTAATTGAGGCCAGCAATGTGATTTTGGCCTCTGGCTCTCTGCCGATTGATATTCCGGTGGCCAAGGTCGACGGCGATCTGATTGTTGATTCCACTGGTGCCCTTGAGATTGGCGAGGTACCCAAGCGTTTGGGTGTCATTGGCGCTGGTGTTATTGGTCTGGAGCTGGGTTCTGTATGGAACCGCCTGGGCTCCGAAGTTGTGTTGCTGGAGGCAATGGAAGACTTCCTGGCGATTATGGATAAAGCAGTTGCCAAAGAGTCCAAGAAAATCTTTACCAAACAGGGCCTGGATATTCGTCTGGGTGCGCGAGTCACTGGCACTGAGGTTGTCAAGGGCGCGGTTGAAGTGACCTTTATGACTGCTGACGGCTCTGAGCACAAAGAGACCTTTGACAAGCTGATTGTCTGTGTTGGCCGCCGCGCCTTTACCGACGGTCTGCTGGCCGAAGACAGCGGCGTGCAGCTGGATGAGCGTGGCACTGTGTTTGTCAATGACCAGTGTGCTACCAATGTGTCTGGCGTCTACGCCATTGGCGATCTGGTGCGCGGCCCCATGCTGGCCCACAAGGGCTCAGAAGAGGGCGTTATGGTTGCCGAGATTATCGCCGGCCACAAGGCACAGATGAACTACGATATTGTGCCCAATGTGATCTACACCCACCCTGAGGTTGCCTCTGTGGGTCAGACCGAAGAGCAGATTAAAGCTGCGGGTGAGCCCTACAATGTAGGTGTGTTCCCCTTTGCAGCCAGTGGCCGGGCTATGGCCGCCAACGATACCGATGGAATGGTAAAAATTATTGCCCATGCTGATACCGACCGCATTTTGGGTTGCCATATTGTTGGCCCCAGTGCCGCTGATTTGGTGCAGCAGGTGGCCATTGCAATGGAGTTTGGCTCCAGTGCAGAAGATTTAGGTATGACCGTATTTGGTCACCCGACTTTGTCGGAAGCTGTGCATGAGGCTGCGCTGGCTGTGAATGGCTCTGCTATTCATATCGCCAACCGCAAGCGTCGATAATCTCAGTTTTATAAATACCTTTAACCAGCCCAGGGCGCTATTGCAGTGCTCTGGGGTTTTATCCATCCGAAAGACTTAACGGGAAGACAAGTATGAACCTGCACGAATATCAGGGTAAGCAGCTATTTGCTGAGTACGGACTGCCAGTGTCTAAGGGCATTGCTGCAGAAACCGCACAGGATGCAGCAGCTGCTGCCGATACCATCGGCGGAGACAAGTGGGTTGTTAAAGCCCAGGTGCACGCTGGAGGCCGAGGTAAGGCTGGCGGCGTAAAGCTGGTAAGCTCCAAAGCCGAAATTGAAGAGTTTGCCAATAACTGGTTGGGCAAAAATCTGGTGACCTACCAGACTGATGCCAATGGCCAGCCGGTCAGCCGTATTCTGGTTGAGACGTGCACAGATATAGATCAAGAGCTGTATCTGGGTGCTGTGGTGGATCGCGCGACTCGCCGCATTATCTTTATGGCCTCCACCGAGGGCGGTGTTGAGATCGAGAAGGTTGCAGAAGAGACTCCCGAAAAAATTCTTAAGGCGATTATCGACCCTCTGACAGGCGCACAGCCTTATCAGGGCCGTGATCTTGCCTTTAAGCTGGGCCTTAAAGGGGTTCAGATTAAGCAGTTTGTGCAGATCTTTATGGGTCTGGCCAAAATGTTTAAAGAGAAAGATCTTGAGCTGTTGGAGATTAACCCTCTGGTTATCACCGACGAGGGCAACCTGCACTGTTTGGATGCCAAGGTGATTATCGATGGCAATGCTATCTACCGTCAGCCTGCCATCAAAGAGATGCACGACCCTTCACAGGAAGATGCTCGCGAAGCTCACGCTGCTTCATTTGAGCTCAACTATGTGGCTCTGGATGGCAATATTGGCTGTATGGTCAACGGTGCTGGTCTGGCTATGGGTACCATGGATATTGTTCATCTGCACGGCGGTTCACCGGCTAACTTCCTCGATGTAGGTGGCGGTGCAACTAAAGAGCGCGTTATTGAAGCATTTAAAATTATTCTCTCCGACAGCAATGTTAAAGCCGTACTGATCAATATCTTTGGCGGTATTGTGCGCTGTGACCTGATCGCCGAAGGTGTGATCGGTGCCGTAGAGGAGGTTGGTGTGCAGGTGCCAGTAGTTGTTCGCCTTGAGGGTAACAATGCTGATCTGGGTGCTAAAAAACTGGCCGAATCTGGCCTCGATATTATTGCAGCAACCAGCCTGACTGATGCCGCACAACAAGCTGTTAAAGCCGCAGGAGGTAACTAATATGTCTATCTTAATCAATAGCGACACTAAGGTTATCTGTCAGGGCTTTACCGGTGGTCAGGGTACCTTCCACTCAGAGCAAGCGCTTGAGTATGGTACAAAAATGGTTGGTGGTGTTACTCCAGGTAAGGGCGGTACAGAGCATCTGGGTCTGCCAGTATTTAATACTGTTGCCGAAGCTGTAGAAGCCACAGGCGCTGAAGCCTCGGTAATCTATGTGCCTGCACCATTTTGTAAAGATTCTATTCTGGAAGCGGCCAATGCCGGCCTAAAGCTGGTTGTGTGCATTACTGAAGGTATTCCCACTCAGGATATGCTCGACTGTAAAGTGGTTTGTGACACTTTGGGCGTGCGCCTGATTGGACCTAACTGCCCAGGTGTTATCACTCCAGGCGAGTGCAAGATCGGCATTATGCCCGGTCATATTCATCTGCCCGGCAAAGTAGGCATTGTCTCGCGTTCAGGTACTCTGACCTATGAAGCGGTTAAGCAGACTACCGATTATGGTTTTGGCCAGTCTACTTGCGTAGGTATTGGTGGCGACCCCATCCCGGGTTCAAGCTTTATCGATATTCTCGAGCTGTTTGAAAAAGACCCAGCCACTGAAGCTATCGTAATGATCGGCGAGATTGGCGGTACTGCTGAAGAAGAAGCGGCGGCTTATATCAAAGCCAATGTCACCAAGCCTGTTGTGTCTTATATTGCTGGTGTAACTGCACCTGCAGGTAAGCGCATGGGCCATGCTGGTGCGATTGTTTCTGGCGGTAAAGGTACTGCAGATGAGAAGTTTGCGGCGCTTGAAGATGCCGGTGTTAAGACGGTTCGCAGCTTGGCTGATATTGGTAATGGCCTGAAAGAAATTTCTGGTTGGTAAGGTCTTTGCGGTATTGAAAAGAGCGGCTTTCGGGCCGCTTTTTTTATGTCTGGGGTCTTGGTTTTTAGATACTGCGGGAGCAAAGCCTTAGCTGGTAATCTTGAGACTCGCTGTAAATACTTCCCTGTAAGCTCTGGAGCAGCATCCCTGCTGCTCAAGGTCTCAAGATTACCAGCCAAGGCTTTGCTTGAGCGCTGTTGGAAATACTTCAATGGGGAGAGTTATTGGCAATCGACAATCTTATCCAGCGTGCTTTTTGGGTCATACTGAGCGGAGTGAAGGATCTCTGTCAGGTACAACTCAAAACTCAGGCATTGATCGGCTCACCCATATACTTTGCAACCAACCCATAAACCATCAATCCAGCCAACAGGATGCTGGTGCCATAGGTCAGCAGGGGATTCACCATGCTATGTACATGCTGGGCCTGGGCCAAAAAATCCATGCCCCATAATGCTGCCAGATAGTTAGTCAGATAACCAAAGGCAAACCCAACCCCGACCACAGTGGCCAGATAGATACCCAGCGTACGATTACCCAGCTCGCTTTTGACCATGCCCATAGTGGCTATATTGGTTGCTGGACCCACCAGCATAAATACCAGAGTTGCTCCGGGAGAGACGCCGGAAAACAGCAGGCCAGCAGCAATAGGCGTGGAGGCGGTGGCGCAGATATACATGGGCACGCCAACCAGTGCCATCACTACAAAGGCCAGTAGGCCATCGCCCCATTGCAGTAAAAATTCGGCGGGGACAAAGGTTTTAATTAAGGCAGCAAAGCCGAGGCCAATCACTAGCCACAGGCTAATATCTTTGACCAGATCTATATAGGTAAAGCGCAGGCCTTCTGCCAGCTTGTCCAGCGCGGTGGCTTGCTTTACCTGTGCTTTTTCGTTGCTACAGCAGGGCTCTGGCTCCGGGGTTTTGCTGGCGCAGCAAGTCTTGGCAGGCTGGTCACTGGCACTGGCCGGAATACTATTCTCTTTGCCGACTAATATACCGGCGATAATAGCGCTGGTGATCGCCGCAATCGGCCTAATAATCGCCATAAACGGCCCCAGCATGGCGTAGGAGATGGAAATGCTGTCCACACCTGTCTCTGGTGTAGATATCAGAAAAGAGGTGGTGGCGGCTTTTGAGGCGCCGCTGCGCCGCAGGCCGAGTGCTGCGGGGATAACACCACAGGAGCACAGGGGCAATGGTGCGCCAAACAGGGCGGCTTTGACCGTGGCCATAGACCCGGATGTACCCAAATGCTTGGCCATAAGTTGGCTGGGTACCAGCACTTTCATAATGCCCGCCACTGTCAACCCGAGTATCAACCAGGGGGCTGATTCCATAAATAGGGCGGCAAAGTTTTCCAATAACAGCAAGGTTTTGGCTCCTTTTTTGCTCTTTTTTTGCTCGGGGCAGTGAGAACAAAACTGACAAATAGGTATCAGGGTTACAGTCTAGTGGTTAGCTTTGGTTTTGTATAATGCCTGCCGTATTTTCTATTGCGGCTCGCAATAGCTGATATCGCTCAACAATGGGCTGGAATTGCACCGGGTCATTTTTGGCTTTTTGCCGATAATGGCCGACGGTTCTGTGCCAGTAGTCCTGATGCACTGGGTCTGCCCAGTTCCACATTGGGCTGCCTGTTTCTATCAATGGTTGATCTGCGCTTTTGGAGACATAAATGGCTTCGTAGAAGCGATTTTTATCACAGATAATGCGCTCATCTTTGAGTTTATAGCCCTGATTTATCAACGCCTCTCGCACAGAGTAGTTGCCATGCACGGAGCAGGTTAGCAGATCAAATGGGCGGTCAGGTGCTGAGGCGCAGAGGCTGTCTATAAATTCTATGGTCTGGTGTGGGCCAACCCCGGCGATTATAAATAGTTGGGAGTCAGCATCAGGCACGGCGATGTTTTTTACATCGTCGCAGCGAACTTGCCAGCTGTATTGGTCCTGGGGGAAGTCCCGAGCTAGTCTGTCGGCCAGACTGGCCATCATGTTTTCAAGCACATCGACAAAGATTACTTGGTCGGCACATCGATCTTTAAGCAGGGACATGCCTAGCAGGCCATGATCGCAGCAGCAGTCCCAGACAGTGCTGTAGGGGGCCTGGATCATATTGGCTAATTGGCTTAGCCTGCTGTGGGGTCTTAGGAGTCTTTTCGGTTTATCCATTGGCTGCGGCAGTAAAATGTAATGCGCCATCAGACTCTATAGGTTTGCCAAACAGCGCCCGCTCCTTGCGGAAGTTCTGGCTATTGACCCAGGGGGGCTGATCACCCTGTCTGGGCTGCAGGTGCATACTACGCTGCATATAGCCCGCGGGGAAGTCGGCAATCCAGTCTTTGGTGGGCATATCTTTTAAGGCGTCTGGTACCACTGGCACCATCTTGGTGGTCTGGGTGCTGCTCATATGGTTTAGCGCTCGGCACACCCATTCGGCGGTCAGGTCGGCGCGCAGTGTCCATGAGGCATTAATATAGCCAAATACAGAGACCATATTGGGGACATCCGATACCATCAGGCCTTTGTAGGTGGTCTGGTTTGAAAAATCGACCGCCTCGCCATCGACGCTAAATGTAGCTCCACCCATAACCAGTAGCTTTAGACCTGTGGCGCTGACCACGATATCGGCATCCAGATGGTCGCCATTTTCCAGCTCAATGCCATTTTCGGTAAAGCGCTTTATATGTTCGGTGACTACATTGGCGCGGCCGCTGTTAATGGCTTCATACAGGTCGCTATCTGGCACCAGGCAGAGGCGCTGATCCCAGGGGAAGTACTTGGGAGTAAAGTGTTTATCTATATTGAAGTCTTTGTCTAGCTGCCTGCGCACGCCGTCAATAAAGAAGCGTTTGGCCGCTCTGGGAAAGGACTGAGCCAGCTTAAAGAGAACTTCCTGAAATAAGGTGTTTCTGGCTCTGGTGATGCCATAGGCCCAGGATGCTGGCAGTATTTTGCGCAGGCCGTTGGCAAACCAGTCTTCGGAGGGTCTGGTTAGCACATAGGTGGGTGAGCGCTGCAGCATGGTTACCTGCCTGGCCTTGTCGGTCATGGCTGGCACCATGGTCATGGCTGTGGCACCGGAACCAATAATCACTACTTGCTTGTCTTTATAGTCGAGATCCCTGGGCCAAAACTGTGGATGGACTAATGTGCCTTTATAGGAGTCCACCTCGGGAAACTGGGGGTCGTGGGGCTGGTCGTAATTGTAGTAGCCGGAACACATATACAAAAAATTGCAGGTCATCTGCACTGGGGTTTCGCTCTCTGACTGGCGGATTTCCAATGTCCACAGCGATTGCTTTGAGCACCAGCTGGCACTGATTAGGCGGTGGCCAAAACGGATATGCTGTTCGATATTATTTTCTGCTGCGGTTTCGCGAACATAGCTAAGAATTGCTGGGCCATCGGCAATGGCTTTTTTGCTTTCCCAGGGTTTAAAGCTATAGCCCAATGTGTGCATATCACTGTCGCTGCGAATGCCTGGGTAGCGGAAAAGATCCCAGGTACCACCTATGGCCTGGCGAGATTCCAGGAGCAGGTAGCTGCGGTCCGGGCATTTGTCATTGAGATGGTACGCGGCACCAATACCGGTGAGGCCTGCGCCTACGATAATTACATCTCTGTGTTCTGTGCCTGTCATTAAGCGGTTTGCTCCGTTGCTGAGGTCTCTTCAGCGGGCATACCTGCAATCGGTTTTTTATTGCGTAACAGGGTCAGGGGCAGAGTAAACAGTGGGAATAGTTTCTCGTAGTGCATGGGGGTCAGACGCTGGGTGAGATCCATTAGCTTGGCGTCGGTGCCGACCATAATGCGGCTGCGGTTTTTGCGTACGCCATTGAGAATAATCTGCGAGGCGCGGCTGGCATGCATACCGTTGTTGCGGAAAAAGGCGGCAAGTTCCTCCTGACTATTGCCCAGGCCCATCACTTTGCCCACCAGGCGTTGCATGGAGTTGGCGGATTCTTGGCTTTTGTTCATGCGCCCGTTGGTAACAATATTGGTGCCTATATGCCCTGGATGCACACAGTGAATCTGCACGGAGCTGTTTTTCATTTCTTTGGCCAGGCTTTCGGTAAATCCGCGCACGGCAAACTTGGCTGTGTGGTAGACCGACTGGCGCTCCAGAGCGATCATGCCAAAGATTGAGGAGGTGTTGATCAAAGCGGCCTCGGGGCGCTGTTTTAGATGAGGCAAAAAGGCGCGGGTGGAATTAATGACGCCCTGCAGGTTGATATTAAACACCCAGTCCCAGTCGTCTTCGGTCATATCTTCAAAGGTGGAGTCAACCGTGACTCCGGCATTGTTAAATACCAGATCAACAGCGCCGTGCTCGGCTACAACCTGCTCTGGCAGTGCTTC